>JGI12316J15310_10000002_pt6 | contig 419440 bp, 296 predicted proteins | sample MarCyaLeptolynsp_FD_15310 | JGI IMG/M metagenome (IMG submission 15310) | reverse complement strand
TGGATTTGGATGGCCCGGCGCTGTGAAATGATTCAAGGGAGTCAGCAGTGACCTTGTGGGAAGACGGTGAGCTCGACTCGCGGCTGAGCGTGAGGCTCGATGATAGATGGAGCAGCCGTCTTTCACTCGAACCCAACCCATATGAGCTAGCGATCGGCGATGCTCGGATAGAAGAATGAGATAATCACTGCAATCCCCCTTGACACGGAGCATGACTTCATAGAAGCCGCGAGGCGACGCCTCGCAGGTAGGTTTTGCAGTCGCTGTGATTCGGCGCCAAGCACAGCTGGCGCGGAGTCGGACCACAACAAAACTCACCAGCGACGTGGTCACGTCGCGGCTATCACGTCAGACTAAAGTGCAGATCATTTCTGCAAAGTCCTCTAAAACGACTTGATGAACTTGCGGTGGACGCCCATCAACTTGTCACCCAGCTTCTGTACTTGCTCCCAGTTCAGGTGTGAGCATAACGGGTCGAGGCGCAGGGCCTGTAGCGCCAGTTTTCGGTCACCGGCAAAGCAGGCATCGACGACCATCTGGTACATCGCCGCCGTTGGCTGAATCAGGCCGGCCGTGACTGGTGCCAGTTCGCCGTATGTGATAGGGGTGAAGCCATTGGCATCGACTCGGATGGCTGTTTCCACCACGAGCCCATACGGCAGATTGTTGATCTGTCCCACGTTCGGCAGGTTGCCGACATCAATGAACACTTTGCTGTCGCTGTGCGCCTCGACGATATCCGCAGCAGTTTCTGCGCTGGCGCGATGGTACTCTTCCGGAATACCATCCTTGAGCATTTTGATCAGGTGGTCTCTTCCGCGTTTGTAGTTGCGTCGACGGTCGGCAATGCTGGTCCGAACAATCTTATACTTCTTAAGGTTCTGCTTGTTGGTAATGATGTGCGGCACGAATTCGCAGGTATGCCGGTCAGCGGTGTATGGCAGTTCACCAGTAATGCGCATCAGTTCTGTACCGACGCGGAGTGCCTTGCTCTCAAAGCCCATCGGGTCTTTGTCGGCTGCTTTTTTGATCTGGTCAAGTGTCTTCGTTCTCAGCTTGCGATTCAGGTCTTCGATCACGTCACCCTTGCCGAAGCTTGCTTCCCGGATGAAGAAAAAGTGATTCAAGCCTGCGTATTGGGTACTCGGATTTTCCACATCTTTGTTGGCATAGACCCGTTTCAGATAAGCCATTGATGAAACAGGCCCATGGCACAGTCCGACGACCGGGCTGTCGCATACGCGCGCGAGGACGTCCGTCAGCGTGCTCATCGGGTTGGTGTAGTTCAGCACCACTGCGTTTGGAGCCAGTTTGTTGATCGCAATGCCTAAGTTGATAAAGACATCGAAGTTGCGAATCAGTCGCGCCCAGCCACCCGGGCCGCACGAATCGCCCACCGTGTGGTAGATGCCGAACTTCTCGGGGATGGCCAGATCGTGCGCCATCGCATCGAGCCCACCGGTGGAGATTGTGATGAGGACGTAGTCCGCCCCCTTGAGCGCGGTCGATTCCCGATCGGTTGAGGTGATCTTGACTTTGACGTTCAGCTCTTTGGCCAGCTTGACAAGCATGTCGCGCGTCAGATCGCTGGCTTTCTTGTTGATGTCGTAAAGCACAAAGTGTGCATTTTTTAAGGTAGGCTTGAGCATCATGTCACGTACCAGACGTGGCGTCCATGCGACGCTGCCGCCGCCTACGATTGCAATTTTAAGGCCGGAAGCCATGGTTTATTCTCCGTTGCTGTTTTAAGCTTTGATTTCGATATCCAGTTCTTTGCCGAGTTCGATCAGATAATCACGCGATCGTTGCAGATCGCTGACGATATTGTCTGTACCGCCAAGGTCCAGACCGAGATAGCCGGTGTAGTTCTGGTTTTTCAGTTCGGCCAGGAAAGATTTCCAGTCAATCGCGCCATCGCCGATCGCGTTGTGTTCGACGTTCTTCGGATCGTTGTCGGACACATGGCAGTTGGCGTACATGCCTTTGAGTTTGGCAAGCGCCAGCGTGGTGTTTTCCCGCTGGGCGGAATAGTGGCCGGTATCAATGTTGGCCTTGAAGTTATCCCGGCCAACATCGTGGACCAGGCGAATCTGTGAATCCACCGAACAGACCACCTCACCCACGCGCGGCTCCATGATGATGGTTCGGCCATGTTCCGTCGCGACATCAGCACAGTGCTGGCACGACTCCACTAACACATCCCACAACTGTTGCCAACTGAACCCTTCCGGAATCGATAGCGAGAAACGATCGCCGAACTCGTAATCTTCGCCTACTGCGTACGGCTTGCGTCCGTCATATTCGACCGGTGGGGCGTAGCTGGCCAGGTGAAGCGTCTCGGCGCCAAGGAACGCGCCCAGTTCAGCTGTGCGTTTGAAGTTCTCGTAAGCCGCGCGACGGATCGTGTCATTCAAACTGACCAGATCCGGGTCCACGCCGCAGAAGTTGTGGACATGAATACCGTGGTCGTCCAGGCGCTTCTTCAGTTCGTCTTTCTGCTGCCATACCTGCTCGGTGTGTTGTTTTCCGAGCCCCTCCATTTCCAGGTAATGGAAACCCATCTTTTCGATTTCGGCCAGCGCCTTGAAGTCGTCTTCGACCGATGGCGGGTAGCCATATTTGAAGATGGTGTAAAGGTATGTGATCGAAATCTTCATGACGGAAGTATAGGTTCCGGCTTTGGATAGAAGATTATGCAATACAATGTTTATATTATGTGATATGAAATTGAGCGTCTGGGAGGCCTGGTAATGACCAACAACGTCAAATCCACGCGGCCCACCATGTGGGTGCGTTCATGTCGGCTGGTGGAGCACAAGCTAAAGCCGCGCGGATATCGGCTTGCGGGTGATCAGCATCCGGGGCATGAGCTGGTCTATGTTGATTTTGGGTACTTGCGTGTTTCACTTGCCGGGCGAACGGTTGAGCTGGAAGCGGGAGACTGTTTGCTGGTACCGTCGCGCCAGACCCATCGCTACGCCGCGCAACGCGGATTGCCGATGCAGTTTCTCAATGTCGTGTACTACGGCCGGTTGCCGGCGCAGCTGAGTGGTAACGTAATCCGTGTTGGAGACGAACAGCGCGATCAGATCGCCGGCATTCGCAATGAGGTGGCCGTCGAACGCGAACATGCGGAACTGATGATTATTGCCAAACTTAATGAACTGCTGATTTCACTGTATCGCGAGCGAAACACGCTGATTCGCCAGTCGAAACTGCCTGCTGCCAACCGTCAGAACCACCAGCAGACGGTGGTTGCCCGGACGCTTGCCTGGCTGGAGCAGCATTATGCCAGGCCGCTGAATCTGCAGGCCCTTTCGCGGCACACACAAGTCAGCATCCCCCATTTACGCACGTTGGTTCGAGTGCAGACCAACATGTCGATTCAGTCGCATCAGGTCGCATTGCGCATGGCTGCTGCCCGCCGCCTGTTAATGACATCCCCGGCTTCCGTGAAGCTGATTGCCCATACGGTTGGCTACCAGTCCGTACCGCATTTCTGTAATCGCTTCAAAGCCCATTTCGACATGACGCCTTCTGAATTTGCCAGATCACTCGGTGAGCCGACGCACGAGCGCAAACGAATGGCCTGATGCAGTCGGCTATGACTTTGCCTACAATTCTTCGTATGAAAGCATTGATCTTAGGCGGTACCGGTTGGGTTGGGCATCACATTGCACTGTCTTTTGCAAACGCGGGGCACAATGTCACGATCGCGTCGCGCGGCAAGAAGAGTGATTACCTTGACGAGATTGGCACGGACTTTCGAATCGTTCAGGCCGACAAGACCAAAGCGGATCAGATGAAGCCGCTGCTTGCTGAACGGTTTGACGTGATTGCCGATTCCGTGCCCACGGAGGCGTCGATCGATATCGTCTTCGAGCATCAGAAGGGGCTTCGGCATTACCTTCATTGTTCCTCGACCGGCGGGTACGCGCCGCTGCCGTCTATCCCTGGCGATGAAACCATGCCCTACGATCATTTTATGGGTGGCTGGCAACAGAAGCAGATCGTGGATGCCAAGATTCTGCACCTGCACACCACGCAGGGGTTTCCCGCGACGACGATTCGTCCCAGCTACATCACCGGGCCGGGCCTGATACCGATCGACAACCTCGGCGGGCGCAGGCCTGATTTCATTCCGGACATTCTGACCGGCAAGACGATTGACCTGCCGGACGACGGGCAGGCGTTGTTGCATCCGGTTCATGTTGCTGATCTGGGTGATTCATTCCGGCTGGCTGCGGAGAACCCGCAAGTCAGCGTCGGTCAGATTTACAACGCCTGCCTGGATAAAGCGGTCACGCTCAAACGCTACATTGAAGTCACAGCGGATGCGCTCGACCGTGACGTGACAATCAACTACCTGCCGGTCGACGACTTGTGGGAGAAGTACAAGGACGTTGCCCAAGAGCGTGGCATGCGGTTTCTGGCGACACACATGTGTTACGACATTTCAAAGATCAAGCGGCAGTTAGGATACAAGCCGCGCATGTCGGTTGAGCAGGCGATTGCGGAGACGGCGTGCTGGACAGCGAATAAGTCATGACAGGCAGCTGGACGAGTTGTGTCAATTCATCATCCCTAAGGAAGTGATCAGGTAAGCGCCAGTTGGTCTGCTTATGTGTTTTGCAGTGGAACTGTATTTTCTACAGGTTTTCGATTGATTTTTGAAAGGCTGACCGAATTTCAGGTGAATCGAAGTGGTGCCCGACAAGATCAACGGATTCACCTGAAGCACTGCTGAAAAACGTGAGCGTTTCCGTCACTTGGCTGTTGGTATAGTCGACGAGGTAAACCAGAACGATCGCCTTTACATTGCCATCGGCGCCAACCGTATTCTTGAAATTCCAAGTCTGCAGTTTATGGCCTTTATAGTCACCGATGATTGCACGGACGCCTTGTATCATTTTCCGGCTCTCCTGTTCACTGCCGGTGGCATGAAAGGCAGGAGCGTACAACTTGAATGCTGCCTCATCGTCGCTGTTCGCCAGCGAGGTATACAAGGATTCCGCTTTTTTCTCAGCGGCGGACTTTGATTCTGAGATGCCGCAGCCTGTTGCGAAGAACAGTGCAATTATGAATGCTGTTGCCAGTAGACCGCGTACGAATTTCGGTGAATAAGCTTGTGGCATCACAAAACCTCTCCGCAGAAGATTTTGATTCTGCCGAGGCCTGCCGCCGACGGTTGGTTTGAATTAGAAGCCCCTCAGAATCTGTACAAATTATAGCAAGTTTCTTTGCGTATAAGCCTTCGAATTGTTTACTGCTGGTTCTTCGGTTTACAGCTGTTTTTTAATCTGCAATATCAAGGATCAGCAGGAATCCACGATAGTAGTTGTGAACGTCCGTGCCGAATGAGCCGCCGGTCGGGACGATGTCGAACGGGTCGCGTGATCGGAACTCGGCGTGTCCGTCAAAGAAGGCCGCATTGAAACCGTCGAGGTGGACTTCGCCAGCGTTGGACGGGGTGGCAGGGCTTGTATTGCTGCGGAATCGGTGAATGATGTCGCCAGCGATGGCGGTCTTTGATGGTGGCACAACTTTGCCATTTGCATATCCGAGCAACGAAAATGCGATGCCGTAAACCTGTCCGGTGTCTCGGTCGGCGACATTCACGCCGGAGCCTGACGTGCCGGGTTGGCGCGCGATGTCGTTCACAAATCGATACTGATAGCCGCCACGCGCATGACTAACGCCCGGTGGCGTGGTGCTCCATGCGTTACCTGCGGTCTTGCTTGCCCAGGTCGGATTGGTGTTTGATGGGCAGAACCACTGGTTGTAATTCGGTTGATACGTGCCGCTGAGGGCGTAAAAACCTTTGTCGAAATCGGCACTATGTGTAATCAGCCAGTCCGGATCGACTGCCTGGTCCAGCACACCGTAGCCGTTGTTGGTCTTCGATTGCGGGTAGGTGTTGTTGTAATCGTCTGCATAGAGTGCGGCTGCGATGCCGTGAGTTCGGACCTGATTCAAGCACTGGATGCGTTGTGCAACCGAGCGCGCTCTTGCTAGTGCAGGAAGGAGAATTGCGATTAGTAACGAAATAATCGAAATTACGACCAATAGTTCGATCAGCGTGAAACCGAAACGGTTGGAAGCTCGCGAATGCATCATCAGGCGTGTCCTCTCTTCCAAGTGATACCTCAGCCGACGAAGGGCAAAGAACCATTCATTATAGATATGGTGACGGCTGGGAGGCCTAAGTTATCGCAGGCAGGGAGCGTCAATTCTCAGGCTTGTCTTCCGGCGCTTTGCCTAGCGCCGCTGCAACCAGCACTTCGAGGCGGCCCAGCGAGCGGTCCACCTGCCCGCGAAACAGGTTGTACGGCAGCAGCACAATCAGCGCGACCAGTAGCCCCACGGCGGTGGTCAGCAACGCTTCGGCGATTCCCTGACTGACCAATCGCGGATCGGTTGACGCGGAAGCATCAAGTACTTGAAAGCTGGAAATGATGCCGAGCACGGTTCCAAGAATGCCGAGCATCGGGGCAGCAGTAATGATCGTCGACAGCGTCGACATGAACCGTTCAAGCCGGGGACGCTGTGATTCGACTGCTTCGATGGTGGCTGCTTCGGTGATCGGCTCGGCAAGAATGCGGGCAACCAGCCGACCGTATACGGATTCATTCCCCGAGATCAGACGTTTCGCCTTGTCGAGATCTTTTTCACGCAAGGCCCTAGACACTTCCCAGACCATGGTCTTGCTGCGCGGACTGTTGGTCGTGAGCCAGAACCAGCATCGCTCGAACGACAGTGCCACCGCGATGATGCTCATGATCAACAGCGGCCACATGACGAAACCGCCGCGGGACATCAGTTCGTAAAAGCTGTTCCCAAACAGGTCAAACATATTCAGTAGCGGTCGGCTTGCGTGCTCAGGCCGTGGTCAGTTCCAGTAGGCTCATGGCTTCCTGAACAATATGAGCCGCGCTCAAGCCGCAGTAGTGCATCACCTCATCCGGTGTGCGACCAGATTTCGGCGTGATACGGCAGTGCATCTGGCGAACGTTGAAACCGCCACCGTCAGCCGCGACCGCGTCTGCAATCGCGCTGCCCAGTCCGCCGCCGTAGTTGTCTTCGAGCGTCAGGATCATGCCGTTGTTTTCGTTGGCCAGGTCGAGGATGGCTTCTTCGTCGAACGGAATCGAGTAGAGGTCGACCAGTGTCGCGTCCACGCCTTGCGCGTCGAGCTTCTCAAGCGCCTTGTTGGCTTCGTGGACCATGTAGCCGGCGGCGATGATCAGCAGGTCGCGGCCTTCGGCCAACACCTCATGTCCACCCAGGCGGAACGAGTCATTCTCGCCGTACAGGAATTCGGTGTCCGGGCGGAGGGTGCGCATATAAACCGGGCCTTGGTACTCTGCGGCGGCAACGGTCAGGGCATAGGCCTGATACGCATCGCTGGGCTGGAGCACGTAGAAGCCGGGGTTGCCCTGCTTGTTACGCATGGTGGCAAAGGAGCGGAACCACGCCACATCCGGCAGGGACATCTGGCTCGGGCCGTCCGCTGCCAGCGAGATACCGGCGTGCGAGCCTACGATCTTGATATTGGCGCCGCTGTTGACCGCCATTTCGATCTGGTCGTAAGCGCGATTGACAAACTTGGCGAACGTGGAGGCGAACGGCACCTTGCCGCCGGCACTCAGGCCGGCCGCGACACTCATCATGTTCTGCTCGGCAATGCGGCATTCCATGTATCGCGGGGCGAGGGCCTCATCCTTATAGAACATCTCGGCAAAGGTGGAGTTGGACACATCCGCGTCCACGACGGCGACATTCGGGCGGCTGTGCCCCAGTGCCTTCAGGGCGACGCCATATGCTCGGCGGGTTGCCAGTTTGCCTTTCTCCAAGGCGCTCTCCAGGCCGGCCAGCTTCAGTGCATCTGCGAAGCTCGGCACTTCCGTCGGCTCAGCAGCCTTGGGCTTGTCGGGCGACATCAGTGCGATCTTCAGCGGTGTGTCGGCTGTCGCGCCCACAGACTTTCCAGATGCTTCCAGTTCTTCCAGCGCCTTGGCCATGTCCTCGCCGTCGGCCGGTTTGCCGTGGTGGCCATGTCCCTGCTGCGAAGCGCTGCCCCAACCTTTTACAGTCTTGGCGACGATGGCAACCGGGGCTGCGTTTGGATCGTGCTGCGATTGAGCATGAACGCTGAGTGCTTCGACAATTTCGGACGGCGAGTGGCCGTCAATGACCTTCACATCAAACCCTGCGGCTTCAAGCTTCTTGGCAGTTGTGTCGGCTGTCTGCTGGTCGCTGACCGCGTCTGCCTGGCCGTATGCGTTGCAGTTAAAGATCGTGCAGACAGCATTGAGCTTATGATCGCGAATGAAGTCAATCGCTTCCCAGATCTGGCCTTCGCGCGACTCGCCATCGCCAATGATGCAGAAGATGCGCTTGTCCAGCTCGTCCATGCGCGCGGCGCCTGCAAGGCCCGCCGCCACGCTCAACCCCTGGCCCAGCGAGCCGGTGGCAGCGTCAAAGAGGGGGAAGCCTTCCACGGGGTTCGGATGGCCGTCGACCACCGAATCAATCGCGCGGAGTGTCATGGCATCTTCGCGCGTCATGGGTCGCCAGTCGTCCTTGTCCTTTCCGATCATCACGCCCAGGTCAGCACAGGCCGCGTAAATCACCGGCACGGCATGTCCTTCGGACAACACCAGCCGATCGCTGCAGGCGTGTGTCGGGTTGGCCGGTTCCCAACGCATATGCTGGTACATGAGCACGGCGATAAGGTGTGCCAGGCTCGCGCAACTGGTCGGGTGACCGGAGCCAGCTTCAGCGGTCATTTCATAGCTGAGCTTGGTCAGTTCGATTGCCTTGGCGTGTATGGTTGAGTCAAAAGACATCTATCAGGTTCCTTCCTGTTTGGGGTCCGATGTTCGGAAACGAAACATTATGGCCATCTAACGAAGGCTGGCAATCCGACCTTTGTCCAGGTGCTGTCACTGGGTGTAAATGTATCGAATATTTGACGATATAGCAGGGGTTAACCGGAAACTGACAGAATGGCGTGCCTGGCAATGTACTTCACGAATTGGGACTTTTATGTGCCTTCCAAAGACTCACTCCCACCGCAACTGCGAATTTGCGTCCATTCGCGGCTAATCCGCCTTTCGGCCATTGGCCATCTGCACCGCCAGCCGAATCGCCTGCTTCATACTGCCCGGGTCGGCCTTGTTTTTGCCCACAATGTCGAATGCCGTGCCATGATCAACGCTGGTGCGGATGATCGGCAGCCCCAGCGTGGTATTGACCGCCTCATCAAATCCGAGCAGCTTCAGCGGGATCAGCCCCTGGTCGTGGTACATCGCGACGACGAGGTCGTATTTGCCGCGCACCGCATCTATATAGATGGTGTCTGCGGGGAACGGCCCGTTCGCGTCGATATCTGATCCCCTCGCCATTTCAATCGCTGGGGCGATGACACGGCGCTCCTCATCGCCGAACAGGCCGTTCTCCGATGCGTGGGGATTTAAGCCACATACCGCAATGCGTGGCTTGGGAATTCCCAGTTGCACGCACGCCTGATGGCCCAGGTCGATCGGGTCAAACACGCAGCCGATGGTCAATAGGTTGCGCACATCCATTAATGGGACATGCACCGTCGCCAGCGCGACGTTGAGCTTTGGCGAGGTGAACATCATGACTGACCGCTTGGAGCGGGTTCGATTGGCAAGCAGTTCGGTGTGTCCGGGAAATTTGCAGCCGACCATCTGCCAGGATTCCTTGCAGATCGGCGCGGTGACAATGCCGTCCAGAAAGCCCGGCTCGGTCGGCTTGCGCATGGCCGCAGCGATTGCATCATCCAGAAACGTTAACGAAGCCGCGCCGCCTTGCTTGGTCGGGCGATGGACCGCCTGGCCGAGCATGGAAAACTGGTCGTAGTCCACGACCACCACATCGTGCACCAGATCGAAACCGGTGCGTGTGGAATCATGCTGCACGCGCCACCAGTAGGGGTCGATCTCCGCCAGGTCAGCCGCGTAGCTGAGCAGTTCGTTCATGCCGAACACAACAAATCTTGCCAGTCGGCGCACTTGCGGGTCGGCCAGCGCCTTGACCACCACCTCCGGCCCAATGCCGGCCGGATCGCCCATGGTGATGCCGATCACCGGGCGGCGCTGGTGTTTCGAATTGTCGTCCTGTCTGGCGACCATTCCGTCTATCGTAGCATTGGGAAGCGTCAATGCCAGAAGCCTCGGATTTGGAGAAGTATGCGGCGTATTCCAGCGACTGCCAAGGGTTTAATAGGCCGCTACTCGGTAGCATGCTGCCGGCGTTCAGTCGCTGAACCATATATACGACTTTTGACAGAGTTGTATAATGATTACTCTCACCATGAATTGTTCGAGGTTGGCTTTACTGTTGTTTCTAATATTGCTTGGCGGTTGTGATGACCGACAGGCACGCTATCGCCCGCTCGACCAGTACTTGGCCCAATGGTCAGAATGGGAAGTGGCTGTTGAGCCGGCATTGCCCGGCCCCTATTACCGCCCCGGATATGGCATTGCCGTCGGTACAAGTGAACCACTGTCGGGATCATTCACGACCGATGTGGGTCATTTAAAGGCCAGTCATCCGGCGGAGCAAGGCGCTGAGTTGCAAGCTCTTTACCTTGAAACTGTTGACAAGCGACCAACGGTCGTCATCCTGCGTTACCCGGCTTGGAAAGATAGTTATCTGACAAACGCGATCGGCGATGTTCGCGGTGGACAATAACATTTTTAGTCGGACTTCACGCATTCGGACATGCAGCCGACGTTTTCCGGAAGGTCATGTTATCCATGGCAAAACTCACGTCACTTGATGCGAATGGAAGCTGGGTCAACCACGACTATGGCAACATCTATTTTTGCCAACCGTGTGGCGACTCTGAACGATTAGTGATCGGGCCAACAGATTCGCAGATTGAGCTACTTGATAATCTTGCTGCGATGTATTCTAGCCGGCGATATTATTTGCTATATGTTCTTCTAGTCTCTCACGCTCGACGTGATCTTGGGCGTTATCAATCACCACTAATTGATACCCACGAGAATTTGCAGTTGTTCTTGAGGGCGTTTCAAGAATTCTTTGAGGGTGACGGAAGACATCATATGTGGGTTGCTTCGCCTGATTCGGATGACTTGCTGATCTACGATCAGCACAACGTAATATTCGCATACGGTAATCTGGGCCGCTTTGAATCCGTATTGAATGACCGTGGATACCGAAATAAAGAATTCTGGTTTCCATCTCCTCACTCGCATTGGTATCCGCCAGTGAACGTCAATACCGAGGACGAATTAATGGCTTATTTTGATTGGCAGTACTTTGACCTTCAGCCTGGTGACGAATGGGACTGATGGGTGCCGGAACGCTCGTGGATGCTGCTTAAAGAACAATAATTCAATCCTGCACGCGTCGGTTCAACATTGGCGGCTGCAACGGCGCTCGCGTACTTCACCAAATCACCAAATCTAATATCATTGTGCCTATGACAGACCAAGTCGACCAAACCATCCAGGTGGCTGTGATCGGTGTCGGACGCATGGGTACGCACCATGCGCGGACGTACTCCAACCTGCCGGAAGCGCAGCTTGTGGCGGTTGTCGATGCGGATACCGAACGGGCCGGCGCGGTGGCGGATGAATACGATTGTGATGCCTGCGAATCCGTTGATGAGTTGCTGGCAAAATATCCGGATGTGAAAGCCGTGACCGTTGCAGTGCCGACAAAGCTGCACGTGCCGACTGCGACGCCACTTTTACAGCGGGGGATCGCATGTCTGGTGGAGAAGCCGCTTGCGCCGACAGTGGAGCTTTGCCAGTCGCTGGTTGAAGATTCGCAGAGGTCCGGCACCGTGTTGCAGGTCGGGCATACCGAGCGATTCAATCCGGCGGTGCGTTCACTGATCAAGATGAACGTGCGCCCGCGATTCATGGAAGTGATCCGTGTCAGCCCGATGACGTTCCGATCACTCGACGTCGGCGTGGTGATGGACATGATGATCCACGATCTGGATATCGTGCTGATGCTGGAGCAGTCGCGGTTGAAACGCGTGGAGGCGGTCGGCGTTGCCGTGATGGGCGAGAAAGAAGACATCTGCAATGCGCGGCTGGAATTTGAGTCCGGCTGCGTGGCGAACGTCACCGCCAGCCGTCTGTCGTTGCGCACGGAACGACGTATGCGCCTGTTCAGCGAAGAGGGCTACGTGAACATCGATTACCAGAAACGGTCCGGCGTGTTGATTCGCAAGTCGAACAATGAGGCCGCGCTGAATCAGGTGCGTGAGCAGCTCGCGGCAGGAGAGGACCTGTCTGGTGTGGACTACTCCGATCTTGTCCATGTCGATCAACTGGAGATGGATGTGCCTGAAGGCAAGCAGGATCCGCTGACCGCGCAGCTGTCCGCTTTTCTTGATTCGGTACGGACCGGCAGCCGGCCAGAGGTGGATGGGTCAGCCGGTTATGCGGCTGTTGCCGTGGCTCACCAGATTGTTCAGGCGGCCAACGAGCATCAGTGGGAAGGGCTCGCTCCGCACTGACCACGCCGGAGTCGTTACAATGGCGCACTGAATTTTCGCTTATTGCCGCGACGCAAACCGCAACGAACGTGAACCACTTTTCGCGACATAATCTACAGTGAACGACCCGGCCCTCATTCTGATGGTCGGCTTGCTGCCGATTCTGATTGTTGCCAGCGGCTTTTTCAGTGGTGCTGAAACGGCTCTTTTCAGTCTGACACAGCAGGACCGGCGGCTGATGACGCGTGAGCAGAGTCTTGTCGGTTCGGCGCTCGCCACGTTGCTGCGTGAGACACGGTCGCTGCTGATCACCCTGTTGTTGGGCAATATGACCATTAACGTGCTGTATTTCGTTATCAGCACGGTTATTCTGATGCGCCTGCAGCGCGTGCATCAGGTATCGCCGACCTGGATCACGGTGCTCAGCGTCACCCCGCTGATAATGTTGATTCTTTGCGGTGAACTGATGCCAAAACTCATTGCCGCGAGGGTGACCGTGATCTGGTCGCGGTTCATCGCGATTCCTCTGTTGGTTGTGCATCGTGTGCTTGGGCCGTTGCGTATTGTGGTTAACGCCCTGGTGGTGACGCCGCTGGCGCGTCTGATTGCGCCGTCCCGGCAACCAACCGAACTGAGCACAGATGAGCTGGAAACGTTGCTCGAACTCAGTCAGCAGAAAGGATTGATTGATCACGCTGAGGAAGAATTGCTCCAGCAGGTTCTGGAACTGGGCCAGTTGAAAGTAAGTGATGTGATGACGCCGCGCGTTGACATTGACGCGCATCAGCTTTCGGCTGGCGTTGATTCCCTGTTAACGTTGATTCGTGAAACACGGCTGAGCCGCATCCCGGTCTACGGCAAGGACGTGGACGAAATTCTCGGCATTGTGTTCACAAGGCAGATCCTGCTGCGTCCACCTCAGACCAGTCAACAGCTTGAATCTCACATCAAACAGGTGTTGTTTGTTCCCGAACAGCAGCGCGCCGATCAGCTACTGGTGCAGCTTCGCAAGACCGGGAACACGTTTGCCATCGTGGTGGACGAGTATGGCGGTACGGCGGGTCTAATCACACTGGAGGACATTGTTGAAGCCATGGTCGGGCCGATCGCCGGGCCATCAGAGAATGGGCACGACGAGGTGCAGCAGGTTTCGCCGGGGCATTGGCGCGTCAGTGCGGCGCTGCCGGTTCACGAGTGGGAGGACTTTTTTGGCGATGTCCGAAAGACGCCGGGCCTGAAGACTATCGGCGGGCTGGTCATGGCAAGGCTTGGCAGGCTGCCTCGTGTCGGCGACCGAATCACGGTCGGCAACGTCCGGATCACCGTTGAAAAAATGGACGGTTCGCGTTTGTTGCAGTTAGAAATCCACCTTGCTGAGCAGGCCGAGCAGCAGGCGAATGCGAAACGAGGTGGCGCATGAGCCTGATGGAAATCATTGGCTGGTCTGCGATGGTAGTGTTCGGCTTGTGCGGCAGCGCACTGTATTCCGGACTGGAAACCGGCATATACAGTCTCAATCGTGTTCGCCTGCATATTCTCGTGCATCAGAATCAGAAACGGGCGCTGTCATTGAATCGGCTGGTTCTCAAGCCGACCGTGATGCTCAGCACGCTTTTGATCGGTAACAATATCACCAACTACATGGGCACGGCTGGTCTGACAGTTCTGCTTGAGGGTGGTGGGTTGACCGAGTTACAGGTCATTCTCGCCAACCTGTTAATTGTGACGCCGATGCTGTTTGTTTTTGGCGAGACGCTGCCAAAGGACCTGTTTGCTCGGTATAGCGATCGGTTGGTGTATCGCTTCAGCGGTGTGCTGACCGTGTCACGTTGGGGCTTCACGCTCTGCGGGCTGCTGCCGATTGTGGCTTTGTTCAGTGAAGTGCTGGCCAAGTTGTTGCGATCGCGTCAGCATATTCAGATTTTTCATCCCAAGCGGCAGGTGGGCGTGTTGGTGAAAGAGGGCGTCGGTCTTGGTCTGCTCAGCGACGATCAGTCTGCCATGGTGGAGCGTGTGCTCGATCTGCATGAACGCCAGGTGCAGCAGGAAATGACGCGCTGGGAAGAAGTAGAGACCGTCAATGTGGGCGATTCATCTGAACTGCTTTGGAGTCTTGCGGATCGCGCCAGTGTGTCGCGCTATCCGGTTCTGGGTGAGAAGGGCGATGTAGTGGGAATTGTCAGCGTCAATGACGCGCTCTTGTATGGGCGGGAACAATGCCCACCGATCAGCGAATTGATGAAGCCTGCTGACGTGCTGGACAGTCAGAAGCCGTTGCTGGAGGCGCTGAATCAGTTGCAGCGGTCACATGTCGCCATGGCGATTGTGACGCGCGCGGATCAGCCCATTGGCATCGTGACGGTGAAGGATCTGGTGGAGCCGATCACAGGCGAACTGACGAGTTGGTAGTTTGTAAAGCCGCGACCAGTGGTCGCGGAACGATAATCGAATCACGCGGAAATCTGTTTGGACCTGGCGAAATCGAAGACCGCGACCAATGGTCGCGGCTTTACAAGGGAAAGAAAATCTGATGGCAACGACCAATGAACGGCCTAATGTCATGTTGTTTTGTGCGGACCATTGGGGTGGTCGGCTCCTGCAATGCCTTGGTGAACACGCGGTCATGACGCCGACGATTGATCGGCTGGCGTCTGCCGGCACCCTGTTCACTAACTGTTACAGCGCGTGTCCCGTCTGTATCCCCGCACGGCGGACATTGATGACGGGCATGACCGCTCGCTCACACGGCGACCGTTGCTTTAACGAAAAACAGGAAATGCCCTCGGCGCCCACGCTGGCACAAACGTTTCGTGACGCGGGGTACCAGGCCTACGCGGTGGGCAAGTTACACGTGTATCCGCAGCGCGATCGCATCGGCTTTGACGATGTGATTCTCAATGAAGAGGGGCGCCATCATCTTGAAGGCATGGGGGCGGACGATTGGGAACTGTCTCTGGCAGAGGCCGGCCATGCGGGTCTGGAGTATGCCGCCGGTGCTTGTAACAACGATTACAACATGCGCAGCTGGCACCTGCCGGACCATCTGCATCAAACAGAATGGACGGCTCGCAACATGTCGCGCATGATCCATCGGCGCGATCCGCGCAAGCCGAGTTTCTTTTACTGTTCGTTTGCCGGGCCGCACCCGCCGATGTGGCCGTTGGCGGACTACATGCGCCAGTACGAACAGTTGGTGTTGGATGACCCGGTCGTCGCGGACTGGGCCAAGGATCATGCGAATGCGCCGCTCGGTTTTCGGCAGGTTCGATCGTTGTACAACTTCTCCGAAGCGCCAGAACAGGTAGTCAACCTGGCACGCCGCGCGTTTTATGCGTGCATCACGCACATCGATCATCAGATTCGCGTGGTGATGGGTACGCTGCGCGAAGAGGGTTTGCTGGACAACACCGTCGTCGCTTTTACCGCGGACCACGGCGACATGCTTGGTGACCACAACACGTGGGGTAAGTCGGTGATGTATGAAATGTCAAACAAGGTGCCGCTGCTTCTGATGGACACGGCTGAAGGTGGGCGCGTTCGCAGGGGATATCGGGATGATCGGCTGGTTGAACTGCGCGACATCATGCCGACGCTGCTCGATCTGGCTGGCATTGAGACTCCCCCGAGCGTCGAAGGATTTTCAATCGCTCACAATCGCGACAATCGGCGCGACTATCTTTACGGCGAGGTCAACGAAGACGTGCGCGCCACACGCATGATTCGCGACGAACGATACAAGTTGATCTGGTATCCGTTCGGTAACTTCCTGCAGCTGTTTGATATTCAGGAAGACCCGCGCGAGACAACCGATCTGGCCGGCAGTGCGGAGCACGCCGACGTACGTGAACGCTTGACGAAGCTGCTCATTGACGAGTTGTATGGCTCTGACTTGCAGTACGTGAAAGATGGCGAGTTGGTGGGAACAGAGGCGCCGCCGTTCGAGCCAAACGACGGTCGCTGGCTCAATGCGCAGCGCGGCATTCGGTTTATCTGAATGGTTATTGGATGTTTGCGCGTCTGTTTACAGGCTAACCGCAAATTGACACAAAAAATTTTTATTTTAGCGCTTCGGGTTCCCGCGCATTTTGTCGCGGTTATTCGATTGAAAGTCAAGACATTATCGGGGATGCCTCAGTGTGCGTCCGCGATAACTAATATTTTCATTTTGTTGTCAAAGTTGTGTGTAGAAACCGTGTGTTTGGAGACGATAATACTAATAGCCCGCTCGTGCTCAACACCGAATACCTCAGCCTTATATGGCTTACCCTGGCGACTGAGGAGCACGCGAAGCGGGCATTTTTTATGCGCACACTTCGGCCAGGTATGAAGCCCAATCCAGTTGCTTCACATGAGTCTCGCCGTTCCTTCGAATAGTATATCTTTTTTCTAATGCCAGAGTGGTTTGCAATGTTGCTGCATCCACGACAAGTACCGAAAATCTCTATTGCCGTATAAAAATTCAATACAAAGCATTCTTCTCATATCAGATATCAAAAAAATTGTTGACATCGTTCGAATGACACACCATGCTGAGCACCGTTGTTGTCATGCAATATCGTCAAAAATTTTCCCATTCAGGGGGGCTACAAATTGTGGTATAGCGCTCGCCACCGTCTATCTTCGCCCGTACAAATTTCTAAAAACGCAAGCATGAGTTCAATACTATCCGGCGTGCTTGTCCTGATAGCCGTATCTGCTCTGGCAGGATGTGGGAATGGGAGCAGTCCAACCGCCCCGAAAACACCCGACAATGGGAGCAGTCCAACCGGCTCGAAAACGCCCGACAATGGGAGCAGTCCAACCGGCTCGAAAACGCCCGACAATGGGAGTAGTCCAATCGGACCGAAAACGCCATACGGCGTGGAACAGCGCCCTATGCCAGGCGACACGCAGGCTGATACCCTGGCGCCCAAGCAGGTTGGGGCCTATCAGCGTGTCAGTGTCGAGGAGCACGAGGCCGAAGCCGAATATGAACAGGTGATGTACATGTCTTATGAAGACGCTAAGGGGAATGACGCAATTTCACTTGGTGTCTTCATTTGCCCCACGGCTGCAAGTGCTCAGAAGGCGTTGGCGGACCAAGACAAGGATCTGGCGATGCCTCATCGGGAAGGAACCGATCCGAGTTATTTTCGCGAACCTGACGGCCCGGAAGGTGCTACTTTTATGTGGACACGCGGCCGATTTTACTTCTTGTTGCAGGCGTGGCAGGGTGAGAAGGACCTTGACGCCTTCATGGCGGAATTTCCCTACTAAGCAATTTCCCCTAGGGAGCCTTCAGCCTTTGTTTTGAAGGCCATTGCTTGTGTCAAGGAATTATTCGTACCGCACGTACCGGCCACGGCAGGAGGCGCAGCCATCGATGTGGTCATGTTCCTCGGCACAGTCGCCGCAGTGATGGTGTCCATCCACCCACACCCAGCGATACTCTTCACACGGCGGGCACTTGCGATCCGTCTTCATCTTCGGCAGGTGCCATGTCGGTTCACTGATGTAAACCTGTTCCTGCGGCTCCGGTTGGTGCGACTCAAAAGACTGATAGGCCGGCTCCTGGTAAACAGGTTCCTGATAGACCGGCGTTTGTGCTTCATGGAAGGTCGGCTGTTGTGCCGCAGGCTCGGGGCAATGGTCACAGTGTGCCAGGCGCGGCGTCCAGGTCGACGCGCCGCGATATTCCGGCGGCCCGGACTCACAGCCGATCATCCCCACGGTCATCAATCCCAGAACGATAAGTGTCAGTTTGGTTCGCATAGTGACCTAAAAGTAGATCACGTCTATGCGTAATGCATCGGTAAAAACAAGATAACAACATTTCGGACCGAGATTGATTCCGTCTGTGACGGTTAGCGGCTTCTCGGACCGACGAAATTAGCCGCGAATGGACGCAAATATACGCAAATGAATTCGAGCAATTGGCGTTTGCAGCATTGCCTGCGCGCTTCGCCAAATCATCAGGTACGTCACTTCACCCGAGTCCCCAACCGCTTGCCCAGCCGTTCCAGCGCCTTGGAATGATCCATTTTCTCCAAGTGCACATTGATGATGGAGTAGCTTCTGGTGTTGGTTCGGGCGTGTTCCAGCGCGTCTTCAAGCTCGCCCTCCAGACGCACTTCACAGCCCCATCCGCGGCGGGTCAGTTGCGGCCAAAGGTGATACGCCCACTCATGAATGTCGTTGTAAGGCCCTTCATGAATGAATCGTTCGGTGGTGTACCCTTTATTGTTCAGGACGAACACGATGGGATTGAGGTTGTACCGGGCGATTGTTCCCAGTTCCTGGCAGGTCATCTGAAATGCGCCATCGCCAACGAACGCGATTGGGCGAAGTTTCTTGTTGCCGATCTGGGCACCGGCCGCGGCCGGGATCGCAAAGCCCATGGAGGTGTAGTACGCCGGGCTGAGGAACTCGGTTCGCCGATGGATGGTCAAATCGGAGGCACCGAACAGGCTGTCGCCGATGTCCGCAATCACGATGCTGTTTTCATCGATATAGCTGTTCATACGCTCAAAGAGCCGGCGAACCGTAATCGGCTTGCGCGGTTGAAGGCGGATGGGCTTTGTCGCCTTTTTCTTTGGCAGTGCCCGTTTCTTCTTGATGCCGGCCTGCGTTAACCGGCGAATGAAGTCCTTGAGCGTGACGTCATCAAAATGATGGTGTTTGATTGAGAGGTTTTCGCTATTGGCATCGATCGTTCGGTTGATGTTGATATTGGCCGTGTAAATCCCAAGGTTGATATCCGTCATAAATGCGCCGAGGATCAATACACAATCGGCGTCTTCAACCGCCTTGCGAACGTGTTCCTGCCCCACTGCGCCTTCATACACGCCCATGTACTGCGGGTGGTTCTCTCGAATGATCGATTTGCCGAGTAAGGTTGTCGCGATCGGCATGCCGGTCGACTCGACCAGCTTGAGCAATGGTTCCTGCAAGTGAAAGCGATGGATCTCTACACCGCCGAGGATGACCGGGCGCTTTGCGGCTTTGAGCATCTGTACCGCTTCCTCAACGGCTTCTTTGAGAACCTTCGGGTCACTTTTTGGCTGCTCGATCTTCCATGGCTTCGGGGCGGCGCATGGTTCGTTTACGATGTCGCGAGGCAGTTCCAGATAGACCGGGCGCTTGTATTGCAGGCACGACTTAATCACATGATCAATCTGTTGAGGTGCGGTCTTGGGGTCTTCAATTGCTTCTGCGGCGACGGTGACCTTCTCGAAGATCTGTTTTTGCGTTTTGTAGTCGCGTATCTGGTGATGCAGCAGCGGATTTTTGGCGCGTTCGCCAAGCCCTGGTGCACCGCTGATCAGAATCAATGGTGACTTTTCGGCATATGCGCCGCCTACCGCGTTTAATGTGTTCAGGCCCCCCACGCAGTACGTCACGCACACACAACCCAGTCCATGCACGCGTGCGTAAGCGTCTGCGGCAAAACCGGCGCCCGCTTCGGTACACGTGCCCACCACGTTCAGATTGCTGGCAACCAGTTGATCATAGAAGCTCAGCACGTAGTCCCCGGGAATGCCGAAGACGTGTTTAAGGCCACACTGTTCGAGCCGCTGGGTAACGTATCTTCCGATGGTTGTTGTTCTGGGCATACTTAATTGTTTCCGGCAAATCAGTCACGTCTAGGGCGAGCTGCCCAGCGAAGTTTTTTAGCAACCAGTTTCCAATAATTGATATCGGGATTCTGCAGAAGCTGAATGGCGTGTGGATAAGTTCTGGCAAGCACGCGCTGTCCCGGCGACATGGCAAACGAAAGTTGTCCGTCAATGACCAGCGTGGTGCCTTCATTGGCGCGTAATACGTCCATCCAGATGTTGGAGTCGGAGTTCACCACGATCGGCCGAAACGCCAGGCTGTGCGGACACAACGGCGTGATACAAAGCCCCGGTACACCGGGGCTGACGATGGGGCCGCCTGCGGCCAGGTTGTATGCCGTGGAGCCGCTGGGGGTGGAGATAATCACACCATCACCGGTAAATTCAGTTGGCGCGTCGTCATTGCCGTTTGGGTTGATCGTCAGCGCGATATCGATCATGCGATACGGCGGCCCGGCCGTAATGACGGCATCGTTCATTGCCAGCGACTGAAAAACCGGTTCCGGTAACTCGCGCGGCCGGTGTGTCCAACTGGCGGTATTCTCATCAAAGACGCGCAGATCGATCATCACGCGCTTGCTGACCGGGCAGCGGCTGGCGATCACCTCGTGCCAGTGCTGTTTGACTTCATCCAGATTGAACTCGGCAAGAAATCCGAGCTTGCCGAAGTTAACGCCGATCAGCGGCAGGTCCAGGTCAACCAGGTGTCGTGCCTGGGCAAGCAGCGTGCCGTCGCCGCCGAGCACCATGACCAGATCCGCGGGCGGCAGCTTGGCGGCGGATTCCTTGGTAACTTCGCCAACGCTTAATTCTTTGATAATGTCCGCGCGTTCCGACAGCCACGGGCGAAACGCTGTCAGCGCTTCGGTAACCGTTGGAATATCGCGGTTGGCGATGATGATCAGCCGTGGCTTGTGACCAGTGTTTTGCATGAGCAATAGTGTAATCGACCGGATGTTTGTATTGGGAAGACAGTTTGTCTGCAGCGGCAGCCTGTGGTGGCCGATAATGGCGTAAAATCAACCGCGTTATTGGCATATGCCGGTTTGCGTGGTCTTATTCACGAATAGATCGAACGCTTAGCAGTTCATGAGGAGGTTCGGTTTGCGAGCATTGGTATTCGAAAACGGTCAGTTGCAGGTTCAGGATCGGCGCGATCAACCCAAACCGGCTGCCGGGGAAGCGCTGATTCGCCCGCTACGCATGGGCGTCTGCTCGACCGACCTGGAACTCTGCAAAGGGTATATGGGTTTTAATGGCGTGCTGGGCCACGAGTTTGTCGGCGTCGTCGAAGAAGTAAATGACAAAAAAGGTAAAGCCCTGGTCGGCAAGCGCGTCGTCGGCACGATCAATTGTGTCTGTGGCAAATGTGACATGTGCCAGGGTGGCCTGCGCGAACACTGTCGCGACCGCACTGTGCTGGGCATCTTCAATCGCGACGGCTGCTTTGCTGAGCGATTCACCCTGCCGGTGCACAATCTGCTCGAAGTGCCGGAGTCGATTGACGATGACCATGCCACGTTCGTTGAGCCGCTTGCCGCCGCTTATCAGATTACCCGCCAACTGACTGTTGAAGGTCGGCCCTACGTGACCGTGCTCGGTGATGGTCGGCTGGGGCTGCTCTGTGCGCAAGTCATGTCACAACTGAACGCGACTGTCCGATGCGTTGGCAAACATCTGCAGAAACTTGAACTCTGCGAGAAGTGGGGCGTGCAGCATCGCCTGGTCGATGAGGTCGGCCTGCGAGCCGATCAGGATATCGTGGTGGACTGTACCGGCTCGGCAGACGGGTTTGCCACGGCGATGCAGATGGTGCGCCCGCGCGGCAAGATCGTCATGAAGACCACCGTTGCGGCTGATGCCAAGCGTGAGATGCCGATCGATCTGGCGCCGCTGGTGATTAATGAGATTCAAGTCATCGGCAGCCGTTGCGGCCCATTCCCTGAAGCACTTTACGCGCTTGCGTCGCAGAAAATAGACGTTGTGAGCCTGATCAGTCGGCGTATGAAGCTGGCAGACGGTGTTGACGCGATGCGTGTGGCGAAACAGTCGGATGTGGTTAAAGTTCTGTTGGAACCGTAAGCACGCCGGTTATCAGCAAGGCGGCGATAGCAGTCGCCAAAGCCAGTCGGTACCAACCGAATGGCGCCAGGCCGTGTCGATTCAGGAACCCGACGAACCATTTGATGGCAATGGCGGCCGACACCGTTGAGGCGATCAGTCCGATGATCAGCGGCGTTATGCCGAATGCGTTGATCATGGTTGCGCCGCTGTACAAGAATTCGTAGCCGGTTGCAGCTGTCAGCGTGATTAAGCCCAGAAGGAAGCTGAACTCAGCCGCGTCTTTGGCCCGTACGCCGAGCATCAACGCGGTCACGATGGTCATCATGGATCGACTGGTGCCCGGCCACATGGCGATGCATTGGCCGAAGCCGATGAGTAGTGCAATACGCCAGTCGATGGAATGAATCTCCCGTCCTGTCTTGTCCATGCGATGAATCACGCGCGCGAATGCCACCGCGAGCATCAGCCATGCCCCGACGAACAAAGCGCCGACGACCGGCCACGGGCCGTTCAGATGCGATCGGATCATGTCATTGAGCAACGGCCCAAGGATTGCGGCCGGTGCAAAAGCGATCAGCAGATTGGCTGCCAGTTGTTTGCCCTGATCATCCCGGCCGAACACGCCCAATGTGATCTGGCCGACGCGCTTACGATACATACCCAGCACGGCAAGAATCGCACCGATCTGAATCACGATGTGAAAGGTGAATGCTGCGTGCCATTTCTCGGGATCTTCCCCAAGACCCAGCAGCCAGCCGGTCAGGATCAGATGGCCGGTTGAACTGACCGGTAGATATTCGGTCAGCCCTTCAACGATGCCCAGAATGAGTGCTTGCCACCAGGTCATTGGGTCTCCCATGGGCGCGGGAACAGCCGTGCCCATGAGGTAAATCGACAGGGTAAGGGGATTTGCAAGAAAGTTGCTGGCGGCTGGCGGGCAGGGTCTGGTAAGCGTCACTTTCCTGTCAGACCGGACGTTGGGTCATGCTGTTGGAAATATCGTCTTCAAATATCCGATATAGACATTTGTTGCTGGATCCAGTAGAATCCATAAATCCGGATAAGCGGATGATTATTTGAAGGCGAGTGATTGGTATTTAAACAATGGCAGTTTCATTACTTGAAGCAATGTCCAAGCGCATTTTGTTCCTCGATGGCGCCATGGGAACCATGGTCCATGCGGCGAATCTGGCGCTTGAAGACTACGACAATCTCGAAAACTGTACCGAGATTCTCAACGTCACCCGTCCGGATGTGATTTCGTCCATCCACGAAGGTTTTTTTGCCGCCGGGGCAGACGTGGTAGAAACAAACACCTTTGGTGGCATGCCGCATGTGCTTGTAGAGTTCGATCTGCAGGACCGTGTGGACGAAATCAACGGCACGGCCGTCGAACTGGCGCGTGCCGCGGCTGAGAAATACAGCACGCCTGACAAGCCACGATTTGTGCTCGGGTCTATGGGCCCGGGTACCAAACTTATCACGCTCGGGCAGATTACCTGGGAGCGCATGGTCGAAAGCTATCGCGAGCAGGCCGTCGCACTGATGAAACATGGCCCGGGTAAGAGCGTGGACGGCGTCATCATTGAAACCTGCCAGGATGTACTGCAGATCAAGGCGGCTGTCACCGCGGTCACCAGCGCGCAGGAAGAACTTGGCTTCTGGGGCACGGACAAACAGATTCCGATCTTCATCTCGTTGACCATCGAGCAGAGCGGGACCATGCTGGTCGGCACGGATATCGGTGCTGCTCTGTCCGCGATCAGTCAGTTGCCGGTTGCGAGCATCGGCCTGAACTGCGCGACCGGCCCGAAGGAAATGACCGAGCATATGCTGTTCCTCGGCAAGCACTGCCCTGTGAATGTGTCAGTTTTCCCGAACGCCGGTCTGCCTTCGCTGGTTGATGGTGAGACTGTCTTCCCGCTGCAGCCGGACGATATGGCGGAACAGGTCGCAGACCTTGTCGAGCGCGTCGGTATCGGCCTAGTTGGCGGCTGCTGCGGCACTACAGCAGATCACATTGCCGCGATTGTCAAGCGCGTTGGTGAAAGAGCACCGGCAGTGCGCGACGTGCAGCAGGTCGCGACGGTCAGCAGCATCTATCAGGCGACTGACTACCGACAGGACAACTCGCTTCTGAATGTCGGTGAACGCTGCAATGCCTCCGGGTCGCGCAAGTTCAAACGCTTGCTCGAAGAAGAAGACTGGGACGAAATCATCAGCATTGCCCGCGAACAGATGAAAGAAGGTTCGCATGTGCTGGACGTGAATGTGGACTACGCCGGGCGCGATAATGCGGCCGACATGGCTCATATCGTCAGCCTAATGGTGCGTCAGGTGGATGCGCCGCTGATGCTCGACTCCACACAGCCGGCCACGATTGAAGCGGGCTTGAAGCACGCGGGCGGCAAGTGCCTGATCAACTCCGCCAACCTGGAAGACGGCGAAGAAAAGTTTGCCGTCATGTGCAAGCTGGCGCGCGACTACGGGGCGGGCCTGGTGCTCGGCACCATTGACGAAGACCGGGAAGAAGCGATGGCGCGTACAGCCGATCGCAAGCTGTCGATCGCCAAGCGCATGTATGACCTGGCAGTGAACAAATATGGGCTTAAGCCGCAGGACCTGATGTTCGACCCGCTGATTCTGCCGATTTCGACCGGGATGGACAAGGACCGGCGCAGTGGTCTGGAAACCATCGAAGGCACCCGGCGAATCGCCAAGGAGATGCCGGAGTGTCAGATCACCTGCGGCCTGTCGAACATCAGCTTCGGCTTAAAGCCTGCCGCACGCCAAGTACTCAACAGTGCCTTCCTGCACGAACTGACCGAAGCCGGCATGACCAGCGCGATTATGCATCTCAGCAAGATTCTGCCGCGCATCCGCGTGGACAATGAACAGTGGGAAGCGGCGCTGAATCTGATCTACGACCGCCGTGGCGCTGAGCCGAAGAAACTGGCGGACGGCACGTTGACAGACGACCCGCTGCAGATCTTTGTGGATCTGTTCCCGGACGATGCGGCCGAGCAGTCCACGAAGCAGGACCTTGCGGAGCTGCCGCTGGAGGAACGCCTGCAACATCACATTATTGATGGCGCGAAGAAGGGCGTGACCGAGACGCTTGAAGAAGCGATGAAGAAGTACTCGCCGCTTGACATCATCAACGATCACCTGCTGGCCGGCATGAAAGTCGTCGGCGAGTTGTTCGGCAGTGGTCAGATGCAGCTGCCTTTCGTGCTTCAAAGTGCGGAGGTGATGAAGATGTCCGTGGCGCATCTTGAGCCGCACATGGAAAAGGTGGAGGGGGAAACCAAGGGGTCGATCGTGCTCGCAACCGTGAAGGGTGACGTGCATGACATCGGCAAGAACCTGGTGGACATCATCCTGTCCAACAACGGCTATACGGTGCATAACCTCGGCATCAAGCAGCCAATCGCGGACATTCTTGAGGCCTGGAAAGAGACCAAGGCCGGCGCGATCGGCCTGTCCGGCCTGCTGGTCAAAAGTGTGAACGTGATGGAAGAAAACCTGCGCGAGATGGTAGAGCAGGGGCTTGACGTGCCGGTATTGCTCGGTGGCGCGGCGCTGTCACGTCACTACTGCGAAAGCTATCTTCGCGGCATCTACGGCGCCGGTGGCGGACACGTCTACCACGGCAAGGATGCATTTGAAGGTCTGCGCATCATGGACATGCTTGGCGCCGGCAAGCAGGCCGAACTGGACGAGCAGATTGAGGAGCGGCTTGCCAAGCGTGCGGAGACAGAGAAGAAGATTGAAGCTTCCAAGGCCGGTAAGGACAAGGCCTCCGGCAGCAGTGTGACTGCCACGATTGAAGCGCCAAAGCGAAGCGAAACGCCCGCATTGCCGCACGATGATATTCCCACACCGCCGTTCTGGGGCAACCGATTGGTTGAGGATGTTCCGTTGGATCAGGTGTATCCGTTTATCAATCGTGTTGCGCTGTATCGCGGCCAGTGGGGCTTTAAGAAGGGGGCGATGAGCGATCAGGACTATGAAGCGATGATCGCAGAGAAGGTCGACCCGGTTTTTGATCGGCTGGCGGACCAATGCAAGCAGGACAATATCCTGCAGCCGCGCGTGGTGTATGGGTTCTTCCCGTGCAACAGCGATCCTGCCAACATCAACGATCTGATCGTGTACGACCCGCAGGATCACGATCGTGAAATCGAACGATTTACCTTTCCGCGACAGGAAGGTAGGCAGCAACTGTGCATCAGCGATTTCTTTTTGCCGGCCGATAGCGGTAAGCGAGATGTTATCGGGATGCACTGTGTGACCGTCGGCCATGAGGCCAGCAAACGCGCAAAACAGCTGTTTGAGTCCAACAACTACCAGGAATACCTCTATTTGCACGGGTTCGGTGTGGAGTGTGCCGAGGGGCTTGCAGAACTCTGGCACAAACGCATGCGTCAAGAGTTTGGCATCGGCAATGACGATGCGACGCAGATTCGCCAACTGTTTACACAGCACTACCGCGGCAGCCGCTACAGCTTCGGTTATCCGGCCTGTCCCGAAATGTCAGATCAGGAAAAACTATTCCGCCTGCTCGAGCCGCAGCGCATCGGTTGTGAACTGACAGAGAACTGGCAGATCGATCCGGAGCAGTCAACCAGCGCGATTGTGGTGCACCATCCGGCGGCGAAGTACTTCAACGTGTGAGATACGTCCGCTACTCGCCACTTTTCTTCTGTGGTGGTTTTGTATCAACCGACCGGAGGTGTCGGCGCAATTCCGCAGCGAGCACGTTACCCACGCGCTCTTCTTCGTCAATCACAACATGTGCCCCGCTCATCATCAGTTCCCAGCGGTACACGTGATACCGGGCACGCACGAACACACGCGCGGTGGATGCTAAGACGCGGACTTGTTCGACGACTTTTCGTGCGGCCGTGGGGTCCGGCACGGTAATCACAACGGCAATCGCAGAGGCCACATCAACGTGCTCCAGAACGTCGGCCTGGGTCGCATCGCCAATTTCAACGTGCAGCCCCATATGCCTTGCCGCAGACGCACTACGCGGGCTTAACTCCAGGACGGTGACATCGACCGGTTGCTCGACCAGGGCATAGCCCACCTGCTGGCCGGCCGGGCCGAAGCCCACGATGATGATGCGCGGCTGGGACGACTCTTTTCTTTCCGACGGGGTAGGCGCAGATTTCTGGCCGCGCGGATGCAGAAGGTCATGGAATTTCGCACCAATCACCGATGCGTTTATCACCAGATATGGCGTGACAATCAGTGTCAGGATGGTTGAAGACACGAGCAACTGAAACAGGTTGTCATCCAGTGTCTTGCCGTGCGCAAGCTCTGCCAGCACGAATGAAAACTCACCAATCTGGGACAGGCAGACGCCGGTTGCAATGCCGTTCCGGGTCGCCATCCCCATCATGCGCAGGATGGCCCAGATGATGATTGTCTTGCCCAGCGTGATGCCCACCGCAACGCCGATTACCGGTAGGAGGTGCTGCGCGATCCAGGCCGGGTTGGCGAACATACCCATGGCGCTGAAGAACAACGTTACCAGTATGGTGCGCAACGGGCTGACATCGGCGCGCACCTGCGTGGCAAATGGCGATGAGCCGAGTAGGGCTCCCGCGACGAATGCACCCAGCGCGGGGGACAGATGGACCGCGTGGGCAGCCCACGCCGAGCCGATGGCGGTGACGAACGCCAACAGGATCGGCAATTCGCGATTGTATGCCATCAATTGTGACCCAAGCACGCGCGGGACGACTTTGTTAAACAGCACATGAAACACCACTACCAGCACGGCGGCCGCGCCGACGGTCTTACCGGTCTGGATCAGCGCGTCGGTCGCGCTGCCTTCACCGCTGAGCATCGACACGATCAGGACCAGCGGGACAACCGCGATGTCCTGGATTAACAGGATGGCCAACGTCTGTTTGCCGTGTACGGACTCCAGTTCACCACGGCGCATCATGATGCGCAGGACGCATGCTGTGCTGCTTAAGGCAACCATCGCGCCAATGGTGATGCCGACACGCCATGACATGCCGAACAGGAAGCAGGTGCCAGCAGCCAGAAACAGTGTTGCTACGACCTGCACCGCTCCTGCGGCCAGGGCTCTGCCACCCATCGCGCGCAAGCGCGTTAAGGAGAATTCCAGTCCAATCGTAAACAGCAGCAAGGCGACGCCGAGTTCGGCAAGGACGTGTACCTGTTCCTGTTGTTCCACAAGGCCCAATACGTTCGGCCCGATCAGCACGCCGGCCAACAGATAGCCGACGAGCGAGCTCTGCTTCAGTCGTTCAAATACAGCACCCGCTACCAACGCACCGGCCAGCAGCACGAGCACGTCGCGCATGGTCGTCCAAGATTCCACGACAAGAGTGTATCGTGGAAATGTTTTTATTGTTCAGTAATTGATCAGAGAGCTTGTGCCAACAGGCGTGGCATGGGCAGAAATGATGCGATGCCCCTCCGTGCCGGATGCGATTGCACTCACAAACTCATCCGGCACGCATACTCGTTTAACAAGGACTCGAACTTCCCGAACCGACCGTTATTCACCAGCATGAGCCAACCGAGGTGACCCGTCACCCGGCGCCTCAGCAAGCACGGCTCTCTGTGTGTCATGCTCCGCACGGACGAACGAATACGTCGGTTCCGTGACGGGCGTGGTCACCCGTGCTTGTTGACATGCAGGCAAAATCAGAATCAACAGTGCTACGCTACCTCCCACCAGCACCTTCTTCAGTGACCCATACACCATGACAGACTCTCCGATCTCGGACCAACCCGTCTGTTGTCTGAATCGGCAGGAGGGGGGAAATGAACACAGTTCATTCTGCCGTTACATATTTATCGGCCGAGTGGGTTTCTGAGCATTACGGAATTTGGGCAGTTTTTGAGAAAAGTTTTGATGGATATATAAATTTTTTATATATAAATATTTATATTTTATTTTCAGGAATAAAGAAAAAGGCGGGGAGTCTTAAGACTCCCCGCCTGGACACATTAGCATTGAATATACCTGGTTCTTACAGGACCACTGGTGCCCCTGTCTCGACGCTCTTCACTTCCGCTTCGACAATTCGAACGGACTCAGCCGCCTGGTCCAGCGTCACGATCGTCGGCTGCTTGCCTTGGGCGATACAGTCGATCAGGTAAGCGATTTCCAGGTCGTAACCCATGGCTCCGTCGAGTTGAACCGCTTCACTCTTACCATCCTGGTGCAGCATTAAGGCGTTCTCGGCACCAAGATCAAAGACAGCGGTCGCTTTTTCAAAGTTAACGGTGTATCGCATGGAGAAGCCGAAGCCTTCGGACATCGCCCAGCCACCTTCGGCCACGACCATTGGCACGTCGTCGTAGAAGTACCGTGTCACGATGTGATCGGTGTGGCTGGTAATTTTACTGTAGCCGACGCTGGAAACCTGTTTGGGGGTGCCGAAAAGATATTGAATGAAGTCAGTATCGTGGATGTGCAGGTCCAGGGCTGCGCCGCCACACTGTTCGCCGTCTTCATAGAACGCGCCGCCGGGGTGGTTGGCCACACGTCTGAACGTGGCCGCCTTGACCTTGCCGTAGGTGCCCTTGTCGACTGCTTCCTTAAGCCAGTCCCAGCCGGGCCAGAACCGCATGCACATGGCGCACATGGCAATGCCCTTGGCATCCTTGGCTGCGGCTGCGAGCTTCTGCGCATCTGCGCTTGTACGCGACAGCGGCTTCTCAACCAGCACATGCTTGCCTGCTTCCAGTGCGGCAATCGCGTACTGCATGTGCATCGGCGTCGGCAGGCAGATGTCGACCAGTTCGACATCCGGATCATTGATCAGTTCCATGCCTTCCGCATATTTCTTCAGGCTCGGGTCATTGATATCAAATCCGCCTTGTGCCTGTCCATCAATATTACCTGCCGCCGATTCATCACCGGCCAGCCGCTTGGGATTCGCATCGCTGATCGCGGCAACTTTTACTTTGTCATTGAGCTTGGCATACGCATCCAGATGCGTTCCGCCCATCATGCCCAATCCGATGACCCCGACATTAATCATGATCAACCCTTTGCTTTATGTTCTTTGTGTTTGTGGCTGAAGTCACATCGCCATGATCACGTCCATCTCCGCACTGGTGCGGGCGACGACGCACGGATCCCACGGCAGCATTTCAGCGACCAGCGTTTTGTCATAGCCAATCTGCTTCAGCGCCGTCATTGTTTCCGCCCACGGGACCTGCCCCGCTCCAAGTGAACAGAAGCTGTACCCGCCGACCCAGTTGAAGTTCTCGTTGTAGTCCTTGATGTGCACACGCTTGATGCGCTTGCCCAGTAGCTCGATCCAGTGTGGCGGGTACTGGTGATAGCCGATGACGTTACCGACATCAAAATAGATGCCGAGCTTGTCACTGCTGAACGAATCGACGAATTGCGCGAATTCGACCGGGGAGTAGAACATGCCGTTCCACACATTCTCCAGACAGAGCTCCACGTCGACGCGTTCCGCGGTTTCGAGCAATTGCGTGACGGCTTCGCGGCAGCGCTCCAGAGCTGTGTCGTAACGCACGATATCGCCACTGATCGGGCTTTTGACCACGCCGGGGACCATCAGCATGGACTTGGCGCCAAGCCACGACGCTCGCTCCAGTGCGGCTGCGTGCAGCTTGATGGATTTCTCGCGCGTTTCCTGATCGTTGCTCGTCGGGTTAACCGCCCATGTCAGGCCGGCGGCGACGGTCTGCACCTGGATGCCGGAGCTTTCGATGGCTTTGCGAATTTCGGCACACTCGGCTTCGGTTGTTTCGGTATGCAACACGCCGTCGAGGCCGACGGACAGTTCCACGCCTTCGAAGCCGGCTGCTTTCGCTTCAGACAGCACGTCAGCGATGGGGTGGGTACCCGCCAGGCCGTCCTTAAAACACCAATAGCTGATTGCTTTAATCATGATTGATTCATCTCCCGTGTATGAATGAACCGATCAGTGTAGCGGGGCAGCGGGTCTCTGGCCAAGCGGGGAATTGTCAGCTTGCCATGAGGGATCGGAGCCGCAACAATACGGCTCTTTGACGCAGCGAGTGACGAGCCAATGACGGTTTACGAGACAGTCAATTTCCATCAGATTCGTTCCTGGTGCGAGTCCTCCGGCTACTGGCCTGCCTGTGCCCCGGGAGCGCCGGACCGTATCCGGATCGGGGGCTCCCCGTTTGTTGAGCCGGAGGCACTGGACCTGCTCGATTGGGAAGATTGGTTCGTCCAGTTTGAAAAACGCAAGCTCAAATTCGTCTACGACCCCAAGAACGGGTGGTTCGACCTGCAGTCCCGCAACGTCCGCCCCGACTGATCGCCGCTTTTTTCACCCGCCACGTACCATCACGCTTGTTTGCGATACTCCCGCGGTGTCTGTCCAATCACGCGTTTGAACCACCGCGAAAAGTACGCCACCTCGTCATACCCCACGTCCGCGGCAATCTCACTGACAGTACGGTGCGTTGTCCTGAGCAGCCGACACGCCTGTTCAATGCGAAGCCGATGCATGAACTGAACGACGCCCATGCCCATTCGCTTGCTGAAACACCGCGACAGATGGGCCGGGCTGATGTGAACATCCGAGGCCAACGCCTCCAGCGTGAGCGGCTTGCTGTAGTTCGCCTCCAGAATATTGATCGCCTCCATCACGGCCTGCTCTGCCCGACCTGACACGCCAGACTGGTCAGTTGTTGTCGGCCTACTCTGCTTTAACAAGGATGCACGGCCGATGCGTGCCACCAGGACCAGAACCTGAAGCGCGCTGAGCGTCGCGCATGTGTGCCAGCCGTCGGGCTGTTTTTCTTTCTCATCAATGACTGTGTTCAACAGGCGAACCAGCATTAGGCGCTGATCAACCGGCGCTGCGAATACGAGCGGGCTGGCGTGCCTGGGATTGTTTGGCCGCTGGCGGTACAGCTCGAACGTCCCACCAACGCGGTCCAGCATTTCCGCGTGTTGGTGAAAGATAGACCCCTTGATCAGAAAATTGATGATGTTCAATTTGCGCGGGTTTTCATATGCATGCCATATCTGTGGCTGAATGACGATCAGATCCCCTTCATGCAGGCGCGTTGTACCGTCGGCAGTGCGATGCATCGCTGAGCCGGACTCGACGTAAACGATCTCATGAAACAGATGATCGTGGGCTTTGCTCGCGCTGTGATTACGAATCCGATGGACTTCAACATCCGCACCGTCGAAGTAGCGGAACCGCTGAAGCGTCATCGTATCGATTGATTGGGGTGCCATGCGCAAAATAGTACAAAAATTTGTCGCCTTTGTGCTAGTAATGGCAGTAGCCCGAGCAGAAGATAAGACGCTTTGCTGGTTACCCAATTTGTGAGAAAGAAAATGATTAACGTCGCAATTGTCGGGCTTGGCGGGATTGGCAACAACCACGCCCGTTGTTACACCGCGAATCGCTATACCAAAGTCATTGCAGTGTGCGATATGGACAAGGATAAGGCCGATCAGGCCGCAAAAACGCATAATTGTCAGGCCTTTTACACGATTTCGGACATGCTCAAGTCCAAAGTGCGCGTGGATGCGGCCAGCGTGACCACGGCCGGCCCGGAGAATGGCGGCCACCACTACCAGCCGACCATGGAACTGCTCAAGGCCGGCATTCCGGTGCTGGGTGAGAAGCCGATCTCCAACAAGATTAGCGAAGCCAAGGAAATGGTCGCTCTGGCCAAGCGCAAGAAACTGCCATATGCGATCAACCTGAATCATCGCTTTACGCCGGCTGCCCTGCAGGCCCGCAAGTGGCTCGACAAGGGCCGCGTCGGTGAAGTGAACATGATCAACATGATGATGTGGATCAACAATCCCAACGAATCCAGCCCGCATTTTCATATGCGTGCGCTGCATCCGCACTCGATCGACGTGATGCGATACTTCGGTGGCGACGTGAAGCAGGTCCACGCCTTTTTCAAGAAGGGCGGCGGTCGCAAGATCTGGTCGAACGTGCATGTGAACATGATGTTCAAGTCCGGCGTGATCGGACATCTGGTCGGCAGCTACGACGGCGGCGGGCCGGGCCATGCATGGGGCCTTGAACGCTGTGAAGTCATCGGCCAGGACGCGCGCATCGTCATCGATGATGCGTGCGAAAAGTTGTTCTTCCAGCCACGTACCTCGCCGGAGAGCGAAGTCTACCACTGCCTCGGCGGTATGAAGAGCTTTGGCGAAACATTCCAATCGCGCATCAATGCATGGGTGGATGACTTGCGCAAGAAGACCAAGCCGGACAAAGTCGATGGTAAGGGCGAGGATGCGCTCAAAGCACAAATGATTATCGAAGCGGCGATCGAGTCGTTCGAGAAGGGCAAAGTTGTAACACTGTAAATTTTTAACCACAGAGGACACAGAGAGCACAGAGAAGAAATTGTAGAGGGGATTTTCTATTTTCTTTCTCTGACTTTAACTCTGTGATCTCTGTGTCCTCTGTGGTGAATTCTTCTTCAGGAACTACAAACAATGAAACTCGGATTCAATACCGTTCTCTTCGGCGGCCACGATGTCGAGGTCGCGATCAAATACGCCGCTGTCTGCGGCTACGACGGCGTGGAGCTTTCCGCAATCGATGGCATGAGTGAACATCTTGTGCTCGATCGCGCGAGTGAAGTGGTGCCGCGCATCAAAGAGCTGGCTCAGCAGCATGAAGTCGAACTGCTTGCCATCGAGCAGCCGCGGCGAGACCCGGACGTGATGCGCAAGGCGTATGAAGCAGCGAAAGAACTGGGTATCCCAGTGGTGAACTGCGGCCCGGGTGGCAAGAGTGATGATGAGTCGACTTATCAGGAGGTCGTCGACGATCTTGGCAAGCTGGCCGACATGGCCAAAGAGTATGACCTGATGCTGTGCTTTAAGGCGCACGTCGGCCAGTACGTCTACAACACACCTTCGACGCTGAAAGTGCTCGAGGCGCTGGACCATCCGAATCTTGGGCTAGACATGGACCCGAGCCACCTTCATCGCGCGGATGAGAATCCTGTGGATGCGTTGTCGGCGGTTATTCATCGCATTCGCCACGTGCATATTCGCGACTGCAAGGGACGCGAACGCGGCCCGGGCACGCCGCCGATGCAGGCGAACGGGCGCGGGGATATCGATCTGCTTGGGTTTATCCGTGTGATGCATGAAGCAGGCTACACCGGCGCGATTGATCTGGAAGTGATCGGAGCGAAGGAATTCGAAGTGGCGGACTGCGTGGCTATCGCGGCGGAAGCCAAGGGACATATGCAGGCGTGCCTGCAGGCATGTGGCGCGCGCTAAGGTGCTGAGAAAGTAATCCATCTATGACCATCAATGTCGGCATTCTCGGTTTTGCTCACGGGCACGTGAAGTCTTACTGCAAATCGTGGCGGGAGTCGTCCGAACTCGGTATCAATCTCGTTGCTGGCTGGGATCATGACGCGCAGCGCGCAAGTGATGCAGCAGACACCTTTGGCATCACACTCAGCGATTCCCCCGAGACATTGTTGGGGCGCGATGACATCACCGCCGTCGTCATTGCAGCGGAAACGTCGATGCATGCTGATCTGGCCGAGCAGGCTGCCCGTGCCGGTAAAGCTATCATCATGCAGAAACCGTTTGCGGTGACGCTGGAACAGGCTGACCGCATCGTTGCCGCAGTTGAGCAACACAAAGTACCGTTCACCATGGCGTGGTTGTTGCGAACCGACCCGCAGAATCAACGGATCAAAGAGCTGATCGAGTCGGGAACGATCGGGAAGGTTCTGATGGTGCGCCGGCGACACGGGCTGTCAACGCATCTATGGCCGAACTTCGAAGAATCCTGGCATGTGAAGCCGGAACTGAACGGCAGCATGTGGGCGGATGATGCGGCTCACCCCATGGACTTCCTGCTCTGGCTGCTTGGAGAGCCGGTATCCGTCACGGCCGAGATCGACACATTGCTTAATCCGAAGATTATTGAAGACAACGGCATTGCTATCTTCCGTTTTGCTGACGGCACAATCGCAGAGGTATGCAGTTCATTCACATGTGTGGCGGGTGAGAACACCACAGAGGTGGTCGGCGAGAAGGGCGTCATCATTCAGAATTACGGCGACGTCCCAAGCTGCAACGTCCCGCGTGACGCAGACAGCCCCGGCCTCAAATGGTATCTGCACGAGGACAAGCAGTGGCATTACAGTGACATTGCTTCACCGGACACGCACTCGGCGCGCATCGTCGGCCTGTCCAAACCGCTCGCAGATTTCCTTCACGGCAAACGTGAACCAATCGCGGATGTTTACGCGGGGCGCACCGCGCTGCGCATGCTTCTTGCCAGTCAACAATCTGCTAGAGACGGCAGACGAGTCCAACTATCGGAGATTTAAATCGTGGCCAAGACATCAAAGTCAACGACAAAACACAGGTCGAATCGCCCGAATGTTCTGCTGATCGCCATCGATTCGCTGGTGGCGGATCACATGAGCTGTTACGGGTATGGTCGGCTGACTACGCCGCACATTGATCGGTTTGCGCAGGAGAGCGTGCTGTTTGAGAAGACGTACTCGCCGCACATTCCGACGACGTCTGCCTATGCCTCGATGCTGACCGGTCGTGACTGCTTTGGCACGCAGATCGTTGCCTTGCGACACAAGGGGCAGATGCGCCCAGAGATTCGCACCGCTGCGGAAATGTTCGGCAGCGAAGGTTACAACACGACGTGTGTTGGATTCACCGGCAACCCTTCCGCACGCGGCTTTAAGGAGTACATCGACTACTCTGGCTGGGGCGACTGGAGCACGCGTCCGCTGCGCAAGGCGGAAAACCTCAATGAAGTGACGGTGCCGCAAATCGAGAAGTTGTCCAAGTCGAGCAAGCCCTGGTTTGTGATGCTGCGTCACATGGACCCGCACTCGCCGTACCTGCCGCCTGCACCGTACGATCGCATGTTCTACCACGGCAATGAATTTGATCCGAAGAACAAATCCATGAAGCCGGTGTTCGACTTCAAGCCGTTCGCAGACTACTTCAAAACATGGATGCCACCGGGCCTGACCGACCGGCACTATATGGATGCACAGTACGATGGCGCGATTGCATATATGGATGCCTGCATCGCGGTATTGTTCGAGCAGCTGCGCCGCCTGGATATTCTCGATAACACCATCGTGGTCATTAATGGCGATCACGGCGAAACGCTGTACGAGCACGAATGCTGGTACGACCATCATGGCATGTACGACAACTGTCTGCACGTGCCGCTGATTATCCGTTACCCCCGGAAGTGGCCGCAGGGAATGCGGATCGATGGTTACAACCAGCACAAGGACTTGGTGCCGACACTGCTTGACCTTGCCGGTATTAAGGTAAAAGACAAGCTGGACGGCCGATCACTTTCGGCACTGGTCAGTGGCAAGCAGGCCAGCTTTGACAGTGAGTTCTACATCACTGAGTGCACATGGATGCACAAGCACGGCTGGCGCACACCGCAATGGAAGTACATTGAAGCCATTGAGCCGGACTTTCACTTTATGCCGTCGGTTGAGTTGTACAATCTGACGGAGGACCCGTTAGAGTTGAACAACGTGGCCAAGAAGCATCCGGAAGTGGTAGCGATGCTCAAGGCTCGCATGGATGCGCATTGCGCAAAGCGCGAGAAGCAGACCGGCTTGAAAAACCCAAGCCTCACACAAGTCAACTGGTCCGGCCAGAAGGATGGCCCGTTCGAATCCAGCCAGGAAGCATACGACACGCAACACATCGGCTCGCCGAAGACCGCTCAGAAAATTCAAGCGGCCCACGCGAAGAAGAAAAAGTCGAAGTCATCAAGGAAATAACCGCCATGAGTTTGACCACCATCATCGGTCGCGGCCACTCCGGCACGCGCGCCATGTCGCACACGCTTGCTCAAAGCGGTGTTTACATGGGTGCTGAGAACAACAAATCCGGCGATTTAGTTCCCGCGGAAGACATGTATGAGGCCTGTCGCATCATGGCCCGCCATGTTGCGTACAAAGGCAATCTTCAGTGGGACTTTTCCAAACTGCACGACATGCCGATTGACCCGGCGTTTACAAAGCTCGTTGAATCGTTTCTATCCAGCGTGCTCGGCAGCGACGCCGAACATCGTGGCTGGAAACTGCCGGAGACAACGCTTGTGTTCCCGTGGATTGTGCGTATGTTCCCGGATATTAACTACATCTACTGGATTCGCGATCCGCGCGACTGCATCTTGAGCGGCCACCTGACAGATGACTTAAAGAACTGGGGCATTGAATACGATGCCACCGACGATATCCGCGAGCAACGCGCGATCAGTTGGAAGTATCAGGTGGAACTGGTCAAGGCCACGCCCAAGCCGAAGAAGTGGATCACCGCGCGTCTGGAGGATTTCGTGCAGCAGCAGGACGACACGCTGGCGCGGTTGTCTGAATTTCTTGGCTATCCATTGACAAAAATTCCGGTGAAACCGGAAGTGGTGGGGCGATGGCGAAGTGATGAAGACGTCCACGACTTTGAGTTCTTCCGCGGCGATCTGGTCGAACACGGGTACGCACTGGCATAAGCACAACACGTGTGGAAAGGTGTAAACATGATTCGCAAAGCATTTGTTATGTCAGTCAATGAGGGCAGCGAAGCTGAGTACGAGCAGCGACATTCACCGATCTGGCCGGAACTGGAGCAGGTGCTCAAAGACCACGGCGTGCACAACTACTCGATCTTTCTGCATCCGGAGACAAACCAATTGTTTGCGTACGCTGAAATCGAAGACGAGGCGCGTTGGGCGGCAATCGCGAATACGGAAGTCTGCCAGCGGTGGTGGAAACACATGGGTGATGTGATGCCGTCCAATCCGGATAGCAGTCCGGTGGCGGCTGACCTGCGCCAAGTGTTTCACATCGATTAGCAGCGGCCACGTGGGGCGCTGCCAAGCCCTGAACTGGATACGAATAACCATTATTGGGATATATGACCGGTAAGTCGGCATCGATATCCTGTTGGTATGGTTTCTATCTTTTTTCAGTCTCATACACGTCGGCATGCACGTCTGCTTGGTGCCGCTCTGCTGTTGAGTTTCGTATCGCATGTCATCGGGCAGGTTGATCAAACTCAATCTGATGTTCGTAAGATTTATGCCTGCCAGTTTGTAGCTGACCCGCCGCAGGTCGACGGGGATATTTCGGATTCTGCATGGTCAATTGCTTCCTGGGCAGATGTAATTGCGCAGCAGTCAGTTGAGCCGAATAATGCGACCCGGGTCAGGGCAAAATTGTTGTGGGATGATGTGTATCTGTATTTTGCGGCAGAAGTGTACGACGCGACGCCGCGGTGTGTCCATTTTGAGCGTGATCAGAACGTTTGGAACGACGACTGTTTTGAAATTTATGTCAGCCCTGAAGGGCACGGCAGATTTTATGAATTGGATATCAACTCGGCCGGGGCGGTCTGGGACTCATTCGGGCTGCCGCATCACACCGGGCGACATCAGCACATACGTTCGTGGACTGCGCCAAGTCTGAAAGTGAAAACAAGGCAACATGAAGGTGGCTGGACACTTGAAGGGCGTATCTGTATTGACGAGTTCGTCGGCATCAACCATGTGCGGCCGAACCATGGTGACCGATTGCGTATCAACCTGTTTTATATCGATACGCTCGGAGACAGTCGCAAGCAACTGTTTTACGCATGGAGTCCGACGCAACAGTTCAAGGATGTGGAGCGCTTCGGCGAAATGCGCTTCGTTGACAGAGTTGGCGGTGCAAAGGATCGCCAGCAACAAGCGTTCGCGAAGTTGATATTGAACAGCGAACAATTGCCACAGATGAAGCGGGCTGACTTCTCGGAGTCGACGATTCGCGTGTCCGGTCCTGCGGCAGGGGAGTACACTTTTTCGCCGAAGACGTTGGGCTGGCGGCCGGGGAAGGGTTTTGGCCGAGTGACGCCGATAAAGTCTGATGAGCACGTTGTACAGCGATGGCGGCTACGGCCAAACGAAGCGGGCGATCCAGCCAACATTGATTACACGTCCGACCAAGACGGGCAGCTGGTCGTCATTGCCAGGCTTAATCAAAAGTCCGCGAAGCTGATCGAACAGGGCCTTGGCGACGGTGTCTGGCTACGTATCTCAGCGCAAGGCGATAGCGAAGTAATTCGCCTCAGTGACCACGACTGGCGGGCCTGTACCGCGAAATTGAGCAAGGGTGAGTCGGTGCGCATATCAATTGACGCTGGTCCGGCGGGTAACCGGATTGGCGACAGTGCTGAGGCGATCTTCCTTTTCTCAGATACCCCACTGCAGAACCTTCAGCCTCCGCAAGTACGGCGTTCCGTAGCGGAGGATTAATTTCATCGTGTCATTACGATCACATGAGGCCTATCGAGCTTACGTCCCGTCATTCGATGGGCTGGCCGCGGAAGATGTCTTTGGTGTCGTCACGCCCTGTATTGGCTGTACAGGCAGCGATTCAGTGTCCGGCGCTTTGGGGGCACGTAGCTTGATCGCAATGGCCTGTGCCTGTCGGCTGTAGTCAATTGACTCGCCGAGGATGCGCGCCGCTTCCTGGCCGGCATGGAAACCTTTTGAGTTTTCACTGCTGATGTAGTCCAGCCGCCACATGGCCTTGGATTGAAGCTTGAACACCTGTTTCAGTTGTTCGTTGGTCACACCGGCCGCCTGTGCTTCACGAATTGCATCGAGCATGTCCGTCATGGCGGTTGCCGCGCGCTCCATCATCGCGATCGTACGATGTTGAATGGTTTCAACCTTTTCACGCAATTCGCTTTCAGGCACATTGTGACAGGTTTGGCAGGCATTGTTGATGTTCTTCATCGGGCTCTGCACGTTATGGCTACTGATCTTCATCGCACCCTGGCGCTCGTAAGGCATGTGACAGTCGGAGCAGCTCACGCCGCTGCGCGCGTGAACGCCCTGGCTCCACAGTTCGAATTCCGGGTGTTGCACTTTGTATATCAGCGCGCCGGTTTCGCCGTGCTTGTAGTCGTAGAACGGGCTGCCATCGGGGAACTTCAGTTCTTCCCAGAACTGTTCGAGATGTTCCATCTTCAGTCCATTGCCCCATGGGAAAGTCAGTGTCATTTTGTTGGCGCAGTAATACTCAACATGGCATTGGCCGCACACGAATGACCGCATCTCCTGCCGGGTGGCTTCGGCGTTGGGGTCGTACGGTTTTGCGCGATCACCACGTCGCCATTTTTCGATACTGGGCATGTGGGGGACCGGGTCATCACTTTCTGCCAGGGCAGCGATGCCCAGCACGAAACCGGGGCGCGTCACGCGAATGGCCATGGTCTTCGGGTCGTGACAGTCGATACAACTCACGGGATGCGCTTCGCCCATACTTGCGTGGCTTTCGGGCGCCTGCTCGGCATCAAACCCGCCCTTGGGTGGCTCGGGGAACATCGGTTCGTTCTCATCTGGGGTGCCATCAGGTGTTGCAGCAACAATGTCGTAGACTTCGGCGTATGGCTTGGTGCTAACCAGCTCAAACCCGCGGATCACCGCTTCCATATTCAGTGACGCGCCAAGCGCCTTTGCATCCGCCGGCTTGCCCATATCTTCCAGGCCAACCCGGCGATATGCAGCCGTAACCGAAGCGTGGCAATGCAGGCACGCGCCGCTCTGCTTGCGCTTGGTGACGCGTTCGGTGACACCTTGATCGTAGAGCATGTATGCGTGGCCGCGCGCTTCGCGATAGTCGATGCTGAATGCGTAGCCAGCGAACAGCCGCTTTAGCCACGGACTGTCTTCCAGTTTGCTGTGTGGCATGGCGCTGGACCCGCCGTAGAAACGGTCGCCGGCGGTCTGTTTGTACGCATCGAACTGATTTGGCCAGTTCACGCCCCACGGCTCCGGGTCGGTGCTCGTTTCATCCACTTCAACCAGGCGCATGAAGGGCGTTCTTGCATCCTGCTTGTGCTCGAAGATCGTGACCAGCACGGCGGTGACGCCGAACGTGGCGGCGCCGATGATCGCCAGAAGAATCAGCAATGCAGTCACTTTCTTTCCGCCATTGGATGACGGTGTGGCGTTCGCATTGCTTGTGTCATTCTGTTGTTCGTTCATATCCAACCTCCGAGACTGGCCGTATCCGGCCTGCTTTCTGTTTTGCTAGTGCCCGGCGTGTCCGACATCGCTGTGACAGTGGACACACAAGAGCATGTCCTTGCCACTTTCTTCCGGGCGCATGTGATCTACAAAATCGTCGTGGCATGACAGACAAGCGTTTTGCGTAACGTGTCGATTACGCGGCTTGATCTGGATCGGTTCATGAAAATCGCCTGTTGTGAAGGCGAGTGAATGAAAGAAGCCGTTGTCACTTTTCACAACCCACTTCCCGACAGTGCTGTGGGGTAGATGGCAGTCGTTGCATGCTGCGACATGTTTGTGGCTGGATTTCTGCCAGGTGTCAAAATGCTCCTGCATGATGTGACAATTGGTGCAGGCCATCGGGTCGTTGGAAAGGTAGCTCGCGCCTTTGCCGTATCCAAACGTGAACGCGCCGATACCGCCGAGCATGCCCATCACCACAGCGATTGCAACGGGTAAAAAACCAATCTGAGCGAATAGACCGACAAGCCAGCCTTTGGGGCGACCGGGTTGTTGCCCGAAGGGACGACTCGACATGAACAAAGCCCCAAACTCAACCAGCCTGTCCGGGTAAATCTGCAACCGTGCGAATCATTACACCGAACGTCAAATCACATTGGGATCATAACATATTGTTTCATGAAAGGAGTCTTTTGTTTGCTAAGTTTTGCTTTCAGCTAAACATATATGTGTATATGGATGTCTACTATGCGAACAGGGATCAACAGAGCAGAATATTCATTATCGCAAGGCTTGTTAATTCTGTTGGCTTCGCCAGGCGTTCTCGGGCAAAAGACCGATGGCGATGATTCCAAGTTGTATGACGACAAAAGCGATGAGCTTGAACACCGCTGAATCCATAAATCCGTAAGAGTGCAGGCCGACGCCTAGCATGTTGGTGCCGAACCAACTCCATGCGGTAACGATGTTGCTTGCCACGGCGAGCAGCATGATGCCGCGCTGTCTGATGATGCCACCCCATCGCGCGTGAAGAATGATTGCATTGATCAGGACGACCAGCGCGGCACCGTTCTCTTTCGGGTCCCAACCCCAGAAGCGTCCCCAGGACTGGTCCGCCCAGATGCCGCCCAGCACCGTGCCAAGGAAACTCAGGAACAGAGCGAAACACACAACGCCGTAGACCATGCCGGTCAATGACTTGGCACGCTGTTTTGTCAGGTATTTTGTGAATACACCAAGCAACAGGTAGGCGATTGCCAGGATACCTGCGATGAATGTGGCGGAGTAACCCAGCGTGATGGCGACGACGTGTGTAGCCAGCCAGAAATTGCTGTCCAGTACGGCCTGCATCATTTGCATGGTGTCGCCGTCACTGCCGAGGTTGTGCGCGATGACGAGTGTGGTAAATCCGACGACTGCGGCCCCGGCGATTGCGATTCCCATTCGGTAAAAGCGTTCGAGAAAAATACCCAGCAGAACCGACGCCCACCCGACAAAGACGGCGGATGAGTACAGGTTTGTCACCGGCGGACGCTCCTGCAGATAGATACGAAAGACGATGGCTGCCGTGTGGACGATTGCTGCTACGACCAGCAGGACGAGTGCGGACTTTCGCAATATTTCTGCCAGGTTGTCGGGAGTGTTTGTGTTGTCGGAGGACCGCAGACGCAGCAGCAAAGCGATGCAGACAGTCAGGAATGCAATCACATAGACGATGGCCGTGCCATAGAACAGATTTGCGCGATTGAACCAGACTTCAAATGAAGCTTTTCGAGCCGCGTCCGGCAGGCGCTGTTGTAGCAGATGGCGATAGTCATTTACCGCCTGGTTAAAGGTGGACGCGTCCTGCTCGTGATAAGCCGTCATGATATTCACAATCGAAGCGATCCCCGGATGCACCGGCGTGTCCGGTGGCGACTCTGGATTTGCTCTCATCGTCGTATGGGAATCAAGGAAAGCTTCATGGAACGGCCGCCATTCCTCGTCAGGGGCAAGCGGCGGTACAGCATAAGGCGATCGCATCTGGGAATGAGACAACAGCCGATTGACGCGCCGCTGCAGCTTGACGATTGCACGCTGAAAGTCGTCGCGCTGTTTGGGCGGCACTTCGCTTGCGCGCATGGCCTGTTCAACGATGCTGTTCCAATGCGGCTCAATCATCGCGAGCGTCAGCCGCCCACCTTGATCAGGGCTTCGATTCAACAGGGCAAGAACGTCCGGATGATCGACGCGTACGATTGGATAGTCCTTTGTTTGTTCAGGCGTCGTCATTAATTGAAGCAGGAAGGTCGTCGCGGGGACCCTGCCGGTTTCAGTTCTGACAGACTGTCTGCCGCCTGCGATCATCAGTGCGTTGCGGGCAACGGTGTCGATCGGCTTAATGCGGCCTCCGGCTGAGACGGGCAGGCGCGCGAAGGTGCCGATGTCGAATTCAGACTTATCCGTTGGTTTGAAAGTGCCGTGGATGGCGACCAGAAAGCCGGCAATACCGACGACCCATGGAACGGCTCGATGCCATGTGCGCCGGTTATCTGCATTGAGTACGGGTTGAGTGGTCGTTGGGAGTTTGTCCCGTTTGAGGAATGAGACGAGCGACATCGAAAAATGAAGGAGCATGCCTGCGGTAACCAGAGTGCAGGCGATGTAGGGCAGCAGCCACCCGGGATTGCGTACGACCTGTAGGACGGTCCCGCTGTTGTCCGGCTTGTAGGACGCTTGGTAAAGCGCATCGCCGCCATATCGCAGCGGATTGTTCATTGAAATGAGGACTTGCCGATCTGTGTTGCGCGCCGGTTCGGTAACCCGAACCAGGCTCGAAAAATTCCGGGCAATCTCCGTGCCAACAAACCGATCATGACGGAAATCGATCAGGTGAAGCGTGTATGGCTTGTAGGTTCTTTTGTATCGCAGGGCGATGCCGTACGTCTTCTCCCCGGTCTGAACGGCTTGCGCGTTGATAAGGGAAGCGGAGACGAGCCATGTCCCGATCGCTTCTTTGCCTGAAAAGACAGTGATGTAAGCCGCAGGGGCGTCGGCTTGTGACCCGTCAACACCGCGCACGTGTGGCAGTTCATCTGCCACGGCTTCCAGTCCGACGCCGCGATTGGCGATTGTCTGATCGCGCGAGCGTAACAGCCGCGCATTGGGAAGCCATTTTTCGATCTGCAGTGAGATTGGGGTCGATGAATGCGATAGCCGCTCGCCGGACGTTGCCGCATTTGTTGCAGCCGACTCGGAAAACGCGACAACCCGGTCCATCGTTGGATCTGACGGGTCGATCAGTGCGATTTCAACTTCGCGCACGTCTTCGACGTAGTTGGCGCTGCTGCCTTCGTCGATGCTCATCAGCCCTTCATCTGACATAAACGCGGTGACAAATTCGCCCAGCAACAGGGCTATTATCCCTGCGTGTAGAACGAGCACGCCGATTCGTTTGCGTGAGGCTTTGAATCGAATCAGGTGAGCCGCAACCAGATTGATCGACAGCGCGATACCGATCAACAGGCCGCCGGGAAAAGGAACTTTTAGCGACGTTTGAGCCAGTTGTTGTGGAATGAAAATCTGAACGTCAATCCAGGCGATCGGGCCGCGAAAATAGGTGTCGACGATCTGCCAGATACCGTGGGTCGCCTGAGCCAGCGTGCCGGCAAAAATCAATATCATCGACAGAGCCATCAATATGACGGTCAGACGTAAGGATGCCAGCGGCTTTAAGATTTTCATAAATCAGGTTATTCAAAGTGTGGCGGACTGTTTACTGATTCGATTCCGAACTGCTCGTCGTGTCGCTCGTATGATTCCCAAATGATCGGGCAAATGCAAATACGTCAGATTTGAATTTTTCAGCCGCCTCTGGCGAAGTGGTGACCTTCACGAACCATGTCTGGTTGGCGTCGCGTTCAGAAATAATCGCGCTGAGCATGTGTTGTGATTCGCCAGCCAGATGCATTGTGTGGCCGGTGAAGCCGCCATTATCAAACGCGTGGAGATCTTTGTGTAAATCAGTTTCTTCGATTTTTGGCAGCCCGACCTGGCCGCGCCAGCGATTGACGTTGGCCAGTAGTCCGCCAACGTTTCCTGGAAATTTTGAAACTGCTACTTCGATTTCACTGCCGTCGTGATCGATCAGAAATGTCGCCTCGCGCATCCGCCGTTTTTCCGTCGCCTGACGCCAGTTTGGTGGGACGCGCCAGATTGAACTGGTAGAGGTGTTTTCAGGTTCGGCTTTATCGATGCCGACGATATTTTCACTTCCTTTTGGGACGGTGTAAGTTTGGACAGGTTCTTCATCGCAGCCGGTCAACATTCCCAGGAAGGCAGCCATGACCATGAGCAGCGAATAGCTGGAAACATTTGAAAACGCACTTTTTTTGCTGCACATCGGCATCCAGCCTTTCTATTTGCTGACGAAGTCGTAATCCATTTCGCGGATTATGACATAAAGTGGCCATCGGGTGGCGACGTCCAGGTGAAGGGCTTTATGAGCCGTTTGGCAGCATAGTTGCATTTGTCCGCGTGTTTTGCTGATTCAGCGGAATAGATTCGGGTCCGAGCCGGTTAATTCAATTAATCGGGGAAAGGTGCGGTACGCGCGTTCGTGTTCGGCTGGCCCATTTGCCTGGTACGCAATTGCATTTCTATCAGCAGTCGAGTCGTGGAAACACCAACGGTTTCTGGTCTTGCGCTCTACACATATACGAAGGGACCCGCCATGTGGAAGTCATTGTTTGAGCCTGATGAACGTGCCAAAAAGCGAATGTGGTGGATGTACCACGGCTGCTTTATTTTGTTGCTGGCTCACTTTGTGCTGGTGTATGCCAAGCCGGGATACTTTCAGCCGGCAAACTACCGAATGCTAAGCAGCCGCGCCGGCGGACCACCGGCTCAGCGACTCATCGTGGAAGGTGATCGAAAGTTACTCCATGGCGGAGATCAGTCCGGCAAACACTTTGACGTGACGGAATTCCGGCTGAATCCAGACCAGTTGCATTACGGCATCGGGCGCGAAGCATTTCCCGCGCTGATTGAGCCGCAGTTTGTGTCCGCGACTCAGGCCGATGCGTGGTTGACGCCGGACGCACGCGTGCTTGCCGTGAAGATTGAGGACGAAGTGAAAGTCTATCCGATCGATCTGTTGATTCGCCATGAAGTGGTGAACGATACGGTTGGTGACGTGCCGATTTTTGCTGCCTATTGCATCCTTGCGGACCTGGGGGCTGTTTATGATCGAAGGGTCGGACAGCACACGTTGACATTCGCCTTAAGTGGTTACACGTATGCTGATCCGATGGTCTGGAACGGGATGGACGCGTTTGTTTTGTGGGATCGCGATACGGAAAGCCTGTGGTGGCCGCCACTGGGGAAGGCGGTATCGGGTCCGTTTATTGATGCACCACTGAATGTGCTGGACCAGTCGATGTGGTCGCAGACCAACTGGGGAGAGGTCCGTGAAAAGTATGAAAACGTGGTTGTGCTTCAGACCGGACAGGATATGGAGCGGCCGGTGAATTGGACGCGTCTCGAGCTTGATTCGGAAGTAACGCAGGCGTTTCCGGACACACCGACTGCAATTGCGCCGAAGTGGGGCGAAAACCAGCCATGGTGATCAGTTGTCAATGGGTGTATGGTGTCCGAAGTAAGTTTGAGATCGGATCGAATGACGAAATCCTCAAGTGAAAGTGATGTGTCGCAGGCGACGCAGGTCCGGCGCGCGACCCGTGGCAGAAAGATTCTGTATGTCGTGGCCGCGTTTGCCATCGCGATCATTATTGGATGTGCTTATCTGAGTCAGGACACATTGATTAATACGCTGTTCGGCCCTCCGGCTGTAGAGATGACCGAAGCGTATGAAAGCAAGCCGGATGGTCCGGCGTTTGACCATGGTGCTTTTGACACGCTGCTCCGCAAGTACGTCAATGAAAACGGTGGCGTGGACTATGCCGGATTACAGGAAGATCGCGAGCAACTGCGGGCTTATATTCAGCAGATCGGGCAGGCCGATGTCGATTCGCTTGGTCGCAATCAGAAGCTCACGCTTCTCATCAATGCTTACAACGCTTTCACGCTTGAACTGATCCTGGATCATTGGGACAGCGGGCAACTCAAATCAATTCGTGACATACCGTCCGCTCAACGCTGGGATGCGGTGCGATGGAAGGTCGGAAGCAATACGTGGTCGCTGAATCAGATCGAGCACGAGCAGATTCGACCAAAGTTCGTCGAGCCTCGGATTCACTTTGCACTCGTGTGTGCGGCTGTGGGTTGTCCGCCGTTACGCTCTGAAGCGTACGTGGCTGAGCGGCTGGATGCCCAGTTGCATGAACAGGCCGCGTATGTGCACACGCATGACTTGTGGATGCGTTTAGCAGCATCGGGCCGCGTTGTGCATCTAACACAACTGTACAACTGGTACGGCGGTGACTTTAAACAGTCTGCCGGATCGGTTCTTGCCTACGTGGGGCAATATGTGCCGCAGGTCAAACAAGCCATAGATGCGGGGGATAGCATGAGCATTCAATGGCTTGATTATGATTGGTCGCTGAACTCACAGCAGAACATTCCGTAACAGGGGGTTTGGGCAATGAGTGTCTGTTCGGCTCCCGTTACGCACAATGACAGCGGTGTTGAGCGATCCCTACCTACGATCAGCGTCATTATCCCCACGCTTAATGAACAGGAATCGTTGCCGGCTGCGATTGAATCCGTCGGCTCGACATCGAAAACGGAAGTTATTGTCGTAGACGGCGGCAGCGAAGACGATACGCGGCGAGTCGCGCTCGAACTTGGCGCGCGCCTGACTGACGCACAGAAAGGGCGCGGCACACAGATGAACGCCGCGGCCGAGATTGCCCGTGGTGACGTGCTGCTCTTTCTGCATGCGGACACAAAATTGCCACCGGGTTATGACGAGCAGGTCATGCAGATATTGGCGGTGCCCGGCGTCGCAGCCGGTGCGTTTCGCATGGCCTTTGACCGTGCTTCACTTTCATTGAAGTTCATTCAGTGGGGCGTCAACCAGCGCTCGCGCTGGCTTGGCCTACCATATGGCGATCAGGCGATATTCTTAAAGCGCGACGTTTTTCACCAGGTCGGCGGCTTTGACGCGATCCCGGCCATGGAGGACTACGTGCTGATACGTCGTCTGAAGAAAGCAGGACGTATCCAGATCGCGCCGTCTGCGGTGACGACCTCTGCCCGCCGCTATCACAGGTGTGGTCCATGGCGTACTGTGCTGAAGCATCAGCGTATGATCCTGCAATGGCATATTGCCGGTGTCATACCGCCTTAGCGAACCTTGCACTGCTGGAAGTCTGACCACAGCTCTTCAATCGTTTCCTGCATCTGGTCGACTTCCCTGAATGTTCGACATATGAGTCTGGCGCAAGCTTCGCCATCGGTTCCAGCCGTGAGATCCCAGGTAAAAGACCAGTCGTGGGCAGTGTCCCAGCGGTGGTATTGCGTTGTCAGATACTTGGTCGCCTCGTCGTCGCAAAGAAACACGAGTGCCAGTCCGCTTTTGGAATCACGGGCGACCAGGATCGGCTCCGCGAATGGCTGCTGTTCAACTTGGACCGGCAGTTGCGGGTACGACGTGGGCAAGAGGTCGAGCAAAGTGGTGCTGCGCATGACCCCATGGATGACATTTAGCTCACTACGGTTCGGAAGCTTTTTCAATTCTCGCGATCCGTCCGGCGAAGCCAGCATGGCCCACGTCTCATCAAGCGCTTCACAGACGTATGAAGCGAAGAATAGCTCGAAGGCCGGGACATCCATGGAAGGCTTGACGGTCACTTGCATGTCAACGGTATCGTCATGCATCGTGTAAATCAGATCGAGTCCCAGTGCGTATTCCGGCTCTGTCGGAAAGTGCACTGCGACTGAGTTATCGTTTGACTCATGTGTTGTGTTCCGCTGCGCGGAAATCTGACGGGGCAGCATTTTTCGATTCGCGCCCGAGCGGATGTAGTACTCGGCATTCAGAAATGACTTGGCCGGCCTGACAAGGTTGACCAAGTGGTCACGATGCATCAGACCTGACAGGCCGTGATAATTGCTGTACGGGTTGATTGTCCCCAGAAGCGAGCCAGTGTCGAAGTCGTATGAGTCGATGAGGTCTTTCCATTTGATTGGCACGACTTATTCCCCGCCTTTTCGTTACTGTCTTTCGGTGGCGCATTCTATGTTATTTCATGGGGTGAATGCCGAAATACGCGCCCGGGGCATAGCTGGCGTGGCCGATGCCGCCGTCGAACGCATTCCAGATGGTATCTTCGCGGTAAGACATTCGATAAAAGTGTTGCCCAGGGTAAAGCGCCTTTAACAGGCCGAGTTGTCGGTTGACGTCCTTGAGGCGTTGTACATGGCCGTCGGCATAACCGACATTCACGCTGTCGATGTGGTAGAAGTTGATTGTGTTCTGTGCGGTGTTATGGTCCTGCAGAAAAGTGTCGGAGAAGAGCGCGGCTGCGGGGTAGTTGGCCAGAGCACCCTTGTCATAGCTGTGGATATAAGGTTCCCTGCTGGCCAGTGCCGCGCCTTCCAGCAGGGCCGGCCGAGCGCCTTGTGCGCCGCCATCGGCGGTCCATCGGTTGAGGCGGTGTGCATAGCTGGCCCACATGAGGTTGGCGCCGGCGTCAATGAGGCTGCGAAACGTCGCGCGATCGAAATAGCCGCGAGCAACACCGTAAGACCGCGTGGGTTCATTGTAAGTGTGTCCATTCTCGGCTGGGCAATAGGCCGTCTGGAATGTTGGCAGGTGCCCACCGTAGTAGAGCGCGCCAATTCCGACCGGGTGAGGATCGGTTGACGCCATATTGCCGATGGCAGTCATATTGTCTGTGTAGACGTTGCCGCCTGCAGCGGTAACGCCTTCGTCGGGCAGCGAACTGTTGTAGTCCGTTGCGTAAGCGCGCAGGGCTAGGAGGTTCTGGCGATGGTTGTTCGCGCATTGGATATGGACAGCTGACTTGCGAGCCTTGGTCAGTGCCGGCAGTAGAATTGAAATCAGCAGTGAAATGATGGCAATCACGACAAGCAACTCAATTAATGTGAAAGCGGGTTGAGGCATGCGGTGATTCATGAAGAGGTCTCCTCGGGCAGATTTGTGAGTGTTTCCCCGCGAAAAACAGAACAGCCCAGCAGAACGCGTTCAATCGATTTGGTGGGCTTCTCCATACGTTGCAAAAGCAGTTGAGCAGCGCGTTCGCCCATTTCAGCGGATGGGATCGCGATGCTGGTAATAGGCGGACATTCTGAGAGCGAACGAGCCACATGCTGGCCGTCGAAGCCGATCAACTGGTAATCGCGCCCCGGTATCAGTCCCAGTTGCAGCGTGCCCATCGCAAAACCCATGGCCAGATCGTCACTGGCCGCGAAAATGGCGTGTGGTCTTGGGTTCATTTCAGCGAAGCGAGATACGGTTGTTATCACCGGGCTCGTGATGCAATAGGCTGTTACCCACAACAGGTGATCATCATCCAGCGGCTCGCCCCAGCCGGCTTCAAAGCCGCGCAGGCGTGCGGCACTGGTTGGATCCGTGATCGTCCGTGTAGGACGATCACGCACGCCAAGGAAAGAGGCGCTTTCACATCCTGCGGCGCGTAGCAGTCGGCCAGCCATAAAGCCGCCATGCTCCTCGTCAACACTAACGATGTCATAGCCCCCGGTTGCGTCAACGTTGACTCGATTCTGCGGGCTGATGATCACGACCTTTTGATTGGGATTGAATTTTACCGGTCGCCCGTCCGGATGAATCACCGCAATCGCATCGAAGCCGCAGTAGGGGGCTTTGCGTAAGTCGCAACCTTTGCGAATCCAGTGATACGTGATATCGCACTGATGTTCTGGCATCGCAGTTGCAAAGGATTCGACAATGTCCACAACGAAACGATCCTGTGTTGGCGGCATCAGAACCAGCACACGCGTCTTCGGAACGGCGACTGCTGTGTCCGAATCTGCCATGCCGTGTGACGGCAACTGGCGCGCAACGAATGTGCCACGTCCCGGGCGTGATTGCAGATACCCTTCACCAACGAGTTCCTGTACGGCTCGTAACGTATTGCGCTGGCCAGCCCCCAGTTCTCTTGCAAGCTCCGGCGTTGGCGGCAGGCGTGTGCCGGCCGGCCATGCGGTGCCGATTCGGTCGAGCAGTTGTTCTTTGATTTCCTGATAAACGAGCGAGAGTGTGGTCATGATGATTGCATTGTATGATGATATGCGATATATTGCAATAGACTGCGTAATTATATTTTAATATGCAACATCTCTTGAAGGCGCGTTTTATGGCATTGAAAACAGCGATTTCTGTAATCGTGATCGGTTTGAATTTGATGTTTTCAGTTCCCGCTCTTGCCGGCGATCTGTTGATCGATGCCGTGCCGGCGGCCGTCGCGCCGCGCGAGAATCGGGTGACTTTTGTACCGCGTGTAAAGGAGCTTCCCACGCTCGACGGCCGGCTCGATGAACCGCTATGGAAACAGGCCGGCGTTATCAATCGATGGATCGATCGCGTTACAGGTGTTCCGGGAGCCACTAGTGCCAACTTACGCATCCTCGCCGGGCCGGATTCACTGTATCTCGGTTTTACGCTGTCCGGAATCGAAGAGCTTTCCTTCAAGGAGCCCAAAGGAGGCGATGAGTATGGCGGTTCCGTGCTTGAATTGTTTTTCGATCCGAACAACAACGGCATCACCAAAGTCCAGATCGTCACCAATCCGCTGGGTTTGCGCTACGACGCCTACGACCACCGCAAGGACTGGACCGGCAAGTGGACCACCGCGTCCAGCCTCGACAACGACACATGGACCACTGAGATTGCCATCCCCTATGCCGAGATGAATAACCAGCGCAACAGCCAGCTCTGGAAAGCCAACATCGGTATCGTGCTTAACAATGGCGATGCCGGTGTCTACTCATGGACCGGTGGCTGGAACCAACCTGATACTGACTACGGCGTTCTGTTTTTTGGCGATCGCAAAGCCTACGAGCAGACGTTGCGCACAAAGGCGACCCTGTTCCTTGATCGCAAGGTCTATGATGTGCGCGACGCTGCCGCCAAGGCATTGTTGTACATCGATGCGGTCGGCGAGATGCTCGACAAGATCGCCATCACCGTTCGAACGCTACGGGACGAACGCATTGTTGCCGAACAGACTGTCTCGCCGTTGCCGTCACCTGACATGAGTCTTACGATCGATTTGCGATCGCTGCCTGTCGGCGATTACACATTACATGTCGACGTCAAACGCAACGGCAAAATAGTCACCACGACGGAGCAACCCTTCAGTAAACGGGATCGTGGAGCTCATCCGCCTGCACAGATGAGCGGCCGAATTCCCATCCGTGTACACGCGCAACCTGACCTTCCGGGGGTGCGATGGCCGATCAGTACCGGCGTGCCGTTTTCGCCTGGTTCACTTACTTCGACCGACCATGTGCGTCTGCTCGATCCGGATGGTAAGGAAGTGCCTTGTCAGATCAGTGTGCGCGCAACGTGGTCGCCGCACGGCCCGGTTCAGTGGCTGGGTGTGGACTTTATCCCAACACTTGTCGCCGAAGCGCAGCAGTACACGTTCGAATACGGCCCCAATGTGCGGCGCAATATGACGGCGAACCTGAAGGTCGAGCAAACAGACAACGCCGTTACGGTCGATACCGGGCCATTGCGTTTCACGGTTGACCGCAAACAATTCAACCTCATCGCGTCAGCCGCGCTCAATGGGCGCGAAGTGTTGTCCGCTTCCACTTCCGGGGGCGGGGGTGGCCTGTCGTTGGTCGACCATGAAGGCAACCGCTATCACGCTGCCCTTGATCGCGAGGTCGAAGTGGTCGTTGAGGAGGCCGGGCCCATTCGCACCACTATCTGCGCCAAGGGCTGGTATGTGCGCGAAGGTTCTGACGGGTCAAGCATCAGTGTTGAATTGCCCACCGATCGGCTCTGCCTGTTCATCGTTCGGCTTTCCGCCTTCGCCGGTTTGCCGCTCATCAAGGCTGCTGTCTCCACCACCATCACCTACGACTCCACGAAAGTCCGACTCCGCGAATTGACGGTCGGCCTGCCTGTGGGTGAAGGTCGTGATGTTAACGTTGGTGACGTCAAACTCGCTGACCAGGGTTATCTATTACAACACCGTTGGGACAGGAGCGTCGACCAATCCGGGGAAGAACACTGTCGCGCCGATGGATGGCTCGAAGCGCGCGGCAACAATACCAACATCACTTTCGCGATGCGCCGCTTCTGGCAGCTTTTTCCAAAGGAAATCGGATACGCCAATGGTGTCGTCACTTTCCATCCCTGGCCCGCGCACGGACGCGACACTTTCGGCATCAAAGAGCAACTGGACATCAGCAATATCTACAAGCTGTGGTACGCTCATCAGGGGCGCGAACTCGACTTCACGATGCCCGATGCTTATTTCGAGGCGCTTGATGCGTACTACGCGAGCACCCTGTTGAGCCTTGCACGCAACAAATATTACCCTCAGATGAAGGTTGCTAACGCGCAGGGCCTGAACATCCACAATGACTTGCTGATTGCTTTCGATACTTATGATGGGCGAACGCTGAACAAACTCGCCAACATTGACCCTCACGCCGCTGCCGATCCGCAATATGTCTGTGCCACCGGTGTATTCGGCCCGCTACTTCATGCGGATAAAGACTTCGCGCAACTTGAGAAAACTTTCGCACGCGGCTTTGAACATATCACCGCATACACCCAGCAAGCCGGCAAAGAATACGGGATGTTCATCTTCGGGAATCTGCACAACGGTTGGCGTTATGGGCACAACTCAGGCCACTTGCATCGCGTCTGGTCCAATGGCCACTATCACATTGCGCGCATTCCTTTCATTCAGTACGCGCGCACTGGTAACCCAATGTGGATGCAGTGGGGGCGCGATCATGCCAATACGTTGCGCGATATCGCCATGGTGCATTACGTCTCGGCGCAGCGCAGTTTCCCGTATCACCAGCTTGGCGCCATGTACCATTGCAAGGGCTTTGCGCCCTGGGCTGGCGACGCGCATGTCGCGGCGCATCCGATCTGCATGGATCATCTGATCTATGACTACTACCTTTTCGGCAACCGTCGCGGTTTGGATGCTTTGCAGAACTGGATCGACGGTATCAAGGCTTCCAGCCCTGGTGGTTATGCCACGCGCGAAGGCATGGCCACGATGGCGGAACTGATTGAAGCCTATCGTTTTACGTGGGATGCCGCACTTATTGAGTTGATTGAGCGATTTCGGGCCGCCATACTCCGTGAGCCGTTCGAACAGCACAACAGTTGGGATTTCCACACGTTGTTGCTCGCGCGCGACTGGAGCCTCACCGGTGATGCGCGCATGCTCGATGCATTTCGCCAGGCCGTTGAGAAAAATCCGAAAGGCAACAGTCATTATGGCATCATTCATTACGACGGATTCTTCGCGCTGCTGGATAAGGATCGTTCGCGCGTCGAACGCTATCCCGCGATCGTTTACCGCGAGGCAGTTTCCATTGTCGACCGCCCTGACTTGAAAGGCGACGGTCTTAGCCATTCCCAATGGATTCGTTTTGCCTACCAGCTGCACAAATTTCCGTATCTGCTCAAGGCGATGAAGCACTTCAACCTCAAGCCGCGATGTCCGTCATTGACAGACCCGATGCCGATTCCTGTTGCAAAGAAAACCGCGCGCATTGTGGTGAAGGAAATCAGCGATCAACCGATCGAGTTGAACATCACGTCGCTTGGGCATCGCAAGACGGAGTTGCCGCTTCGTGTGATTCGTGATGACGGCATTGAAGTGGTCGCAACAGAGGTTCCCGCAACGCCGGCCGATCAACCTGTTGAACCGGTCGTGATAGAGATTCCGGCCGATGGCCGAGTCGGCGAATATCTTGTTGTTATTGAACAGTACGACATGTACACGTGCATGCTTTGGCCGCTGACCAATTTGAAGCGCGAGGTTGCGGTGACGCCGCCCGGGCAGCCGATGAATTTTGTGACGAATTGGCCTTACGCGCGCTTTGGCCAGGGAGCGCGCCTCTATTTTGCTCCCCCGGAGAATGACACGCGCCTTCACATTACGACGCGTAGCAAAACGGCAGTGGGCATATTGCTGTTGGACTGTGACGGGGCGCAACTCGATAGGGCATCCGTCTCACGATACGTTGGACCGGCTGACGCGATTGCCGTGCCGTCTCGCGCCAAGGCGCCGCTGTCGCTGTATCTTTCCAATGCTGCCACGATGAACTGGGCTGATCCGGCGGTGCCGCTGGTCGTGGCGCCGCGCCCGGATGCTCTGTTTACGCCGAAAGTCCGAGTTTCCCCGAACCGGCAGGCCCCATCAGCCACAAACCCTTGATTTTGAATGGTTTGGGCACATTTCGCCTCTTGATTTTTCTGGAATAGAGCGGGTATAGAACTGCTTCGGACTCACTTTTTTTCAGAAAAACCGTTGAATCACTCGTGTGATCATCGTATGCTGAGATTGGTAATGAGGGAAATCCGGGTGGTCGATCTGACATGGGGGACATCCTCGGTGCGCTGATCGCGCGGAAAGGTGACAGTCGGTATGGCATATCAGACACGACGATTGACCGGCTTTACGTTGATTGAGTTGTTGGTGGTGATCAGCATTATTTCATTGTTGATCTCGATTCTATTGCCCGCCCTAGGCAAGGCGCGCGATGCAGCTGAGGCAACGCAGTGTCTTTCCAATCTGCGTCAGCAAGGCACCGCAACCATGGGGTATATGACTGACTTTGATGACGCGACGCCGCCGGTGCGCTACATCACGACTTCGCAGACCGGCCCTGGTGGCTTGCCGAAACCGGCAGGTATGCCGCAGTTCTGGGCTTCGTGGTCTGACTATCTGGTTGGTTTGGATTACATCACCGCGCCGTTGCGCCCGCACACAAACAACGTGGAGTATTACGGAAAAAGTTCCGCTTTCTTCTGTCCTGAGTTGAAGCCGGAACAGCCGGGATTTGCAACCGCCGTGGGAGCGGTTGCGCCTCATTACGCCATTGCCCAGATCGGCGGCAATTGGAATGGCAGCAAGTGGACCACACAGTCTTCCGTTGGGGCACCGGTCAATCCGTCATGGAACAATTCAGCCTACAGCGGGCCGGAACGCGTGACAGTTGTTCGAAAGCCCACCGACTTTATTGTGATTGGTGATGCCGCGCGAGATCTCAGATTCAATCGTGTCTATGACGGATTGACTTACTGGTCGATCGGCATGGACTACGATCGTGGCGACGGGCCTGCCAGGCAGACCACGTGGACGATTCGCTGGCGTCACGACGGCAACCCCAACGTACTGTGGCTCGATGGGCACGGCTCGCGTGTGCCATCTGAATTTGAAGCGATGAAAGAAGTTCCCAGTGGAATAGACCTCGCTGGCACTTCGGAGGGAAGGGCGATGGCGAAGTACACGCACCCCGACCCGCCGTCGAGCTGGTAAATCAATCGGATTGTGAAGTTGTTACCCGGCGCAGCGTCATGCTGTAACGGTTTACCGCAGTGAATCGCACCGTGGCGCTTTGGTTGCGCCTGTTGGCCGTCAGTTGGTACTTGAGAAATGGACGTATGAACAACTCCAAATTACAAAGTTTGATGGCGCTGCTGATCGCTGCGTTGTTATGCACCACGATATTCGCCGATTCCAAGGCAGATGAGTATCTCACGGGTGGCCCGCTTGCCGGTTTGAAGTTGCCGCCATATCCGACCCAACATGGCGAGAAGCCCGGCTATCCCGGTTGTATTCCCGGCAAGTTTGACAGCGATGGCCAGGCGCCCGAACTGGAGCTATACCCCGGCAGCGTTGAACACTATCGCAGCTACTATGACAAATACCTGCCGGTGCGCGGCATGTTTGACCGCCAGACGCAGTTGAAGAACTGGGTTGCGCCGACGATCCCCGGGGCGGATGCGTCGCGCATCGAAGACTTTGCCGAGCCGGTCTACTACGTCGCGCGGCATGGCGGTAAGAGAACCCAACACACGGGTCTTTACAACAAACCGGTCAAGGTGGTTCGCTGTGCAGTGCGCACGCCTGTATTCAAACTTGATCTTGGCGAGTTGAACGCCGGCCTCTATGCGGTACGTGTTATTGGCGCTGTTGAAATGGAGAAGATGCGTCCGTTTCGCGAGCCGCTGTTTATCACCATGCGGGTCAATGACGGCCTGGACGGCAAGGTCAATACTTATCGCATTCGTTGCGGTTATGTGGATGAGTTTTATTCGGTTGCTGAAATCTACTTTCATGCGACGACGAAGCGTCGCTTCCAGGCTGAATTGTTTGTTGATGAAGGCTCAAGTGTCGATCTGCTGGTGCACAACATCACGCTTGATGACGTGTTAGCGCCCATGATTCATAAGCGATTAAAAACTCAAATGACACTGCATCAGCCGGGCCATGCCGAAGGGTGGGCGCGCGGTTACAAAGCAAAAAGTCCGGACATAAGCGCTGAGCAACGGCTTGCTCGCGATCGAGCGATCTGGCAGTTGTATCCGCCGATCAATGCGCAAGCCGGCCGGCAGCCGGGGCTGTCGTTCAGTCGCCGTAAGGAAGCGAAAGTAACGCCGGGTGTTGACGGCGCTGACGACAAACAGATCGTCGAACAATATGGCAAGTGGGAGCCGGTTCACCGAGGCATCATCGGGCCGATCAGTGGCGCCAGATTTAATACGCCGGAAGATCAGTGGCATTTGCTGCTGGTGAATCAAAAGCTTGGCTTGACCTACAGCATCGAGGACCTGCATGCCGGCCGTCCGTTGCCTGATCCGTATCCTTATAAAGATGATGGGGCAGGTTTGTATTTTCCCGATCCCAAGGACCCATACGCAGGGCGATGGTGGACGCCGGTCGCCAGTGAGGTTGGTCGACTGTACACGCGATACCATTACCTGGCGGGCAAGGGGGCACATCTCTGGCAGAGCAGCCGCCATGAACAGGCTGCTCGCGACGGCGCAATTGCGCTGGTTCGTTATGCCTACCAGTTCCCGGCCATGGACAACGCCAACCAACTCGCCTGGATCACACACGAGTATGGCCCTGCCTACTCCGCCGACCCGCGGTGTCGCAAGCGTACTGTTGCCACGCACTGGCAGGGTTATCAAGGCTTTTTGGACGCGGTCAAGTGGTACGACATGCTCTTTGATTACATCAAAGGCAATGATGAGCTTGCCCGGTCGGTGAATCGATTCGTGCCATGGGTTGAAGATGCGGATGACGTACTCGAATTACTGGATGTCTACCTGTTGCAGCATTCGGCTCGGCGTGTCCTGCGATACCAGGATCTTGGCGATCCGAGCACGATTGCCATTGTCGCCGCGGCGCTGGGTGACAAGACTGTCGGCGATCAGTGGATGCAAATGGCGCTGACGCGCGTGCATGAATATCCCAATCGCCCGGCCGGCATTCAGGACCTGTTGATTTCCAACACGGATCGCAATGGCTGTCTGACCATCGGCTCGACGTCTTATGCCGGGCAGGGCGCGATTCCCATGTCCAGTCAGATGATGTTCTATGTCAATGCGGTCGGTGGCGCGGATCAGTTTGACTTGCGTCGTCTTTCGCCCAAGCCATTCAGCCATTTTGAGTGGACGCTCAATACCACGATCGCCGGTCAGGATTTCGCCCGTATTGGGGACGTCAACGGTCCTGACAAACCGCTTGGCTACATTCTCAAGCGAATGACGCTGCCGCTTGCCAAGAAGGCCTGGCGATGGACCAAGGACCCGCGTTACGCCTGGATTGCCGTGCACGCGGTCGGGCGCGAGCAGGAAACAGATGAGCAGTGGCGCGAGTTTGAATCAGCCGCGGCCGGTGTCAGTCGTGCGCCGTGGCTTGATCTGCCATCACGTGTGGTGCCCAACTGGTTTGCTGTGCTGGAAACCGGCCTTGAACATGATGACCCGCGATTCCGTCGCGCGGCATACGTCCGATCCGGGGTGGGAACCGGCCACGAGCATTATGATTCCTTGGATTTGCAGATCGTTGCGCACGGCCTGCCGATGACAATCGACGGCGGCCAGCGCAGTGGTTACTCCAAGCCCAATGACCGCTATACCACGATTCACAATCTTGTTGAAGTCAGCGGTGATGTGCGCTCCAGCTACGGACATCCGCAGCTTTATTCCTGGGCCGAATCGCTTTCCGATGTGCCGGGGGCGCGTTACATGCGTGTGAATGCCGACCCACCGCCGCACGCTTCGATGTACGAGCGCCAGGTGGTCCTGGTCGATGTCGATGAAGGACAGGGCTCGCGTCCATTGTCGTTAGAAGAGCAACAGCTTGGCGCCGAGCTGGACAGCAATGTGACGACAGCCAACAGCTATGTTGTTGACGTGTTCCGCGTGGCCGGCGGCAAGATTCATACCTACGGCTTTCACGGCCCGATTCACGATGAGTTCAAATGGAACGTCAAGTCACCCAAGCCGGTTCAGCATGTGGCGTCGACGCGCGACCAGACAACCGAAGCGAATTTCTTAAGCGCGTTTGAGATGTCGGACGGGCGCAAGTTTGCGGGCGAATCGCCGAACCAGTTGGTTGCCACATGGCGATATCGACGTGAACCGTTCGAGAGTGGCAACAAGATGGGCCTTGAGCCATCGATACTCGGCAAGAAGTATGATCCATCCTCGCCGCGCAAGTTTACGCGCCTGCATTTGCTGGAGGCTGACGGCTTGCGAGCACTTCGGGCAAACGTGGTTTGCTACAAGTGGGGTTACGACTTCACGCACCTGATGGCCCAGAAACGCGGCAAGGATTTGCAGTCGACGTTCGTCGCGGTCATCGAGCCATACGCCGGTCAGCCGTTCGTCAAGTCAACGCGTCAATTGCCTGTACGCGGTGCGGGGGATGATGCGGATCGGCCGGTGGCAGTTGAGGTTCATACCACAAATGGTCATCGAGACATGCTGCTGCTTGGTAATCGAGGCGGGGACGTGTATCAGTCCGGCAACGTGTCAACTGATGGCGAATTCGCTGTGTGGTCGACAAAAGGCGGGCGTCTTCGTATGGCGACGATTACCGGCGGCACCCGGCTCGTCACGCCTGATGTGCGAATCATGCCTGCTGCCGCTGCTCATGTCAGCAGTGTGAAGAAAGTCGACTACGCCAACAACACGATCTGGCTGGACAGCATCTGGCCGGCAGCGGACACAGATATTCCGTTTGTCATTGGCACTTCCGCGAAATGGACAAGCTACACCGCGACCCGTGTTGAACCTGCGGCTAGTGGAACCAAGCTGACGCTTCGGCGCGGCGCGGACTATTACCGATCTCGCATCACCCGAGTGGTTCAAGAGCAGAATCGGGTTGATTGTGTACTGAATATTCCGGTTGGCACCCATCACAAGCCGGCCAGCAGCGTGCTTGAATCAAACGAGCCCGGCGCTTGGGTCGCTTCCAACGATCAAGGTTCCAGATTCTGGCGCGCTCATCAGGTTGGTGGCAATGATTTCATTCTGACGGGGGGCAAAGTCAGCGCCGAGGACTTTGAGCCGGCCGGTGTTTTGCGGCTTTGGGAGTATGGCGCTGGTGACACCGCAAAACTGGTTACACATGCCAGTATCCGTCTGGTTGACCAGAACACCTACCGGATCGAAACAAACATCGATACAAAAATCGAATTGCGTGGTCGCGCGGCAAAGGTGTCGACTGATGGACAATCCTGGTTGAATGCAGGTGAGGTCAGCGGCGGCTGGATTAAGTTGAATGTCAAAGCGGGCGCCAAAACATTGATACGGCTGGCATCACGATGATGTTGAATATGGCTAAATCTGAGATCGCCTTACGTCGAGGCGCGAACGACCAGGCGCGGCGGAACAAGGACGTGCCGTTGTTTGATTGGCTCCTGCTTGATCATTCGGATCATCATGTCAATGAGTTCGCGCGCGAGTGGTTCGTGTTCCTGATCGATTGTGGACAGTTCCGGCTCGACCGCTTCGCAGACATCGTGGTTGTTGAAACCCATGACCGCGACATCATCCGGGACTTTCAGACCTGCCGCATGAGCGGATTTGATCAGAGAGACACCCCAGCCATCGCTGCCGGCGACGAGCCCGTCACACCCTTGTTCCTGCACAAGTTGCTTGATCGCACTGGGGGCTTGCAGGCGGGGCGATGTGGAACTGCCCGCGTCGGAAATCCATACGCAACTTTCCGGGTCGGACTCACCTGCGGCACGTATCGCGTCCATAAATCCTTTGTGTCGCTGCTGAGCGGTCCAGGTACCAAGCCGGGAGAGAACAAGGCCGACGCGCTTGCAGCCTCGCTCGATCAGGTGTTCGACGGCGATTTGGCTGGCGGCCTGACGGTCCAGCTCGACGCAATAGAATGCGTTGTCTTTCAGCCCGCCGGGTCGAATGGCATAAACAACGCGCTCGACGCGCTTCAGCTGTTGAATCGCGATTCCCGGGGCAGTGTCCAGGCAGAGTACGACTTCACAGCCGCGGGCCAGAAAATCATCAACGTGAATCTGTGCGTCGTTCTGGGCGATCTGGTCGTCTTCGTGATGGAGTTGGCCGATCGTGAATCGATAGCCGTGCCGATGCGCTTCGCGTTCAACTGCCATCAGACGTTGCTGGCCGGCCTGATTGGTGCTGGACGAAACCAATACACCGATCAGTTTGCTGCCGATGCCTTTGAGTTGTCGGGCGATCTGGTTGGGTTGGTATTTCAGACGTTGGGCCGCCTCCCGAACGCGTTCGGCGGTCGCCTCGCTGACGCGAATGTTCGTGCCGCTGCCGAGCAGGACCTTCCCCGCAACCGTGCGCGTGACACCCGCCGCTTCGGCAACATCAATCAGGCGGACTCGTGTGGGGCGATTGGTTTTGGTCATCGTCACGCCAGTGGGGTTCAAAGAACAGTGGAAACATTTGCGATGCTAAAGCCGACTGCGTTGATGGTCAAGGCTTTGTCATCGCAGTTTGACAGGAAGTTAACAGGAACAGAATTCAAAGAGCGACTTGCAGCATGATTAAAGACATTCAACATCGCGGTATGTTGTTTAGTGAATGTTCACTGGAAGGTGAACATCGCGCGGACGATGTATTCCCATCACACCCCAATGGAACACAGGTCTCCCACAACCGGTTTTTGCTGGTCTACGCGACCCGAAGCTGGCGCGGAACGGATGACGACCGAAGTATCGTCGCCCAGCTGCGCGCTGATGACTACGGCGGCCCGGTGCTGCACGAAACAATGCTCTGTCAGTCCAGGGATGATTGGGATCCGCTCAATGATGGCTCTCGACATGTTTTGCAGCATGGCCACCCGGTGGTGTTCGGCGTGCCTGCCGGTGTTCAGGTTGCCGGGCAACCCGCGCCAAGTGCCGGCGTGTTTGTTATCAAGTGGCGACGATGTGCGCGCCGACTGGACCCGAAGACTGGATTAATGGCCCCGGCCATTGAGGGTACCGGTCTGCACGCGAAAAGCATGGACGTGCAATGGACGCAGTTACGCGTTCGTGATGACGATACGATTGAGATTCTTCAGCCTGTCACACTACTGCGGCAAGTCGGTTATGAAGCCAGTGACGCCTGCTGCGATCACGGGCTCACGACGATGAACCAGTCGTTTACGCAGGCCGTACCAGTAACCGAGGACGGCAGCGAATGGGCTGATACGAATCACTTTGGTGGTGGGAAAATTGCCGTTTTGCGGTATCGGTTTAATGTCGCCAAAGGTTTGTATGAGTGGGTTCAGACCGGCCCACCGATTCAGGGGCCGGTGGGTGAACGTATCTTCGAGGCAAGTCTTTGTCGTTATCGCGATGACTGGATCGTCGCCGCCCGTTGTGCTGAGCGTCAAAGCGTTGCCTGGTATCGAATGAGTGATCTAATGGACGAAGCGCCGGCACCGATTCTGCCGGATCAACCGCACAACAATGCACCGCTTACCGTTTACGTCTGTCCGGACGGCGGGTTGCGATTACTCGGCGGCGACTTTGACGCCTCGCCTCATCGCAACGGGCGCGATCCGTTGTACATTTCGGACATTGATCCGGATCAAGGCTTTGAGGTTACCGCTCGTCGAGTGGTGATGGACAGCTTTCAGGAAAAGATTGGCATTCCGCCGAATCAGATGCCGCGCGTTGAGATGGCCAAATTGCTGCCACACACCGGTGGCAATCGGCAGACCATTGTCCATCGCGTGCGCAGCAAAGCGACCAATGACCCTAAGAAAACCGGGCGTGCAATTACGCCGGAAGAAAAATCGGTTTGCAGTATCTATTACGCACATGTGTTCTATGACCAGGATTACCCCGCGATGTGGCCGATAGACGCCACCGCATGTTCCCCAAGAGGTGTTCTTTCATGACTAGTTTGATTAATCCCGAAACTGAAAACAATGTCCAGCCGGACCTGTCGCCGCGCACGCAGTTTGATCCTCAGCTGCTGCCCGGCAGCGATACAGCCGCGCCGGCAGTTGCGGCCAATCATGGTCGGCAGATGCTGATTGAAGATGACGGCGCCGTGATTACCGCCATGACATACGCCGGCGCCAGTCCCCGACTGGTCATCTGGCGAGGTCGTACACTCGTGGCTGAGCACCGGTTGACCGGTAAGCCTTCGGCGCCGGTAATGGTTGATGTGCCGGGACAGGGGATCAGCGTGTGGCTATCAGTTGATAATGAACTGTACCGCTGCTCGTTATTGGATGAATCGCCTTCATTAGTAAAAGGAATACGCGGCCTGTTGCTCGACGTTGCTGCCGGACCGTCCGGACAGACATGGCTTGCGGTCAGTCGTGGCGGTCCGTTGAACTTCAATATCTTTGAAAACGGCCAGATCAACCAGACGATGGCAGTTGGGGTGAATGCCGCAACAGCCAACATTGTGTTTGACACTTCAGGCCGATTGCATCTGGCGGCGGAAGTTGATCAGGGCATTCGGTATCGCCGGTACGACAGTCTGGACGAGCAGTTGATACCTGATGTTGATGAAGTCGCGGCTGAACCATACGGGTCGAGCCCGGTGCTTTCTGTGCTACCCGATGGTCGAGTGCTTTTTGCATACCTGGGCGAATCCTGTCGTGAGACGGGCGATAAGCGTTGGAACGTGTCGTGGCAACGGCTAGGTCACGGCGGCTACATCGGCGCACTGGTGCGACGTACAGACGGGACGTGGCACCGAGAGCATCTGGCTGACTCAAAGCAGATTGTGATGCGCCATCGTCCGAACAATGAAGCATATGGTGGCGGACCGAGCGACGACCTGCGCATTCGCATTGAGGAGTACAGTCCGCCGGCGCTGGTTGTTGATTCAGCCGGTGTGCCGCAGGTGATCTGGTCGAACCTGGACCGCCGTTGGGTGTATGCCAGTCGATTTGTGGATAGCCAGTTCACACCGGCCGTTGAAATACGTGGCCCGTTCGAAGGGCTGTCTGGTCCATGCCTGGTGTCGCGTACGATTCCTGCTGAACGTGAGACACATTTGCCGTTTGCGGTTATCACCTCCGGGCGCACGTATCTCGACGAATTGGTACTACCCGCAACAACAGTTGATGGTGAACGTCAGATTGACTTTCTGCAATTTGATGAGATTGCCGCGCAGTCCGGGCTGGAACAGTTCGTCAATACATTAAGGCGTCGGCCGGAGAATCCTGTTATTGCCAAGGGCGACCCGGGTGGCTTTGACGATGCAGGGATTGTCGCGGACATCTGGCGAGATGGCAATCGCTGGAGCGCGGAGTATCTTGCGCGGAACCGTGATTCGACTTCACGTGAGTTTTCGCCGATGGGTCTGGCGGAGAGCGCCGACGGCATCAATTGGATCAAGCATCCGCCGAAACCGTCTGCTGAACGCTACAGCGTCGATGGCTCAACAAACCATCGTTACAACGTTCGTTATATAAAAGACCCGGATGAGCCCAATCCGGAGCACCGCTACAAGGGATTGTACCGCGTGGATGACCTGGGCCCCTGGGCCTGGGCGGTTGTCGTTTCATCGGATGGCAAGGAATGGAAACGCGTTGACACCGGCCACGTTATTCGCGCCGACGATGATGTACGTCTGTGGATTGATAACGACGATATCTCTGAACGTCGATGGAAAGCAACGGCGATCGGGCGCAGTTACTGTGGGCGCGTGTGTCTGATGTGGTATAGCTCGGACGGCGTCCACTGGCAGGGCGAGCGTGACACGCTTGATCTGGACGACCCATATGGTTCGCCGCCGGACAAGTTCGGCACCGGACGAATCTTGATTGACGCCTGGGCCGGCCCGGACGAAGAAGATGAACTGCATGGTGGATATGTTTTCCGCGAAGGCGACCGCTGGTTGTGTCATTACATGAAATGGACACCGGACGGTCATATCTATTGCGGCATGGCAACGAGCCGCGACGGGGTGAATTTTTCACGCGTTGCCGGTGGGGCGGTAACGCTTCCACTGGGTGAGCCGGGCACATGGGACGCTGGCCGAGTTGCGATACGCGAGGCGCCGTTCCGAGTCGGCGACGTGTGGCGACAGTACTACACCGGCTGTGGATGGAAGCATGGCCTTGGCGGTATCGGCGCGAAGACCAGTCCGTGGGGCATTAACTGTCCAAACCAGATGGGGGCGGCAGAAATCGAAGTTGGCCGTTGGGCGGGGCTTCAACTGTCGCGCGATTCGGAAGCAGGTGAGTTGACGACTGTGCCGTTGGCGCCGACCAAGCCGATGGCGCTGACGATCAATGTGGATGGTCTTGCGCGTGCCGACAGCACTTTGACGGTTCAGGTACTCGATGCGTCAACCGGTGAGCCGATTGCGGGCTACGGTACTGCAGACTGTCAGCTTGAGCCGGTTGACGGTCTGGCCGTCTCCGTGCGATGGTCTGAACACGCAACACTTCCAACTACAGCGATTCGTTTAAACGTTAAAATCAGTGGTTGGGGTGTGCGACTGTATGGACTGACACTGCACCCGTCGGATGCTGTTAAATGAGTAAACGCGCAAAGGCATCGCGAACCAAAAAAGATGTCTCGAAATTCAAGGTGGCTTTGGTCAGCATGCTCATGGAAGCGGGTGATGCGGCTGTTAACGTGGACAGGATTGCCTGCTGGTTGGAGCGAGCGGTCGACAAACATACGCATTTTGTCGGCTTCCCTGAGTTCGCGTTGACCGGCTGGACGTACGATCGCAGTGTGGCGCTGACAACAAAGGATGCTGTGTTCACGCGTTTAAGTGAACTCGCAAAATCATTCGACGTGCATCTGGGCGTCGGCTTTGTCGAACGGGCGGGGCGGAAGTTGTACAACAGCTCGGCAATCATCGGCCCGTCCGGCATGCTCGGCGTTATGCGCAAGATCAATCTGATCATTGCGGAATCAAAACACTACACCCCCGGAAACAGCTTCCCGGTCTTCAATGTCAACGGATGCAGGCTTGGTGTGGCGACCTGTGCGGATGCGACGTATTTTGAAATGTTTCGGCGGTTGTCTTATGCCGGGGCGGAGGTCATCTTTTCACCGCATGCAAATAGTCTGGGATCTTACGGCAATGATGCGTACGGTTGGCATCGCTGGCGCATGGAACGATGGCCGCTCTTTACACGTGAATGTGTCGTGGCCGTCGCCGGGGTGAACAATGCCGGTTTGGAAGAACATCGCCGAAGTAATGAAACGCCGACCAAATTTTGCGGTGGGGCGATGGTGATGGATCATCGTGGTAAGCCACAAGTCGTATCGAACGGCCACACCAAACGCGAGCGTCTGATCCGTGCAAGTATCGACCTGGCCGCGGTGCGCATCGCAAGAAGCGAATCCCGCAGCGGGTTTCGCCCTGACATCATGTATGGCTTGTCGAGGTAGGTGGTCCTGTTAGTCGGAAGCCAGCGCCATGGCGGACAACTCGGCGGCCTGATCGACCGGGCCATCGGTATGCGTCGGGACAACCCAATGGTGTTGCGGCTCAATCGCCGGATTTTCCAGTAGTGGCATCAACATATCGGTCAGCCGCTGCGTCAGAACGTCGTTGTCCATTTCAAAATGCATGACCGGCCTGGCAAACATCGCCGGGAACTGAAGTGTTGTGAGGCAGGCAAGAACCGGATCGTATTGCTTTTTTGAATCGTTTCTCGCGAGTATCTGTGTGAAGCCCATCATGGTGTAATCGTCAAACGCGATGACCCCGTCAGGGCGATTGGTGCGCGACCGCTTGATTAACTCATGAGCGAGTCGGGCGCCCGGTACAAGGCCGGGTTGGCAGTTGGCTAACTCCACCGCATCGTTGGGTAATCCCACTTCTGAAAGCGTCGCCACAATCGCTCGCCAGACCGCGCCGGACTCATTCATCGGGCTTGCGACAAGGAACTTGCGACAACCGGCGTCGAAGAGGTTTCGAATTGCGTCAGATGCCAATGCCCGGCGATCAGTCAGCACGGCTCGGGGCATCTGATCCCATAGAGGCAGATGAGCAACGGGAAGATTTTTTTTCTCGAGCCTCTCCACATCGGGCAGGCGAATCGGCATCAGCGTGACGATGCCGTCGATCTGAGGGATGTCGTTTTCAAGTTCGGGAAAGTCAGACAGGCCGGGATAGGCCGAGCGATATCCGCCGACATAGTATGCGAAGCAACGGCAGCCTGATCGGATGATCGCCGCCTGAACGCGACTGCCCAGGTCACTGAAGTAATTGAACTGTCCGGGGCCGCTGGGGCGCGGCAACAGCAGGGCAACGTTCCATTGCAGGCGTGGTACTGCAGTGAGATCCTGTATAACGGTGCCGACTCGTCTTCGGCGTGTCAGCACGCCGGTTTGTACAAGACATTCCATTGCGGCGCTCACGGCCGTATTGTTCGCGCCCAATCGCTTGCACAAGACGGACTGCGCAGGCAGCCGATCGCCCGGTTTTCCGTTCAGGAGATTGATCAGTCGTATGAGCCGTTTAAGCGTGGCATAACCGCGCGAGTCGATATTTAGGTCAATGGTATTCACTCACTGATTCGCTCTATTTTAAATTCCATTGTTATTCTACCAGTGACTGATATAATTACAAGTACTTTTCGTTTTCGCCCTGTATCGTCATATTGCGATGCCCCGTCTGTTTGGCGCTTGCACGGATACATCGGCGTTGAGAAACAGCTCGTTGATCTATCAGCGGAGCTGTCGGCCCAGCGCAAAGGAGCACCTGTGTTGAGAAAATCACATCAAGTTGGCTTTACGCTGATCGAGCTTCTGGTGGTGATCAGCATTGTTTCTCTATTGATTTCGATTTTGCTTCCGGCCCTGGCTAAGGCACGCCAGTCGGCAGTGATGATTGAGTGTGGCAATCGTCTGCGCCAAGCGGGAATCGGCTTCTCTGTTTATTTGACGGAAAATGATGAGTGGGTGCCGCGCATGCGTTACCACGCTCAGACAGGGTTCGACCCGGTATGGTTCGAGGGATCGGGTGTCACGGTTGCGCCCTCGTTCGAAGATATCTGGCCGGAAGCGGTGCGTCTTTGCCCGACCTACACCGCGCCAAATTGGAATACGAGCCTGACCACGTGGCAGTGGACTTATACAGCCCCATTGCTGCAGAATGAATACGCGGCCGGCTATGTCGGCTTCGCGGATCCTTTTATGGAGGGTCGTATCTCCGGTGACTACGTTCGTCTGACGGCAGGACCTGCGATTTATAGGGGCTCACAGTACTTCCATCACAACAATGGCAAGTCTTTCGATCCGACCGCATCACATCCGTTGCTGTCTGATTGGCATATGGGATCGAATCACGGGGTGCCAGTCCGTGTCGCGGCACACAGCCCCGGAGAGGCATTTGTTCGGGAGACCGGCTTTCGTGTCATCGATTCGACGGGTGGTAATACCTTGTGGCTTGACGGACATGTTGAATGGCACAGGTGGCCGGGCGCGGACGTGGAGTGGGCCGAAGTGTTACCTGATGTCGCTTACTACCCACGTGACGTTGGGCCTGGTGCAGGCTACGACGACGGGTGGACCAGGAACGGCAATACCTACATGTACTATTACTTCTGGATGAAAGTTGCTGCCCGTTGAGCGGAGCTTTGCCTGATATTGTTGTTTCTCAGATTTGAATTCATTGATGTACCACAGTAAGAATTATCTCGCCGAAGCCCCGCTCTTCATCCTGATCTGTTGCGTCTTTTTGCAAGCCGCGGCGCTTCGGGCAGAGGTGGTTCTGTTCGATGATGGCGTACCACCTGCCTCGATTTATGTGCCGGAGGCGGGGCCGTCTTACCTGCATGATGCCGCGAAGCGGCTGTCAGATCATTTTGGTCAGATGACGGGTGCGACCTTTCCGGTTGTCACATTCCAGCAGGACGCACCAACGCAGCGTTGTATTTTGATTACAACAAAACCGGTTCCGGAAGGCACGAAGCCCGACGATCCGCGCTTTCGCTCAAGCTTTTCCATCAGGACGGAGAATGGCCGACTTCAGATTTCCGGTGGCGGTGCATTCGGCATTCTTTACGGCATCTATGATCTGCTTGAAACAGACCTGGGCTGCCGATTCTTTTCACATAACGAACAATTCATCCCAAAGAAGCGTCGCCTGGTTGTCAGCGCAGATCGAGATTGGACGCCGCCATTTGCGCAGCACGACTTATTCAACCGCGAAGCCCAGCACGTGGCCAGTGACACCATTTACAAGCTGCGGTCGACCAGTCCGAGGGAATTCACCGGGAACCATACGCTGAATAAGCTGCTGGAGCCCTACATTGAAGCCCATCCGGGCTATCTGCCGTTGAATAAAAAAACGGGCGCTCGAAAAGCCAACAATCTTCACTTCTGTTACACCGCAGAAGGAATTGCCGTTTCATTGGCAGAGGCGCTGGAAGCGGAGGTTAAAGAACGCGACGGCAACCTTCGCGATTACATCTACTTCGCAGGTATGGGAGATTGGTACGGTGGCATGTGCATGTGTGCTGACTGCCAGTCCGTCTACGAGGAACAGGCCTGGGTCGATCCGGATGGTGTGAAGAAACCCGGCTATAGCGCAACGCTGCTGAAGATGATCAACCGAGCCGCCCAACTTCTGGAACAGAAGTACCCGGGTGTGACGATCGGCACATTTGCCTACATGAGTCTTGAGGCGCCGCCGCGAGATATCAAGCCGCGCGACAACGTCATTATTCAGGTACCGCGTCTTCGGCATTGCACGGTTCATCCTGTCGATCAATGCGAGCACAATCGAAGCTACTGGTTGAATCTTCAGCGGTGGTGTGATCTGGCGCCGGGGCGCGTTTACATCTGGGAATATGGCGTGAGTTTTGCCAACATGTTGATGCCGTTTCCCTGTATGCGTTCGATTGCATCGAACATCCGCGCTTACCAGCAAATTGGTGTAGCGGGCGTAATGGTGCAAGGCAATTACGTCAGTATGGGTAGCGATGCGGTTGTGGTGAAAAATATGGTCTGGAGCCGAATGTTTCGCGACCCGGCACAGGATATTGAAAAGGTAATCACCCGAACGCTGAACGATTACTACGGCCCTGCGGCAAACGATGTCGCAAAGTACTTCGATCGATTGGAGGCGTCTGTCCAGTCACCGAAGCCGGTTCATGCGGATGAATTCGCCAATCCGCGAACGTATCTGACTGATCAGGTGCTTGACGATCTCGAAGCGGTTCTGGATCGTGCGGCAAAATCAGCCGGTGCGACTCCGTATGATCGACGGATTAAGGAGTTGCGTGCGAATCTCGACGCGGCACGTTTCTGGAAACCGGGGCCGCTGGTCGAGGGTGACGGCTGGCTGATTCGAGAAGATTTCGGATTTAATACTTACCCACGAGCGCTTGATGTTGTGAAGTACAGCCGATCAGGTAGCCCGAGAGAGTTTGGTGACGGCCGGGCTTATCACCAGAACTTTCTGGCGATGCACGGCGGGCCGTTGGCGAAGCTCTCAAATGGACCGTTGGTTGTCAGCGTTGCGCCGGCGATGTCCGGCCGGATCAGATCCGTTCGATACGGCGACCATGTGTTACTCCAGTCGGCAATCGACCACCCATCAGGCGGCATTCGCACTGGCGAATTCGATGGCCGGCCAACCAGCCGCAAGGCGCGCATTGTGGCTGAATCGGGGATTCAATTCTGGGAGTCCGATACCAAGCATATGGCCTACCGAACGGTTGAATTGCTCAGCACGGATACGGTGCAGATTCTCGGGAGTATCCGAAGGGTTTCCAGCCAGGCTCAGTACGAATCGGTGACTGTAAGTGTTCGAGCCGCTTACCTCGTCGATAACATCGGTGAAATTCTGATTCGCAACCGGGACAGTCATTGGGAGCCGATCGAGCTGGACTCAGTCAAGCGTAAACGAAGTATTTCCGGCGTCACGGCCGTGCAGATTTCTCATCCCAAAGCCGGTGTTGCATTGATCGACGAGTATGTCATTGCTGAAAAGTCGTTGGATGACCTGCTTGACGATATTGATGTTGGAAACACGGCTGACGAGCAACATCCCGGTTATCTCGTGCGTATACATCTTGATTCGAAGGCAGGGCTGCTACGAACCGATGCGTCTGTTCCTGTCTCGAATATTCCGCGTAACAAGGCGGTCGAGTACCTGGACCGCCGGTGGAAGATTGTTCCGTTGGAACGTTAGGTTACTTCGCGACGAATGGAACCAGGTCGTAACTCAGCTTGACAGCTTCTGCTTTTACCAGGTTGTCGGTAATCTGGATCATGACTGTTCCGAATTCGCCTAGTTGGACCGGCATTGGTTCTGGCAGTATCACGTCAACGCCAAACCCGCCATGATCGATTCGGATACGTGACGCGTTAAGCGCCTCAGCGGTTGCCTCACCGAGTGAATTATCTGATGCGTCGTAAAGCGTCACGGTGCACAGCGGTTCAAACTTGCCGTTCTTCAGTCGCTTGATACGAAACGGGATCATCTCATACGCCAGGCGAACGTCACTCCATTGTCGGCCGCCACTCCAGATGGAAAGTACGTTGGCGTATTCCGACTCTGCCAGGGCGACGGAACAACGAATCCGATCCTGTTCGAATGTGTATGAACGGGTGACGCGCACATGCGCGTCTCTGACTTCACCTGAGCTTGTCACTGTGTTTCCCGTCAGGACTGCATTGCCTTCGTGTTCACTGACCGCCGCGACAATTGGTTGGCCATCCCAACGTTCACCAACCAGCGAATGAATATGAAACCGTCGCCACTGCGAGACGTCCATGTCCTTCCCATAGGAACCGTGCAGCGTGCCGGTCAGCACGGGGCCGTGGCCGGGAATAGTCAGTTGGCATAAGGTGCCGCCACCGAAACCCAGTTCGCCTGCGAATGTGCGCGATAGCCATTCAGGCGCCAGGCGACCGTGAAAGGTCAGGGCGTAGTAATTCTTTCGCCGGGCGGCGAACCACTCGTCACCATCGTTTACGCTCAGGGTGAAGTCCGGACCGGGATCGCCTTTCCATGGATGGCCGAAGGGTTCCCACATTTGCGCGCCCGCGTGGGCGCTGGCGTGTGTGCGGCTGGACCACGGATTGGCCGGAACGGCTCGACCGTCTGCATCGCGACAGTAAAGGTAGCTGTAAAGATTGCGATAACGATCCAGCACGTGCTGAAAACGGTCGTCAACCCCCTTGGCATCTTCGATGATACTGGACTTGACCCACTGTTTGCCGAGCCAGTTGTCCATCAGATAGGAGCCATAATGCATGTCGTGGGAGAAGTGTTCCTGGCTGTCACCTGATCGGCTCAACCCTACGCCGCGACCCCATCCTTCGTTGTTAGCCCAGCGGCCCCAGAAGAGTTCGAACCGTTGTTGAAGAATCGGGTCGCCGGTAGCTTGTGCGGCGTACCAGAGTTGAACTGCGATCTGCGAAAATGCGTTGCCGTTAACACGTTCCATGCCGGCTGCCATGCTGAGTCGGTCACCCGCGACGATCAGTCCCTCGCGAATAATTGCTTTCAGATCGCTCGGCACGTCGTCGCGACGCATCAGGTCCCAACTGTCGCGCCAGATTTTGCAGCCGTAGTAGCCGAATGCATAAGCCCAGTTCGTCCAGCTGGCTGAACCGCGCCCGTCGCTGGTTTCCAGCAGGCGAAAACCATTGAACACTTTGGTGATCAGTTCCTGGAGTTGCTTCTGATCTTCGGTGAAAGAATGTTTGGCAAGCCAGTTGTGAAAACGAATCTGGAAGGGATGCCAGAAGAGCTGGTCGTCGACAACGGTCGTTCCGCCGCGCAGGGCCATAGCAGTTTCGGGGTCAGGTGCGAACAGGGCGTTGCTGCCCATACCGACATAATCCTTGAAGGCACCTTTCTTTGGCTGGGTCAATACCAGGTTGACCATGAAGTCGCCCGGGCCGTCGCTGGCTTCGAACGTCAATAGTTGTCCTGCGTACTTGCTGACATTTGCGCTGACTGTGTTCCATTCCTTGCCATCGGGATGCACGTAGCCACCTTGGGCCTGACCCTCAAACAGGACTTGACCGTCGGGGGAGGTCAACTTGAAAGTTCGGCTGCGCGGCGGGTCGGGTTCAATCAGAATCAGAAACAGACCGGATGTGCCACGAGGCACGTACACATACCGCTTTTGAAACATGTTGTGGTGGGCATGCAGGAAAGACGGATGGCCGCCGACCGCGGTTGGCAGGCCAGGCGTGATATTGACGGTCACGTAATGGTCCGTCGTGCCGGCGATGACTACCCGGTAAACACCGCTGCCTTTGGCTTTGACCGGAAACTGAAACGAGCGCGCCCGCAGTGTGGCCAGTCGTTTTGGATCAGACCAGGCGCTGAATCTGGTTGTCGGCAAGGTTCCCTTGGCCATGAGATTGGCCGCATAAGCAAGTTCATGATCCCAGCCACCCAGGCGTCCGGGGAAGTCATTCGCGACCACGCCGTCATCAGGAATGAATTGTCGGACAATGGGCTTGCCATCCGGATCGTAGATTTTGACCATCACTTCGCGCGGACCGTTCGCGTAAATATTCAGGTCGCGTACGTCCAGCTGGACGTCGAAGTCTTCACCCGCGGCATTATTGACGTAAAGCGAAATGCCTTCGTAGAGCCGATACGTCATGGGTTTGTCCACAGCGGCACATGCCGTGGTGTAGACAACCCCCAGGAAGATAAACGCATAACAGACTGCGTATCGCATTATGTTCCTTTCGACAACTTCAGTTCCCGGCCGGCGACTTTCAGCCAATCGGTATCGCCGGCCGCGTGCGCGATGACGCGCCGATTCCTGTTTCTTCGAATCAGGCACCATCTTCCGCGCCCCACGATATCGTCCACTTCCAGTAGATGGTTCTCAAATGAAAAAATGAATGTGTCGGTAACGTCGGCAAAAGTCGTCCGCAGTGCAAGCACGCCGTGCGGCGGCGTCAATGTTTCCACTTTGGTTGGTTTTTCACCCTTGCGCCGCGGGATCATTACGGATAGAAATCGGCCGTTATATCCTTCGACCTGTGCCAGCAGCCTTGGTCGCTGAAACGCGGGTCCGTGGATCATCATGCGCGGGCGTGGGAAAATGGCTGCTTTTTCCGCGGGGTCTCCAATATAGTCAAGCGAACTGGGAACACCGATGTCCTGCGAGAGTTTCAGTTGATGCGGCTTGGGATATTCCGATGCTGCCGGCAGGACGAAGCGCACGTCTAACCAGCTGCCATGTCGTATGCCCTTGATAGCTGCAGCGTTCTTCTTCAGCCGGATTTGGTTTTCCGGTGCCACCTGCATCTGCCACACGTATTGTGACCAGTCGTTGTGGGCATTCAGATCGTCGATGACAATGACATAAGGGCGGATCTTCTGACCCTTGATCAGGAACAGATGCCGCCGCGCCCAGTAGCAGTTGTGTTGTAGTGATGTGTCCACGCTGGCTGTGTCGACAATTGGCCCGGGTTCATAGTCGGTCAACACAGCCGCTTGAGGAACAGCGCGCCATTCTCGGTTTGTGGTTCGTCCACTTTTTCCATTAACAAGCACGACGCTGTGGCAGGATTGCTCCAGGCTGTACCGGCCAGTGTCAATACTGAAGTATTCGCCAAGCGCGGAAAGGCTGAAATGCCCACCGCTGGCATGCGCGTGTCCTTGTGCGGCTGAGTGTCGCTGGCATCCGTCGAATACAACGAACGTTGCATCTTTATCCCAACCGCTGCGGAAGCTGACAATGCCGCGCGTTCGGTCACGAAACGCGGTAGGGGTGTGCCGGCCGGGCGCTTTTGACGTTTTCAGCAAAGGTTCAACCAGCAATGCCATTGACGACACCGGGATGCTTTGGTCTTTCCCAACCGGTGTTTCAATAAAGAACTTCGGCTTGGCATTCGCAGGTGCGATATTACTCCCGTCGTAGCTGAGTGTTCGAAGAAGCCAGATCAATTCAGGGCTGCGTGTCAGTTCAGCCAGCTTAGCCAGGACAAATGCTCGGCTGCCAAAGTCGTCACCATGGTCGCCCGTATTACTCAGATTCAGGCCCCACGGTTGCACGAAGTGGAGGATGGCCTTTCCGAATTGGGTAATCCGTGGACACGCAGTGAAAGGATCGTACAGGCCGGCGCGCCGGAGCATGATGCCGGTGTTGAATAGCGTTGCAGTTGTGGATGTACCGTAACCAATGTCCTCTTCGGGATACCCGTCCTGGCCGATGGCAGAATAAAGCGATGCCTCATAGAACCGAATCATTTGCTGTATGGCTCGTTGATTAGCGCCGGTCGAATCATCCAGTGCGAGCGCGGTTGTCAGGCCGTTCAACAGCATATAGATGGCAATGTTGCCGCCGGCGTGGCGCTCGTGGTTTGGACCCAACACATTAAGCGCTGCCTTTACGATTCGATCGTTCGCCCACTCGCTGAATACTTGACGGTCGGCGTCTGCCATGACGGGGTGGATCAGGTCGTATGCGCGGGACAGATGAGAGCCGGCGCCCAGTCCGAGAAATTTTCGAGGCTGCTCTTTAGTCACATCGGCCTGTGGGCAGACCTGCAAGACGCGCACGACTGCTTCAAACGCGCGATCATCATTGTCCAGCCGCGCGATGAACGCGATGTCTTCGAGACCCCAGATGACCGTTGTCCCGGCTTCTGTCCACGTGTCACACCATGTTGAAATCATGTCCGTCAGATTCGTTGCGCTGTAGATGCGATCAACTAATGGTTTGACACGCCGGCGTAAGTCATTGGCGAGCTTGCTCGCCAAACCGCTGCTTGTTCGCTTGCGAATCTTGCGCAGCTGCTTGTCATCAACGAGCAGTCGCGGGTGTGCCGAATTTCGGTACAGATCGCTGGCAGCACCGAAGGCGTATTCTGGCTGTTGTTCCATGGCGTTATATTATACCTATAGTGGGTATAGTTGTTGGCTGGCGGCAAGAAATGGCATGAATATGTTGAATTTGACAGTTTCTGACCGCCTGTGGTTCGGCTATCCTTTGGGCCGGAATTCTCTTTCATTTCGATTGACACGTTGGGAAATTGGGAGTCCTGATATATGCAGCAGACCAGCCGGCCGTTCCTGTTCTGGACCTGTTTTATTGCTTTGGTTGCCACGTCGTTCGGTTTTATCAGCCGTGCGTTCATGCTTCAGGACTGGGGCGAAGCGTTCGGGTTGACTGAAACACAACAAGGTGAAATCTTTGGCGCGGGGCTTTGGCCTTTCGCGATTTCCATGCTTCTGTTTTCACTCGTGGTGGACCGGGTCGGCTATCGGCTTGCGCTTGGATTTGCATTTTTGTTTCACATTGTCTCGGCTGTGATGACGATCATGGCGACCGGCTACCAGAGCCTTTACTGGGCGGCATTCATCGGCGCGCTCGGGAACGGCACGGTTGAAGCGGTCATCAATCCGGTGATCGCAAGCGCTTATCGCAAAGAGAAAACCAAGTGGCTGAACATTCTGCACGCCGGCTGGCCGGCCGGGCTGATGATCGCCGGCATGCTGACCATCCTGTTGGGCGCATCGGATATGACTATTGCAGGGACGCCCGTTAACGACTGGCACTTCAAAGTCGGTTTGATCTTCATTCCAACGATTATCTACGGTGTGATGTTGCTGCGCTGTCAGATGCCTGTTTCGGAGCGCGTTGAGGCCGGCGTGTCGTACCGACAGATGCTCAGCGAAGCGGGCGGCCTGGGTATCTTCATCCCGACGGTTTTGATTGTTCAGGAACTCGGCCGCGTGCTTGGCGGAACAAGCTGGGCGTTTTCTCTGGATAACCAGTTGTTCCTCATATTGCTGGGGCTTTCCGTAGCGATTTCGGTGGTGTACGGGGTTACCGTGCGGTCTGCGATCGGCCGGCCGATGTATGTTTTCATGCTCATCATCATGATCGCGCTGGCCACTACCGAGCTGGGAACTGACGGCTGGATCAAGGATTTGATGAGCCCGGCGATGGAGCTGATCGGACTCGATGGCGGGTGGATTCTGGTGTACACCGCCCTGTTGATGACGGTATTGCGTTTTCTGGTCGGGCCGATCATGCGCATCTCACGCCTGCAGCCGCTCGGGCTTCTGGCGCTGTCTTGCGTGCTGGTGATCATTGGTATTGTCTGGCTGTCAAACATCAGCACGGGTGCTGGCCTTGCAATTCTGATTGCCGCGACGATCTACGGCGCCGGCCAGTGCTTCTTCTGGCCGACCACACTCGGGTTTGTTGCCGAGCGCTTTCCCAAGGGTGGCGCGTTGACCCTCAACGCCATTGCCGGCGTCGGCATGTTGGGCGTGGGTATCCTCGGTGGCCCGTGGCTTGGCTATGTGCAGAACACGACGATCGAGGATCGACTAAAGGCGAATCATCCCGCGCTCTATGAACAGGTGATGGGTGAACCCAGGCAAAGCATGTTTGGCTCATACCGCGCGATTGATGAGGCCAAACTTGGCACGGTCGTTGACAACGGTTCTGCTGAACAACAGGAACAAATCGGTGAACAGATCGAACAGTCGCGAAGCCAGGGTAAGTCGCAAGCCCTGTTCAAGGTCGCGGTCCTACCACTGTTCATGTTGATCTGTTATCTTGGTTTGATCGTGTACTTCCGCAGCAAGGGCGGCTATCGACCAATTAATCTGGTCGATGAACCAGACGATGAGCGCGAAATCGAGTCTGTTGACATCAGCATTTAAGCGCCACGCTGATGACATCATTCGGATTCTGATCGAGCATTTCGTACACCCGCGGCGCTTCGTCCAGCGGGAATTCGTGGGTGAGCAGGGGAAGTAAATCGAGGTCGCTCAGCAGTTCAATCGCGTATTCATCGCGTCGGGGTGCGCTCCAGCCCGGGCCGAGATCATCGGGAAACGCCGTAACATTCGCGCCGTAGATACGCACGCCGTTGAAGTGCATTTCCTGTCCGAAGTGAAACTGCCACGGGTGATTGGGCATGGAGCCGATCACCACGCGGCCGCGCCGACAGACGCTGCGCACCGCTGCTTGAAGGGCTTTGTCGTTGGCTGCCGCTTCAATTGCGATGTCGACTGGTTCGTTATTGTTGTGTGCGCGAACGGCCGTGGCCGGGTCGCCTGCCGTGGGGTCAAGTACGACATCCGCTCCGAACCGGCCGGCCATGTCCCTTCGTAGTTCGATCAGGTCAAACCCGATGATGTGTTTGACGCCCGCGCGCCGAAGCAGTTGCACGACGAGTAACCCGACAACACCCAGGCCGTACACCGCGGCTGTATCGCCAAGTGTCGGATTGGCATGGTGAACGATGCCCAGCGCGGTGCGTACCAGTTGCAGGAACACATATCGGCGCGGGTCCTGACCCTCGGGAATCGGGTTGGCGCGCTCGACCGGCATGACCGCCGGCGTGACGTGGCCGGCTGTCGAATGAACCAATTGCCCGACGCTCAGCGAGTCGACGTCGTTTGCGACCTCGATGATTTCGCCGACGTGTGCGTAGCCGATGGTCGCGGGATATTCCCATTTCTGCTCAGCGGCGTCCGGTTTGAACAGACGCGTGGCAGGATCGCGCCCAGTGTGCCAGTTAACCCCGCCACGGTAAGTGTTCATTTCCGTGCCGATGCTGATGCCGAGATAGTGGGCGCGCACGCGCACCTGTCCGGGCGACAGCGGGTTGTCCGGGACATCAACGATTTGGACTTGACGCGGTTCGGTAACGAGTAATTTTTTAGCCATGACGCGACATTACAGCGTTGACTGCCCGTGCTGTCAACGGCAAAATGGCTCGCCATGAAAATACCACTCGCTGCGCAGGACACCTGCTTCTACAGTCTTCACGGTTTTTATAACGCCAAAGCCCGCGCTGAAATGGCCGCAGAACTCGGCTATTCGGGCGTCTGCCCGGTGCTCTTCAGCGAGCCGGCGTGGAACGAGATTGGTGAGCTCAAAGACCATCTGCACCGCCTTGGTCTGGCCATGCCAAGCGTGTGGGTCTGTGTCGATCTGGCGAAGGATTTACCGCCGCGATTGCCCGAAGCGCTGGACGTCATCGCGGATGGTGACACGCTGCTTGAGGTTTCATTTCGCCACAGCGATCATGACGGCGCGGGATGTGTTGACGATCTCGACGCGGCGTTTGTTAGCAGGATTGAGCACCTTCTTGACACCGTGGCGAAGCGCGGGGTGAGTGTATCGTTGTATCCGCATATCAACTTCTGGTTGCAGCGCGTTGAGGATGCGGTCGCGCTGTGCGAACGTTTCGCTGGGCACGGTGTTGGTATCAGTTTGCCGTTCTTCCATTGGCTGTGTGTGCATCGGCGCGGCCTGGCGGAGCATGCCGCAATGGTCAGGCCGCACTTGAGGCGCTTGGTTGTCAGTGGCGTCACGTTGCGCGGTGAACAGCCTGCGGTCGAGCCGCTTGATGCAGGCGATGCCGATCCATTCTGGTTCGTAGCGACAGTTCTGCGCGAAACCGGATTCGCCGGTCCGGCTTCTTTGCTGGGCTTTGCCGTGTTTGGTGATGTCTATCACAACCTGCGCCGCTCGATCACCGCTTGGCGTGACATTCTCCGTCGAACCACGCAAAACGCGGACTGGGCGGATTTTCATACGGACGTCTGACGTCCGCTATTTAGTCATAAATATTTGAAATAAAAGTAGCAATGAGGTTTATAGGGAAAATTTTAGATTATTATGATTGACCGAACATAATATTATGGACTAATATCATATGAGTTGCCTATGACAGTCGACATCGCACAACCGCATGACCCGCCGATCTACCTGCAGGCCAAAAAGCGTCTGCTGACCGAGATTGGTAAGCGCTGGAAACCCGGTACACGCCTGCCCACGGTGCAACAGTTGGCTGCGCGCTACGACGTCGGTCGTGTCAGCATGCATCGCGCGGTGCGCGAACTTGCGGACGAAGGGCATCTGATTGCCCGTCCGCGCGCCGGGATTCAGGTTGCCGACCAGTCACCCGCCAAAACGAAAGTGTCGGCGCGGCCGTTGGCCATCGCCGGGCGCACGGTGGACATCATTTCAGTTTCCAGGGAGAGGCTCGAAGGTATGCACCGTCGAATGATCGACGGCATTACCAGTCGGCTGTGTCATGTCGACTGCGAAGTACGTCATCGTGACCTTCTGAGTGAAGGCCGGACGCAGTCTTTTACCGACCACGAGGCGGATGCATTGATTTTTATCAATGCTGGCAAAGCGCGTCTTAGCGCAGCCGACCATCATGCGGTCGTTAATATTGAAACCGGCCTGATCAATCAGTTCGATCCGGATCGCATTATTGATCACGTCACAGTCAACCAGTTGCATGGTGCAGCGCTTGCCGGCTACGCGCTGCGCCTGGCAGGCGAATCTTCTGTCTGCTTTCTTGGCGCGCACAGTCAGCGTGATCCTGTGACCGAGGCGCTTCCTTACGACCAACTATCGACAATGCGATTGCAAGGTTTGGAATCGGGCTTTGGCAGGCCCGTACAGCCGACTCATCAGTTGATGACGAATTTCTATGACGAGTCTGCCGGTGCGTCGCTTGTCAGTGAATATCTTGCGCTTGATGACAGGCCGCATGCCATTTTTGCTACGACGGACGAACTGGCAGTGGGTTTTGTTCACGGGGCGCTGGCGCATGACCTCATGCCGGGGCGCGATTATCGGATTGTCGGTTTCGACGGCCAACAGCGCGGCCAGGAGATGCGGTGGGGGCCACTCGCCAGTGTTGAAGTGCCTGCCAACGAGATGGGCTGCAAAGCCGCCGAACTGCTCATCGAACGTTTCCAGCGCCCCGATCGGCCGTCTCAAACCGTTTCGCTTGGTTGCACACTCATTTCTGGTGCGACACTGCGGCCTGCTGCTTCGAATGACAAAGGAGAATGAGGATGTCGCTTTCGCCGACCCGCCGACGTGGTTTTACACTTATTGAGTTGCTTGTTGTGATCTCGATTACTTCGTTGCTCATGTCGATCCTGCTACCCGCACTGAGTTCCGCACGCCAGTCAGCGGTCGCCATGCAGTGCATGAATCAGCAGCGGCAGATTCATCTTGCGCAATCCATGTATGCGGATGACAACAAGGGCTGGTATCCGCCGTCGAAGGGGCCGACGGTGACGTCAATTGAAAACTATGATGGTTTCTGGCCGAGCAACTGGTTACTGCCGTACATCACGCAGTTGCCATATTCGCATGCGCCTTATCCGGACACGCCGCAAGTCAGTGTTTTTACCTGCCCGACTTACCGCAGTCAGGTTATCGATCCGAACGATCATTATTTTGTCAGCTACGTCAACCGTTTCAATCACAATGCAGTCACCTACACGCTCAATCGCTGGCTGTTTGATTTCACTACCAACGTCCCTGTCATTCGCCGTGATTTTGTTATCGAGCCTGCAGCTAAAGCGTATTTCACGGACGGGTTGCGCCGTCAATCAGGTTCCAGGTTGCTGATATTCAGCTCACAGGTTCAGTTCGGTTTTCACCACGCCAGCAACGAAGGGCTTAACGACCTGCACGTCGGCGGAACGAACAACCTGCTCTACTTTGACGGCCACGTTCAGCGTTGGGAAGGCTTTGAACTTGAGGCGCAGATTAACTCGCTTTGGAATATCTCGGGTTACGTGCCATAAGTTCTCCCGCTGGCGCGCTCCATTTTCCTCCTGACGGCAGGCTGGTTTCCTCTGAGTACTTGAGGGTTGAAGATGCTTCGTTTTTGTTCATTTGTGATTCTTTTCTGCATTCTGGCCGGGCCGATTGAAGCGAAGACCGTTCACGTTGCGGTTGACGGAAACGATCAGAATCCCGGCACGATGGCCCAGCCGTTTGCGACGCTTGGCGCGGCTTTGCGCGCGGTGGATTCAGATTTGCAGGGCGGTGAAATTATCATCCATGCAGGGCGATATGAAGCGAACGGGATTCGGTTTAAACATCCAACACTGCCGGTTGCCAACGAAGTCGGGGGGCGTCTTGTTATTCGCGCAGCCGACGGAGAAACCGTCATTTTTGACGGCGGACGCAGCCTTGCGGACGCCGAACCCTTGCCGGATGTCGAAGGGGTGTATCTGGCCAAGGGCAACTTCGGGCGCGTCCCGCCGGATATCTGGGAAACGCACACGCGCACACGATATCGATACGTCGCGGATGTCGCTGCTGTGAAAGCAACACCTGCGACGCTGTGTCTGCTGGACAAGCAAACGGTTGCGTTTCATACATCGGACGGGCTTGCGCCGCGACAGGCCACCAAATGCAGTCTCCATCGCTTTGGTTTTTTTGTGAATCGGGCGGACGTGTTGATTCAGGGACTGCGGTTTGAAAACTTTCTCGGATCGCGCTGGGGAACCAGCATGGATGTGCGCGGCAACAACGTGGTTGTCGAGAACTGCCATTCGCAAAATGCGGTGCGTGGTTTTTACGCCCACGAGCAGGCACGTAACACAATCTTCCGAAACTGTACGACGGCAGACGTCGGTGGCGGCATCTACACCAACGGCATCAACACGTCCGTGATCGGATGTCGCCTGCTCAAATCACGCGATGCTTTTATGGTTCCTGTTCATGCGCAGGACGATGCGGGGGTTCAATTTTACGCGCCGGCGGCGGGTGGCACTGTGCGCGATTCTTTCGCCCAGGGGTTTAATAACGGGCTTTTTATCAAGTGCCATCCAGGACGGTATGTTGTTGAGCACAATACATTCACCGACGGTATTGGATTTGGCGACCAGGATTACAGCGATACTCACATTCGATGGAACGTGATCGGTAAGTATGACTGGCCGATTGAGCATACTTCCGGACATCTTGGAAGGGGCGCGCGTTACGAGAGAAATCTTTTTTATGGTGCAGCGGACGCCGGTGATAAGATCCGGAATTTGCAATGGGAACGCGGTGATGGAAATCTTTTCGGCGATCCATTTTTTGCGCATGCGGCGATGAATGATTATCGACTTCTGCGTACGAGCGCGGCGGTCAAGCTGGGAACCGATCGGCCGGCCGGCGCGTTCGCAGTTGTGCCGAAAGGCTTTGTTGATCCATTGCCGCCGACACTGACGGTTGCGATGAAGTCACCTGCTGCTCTGGCGGGCGGGAGAGAGTCACTTTACTTTGAACCGGATGCATGGCTGGATCGTGAGCGCGAGCAGATTCAAGGTTACGATGAGTCAGATCATTCGGTCTATCTGACGACGCAGCGACGCGCGGCGATTCTGCTCGACGCCCAGGCTCGCAATGCAACGGTGCGCAAGGTTGTGTATCAGATCGACGCTGGAAAAGAGATTAGCAGGGCATATCGCCCTTTGCTGACGATCAACTTGCCCAAGGACAACGAACCGCATGAGATTGCTGTGCGCGTACGCGACTCACTTGGTCGCTGGTCATCGACCAGAAAAATATCTGTCATGTGCCTGAAGGCTGCTCCTCGGGTCGTGGGGGATGTGCGTGTTGACACCGGGCAGTACGGTGCCGTCATGATGTTTCAGACAGATCGTCCGTCGTTTGTGACTGTAGAAGTATCGCGCAACGGACTACCTTATGAATCGGCCGCGCCGCGGGAAATGGTGTTGCGACGCCAGGATCTGGAAGCAGGCGGAGCATGGACGCTGGTGCGACATCAGCCGGTGGCGGATCATGCGGTTTCTCTGCGTTTTGCGTATAACGGTGCGGCTGACTACAAGGCACGCGTCACATTGACGGATGAATTGGGACTCAAGTCAGACCCGATGAATGTGCGCTTTTCAGCTTCGCATGTGGTGCAACGTACGATCAGCGTGTCCACCTCCGGCGTTGACGAAGCCGGACGCGGATCGGCTCAATCACCTTATCGAACTCTTCAGTATGCAGTGGATCGCGCATTGCCGGGCGATACGATTCTGCTTGAACCCGGTATCTATTTCGGGTCTACGCTGATGCGGCACGGCGGCGTTGCCGGCGCGCCGGTTACCATTACGGCGCGGGAACCTTACACGGCCATTCTCGACGGACAGAAGATGCATGATTCGATCATTCAGATCGAGCGTGCCCCATACGTTCGATTGAAACATCTGATAGTTCGTTGGTTCAATGCACAGGGGATATTCGCCTATCGGTCGCCGCACGTTGAAGTGGTGGGCTGTCGGCTGATCAATCATTATTGGATCGATTGGCCGACCGGGCACGGCATTTTCATTAAAGAGAGTCCGCAAGCCCTGGTTGAGAACAACGTGGTTACCCGCACCGAACATCCGATCATGATCTGGTCATCACGCCATGCCACGGTGCGACAAAACACTTGCGGCATGAACGTGTTCAGCGGCCTGTTTATGATTCACTCTGCGCTTGGCACGCGCGTCTACAACAATGCTTTCTGTTTTACCGGCAATGAGTCGATCGTGATTCGCGAAGACTCGGATGAGTTACCTGATTCGTTCCTGCTGGATTACAACAACTATGGCACGCACTCGCGCGACCACGGCCAGGCAGGCATCGACTCAGTCGATAACGGCGGGTATCGACTGGAGGCGCGCGCGAAGGGCATCTTTCGATTCAACGGGCATCGCATCAAGACAATGGATGCCTGGCGCGAACGGACCGGACTTGATGCGCACAGCATCTTTGCCCATCCGCAGTGGGTTGAGCCGGAGTCTGGTAATTGGCAACTTCTCAAAGAAAGCCCGAATCGCGGAGCGGGAAGATATGGCGGCCCGATCGGGGCGGTGCAGGGTGGTAGCTGACGGAGAAAAATCTGATGATTTATGAACGTTTCTATGCAATCGACAATGTTTGCGCATGGCCGAACATGACGTTGTTGCCCAACGGCGAACTGGTCATGATGATTTTCAATCAGCCGTGCCATGGCAAGTGGGAAGGCGATGTGGAATGCTGGGGATCAGCCGACGGTGGGCGATCCTGGCAACATCGCGGCATGGTTACCGAGCACGAGCCGGGCACCGTGCGCATGAACGTGGGTGGCGGCCTCTTGCCGGGTGGCGATCTGGTTTATCTCGTCAGCGGCTGGAACAATATGAAGCCGCCCGGCCAGCCGATCGAAGGAATGCATCGCGATGTAGCTGATATTATTGAGCCGTGGGGCTGCCGTTCATCTGATGGCGGCCACACCTGGTCGCACAGCGTGGGTGGCGTCACCATGCCGGAGAAGTATGGCAACAATGTCATCCCGTTTGGCAAGATTGTTCAGGGGGCCGACGGTCGGCTTGGCCTGGCCATGCATGGCATGATCGGCGACAGTCGATCGGGACGGAGCGGCGCTGCTTATGTGGTTCGCAGCGAAGACGACGCCGCATCGTGGGGCGATCCTGTTTTAATTGGCGAAGATCACAATGAAACCGATCTGCTTGTGTTGCGTGACGGCAGATGGTTAGCCGCCTCTCGCGCCTGGCGTGGCGGACATCTCGACCTGTACATGTCCGAAGACGATGGGCGCTCATGGAAACATCAGGAGCGCATCACCGCTGCCGGCCAGCATCCGGCGCATCTTCTCCAACTCGATGATGGCTCCGTGTTATTGACTTACGGGATTCGCCATCGTGGTTTGTATGGCATTGGGGCACGTATCAGTGAAGATGCCGAATACTGGTCTTCGCCAATGGTCGTGGTCAACTTCAATAACCCGTCGTGTGGCGATGGCGGCTATCCCTATTCCGTTCAGCTTGAAGACGGCACTGTCGTTACCGCGTACTACGCGCAAAAGACCGCCGAGCATCACAACTATCACGTCGCGGTGGTTCGCTGGGAACCCCGAGCGTGGTATCAAGTCAACACCAGCGCGTACGCGGGTTTTTAAGTCTGGCACGGCCCATTCCGGCCCGCTGCGTGAGAAACACTGATGAGTAATCTGAAACTACTTCGCGATCATCAACTGGTCGAATCGTTTGACACGATCGATTTACCTGCCGGCTGGCGGCGTACCCAATTCGATCAGTCCGGCGAGTTGGTTACCGTGCTTCATGCGGATCACCCGGCCGACGAATTGCGGTTGCCGTTGAATGGCAATGGGCCGGCTGCATTGCATTTAGGGATGGTCAATGTTTCAGAACGTTTCAACAGCGCGATGCAAGTGCGCGTTGATCCGGATGGCGCGTGGCGACGTGTGCGCCCAATGCGGTTTGTCTCCGCGCGCGGGCCGCAGGTTCAGGACGGGCATCTCGGCACGTTCGATCTGAATCCGCAAAGCGTGTTGCGCATCCGTACCGAACCCAACAGTACGGCTGGGTTCGCGTACGTGCGATCTTCACATCCGGCCGGGCAAATCGAGCCGCGACACAAACGAAACGCAGCCGTTGTATTTGATACGAATATGACCATGAGTGACTACCGCATTGATGAGCCGGACGATCTGCTTACCGTGATGCGGCCTTATGTCGACAGCGATTTTTCCGACATTTTCTGGGGAACGACGGTCGGTACCTATAGCCCGTTGTATTTCTCCGATATCCTCGCGTGGCATGGCAAGGAAAAGCTCGAATACGGATTCGATCATCGCATTGCGACTGCCAGGGTGATGCGCATGTTTGCGGAACGGGGCGTCGATCCATTTCAGCTTGCCATTGATTTCGCGCATAGCAACGGCCTTAAAATCTGGGCGAACTATCGAATCAGCAAAAACCACGATCACGATTTCACTGAAGACTGCGACGGCGGCCGATTTTTGTGCAGACATCGCGACAAGTTAGTTCGCGAGCGAGACGGGTCGCCACATCATCAGGTGGTTATGTCGTTTGCGTATGCTGAGATTCGTCAGATGGCGATTGCCATGCTGGTTGAGCAGGCAAAGTATGACGTGGATGGTTTGTTCATTGATTTTTGTCGTAAGTATCCACTGGTCGGCTGGGAACAGCCGGTCGTTGAGTCGTTCAAGCACGCAACCAGACATGATCCGCAGACGCAGCCGGTTGAGCAGTGGCGCGTTGACTGGTACCGCCATCTGTGCAGTTACGTGACACAATTCCTGCGAGAGTTGCGCGAAGCGCTGAAGCCCGTTGAACAACAGCGCGGCGCGCGAATCTCGATTGCCGTACAGGTGCCGGGTGGCTGGCGCTTTAACGAAGGCGTCTGTTCATGCATGGCAGATGCGATGGATCCGATCACGTGGGCGAAGGAGGGGTTGGTGCAAGTCGTCGCGCCGTCGCAGTGGTCGGCTTTGATGCTGGAGCCGCAGTGCTTTGACCGCATGTCGTTACTTTTGCAGGACACTGGCTGCAAGCTATGGGGCGCGATCGGTCCACAGTTCGCTGAAGGTTTCGGCACAACGCAACAACGCGCCAGAGATGGCTGGCTGTTTGCGGATGCAGACCCGTGGCGCATCATGTCGCTTGCTCATGATTTTTATCAGCAGGGCGCGGACGGCATGTTCATCTGGGAGGCGCAGGAAATACCCAACGTGCCGCAACGCTGGGATGTGATCCGTCGTATCGGTGACCGCGAATACCTGAAACAGGTCTTTGGTAACAAGCTCGGCCGATTCGATGGCAGCCATTGGATTGCTCATTCGCCATTAATGGCTTTGTGATTCTCGCACTGTCGCGGTTGTTTACGATGCTTCCGGCGTTCCTTAACCCGCGCCTGCATATGGTCTGGCTCAAACCATTTCATTTCGGGACATAAATTATTTAATTTAATGTGCTTATGTATCTGTATGGCGTTGCCGTATTACGGAATATTCAAAATTGGTTCTATAATGGTAAATCATATCTTGAATATTGGTAATTTATTGGTAATATAAAGGTCATTGGAGATCATCTATGACGGCATCCAGTGTTGGCATGGGGCGGCAGTCGGAGCGTGTGTTGGAGACCCTTCGTTCGTGGGTCGATGGGCCGGACTATCAGCCGGGCGACCGCCTGCCGACCGAGCGCGAAATCAGTTCCATGCTCAGGGTGAGTCGTCCCACCGTTCGCCGTGCAATGATGCGCTTGCAGAAGGAAGGGCGGATCGAGATTCGCCAGGGCTCCGGCGCTTACGTGCGCGCCGGACGGGAAGAGCGATCACGCAGTGACGAAGTTGTATCACTGGTTGGTGGTATTCGAAGTCTGGATCTGCCGACGCATCAGCGCTTTCTGCTTGATCATGACTGCGTCCTGTGTGTGTATTCGCAGGATGAATCCAATTGGGACACTGCCTCCGAGCGCCGGTTTTTGCAACGCGTCCTTCATCAACAGCATCGTGCGCTGCTTTGCCAGTGTTCGCCGGTTGAGCCGTTCAACGATGACGTGTTGGCCGAACTGGCGAATGTGGATACCCGCGTTATACACATTTCGCCTTACCGCATGGCACTGCCCGACCAGGAATATCTGTTGCCTGACTATGAGGCAGCTGGTTATCGCGGTGCGGTTTCGCTGATGCTTGGCGGATACAGTCGCGTGTGTAATGTGGCTTTGGTGCCCAGTGGCATTCAAGGCAGGCTGGTCCAGCGTGGATTTGAACGTGCCATGGACGAGTATCGCGGCGGGTTCGATCCGGAGCGCGATGCCAACGGCTTGTCCAGCAAGGCGGAGCCGGATGACCAGACGATTGAAGCGATAAAGAAACTCGTCGAATCCAGCGGGCGATCATGTGGCATGCTCTGTCGCAGCCATCGACAGGCTCGCGCCTTGATGGCTGCCGCGCAACAACTCGGGTATAGCGTTCCGGATGAGTTGGGCATTCTCTCCATCACGCTTCCGGATGAGAGCCGTAAAACGTCACCGACCGACACGATGTGGTTTGATTCAGATGACATTGTGCGGCGCGCGTTGGCGCACGCAATCGAGAAGCCGGCCCAGCCGCTGCGCGAACTGGTCGCGCCCGATTGGCGCCGTGCCGGAACCGTTCGTGTTCCGCAGACAACCACCAGCATGTCAGAAAAAGGAGAACGTTCATGAACCGATCCTCATACGGCATTCGCAGCGCTTTCACACTTATTGAGTTGTTGGTTGTCATTGCGATTATCTCCATGCTGATCTCGATTCTTTTGCCGGCGTTGGCCAAGGCGCGCGATTCGGCCGAGGCGACAGCCTGTCGCAGTAATCTGTCGAATATCGCATTGGGGTTGCTACTGTATGCGGACGAGAATAAGGGTGTGATGATGTCGTCATTCGACGGCACCAATTTCACCGGCGGCGAACGTTTCTGGTGGAATCGGATCAATCCTTACATCAAGTATGACCGGGATTATTTTGAATGCCCATCATTCCCGGCGACTGACAGCACAAGCGGCACAATTTACGGCATGCGCGATTCCAAGTATGCCCCCAACTATTTCAACATAGACCGTCTTCCCGTTCAGCGCAAGCTTGCGGCCAATCCGTGGGAAGACACCGCGTTTCATCCGAATGAATTCATCATCCTGGCCGACTCGATCAATGAAAACCTGTTCGAGCAGTGGTATGCCATTCGGGGAGATGATGGTGAGAACCAGAATAAGGAAGACATCAACCTCGTTCACGCGGATGCAGCCAATACCGTATTCGTCGATCGACACGTTAAATCGGTGACCGCCGAAGATCTGGTGCCGCTGGGTTTTGGTTCAGACCATGTGACCGATCCAACGCCTTGATTCTACCTGCATGCATGACCCACAGGGGCTGCGTATCCGTATCGCCTGATTAACACGTCTGTTTTTGAAATCGGTTCGCTTGTTACTTGCAGTGACAGCTTCGCGAACTGTGTCAAGGTTGATAGAAGGATTTTTATTACATGGATCGAAGTGCAGAACTGATCATTATTCTTCCCACGGGTGATTCGCGGGACGTTGCCCTGGAGTTTGTCGGCCGCTGCATCCTTTACGGGCTTGATTTCTATTTTGAATCCGGTGATCGATTGCCGATCGGCCTGCCTGAAGGAGTTAAAGGGGTAAAGGCAATCGTTTACGACGACAGTACTGAGATCAGTTCCCCCACAGTATTAGAGGATTACCAGCGCAAGGGAGCAAAAGTCTATCGGCTCAAAACTGAGTTTGATATCACGCGCCCGACCGAACGCCGCTATTGGGAATTGAGTTGGTTGCATGACATGCTGACCATGGATGCCGGTCTGACGTGCCGGAGTCCGCGATTCATCGCGCGCATGCAGGGGCGAGAAGAAGGCTTCCTTTTTGACAGCCTGGCACAAGGTGTCATGCAGCATGTGGAAACACGCTGGTGTGAGCCGGCGCGGCACCAGTGGGAAGGGCTTCTGGATGGCTACGAGGTCAGCGGGTCAAAGGTCTACGTGGATACGCTGCTGGGCCAGGTGGATACCGCGCTTGAATTTGAAAATGAAGCAGACAACTGCGACGCCATCGCGCCGCTTCGAGCCATGCTGCGTCTTTATGAACATACCGGCGATGCGCGCCTGTTGGAGCACGCAAGGAGCACAGCAGACGCATACATTGAATCCGCGCCGCGCTATCGCGGCTGTTTCGTTGGATTTCATTGGTTATCGAATCATGCACGAGCGGAGATTATCTTTCAGGTCTGTCCGTCTTTGATCTATTTGTACAAGGTCACTGAGGACGAACGTTACCTGAATGTCGTTCTTGATCAGTACGAGCGCTACGAAAAACTGCTAAGCGATCCAGAAACGGGATTGTGGTTTCACGGCGCGAGTGGACAGGTAAAGACGGCTGCGTACTGGTCTCGCGGCGTTGCTTTTGTTCTGCTGGGGATTCTTCAAATCACCGAGCACGTGCCGGATACTTGCCCACAAAAGAAGGGCATGATCCAGACCATTCAACGGATGACTGCGAAGATCTGTGAGTATCAACATGAAAGCGGGTTCTGGCACAAAGTCATTGATGAGCCGGACACGCAACTTGAATCCAGCGGCACAGCATGGATGGGGGGTGTGCTCGAGCGCGCGTTGCGGCTGGGTTGGCTCGAGCCGTCTTACAGAAAGGTGTCGGACCGTGCCTGGGAAGCGGTAAAGACGCGAATCTGGATGGGGCGGTTTCCGGGTACGGTCGGCGCAACGACGGTATCACCGGACCGGGCTTATTACATGAGCCTTCCGATCAATCCCAAGGGATGGTCGCATTTCGCCTTTAAGTTTGCCTGCGAACGCAGGCGAACCGATCTGGCGCAGCGTGGCGTATCCACTTACACATTGGGAATGCAGCCGTCCGGCGCGTAGCACATATCGATTTAACTTCGTACGAGGGAACTGAACATGCAAGGTTATCTAAGAAGCTCAATTCTGCTGTGCCTGCTTCTGGTGTCACAGGGGCTTGCGGAAAACATCCTGCCGCCCGTGCTTCAGGCGCTGGACACACCGGCCGCTTTCGAACACACAAAGTACCATCGAACCACCCCCGAGGTTCGTAAGAATCCGGACCAGTACTTTCGTATTGTCGGTCAGCAGGCATATCGCGGTGAGGGCTGTCTGCAACTGACGACATATGGCCATAATCAGTCCATCATGATTTTTCGCGGTCCGACCGGTAATTACAAAGCCGGGGATCGGTATGTCGCGTCCGCTTATGTCCGTTCGGAAGTGCCGGTGCAGGTCGCCATCATGGTCTGGACGGATGATGGTGAAGATCAACCGATTGATCAGCTTCGCGATTTTTTCGAGGTTGGGCCGGAATGGCGACAGATTCGTTGTGAGGGATTCCTGACCAAGGATGCCCCGCGCGCAAACGTTCTGATTCGCGTCAACGCCAAGGACCATGACGCACGGCACACGCTGTTGATCGATGAAGTCAAACTGGAACCGGGTGCGGTGCCTTCTCCCAGCGAGCGAGATGAGAAAAAGGTGGTGGCTATCGAGCCTGATACTTCGAAGGCAGACTATGTCATTCCATGGATGAACAGGCCGCCAAAGATCGACGGCCGAATCGGCAAAGCCGAGTGGTCCAGCGCGCTCGCGTTTGGTGAGTTCACTGTCAACAACAAAGCGATGGACACGCCGCCTCAGAAGACGCGCGTCTGGATGGGGTACGACAAGGAGAATATCTATGTCAGTGCGTGGTGTGAGGAAGCCAATCTCGACCGGCTGAGTAATCTCTCCAAGGTGCGGGATCGGCCGGACTGGTCGGATGATCGTATCGAGTTCTTCATCAATGTCCTGGGTATTCCGCGCATGCCGTCGTATTACCTTTCGATCAACGCATTCGGCGTAACAGAGGACAAAGCTATCGGCGTCGGGCAATGGGATCCACCGCTTGACCTGGCGGTGCGTCGTGAGGGGGATGGCTGGACGGTTGAGTTCAGCATGCCGATTTCGTGTGTGGGTAAACACGAGATTACCGGCGAAATCTGGCGCATGAATATCGGCCGGCACCACCGCGCGACCTACACCGTTTCATCACAACTCGCGAAATACGAAGGAAGTTTCCACGAGCCGCCGCGTTTCCTGACCGCATATATGGCGCCGCCGAAAGGCGCGAAAAATGACTTGCGGATCATTTCGCTCAGTCGCGGTGAAATGACCCCATTCGGCTCCATCGCGGGAACCAATCGGGCGACTTATCGCATTCACAATCAAACCCGCAGTAAGCAGAGCATTACCTTTACTGCCAATAGCATGGTGGGTGGCAAGACCGTTCACAATCAGACGCGCAGCATCACAGTTGATCCCGGCGTGACGTCTTTTGAGCAAGCCTACGAATTGGACGGGCGCGCGGGCGAGGTGTTGACCTTTCAGGCCAATCTTTCTGATGAGAACGGCCCCGTACTTTTCCGCAGTGAAAATCATGTTGACCTGTTACAGCGTTTTCGCAAAATTCAGGCGAGAACCGATGGCCTGTTTGAACCATTGCTGGACAAAAGCGCCAAACGTGATCCTCGTTATACGGGGCATCTAAGCTGGGAGCAGCCGATCAGCGGCAAAGAGTATTACAGCGCGCTGCAAATCGGTTACGAGCACAGCTACGATCAGATCCTTCGGGAGTCTTTCGAAGCGAAATTACACTATTTCCTGCACTGGATTCCCCAAAGCCCGTTCATAGACAAGGACTGGGCTGACCGGTTCAGGGCACGTCAGAATCCTCAGTTCGAACGAGTCGTTCGTGACGCAAGGAAATATAACGGTGCCCGGCCGGCATTTCACACGATGTACAACGTGATCGGTGTGGATGATGAAGGTCATCGCGGCATGGTGCTCGCGCCGGGGACTGGATTTCTGCCCGATCCGATCAACCGGCGCGCCTTTGTCGACATGGCCCGCCAGGCTGTCAGGCATTTTGGCGACGATCTGTGGGCGGTCAGTGTTGGTGATGAGCAGACGTCGCGTGTGCTGTATGGCGGCTTGAAATGGTTCGCGAACAATCCCAAGGACGACAATGCGCCCGCGTACATGCTGCAGGTTGATCGTGACGTGCGCGAAAAGTATGGATTCGGTAAATACGGCGCGCCGTGGGGTATCAGTCAGACACACAAGGACTATCCGCTGCATCGGCGCGCGTACATCTCCTGGATTCTCGATCAGTTGCGCGACATCAATGCTGAACTTGCGTCGGCAGTGCATGAGATCAAGCCGGACATGCTGATCATCTCTGAAGACACGCATGGCGGCGGGGAAATCAGTGCTGAGACATGGCGTGACTATTGCACCATCGGAACACTTCAGTTGCAGTACCATCGACAGCACACCTACAGTTATGGCACGAAACGAGCACGCGATTTATCCGGCTTGGACCACATCATTCCGGTGCCGCACGATTGCGATGCCGGCTTCCCACACGGCCAATGGCAGATGGATGAGTTGCGCGAGTTGTACAGCCAGATATTCCGCGGTGGGGGAACGGGGTTTCATTTCTGGCCGGCTTCATTCGGCAGCAAGGAACCCGCGCCGCCGCGCACAGCCAGTACGCGGTCCGGCCATCGCCCTGCGTGGGAATACCTTTTGAAACTCAGCATGTTGGTCAATCAGATGCCGCCGCTGAAGCGCCCGACTGATGCCCGTGCCGCGCTGTTCGTCAGTCGTGAGAGTCATAAGGCAGGCGGTTATTCGCAAAATCGTCTGGAACATCTTTATGCTTTGCTGGGCCCTGAATCGGGCGGGTGGTTTGAATTTGTCAGCGATACGCAATTAAAGCTGGGCCACAAGGAGCTGGACGACTACAGCGTTGTCTATATCAGCGAAGCGGCCTATGCGGATACGCAAACGATTGATCGACTTGGCGCCTACTGTCGCGCCGGAGGCATACTCGTTTGTGCCGATCCCACTGTCTTCGAGCACAACATCAACGGTGAATCATTGGCCAAAGCGCGCCAGGAACTGTTCGGCGTGGAGACAATTGAATTGCTTACAGATGTAAAGACGGTGCAGCACGGCAAGCAGGCCTTGCCACTTAATCTTGAACTGGAGGGGGCGCAGCGCGTGCGCGTGACCGGCTCGAAAGCGTTGGTTGTTGCCACATTCGACAACGGCGCGCCGGCAATTATCAAGCAACGTCTTGGTAAGGGGAGCACGCTTTATTTTGCCTGGTCACCATTGAACCGCATCGGAATGAAGCACGATGGCTGGCAAAACTTGATCAAACAGACCTATGCGGATGCGGGCGGCCAGTTCAATCACGATATCTGGCGATTCATGTTCCCATCACTCGGTGTGGATATGCGTCGCCCGCAAACGGCCGGCCGATGTCTGACGGGTAATTACGCTTTCTTCTATCAGCATCGTATGGTCGAAGGCCGTCGACAGAACGTTGATGGCGCCGGCCATTACACGATCCTGGCTGGTGGAGAATTGAATCGCCACCGCTTGGGAGAAGGGAAGCTCACCGACCGGCTTAGAATGATGCGCGAGCCGCATCTGGCCATCGGCAGTCGTGGGTATCACGCCTATTTGCAGTTCAAGCCGACTGACTATGTCGAAACATTCGAAACAGGTGTGGGCGATGTCCAGATTATCTGTGAATTTGAGCAACCGCAGGCCGTTGAGCGCATTGTGATGTTTTACACCGGCAATCTGGCGCAGATGACCGTAGAAGCGGAGTCTGCAAACGGCCAATGGCGAGAGTTATCCCGGGCAGGTGCCGACCCGACCGGCTTTCGGGAGGTCGCCGCGGTGCGTATGAAGATCGATCAGCCAACGCAAACACGCCGGCTTCGGCTGACATGTAAACGTTCCGAGTCCGAGCAGTCGCCTCTTTCACTGGTGGAGATGGAGATTTGGACGCCGAGTGAGTCGAAGTAAGTGCGAGCGGCTTGGAAGTGAAATTTCTATGACAGGTTCAGGCACAATAGATGGCATTGTGACGCGCGATACGCGCCGCATCGCGGTGGTCGGTACGGGACATCGGGCCGGTGGTTTTATTCAAGCGCTGGCCACGACATTTCGCAACGAGGCGGCGATTGTCGGGCTGTGCGATTCCAATCCGGTTCGGCTGGAACACTACCGGTCCGCGTTGTCAGGCGAGTGGCAATACCCGCGCGCGGTCAGAATGTTCGCAGCGGATAGCTTTGAACAGATGATCCGCCAGACACGTCCGGACACAGTGCTCATTTGCACGCCTGATTTTCTACATGCGGATTACGTCTGTCGCGCGTTGGAGGCGGGTTGTGATGCGATTGTGGAGAAGCCATTGGCGATTGATGCGGCGGGCTGCAATCGCATCATTGAAACATCACGCCGAACGGGACGGGATGTTCGTGTGGCGTTTAACTGTCGCTATCTCCCGACAGCAGGCCAGGTCAAGCGATTGCTGACTCAGGGCGTTATCGGCGAAGTGATCAGTGGTTCGCTGGAGTACATGATCGGCGCTGAACATGGGGCAACATACTTTGCCCGCTGGCACTCGCAGAAAGATCGATCCGGCGGGTTGCTTGTGCATAAGTCATCTCATCATTTCGACCTGATGAACTGGTGGATTGACGCAGTGCCACAGAGTGTTTTTGCCACGGGGCGGCGTGGTTTCTTTGGCGCCGACAACCAGCATAAGCACGGAATTGCCAGCGATGTGAATTACTACCTTGATGGCGGCGCCAGTGATGACCCGTTCCAGCGTGTATTTGCGAACAGTGAGACATACCGTGAGATGTATCTGCGCGGCGCGGAACATGATGGCTATCGCGGCGACCGAAGTGTCTGGCGCGATGAGGACATGGATATTGAAGATGCCATGGCCGTCAACGTTCGCTACCGCAGCGGACAGATCTTCACCTATACACTCAACGCATTCTGTCCGATCGCTGGTTTCAATGTGTCATTCAACGGCACGAAGGGTCGCCTTGAGCTTCGAACTGTGATCGATGCGCACGTTAATGCAACGAAGACGGCACATCAGGCGCTACCGGATGCTGAGGCGATTTCGCTTGACGATTCCTGTGTGGTCTATCCGCTCTACGGACAGCCTTACTCGGTACCGATCCCGACCGCTGAAGGTAGTCATGAGGGCAGCGATCCACTCATGATGAAACAGTTGTTTGCGCATTGCTCCAAGCCGGACGATTTCGGGCAACGGGCGGGAGCAGAACAAGGTGCGGCTTCCGCGCTGGTCGGCATTGCGGCAAATCAATCCATTGCGGCGAACCGGCCGGTTGCAATCGATGAATTGACTGGTGTCTTTGATGGCCGAGTCCGTTTAAGTGAATTGGCATAGATGCGCAGGGGAGAGAATCCGTGACGATTCAAAATATCCGGGACAGTGCAGCTTTCGTCAATCGGGTTCTGCCGGCGCCACGGCAGCCCGCATTTGCGATGGATGACTACTGGGTGTGGTGCGGCTCTGTTGTAAAGGGTGATGACAACCGGTACCACATGTTTGCATCACGCTGGCCGAAGTCGCTGCCGTTTGCCGCGGGCTATGTCGTTCGATCTGAGATCGTGCGGGCGGTGGCGGATCGACCGGAAGGCCCGTACGAATTCCAGGAGGTAGTGCTCGCGCCGCGTGATGGCGGTTTTTGGGACGGGCGCATGACGCATAACCCCAACATCATTCGAATCGGAAGCCGTTTTGCGCTGTTTTATATTGGAGCGACCTATCAACAGCCGCCCCCGCCGGACGCCGGTCCGATTGACCCTTCAATCGATCGCGCGACCGCTTATCGCGGCATCAGCATTGGCGTTGCGCTGGCCGATCACATTGCCGGTCCGTGGCAGCGCCCCGATCGTCCGGTGCTGGTAAAGACGTCAGATGGTTGGGACAGTGTCAACGTGACCAACCCTGCCGCATGTGTTCGGCCCGATGGTTCAATTCTGTTGGTCTATCGCTCCTCATGGGAGGGCGGCAAGGCCATGCTTGGTGCGGCCATTGCCGAAGAGCCGGACGGGCAGTATCGACGTGTATCTGATCAGCCGGTCCTGCCGCTGGCCAAAGAGCAGATGGTGGAGGACCCGTTTATCTGGCACAACGGCGATCACTACGAGATGATCGGCAAAGATTTACAGGGCAATATCTGCGGCGAGTATCACGGCGGATTTCATGCGGTGTCAGCCGATGGCACATCGTGGCGGATTAGTGAACATCCGCATGCGTATTCCCGAACCGTACAGTGGCAGGAGGGCGGTCGCACGACACTTGGCGCACGTGAGCGTCCGCAACTGTTGATTGAAGACGGGTCGCCGACGCATCTGTTTACTGCTGTCGCCGACGGCCCGGGCGGGTTCGGCAGTGCTTCAAATACCTGGAACATGGTTGCGCCGCTCAGGCGATAAGCGTAAGAGGGGTGTTACGTGCGAATCGGACGTCGTCGGTTCAACCTTGTCATGGCAGGCTACTTACTTTCCAACCAGATGCTGTTCGCGTTGCTTGTTGTACTTCGACATATAGTCGTCAAGGCGAGTCATTTCATAGTCGCGGATCAGGTCTTCGATGGTGTAGTCCTCCGCGATCGATTCGGCAATAAACAACGCCTCATCCTGCATCATTTCGATCTGAATCTGGTCGCCACGTTCGGAGAGAATTTGCTGAATCTTCTGCTGATCAGAGCCGCAGTGGAATGTGGCTTTATCGAAATTGATGGTCGCGGTATATACGGGGGCACCAAAACCAAAGCGAAGCGTCTCGCTGCGATAGCCTCCCGCAACGAGGTCGCGACCGTTGGTGTCAATGATGCGGCTCCACGCCGGATAGGCAAGCACAAACGGCATCTGCAACTGCCACGCGTACGTTTCCAGAAAGCGACCGCCGGGCGTGTAGCTGGGGCACAGGATCAGTTGAGCGCCTGCTTCCTTTTGCCGGACGAAAAGCTCGCGGAAGTTCAAATCAAAGCAGATACCGCCGCCGATTTTCAGGCCTTCCCATTCCAGCAGTTCGACATTGCCCACGGCGACGTTCTCGTCCAGCTCGCCGTCGGTTGGATAGTTTTTCGAGTATCGCCCGATGATTTCGCCGGTCCTGGAGATCAGGTAGAAAACATTGGCGATTTCACCGTCTTCCTCAACGTAAATCGGAATGGTGACGGCAATGCCGCATCGCTTGGCGCAATCGAAAAGGATTTCAGTTTCCTTGCGCCAGTTGCGAAGCACCTGCTGCTCAAACGGCATTGCGTTTGGATTGTATGGCCCGTCTCCCCGGTAAATACCCAGCGCTTCTGGCAACACAGCGAGTTCCGCGCCCTGTTTGGCTGCAATCTCAATCCACTTGACCGCTTCTTCGAGTTTGTGCTCAAGCGACGGAAAGTCCTCGTTGGACAATGCGATGGTAGAGATGGTGTGGCGTTTCATGTTTCGAAGTTCTCCTTGTCGGGGACGACGCGGACGGCATGTGTCGGTTTCCGTAAAGATAGCAGAGTAATGAATCGAGGTACGGACAGATGTCAACGCAACCCAACATTTTAATGATCATGACAGATCAGCATCATGCCAGGTGTCTTGGGCATCGCGGCCACCCGGATGTACGCACGCCGAACCTTGATGCACTTGCGGCTTCAGGTGTGCGCTTCGACGAGTGTTTTGCGCAAGGCTGTGTGTGTGTGCCGTCGCGCACGACTTACCTGACCGGGCAATACCCTCATGTGCATGGCGTGTATGGCAATGATATGATGGGATTTCCAGAAGGCCTGCTGTCGCTGCCTGCTTACTTACGCAACTTCGGCTATCAAACCGCAATCGTCGGTAAGAAACATCTGCCGGGGTGGAAGTCACACGGGTTTGATTATCAGCGTCTGTGTTATCCTGCCGACGCACCGACGCGCGATCTGCATTACTACCAATACCTCCTGTCGCGCGGGTTGCATCACCTTTTCGATGATCTGGGTGACCTTGAGCGCTTCTGTCTTCCGGAAGGGGAAACACTGCCGGTTGAGCATTCACTGGAAGCGTGGACGGGGCGTGAGACAGTCAAATACCTGCGGCAAGCCAATCGGGAGCAGCCTTTCTTTTTGATGTGCAGTTTTGAACGCCCGCACGAGCCGTTGTCCGTACCTGATGGCTGTCCACATGTTTATGACCCGGATTCGATCACGTTACCGCCGAACCAGGAAGAGATTGTTAGCCAGTCACCATTTCAATTTCGACGTAACGTGGAGTTGAAGTGGTGTACGTCGTATCACGGCGAAGCGACGTTACGCCAAGCATTGTGTAACTATTACTCACTTATCTCATTGATCGATGAGCAGATCGGCCACGTTCTTCAGTATCTGGAAGAAGCCGGCATGCGCGAGAACACAATTGTGATCTTCTGTGCGGACCACGGCGAGTTCGCCGGGGAGTACGCCAAGATGGCCAAGGGCTGGAACTACGACGCGATTCATCGCGTGCCGTTTATCTGGAGCTGGCCCGGGCGACTGCAGGCTGGTGCGATCAGAACCGGCCTGGTGGAGACGGTCGACTTTTTCCCAACGATTTGTGACCTTTTGGAACTGGGAACACCGGATTCCGTTCAAGGGCAGAGCCTGCTGCCGCAAGTCACGACAGAAGCGGATTCAACGCGTGAAGCGGTCTTCTTTGAGTATCTTGGCATCAAAAGCGTGCGCACGAAGACACATCGATTGTCTTACGGGTTCAACGGCGAATGCGAAAAGGGCGAACTCGTTGACTTCACGCGCGATACCTACGAATACGAAAACCTGTTTGATGACCCAGGCGAAGCAGCCGTGCGTGAATCACTGATGCGGCGACTGCTCAACTGGTGGATCGCCACGCAACAACCGACCAATTTTGCGAATGCCGACGATGGGCTGCCACCGACGCGATGGTTCGCTCAGGCGTAGGGCAGCATTGGCGCCCTGATGTGTTATCCGGGGGCGCCTGGAATACCAATGATTTTTGTTGGAAATCGCAAAGTGGTTAGATACTCGTGAAAGCCGAATATTCTGGCGTTGCCGTCGGCATACACGCCGGGGGTTCTGTCCGGGTCAACGTGCCATTGAGACAGATAGCCGCCGGTTGCGGTTGCTCCGACGGTGGTGCTTGCCACGCGGAAGTCTTCGCGTTTGCACCCGAGCAGTTGAAGGTTGTTTTGATCGTAAAGCAGATCCAGCCGCTGCTGGTTGAATCGGAAGTTGATGGCTGGGTTATTGGAAAACTGAAAGAAACCCCAGCTCCCGAACATGAAGTAGCTGGCCGAATCAGACTTGTATAACGCGGAAACGGTTGTCGGTGTTGCTGGGTCTTCGGGGCAATAGAAGATGCCGCCGCCGCCTCTCCATTTTCTGGCGGAATTGTTCCACTTCCGATGCTGCGGCAGATATTGCGAGTACCCCCGCATAGACCACATGACGTCGGTTCGGTTTGCTCGTTGTTGTGTAGGAACGAATCCCTGGGCAAAGGGGAGGTAGTTGTTGTTGTCTGTTGCGTAGAGCATGCCGACGATGTGCAGTTGGTGAAGGCCGCTGAGGCACTTGGTTTGGCTGGCGCTTTCTCTTGCTAACTGGAGTGCCGGCAGCAATACAGCCATCAGAAGTGAGACGATCGAAATAACCACTAACAATTCGATCAGGGTGAAACCGTGATTTCTTCGCGTGGACATTGATTATGTCTCCTCGCTTGCACGCGGCCTTCTTTTTTTGCCCGACGATACAGGCTGGAATTGCGAATTATTTGGCCTTCAAGTCGATTATTGAGATTAATATTACAAGTGTTAAATGATTTATGTCAAGTATTTAATAAATTTAAAATTCACTTTACTAAATAGTGTATTATAACTAAGATGCCGCTGTAACCGGAGTGCAATCCATGGCTCGACCCCCACAACGTCAGGAACGGCTTTTTCACGAATTGAAGCGGAAAATCCATGTCGGCGAGTATTCGCCTGGCTCCCGTATCCCCCCGCGCGGCGAGTTGGTCAAGAACTACAAAGTCAGCCCCGTAACCGTGCAGCGCGTGTTCGACCGGCTGATTGACGAAGGATATGTGCGCCCGCGCGGGCGGAGCGGCTCGTTTGTAGTCGACGCGCCGCCGCATCTGAATCATTACTGGCTTGTGTTCCCGTATCGCGTCGCAGAATTTCCCGCGCCGTTTCGTGATGCCCTGGTTCGCGAGGCGCGCAAGTTCTCACGCGATCGCCCGGAAACGTTTTCCGTTCACATCGGGCATGGGGGAAACTTCAGGCGGGGCAACTATCGGCAACTGCTGCACGACGTGACAACGCATCGCACGGCCGGCATTATTTTTTCAACTGCAGGCAGCTATTGGGATGACACCCCGCTGCGCAAGGAGCCGGGGGTTCCTCGTGTTGCGCTGAGTCACAACCCCGAGGGGCCGGAAGACATCACACTGGTTCGGTTCGACACCAAAGGCTATATCGACAAGGCGCTGGACGCCTGTCAGGCGCAGGGACGATCTCGCGTGGCTGTTCTGTCGGCCGCGCTTGGCGAGAAGATGCGCGCCTACCTGATGGAAGACGTGGCCGCGCGCGGCATGGAAATGAAGCCCTACTGGCAGCAGTCGGTGAACATTCATAATTGTGCTGCGGCGAAGAACCTGATGCATCTGTTGATGAATGAAGACCAACAGGTCCGCCCGGATGCGCTGATTGTGATGGATGACGCGCTGATTGCGGATGCCGTGGAAGGTTTGCAGGCCGCGGGGGTTTCGATTCCCGATGATCTGTTTGTGATTGCCCACGCGAACTTTCCGAATCCGGTTCGTTGCTCGGTTCCCTTGCAATACCTGGGTTATGAGCTTTCGGGTCTTCTGGAAACCTGCATGGAATTGTTGGCGGCGCAGCGAAACAACGAGCAGCCGGAACATGTGACGCCCTTAAAAGCGGTCTTCGAGCATGAACGGTCTGCGCAGGTGGCCGGTTGATGCAGACTTGATCAGAACTTATTCCTTCGTGATGTAGCACCCGCATGAGTCAGAATTTTAGTAACCATGTAACGCGACCGCTTGTGCTGCTTCTGCTCCTGAGCAGCTTTGCAGCAGCGCAATCGCCGGATGGGCCGGCAGATCGTCCGTTGAGCGTGCTGGTCATCAGTCCGGTTTACAGCGCGTCGTCGCCTTATGCGGATTTTGATTACCTGTCGCGGCAGCTTTCCGCTCGAATGGTTTTCTGGCACAGCTATCCGCGCGAGTGGGATGTTTATCATCTGATGGATTCGATCTGGCCGCGCGATTACAAGGCGGCACTTGCGCCCAATAACAAACGCGCGAATCAAAGGCTCCGGACGCTGCTTGACCAGGAATGGGACCTGATCTTCTGGACGCGATTCGATCTGCCTGAGTGGGCACGGCAGAAGTTAGCCACTCGGGTTTCAGCGGGATTGCCGGTTATTTTCTGCGGCGACCCAAAGCGATTGGAAACAAAAGACACGCTAAGAGAATTGATGGCTGAATGTGAGGCGATTGCGCCTGCCGATCTTGGTGCTACGCGTCACGTTTATGAATTTCGCCATATTGAAAAATTGCGCGCCTTGGGACCGGCGAAGAAGCTGTTGATTTTTCCGCATGCGCTCCCATTTCCGGAATCATCGATTCCCGCCCATGATGAAATCGCGATCCTTTGCGATTTCTGGCGCGAAGTTATTTCGCAACTCTGTGACAGGCAGTTGTCGCCTGTCACCCAGGAGATTGCATCACGGAATTCAGAAAAAACAGCATTTCCCGTAACGCTATCATTAACCCAGGATCAACCCGGCGCCGATTTCGGGCAAGTCGTCAATCTCACTGTTAACACAGAGAACATTCCCGAAGCCCATCGCGAGGCGAATCGCGTTGTGCTCGCCATTGCCGATCACACCGGCCGACTGCTCTGGCAACAGCAGCGAACCGTATCCGCTGAACAGGTTGATGAATCATTCGCATATACCATCCCTGACCTTGGCGTGAACATTTATGCTTTTTACGTCACCGCCTGGCTCCTCAAGAGCGATCAGGTCATCGGGCGGGCAACGAGCACCGTCTACCATTACAAGCCATGGGACATGCGCCGGCAGTGGCAATGGTCTCCCTGGGACTGGCTCTACCGAGAACCGTCCTATCACGCGGCCGCCGCCATGAAGCTGTTCGAAGATGCGGGCCTGAACAGTCTTGGTTTTTGCTATCCAACGCAACGTTCACTCTGGTGGGCCGAGCGGTACGGCTGGCGCAAGTACGGTGAAGTAACCGGCGGGCATCGCTTGTGGAACTCACCGGTCGTCGAAACGGCGGATGACAATCAGCTGCGCGCACGGGTGCGCGCCCAGATGGTGTCCAAGCATGCACAGTTTGGCTCGTCGTGGGGCAGTGCCGCGCTGATACTTGCATCGCTCGGCGAGGAGCCTGGTTTTTCCAAGGGGTGGGGCAGGACTTACTACTGGGAGAAGGACGTCGCGCCACCTGTTGCCCAGAAATCGTTCCAGCAGTTTCTTAAAGAGCGCTATCCGGACGTTGCCGCACTATCTAAAAGCTGGCAGACGCCAATTGAGGATTGGTCCGATGCCCGGCTGGTTCGCAAGTATGCACTGCCCGGCCCAAGGTTTGAGCCTTCGCGCACGGTTGACGACGCGCCGGATGAGGCGCTTGACTTTGCGCGCTACGAAGACACGAGCGACTTCTTTCACTGGTACTTTCAGAAAGTTGCCGGCTACGCCACCGAGAAACTACACGAGATCAATCCCGGCGTCAGCGCTTTTTATAGTTTGCACGGCCCCGACGGGGTCGGCGATATCGGCGTTGCCCATTCTCACCACGTCTACTATCCCAAGGAGTATCAGGCCATTGAGGCGGCACGGGAGCGGATGCGCCGCAACGGCATGCCATCCTTTTCGCTGATCTGGAATCATTTCGATGATCCGGCGATCGTGTCGGCCGGCTTATGGAGTCAGATTACCAATCAAGTCACGCATGTGAACTTCTGGCTTGGGTTTCCGCTGATGTTCAATAACGACATGACGCACACGCGCGCGTCAATGGTGCTGAAACGGCAGTTGACGCAATTCCAGCCGGTGTCAGGCCTGCTTGCGAAAGCCCACGTTGTTGACAGCGGCGTTGCAATGCTCGATGGGCCGTTCATCGGCAAACGGGCGTCGAGCAAGATCAGGTCGTTTCAGGCGCCCTATGCCGCGTTGGCGGAAGCAGGTTTCCCGCCGGCGTTCGTGGACCAGAACAGCCTGAGCAATGCGCGCATGATCTTCGCTTCCGGTGCCACGCATGTCGGCAAGGAACTGGCGGACAATCTCAAGCAGTATGTCGAACAGGGCGGCGTGCTGATCACCACTGCCGGGTTTGCTACGCGCTCTGAGCACGGGCAATTGCAATACCGCATTCCCGGGCATGGCTTTGATCAGTGGATGGGTTTTGAATTTGGTCAGCGATTGACTTCTGATGCGTTCGGCATCGGCCCTCGCCCGGAAGGTGGCCCATTTCAAACACGCTCGGACACAGCGTCGTTAGACGGTATCGACATGCCTCAGAGCCCGCATGCGGTTGAACTGTTGGACATTGCGGACGACGTGAAAGTACTCGGCCGATTCAAGGATGGAACGCCTGCTTTGCTTTATCGGCAGATCGGCAAGGGGCAGTTGTATCACATGAACTTTCTACATCGGGAGTGGGGCTGGCCGGTTCTGGCAAAACCGGAACGCGAAGCACTACGCCGCATCATCACCGGCATTGCCGATCGCGCGGGTATCGCACCGCGTTTCTTTATCGAGTGCCGCTCACCGGGATTTACAGAAAACCACGCCATGCCGTTCTGGGGTTCGCAGTTATTTGTCGGGCAGGATGGCAAGACGCATTACCTGGTTGTGTACAACGACCATCGCAGTTCGTTGATCACCGGTCGCGTGCATTGGTTTGCACGAGATTGGCAAGTCACGGATTTGCTCAATGGTGAACCACTGTCATGGACCGGTCGATCAGATCGCGGTGATTATGTTGACCTGTCGCTGTTGCCCGGTGACGGAAAGATTTTACGGCTGGTTCCGTCCGGCCATACGCCTGAGCAGAAGGTTTTCGTTACTGCACAAGTTGATGCAGGTCAGCTTCCGTCAGGATTGAAACCAGTTGTGCCGCGTGGCTGGCCAAGTGAGCAGTGGCCGCAACTGACTGTAACCGAGTCTGAGTTTTTAGCCGCCTTACAACGTTTGCGAAGTGTCTACGAAGGCGGCCGGTCGCGAAGCGATCTTTCCTACTACCTGTTCGATGTCAATGTTGAGAATCGTCATGGCATCACCCGTATGTTGGCTGAGCAGGATTGGCCACGCTATGTGTCGGCGATTGATCGATCGTTACGCTCTGGTGAAAGAATTCTTCTAACCGGTGAAGACCTCGGCTTCGACCCCGCGACTGGCTTAAGTGTGACGACACACCGCCCGGGTGTGCTGGCGGCGATTGCAAAGCTTGGCAGCGCTGGTGACGCACAATGGTATAGCGCCTCTGTTGATGGGCAGATGCTGGTGCTGAAGATTGGCGACGGTCGTCTTGTCCTGGATCGAACGAGTCTTGACAGCATCGGCTTCCGCAATGCTGACTATGACGCCTGGCATGAGATATGGTGGCCGCGCATCACGCATGCATTGCATTCGGAAAACAAGATCCAACCGATCGTTTCGCCGGACGTTTCAACATTGAGGCGGTGGTTGGCCGGCCGTTGGCTTCCGACGCCGAAGGTGACAGTTGACCGGTACGCGGATGGCCGGACCGCTGTTTCCTTTTCCCGATACCTGCTACCGGTGGAGAATCACAAGGTCAAGGCAGTCGCGGTGCCTCAGGGCTATCGTGTCGATAGCGCTGAGATTGCTTTGCGTGCAAGATCGTATATGGGATTCGGTAATGGCGACTTTGAAAGGGCAAACGGCAGTCATCCGGCTGGTATACGTATCTATGGGGCCGGCCAATTGGACGGTCAGGTCAGGCATTCCGGTCAGTATTCATTGCGGCTGGAACCCACGCTAACCCGCCGCCCGCTCAAAGCGTTGGCTGGAATATCGCTTGGCCGTCGAGATCAGAACCTGGCAGGCAAAACGTATCGCCTGCGTGTTTGGGTGAAGGCCGAGAAACTGCATCGTCTGGACTTTAAGATTCGCGCGATGAAGTGGGGGAAGCCGGTCACGTGGAAGAATGATCTGTGGATTCCCGTCGGCCGCGTACCGAAAGGCACTTTTGACTGGCGCGAGTTTGATTTTCAAGTGAAATTTCCCAGCACGCGCGCCAATTACGTGAACTTTGAAATTCATGCGTATGGTGAAGAGGGGAGCAAGGTTTGGATCGATAACATGCGCGGCGGTGAATTGCCTTCAGAGGTGAAGCTATCCGTTTCCGGTCGGTCCAATTCGCAAATAACGCTGCCGATCTCGCCCGGCAATGAACAAATGGTCATCACCAATAGGCTTGCCGATTTGATAAACGCGTACCTGCCTCACGCCCCGATTGACCGAAACGGTATGGCGGTCGTTCCGTTGCAGGTCACGATGAACGGCGTTGGCAGTGTCACACTTTCTGATCCGAAATTCATACTGGTTGCAGCAGATAACAAATAGCTGTCCGAGAACGGCCACGATGCAAAACCTGCTGGGTACAAACAAAGTCAAAGAGTCTCACCCGAGCAAAGTAGATTCCGCGGATGCGGCGGCGGGCGCGTTTCATCCTGATGTGATGCAGTCACCACTATTGATTCATGATCTGGATGGCCTGACGCGCAAGCTGCAGCGCAGTACTGGCCTGCTCAGTCAATACTGGAACGACTTTCAAAATACGTTCCTTACGAACCCTGATACGCGTGCGGACATGATTTTCCTGGCCACGCTCGTGGATAGCCGGGAGATGGATGAGGCTCGTGAATTGCTGCTGGGATATTTCAGACAGTTGGCCGAAGATGATTGTGCTGATGACGTCCAGTTTCATACGTGGTGTCGTTGCGGAGCGGTGACCCGGCGGGCGGTATTCTTCGACTGGCTCGCAGCCCGTGACGCATGGTCGAGCAATCAGATTGAACAGGCGGCTGAGAGTCTGGTCGGATTTGCCTTTAAGCATGTATATCCGGTGCTCAACTCGCGCACCCGGGCAAGTGACAACCAGGCAATCTCAATGGCGCTGAACTGCGCGGTCATCGGTTTTCTGTTCGGACACAAGCTGGCCAACCATTCAACAGCAAAATTTCTTTTCGACTATGGGCTTGGCCGCCTGCCAGACCTGCTCGGCCTGTTTCCACAGGATGGGTACGGCGGTGAAGGTTCAACCTACACATCACATGTCAATACACCGTTGCTCTGTTGGTCGGCCGATTTTCTTAAGCAGTTGACAGGGCGCCACTGGGCAGATGTTCGGTTCGGGCCGAACGGTTCAACGTTACGCCGCATGATCGAAATGGAGTTGCGATTGATAAGTCCCGGCGGCCTGCTTGCACCGTGGGATCATTATGGGTGGCAACCGGCGATACACGGCGCGCCGTTCGCCCATCTGGCGGGATTGGCAAACGATCCGCGTTATCTTTCGATCATTCCGTCGCTGACCAATTGGTCTCACGCCGGCTTGCTTGCCTGGGGTGCGGATGATCCGTTGTGGACGCTTGTCTGGTGGCCGGAAGAATTTTCGGATTACGACGAACGGGAAGTACCCGCCGAGTTGTCCAGTTGGTTTCTTCCACGCACCGGCGCGGCGCTAGATGATGTACCGCGCAAATCCAGATTGATGCAGGTGTGGGATGCGTGCGCGGATAATGTTTCGGGGGTCGGTCGCGCCCAATGCAACCCCAATCATCTGATGTTCGATTATGGTGGCGAGCCGGTTTTTCAGGATGGCGTTCCTGATGGCCAATCGAATCCATGGCAATTCACAGACGAGCAAGTTCTTGCATCGCTTGATTCGCAGGAGTACGAGCGCCTGCTGTCATACGCGTCTTCACAGGGCGACAGGTACGCGACACTTTCCCAGTTTGTGTTGAGCATCGCGCCGGGGCTGATTGGCGCGGCCAACGCCATTGTCGTGGATGAGGAGCCTTGGTATTGGCCGCTCGGAAGCCGTGTCGGGCGGCCGACGTATTACGGGCATGAACAAGACACCCAGGTTGTCAGCGCGGATTGCGCGGCGTTCTATCAACCTCGGTATGACGTCACCAAGGCATGTCGCACATCGTTATGGTCTCGGGAAGGATTTGGAATCGTTCATGATGTGCTGGAAGCGTATTCATCCCACACATGGCGATGGCAGGTGCACTTGAGACCCAATGTGACGCTTGACGGCGACTCGGCGCGTATCCATTTGCCCAATGGGCACCATGTGCTACTGGTGTGGGAGCCGGTGGAGCGGGCGCGAATGGCCGCGCTGGACGGATTTCCACGGACTGCGGAGAAATGCTGCAAACGATTGGAGCTGCTCCAGTCCGGCCCGACTGCTGAGTTCGCCGTTTTGATCGCCCCGGATGCCGAGCTTGCATCCATTCGTCGCATGGGGCAAGGTGTTTTCGAGGTGGTGGTGGACGGACAGACACATCAGATGTCGCTGCCTCGTTTCGGCAACGTGCCGCCTGTGGCGCCCGATGTGCATCGGCTGTCGGACATTGAGGTTGAGCGAAACCTGCAATTCCCGGAGTTTGAACGGCTCGTGAAATGGGCGGGTACGCCTGTGAAGGTGGCGGCATCTTCCCTGTCGCAGACAGACGAATGTCTGAATCAGTTGGTGACGGCTGAGCCTGATGAGGAACTGCTACTGCAAACGCTAAACAGTCCGCATTGGCAGGTACGGATTGCCGCAGTCGATGTGCTGGGGCGGCGCGATTGTCAGGCGGCGACTAAAGAGTTGCGTCAATTGCTGTGCGACGAGCATGCGATTCCGAAGGACAGGTTGTATCCCCCGGTCACTCGGGCCGCTGGTAAGGCGGCTGGTAAACGTTGGCGACTCAAGGCTGCGCTCATCACTGCGTTGGGGCGGCTTCGCGATCGTCAGTCCATCCCGATTCTTAAACAGATTCTTTCTGACGCTCAGGATTTCTACCCAGTCTACAGCGCTGCGGCTGGGGCTATCGGGCGGATCGGCGGCCCCGGCGCCGTTGAATTGCTGTCGTATGTACTGAAGGAAAACGAACCAAATACGCGCGCTCGCGCGCTAGCTGCGTTGGCAACACTGCGGCATAGCGATTCCGTCGTGCCTGCGCCCGTCAATGGAGAAACCGAATGAACAATCATGCGATTTTGTCTTGTCGCTCCAGCTATATCCCGGTTGTTGCTTCAATATTGATATTGCTTGGTGTGCTTGTCGGCCGAGCAATGGCGACCGTCGCGGTCTACACGGAGGACCCATGGGAGCAGATGGATATCTATCCGCGCGAAGTGATCAGTGTCGTTGGCTCGCAAATTGTCATTGATGGTGACATCAATGACTGGAACCCCGCTGCGTTCTATCTGATGTACAACATCGAAGCGACCAAAGACCAGTACGCGTTACGTGTCGCCTTTTCGTATGACGCGGATGGCATCGCCTTTGCGGTCAGGTTCAACGATCACAATCCGATGCTGAATCATTGCGACCCCATGGTGAACCCCAAGGCCGGATGGGACGGCGACTCGTTTCAGCTTCGCCTGACGGAAAAACCAACGCCAAAGTTTCGTGACACAGGTGACAACATTGCGCTGGTCACGCTTTGGTATCAGACGGAAAAGAGGTCGCCGGCCTTGCACATCATGTATGGTTGCGATGCTCACGAACAACTGGTTCTCACCGGCTCGGAGAGTCAACTGTTCTTCCGTCCTTCAAAAGGCGGGTATGTCATCGAGGGATTCCTGCCATACGAAATTCTGAGGCAGAAGCAGCCGACGCCCGGCAGCACATGGCGTTTTCAAGTTCAGGGCAACTTCTCTGATGCGGGTGGCAAGAGTGTTCACGTCGTATACGACTGCTTTGTTAAACAGGTATCGTTCTTCAAAGATCCGCGCGGGTGGGGGCGCGGGCTTTTTGTCAGTGCGGATGACGTGACTGCTCAACTAAAAGCGAAGAAAGTCGTTGAATCGCAAAAGCGTGGCGGCGCAGGCGATCAAGGTATCGTATTACCGTTTACATACGACAATCCCGCGGAAGGTTTCGTGAGCCTTGCCGTGCGCAACGAATCGCAGCAGATCGTGCGGACGCTTCGCATGAAGGCGCGTCAGGCTGCCGGGCAGATCAGCGACAAGTGGGATGGCCTGGACGACAACGGCAAGCCCATTGCTCCCGGTCGCTACACGATTCACGGCATTACTCATCCAGGTATCAACTCGAAATTCATCGCATCGGTTCACAACAGTGGCAATCCACCATGGCAGGGCGTTGATTCGTCCTCACAGTGGGGTGGTGACCACGGTCCGGCGGTCGATGTTGTGGCCGACGATCAAGGCAACTGTTATCTCATATGGGAAAACGATGAAAAGGGAACCGCGCTGATCAAAGTTGACAGCAGCGGTCAGAAGTTGTGGGGCGGCAACAGTTCATGGGGTGAAATCAGTCGCGACGGCGTGTGTGCCGTGGCCTATCACGATGGTCAGGTCTACATGGCCAAGAGTTCCGGAAAGGCCGGCCTACTTGCATATAACGCGCAAACAGGTGACCGCGAACTGTTCCCCAACGGCAAAGGCGTTTTCATAATAAGCGAGAATTTTGGGGACAAACTTGGTACGAAGCTACCGGCCGATTGCAGTAATAGCCCTCGCATTAATCTGACCGACCTTACGGTTGCGAAGGGATATCTCTTTAGTGCGTTGCACAAGGAAAACGAAATTCGCGTCTATCGGCTCGATACGTTTGAACATGTCACAACCATTGCGATCGAACATCCGTTGAGCCTGGCATGGAACGAGAAAACGAACTCTCTTCATTGCATCAGCCTGAACAATCTTGTCGCTGTTGAAGACCCGCTGGGTAAGCAGCCGAAAATCCGTTCAATCGTTTCCAGGCTGGATCAGCCGCACGGCCTGGTTGTTGACCGTGATGGTGTGAACTGGGTGGGGCTTCGCGGGAAAACGCAGCAGGTCATCGGCCTTGATGCGAACGGCAGGAAGGCCGGCGAAGTCGGCAAGCCCGGCGGGCGCCCGTGGATTGGAAAGTTCGATCCGCAAGGGATGCTTCAGCCGGCCGGTATCGCCATCGACAAACTTGGACGTCTTTGGGTGATGGAAGAAGACAACCTGCCGCGCAGGCAGAGTGTCTGGGACATGGAATCCGGTAAGTTGATTCGCGACTTCTTTGGTCCGTCTGCGTACTCACCGATGATGGCGCCCGATCTGGATGATCCGGAAAACGTTTTTATTCACAACACGCGTTTCGTCGTGAATTATGAAACAGGCGATGTCACACCCGCAGCCACCGTTTATCGCAGGGGGCACATTCCCAACACACCACACGGCGCTCAGCATCGCTATCACTTCATGGGTCAGACCTTTGGGGTGACAAGCTACCAGGGAAAGAAATACGCCTACGACGGACACGGCGGGGTGTACGCTTATACCGATGCTGATTTCAAGCCACTGCTGCATATCGGCGGTGCATTTAAGGGCCTGTCCGGCATTAAGGATGAGTGGACTAATCGCCGCGGCATGGCAACCGGATATGGCGCGGTCTGGCGCGATCAGAATGGTGATCATCAATTTTCGCGAGACGAAGTTCGACTCATCAAAGGCATGAACCTGAGGCCCAACATCCTGCGATTCGGGGGAACATTCTTCCCGGGCGCGAGATTCATTGCTGGCCGGCGTGTCTTCGCGCCACAAGGCGTTGATCAGTATGGTGCACCGATCTACCCTGAGCCGGAAGATGCAACCCCGATCTTTACCGGCGACGGGCCGATGACGAAGATCAGCCGTTGGCAGGACGTCTGGCCATCATTGAAAGATGATTGGAACAGTTTCTACGCGATCGCCAGCAGAGGCGGCAACACTTATGCGGGTGACAACGTTACCGATGGCATCTACAAATTCCGCCCGGATGGACAGATACTCTGGCGATATGCGCCTGTTGGTGTCGGGTTCGGCTTGAAGAAGAACATTGCCAAACCCGGCCAGTTATTCGGTGCCTTGCGCGTGGTGGGACTCATTGACACGCCCGATGAACAGGGCGGCGAGATCATCGGCATCGGCTGCTATCGTGGTTATGTCGGATTCCTCACCGAAGACGGTCTTTATGTAGATCAGTTCGGGACGGACGTCGGGTATGGTCCCAAAGCCGACTACAACACCATGTTCATTGAGAACTTCAGCGGCTATCTCTTCAAGCATCATCGGACTGGAAAGGTGTACTTGTTCGCCGGAGCAACAGATGGCCGAATCATTGAGCTGTCCGGCTGGGACAAAATTCGTCGCATCGAACCCGTGACGGTGACTGTCACTGAACAGCAGCATCAGGCGGCAGTGCGATCGATCGCGTTGAAAAGTAATCATCAACAGATTGCTACGAAGTTGCGTGTCACCGCCCGCGCCGAAGGCAGGAAAGACTGGACCGAGCCGGTGCTGATTGCAATAGACGATCAGCGCAGTGCGCAGGTGTCGTTGATGTACGATGCCGAACACCTCCACGCGCGATTTGTTGTCAATGCCCCTGTTTCGTGGCGAAATGCATCGAAAGACTGGCACTATGATTTTAAAGGTGGTGATGCTGTTGATATTCACCTGGGCGACATGCGCGCTGCTGCGGATAGAAAGAAGAAGAGTGTATTCCTGCCCGGCGATGTTCGTGTGCTGATTACCCCGGACGACGGTTCGGAGGGATTCAACGCGGTGGCTTTCTGGAAACGCGTTCCTGCCGAACTGGCCAAAGAACCTTTTACCTTCATCTCACCGGTTGCCTCAGAATCGTTTGAACGCGTCGAACGATTGAAGGGTGTCCAGGTCAAGCTGACGAAAAAGACAAAAGGCTACGTCGCGGTAGTGTCGGTTCCGTGGCGGGTACTACATCGACCGCCGCCAAAGGCAGGACAGGTATTGCTCGGTGACGTGGGTGTGTTATTAAGCGGCGAAAGCGGTAGCCGCACGATCCTTCGCCGGTACTTTTTCAATAAAGACACGAACATCGTGGACGATGTTCCCTCGGAGTCTCGTTTGGCGCCGGCGTATTGGGGTTCCCTGGAATTTGACTGACTGGAGAAACAGCCTGCCTCAGCGTCTGGAAGTACTTCAGTCGGTTAATTTGGGCCCGTCGTCACCTGAATCAGGCGATAGTCGTGGCCGCGGACATGCATCTGAACGGTTGTGCCTGAAGATTTTAAGCGGTAGCGCTGACTGCTCATCTCTTTGGGATCTTCGAGTTGAAAGTCGCCTGTGATGTCTTGCTCGCCTGTGGAGAGGGCAACGTCGCCACTCAGTTCTTTTGAGATTTGCGCTTTTGTGGCGACTTTGCTGGCCGGTGGGTGAAGCGATGGGTCGATATCCCGCCATGTAAACGTTTTGGCTGATCGCCCAAACACCACCTCCGGATCAATGGTGACGGAAACCTGACGGTCCTCTTTGCTCAGGTTGCTGACCATCATCATTGCGCGTTGCTGGATGACATGAAAGCTGACAAGCACTTGATCCGAAGGCGTGACGCGCGCCGCCGATTCATGCGGGCCGATGTGTCGAACAGTTGAGTCGCGAAACCCGAAATCAATCAGCGCCGGCTCGATCGTATTTGTTGTCGGATAACCGAACAGGTACCAGAGGTCGTGTGGCAGGCACAGCGCATGCATGGCGCGCGACTGACGGTGAACCCAGGCTTTTAACAACCTCGCTGACACCGTATCCGTCTTGATCTCTGGAATCCAAAGCGGGACAAAGCCGAACTTCGGCCCGCTCATGATTCGGATTTCATCCTGGCGCCATCGATCGATAAACGTCGCATCAGCGTTAGGCGGGATCACCCGATCTTCACCATTCAGGGCCGATTCGACGAACGTGAGCGCGGGGATTTCGAAACACCAGGTCATGTGCGCCACAATTCGAGCGGGCATCTGGCGTTGATAAAACAGCACATTCAGTCGCTGAAGGAATCGCCTGAATCCCATGGTGTTAAAGCCGTACTGCCGCGTGCCGTCCGGCAGGTCATATGCGGTGCCATACAGTGCGCGCGTCCGGGTCATGGATACGTCGTCGATGTAGAGCCCATCGATCAGGCCGCGCTTCAGGTATTCGTTGACGATCCAGACATAGTAATCTTCGACTTCTCTTGACCAGGTTATCCGCCCCGACCCGTGCCAGAGCGTATGTCGCATGGGATTCATTGTTGGGCCGAGTTTGGGCCAGCTTGCATCGATATAGAGTAATACCGGATTCTCGCGACCGAATTTCTCGCGAATTCGTTCAGCAATGATGGCCGCGTCTTCCCAGCTGTGCGGCTCAAGCGCGAAGTCCTCCGCACCACCCGGCTGGTCGGCGGGGTCCGTCAGCGCCATGCCGGAAAAAGTGTCCACCAGGTCGTAAAAGGCCAGGGACTGTCCCGGCCTGCCCAAGTTGAACGTGCGCCAATCCTGGGGCAACGGACGTGTGGGTGTCGGGTGAATCATAAAATGAAATGTGCGCCCGACCTGTGTGATCTGAACCGGCTCGGTCACCACGTGCATTCGATAAATGATGGACCCATCAACGCGATGGATGGTTTGTGAGTCGGCGTCGTTCCGCGGCGTCCAGCCTTGGTCGTTTTCACTGTAGAAGCATAAGCCGCGATGATCATCGCCGATCCAGACGATGGGGCAGAAATGGCCGACAGCCACGCCCTTTAACATCTTGGGTTTGCTGGTCCGGCTGTTCCACACCTCGCCTTTGTTTGGTGCGAGCATCCGAACGTCCCAGGATCGTCTGAAATTGAATCCACCCCCGTTGACAATCAGTTGTGACGCGAAGGTTTCCTGGATCGGCACGTCAACGGTCAGTTTTTCCAGTTGAATCGTTTCCTGATCTTGTGGTTTTAACGTTACGTCAAACCGCATCAGGCCGTCGTACTCGGCACTACCAGTTACCTGGGCGCTCAGCCCGTTGCCGGACAACGCGCCTTCCCACTTAGCCAGTTGGCCGGATACATCTTTCCATTTGAGTTGTTCTTTGGGTTCAAGTGTTCCGGCTTTTCCACCGGTTGAGTAAGAAACCTGGATCGGTTCCGCCAGTATGGGCTGATCGGCGGAGTCGATCTGATCTGGTAAGCCCGATGAGCTCAATTCGACTGTTCTGCCCCAGACAGAAAAGCGATTGCCCTCGTGTTGGATCGGCGTCCACGGCGGCGGAATGATTTCTTGCTTGCCCAGGTCGTTGCGCCACCATGGCGGCTGTTCATAATGCCAGACGATGTCGGATTGCGTCAGTTCTTTTGAGCCGGCACTGGACGCGAGCTTCATGTGATATTTACCGAAGTCGAACGCGCGGCTCACGGTGAATTGACAGGTCCCGTCCTCTTCCACGCGCGCGGTTTGTTCCGGACTGAGCTCTTCGTCACTCACATCAGAAACAATTCGAAGCCGAACCTGATCGGGCATCACACCTTTGACTGGAAGTACTTTGATCGCCACGTGTAATGTCTGATCGTAAAATCGATAGTCCGGCACGGCCTCAATCAATGGGAGTGGCGTAAGCAGTTGGTCGGCGTCTTTTCGATATCGCGCCCAGGCGTTGTAGATTTCACGGCCAGACAGCGAGCGGCCGTACACTTCCAGGTCATCGATCAGCGTGTTCGAAGGCGCAAAGCTCAGGCCGTAGCCGCCGTCATCATCGGGCTTACGTATTTTGAGCCACTCTTTATGATTCTTTCGTCCCACGACAGCGCCGGTGACGGTAATGTGTGGTTGCGGTTGTGGTTGGCCGTTGAGATAGATTCCCGCGTCGGGGCCGCCGCGGTTGATCACCACGTGTGTCCATGTGCCGGGATGGATATGAACCCACGCTTTGCCGCCATCTTTTGCGGGTCTTCCATGCACGACCGTGACCGCGTGCACGGATTGGTAGGGCTGGTCATCTTTCTTTGAAAACCCGATCAGTCGATCGCGTTTTAAGTTGGTTCCGAAGAAATTTCCGATTCGCTGATTGTCCCAGTCAACCGGGCGAAACCAGAGAGCCACTGCGCCCTGATCATGGGGCCACAGATCGTGGCCGGCGATATGCACCTTCATCTGATTCGCTGTAGACAGGTCGATCGCTCGGTCTCGCACACCCTGTTGAAACTTCGTATGGCTTGCTTTTGACGTCAGACGTCGTTTGCGAGGTGATACGAATTTCAGATTCTTATCGAAGGTCATCGCGAGCAGATCCGGCCCCGGTTGCGCGAACCATGGTGGACCGTTGGGCAGTGTTTCCGCTGTCTGAGCGTCCTGCACCAGATTCAACTGCAATGGATAGAACGTGCGCGCGATGCGCGATACGCGCAGTTCGTCGATGTCGCCTTCATAGCCGCGCCCAAGCTCGATGGCCGGTCGCAGCAACGACGGCAGTGGTGGCAGAGGAATATTTTCAACCTGAGCCATGTGGCCGTTGAGGCTCAGGGAAATTTTGGCCTTCCCCCCGTGGCGCTCAATTACAAGTGCCACGTGTGTCCATTCTGTCACCGGCAATGTTGATGGATGGACGAGCAACTGTTTCGATTCAAACTGCAAGGCAACTTGTCCGTTTGCATTACCTTGAAGTATCAGTGCAGATTTGCGGCCGGATGGCATTTGTAAAACTGTTGAGCGATTGCGCTGCTGCGCGGGGCGCAGCCAGAAGTCGACTGACAAGGCCTGCGGCGGCGGCGGGCCCGGTAATCGCTTGGACACTTCGTTCAGTGACAGTCGTTCAAGCCGTAACGATGCATTGGCATCGAGTGATACCGCACCGCCAAAGTGGCCTGTCGCAATGTCGCGGACAGAGCCGAGTCGTTTGAGGTTGCCACTGCCATGGGTTTTCAGGCCGGAAGCCGTTCCGGGTAACGGGCCGTCGTCACTAAGAACGTCTTCCAATTCTTCAATCGCATCTTCTGCCGAGCCAATCGCGTCGAAATGGAAGAGCGCCAGAACGACCGGCGATTGTTTTTGTTGTTTGACCCAGAAGATCTCACTATTTGCAGAAACCGGTTTCGGGGCAAAAAAGCTGGCCAAGAGCGTGACGATCAGTCCACAGATAAGGCATGGAAAGCAAAAGGGGACGCTTTTACTGGAAACTGGCGCGTGGGAGCCTCGCGACTTACTGGCAAAGAAGATATTACGCAAGAAGATAGTCGCTTAATAAGTCAGTGTAATCGGTAATTACTGTAGTGTATTCTGCGTCGCCGATTTTTCCATCCTCGATTAACCGCAGGCTGGAAAAAAATCACAGATGCCGGGGAATCTCGGCTTACGAAAGTGACGTTTCCATCTGCTCTCGTCTGGGTGGCAGATGGGTATAGGATGGCAGGGTTTGTCCACGCCGTATCACCAGGATGTCGTCCAGGCAGGTATTGACCAGTTCCGCGATATCAAAGCCGATCTGTGTGACCGGCAGGGCGGAGTAGCTGGGGCCCGGAAAGTTGCAGTGAACCACGACGGGCAAGGTCGGGCCTGAGCCGACGCCGACCGCAACCAGTCCTGCGATCGAACCTTCGACCAGCGAATCGTCGAGAATAAACAGACCGTCCGGCCGTTGCTCCTCTTCGATCGTCATCATCATGTGCGCCGTGTTCTGAGCTGCCTGCTGGCATTCCGTGGTAACGATTTGTGTTCGAAACGGTTTGAGGTCCAGGTTGAACTTTTTGGCCGCGTTGAACAGGTAGTCATCGATAAAAGTGAACATGGGGACAGAGATGATTACACCCGGTCGCTGAACACCGGCGTTGGCCAGTTCCTGCATTCCCGCGTCAACCAGCCCGCGAATGTCCGGAAAAATAACGGGTAAACCTGCAATTGTCGTCTGACTCATGATCGCAACCCGAGAGATGGACGGGTCGGTCACGAGCGGATGATTTTGCAGTTCATAAGGATTGACAAAGATCAGGCCGGCATAACGGTCCGATCTGGCGTCGTCCAGCAACTGCTCGCCCAGCAGGTCGTCCTTCTGGCCGCTGATGTTTGTCAGCACGTCAATCTTGCAGTCCCGGCGGACTTCCAGATCGTGCACCACACTACTCAACAGATTGTAGAAGCGCGATCTTGCTCCTTTGGTGGAGTGAAAGTCAGAGGTGAACACCATCGCAAAATGGTTCAGGTGCGGCGGTTTGTCGACCACGAATGTTCCCCGCCGCCCGCGCGATTCAATAAAGCCGTCCAGCATCAGGCCTTCGAGTGCGCGTTGGACGGTCACGCCGCTGACGCCGAACTGATCGACCAGTTCCACCTGGGTTGGCAGCCGGCCGCCCGGCTGCAGATCGCCCTTGACAATCTGTGACCGGATCGATTGCTGGATGTTCAATTGCTTGGCCGGCATCGGGCCCCGTGTTGACTTGAGCACGGGGTGCCTGGCACGCAGGGAAGTGCTTTTTGCGTCACTGCGATTCCGGGATGATGGCTGTTCACCAAACATATTTACAATGGTATTTTCCATTGAACTGTAGTGCAATCTGTAAATTCATATTTTGTCTAGGTGTTGGCGTGTTTTTCATCGTTGGGCCAGATTCTCAGGCATTTTGACATGAGATAATTTTTATTGACATGTGTCAATAAAAAAATAGTATTAACAAAATGGCTGAATTACAGTTCAAATCGCTTACTTCGCTTCGCTCCGGTGCCAAAGTGCCAGAAGTGGCCCAGTGGATGCGGCGGCGCATTTTCGGTGGTGACTGGAACCCCGGCGAGCGAATACCAACCAATCGCAAACTGGCCCAGACAGCGGGTGTGAGCCTGGTCACCGTTCAAAAAGCAGCTGACGCGTTACTGCGCGAGGGCTTTATTGACACGGCCGGCCGGCGCGGCACGTTTGTCAGCGATCGGCCGCCACATCAGTCCCGGTTTGCCGTGGCTTACCCGTTCGGCGAAGCAGAACTGCATCGGTTTCGAGCTGCCGATTTCAACCCCAAGTTTCGGTCTTTGTTGCATACATACGCCGATCAGCATGAGTTGAATCTGGATTTCTATTTCGTCATCGACAAGGCCTGGCAGTCGTCAGATGCGCAACGCTTGCTTGCGGAGGCTCGCGAACATCGATTGGCCGGCGTGATCTTTCCCTGGCTTCGGCGCGAGATCGACGACACACCTCTGGCGCAACTCGGTGTCCCGACGGTGGGTTTCCAGCATGGTCAGCGTGGCTCGATTTGTCAGGCCACGCTGGAACTGCCGATCGACCGGCACGTTGAGCGCGCCGCGGCTTATGCACAGGCCCAGGGCCGATCGCGCATGGGCATTCTGTTGGTGGATACGTTCAGTCAGAACGCCATTTCCGAAGCCATCGAAGCGGCGCGAGTCCGGGGTATTGAAGTTCGTAACGAATGGGTCATGGGATGCAGCCCCTATCAGCCTCATTGGCTGCTGGGCTATCTACGGCTGATCGGCCAGTTGCCGGCGGCCCAACGGCCTGACGTGCTGCTTGTAAACGATGACAGCTTCGTGGACGCGGCGGCGACCGGTCTTTCGCAGGCCGGCCTGCGTGTGCCGGATGACATGCTGGTGATTGCTCATGCGAACTTCCCTTTGGGATCATCCGAGGTCAAACCTTTCGTTCGCATGGGTGCGAACCTGACCGAAGCGGTTGCGCAGGCGTTTGAAACGCTGGCGTGTTCACGTGGTGGCGACGTGTCGCCGGCGAACGCGGAACTGCCGTTGCATCTGGCGCATGAATTCAGCTCGTCATCCTCACCTGCCCGATTGGAGGTACCGAAATGAAACGGCGACCGGCATTTACGCTCGTGGAGTTGTTGGTGGTGATTTCGATTATCTCGCTTCTGGTTGCGTTGCTGCTGCCCGCTTTACGCAAGGCTCGGGCCGCGGCGCGGCAGATGGGGTGCCTTTCCAACGTGCGCCAACAGTTGATTGGCATGTCCATGTATCACGTGGACTACGACGGTATCTATCCCGCAAGCCCGGCGGCTCAATACCGAATCGGTGACAACCGCGGTTTCTATTCCGCGGGGCTGCTGGTCACCGGGTCGTATCTGAATTTCGGTTCGGCGCCCGCGCTGGAGCGTGGGCTGTACTGCCCGGGTTTTATTCATGACGGCGTCAGTTCAACCGTGCTGGGCAGTTGGCGCCCGCTGGTGGCAAACAACGCGCTCGTGGTGCAGAACGGGGCGCAGAGTAATTTGAGTTATGTCTATCGAACCGTCGGGCAACGTAATGTGAACTACGGCAACCCCGCGCTTGAGAATGTCTACCTTTCGGCCGGCACCGGCGAGTGGTCAGCCCCGCGCGTCGCGCCGATTGTGATGGCTGATCTGTTCTTCCGCGAAAGTCCCGCTTTTACGCCGCATGCGTGGCGTTTTGGCAACCATGAAGAATCCGGCTACAACACGGGCTGGTATGACGGGTCCGGGCGATTCATCAACTTTGATTTCATCGGCGCGTCGTCCTCCACCTCCGGTTCGATACTTGCCAACCACGGCAATGCCGCGAATGACCGGGTGAATTACAACTTCTGGAATTGGGCCCGGGACGAGTACGGCCAATGACGCGCCGCTGTTCTGGTCCACAACAACGGCCTGATTCTTCTCGAGCACCTTGAGAACGTTCTTTTAACAGTCCTTGTTGTGGTAATGTGTGGCGATGGCAGCGTGTCGGTTCTGTCCGTTATTTTGGATGGGCGCCGTGGATGGTGTTCTGGTGACATCTTCGTCAGGTGAAAGTGAGGAATAGAGTTGTCCGCAGTATCTCGAAGGCCGAATGTTCTGTTGGTGATGTCCGACCAGCATCGCCGTGACCACGCCGGTTGTTATGGTCACCCGTTGGTGAAGACACAGGCGATTGATGGCTTGGCCGCTCAGGGGGTGACGTTTGACCGTGCTTATTGTCCATCGCCCATTTGCGGGCCCTGCCGATCCGCGGTCATGTCCGGACAGCACGTTCACCGCAATGGGGCGCTGACCCACGGGATGTTCCCGGGGGCGCCGGCGCCGCGCGTCACGCTGGGCACCATCTTTCGTGATGCGGGCTACGCCACCGGCGCGTTTGGCAAAGTGCATGTCGCCGGCGAGACGGATGAGGAAGATATCGGTTTCACGGAGCGCGCGCTGCGCATCTACACGCATACAAAACACCATTACAAGCACGTGGTGGGTGACGATCTGGTTTACGAGTACGCCAACTATCTGTACGGCGATCGGCCGCAGCGCAACAGCTACAACCCGACGAACGAGCCACTGAACATGCCCGAAGACAAGGTCCTTGATCGGCTCGTGGCAGACCGGACCAATCAGTTTCTGCACGAGCATCGCGATGAGCCGTTCTTTGCGTGGGTTGGGTTTGAGAAGCCGCACACGGATTTTTACGCACCGGCAAAGTATCACGCGATGTACAACCCGGACGACTTCGTCATCCCGCACGATATCTGGGAGTCGCGCGAGCATCTGCCGTCATGTATCAAGGACAATCCGCAGTTTCCGATCGTGACGCGCGAGCCATATACCGACCACATGCTGCGTTGCTGCATGGCTGCCTACGCGGCGCAGGTGACGTACATGGATGACCAACTGGCGTCGGTGCTGAGCACATTGCGTGATCTGGAGCTGGATGAGAACACGATTGTTATCTATTGCTCTGACCACGGTGAGAACCTGTTCAACCACGGGCTGGTGCACAAGCATTGCTTTTACGAGCAGGCGGTCGGCGTACCGCTGTTGATCCGGTTTCCCGGCCGGGTTCCGAGCAACCAGCGACGGGATCACCTTGTGAATCTGATTGATCTTTTTCCCACGCTCATCGAATGGTGCGGATTACCTTCGCAATCCCATCTGGACGGCCGGTCACTGATCGATATCATCGACACCCCTGACGAGGCCACGCGCGATGCGGTGTTCAGCGAATATTACTCAGGTGGCACGCCGGAAAGAATGATCCGAACGGACCAGTGGAAATATGTGCATAGCTACAACGACACGCCGCAACTTTATGATCTTTCAATTGATCCCGGTGAGAATCGCAATCTCGCGACAGATTCAGCGCATGCTGACATCTGTCATCAACTTGATGAACACGTCATGGCGGAATGGTGTTTGCCACAAGCTACTTATCCGCATCCCTGAAAATGATCTGTCGAGTTGCCTTATGTATCTGATACAACCAATCGCAAGAATAGAATCTTCGCCTACTGGGTGAGTCATATTGGCTGCGGCTTTTAACACGGATGGATGCTTATCGTGAATACCACACAACTCAAAACGCAAAGATGGATTGTCGACGATTGTTGTTTAACGATGTTCGGCTTATTTCTTGTTTTCACTTCTCTGATTGCCGGTGGATGCGCTCCAAAAGGTGAACCGGGTATTGCAGGCAATGAAGAGGCTGATGCGGTTGCGGCCGATGCCGCGCTGGTCGCGTCGTTTGATCAAGCGGCAGCGCAGGCCGTTGACACACCTGCAATGGAAAGCACGCTGCACGAAAAGAGCCAGTCGTGGATGAGAAAGTTTCTGATGCGCCAGAAGGAGGCCACGCCGGAGCAACTCGTCAGTGCCAGGCAGTATTTCAAGAACAGAGTACGGGAAGCGAGAATGGGCCCGGACTGGCCGGAGCCGCCGACAATCTCCGTTCCGCACGCTTCGGGCGCCATCAACATCGATGGACGTCTGACAGAATCTTCCTGGCGCGAGGCTGCTACTTTCTCTGGTGTTTATCGATTCAATGATTCATCGAACCAGGCAGCACCGAAAACGATCTGGAAGATTACGTGGGACAAGAACAACCTCTATTTTGCATTTGTCTGTGAGGATCGTGATATCCGTGCCGAGCCTCGGCAACGTGATGACGCTGTGTTCAGTGATGACTGCGTTGAGATGTTCATCCTGCCTTCCATGCGATCGGCCGTTTACTGGGAACTGGTGATCAGCCCGGCTGAAGGCATCTATGACGGACTTCATGCCAAGAAACTGCAACAGTGGGGAGCGGAATTGCGCCCGCAAAGAAACATTGAGGGACTGCGTGTCGGCTATGACATTCGCGGATCGATCAATGATGGTCAGGACCAAGATCAAGGCTACACCGTTGAAGTGGCGGTGCCATTTTCGCAGTTGCCTGAATATGAACGTTGTCAGCCATCGGAAAACGATACCATTCATTTGATGTTGGTCCGCCTGGACCGCACCGGTGAAAAACTTGTGCCTTATGCCTTTATTCCTTTGATGTCATGGGGGCACAACATCTGGAACCACGCGACGATTCAACTGCAAGGCCGACAGTAGAAGTGCGGGTCGGCTTAGTTGATGCAATAAGCTATCATCTCCGCCTTGATACTCAACGGAAACGATCAGGAAAGTAGTTGATCAGATGGTAGACGTTGAATTAAAGCCCCTGAATGATTGCGATGTAACGTGGCGATCGCCGAGTTTTAATTCGAGCGGTTCGATGCCGACGGGTAATGGTGAAATCGGCATCAATGCCTGGGTTGAAGCGGATGGTGATCTGCGCTTTTATCTGGCTCGCACGGACGCGTTTGATGAAGCGTGTCGCCTGCTGAAGCTCGGACGCGTCAGGGTCAGTTTTGATCCCAATCCATTTATCGACGGTGGCGCGTTTGAGCAGGCACTTCATCTGATCGACGGAACCATTTGTCTGCGCTTCGGCGATATATCCGTACGGTTGTGGGTGGACGCAAATCATCCGGTTATTCGGCTGACGGTGGATGCACCGATGCCGATCACTGTCACCGCAACGCTCGAAGTCTGGCGCACGGCGGAACGCGAACTGGCTCCGGTGGAACATCATAGCGCGTACGGACTGAAGGGTGGGCCGTTCCAGCTCAAGTGCTGGCCGGATGTTGTGGTTCCGGATCAGCCGGAGCAGGTGGTCTGGTACCACCGCAACGGGCCGACCTGCTATGAAGATCATATGAAGCAGCAGTCCCTGGCTGACTTCATTCCGCAACATCACAATCCGCTTGAAAACAACACCTTTGGCGGTGTGATGGAAGGGGACTCGTTTGACCGCGTCGACGATCGGACATTGCGGAGCACGCAGCCATCAACATCGCAGACCTTGCAGGTGCATCTGCACTGTGCGCAAACGCCGACAGCGGACCAGTGGATCGAGCAGATCCAGGCTCAGATACAACGTGTGCGCGCAGTCGATGCAAGCAAGGCACGCAGCGAACACGAGCAGTGGTGGATTGATTTCTGGAGCCGCAGTTATCTTTTTGCGGGTGGCGATGAGCGGGCGCGCACGGTGATGCGCGGTTATAACCGGCAGCGCTTTATTCAGGCTTGCGCCGGTCGCGGACGATTTCCAATCAAGTTCAACGGCTCTTTGTTCACGGTTGACGGGCGTGATCCCGTCAAGCTGCCGGACAGCGTTCCGGATGCCGACTATCGGCTGTGGGGTGGACATTACTGGCACCAGAATACGCGCCTGGCTTACTGGCCCATGTTGAGCAGTGGCGACTGGGAGATGATGCAGCCGTTCTTTCGTTTGTATCTCGACCAACTGGCGATCAGCATGGAACGAGTGCAGCGTTACAACGGCCACGGCGGCGCGTTGTTTCCAGAGACGATGACCGTCTTCGGCACGTATGCTGGAGAAAACTACGGCTGGGACCGAAGCGACCTCAAGCCCGGCGAGTTGCCGAACCATTGGATTCGCATGCACATCTGCGGCATGCTTGAGACGGCGGCAATCATGCTCGATTATTACGCCTATACCGGCGACGATGCATTTGCGAAACAATCACTGGTTCCATTTGCCGTCGCAGTTCTGCAGTTCTATGACGAGCACTACGAGCGCGGGGCGGATGGCAACATATGCTTGGAGCCCTCGCAGTCGCTGGAGACGTGGCAGGACACCGTCAACCCGGTGCCTGATCTGGCTGGACTGCGTTATGTGGCGGAAGGCCTGTTGTCCCTGCCCGAGCAATTGCTTGACGCTGCGCAACGCGAACGGCTAAGCCGTCTGGCTGACGAACTACCCGAGTTGCCTGTTACGACCTTGCAGGCGCGTCGGCAGATCATGGGTGAGCGAATTACCCCCGGGCCGGGGGGCGATCATAGTACGGTGCCGGATGATCCTGCGCCGGAGCGTCGCGCTTTGATGCCGGCCGAGCAAGTGCGCGGGAAACGGACCAACCTGGAGAATCCGGAACTCTATGCTGTGTTTCCTTACCGTTTCTTTCAGGTGGGCAAACCGGATCTGGACGTGGGCGTCGCGTCGTATCAGTACCGTCATGAACTGGTGCCGCAGCCGCGTTGGATGGTGGAAGCATTCGGTACGCGCTACAGCGGCTGGACGCAGGATGATGCGCACGCGGCATTGCTCGGCTTAACCGAAGAAGCGGCGCGCGCTGTGTACGAGCGGTTCGCGACGTTTCACAAGACCAGCCGGTTCCCGGCATTCTGGGGGCCGAATTACGATTGGATACCCGATCAGGACCACGGCTCGGTCGGCCTCATCGCAACTCAGTTCATGTTGTTTCAGTCCGTGGGTGACAAGCTTCATGTACTGCCCGCCTGGCCGAAAGCGTGGGACGTCACATTCAAGCTGCACGCACCGGGTGGTATTACGGTCAGTTGCACCCAGCGCCATGGTCAGATTGAGTCACTCGATGTTCAGCCGGCTGGCGCCCGGGAACAGGTGGTCCTTCCGACAGATCGAGGTTGATGTTCAACGCGTGTCTTCGGCTGATTCGTGGCGAACACGCGAAGTATCCAGCGCACCAATTGTTGCGCCGTCAGCCCCGGCCCCAATGTTCGGGCTGTCAGGCTCCAGTCGCAAGTCGCGCTCTTTCACGTTGACGTGTTTCGGGTTCTCGAAAATCGAATGCTTGTCCAGGCCTGTCAGGCGTCGCCATTCTTTCATGGTGCGCGCACGCTGTTGCGGTTGGCCCCAGACTGTGAAAGCCGCAACTGCTTTGGTGCCGTATTTTAGAAACGATTCTTCCGGGCGCGGCTCAATCGAATCATACGCGCGGCCATCGTTTAACGGCCGTAATGTTGCGGCATAGTTGTTAAAGTCACACTTGAAAGACGGCTCGACTCGCTTCAGGTCCTTGGACACGATGATTTTGATTGCATCGCTGCCACTAAACGTCATGCTGTTGTTTCGGCAGATCGAGTTTTCTGTTGAATACAACAAAGCGATGGTGGCGTGCAGGTTGCCGACGCCCGTATTTTGTGTCAACGTGGAATTCGGACATTGGTAGACCCATGCGCCGTAGTCCAGTCGGAACATCACGTTGTTGTGCACCGTCAGATGCGGTGAGTACTGGGCTCGAATCGCATAACCCGTTGGCCAGCCGCCGTACCAGCCATCGTTCCATATCCGACATCCGTTCACCGATGCGTTTGGGGATTTCGTGATACGAATACCGGTTACATTAAACCAACGCACTTCGAAATCGTGGATTTCGATGAAGGGCGCATTCTCGATATCGATCATGATGTCGGCCTGCCGATTGGAATCCAGAACAGCGCCCCATTTTTCAACGGACTTCAGAACGATCGGCCGCTCTTTTGTTCCGCCTCGTCGAATCGAGACGGCAGACGGATAAATGCCGGGGTGTACCAGAACTGTGTCGCCCGGTCGGGCGCGATCAATCGCATGTTGGATTGTTTGAAGGGGCTCCTCTTGATCACCGGAGCGGCCGTTTATGCCATCAACCTGCACGTGCCAGGTTCGCGATGATTCAACAGGCGTTTCGTCTTCGCTAACGACGGCAAACGCGCCGATGGTTTTGTTGCCCTGGACATTCAGGGCCGGGCTGTCCGCTTGCAGTCGATAGTCTTCCCATTCCTGCGCAGCGAACTTGGGGTCGGCGACGATATCATGCGGCCCGATGGGTTCATAGCCCGCAGTTGATTTGGCCCAGTAGAGATTGTGGTCGATGCCTTCATCTTTCTTCAGCCCGCGAATACTAGTTGGCTTGTTGAATCCCGTGACGATGTTGTATTGGAAGCGATACTTGGGTCGCCAGTGCGTCGTGGTAAACCCATATCTGAGATTTTGTCCCACGAGCGTGTTGTTCTCGACGATGTATGAGGCGGCCTCCGCCTTGATGAAGATGCCTTGTTTGAAGCCGACCACGAGGTTACCTGTGATCTTGCCGCCTCTGCCGGGATGGTAGAACTGAATGCCGCTGTCGTCCTGTGCGTACATCGGCACGATGAAACCATCGCGCCGCTTGAACAATCGGCAGCCTTCGATGGTTGTGTTTATCCCGTTGATGTAGATGCCGCCGCCGGTGTCGTCGATGCGACAGTTGCGAACCTTGTTGCTGCTGCCTTCAACGATAATGCCAAGTGACGCATTAGAAACGGAGCAGTTCTCAATCCTGATGCGGTTACCACCTGCCGTGATCGCGTTGCTCCACTTTTCGCGAACCAGGAAATCACGAAAGTGCAGGTTCCGCACCGTGACGTTTGACCGCATGATCCGTAGGCCGTAGTCAAATCGGCTGACGCGTATTGTGTCATTCGAGGGCTCGGATCCGTCCGGGGTGTGTATGACGAGACGATTGTCCTGATGGTGATAGGTAGATGGAAATTTCTCGACGGATTCGGGTGTTGCGGCACGCCGGTATCGGACACGCGTTACCGGGTTCCAGACTTTGGGCGGCTCATTTCTGCTGGAGCTGACGGTAGCAGTGTAGATACCGGGCGCGTCGCCGTACGGTTCCCATGAGACGATTGATGTGGAACCGACGAATGTGACTTTCGCGCCATCAGCCGCGCGGATGGTCAAAGGCATGTCCGCTTTGCCGGTGTCCGGATTGCTCTTGATAACAACGCCGACACGGTAAGTGCCTTCAGCGAGGACAATCTCGCTGATGTCGCTGCCGGCATTTACCTCTTGGATGACATTGCGAAACGATACCGAGTTCTGCACGTGCATCGTCTGCCCGGCGCAGTACAACTGCTGAACGGTCAATACACAGAGAAAAATGGCTAAATGTTTCATGGCTGATGAGCTCCTTTGGCGCCAATGGGTCTGCCGTCTTTGTTGGTAACAGTGAGATTCGCGCTATCGGCGCGAACCGAAAGGTCCAGGTAATCGATTGGTGGCCACGGGGCGATGTATTTCGGATCGGCAAAGATGGAATTTTTGTCCTGGCCGTGCGTTGCGCGCCAGGCTTTCATCGTTATATAGTTGGTTCCGTCGTGAACCACCCCCTTTGATACAGTACGGATGTACTGCGCATACTTCGGCTCGATTTTCTCTTTCATGACCTGCGCCAACACATCGGGGCCCAGTTTCTTCGCACTTTTGACAGCGTCGGGTGTCAGCGTGGTGCCGAGGTTGTTCCAGTCACTTCGGAATGTGCGCATTTCATCCGGATGCTGCGTGAGGATCCAAAAACTATTGTTGCCTGAGAAAGCAAGTGAGTTGTAGGTCTGAGTAGAGTCCCGAGCACTGAAGAGGTACGCGATACCCGCATACATCTGTTGCGTGGCCGTGTTGTGAGTTGCCACTGCTCCCGGTGATTTTAAGAACAGGAATCCGACTTCTGCGCCATACGCAATGCTGTTGGAAATCTCGCAGTTTGGTGAGTAAAAGGCGAACATGTGGTAGCCCTCCACCCAGCCCTGGCCGTTGTAGAACTCACATGCGTCTACCTTTGTACTCGGCGACTTGTAAGCGTAGATGCCTGCTTTCTTGAAGTAGAGAATGCGAAGGTTTCTGAATGTCACGAATGGTGCGCTTTCAAGGTGAATGTTGGCCGCGTGCTTGTGTGCCGAATCGAAGGTAACCGTGCCGGGCGTTTGTGCTTCGATGGTGATGCGAGCATTTTCATTCACGCCGCCATGTGTCATGTGGTAGCCATCGGGGTAGATGCCGGGCTTCAGAACGATACGGTCACCGGGCAGTGCGATGTCCATTGCTTGCTGAAGCGACATGTCGTTTTTAGTCGTGCCGACGATCAGTTCCCGAGGCGGCCCTTGAACGTGAATTTCGAAGATGTCGGATTCGGATGTTAAGCCTGCCTGATCTCGCAGCGTTAAACGGGCGTAGAGTTTCTGGTCTTTGCTTACTTCCGGGGCCAGTACGACAATGCTTTGTATTTTGCGAGGTCGCTGCCATGTCTGTACGCGTTCGCCGCCGTCAACGATGTTCCATGATCGCGTGACGGCCGGCTCGACATCCTTGTGGCGATCAAGCGAGTCGGGTGAGTGGCCGTAGGACAACTTCGCAAAACACGGTTCGTTGGTCTTCACCTGAACGACAAAGCCCATGTCGTTCGTAAGCACCTGTGGTGAATCGACAATCTGAGGTGGCTTGCGGTCAAGGATTACCGTCGCTTCGGCGGGGTTACTCCACAGGCCGCGATCATTCTTAACTTCATAACGAACCTTGTAGGTTCCGTCGGCGTCGGGAAGTGAAAGCTCGTGGTGGTCTTTATAAGGTAGCGTTGCCGGCGCTGATTGATCGATCGTGATGCGCATTGATTTAATCGAGCCAATGACATCAAACGCGCGCGGCTGGACTTTGATCTCAGGTTTGCCAACGATGCGCGACATGCCGCTGCTGGGCGACAGTTTTGCAATGACTTGTGACCCACCTCCGATCCATGGGTCTCGTTCGAACGTTTCAACGCCCACAGCACCGGAGGGTTTGCTGTCGGCTTCGAACGCAAGTGAAAGCTTTGGAAGGGTCTTGCCTGCTTCTGACATGGGCACAATACCGAAAGCGCCGGCTGGCCGGCCCGCGGCGTCCTTGAGATATTGCGCGGGGCTGCCGGGGAGTAATCGGTAGTCGCCGGCTGCGGGGTCGACGAATCGCGGATCGGCCACGATGTTGTGTTTGGCCTGATTCGCTCCGCGATGTCGCTTTTGTTCTGCTTCGAATTCACCTATGTTGCGCGGGTTCCAGAACAGGTTCTTATCGATATTGAAGTTCGGCTTGAACGCACGCACTTCAATGAATGACCTGGCGCCGACGATGATATTGTGTGATGCATCGATGCTTTCTGAAGGCGTCGCAAAGCCGATGCCGATATGCGAATCAATAATCGTGTTGTGAAGGATCGTGAATCGCGAATCCAGCGTCTTGATGTAGATCCCTGAGTGATAGCCTTTGCAGACGTTCCCGGTAATCTTCGCATCGACGCCCGGGTAGTACACCTGGATGGCGGTATCTTTCTGTGGAAATGTGTCGTAGAGAAACTGATCGCGCGTCTTCTCAAATCGACAGTCGCGCACGGTAACGTCTTCCGCGAGGATGTAGAACCCACGGGAAACATCCTTTCCCATGCATTTTTCGATCAGGATATGCTGGTCATCCTCGTGGCCGCTCCAGGCTGTTTCGACGTTATCAAAAACACAGTTCCGAATCGTGAGCCCGCTGCTGTTTGACTGAATGGCTGTCGCGTTGGTGTTGACGTAGTCGGCGAAGTGAAGGCCGTCGATGACGACGTTGTCGCGCAGCACTGCAAGAAGACGTGAGTTGCGTCTTGCCAGAGAGAGCCAGAGGTTGTGCTTATCCGGCGCCTTGCCATCAGATGTACTGAAATAGAGTTTGCTCTTCTTGTGATCGGCAAAGCAGGATGCGGGGTGGGCAGCCACTGATGCAACATTGGACAGCGACTTATACCGAACGCGCGTATCGCGCTCCCACATTTTCGGCTCACTGGGCGAAACCTGATTGACTACGTATACGTTCGTTTGACCCGGCACCAGTTCGGCTTTGCGGATTTGAACGGCATGGCGAAGCAGGGGCACCGCGTTGGGCGCGGCGCGAATGATCAGAGGCGGCGCATCCTTTTTAGTATTTTCCTCCAGCCAGTCCGGCTTGCGGATGGTGAACAGGCCGGTGTACTCTCCATCGGCCAGCACAATCTCGCGGATTTGGGGGTCCGTCTGAGCACGCGTCAGCGCAATCGCGAGTTCATCTCCGCCGGGTTTTACATAGATCGTCTGAGCTGTCAGCAGGCTGGGTAGCAGCAGGATGAAGAGCACAGCCATCAACTGAGCAGCCGCTGACCTCGGCCAATTGGTGGCATAAAAAGTTTCTCTGATAAATTCCCTAAAATTAATTAATTCATGCATTTATACGCTCCGTCGGTCTTTGGGGATGACAAAACGGTATATTAATTATAAATAACTGCAATTAATTGACAATAACTGTATATTGCGGCATAATACATTTAGGCTTAATCAACAGGAGCTTGGCTTCATGACGCAAACTGAATCCCCCAACCCGGTGCCGCTGGTCATTGACCGGATCAAGGAGAAAATTCGTTCGCGAATTGGAACCGAGTGGGATGTGGGCGATCGTTTGCCGTCCATCAGTGAGCTGGCCCGTGAACTGGGCAGCGGTGAGAAGAACACGTACCGCGCGGTGAAGTCACTTTCAAAGGAAGGCATTCTCGCCTCACGCCGCCGGTTGGGCACGTTCGTGATGGATCGCCCCGTTTCAAATCAGTCGCACGAAGCGCGAGATAATGACGGCCGGAGAAAGTCGGACAAGGTGACCCATCTGCTGATCAATCCGGGTCGCGATGGGATGATTGATCAGATGGCTCGCGCGTTTCTTGATGAGATGGCGAATCGTGGGCGCGAGGTAAAGGTTTGCGATGAGCCGGCCCGCGTGAAGGGTGCAATGGACTTTCGAGAGTCTGATGCGGATGCCATCGCTTTAATCAACAATGATTGCAGTCGCATTGTTCTATCGCCGCACCAGGCGCTGTCGTTGATAAATACTGGCATCGGCGCTCCTGCCGGGCTCGGCGCGCAGTATGACCTTGTCATGCCGGACAACGAACAGGGCGGGACGATTGCCGGCTTATGCCTCAAAGCGTTTGGCATTCATGATGTCGCGTTTGTGGGTGTGCAGGATTCCGGCAGCGAATCGTATCGAGAGCTGGATCAGCATCGCCTGGCCGGTTTGGAACGTGGACTGGATTGCAAGATTCCGTCTCATCGCCGCCACTATGTTGAGGCCTATGTGGGACAGTGCGGCGCAGGGTTCGCCTCTGAATATGCCCGCATGTCAGATCGACCCGAGGCGGTTTTCTGCGCAACGGATGATATTGCGATTGGTTTTGCGATTGGCAGTTGGGCACTGGGTTTAAGGCCGCGCCGCGACTACCTGCTGTTCGGGTTTGACGGCCAGTCGCTCGCGGCAAACATTATCAATGGCGGTATTACCACCGTGAACGCGCCGGCTTTCCAGATGGGCACGCACGCAGCCGAACTGCTCGATATCCGGCTTGGCAACGTAAATGCCCCGCCGCGTCGCGTGGCCTTGGGATGCACCATTCGTAGAGGCGATACAACGCCGGCTCCTGATAACGCATCGCACCCGTTTTTTGACGGTGCCAGCTATTGGCCCTCTGAACCTGAGGTCGCAGGTCATGAATAGATGCGCTGAACGCATTGCAGCGGCTCGGTCGGACGATCAACGCCCGGCCTTCGAATGTCGATCAATATCTTCCTTATATCCCTGTCTGGAGTCTTCAAGATGAAAACCCCCGCACTCAATTCAACCGCTGAACGCGGTCACGCTTTTACGCTGATCGAGTTGCTTGTGGTCATTTCGATTATCAGTCTTTTGATTTCAATTCTGCTCCCCGCTTTGGGCAAGGCACGGTCTGCATCGGCTCGCGTGCAGTGCGGCTCGAACATGCGACAGAACATGGTTGCGGTCAGCACTTATGCTGTTGATCACGAAGGATTCTACCCGGATTGGGGTTCAGACATCACCTCGCCATACTTTAACGAAACGGGTGGCAAGGAAGAACCGCGCATCAATGCCATGGGGCTCGTTTTTGCCAACAAGTATTTGCCCACGCTGGAGCCGATGTACTGCCCGTCGCAGAATACTGCCGCGCATGATCGTTCGCTGCGGTCGCGGATTTTGGGCATGGGCACGATGAATGATCCGGTGAGATTCCGTGAACTGGCGCTGCTCAAAGCTCACGGCACCAGCACGCCGGTGGTCGTTCGCTTCGTACGATGGAACCACGACAACAGAATGCCCGGTTACGGCGGGGTCAACCTCGCGAAGCGGGAACGCTATCTCTATCACGAGGAAATTCGCCCGTCCGGCGGTGAAGGCACGATCGCACTGATGTCCGATGACTTTACCGCGCGCCCCGGTGCGAGTGGTTACGACGCCCAAGGCAAGTACTACCACGATGCAGAGGGCTACAACGTCGCCTATTCCGACGGCCACGTGCAGTTCATCGGTGACCACGGCTGGAAGATCATCGACCATGTCGACACCGGGACGGCTGTCAATTGGATGGAATACCGCTGGCAGAGTGAAGATATCTGGCTGGCTTTCGACGGCGATCCGACAAGCTACTGGCCGTATCGCCCCGGCGACACGTACGGCCAGATCACCGGCTTGAAGTGATCACCATGTGGAGAGAAAACGATGAATCGCTTTTGCATCAATTCCGCCGATGGGCACAGGCAGGCATTTACGCTGATCGAACTGCTCGTGGTTATTTCGATTATCAGCCTTTTGATTTCGATTCTCCTGCCCGCATTGAGTAAGGCGCGTTCGGCGTCAGTTCTGATTCAATGCGCGTCGAACATGCGACAGAACATGGTCGCGGTTGACAGCTACGCCACGGAACACGATGGCCACTATCCAGATGCCGGGACGGGGCAGCTGTATCACTGGTTTAACCTGCATGGTGGCCGGCAACAGGCGGGGGCCGTCGGAATGGGACTGGTGTTTGGCGGCGAATACCTCACGACCATGAAGCCGATGTTCTGCCCGTCGCGCAATTCGGATGCCCAGGAGGAAACAGACATCGCGCGCGCCCAGGCTTATGTCAACCAGCCTGCCGAATTCGTCAAGCGGGCCAACACGAAAAGCACATCGACAATCACGTCAATCAGTATTCGGTTTGTTCGCTGGTCGAATAGCTCAGACGGCCGGGTCCCAGGGTATGGTGATGGAACTGCGCTTAGTGCCGCGGACCGCTATCTGTTCCATCAGGATATACGGCCTGCCGGCGGTGAAGGTACGATCGCACTGATCTCTGATGACTTTACCGCTCGTCCCGGCCGATACATCGCACAAGGCAGGTATTACCACGACGGTGAAGGTTACAACGTGGCGTACTCCGATGGACACGCTGAGTTTATCGCAGACCGAGAACGAAAGATCATCAACCGAATAGATGTGCATCCGGAGATCAGATATCACCCGCGTGCAGAGGATGTCTGGCTCGCTTTCGATGGTGATCCGACGAACGTCGCCTGGCCGTACAGGCCCGGTCAATTCTATACAGCGATTACCGGGCTGAAATAACGTGTTTTCACTTGCTGATCTTCGTATTGTTGAGTTTGAGAGAACCAGCTTGGGTTGATCGGTCTACCATGCATATGGTGTCCAGCCGCCATGGAACCAGCCCAGTTCGCGGCCACCGAGCGTGTTTTTGATGTAGACGATTGTGTCTGAACTGACGCTGACACCAGGCCCGCCGTAGAGTTCTGTTTTGTAAGTGGCAACATGTGTGTCGTAGAACGCGTAGTTGCCGCTACCGTTCCCGTTGTGACGATTTCGGGCCACCAGGTAACCGGCGTCCGAGCCATTGTCGTTGCCGGACGTCCACCACTGATTCTTTGCCGTCCCTTGCCTGTGACGAAACTCGGTAAACATTACCCGCTTCACCGGCTCAAGAATAATGTCAGGACCGTAATTCGCCTGGTTGTACGGACCGAAGTTGACCGCGTAGCTTCTTCGATAGGTAATGGTGTCGGCGTTCCAGGTGGTTCCGAAGCCGGCGTCATAGTCGTAGTTGGGGCAGATGGTCATGTCGACTTGTATGCGCACATGGCCGCCGCTGTCGCGTTCGTGTCCCATGAAGGAAAGGATGTTCTCGTACCAGCCGGGTTCGTTGCCCGCGTCCTTGATCGCCTGTGTCCGGTAGGGCCATTTGCCGTCGTGGTCGTATGCATATGAATGGTAAGCCGTGCCCAGCTGCTTGAGGTTGTTTGCGCATTGGATTGTCTGGGCAGCCTGGCGTGCACCGCTTAATGCCGGCAGCAGGATTGAGATCAAAACAGAGGTGATCGAAATGACCACCAATAATTCGATGAGTGTAAATGCGCGAGTGGACCTTGGCATCGCTTGCTTCCTTTCTCAAGCGTCTTTCTCTTCGCTTCTCTGCACTTCGATCATCCCTTCAAGCTGCCTGCGGTATTGCCCTGAAAAATGGAGCAGCCCAGTTGAATCTTGCGAACGGGCTGGTCAGGATCATTGGCGCGGCTTACGAGCAATTCCGCAGCGGTCTTGCCCATTTGTTGCGTTGGGACCCGGACAGTCGTCATCGGGCCATTCTCAACATCAAGCCCGATCGGCTGGCCGTCAAAACCCATGATCATGTAATCGCGGCCGGGATACAGCCCATGTGACAACGCACCATTGATGAATCCAACAGCCAGTTCGTCGCTGGCGGCGAATACCGCGTCGGGTCGTTTGTCCAGAGATAAAAACTCGGCGACGGCCAGTGCGCCCGCGCCGGGTCGATAGTAAGGGCAGTAGATTGGTCGGATGGCGTCGGAATCACCTGTCCATCCCTGGCTGAATCCAGACAAACGTTCGTTCGACGTCGCGTCGAATTGATTGGCATTTCGCGAATCTGCCACACCCAAAAAGGCGACGCGCTTGGCGCCGGCTTCAGATAAGTGGAAACCGGCAAGCAGTGAGCCTTGGAAGCTTTCAACGGTGACGACATCAAATCGGCCGGGCATTGCAACAGGAACTGTCTGCGCGGTTGTAATGAGGATCAGAATCTGTTTCGGGTCGAAGCGAATCGCTGGTTTCGAGTTCGCGCCGATCAGTACGATCGCATCGGCGTCGTTCGCATTGCTCAGTGTGACCGAGCGACGGTCCTTGCTGTATTCCGTGCGTTCATGAGCGACATCCACGTCGTCACGGTTCAGTGCGCGAAGAAATTCATCTGCCAGTTCGATGCGAAACAGATCGCGTTCGACGCCGTAGTGGTATTTGACCTGATCGTAGATGTGGATGGTCTTGCCGGTCAGTGCGTCTGCCGCGCGTGTTGACATCGTTGGCTCGTCGTTCGGAACGGCGGATACAAACGTCCCGAGGCGTTGCTTGGACACGAGTAGTCCTTCGGTGGCCAGCTCCTTTACGGCGCGATGGGTGGTGCTGATACCGGTGCCCATTTGCGAAGCCAATTCGCGAATGGGGGGTAGGCGTGAGCCGATCGGCCATTTGCTGCCGAGCATTTGCCGCAGTTCATCCTTGGTGCGGTGATGCGCCCGCTGCGAATCAATGGTCATTGTTTCCATCGCACTCATGCCGCTTCCTTTTTGCCTGCCAAATGAGACTTGCTGTTGACACAGAAACAGTTTCATAATATTTGTAACACAATTGAGAATATTTTCAATATTTATTGATGTGAATCACTGGAATTCCTCAGATATCCACTTGGGATACCTATTTATGGACAAGAGCAGGACAGCCATTGCGGGCCTCATGGTGTTGTTTTTGGTTGTGACGGGTGCGAAAGCTGAATCGCTGATTCGCCTCGAAAACGCCGATCAGGACACGGAAAAGGAGTTGATCCTCGAAAACAGTCACTTTCGGTTGGTGATCAAACCGTCCGCGGGCGGTACGGGCGTCAGCCTTAGACCAAAGCCGACAAATACGGAGATGCTCGTTGGCCAGGGCCGTCGTTCAGCACTCATGCGTGACGGTATCGCTCAGCAGGGCAGTGGCGGCGATTTCATCGCGCCTTACCGTTATGTCATTACGCAGAACACCCCCGAGCTGGCCTCGGTGACGCTTACTTGTCGCGGCAGCACGCAGCCGATTCTCGACTGGATCGAGCTATCCCGCACGATCACGATCCACGCGGATAAGCCTGCAATTAATGTCCGCGTTGAGATAGAGAACAACGAAGACTCAATGCGCCCTTTCAAGCTCGGATACTGGGCGCAGCACCTTGTCGGCGCGTACGGTCAGGAAAACCGTTTCTTCATCCCGCGCACCAATGGTGTTCTGGAGTTGCCCGTTACGTCGGTTGCCCATCAGCAGGATTACTGGCACTACGAAATGGCGCGCGGCTGGCTTGCCGCACTTGCCGATGATGGGACCGGTATCGCGTTTCGGATGAAATACGCCAACCTGATGTGCGGCTATCAGTGGATGAAGAAGCGCACCTACACACTTGAATGGCTCACGCGATCGCAGGAGATACCCAATGGAAAACGCGCGGTCCATGAATATGAAATCATGCCATTCGCTGGTTTGACGCGTGTCGACGGCGTCGCAGACGGTGGTGTTGTCGGTGAGATCGTCTTTGAAAGCATTCCCGTGCCGGGCAACACATCAAAAGGTCATGTGCGGCTGATTGGGAGCCCGGGTGAGCTGCAACTTGACTTGGCCTGGCGGCATGCGGATCAAGACGAGTGGCACGCCATCGACAAAGACAGCTTGACATTGGGCGGTGACAGTCCGAGTTCACTTGCGTTTGAATTCACCGCACCAGATGCCGGACTCTACGGCATCCGTTGTGTCGTGAATCGTGATGGGAAGCAGATCGGCATACTCGAACGCGCAGTCAAGCTTGGAGCGGCGGCCGGTGTCTATCAGTTGTCGCGCGAAGCTGAGCGCGCTGGCGACGTCAATGAACGTTGGATTCGCACGATTCCCAAGCCAGGCGCCGACGGTCAGCCGGTCGCCGAAGGCCCGATCGACATCAAGGACCTGCCGGATGACATCCCGTACGAGATGAAGCACTTCAGCCCACACGTGCCCTGGGCTCGTCCCTACCACAAGGGCAAGACGCGCGTGTTCATTTTGATGCAGACGCAGGTCGGCCGTGAGATGTTCGAGTTTGCCCAACGTCTGGACATGCAACTCAAGACCGTCACTTTCGGCTCTACCAGTTGGAAAGCTCCGGCCGAACTCGTGCGCGGCTGGAGCAACACTGCCGCCGAGATGCACATCAAGAAGACACTGTCAACGGAGCCGCTCGATGTAATCGTGCTGCGCACGCCTTGGTGGGCGTTAAGCGAATCGGTGCAGGACCTGCTTGTCGAGCGCGTCAAGGCGGGAACGGGACTCGTCTACGTGGGCGTCGACTTCAATACCGATCGCGAGAATGATCCAGAACTCTTCGAACTGGTCAGCCAGGGAATCTTCAAGAAGAACGTCACGAACCGGGAAACTTATCTTGAGGAGGGCTTTCCCGACCATTGGAAGCCGATGGCATCGCATTACATTGCCGGCGCTCTACCGTGGGAAGAGATGCGGACGCGCACGTTGATTTACGAGCAGACGACAGGCACGCCGGTCGTCGCGTGGGCATCCGAAGCGCTTGGCGATGTGCCAATGGTTGTTGTCAGTCAGTTTGGTAAGGGACGTGTTGCATGTGTGAATTACGAAGCAGCTTGGTTTCCCGGGCGTAGTAACCACCTGGTGCCGAGCCATTATGACATGCAGAGCATCAACCGTCCGAAAGATGAGGAGAAGTACGCGCAGAACCCGCTTCGCTTTCATGCAAATGAATACGCCTGGGCGCTGCTAAGCCGCTGTGCATTGTGGGCGGCGAAACGTGAGTCCGAGCTTTATGTCGACGAAGCTGAAGTTGAACTGGATGACGTGGGGATAAATCTCGCGTTGACATTGGAAAACCAGGGAGAAGCCGGAACACTGCAATGTGAGCTGACGCTTCGGGACGAAGACTCCAACTCGCTGCATCGCGCGACGGTACCCGTGAAATTCAGAAAAGGTCGCCAGGTCGTCACGGTGCCGATTCCAGATGCAAGAATTGAAGGCGCCTTGAATTTTGTCGAGTTTCGCCTGCTGAACCGAAGTGGCGTCGTGGACTTCGGTGCGGCTGCCATTCGCCGCCCGACTCCGACGATCAATGTCAAGGTCGACCGCCCGCTCGGTCACATTGGTGAACGACTGCCCAATGCGATCGTCAACATCACCGGCAACGTCCCCGCCGAATCGCAACTGATCATCAGCGTGGAGGACGGAAACGGCCGAGTTGTTTCTGAGGACGTCGCTTCGAGCAACGTGATACCGGGTGAGTCACGTTTTGAACTGACCGGTGTGCGGAACCTGGAAATTCCCGAGTACTTCGTGCGTGTGACTTTGCTGTCTAATAGGAAAGTTGTCGCTGACGACACCTTCCGCGCACTGTACGAGGTGCCGGTCAGCTATGACGACTGGCTCTACCATGTTGAGACTTATCAGGGTTACTTCAACGACTGGGCGAAGCACGAGTACCAGCGTATGCGCGACCTGGGCATCCGTGGCGTACACACCATGTCGAACGCCGCCCATTCCGTGCTCGAGATGCGCAGCGCCGGATTGCAGGCGGGTGATATCACCGGCCTGATGGATCGCTGGCATCCGAAAGATCACAACCAGAAAATCGCGAAGTATCGAACCACCGGTGACGTGAAACACCTGGCACGTGATCCAGACATGAATGACCCCGCTTACCGCGCCAGGCAGAAGCAGAAGATTCAGAACCTTGTGCCGCTGCTTCGGGCGCTGGGTATCTGGGACAACACGATTATTGACGAATATGACGCCAGTTCTAACGCGGACTACAGCTTTGCCGAGCCGACACTGGTGAAGTTTCGTGAATGGGTTCAGACGCAATACAAAGATCTGGCCGAACTGAACGACGCATACGGACGCGAATACCAATCGTGGGACGAAGTTCTCCCGCTGACCATCGAACAGGCGCGCGAAATCGGAAAGTTTGCCGGCTGGGTCGACCATCGCCGGTTCATGGAACTCTCGACGTATGAGTACTGGTCGTGGGTCGGTAAGGAACTGCGCAAGGTCGATCCCAACGCAAGGATTTCACTCTCCGGCACGCAGATTCCCAACGCCTACAACGGGCACGACGTCTGGTTGCGCTGCAAAGTATTCGACGGCGTGTGGTCGTATCATCTCGGCCATCAGGACAGGATGATGCGTTCATTCGGCGCCCGTCGAAAGCCGAACTGGTTCGACTTCACCTGGACAGGATACGCGCAGATTCAGCATCGATATTACCACTGGAAACGCGCGGTTCGTGCAGGCACGACCGGCGCTGCTTACTGGTGGTTCATTCAAACGCTCAACCCGGACTGGCAGGTGTCCGAAAGCGCGAGGGCAGGTCTTGCAGCCACCAGGCAGTTACGTGAAGGTGCCGGACGTATACTGATGGAGTTGCCGCGTCATCTCGACACGAGCGGAATCGCAATTCATTACTCGCAGGCAAGCGCGCATTGTGCTTACGCGCGCAATGCGTTCCCAGCCTGGTCAAACGCTCGCAATAGCTGGGTTGGCGCGTTACGCACGCTCGGCTGGGAAATGGACTTTATTGCATACGAGCAGGTTGAAAAGGGCGAACTGACTTATCCGAAGTACAAGGTTCTAGTCCTGCCTTACTCCATTGCCATGAGCGACCAGGAAATCGCGGGCATCCGCGCCTTTGTTGAATCAGGCGGCACTGTGATCGCTGACCTGCAGACGGCCGCGACGGACACGCATAGTCGCCCGCGCATCCCCGGCGGGTTGGATGACGTGTTTGGCATACGACATATCAATAGCGATCTCAATTCGGTGCGGGGCGACTTCCGGATCAACCCGCCGGCTGATTGGCGGATGCCGTCCCAGCCGCTGGACGTGAATCTTGCTGAACAGGCGGTCACACTTGCCGGCGGTGAGGCGCTGCTGACCGGAACTCGAACCCCCGGCTTCGTGCGCCACCAGTTTGGTAAGGGGCACGCTTACTACCTGAACCTCAAGCTCAATCTCAACAGGATGCGACGTGACGGTACCGCCGGCCCAATGCTCGATGCGGTTGATGCGATCCTGAATGAAGCCGGCGCTGCCCGGCCGATCGAAGTCATTCAACACGGGTCCAAGCACTTTGATCATCTGGAGACTTACTACTACCCCGCCGGTGACCAGCATTATCTTGTTCTGCTCACTCAACCGAACAAGCAGAGCACGGAGCCGATACGCTGCACGGTGACACTGCCCCGCAAATTCTTTGCGCACGAGATGGTCGAAGGGCAAGATTACGGGGAAACGGCAAAACTGGACCTGGCGATTCCACCTGACGATGCTCGGTTCTTCGCCTTGCTGCCGCGCAAGACAACCACTCTGCAAGCGACGATAACGCCGACGATCAAACAAGGCGGGAAAGCAGCTCTGTCGTTTGAGGTAAAAGACGGTGGCGATGCCGGGCTGCGCGTCGTGCGCGTGACAGTCACCGACCCGAATGGCAAACCTGTGCATCGGCTTGAAGACAACTACAAAACGGACAACGGTGTGGGCCGACTTGTTATGCCGTTTGCTCTGAACGATCCGGTGGGCGCATACACGGTCAATCTGCGTGAAGTCGCGACTGGTCTTACACGACAACTGGCTTTCGACGTGACCCCCGCAGAGCGAATCCTGCCTGAGCCGATGTATGAGAAATATGCGGAACCGAGTCTGCCGACTGACCAGGGCCTTTGGCGCGGCAAGGCGGGTCAACACATTCCGTGGGACGGCAAGTCGGTTGAGCTGGCGCCGCTGCCACTTGGAAAGTCGATCCTTAAGAATCCGACGCTGCTGGACCTCGACGAAGTCGGCACACCGGCCGGTTGGCATGTGCAGGTGCGCCGCGATCGCCAGTGGCTGACCGGTCCGGATACCGCGGATTACCTTCGCATTTCGAAGGATGACAAGGTGCAGTTTCGTGGACGACCGACGACACAGATTGAGCTCGGCGACCCCGAGTATCCGGACTGGCGAGCGTACTGGCGTATCTCACAGCATATCCGGGAGCCGCAGCTTGGCGCGCTGGCGGGTAAGACCGTTCGGCTTCGGTTCTTCTCGCTGCGTACGGGCGGCCCGGACAAGCCGCGGGAGTACGATGCGATCCTGCGCGTTCGCGTACAGCCGACGCAAGACAGCGGTTATCACCAGTGGCCGAATGGCCGCAGTGGTGCCGATGCTATTGCGATCGGCCTGAAGAATGTCTGGACCGAGGCCAGCACGACGATCACCCTGCCGGAAACGATGCATAGCATGGACGTCGCACTGTTCGGCAAGTTCAACGACACGTTGCGGTTCCACGGATTTCTGTTTGAAATTGTTGACGACTGAAACATCCGCTTTTCACACGAGGAAACCATTGGCGTGAAACAGGTTTTTACGAGCCAGGAAGATTTGCACGACCCAGTCGGTCAGATTCGATTCGGTGCCAACTCGCTGGAGGCGTTCGGTGAGCCGACCGGCTTACCCGACGTGCGCATCATGTGCCCGGTGCAGCAGGATGATGGTAGTTATATCGTCTACGGTCTTTGGCCGACGCACGATGCGTTGAGGGATCGGCCGTGGAAACTGTTTCGCTTTCGTAGCTACGATGGACTGCACTTTGACGAGCGCGAATTGGTTTATGAATCGATCCCCGGCGACTGGCTCGGCACATGCAGTCTTGCGCAGAATACAAGCGATGGCAGCTTTCTCTGTCTGCGCTGGCGACGCGAAGAGCATGGCCATGGGCTGTATGCCTTCGGCAGTGACGACGGGATCAACTGGCGACCGCTGTCGAACAGACCGGTCTATCAGGATCACGACGCGGGAAAGTTAATGTTCGACCCGCGCACAGGCGAGTACATCGTCTATCAGATGACCTATCAGCAGCATGAAAAGCCATACCCGGACAACTGCCCGGAGAATGTACGGCGCGTCATGCATCTACGAACAAGCCGCGACGGCCTTCGCTGGACACCGGCGGAAGATGCCAATCTCTTCGGTCCCTACCCGCTGGAAGACAACCTGATCACGCCTGACGAGTGCGATCCACCAGAACTCGAGTTTTACGACTTCGCTGCTTTCCCTTACCTCGATCGTTATGTGGGCATGATGCAGAACTATGCGTCCAGCCCGCGATTTGCTTATCCATGGAGTTCGCACGGCCCGCACCTGAATACGGAGTGGTGGACGAGCAGGGATGGGCTTAACTGGCAAAGGCCGTTTCGTGATGTGTTTGCTGCCGGTCCATCGCCATGGACGATCGGTTGTGCGCCGATGAACGTCAACGGCAGGCACATCTGGATCATCAAGGGAAAGGCCTACGGCTTACCAGAGGATCGGATGTTCTATGTTGGCGCGCTTGCTAACGGTGCGTTTACTACGGCGCCGATGACAATCCGCAACGCGACATGTCCTTTGCTGGTCAATGCTTCGCTTGGCTTCTACGGGCCGGGCAAGCATTGCGGCTTCAAGAAACAGCGCTACCTTCTTGCCGAACTGCTTGATGAACAGGGTGAGGTCATCCCTGGATATGGAACGCGCCACTGCACGATTCAGAACCTTGACGATGGCCCGACTCGACTGTGGTGGAGCACCTGCAGCCGCATGCAACGTGTCAATCAGACGGTGCGTGTTCGTTTCTACTTCCGTGATGCGCGAATCTATTCGATCGAATCGATCGAGTAGTTTGCCTTATGTCTCCAGGGAATGGAAGAAACCGACCGGCGATAATGCGACATCGATCAGGCTGTCGCCTGTTCGACCGCTTTCGTTCCGCCCAATCGGGTTGAAAATTGCGGTTCCCGGAATCCTTTCAAGGTCCGCTGCGTGTCTCTGCTGCTGCGCAGTAGCCGGTTTCGCTGGCCTCGATTCGTAACTGAATAGTTGGTAGCGCACACTGCGCTGGTGGCGTCGCTTGGTTTAGGTTGCGGACAATACTTGTTAAGGCACTGTTCGTCCTCGCCAAGATGTTGATCACGTCCGACAACTGGCGATGGATCTAGTTTGCCAACTATAGCAGAGGCACTGCTCCGATTCGAAAAATTTAGGAAATTATGGTGGGAGATAATATTTTTTATTTGTAATTATTTACAAAAAAATAATTTTATAATTCGATATATATTAAAATTTTATAGATCGATTCTTAAAAAATATTTACAAAATTTTTCGGAAAAATATTGAAGTTTGCTGGTTGGTTCCTACAGTACGCTTTCGACATGAGACTCTTCTTGATTTTGGTGTGAGACGAACTGTGGCAACAAAAGTGACGCTCAAAGATATTGCACGTGAAGCAGATGTTTCTGTTGGTTTTGCATCCAAAGCCTTGTCTGGTTATGCCGACGTAAGTGAGTCCACACAGGAGAGAATTCGGCAAATCAGCAAGCGTTTGGGGTACCGTCCTCCGGGAAGTCGGCAGTCCACGCAACGACGGTCCGCAAGTTCACCTTCCCAACTCCGCCGCGCCTGCCTGATATTTCTGGAGAGTCGAAACAGTGGTTCGGCTTATGCGAAGCATTGGGTGCGGGAGTTCTCACTCGCGGCTCGCCGACAGGACATCCGCCTTGAGGTCATCGCTATTGAGTCAGATGAGGATGATCCATTGCGAGGTGAGGAGCTGCGTCGATACGCCGATGATGTGGACGGCCTGTTGGTCTTCGGTTTCATTGAGGCCTGGATCGGTGACGTCATTCAGGCCGTTGATAAGCCGTGTGTTGCCATCGGTGACTTTGGTCACGGGTCGAAGCCGGTCGCACACCAGGTCAACATCGACAAATGTGAAATGGCGCGCACCGCGACACGAGCGCTCCTGGACGCTGGACATCGGCGAATCGGTTTCTTCGCACCGGCATCGCAGCCGGGCAGTTGGAGTGACCAATGGCGAATCGGCTATCAGTTGGCGCTAATCGAAGCGGGCATCACAGTCGATCCAGTCTTGCGGCCGTTGTTTGATCTGACCGATCGTTCAGCACTGGGCGCTCGGGCTGCGGCACACATGGCGGCTGTTACCCCGCGGCCGGATGCCTATGTGGTGCCTGAAACTCCACTTGCCGCCCACTTCCGTCACGCCATGGCCGGTCATGGCATTAACGTCGAGCCCCATCAGATGGTCATCGGAGGTGACTCTGAGGTGGTCGGACAGTTCGGACTCAATGACTATCCGTTTTTCAGCGAAGACGTTGCTTCGTCCGTTGTCCACGCTCTGGATCTTCTGCGACGACTGGCTCAGAGCAAGTCGGTGCCGCCTGTTCAGGTGATGATTCCGTGTCAGTCCCAGAACCTTGGTCGTCTTGTGCGAAAGGAACAGCAATGATTCGCATGACGTTTACTTTGCCGTATCCGTTTAGCCGCATGTCGCGTTCCGAAGGTTTTACACTCATTGAGTTACTTGTTGTCATCAGCATTATCTCGCTGTTGATCGCCATCCTGCTGCCGGCACTTGCCAAAGCGCGCCAGTCAGCCGAGCGAATCAGTTGCGCCAGTAATTTGCGCCAGATTTATCTTTCCGGATCCATGTACGCTGATGATCACAAGGGATGGGGCATCAGTATGGTATATGGGTCTCAGCCTCACGTTTGGTATGACGAATTCGGCTGGAATCACTACTTCTCCAATTACGAAAGCATGCTTGTCTGCCCCGGTACGGATTCGGGGGTTACTGGCAATTACATACCGGGTGCCAAATCGGGAACGATCGTATACGCGACCTATTTCAATCTGTTTGCCATCGGCCACTTGATTAATTTCCCCAGCACGAACACGGTTGGAGGTTGGACATCGGTTGTCTCCACCGCGCAAACCAGCAGGTCGGTTCGCAACCCATCGCCAAATCGCAACTGGATGGGCACATACCAGCCTGCTTCGGTGCCAGATGCAACGTTGGGCCAGCAATACGCGTGGTACGGTCAGCCCTATGAGCAAGTGGCGTATGCGGACGCGTTCGATGGGAGTGACGGTATCTGGACGAGTTCCTGGTTGGGCAAACCAGCCAATGGCGGTCAGAATCCCAACAACCACGCGGCGAGCAACGGCGAGAACATCGCGTTCATGGATGGTCATGTGATCTGGCGGGATGCCGCGCTGACAACCAGAAATTATCCATGGGGAAATGTGTACTGGTAAACCGTTAGTTGTTGCGCTGAATGATCGTTCAGTTGCTCAATCCTCAATGCAATCTTGTTTTCATGGAGCAAGTCCGTGTTCGCGTGTGGCGTCCTAGCCGACACGAGGGCCGGCTTAGCCATGATCTTGATTCGTGGATTCCTCCATGCTGCCAGAGAAAGTATCTGAATGATCGTCCGTCACATGATCGTTTACATCAGGTTTGTGCTTTGTTTGTCCGTAGGGCTCATAGCAGCACAGGGGACGTTGTCTGCTGATTTCTCGACAGCGCACCTTGCCGCTGACGGACAGGCCAACATGCCGATTGTGATTTCCGTCGACGCGACAGAAGCCACAAGGCAGGTCGCAACCGAACTGGCTGACTATTTGGGTCGAATTTCCGGCGCGGTATTTGAAGTTAAATGCGGTGACGGTTCTGCAGGGATTGTGCTCGGCACGATCAAGGAGTTTCCCACTGACTCATTGACTGAAACGCTTGCCATTCACAACAACTACGACGGCAGGGAAGCATATGCGATCCGTACCGAACCGGCCCGCGTGCTGCTGATCGGCGCGACCGATCTGGGTGTTTCACACGCCGCTTTCAGTTTTCTGGAGCGGCTCGGGTGCCGCTGGTTCTTTCCCGCAAAGGAATGGGAAGTGGTCCCGGTCAAAGGAACGTTGACGGCGAGCGTTGCCGAAACGTCCCGGCCGGCCGTACTGGCGCGGCGTATCTGGTACGCATGGGGGTTTTTCCATGACGCCGAATCAAAGTGTCGCAGTGATTACGAGGCCTGGGCGCGGCGCAACCGCATGGCGTCATCGCTCAAGATCCAATGCCATCACGCCTGGCAGGCGATCATTGCGGCGAATGGAGAGGTCTTCGACGCGCACCCTGAGTATCGCGCCTTGGTGAGAGGCGAACGACGGGGAAAGCAGCTATGTGTGAGCAATCCGAAGGTGCAGGAGATTGCAGTCCAATACGCCATGAACTACTTCGAGCAGAACCCCGACGAAGACATGGTTTCCATGGGTGCTTCCGACGGAGGCGGTTTTTGCGAATGCGAATCGTGCGTGAAGATAGGAAACGAGTCGAACCAGAATTTCTTCTTGGTGAACCATGTGGCGAAAGCCGTTGCCCGGAAGTATCCCGGCAAGTTGGTCGGCTCGTACGCTTACAACCTGCATTGCGAGCCGCCGCCCTTCAAACTGGAATCCAACGTCTATATCCAGTTGACGGCTGGCTTCATCCGCGGGAAGTACACCTTTGACGAGCTTCTTGACCTCTGGCCCAAAGTGTGCCCGAACATGGGCATCTACGACTATTACGACATTTGGCCGTTCAACCGTGACATGCTGCCAGGCAGCAAGGGCGGCAACCTATCCTACTTGCGGAAGCAGATCCCGCGATTCGCCGCGGCCGGTGCCACCAGCATGGACTGCGAAAGCGGCAATAGTTGGGGGCCCCATGGGCGCGGCTACTACGTTGCCAATCGGTTGATGTGGGATCCCGAGACGGATGTGGACGCGCTACTGGCCGACTTCTACGAAAAGGCCTTCGGCCCGGCTGCTTCCACCATGGAAAGGTACTACGAGCGCCTCGATCCCGGTAATGACCCGATCATGGGCGAACCGCTGCTGGCCGACGCGCTACGCGATCTTGCGGAGGCGACGCGCTTGGCCAGGGATCATCCGGACGTACAGGCCAGACTCGACCACCTCAAACAATACCTGCACTACGTCAGCCTCCGATGGGATCTCGATCAGGTCAGGAAGGACCCCACAAAAAAACAGCAATTGACGCTGGATATCTTCAGGTACGCATACCGCACCCGCTATTCCTACATGATCCATTGGGAGGCGATCCGCCAGTATTGGGGTCGGCAGGCAGTGAAGGCGTTTAAGAAACCCACTTGGAGCCCACGGGACGGTAGCCCGAAACCTTGGGAAGTCGACCAGCCTTTGACACGCGACGAGACTGAACAATTTTTCCGGGAAGATCTGGAACGCTTCCAGCCTCAACCGGTGGAAAAGAAAACGTTTAGCAGCGATCTTGTGCCGGGTGGATTCAAACGAAAGAAGGGACCATTACCTACCAGGTTCCAATACCAGTACGGGGCTCGCTACGCGCTTTACAGCCGAGAGGGTGAGCCGTTGGCATTCACCATTATTACCGGTGTGATCGCCAGCCGTCGGAACCGGGCTGATGCGCAGTACACGCTAACGGACTCGGAGGGGCAAGTCGTTTGCACGGGCAGTTTGGCGCAGGATGGCAACGAACATCCACTCAAATTGGAAGTGCCAGAGGCGGGGCCGTATTGGTTCGAGTTCAGGGACAAGGGGGCCGGCTGGAAGATTCAGGCCGCGCCGAATCTTCCCTGTTCGCTGGCGCTGGAGCCCAACCCCACCTACATCCACATGGGCGATGTAAACAGGCTCTTCTTCTACGTTCCGAAAGGAACGACGAAGATCCATTATTTCACTCGGTTCGGCTGGGGCAAAGTTTCCGATCCGGACGAGAAGGTGGTGTACGAGGTGACGCGCAATGGTGTGAATGTCACCGTCCCTGTTCCAGATGGCGCGGACGGGAAAGTCTGGTGTCTTAACAACGTGCATCTGCCCAACATCTGGTTCTTCAACATTCCCAACTACGTGGCGTCTTCACCAGAAGCTCTGCTTGTGCCAGAGGAAGTTGTTGTAGCGGATGGACTACAAGACTTCTCGGGGAAACCGAATCCGAATTGAACCTGTAGAGCATTATGAGGCAGTGTTGAATTGTCAGTCAGCGGATTGGGTCCTGACGGTCAAGAAATGAAGCTGCTCGGGACCGGGAAACGTGATCACATGAACAACAGCATCAAGAAGAAACTCCTCAGGCATCTTGCCGGTGCGGTGAATAAGGTCAGAAAGCAGCAAGACAAAAACTCCGGAAGGTTTCTGACACCCCAAGGCGGATGGGCGACCTATTTGCAGGACCCGATGTACACCATGGCGCTGCTCTACACCCAGGAGGGAACTGCATGGTTTGAGAAGAAGTCATTGCTGGACACGATTGTCAAGGCAGGCGACGCGTTGCGTGATTTTCAGGATGCGGACGGACGCTGGGAGTTTATCAAACCGGATGGGTCAACGTGGGGGAAGTCATACATGCCGTGGACGATCTACCATTGGTTGGAAACCTATGCGCTGATCAGGGAATACATGGATGCCTCGCGGCGGAAGAACTGGGAGAGGGGGCTCCAGCTTTGTTACACAGGTTTGGCGCAAGAGATCAAGGAGCCAGTTGCACACAATGTTCCGACGTGGCACGGCATGTCTCTGGTCCGCGGATCTCAGGTTTTCCAACGACCTGACTGGGGTGAAATCGGCAGCAGGCAATGTCTTTTCACCGCTTCACATCAACACAAAGACGGCTACTGGCCGGAGGGTGATGGCCCGATCAATGGCTACAACGCGATATACACTCATGCCCTAGGGCTCTACTACACGTTCACGGAAGACAAGCGGGTACTCAAATGTCTTGAAAAGGCGTGTTACTTCCTCTCAACGTTCACCTATCCGGATGGCACACCAGTGGAAACGATTGATGGGCGCCAGAATTATGAGAGCAACTCCAGATACTATGGCTGGCAGGCCTTCTCCATCTTTCCGCAGGGAAGACGTCTCGTTTCTCTACAAGCCCAGGCACTTATCAGCAATAGCTGTGACGAGCTATATCCACAGGTCGCGAGTTTCATTCACCACGGGACAACGGGGAGTGAGTCCAATTTGCCCTGGCAAGAAAACGACCGACTGGTCTATGGGAAAAAAGCTTTGGTTCGCCGCAGGGGGCCGTGGTTTGTCGCGGCGAGTGGTTACAGCGCGCCGGCAGACTCACGAACGGCCATTGGGCGGATGCGTTTTATCATGACGCGATCTAACTGCTTTTCAGTCTGGCATGAAGCGCTCGGGCTGTTGATTGGCGGCGGCAACTCCAAACATGATCCCTATTTTGCGACGTTTGATGTGGGTGATGAGGGAGCCCGTCGGCTCGAGCCGGACAAGGTCTCCTTCAACGTTACCTCTGAAGGAGAGTTGATTCGTTTTCGTTACGGCAAACATGCCTGCCTGCTTCATCTGCGATGGAAAAGCAAAAGAGTTCTGGAGTTTACTTTTGAGCTTCCGCCTTCCACCCGCAGGAACGCGATTGTTCAATCAGGTTTTACCATGAAGCTTAAGCCCGGTAGTCGTCTTGAATGGCAAAGCGATGGGGCGAATGAAATTCAGGGCAAGGCCAAACTCGATGTACAAAGCGCAGCCAGCATTAGCTGGGAGACTTCCGAGGCTCACAAGAAGCGGGTCATTGGCGGTCAGGGCTGGTCACTGACAATGCCGGAGGAGTCGACGTTTTACTGGCCGATCTACCCTTTTAATCCTTATGCAGTTGACAACGCTTCACCCACATCTCACGCGGTTGCTGCGGTTTCCGCCAGCTTTGTTAAGGACAGTAAACGCACGTTTTTGCTGAAGATCCACTGATTTTTACCGTGTCCATTTGAGCCGAGATGGTCACCAGTCTTTCATACCGGAGAAATAACATGCACTTCACCGCTCAATTGAATTCCGACGGATTGGGGGAGGCCGTTGAGGTGTTTCCCATCCTTGCTGGATTTGAGTGTCAGGGAATTCCGCTGGCGGCAGCATTTAACCCAGCCTTCACGATAACGTCGCGGGGGACGATGTTGGCGTTTGCGGAAGGTCGCCTTGGTTCTTCACACGACGATGCCCCCAAAACTGTCCTCGTCAATCGTAGCGACAATTGGGGTCGCACCTGGGAGGGGATGCGGGCGCTGACGATGCCCGGATGCCATTTCGGTCCGCGCCCTTACATCATCGAAAAGGATGGGCGGGAACGCATCTGCGTGCTCGTTACATTCAGTTGTTCTCATTTAAAGCAGCAATATTCTGAAGAAACGCAATGGCGGGAAGTGCTGGGGATTGGTTCTGAAGGTCCGTGCCCCAATGCGGTCTCCGTTGTGGTGCGTCTTATCTCTGATGATGACGGCAAGACCTGGCAGTTGGACCCACTGATTGGAGACCGCACCCCTTTTTCTGTGCCGGTGACAGGCGAGTTGTGGATTGGGTTCGGCGATTTCACCGGTACGGTTGAGACAATTCCGGCCGGTCCGTATGCCGGCCGGCGGATTGTCGCCGTTTCCGCCGTCGGGGTGGAGCGCACGTCAGCCTTGCTGCCTGACAGCATGCGTAAGATGGAAAATCTTGGATCATCAGTTCTGTATAGTGATGACGGAGAAAACTGGGCGCTTGGCGGCGTGATCTTCGATCGGCGCGGTAACGAATGTGCTGCTGTGCCGATCGGTAGAGACCACAGCATTGCGATGTTGCGTCGTCCGAATGCTTTTAGAGACTGCGATCTCAAACGATTCGATTGCATTGTCGCGTATCGATTGCTTCACCACAGCACGGATGGAGGGCAAACCTGGTCGGCACCGATTTTTCCCGAAGGCCTGCCATATCTCAAGCAGGCAGGACGCCGGTACGATCATCAATGTTTGCCGAGCTTATGCGCCTGGGACAATACACTGCTGACAGCGATGCCATCCGCCGCTGATTCCGAGAAAGGAACAACCTCGCGCACCCATGGTGTCATCGGGTTCAGCGATGACTTGGGACTGACATGGCGGCACAAACTGATCGACGCGGGCGAATTTTCTTACGCCACAATAGGCCGGGTGGGTAATGAAGGTTGCATCGTTATGTTCTCACGCGGAAAAAATGGAGAACACGGCAGCTTCTCGCGTGCGTTTACCATGGACTGGTTGCGCAAATCGCCAACCAGAATTTGACGCCGCGTCAAACTTGGACACTGACGGCTTAAGAATCAAAAAAAGTCGGGGTGAAAATTGCGGTTCCCGGAATTCTTTTACAGGCCGATGCGCGTCCCTGCTGCTTGCGCAGCTTCCGCTTTTTCTGCGAAAATCGGGGTGAAAGGATTGCAGTAGGCTGGAATCCTTCACTGGCCCGCTGCGCGTGCCTGGCTGCTGCGCAGCCTCCGCTTTCGCTTCACTCAATCGGGGTGAAAGGATTTGAACCTTCGACCTCTGCGTCCCGAACACAGCGCTCTACCAAGCTGAGCTACACCCCGTAGGTCGGCCCCGTTTGGGGCAAGTCACATACTGTACCACATCCATATCCGCTGGCAAAACGGCCCCTTAGCAGTGTTTATGCCGCTTTTTTGAGGAAGTAAAGGTATATAAAATATACATAATATTTGAAGTTCTCGGGGCGCTCGCTACAGTGGCTCGAATGGTTTCTACATCTTTATCCAAGGATTTTGTCTGATGATTCGCCAAATTGAGCACCGCGGCCAGCTGCTTCAGGAAGTCGATTTGCCAAACGAGCGGCGGGCCGATGGTGTTGCTCCGGCACATGGGAATGGTATTCAGTTGAGCAAGGATCGGTTTCTGATTCTTGTCTCCACGCTCGCGTTTCGTGGGGTGGATGACACGCGCAGTATCTGCTGGGAACTCCGGGCCGATGGGTATGACGGGAAGGTGATCAAGACAGGGCGGTTCGCCGAGTCGATTGATGACTGGTACCCGATTGATGACAAGACGCAGTGTGTTCGTCAGTACGGCCACCCGGTTGCGTTCGGGGTGCCAAAGGGGGCGCTGATCAATGGTGAACGCGTTGCGCATGAAAATGTGTTTGTGCTCAAGTGGCGGAAGGTCGCGCGCGTCTTTAACGCGGAAGGGGGCTTCCTGCTCTGGAACAGTGAGCCACTTGAGGTGCGGCAGAAGACGCAATGTGTCGAGTGGATGCAGTTTCGTCTGAACGACGCGGAAGATGATCTTGAAATCATTGGCCCCGTGCAGCGGCTTCGCCAGAAGGGGTATGAAGATGGCGATGTGATCTGCGAGCAGGGGTTCAGCGTTATCAATCAGACTTACATTCAGGCAGTGCCTTACAACGATGACTGTTCGCAGTGGGTCGATGCGAACACGTTTAACATTCCGGATGAAACGGAACTTCGCAGCGGGGATACAGGCGGGACGAGTATTGCGACCATGCGGTACGCGTTTAACGCTGATGCCGGGCTGTATGAGTGGGTACAGACGGGACAACCGATTCGTGACAACCTGTTTGAGCCGAGCGTTGCGCGTTATGGCGACAGTTGGATCATTCTCGGTCGGCGCGCGGATCGTCGTCCGCCGGCATGGATGCGCACGGATGATCTGTTTGGGGCGGTGCCGCAGATTCATTATCCCGACGATGTGCAGGCGATTGGTACGCCGATGACGGCGTACACCTGTCCGGATGGGGCGTTGCGATTGTTGACCGGTGACATGAAAGCCTCGCCGCAGGGGTTGGGGCGCAATCCGCTTTACATGTGGCAGATCGATCCGGACAACGGGTTTCGTTCCAGCGATCGGCGCGTGATTATGGATACGTTTGAAGCGGGGGTGCCGATCACGATGGAGAGCCATCCGATTGTTGATATGCCCAAGTTGCTGCCCCATGCGGGTGGAGCGTCGCAGACATTGATTCACCGTATTCGCACGGCCGCGTTTCTGGTGCCGGAGTACGACTATGGGGCGAGTAAGCTGATGTCAGACGAAGAGTTTCACGCGACGTCGATTTATTATGCGAAGGTGAACTATGAGGAGACGTATCCGGGGGTGTGGGGGTTTGCGTGATTGGGTGGTCCGGGCTCACCCTATCCAATCAATTCATTCGCGTTGATTTGCGTCCATTCGCGGCTTAGCTGCGTGCTCGTTGAATTGCACGTATAGCGCGATGCGCTCGAGCGTTTTGGGGCCGACGAAGGGGACTTCGTCCAGGTCTTTGAGGCTGAGGAATGGCCCGTGCGACTCGCGGTGTTTCACGATGCCCTGGCCGACGTTCGGGCCGATGCCGGGCAGCAGTGCGAGGGTGGCGATGTCCGCCTGGTTCGGGTCGATGCGATATTCCATCTGCTCGGGCTGGATGCCATCGCTGTCGACTGACCGGCTTCGCCACAACCACGCGGTGATCAGGTACATGGCGCAGACAAGCAGGCTTAGAAGGATGACCGGTCGACGGCTGGATGTGGTGCTCTGCTTAGTGACCATTACGCCCCGGTAGTGCATTGGCTGCCAACGACGCGGACGGCAGCGGCGCATCGGTTGCCAGGCTTCTTCGGAAATTGACCATTCGCTGTAAGGCCGGCTTGGGGCTTAACTCCTCTGTCACCAGCCCACCCATCGGCAATTCGATTTCCGGATGATCGATCACTTCGTGCCAGGTGATTGTTTCCACGAATGGCTTACTTAGTGCGATGTGCAACAGCGCTTCGTACCACTTGCCTTGCAGGTCCGGCGACCATGGCTCGCGCCAACTGCCGCTGTTGGCGTCCACTTCCTGCCCGTTGGCGGGCTGAGGAATCATTTCCTGCGTCACGGGTCCGCTGGGCACGGAAATCACCAGGTTGATCGGCTTACCCAGCGGCGAGAACTGGTCGAGCATGTTGCTGATCTGCATCAGGTCGCGTGTGTATTGGCCGGAAATCGCCTGGCCCATCAGATACTTCACCGACAGCGCGTCAAAGTGGATCGAGCCTTGAATCATCAGGTCCGCGTACATCATCGGTGGGATCGATCGCTGATTGGAGCCGTAGTATTCACCGAACGGCTCGCGCAACTCGACCAGTACGCGGGCGTTGGGCTGGGCTTTCTTCACCACCATCGTGGCCATGCGCGTCAGGTCCATCAACTGATCGAACGCGATGGTGAAGTGGTTGTTCACGTGCAGGCCGGACACGATGTTCCACGTGCTGATTCGGTCCTTGAACCGCGAAACGACCTTTTCAATGTGTTCGTAGATCAGGTCGCGAACGGTTTCGTAGTCGTGTTCCCAGATAAACAGCCAGTCCGGCAGGTTGGTCGGCTCGAAGCTGATCACCGGCCCGGCAATGATGGGCATTTCCTGGGAGCGGGCCCAAGTGACCCATTCTTCGATTTTCTCCCAGTGATACTCGCCCTCTTCGGGATTGATCGTTTTCCACGGCATGGGCAGACTTAAGAAATCGAAATGCGATCGGATGCCTTCGCGCAGTGCCGGATGGTTCTGGTGAAGCGGGACGCCGCATCCGATGATGTGGCGCGGCAGTGATCCGGTTGATCGTCGGCGATTCAACAACAGGTCTGCATGGACGATGGCCAGTTCCTCGCTGCCATCGATTGCCTGGCTCATGGCCTTGCGGGCCAACTCGTCGCACTTGACCGCATCCACGCCCAACTGGCACAGCGCTTCGATGAAGTACTTTTGCGCTTTGTCCGTGTGCTTGCCGACGCTGTGATCGGGGCTGATGTCGAACATGCCCCAATCTTCGCTCTTGTTGTAAAGCGTCATGACGCGTTTGCGCGCCAGCTCCAGGCTCAGGAGATAGGGATCATCCCGGTCAGGCAGCAGGCAGGTGGAAACGGTCATCTCGCCGCCCTCTCCCACAGGCTGCTGCAGGGCCAGCGCGGCGACGCCGGTTTCGCGTTTGTCGCAGTAGAGTACCCCCTTGTCGAACGTGATCGACGCGCGCATGGCGTTGTTGTCCGACCCGATCAGGTACGGATTGCGTAGCGTGAAACGCTCGGCAGGTTTGCCGTTCTCAAAGACGCGAAACTTGAGCATATCCGGGTGCGATAAAACCAGCCAGAGGCAGGCCCTAAATCCATGGTTCAACCAGCGATTATGGTGGAAATCGGGCCCTGATGCAATGCTGACCGCACTTTCATAACACGGCTGCTGGACGCCGTTGCAGAACCCACAAGTGCTCAAACAAATATTGCAACGGCGACCACCACACACATGACCACGGCCACGCCCATCTTGGCCACCGTACCCCATAATTTGCCCATAAAGGCACCTTTGGCAGCGGCTTTGGAGTCATCCCACGATCGGCCGCGATATCGGTCACCGCCGAGCGATCCGAGTGATGCACCGGCGCAGGCTCCGAAGACGGTGCCGACGACCGGAATGGGGATGAATGTGCCCAGTATCGCGCCGATGATGCTGCCGATCAGGGCCAATATGGCGGCCAGGCGGGTGCCGCCGGCTTTGCGCGAGCCGGCGCCGCCGGCGAACAGTTCAATCAACTCGCCGATGATGGCCAGAACACCCAGCGCGATCAACACACCTGTGCCGATGACCTGATCTTCCCATTGCCACCATGCGACTACGCCGGTGGCGCAAAGAATCAGCCAGGTGCCGGGCAGTTGTGCGGCAACCATCAGGATGCCGATCACATTTACCAGCAGCAACAGGGCAAGGCCGACCACTTCGAGAATGGGCAATATGTTGTCCCACATGACATCATGATAGGTTGAATGTCATGAGAGGGGGAGTGTTTGGCGATTTAGCGAAGTGCGCAAAGCGCGGCTTGCGATGTCTTTTGCCCATCACGCGATTTTTAAACTTGATTGCGATAAGCCTCAACGCCGCATTGGCATGCGGCGGCTAAACACTGGCGATCTGGGTGTCGCTTCGCGCACATCGCCAAATCACCACTTCATCAGATTGCCAGATGAGTCACGCAGCCAGCAGCATGTCGTCGATCATACGAATCAATCCGACGGCGTCCGACTTGGAGACGTTACCGTCTGCGCCGACCGACTCGCACTTCAATGACATTGCATCGCTGATCAGGGAGGAGTACAGAATGACCGGCAATTCATCCTCAAGCTCTGTCTTAATGCGTTTGCATAAAGTCAGGCCATCCATCTGCGGCATTTCAATGTCGGATATGACCAGGTCGACATAGTCCTTCAGCTTTTTACCCTCATCGGATGCCTGCTTCTTGAATGAAGCAAGTGACTCGAATGCGCCCGCTCCATTATCAAATGCCGTCACGTTGGTGTAACCCGCATCACCGAGCAGCCGCAAGACAAGCTCCTTGATGGAGCTTGAGTCTTCCGCAAACATCACCTTCAATTGATCCGGGGTCTTGCCGTCTGTAGGCAGTCGGCGCTCGGACAGCAGTTTATCCAGCGTACTGGAACTGGGTGACACCTCCATCATGATCCGTTCCAGGTCGATCATCTGAACGTCGTGGTCTTCAATGTTGGCGGTTGCGACGATCGGCACGTGAAACTGACCGATGTAGTTGTTCGTCGGCTGAATGACGTCCCACGAGATGCGGTGAATGCGATTCACCCCGTCTACCAGGAAAGCGGTGACGTCGCCGTTGAATTCGGTCACCAGAATGACGCGCGTCTGTTCTTGCTCCTTTGGCTCGATGCCCATGGCACCGGCCAGATCGACCAGCACAATCGTCTGGTCAAGCCAGACAAACGAGCCCATGACGAACTTATCTGATTCTGGAAGGGCGATAACCTTATCCGGGTGATAAGGCACCAGTTGGCGTACCTTGGCGACATTCAGGCCGAAGCTCTGGTCGGCAAGGTAAAACTCCAGCAGCTCCATTTCATTGTTGCCGCTTTCCAGCAGAATTCCCTGGTCAGACATCTACGATTCTCCTCTGCGGCGAACCGCCCCATCTGTTTATCTGACATTCAGGGGCCATGACTTGATCCGGCAATCAAAATTGCGTTATCGGCTGACTGGGTCAGCGGTTCGGCCCGTGCGATCCTCGGCCGCGATTTCACCAAACACAACATTGGCTACCCTGTTTCGTCGGTGACTTTGCTCAACTGATCGTGTGCATCGTTGATCAGTTCTTCCAACTGCTGAGGCAGGTTTTCGCCGAAACGATCGTGGAGCGCGGCTGTGTGCTTTTCGATCAGCACTTCCGCCCGATCGATCCCCACTGCACGCTGCGGTGAATCCAGTTCATCCAGGTGCTGCAACGCAAACCAGACGGCCTGAAGGGTGATGATATCGGTCACTGACGATCGCATCTGCCGGCCCAGTTCATCATCCGGCAGGGCGAGCGCGCTGCGCGCAAAATCCACCCACCGGCCCAGCAAGACGGCCCAAGTCAGTTTCTGAGGGTCAAGCGATTGTTCGGAATCGCTCATATGGCCTGATTACCTGTCTTACAGGGCTGACAGCGTTACTGCCTTGCCCGTTGCGGCGGATTCATGCACTGCTTCTACCTTCTGCATGTACAAAAGGCCTTCTTCAAAGTCCGGGCTGACCGACCAGGATTGGCCTGCATTGGCGGCGCGGATGGCATTAATGAAGTCTTCCTCGACAAGCCAGTCACGCTGCAGATTGGCCGGCACGTCGACGTCCTTCAACTCTTCACCCGCTTTGGCAAACTGGATGGTGCTGCCGAATTCGTAGCGAATGGTGCCTTTGCTGCCCCAGATGACCAGTTCGCTGCCACCAGTGGTTTTGTCTGTTGCGAGTCCCATGTGATGCTCGACTGCCAGCGCGCCGCTTGCCAGCTTGCCGGTGATGGTGACCACCTGTGGAATCTCGATCTTGACCGTATTGCCGTCTTCGTCCGTTTTGGTTGGGATCGGTGTTGAGACATCGGCGGATAGCGACTCGTACGGGCCGACGATGGCATTGAGTGTTTCTGAGAAGATGCCCATGGCCATGACCTGTTTGCCGGAGAACTCAACCCGTTCGCGCCAGCTCACTTTGTCTTTTGCCAGATTCATCCCGGCTGCGAATGTCATGCTCACGAGAGAAATGTCGCCCAATTCGCCGTCCGCAAGCATCTTTTTAATCCACGGCTCAAACGGCATGCGCGTCGGCGGCGGGCAGATCATGTTGACCAGTTTCGGATTGGCTTTCGCGGCTGCCACCATCTGCTTTGCTTCATCCAGATTCATGCACATGCGCGCCTGGCAGAAGCAATGCTTGCCGGACTCGAGCACGGCCCTGGACATCTCCAGATGCATGTAGGGCCACGTGCCGATGAAGATTGCGTCCAGATCGTCGCGCGCGACCAGTTTGTGCCAGTCGGTTTCAACATCGGGAATCTTCCATTTGTCCGCGACTTTTTGGCCGCTTGCTTCGCTACGGTTGCAGACGGCGACGATTTCTACGTCGTCAACTTTGGCCAGGCCGGGCAGATGACGACTATCGCAGATGGCTCCCGCACCAATGAACCCGATTCGCAATGCCTTGTCAGACATGTTGATTTCCTTTCTTTCAGTTGGAACAAAACGTCCAATAATCTTTGTATCTATAACGGAAGTTTATGCCAAGGAAGCGTTTACGTTAAATTTAGCGATGTTGATTGTGGATTTATTGCTATTTTTTAAGAATCTTCCTACTCATTAATGAGAGTCGCTTGCAACAGCAAGCTAGCCTTGTAATATGATCCGCGTTCGACGCCGGTCAAATGACCGCCGAACACAATCACTCGCCCCCGGAAGGGCTCGGCTTGACTCCGGTCAGCCGGGCCTTTTTTTTATTCTCAACTGCCCCTAGTATGCGCTGCCATGTGGACACGCATTGGCATTCCGATTCTGTTGGCCGGTCTGGCAGTATTTGCCGGGGCCAATGATAGCGACCCTTCAAACACCGCGTCGACTCCGCCCACGGCTCGTTCGATGGATCATATTCAGATCGATCGAGATGCCGGCCGGATCGATCTGGATGCACAGGTGGTGTTGCGCGACGGTGACTGGCTTGAACTGCTTGCTTGCGCGCCGAAGTCGCGCGAGCATGAATCCATCCTGACCGTGAACGCCAGGCCCAGTCATATTCACCTGGCACTTCTGATGCTTGGCTTAAAGCCTGGTTCTCCCATGAACTGGTATAAGGAAAAGGATCAGATCGTCATGCGCCCGCCATCGGGGCCGAAGGTCGCCATTTCTTTGCTTTATCAGCACGACGGGAAACAGCTTGAGGTTCCGGCCAACGAATGGATTGTGAATCAGGAAACCGGTGAAGTACTGGCCGGCAATCAATGGTTGTTTGCCGGTTCGAATTTCGCTGAAGTTAACGGAAAGCGGGTTTACGCCGCGGACCTTAACGGCACCATTATTTCACTGGTGAACTTCGGAGACGACATTCTGGCCCGGTCGACGAAAGTCACCAACCGCGACGACAATGCCGTCTGGGCGGCGAATACGGAGCAGATTCCGCCCGAGGGGACCGCTGTGACGATTCGGCTGCAAGTTCTCAAGCCGGCTCCGCAGAAGTAAACACTTCATCTCGCAAGGACATACCGAATGACGAGCGAACTGAAACATCACATCGACACCATTTCTGTGATGGACACCCATGAGCATCTGGCCAAGGAAGATGGGTGGATTAACGAAGGCTCGAAAGATGTGCTGATTGACCTGTTCCAGAACTATGCCATTGCCGATCTGATTACTGCCGGGGCGTCGAGGCAGTCGGTTGAACAGCTCACTGACACCAACATTTCGCTGGAAGATCGCTGGGCGGGTCTTGAGCAAGCCTGGCAAGCACTGCGTTTCACCGGTTACGGCGAGGCGGTACGCCTGCTGGCCAGGCAGATTTACGACATCGACGAACTGAACGCGGATGCGATGATCGCCGCGCAGCCCAAACTTGATGCGCTTCGCCAGCCCGGCGAGCGACTGCGCCTGTTGCGCGATGTGGCGATGATCGATCATGTTCAGATCGACGACTTCCGCGCCCCGTGCCCGCCAGACCCGTCGGGGCCGGACTTCTTTCTGTACGACCTGTCGATGGTTTCGTTCTGCAATGGCAATACCAACTTCGATAAAGTCGAGCAGCTTACGTCCATCAACGTGACCAGCATTGATGCATTGGACAACGCAATGCAGGCGCTGTTCGAGCAATTCGCACCAACCGCTATTGCCGTGAAATCGCAGCATGCATACTGCCGCACGCTGGCCTGGCATCGCCGCGAAAAAGCTTCGGCTGAAGTCGCGCTGCAAGACTTGTTAAAGGGCAAAGCGCATGACGAGACCGCAAGCCGTCTGTGTCTGGGCGACTGGTGCTGGGCGCGCGTGGTGGAACTGTGCATCGAGCACGACCTGCCGTTTAAGATTCACTGTGGCTACTACGCTGGTAACGATAAAATGCCGGTTGATCGGATCAGTGCCGGGCATCTATGCCCGTTGCTGGCCCAATACCTCGATGCCAAGTTCGTTCTGATGCACATCGCGTATCCGTATTGTGATGAGTTGATTTCAATCGCCAAGCACTATCCCAATGTCTGGGTGGACCTTTGCTGGGCGTGGTCGATCAACCCGATGACCAGTACTGATTTCGTCCGGCGATTTCTGCATGCCGCTCCGGTGAACAAGCTGCTGGGCTTCGGTGGCGATACATTCACGCCAACCAGCGCTGTGGCGTATTGCATGCAGATGCGCAAGTGGCTGTATCGAGCGATGCAGGCGGAAGTGGATCAGGGCGATCTGACCGAGCAGGAGGCAATTGAGGTGGTCACGCGGCTGTTGCGCGGCAATCAGACGGACCTGTTCGACCTCGAATCCACACGCGCCAACATCCAACAGGCAGCGGTTGCAACTGCCTGAATATGCTATGATTCCATCTACCGGGACCGGTGAAATGGGGCTAGATGGAGCAGGAACAGGACAACGCCGACTACTCTATTCGCGTGCGCAATCTGGTGCAGCGGTTTGGGGGGCCGCGCGCGATTCTGGACGGGATCAACCTCGACATTATCGCCGGTGAAACGATCGTGATTATGGGCGGGTCCGGGTGCGGCAAAAGTACGCTGCTGCGCCACATCATCGGATCGCTTCAGCCGGATGAAGGTAGCGTTGAACTGCTCGGCCAGACAATCACCGGTATGAACGAATCGGAACTCAATGAGGTGCGCAAGAAGTTCGGCATCCTGTTTCAGTCCGGCGCATTGTTCAACTCAATGTCGCTGCGGGAGAACGTCGCGCTGCCGCTGATCGAGCACACGGACCTGCCGCAGATGACCATTGATATCATGGTCAAGATGAAGTTGGAGATGGTGGGGCTGCGCGAGCATGCTGAAAAGTTTCCATCAGAAATTTCGGGCGGTATGAAAAAACGAGCGGGCCTGGCACGGGCGCTGGCCCTGGACCCGCAGATTCTGTTCTACGACGAGCCGTCCGCCGGGCTGGACCCGGTGACCAGCGCGGAGATCGATCAGTTGATGATCAACCTGTCCAAGCAGTTGGGCGTTACCAGCGTTGTGGTGACGCATGAAATGGATTCGGCCTTCACCATTGCCGACCGCATGGTTATGCTGGACAAGGGGCGCGTCATGCGTATCGGGCCGCGCAGCGATTTTGAGCGTGTTCGCGACTCTGAGGGCGAGTTGTCGCCGGAAGATTCGCTGATTCGCCAGTTCCTGCGAGGCAGCCCGGACGGCCCGCTGACCGAACGAAAACAGTCATCCAATTATGAAGAAGATCTGATCGGCCTGGTGGCCCCGCAGATCGCTTCGCGTCCGGCACTTCAGCCGACGCGAAAGTAGAAAAAGTATGAGACCCGCATATGTCTACGCCACGTGACAATTTCAAGGCAGGCCTGTTCGTCATTTTCGGGATGATCCTCGCGCTGGCGGTGATCTACCTGCTTGCGGATTTTGAGAGCCTGACCCGCGAGGAGCAAACCGTCAATGTTTTCTATTCGCTTGGTGATGGTGTACAGGGCTTGAAGGAAGGCGCGGCCGTCACGATTGGCCATCTTCCGGCCGGCGAGGTCGACGCAATCATGCCTGTGATGGCCAAGGATGGGTCCGGCAGAACCGTGGGCATGAAGGTGACGATCTTGGTTCCCAAAGAGATACAGCTCTATTGGGACGCCCAGATCGAATTGGACAAACCGGCAATCGGTTCAGGGACAAGCTTGAATATTCGCAGCGTCGGCGGCCGAACGCAGCAATTGCAGTACTCGCCTGACTCGACCATTCCCGCGGCCGTTGTTCCCGACTGGGCGATTCAGCAAACCGACAAGCCACGAGCCGATCTGACGCCGGACGAAATTCTGGCTGCTTATGTCGGTCCAATTGACTGCATTCCCGGCGCGCTTGCGGGCAGTGCGCTGGTCCGAAGCATGGCAACGGAAATCGGCATCGAATCCCAACAACGCGCCCAGATCAAAAGCATCATTTCCAATATTGAGTCCATCACGTCAAACCTGCGCGACGAACTGCCGCAGGTCGTCGACAGCGCCAGGGAGACGATGATCAAAGCCAAGGGCATTGCCGACAAGGCCGACGGATCGATGGAGGACATTCGTTCTGCGATCAAGGACGTCAAGGAAACCACAGCTCTTGTGAAACAGAAGGTTGAAGGTTGGTCAGATAAAATCGAAGGCTCGCTCGATGACGTTCGTCAGACTGCCAGCAAGGCGCGCAAGCTGGTCGAAGACAAGACGCCAACCATTTCCGATACGCTGGACAATCTCAAGTCCGCCAGTGCGGATGTGAAGGAAGTGACCGGCACGGTTAAGAACAAGACCCTCCAGCAGGTGACCGATGCGCTGGATAAGGCAAGCCAGGCACTGGAAAACCTGAAAGCCGCCGCGTCATCCACCAAGACGCTGATCGTCGGGCAGAAACCCGTGCTTGAACGCGCCATTGCGAATGCGCAAATCGTTTCCGATCAACTGAAGCTGGCCAGTATCGAGATTCGCCGCTCGCCTTGGCGTCTGCTGCACGCACCGACGGAAGAGGAGATCGAAACGGACCAGCTCTACGACGCGGCCCGCTCCTTTGCCCTGGCTGCCGGCGCGTTGGATTCAGCCACGCAACAACTCAAGGCCATCTCCGCGGACCAGCCCAACAGTGAAGAGGTCGAGAAGATGCTGGCGTATCTCAGCGCCCTGTTCAGCAAATTTGAGAAGGCGGAAGAACGCTTCTGGAGCAAGCTCGGCGAGCGCGGCCAGTCTCGGCCGCGAGTCTCGGCCACAACTGATCAGCCTCAGAACTGATGTAGTCGCCATTACACCCTCAAGCCGCTTCTGAGCAAAGCGAAGATGTGGACTCTCGAATTTTTGAGTGGTTTAAGCTGCCCAGGCGCTCTTATCCGTGTCTTCGCTCGAAGACTCGCTCAGGCCACGGCTTGAAAGATAGCTCAAAACTCGTCATCAACTTTCCGACCTCACCATCTGCCCTTATCATGCTCGCCCTATGGCGAAACAGAAGAAAAATATCCTTGTCCTCGGCAACGGCGGTCGCGAACATTCACTGGGCTGGAAGCTCAAGAAATCTCCACAATGCGGCCGGCTGTTCTTCGGCCCCGGTAATGGTGGCACCGCTCTGGTAGGCGAAAACGTCGACCTCAATCCCGAACCGGCCGACCAGAAAACCGTTGACCTGATCAACCACTTCTGCAAACACAACGACGTGCAGATGATTGTGATCGGCCCGGAGGACCCGCTCGCGCAGGGGCTTGCGGACAAACTCCAGCAACCCGGGCGCATCATTTTCGGCCCCGAACAGGCAGCCGCCCGGATTGAAGGTGATAAGGCCTGGGCGAAACAACTCATGCGCGGCGCGGCCATCCCGACTGCTGAAGCGCGCATCTTCGATAACTACGAAGCAGCGCTCACTTACGTCGACAGCCGCGACACACCCATGGTCGTTAAGGCGGCCGGCCTGGCAAAGGGCAAAGGCGTCACTGTCTGCGATGGCCCGGAGCAGGCGCGCGAAGCAGTCGAACAGATCATGGGAGAACGTGTGTTCGGTGAGGCGGGCAGCCAGGTTGTTATTGAAGAAAAACTCATCGGCCAGGAGCTTTCCGTGCTGGCGCTGGTCGACGGCCGCAACATTTTCGTCCTCGACCCCGCACAGGATCACAAGCAGGCACACGAAGGCGACAAGGGCCCCAACACCGGCGGCATGGGTGCGTATTGTCCCACACCGTTGGTCAGCGACGAACTGATGACGCAGATCGAGCGCGAGATTCTTGTGCCCACTGTCGATGCACTGAAGCGTGATGGCATCACGTTCAAGGGGGTGCTCTACGCCGGTCTGATGCTCACGGCAGGCGGACCGAAGGTAATCGAATTCAACTGCCGTTTCGGCGATCCGGAAGTGCAGGCTCTGATGATGCGTCTGAAAGGCGATCTGGTTGACATCATGATCGCGACAGCCGAAGGCACGCTCGATCAGGTCGACCTTTCATGGGACGAGCGATGTTGTTGCTGCGTTGTCATGGCCAGTGGCGGCTATCCCGGCAGCTACGAAAAAGGCAAGGTCATCACCGGCATCGAGGAAGCGGAAAAAGATCCAGACGTCAACGTCTTCCACGCTGGTACCAAACGGGAAGACGGCGCTGTCAAAACCAATGGCGGGCGCGTGCTGAACGTCTGTGCCATGGGCAAGGACCTCAAGGAAGCCCAGGCCAAAGCCAATGCTGCCTGTGACAAGATCAGCTTTGAAGGCGCCTTCTTCCGTCACGATATTGGTTATCGCGTGATGTAGCATTCTGTCGCTACCCACGCTTCAAGCCGGGGCCTGAGCGACGAAAGAGCGAAGACCCGGATGGCTAGTGATTTATCCGCATCTTCGCTGCGCTCAGAAGCGGCTTGAATTGTCATCGGAAAATGTAATTATCGCTTAAATCCGCTATCCTTTACGAATTATGCTCGAAACCATCGACCAGCTTGAATCACAGGCCAATGCCGACCTTGCCGGGGTCGCCGATGCTGATCAGCTTGAGCAGTTCCGCATCAAGTACCTCGGCTCCAAAGGCTCGGTCAAGAACCTGATGGCCCAGCTCAAGGACGTTCCCAAGGAACAGAAGCCGGCCTTCGGCAAGCGAGCCAACGAGGTGCGTCAGCAGGTGCAGGCCGCTTTCGAGCAGCGCAAGACCGAACTCGGCGCAGCAGGCGCGCAGAAGAAAGCCAAGGGGCCACAACTCGATATCACCGAACCCGGATTGCCATCACATCTGGGTCGCACGCACGTGATCACCCAGACCATTAACGAACTGGCTGAAGTGTTCGGGCGCATGGGTTTCGACGTGACGGAAGGCCCGGAGGTTGAAGACGAACATCACAACTTCATTGCCCTGAACATTCCGGACTGGCATCCGGCGCGCGATCCGCTGGATAATTTTTACCTGGACGATCCGCATGGGCCGAACCCGAATCTCATGCGTTCGCAGACCAGCACGGTGCAGATTCGCGTGATGGAGAACACCAAGCCGCCGGTGCGAATCATTTCCACCGGGCGCGTCTATCGGCCGGACGAACACGACGCAACGCACTACTCCATGTTCCACCAGGTCGAAGGGCTTTACGTTGACAAGCAGGTCAGCATGGTGGACCTGAAGACAACGCTTATCCAGTTCGCCAAGGCGTACTTCGGCGAAGAGGCCCAAGTCATGCTCAAGCCGAGCTACTTCCCGTTCACTGAGCCGTCGGCTGAGTTGTACATCAAGATGCAGGTGAAGGACCGGTGGGAGTGGATCGAAATCGGCGGCTGCGGCATGGTTGATCCGAACGTGTTCAAGGCCGTGGGATATGACCCGGAAGAGTGGACCGGTTTCGCATTTGGTTTGGGCATTGAGCGTCTGGCCATGCGAAAGTACGGCATCTCCGACATCCGCTGGCTGTTTGAAAATGATGTGCGGTTCTTAAAGCAGTTTTAATTATCGCACGGCCTACCCCCGTTGAAATAATCATTCGAGGAGTTCGTCTTGGCTAGCGAACCACTAATGCAAACCAACCTGCCACTGGAGAATCGGCGACAGGGCAAGGTGCGCGATACATATGAAGCAACGCTCGACGACGGCACGCCTGTCCTGTTGATCATCGCGACCGACCGAATCAGCTCGTTCGACGTGGTGATGCCCAACGGGGTGCCTAACAAGGGCATTGTGCTGACGCAGATCAGTAAATTCTGGTTCGATATGATCGAACAGAAGCTCGGCGACAGGCTGACGCATCACCTAATTGCGATAGATGCCGATGACGTGGCAGGACTGAGTGACACGGATAAAGAAGTCCTTCGTCAGCGCGTCATGGTGGGCAAACGTTGCAATGTTGTGCCGATCGAATGCGTTGTGCGCGGGTATCTGGCAGGTTCCGGCTGGGTGGAGTATCAACAGAATCAATCGGTGTGCGGCGTGTCATTGCCGGACGGCTTGAAACAATGCAGCAAACTCCCGGAACCGATTTTTACGCCTGCTACCAAAGCAGAGGAAGGGCACGACGAAAACATTTCGTTTGAGCGCGCGTGCGAACTGGTTGGCGAAGAACTGATGACAGAACTGCGCGACATGAGCATTGCAATCTATCGCATGGGTCACGATTACGCATTGTCGCGCGGCATCATCCTGGCGGATACAAAATTTGAATTTGGAATTCCGTTGGAGAATTCGTCATCAGAGCCTATACTAATCGACGAGGTCATGACACCGGACAGTTCGCGGTTCTGGCCTGTTGATCAGTACGAGGAGGGATGTGATCAACCGAGTTATGACAAACAATACGTGAGGAACTATCTGCTTCAGTTGGTCGAACAAGGCAAATGGCACAAATCACCTCCGGGCCCAATTTTGCCAAAAGAGATTGTCGAAAACTCATTAACACGTTATCTTCAAGCTTACGAAGCTTTGACCGGTTCGAAACTGACATTCTGAATCACGACGCAGGCGACAGTCTGTGTTCCGAACAAGCCCATGACGCGCCACGCATGGGCTTGTCTTTTTAACTCGTAAGTTCACAAAGTCACTCCCCAAACTTAACAGCCGGGTCGCGACGCGACCCCGGTAAGTGTGCTGCGTCAAAACGCCGCGCCAATTAAAAAAACATCGCCTACAGCAAACCGCGCATTTTCATGCATAATGAAGCGTGGGTCCCGACGACGAAAGATCGTTCCATGCCCGAGCCACAGGCCCATCCTCAGTACCACCGTATCCGCCGCACGGGGATCGTCGCGCTTGTTGCGGGGCTGATGATCACGTCAATGAAGTTTGCCATCTTTGCAGCGACCAACGCGACCGTTGTGCTGACGGATGCGATCGAATCAATTGCCAATGTCATTGCGGCCGCCTTCGTCCTTTACAGCGTTTGGCTGAGCAATCGGCCGGCTGACAAGGAACACCCGTACGGTCACGGCAAGGTTGAATTCCTGGCCGCCGGCTTTGAGGGAACGCTCATCGGCATTGCCGGGCTGGCGATCGGGTATGAGGCGGTACAGCGTATTATCGAGCCTCAGCCGATCAGGCATCTATTCACCGGTATCTGGATGCTGGCAGGGGTCGGCGTTCTCAGCCTGCTTCTGGCGATTTACATCTATCGCAGTGGCAAGCGGCTGGAATGCCTGCCGTTGATTGCCGATGGCAAGCATCTTTTCACTGATGCTGCTTCGACCCTTGGCGCGGTGATCGCTCTGTTACTTGTGAAGTGGACAGGTTACGCGTGGATTGATCCGGTCGCCGCACTGATCATGGCTGCGCTCATCCTGCGCACCAGTTGGCATCTGGTGCTCGAAGCGGTGCACGGCCTGATGGACCACACGGACCCGGATGACGATGAGTTGATCCGTGATATCCTCGATCAGCAGATCACCGCCGGCCACATCCACGGGTACCACAAGGTGCGGCATCGGCATACGGGATCATTTCATTGGGTCGACCTGCACATTCAGATCAATCCAGACCTGACGGTAAAGCAGGGGCATGAAATCGCCAGCGCGATTGAGCTGCGCATCGAACGCGCACTGGGCAACGCCAATGCCAGCGCTCATGTCGAACCCCACGAAGAAATCGAATAGCGGGGCATTATTGAACCTCCACAACCAGTCGCAGGCTGGTGCTGCCCGCAGCGCGCAGATCTTCGCCTTCGCGGTCGATCTGTTGCGGGTCGGGCCGAACGGTTGCGCCCTTGATGCCGTTGTGTTCCAGGTGCTCGGCAACCAGTGCGCAAATCTGACGCACCGCGCTGCGATAGAATCGGGCGTTGACGCTGGAGAGTTCGGACAGCCGCACCTTGCGCACCTCTTCGCCGGACCGTTGTGAAACGTAGCCTGCGTAGGTGTTGGTGATGGCGACCTTCAACTGCATGATCGCGTTCGGGTCAGGGTACGACTTGCCGTCCTGCGGATAGGCCAATTCAAGACTGGTGATCTGATATCGCTGCGGCCCGTCTGATTCGAACGGCACCGGCATGTTTTTCACGCGGAAGCGTTCACCCATTCGGATCGTACCTTCAGCCAGTTGTGCCTGATTGTTGGTTTCATCACCTTCGCTGACTGATTGTCCTGCATCCAGTCGTGCGACAATGATGTAATCATCCGTCGGCATCACCTTCGGCGATAGTGTCAGCTTGGCACGATAGGTTCGCGTGGCACCGGCGCCGATGCCGCCGACCGGTTCGCTGGTCAGCGTATTCAGCACGATGTCCTGTGCGTCGTCCTTGAAGCGCGAAGCGGGGCGGGCGACCAGCACGATGTCCATCGACAGCTTGCCGGAACTGGTGATGTTGCCCTTGTTCTTCACCTGGATCAGGGCGGTCACCTGCGTGCTGCCGCTGATCACGCCGCTGGGCAGGCCGAGCAGTTCCACATGGCCGGCCAGGTCAATGAACGGGGCGGTGACATCAATGGCAAGACCGTCAGCGGTTACGGCCGCATTGTTATTCTCGTTGGCTTCGCGGATCAGTTCGCCCGAGTCAATTCTTGCGCCAAGGACATACCTGGCAGACTTCAGGCTCGCCGGCAGCGACAGGTTGGCATAGAAGACCTTTGAATGCGTCGGCTCCATGCCCGCGATCGTCTGCGACTCAAGTGTGGCGAGTTTCACATCCGCACTGCCGCGCGTGCCGACGGGGCGGGCGAAGATCGTGATGTCGATCCTCTGGTCGTTCGACATTGCCACGTTCCCCGCGTTGCTCACGCGCACCGGCAGTTGAATCGACCCACCGTGGCCGGCCACAATCTGGCGCGGCAGTTTGGGATTGACAATGTCGCCGATCAGGTCGATGTGCGGTGCGATGACTTTGATCGGATTGGCCGTCGGCGATGTGGCCGAGTTGTTTTCCGTGGTTGTTTCCACCAGCGTGCCGACCGGGTCGATCGACGCGGTGATGGTGTATTCATCCGGATTGCTGCCGGCCGGGAAGTCGAGGTTGCTTGCAAATTCCGTTGAATCGCCCGCGGCCATTGAGCCGACGCTTCTTTCGGTCAACGTTGCCAGGGCGATTGATTTGCCGCTGGTTTTGGGCTTGGCAACAAACTTGACGTTGACTTTCAGGCCCGACGGAAATGGTACGTTGCCTTTGTTGGTCAGGCTGGCGCTGACGCCGACGGCCGGGCCATAGCCCGCCACGACTTGGCCGGTCTGCTGCGGCAGGTTGATCCCCGCTGCCAGGTCATTAAACGGCGCAACTACCACCATGGGACTGGTCGCGGCCGTATTGGCGACATTGTTCTTCTTGGTTGATTCCCTGACGGCTCCAGCCGAATCAGCAACCGCGACAAACATGTACTTGCCGGCCGGCAGATTGGCGGGCATCAGCATGCTGGTTTCAAATCGGCGTGACTTGCCCGGGGCGAGGCCGCCAACGTACTGGTCCGCCAGCGACGCGACGACAACGTCCTTGGCATCGCTGTTTTGATTTGCTGCGGGACGAACAACAATCTTCAAGCCGATTGACTGTTTGTCATTAACGGCAATGTTGCCGCGGTTGATCACGTTCATCGCCAGGTTGGCGGCCGGGCCGTAGCCGGCAATGGACGACTTGGGCAGTTGCGGATTAATTAGCTCCAATGCCAGGTCGACAAACGGAGACGCCACTTTGATCGCGTTGGTCGCGGGAGTGACGGCCCGATTGTTTTTGCTGTTGGATTCATTGACGGTCTTGCCGGCATCGATACTGACGGCCGCGGCGTAGGCACCCTGCTGAAGGGAGTCGGGGATTTCCACCTGCGTAATGAATTGGCGGGACTGGCTCGGCCCCATCGCCCCGACTTTCCGGTCTGCCAGCGTTGCGAGAACGACATCTTTCGCGGCGCTGTCACCAGCCGAAGTCGGGTGAGCCGCAAACCGGACCTGGAGGCTTGCGTCGTCCGGGAGCGCGACGTTGCCGATGTTGGTCACTCTGGCAATCAATGGAATGGTTGAACTGTGCCCGGCGATGACGCTGCTTGGCAGCTTCGGATCGACCAGTTCCACCTTCAGATCAACAAACGGTGCGACGACTTTTACAGCACTTGCCGTGGGGGTGACGGCGCGGTTGTTCTTGCTGCTTGACTCGTTGACGGTCTTGCCTGCATCAATGCTGACCGCGGCGGTATATGCGCCGGCCTTCAGAGAGGCCGGGAGTGCCATCTTTGCCGCGAACTGACGCGATTGATTCGGCCCCAACGTGCCGATCGACTGGTCGCCAAGGGTAGTGACCACCACGTCACTTTTTGCGCTGTCACCAGCGGAGTTCGGGTGAGCCGCGAATCGAACCTGAACCACAGCATCTTTCGGCAGCGCCACATTGCCAACGTTGGTCACTTTAGCTGTCAGCGAAATCGCTGCGCTGTGTCCGGCAATGACACTGCTCGGCAGTTTGGGGTCGACCAGTTCCACTGCCAGGTCGACGAACGGCTTGGCGATGGTGATGGCTTTGGCTGCATCCGTGACGGTGGTGTTGTTGGATCGCGTTGATTCGGGAACGATGCCGGCGGAGTCGATGGTCGAAACCAGCACATACTTACCTGCCGCCAGTCCGGCCGGCAGCACATGTGATCCGCTGAACTGCTTTGCCTGGCCGGGCGCGAGGTCTGCAATGGACTGGCCGGTCTGCATGCCGATGACCACATCCTTGCCGGCGTCCTTTGCGCCTGCCGGGCGCGCGAAGTGTTTGATATCGATCTTCTGATTGGGCGCCACGGGTACGTTGCCGGTGTTGGTGATCTTGATGGTCACCACAGCAGCGGGGCCATGCCCGGCGATGGCGGAAGCGGGCAGTTTGGGGTTGACCAGATCGGCGACCAGGTCAACGTACGGTGCTGCAACGTCGATGACCTGTCCCTTATCCGTGGCCGTATAGTTGTTCTTCTCATCGTTTTCGACCAGCGCGTTGCCGGCATCTGCCCAGGCGGAGAATGCGTACTTGTCCGGTTTGAGGTTGGCAGGAATGGCAAAGGCGGCGTTGAATGTCTGCGACTGACCCGGCGCGAGGTTCGCAACACTCAGGCCGGGCAAGGTGGCCATGGCCACGTCCTTGTCCGCTGACTTAATCGACTTGGCCGGGCGCGCGAAGACGCGCACGTCGATCGTCTGATCAGACAGCAGCGGCACATTGCCGTTGTTGGTGACTTTCACCGGAATGGTCAGCTTTGTTCCGGTGCCCGCAATGGCGGTCTTGGGCAGTTGCAGGTTCACGATTTGCGCGGTGATGTCCACGCGCGGCTTGGCAATCGCGATCGCATGATCCACGGGCGTGGCGGCATAGTTGTTGTCGCGATCCGGCTCCTTGATGGTTGCGCCGGAATCGACATATGCGACCAGTACGTATTTATCCGGCGTCATGCCGGCGGGGAAGCCGACGCGCGCCTGGAACATCTGCGATGTGCCGGGGTTCAGGCCGCTGATATTCTGACCCTTGAGCGTATCGAGCACCACATCGTTGGTAGCGTCTTTGCCTTTGCCGGCCGGGCGCGCGGCTACGGTGATGTCGATCAACTTGCCGGAGGGCACCGCGATGTTGCCGTCGTTGGTGACTTTGATGGGAATGGTCAGGCGCGTTTCAGAGCCGGCGACAATCGCCTTGGGTGGCCGCAGGCTGACGATGCCGGCCGCCAGATCAATAAACGGCGCCTCAATGCCGATCGGTTCGGGGTAGATCAGCAGATTGTTGTTCTCATCCGCTTCCTGCATCTTCGGCGTGGTGTCGAGTTGCACGAGCAGCTTGTATGTGCCGACCGCCATATCGGAAGGAATGATGCCTTCGAGTGTAAGCGTAAAGGCTCGGCCCGGTGACAGGTCAGAGATGGGGCGGTTGTCGATCTTCTTGAGAATCACGTCGCGCTTGGTGTCGCGTGCGTCTTCCGGACGCATCAGCATGCGGACGTTCATCTTCTGACCGGCCGGGTACGCCACACTGCCCGCGTTGGAAATCTTGACCGGGATGGTAACGGTTTCGCTCGTCCCGCCGACCACTTTCTTGGGCGCTTTGGCATTGACCAACTCACCGGCCAGGTCGACCACCATGGCCATGACCTTGATCGGCTCGAGCACCATGGCGGTATTGTTCGCTTCGTTGGCTTCCTTGATCAGGTTCTCCGCATCAATCACGGCACGTAGCATGTAGCTGTCCACCGGCAGATTGTTCGGGATGGATGCTTCGATTTTGATCGTTTGAGACTTGCCGGGTGTCAGGTCCTCAAGGCTATCTAGCTGCTTGTTGGCCAGCACGATGTCGGCCTTGGCGTCCATGGCCTTCTTCGCAGGCCGGGCGATGATGCGCATGGAAATATGTTGGTCCGCGCTGAATGCCAGGTTGCCGCCATTGGTGATTTTGACCGGCACGGTAATCGATTTGCTGGTGCCGACCACAATGCCCTTGGGCAGTTTGGCCGCGATGATGTCCGCGATCAGGTCAACGCTCGGCTCGGAAATGCCAATTGTGTCGCGCAACTGATGCGTATTGTTGGTTTCGTCAGATTCAATGACCGCGTTTGATGTGTCCACCACGGCCCTGATGTGATACGTCTTGACCTGCAGCGGCCCGGGGAATTCCGCGATCAGATACACCTTGCGGCTGTCGCCAGGCTTTAAGCCGCTGATCGACTCGTTCTCCGCCTTGGCGATGATGACGTCCTGCTTGTCATCCAGCACGCCGACCGGTCGGCCGACGATGGCGATATCAATGCGCTGTCGATCAGCTGCGGCGATGTTACCTTCGTTACTGACTTCAACCGGGAAGCGCGCCACGCCGCGCCCGCCGGAGACAATGCGCTGCGGCAGGGTGACGTTGCCGAGCTTGATGGTCAGATCGACCGCGCCTTCGTCGGATTCGGAAACGATGTTGCCCGAATCCACATAAGCGAGCAGGGCGTATTTGTCCTTGGTCACATGCGACGGCAGTGTGACGCGGACCTTGAACCCTCGGGCCTTGTCGTTCTTCTCCGCGGCAATGGGCTGAACCGCGTGCACCTTCAATTCCAGCTCACCTTCGCCAGCCGCCTGTCGCGATAATGGGCGGGCAAACATCTTGATATAAACCCGTTCACCGGCCGCCTGATCCAGCGATGAGGCGGGGACGCGTACAACGAGATTGATCACGCGCCCGCCGGCGTCCTGTGCGTTGACGTTAAAACTCAGTAAAAAACCCAGAAGCATCAAAACCGCAAAAGAAGCGACTGGGAGAATACGACGGCGCGTCGGCTCGCCACCCCGAGCCGTACCTGACCGTTGACAGGTTTTCATTGATGACCACCCTTGATCGAGAATTCTGCAGAAACCGCCCAAAGTCAGGCGTAAACGTGTCGCGAATTATAACCTGTTATAGCCGAATGCTCTAGCGACCAGCAGCAGGTTATCCGGTTTGAGCGGCCCGGCGGGTCAATGGCATATTTAAACGCTAGAATACCCGTATGAGTCCAACCAAATCAGCTAACGGCTCCCAAACACCATCGATCCCCGAAACGCGGTTTGAAGAGGAGATGATCCTCCCGCTCTGCGCTGTTTTTCGGCGATATCTCAAGCAGGAGGGGCTGAAGTTCACCCCGGAACGCGCGAAGATCCTCGACGCCGTACTCGCCAAGGAGGGGGTGTTCGAGGCGGATGAACTGACGTTTGAGCTGCGCAACATTGGCCACCGGGTATCCAAGGCTACGGTCTATCGCACGCTGAAACATCTTTTAGAGGCCCGCATCATTCGCGAGGTGCTGATTGATTCCAAGCTGTCGCACTATCGTTTGTGTTCCGGGCGCGAACCGAAGGCGCATCTGGTGTGTCTTGAAACGAATGAGATCATCGAGTTCGACGCGCCGGAACTGGCCGAACTGCGCGATCGGATTGCCAAGGAGCGCGGGTTCGAACCGGTGACGTATCAGTTTGTGGTGTATGGCTTGTCGCCGGAGGCGCAACAGGAGGCGGCCAAGGATAAGGATGATGATGACGAAGAGGATGAGTGAGCGCTTAAACGTACCGATTGTCTTGTGTCGTTAAGATAACGACGCTAACATGGGCTTTCAGGTTGGTCCGTTCACCATTGTCCGGGGGACGCACCTCGAATACTTGACTGGAACGTTGTGTCCGGCTGAAACTGAAGTTGCTTTCGGATATGTGACGATTGTCAGCCGTCTTGTCAATCAAAACCAAATAATTTCCGGAGGATGATATGCGAACTGCGTTTCTGATCGACTTGCCGTTAGTTGTCTTGTTGTTTGCGCTGGCCGCGCACGCTGCCGCCCAGAGCGGCCCGAACGAACTGAAGAATGCTGAAGCGCTTTTGGAGTGGCTACAGCAGGCGCCAGAGAGCCAATCTGAAGAAACGGATCAAGACCAGAACGTTCAATCATCAGCGATCAAAGCCTTTGAACGGGAGGCGGGAAACCTCAATGACGAGCAACTTGCGACTCGCTGGGTAGCGTTGCTCAAAACCGCGCTTGAAGACGAAGCCAAGGCGGCAGATGAGGGGGAGGTCTTTGGCTTTCACATGCACGACGAGGAGGAGGAGCATAGTCAGATCGTGAAGGTGATTCAGGTCCTCCCGCATCCCCGTTCCTGGGATGCGATTCGAAAGGAACTGTACCAGTTGGCCGATACGGTTGCGGCGCAAAAAGCGGTGCGGGCCTTTGCGTTGCGTCTGTTGGGTGATGTGTTATCCGGCGATTACGCCGATGCGCACTCACATCTGCAAGCGCTGCAGAAAGAGATTGCAGCCAGTTCCGAGCCGATGGAGCATCGCGGCTTGTTTTATGTGCTTCCGGAACTACATGAGTTCATTATGTTCGCCCGGCGCGATATAGAGGCATTTAAGCAGGATATTGATCATCGAATCAAGGAGTATGAACTGGCAGCCAAGATGGAGATGGAGGACGACTACGACGATGATTTGGAATTGCCTGATATTGTGATGTTGCTGGGTGAGGAAGAAGCCACGCCACTTCTAAAACGCGCCCTGGCGCTGAATGTGCCAGTCGAGTTGAAATCCGGAACGCCGACCTATCGTCTTGCACAGAAGCTGGCGCTTCAGGAGATTGATAACGCGAAGGCCCCGTCCTGGCAACTTTGCGAAGACTTTGGAGCGACCGCTTTATTTGAAGCGTATTACGAGCGATTCCCGCAAACAGAGCAGAAGCTTGATCAGGCTGTGCAGGGCATACAGATGACGCCCGAAATGCTTCGGGCAGTGCAGAGCATGAAAGACGAGAGTCGATGGCGCAGCAGGCATAACGAGGCGATTCATTACTACTGGATCGGGTTGGTACTACAGAGGAAGCCGGACAAGGCAACCCGCTTCATCGCAGACCAGAACGTTCTGGGTGGTGAGGAGGACGGCCTGAACTACCGCTTGCTTAGCGGCCAGAAAATTCCGCCGCGTCATTACAGCAAGATCTATCGGTTTTTGTCGGATCTGCTGACGGCGCATCCGGAATACGATTTGTGGTCATCCTTCATTCACTTTGCCGCGCTTATAAATAATCCGCAGGCGGCGCTTGACTTGTTGGACCGGAAGCTGGCTGATGACACACTTGATCAGCCTGTGCGCCGATCGTTGCTGTCCGTGAAGATCAACGCGCTGCTCGCGGCGGGTCAACTTGAAACAGCCATTGGGCACATTCGCAAGACCCTTGGTACAGCGAAAGGGGAGACGCGGACGCGCGCAATCGAGCAGCTGATCGAACTCGGCGTTGCAACTGAAAACAAAGCCCTGGCCATGGAAGGGCTGGCTTTGATGGGGGAACAGTTGGATTCGGATCCGCGATCCGGCTGGCGCTACGATCGCACACAGTTGATCGCGGCTTATATCAAACTGGGTGAACTGGATCAGGCCTATGAAATGACAAGCCGGTCACTGAAGAGCGAACTACATGGCGGCGAGTCGTCGGACATGTATCCGTCAATGGGGGGCCACGGGGAATCGGTCGAGTTTCTTGAATTGCTGGTCGCAATTTATGTAGAGCAAGAGCGATACGACGACGTGATTTATCTTCTGGACCACGCGCCGTGGTGGGGCGTCAAGGACGCCGCGCAGTGGATATCGCTTCATCAACCCTGGCATTACGGATGGAGATCGAGTTCCGACGGTTCTTTTGTTCGGCACGTGGCGCTTGCATTTCACAAGACCGGCAAGAGCGATGTTGCATTGCGGCTGATGGATGCGCGCATGAGCGACGATCAGTCCGATGATGACGACTACCGACTGTTGCTTTCGATTGGCCCGGACAACCTGGTCGAACGCCTGGATCGCCTTGCATCGCTGGACCGCTTTGAGGAACGACCACTGATATGGAAGGCCCATGTCCTGTGTGAGAAGGGGCAACTCGAGGATGCCCTGTCGATCGTCAAGCAGGCGATTGCGATTGATCCATCAGATGGGGAGCAGCCCAAGGGCCGTCGGATGCACGCCTACGCAGTGCTGGCGGACATTCTCGGCCAGATGAATCAGAAAGAGGACGAGGCGCTGTATCGAAAGGTGGTTCGCGCGATTCGTATGTCTGAACGAGCGGATGAATTGGCCTCAGCCGGGCTGGCCACCGATGCGATCAACCTGTACAGGCAATCGCTGAATTTGTTTTCTGATGCGTATTGCATCCAATCCAGAATCGCGCTGAAGCTGGCGTCCCAGGGTGATATGAAGGCGGCAGCAGACCATTACCGGCGTGCTTTCGAACTGATGCCGGACAGCTTCGGCCAAATCGAAAGTCACTGCTTCGGGTGTGAGGGTGTCTTTGCCGGCCAGTACGCGCAACAGATCGCAACGGAAGTTTTTGCGGATCGCGTCAGTAAGTCACCGGATAATCCGCAGGTCTACTATCTGCTGGGATTGTTGCAGGAAGAACAGAATAAAATGGAACAGGCAGTTGGGAATTTCCAGAAAGCCGTTTCGCTGGACCCGGACTACTTCAATGCGTGGGACAAGCTTCTCGACCTGTCCAGCACATTTTATGTTTCATCGGAGGTGGCCAATGACGCAGCCGCGAACCTGATTCGTCTGGACCCGCTTGCCAGACGATTTGGCCATTATTCCCTGGTGCGAATGACCGATCTTAAGAAGTTGTGGCTGCTATACGATCAACTTGAGGCTCCCCAAATCGAGCAGCCCGAGTCGATCTACCCGCTGGCAGCCGCGACCCGGTTGGCGGATCAGTACCAGTCCATGGCTGGGGATCAGTTCATGTTCGAGCCCGATTACGATGGAGACGATGATGGGCCGGCGACACCGGGAAAAGCGGTTGCGCAACATCAGGCGATTGGCGTGATTGCCCAGTTGCTGGCGTATTCGCAGGAGCCGTGACGCATTCGTGGCGTAGGGTAAGAATGATGATGAAGAGGACGATTGAGCACTTTTACTCTTCAGCCAGATGAGCCTGCTCGATCGGTTGGCTGATCAGATAGCCGCCCTCGAGCTGCTTGCCCAACTCTACTTTCTGCTATAGTACATTCCACAACCACCACCTGATCCGTCCCGAATCCTTCCTGACGGCTTCGTTCCTGATCAAAAAAGAGTGTGTTGGCATGCCTTGAACGGTCTTTCCGTGACGTTCGTCGTCACAACTGTTGCTGGGCATACTCGTTGAAGTTGCTCCAGCAACAGGGATATTTATGCAATTTGTTGATCTCGAGCTTGATAAGCTCATCCTTCGTGCCGTGGCTGAAGAAGGCTACGAAACCGCGACGCCGATCCAGGCGCAGACGATTCCTCATACTGTCGCCGGGCGCGACGTGCTTGGCTCGGCCCAAACCGGGACGGGCAAGACGGCCGCGTTTGCCTTGCCAGTGCTGCATCGGTTGATGGCAGCCGGCAAACCGAAAGGCGGGCGGCCGATCCGGTGCCTGGTGCTTTGCCCGACGCGCGAGTTAGCCGTGCAGATTGGGGAGAGCTTTGATACCTACGGCCGTCACACGCCGATTCGCACTGCCGTCGTCTTTGGTGGCGTGGGGCAGTATCAGCAGGTCAAGGCACTACGCCGCGGCGTTGATGTGTGCGTTGCGACGCCCGGGCGTCTGCTGGATCTGATCGGGCAGGGGTATGTTGATCTTCGTCGTGTGAAGACGCTGATCCTTGATGAAGCGGATCGCATGCTCGATATGGGGTTCATTCATGACATTCGCCGCGTGATTGAGCGCGTCCCGCCGGTGCGGCAGACATTGTTGTTTTCCGCGACGATGCCAACTGAGATTCGTAAGCTCAGCAAGGATCTGCTCAGTGACCCGGTGACAGTGCAGGTGGCTGCGGAGTCTTCCACAGCTGAGCGTATCGAGCAATCCGTCTGTCATGTTCGTAAGACGAACAAGACGGCGTTGCTGGTGCATTACCTTGAGAATCTCGGGATGTATAAGACGATCGTGTTCACGCGCACCAAGCACGGGGCGGACAAGGTGGTCCGTCAGTTGAAGCGCGCGAAAATCGCGTCAGCTGCGATTCACGGCAACAAGAGCCAGAATGCGCGGCAGGCCGCGCTGGGCAAGTTTCGCGACGGACATCTTGGGGTGCTGGTCGCAACCGACGTAGCTGCGCGCGGCGTGGATATTGATCAGATCACGCACGTGGTGAACTATGACGTGCCGCGCGATCCGGAAAGTTATGTACACCGTATCGGTCGCACCGCGCGAGCAGGCGAAGCGGGCGTTGCGATTACGTTTTGTGATGAAGAGGAACGTCCGTTTCTTTCTGACATCCAACGACTGATCCAGATGAAAATCGACCCGCGTGAAGATGCATCGAATCTTGTCGAGCCGACGCCCAGCCAACTGTGGCGTCGGCCCGCGTCAAAAAAGACAAGCCGACGGGCCAAGCCTCGCCAGCAGCGCCGTCGTCGGTCGCGCGGGCGTCGACCGGCCGCGCGGGCTCGTTCCTGACACCTTTATCGACCCAAGACGTCAAAAATCCGTTGCGTCATTCGTTTAAACAGTGACGGGGGAGGCTGGACCTGTTCGCTCTCATCCGTCGGGTCGATTACTCCGATGGCTTGGTATCCCCGCGAAGATGGCCCATCAAAGGGTGATAGTCCGAACGCCCTCCAGAGGGCTTCTGTTTCATCCATGTAGTAGTTGCTGCTGATGTCGATATCAGCTTCCTCCGGAAGCGGGTCGCCTTCGGACGACACGTCTGTGTCCACGCAATCGATTTTTCGGCGCAGTTTGCCGTTTTCAAAGCAACAGAAGTAAGCACATCCGCCGGTTGTCTCGACGACAAACGATAAGACGGTGCCAAACTCCATGCTTAGCTGCGCGAGGATTTCTTCATCCGAGGGTAGGACGTACGTGTCTTCCATCATGATCGCCCACGGGCCGTCCTGCCATAAAACGTAGACATCTCTGCCGAGGTCGCCCTCCAGCCCGCCAGTCGTGACATAATGCCCGTGTGACTTACGCCATACTTTAATAGCGTCTAAGCTGGGGAAATTTCCATCGGAGACGATTATTTCGAAATCCGTGCAGTTGTTGGAGAAAGCTTCCCGGAGTTTTGCAACGGAAGTCTTTGCAGCTATGAAGCCGATGTGCATGCCCATAGTCGTTTTCTGCCGATAATGACGTTGCGCGCAAAAGCTTTGTAGCTCGCCAGTATTGTATCAAGCGTCAAAGATTGTATCTGACACTGTTTCAGTATCTGCTGTCAGATGATTACCTAATCGGCATTGTGGTCCTTCAGGTTTTAATTGCTTTCTGGTTGTCAGACGGTATACTCCCGCCGCTATGTAGTTGCGATCCTTCCTGATTCAGTCAACCTGTTATTCAATTGATTGACGACTACGACCATTGCCCGACGGGCAACGTTTTTGTGTTTGTCTTCGGGGTGTGATGCCGTGTGTTGCAGATGATTTAATCGGCACAAACGGATCTGGGGCTGCCAATGAAATGTGTTGGCGCCCCGCCATCGGGCTTGGTGCGGTTGGCGTGAAAGCTTTCAGAGGCTGGTGGTGAGTGCATCGTGCTGTGTGATTCGGCGCGATGGGTATCGGTCTATCTGGACGACGCGCTTTTGGAGAGTAGAAAGACAGATGTTCGACTTTTTTAAACGACGTTCCACCGGGTTGAAAGACGAAATTTTGTGTGGCTTGACGGTGGCCCTGGCGATGGTGCCGGAGGCGGTGGCCTTTGCCATTATCGCGGGCATCCATCCGTTGCACGGCCTGTATGCCGCGTTCATGGTGGGGCTGATCACGTCGATCTTCGGCGGCCGGCCGGGCATGATTTCCGGGGCGACCGGGGCGCTGGCGGTGGTGATCGTTGCGTTAATCGCGCAGCATGGCATTGCGTATCTGTTCCCGGCGGTGGTACTGATGGGGCTGATTCAGATCGGCGTCGGCGTGTTGCGGCTGGGTAAGTTTATTCGTCTGGTGCCACACTCCGTGATGCTTGGTTTTGTCAACGGTCTGGCGATTGTGATTTTCATGGCTCAATTTGCCAGCTTCCGCGAGCCGGTGCGGGATGAAGCCGGTCGGGTCGTCAGCTTCGACGGGCCGTGGCTGGTTGGTGGCAGCCTGGCGACGTTGATTATTCTGGCGCTTCTGACCATGGCCATCATTCACTTTCTGCCCAAGCTGACCCGGGCGGTGCCTTCTTCCCTGGCGGCGATTGTCAGCGTGACGTTGATTGCGACATTCGGACTGCCGCTGCTCGGGCTTGATACAAAGACCGTGGGGGATATTGCCGGATCGATCAAGGGTGGCTGGCCTTGGGAATGGTTTGCATTTCCGTTTGGTGACATGACTTGGGCGACGATGCTTTCACTCGAAACGTTGAAAATTATTTTGCCATATTCACTGATTCTGGCAGCGGTTGGTTTGATTGAATCGCTGATGACACTGACGCTCATCGATGAGATTACCGACACGCGCGGCCGGGGTAATCGCGAGTGCATCGGCCAAGGGTTGGCCAACATTCTGACAGGTATGTTCAGTGGCATGGGCGGCTGTGCGATGATCGGGCAGAGCCTGATTAACGTGAACTCCGGCGCACGCGGCAGGGCGTCGGGTATCTCTGCCGCGCTGTTCCTGTTGATGTTCATTCTGTTTCTCTCGCCGCTGATCGAAGTCATTCCGATGGCGGCACTGGTCGGCGTAATGTTCATGGTAGTCATCGGCACGTTTGAGTGGACCAGTCTTCGTATGTGGCGCAAAGTGCCGGCCAGTGATATTGTGGTGATGCTCATCGTGACCGGAGTGACCGTGTTTGCACACAACCTCGCGCTGGCGGTGCTGATCGGCGTGATCGTTTCCGCTTTAGTCTTTGCGTGGCAGCATGCGACGCACTTGGGCGCGGATACGCACTTCAACGAGTTTGGCGCGAAGATCTATCAGCTTCACGGCCCGCTGTTTTTTGGCTCGGCAAGCCATTTCCGTGATCTGTTTGATCCGTCCAGCGATCCGGATGATGTGGTCATCGACTTTTACTACACGCGCGTGTATGACCAATCAGGGCTTGAGGCGATCAATGCACTGGCGGAGCGATATGCCAAAGCCGGCAAACAGTTACACCTGCGTCATCTGAGTGCCGAATGTCGTGACCTGCTCGATCGCGCGCGCGACCTGGTTGAAGTCAATATCTCGGAAGACCCGCATTATCACGTATCGGCAGATCGGCTTGGGTGAGGCGTTTAGGCGGTTGTTGTAGCGATCGTCGCGAAATTGTCACTCATCGTGTGCGGGCGTCTGTTCTTCCGGCACTTTGTACGGCTTCCATTTGTTCATCTTGTGGATCATCCAACTGCTCAGCGGCGACCTGTACCTTCCAAAAACATACTCCTGATCGTATGCCGCAAAGACGAAGTGCCAGTTCGGTGTGTCAGGCCAGTACCACAGCGGCATCTTGTCATTCACGTAGATAGACATCCGCCGCAAACGCTCGGCATTCATGTCGCTACCCATCAGTTCGCCGAGGCTCCATGCCGCCAGGCTCCACGGATTGGCCGCCGCGACTTCCAAGTGTTCCACAGTCTGGGGATACCAGAGATATTCGTTGTAGGCCCTCTGGATACTTTCGACACGTTTCTGTGGTGGATTGCGCAGTAACTCGACAAGTGTTCGAGCGATTTGCTTATCGCCTTGCATGCGCAGGCCGCGAACCACTTCCTGGCTGACAAAGTAGTCGTGGCCATAGGCGCCCAGCAGTAACGGGACCACGTCTGGATGATCGGTCAGAGAGATGCCCTGAACCAGGCGTCTACCGATTTCGCACTTGTCAGGCGGCAGTCCCCTCATGCGCACTGCGTGCTTCATCGAGAAATCCCTGGGCGCGATGGGGTTGTCCAGCAACGGCTTCGCGCCCGCCACGGCGCGTGGGTCACCAAACATGCCAAGCGCCAGCACGGCAATGCCGTCCATGGCTCGTTGATCCGGTGGGATATTGGCCAGCGCCTCATCGATCAGTGGAATATCCTGCGGATGACCGGCAATGGCCAGGGCAAGAACCGCCGTCGACCGAATACCTCTCATCTCATCGTCTTTTTTTGCCAAGTCTGCCAGCCGGCGCCGGATAATACGGATTTGCCGCTCCGCTTTATACCCGACCAGCCGTCCGGTGCTGTCATGTTCGGGGACGGTGTAGAGGCGCCGCAGATGCAGACCCAGACCGATGATGGCAGTGTCGCGTGGTGGATAAACAACAGGCCATCCGTGATTCAACGGCCGTTGGACGTTGGGGTGAAGGCAGGTATTGAAGAAGGGGATACGGATGATCTCCAGCAGTTGATCCAGGGCGGGATGTTTTTCGTACAGATCGAGCCGATGGCCCAGAGCGATCAGTGGTGAGATTCGCGGATCCGGCACTTGATTCGTGTAGTACCGGATGTGCACCTGCATCGGCATTTTGACCCATACCGACAGTTTGCGCATGAATTCTTTGCGGAGTAGCGCACCAACATGCTTTGATCGGAAGGCCCGGTCGCCGCGCAATGGGCGCGTCAGGATACGTGTGGCTCGGCGGTCCAAATGATGGCGATGGCCCAGCACCTGCGCGGCCCTTTCGCGAAGCGGATCGGGCTTGGGCAAGAGCAGATGAATGTTCTCGATGTGGGACAACAGTTCAATTCGGTGCATGAAGGGATACTCTTTATAGTCCCACCATGAGAAGACACGGTCGAGCAGCTCAGTGTCCTGTGAGTCCGTTTCGCCCATCAACATCGTTAGTGCCTGGTCGGCGAGGAACTCATCGGCTGATCGCTTCAGTACGGCCCATGCAAATGCGCGACGGTCTTCTTCGGGGATCATGGGTGTGACGGCGATCATGGCCAGGCGTTGCGCGTCCGTCGCCCGTTGCGTCAGCAGTGCCATCTCACGAGAGTCCGGGCGGATCAATATCTGTTGTGCTGTTTGCGGCCTTGCCAGCTTTTTGTACTTGGCTACCAGCCATCGCGCATCAACTGTATCCTTCGGCTGGTTGAGTAGATCAAGCAGCACTTTCCGAGTCTCTTCCGCGTCGCCTGAAAGCAGACTGACTGCCATGATCCGGCAGGCCATGTCATGAACGATGACGGGTCTGGGCTGGCGAAGAAATGCCTTGGCCTTGCCATTACCAATCAGGCCGAGCGCGATGTATGCACCCCGTCGCACAGCCAGAGATTTGTCTTCGGACGCCAACTCGATCAATCGCTCGACTGCTTCATGTCGATTCATTCGTCCCAGTGAGAAAGCGGCTGCCGCACGCGTAGCGGGGTCCGGGTGTTTCGTCGCTTCCAGTAATACTTCTGCTACCTCGGCATGCGAAGGAATTTCTACCTGCTCGTTTTCTTTTCGCTCCTGCGGCTGAATGCCAGCCTGAGCACGAGCCCGCTCAATCGCTGCTTCCGCCTCGGCCAGATACCATCGTTCATTCAGAAGCCACCATCGCAACGTGCCGAACCATCGCGGTGTGTTGTCTTCCGTCTGGATCGATTTGCGCAGATCGAATGATTCAATCGTTTCTGCGATCGATTTTTCTTCAATCCATACCGGGTAGTTTTCGTGCAACTGCCCGTGACAGAGGTTTACCGAAGCCAACAGACTTATCAGCCCGCAGACCATCGCCGGCGTGTAATGTTTGAACAGAGTCATTGGCCGCTCCCAGAACAAGCGGTAAAGAGGGAGGAGGACTTACGTCCGCTTTTAATATGATAATTCACGCGGTCCGCTGGCCAAAGCTTTTTCCCGGAAAGGGATCGAGAGAATGAACTGCACACGCCTCAAAAGTGCTTCATTCCTCGTCGAGATCCGCCTGCTCGATCGGGCGGCTGATCAGATAATCACCTTTGAGCCACTTGCCCAGATCGATCTGGCGGCAGCGTTTGGAGCAGAATGGGAACTGGCCGGCATCTTCTCTAACCGAAGTCTTGCATATCGGGCAGGGCGAAGTGGGAGCTGATTTTGCGAATGGTTCGAGCGCGGCTGTCAGTTGCTCGAAACGATCTTGCCATGTATCCGATGCGTTGATGCGCACGGAACGCTCGTCGTCATTTTCGTGCGTCAGTTCAATGTGCAGCGCGTCGTTGCCCAGTGCGCCACCAAGACGGTCGGCCCATTCCACGGCCACGATGGCGTTTTCACGAATTTCTGAGCCGTTGGTGTCGGCATCCCAGCCGATGGTTTGCAGTTCTTGAGGACCTGCAAGGCGATAGGCGTCGATGTGGACCAGAATCGGGCCGGTGTCGGTTTCGTATTCGTGGACGAGTACGTAAGTGGGGCTGGCGACCTGGTGCGTATCAATGTTCAGAGTGGTAGCCAGCCCTCGGACGAATTGGGTTTTGCCCGCGCCGAGTTGGCCGACCAGCGCGATCACATCGCCTGCCTGCGCGAAGCGGCCGACGATGCTGCCGAGCTCGACGGTTTGTTTCTGACTGGTTGTCTGGCCTTGCCAGGTTGGTGTACTCATGAGCCGGTATGCTCCCATCCAAAGTCAGCCAAAGATTGTAGCGTGCCATCGGGGAGTCGGACATTCAGTTGCGGCGTTTCAACGATTTGGCCAATGGGGGTGATCGGCACGTCTTCGATCTGGCTTGGCACCTGTTCCGGGGGCATGGTGAAGCAGAGTTCGTAGTCTTCCCCGTCACCGATGGCGTGTTGCCATGCCGGTTTGCCAGATTGGGTGACCGCCTGTTGTGCGGCTGGGCTGATGGGCAGCTTGTCCGCGTCGATCACGACGCCGAGGTTTGCTGCGCGGCCGATGTGGCCGATGTCCTTGGCCAGGCCGTCGCTCAAGTCGATCATGCAGTGTGGGCGGTGATGTTCTGCCAACGCTCTGGCGGCGGTGATACGTGGTTGGAAGTCCAGATGATGCGTGTAGCCGTCAAGGGTGATCAGGCTGCCGCCCAGGGCGCCTGTGACACAGATGGCATCGCCGACTTGGGCACCTGTGCGTAGAATCGGCTCGATGCCTGCCGGTTCAGCCAGCACGGTGACGGTCAGCATCAGGCGTTGGTCCCAGATGCTGATGTCTCCACCGAACAGGGGGCAGTTGAATTGTTCCGCGACTTTTCGCATGGCGTTGAACAGTTTGTTGGCTTTATCCTGGCCGAAGTCGCGTGGGAGTGCGGCTGCTGCGACCATACCAACGGGAAGGGCGGCCATGGCGGCGATGTCGGACAGGTTGCGCGTTACCGCTTTGCGAGCGACTTGATTGAGGCTTGCCGTCGTTGAATCGAAATGGACCTGGTCAGCCAGTTGATCGACGGCGACCAGAACGGTTTGCCCGCCGATGGTGATTGCGCCCATGTCGTCGCCCGGTGGGATCATGATGTGCGATCCCAATGACGGGTTTGATGTATAGATGTGTTGTAACAGGTCAAGCTCGCGCATGGTATTTCAGGTTTTAATTTTAGCGTATCGGGTGTTACCGCGAGCCGTCACGTCCCCGTGACGGTCAATCATCCGCAACCAAGTCGTGTTCAAATACACGATGTTCAACGTCGCTGTGAGTCAACCGTCGCGGGGACGCGACGGCTCGCTACGACGAATTCTGCTGGGTTTCGTTGACCTCGAACAGGAATTGATACTTGCCGCCCAGCCGTTGCCTGGTGATGTAGATGATTTCCTGGGCATGCCCCTCAAAGTGGCTGATGGCGTGATAGATCGCGGTCTGCGTATTGGTGTCAAAGCCCTGGATATGACAGGGTCTTAAAAGGTCCGCTTCGTGCAGCGATGCCATGACGCGGTCCGCTTTCTCAACGACGACGTGCAGACGCAGGCGAAGTTCATCCAAGGGGATCGGATCGCGCTGGGCGAACTCGGTTTTACGATCGCGCTGGAATTCCTGCTTGCCGACACCGGCGAGAATCCATTGGCTCATGTTGCCGACCAGATGCAGAACGATATTGCCGATGGCGTTCATTTCTTCATGCGGGCGCCACCATGCATCATTTTCGTGGATCTGACTTAGACAGTGTTCGATGCGCAGGTAAGCCCCTTCGAGCGTCTTACGCGAGTCTGCGAGGAAACCTTCGCTGACAGAATGATATGTGCCGTTGAGGTCATACACGGACATGAGATCGCTCCTGCCTGCGGGTTATTTTGCAAGTTTCGCGATGATACGCCAGACGTCATGCGGCGACAGGCTCAGGCCGACCTGCTCATTGAACGTTGCCACGAGCTTGTCGAATGCGTCGTTGTAAGGCAGTTGATCGCGAAGCGACAGTCGGCCGATTGCCTGTTCCACGAGTTGCACGAGCAACTGCTCGTGCTCGCCATCAATGCGAGGCGGCTGTGAAGCGGCCCGTCCCATTCGGGGCATGCGTCCGGCCTTGCGCAGGTTGTGCAGCCAGTGAAACAACTGGGCGCGCGTCAGAGCGCCGTACGGCTCTTCCGAATCGCCTTGGCCAACCATGGCCGTATAAATCCGCTCAAACTCCGGCGTGTAGGGCAGGTCATCGAGCGTGCGGCCCTGCTTCTGATAAACGCTGATCAACAGTTCGTCGTCGGCGGTTTCAAAGAGTTTCGGTTGCGCATTGCTTTCGGTCATTGCTATACCGCTTCGGCCTCGACTTTGACACTTTCAGTTTCGGTCATCGGGATATCCCATTTGACCAGGCCTGGCTCCATGTGTTGACCGGTCAGTTCGCCGCCGGGCAGGACGCGTACCGCGAATCCATATCGGCCGCTGCTGTCTACTCGGGCCTGCCCGCTGTACTTGTGTTTGCCGGAGCCGAGGTCCTGCTCGTGTCTGAGGTTGGTCACCTGTCCGTTTGCGATGCTGCCGTCGTTGTTCAGTGGCCCGACGTATGCCTGCGTCACAATGTCCGCCGGGCTCAAGCCATCGAGGTTGACAGTCACGTTCACTTGCAGGCTATCGCGCACACCCATTGGCGAGCCTGTATTGGCCGTGACGTCCTCGATCCTGATTTTGGCCCACGCCCTGCGCAGGCGATCCTTGAGTTGAGCCAGGGCGATGGACTTTTCAAGGTTGTTCTTCTGCAGGAATCGCGCTCTGCGAACGGCCGGAATGTAAAGGCTTTCCGCGTATTCACTGACCATGCGATTGGTATTGAACATTGGCGCCAGCGTGGCAATGCAGTTTTTCATGCGATTCACCCACTGAGCCGGATAGCGATGGCCTTCACGATCGTAGAACAGCGGGATGATTCTGTTTTGCAACAGGTCGTAAAGGTCATTGGCTTCGATATCGTCCTGCGTGTCGACATTGGCATAGGTCTCGCCGCGACCTATCTGCCAGCCGACGTCGCTCTGATATGCCTCGTCCCACCAGCCGTCCATGATGGAGCAGTTCAGTACGCCGTTGAGCGCCGCCTTCATGCCGCTGGTGCCTGACGCTTCCATACCGCGGCGTGGCGTATTGAGCCAGACGTCACAGCCCTGAACGAGTTTGCGCGCGACGTTGATATCGTAGTTTTCAATAAAGGCAATCTTGTGCCCGAACTCGCTGTCGCGTGTGTAATGAATCAGATTTTTGATCAGGTCTTTGCCGCCGCCGTCCGCGGGGTGTGATTTGCCGGCAATGATGAATTGGACCGGCCGCTCCGCGTTTGCCAGAATTTCGTGCAGTCGTTCCTGGTTACGGAGGAGCAGATTGGCGCGCTTGTAGGTTGCGAATCGGCGCGCAAAGCCGATCGTGAGCGCACTGGGGTCGAGCATGTCAGTGGCTGACTGTATTTCCTTTGAACTGGCGCCGTGCCGCTCCAACTGGCTGCGAAGGCGTCTTCGAGCCCAGACAATCAGGGCGTGTCGGTTGTTTTCATGCACGCGCCACAGCTCTTCGTCCGGCAGTTCGCGGACAGATCGCCATACGGTCTCATCAGCCGGGTCGTTCTGCCAGCGTTGAGCGCCCAGGAAGCGGTCGAGCAGGCCCATTAACTCGGGACTGATCCAACTGCGAGCATGTACACCGTTGGTGACGTGGGTGATCGGCACTTCCGATTGCGGCAGTCCGGGCCAGATGCCGCGCCACATGCCGCGACTGACCTCGCCGTGCAGCTTGCTGACGCCGTTGGCCCACTCGGACGTTCGGATGGCAAGTACTGCCATGGAGAAAAATTCGCGCTTGTTGCCAACATCTTCGCGCCCCAGGGCGAGCAGGCCTTCCATGTCCAGACGTAATGATTCGTGATAGTCCTTGAAATATCGCTGCACCATGTCCGGCGGGAAACGGTCGATACCGGCCGGCACCGGCGTGTGCGTGGTGAACACGTGGCTTGCCGCGGCATACTGCCGCGCTTCATCAAAACTGATGTCGTGCGTTTCGATCAAGCGGCGAATGCGCTCTAACGCAAGAAAGGCAGAATGCCCTTCGTTCATGTGACAGACGTCCGGCTGGATGTTAATCGCCTCCAATGCGCGAACACCGCCAATGCCGAGAATGATCTCCTGCTTGATGCGTGTCTCCATGTCGCCGCCGTAGAGTTGGCTGGTGATGTCACGATCGGCCGGATCGTTTTTGTCCAGATTGGTATCCAGCAGGTACAGCGCAATGCGCCCAACCTGAACCAGCCACACGGCGATGTGTACTTCTCTGCCTGGCATCGTGACGGATACGTGCAGATGATTGCCATTTGCGTCGCGCACCGGTTTGACCGGCAGGTTGGCAAAATCGAGATCCGGGTAATATTCCTGCTGCCATCCGTCGGCGTTGAGGTATTGCTGGAAATAGCCGTTGCGATACAACAGGCCGACGGCGATCATCGGCATGCCCAGTTCGCTGGCGCTTTTCAGATGATCGCCGGCAAGACAGCCCAGGCCGCCTGAGTAAATTTGCAGGCATTCGGTCAGGCCGAACTCGGCGCAGAAGTATGCAATCCTGAAATCAGATTCATACTTGTGTCGTGTGAGCCAGGGCGTTCGCGTCATGTGTCGATCAAGGTTGGCCTGTACGCGAGCCATGGTGGTGAGGAACCCCTCATCGCGCGCCATCTGATCGAGCCGATCCTGCGGGCAACTGCCCAGCATCAGAACCGGGTTGTGGTTGGATTTGGTCCATAGCTCCTTATCGAGGCGAACAAACAGTTCTGTTGCTTCCGGATGCCAGGACCACCAGAGGTTGTAAGCCAGATCAAGCAGCGGTTTGAGTGGTTCCGGCAGAGAGGGTAAGACTTCAAAGGTACGAATCTTTGCCTGTTGGGGGCTGAGCATTTGCGAATCCCTTCTCGCAGATGAGTAATCCATCCGTTGTGCCGGCGGCCTCATCTCCCGGCGCCGCCGCACACACGCACCAGCCTCATCTGTTGTCGCTTCATTATGCCTTAGCGGATGTGGAATTGCGAACGTAAAAAGGGTGTAAGAGGGGGTATACGGGCCATCAACCAAAGTGATATTGGCCAATTACCACCGTTCACCGGGCAGGCTGGCGTCTGCCAAGTTCTGGACTTTAAGGGTCGGTTTCGCTCATCCTTTTAATAAAAGCACCAAAAAGAAAAGGGCCGCCGGTAAACCGGCGGCCCTTTTTAATTGCTTTTCTACTAACTGAAATCAGCAGAAATTACTCGACGAAACCGTCGCTACCGCTCCACGCCATGACGGCGTCGTTGTTGTCGACGGTGTTGTCGTCAGCCTGTTCGCCGAACAGGTTGTCGTTGGTGATGGTTGACGAACCGTTCTTGACGGAGTCAATGGTCTGATCTGACTCGAACTGAACGTGGTTGTCGTTGAAGCCAACCGAGCCGCGCCATTCATTGGTGTTAACAGCCGGATTGGTGTGAACACTCTTGATCGCGCCGCCGCTACCGTTGCCGATAGCACGGTCGCTGACGACGACCGCTTCGGAGTTGCTGGTTTCACGCCATTCGTTACGACGCTGACCGGCTTCACCAGTGGCGATGAAGGAGTAGGAGTAGTTGTCCGTGGTCGGCAGGCCGGATGCCCACTCGGTCTTGGTTTCGGACGGGCTGACGATGTACTCGCCAGTGAAGTAGTTGTCCTCAAGCAGTTCCTGGAATTTGAACGACGTGAGGTTGTTCTGGGTGGTGCCATTGGAGGCAATACCCGGATAGTAAGTGTTGTTGCCTTGAGCAAACAGAACCAGACCACTGTGGATACCACGGACCTGGGTGCTGTTCTGCATCTGGCGAGCGGTACGGCGGGCCGCACCGAGAGCCGGCAACAGGATGCCGATCAGCAGGGCGATGATCGAGATGACCACCAACAGTTCAATAAGTGTGAAAGCACGCTTTCGCATTACAGAGGCTCCTTGTACAAGGATAGTACCAGACAGGACGTGCCTTTCTGTTGCTGCGAATCAGTCAATGCAGGTTGTGCTGGGAGAATTTTATGTGTGGTAGCCCATACCACACGTTAGACAAACGATTGCAGTGGTGATCGAATAGATACCCTGACGAATTCCCAGTTAACACCCATCTCCTGAATCACATTGGCAGACATACACGCCACAAACCTAAATAGAGGCGAAACACTCGCCTCCTTAACCACAAGTTTGGTGTCAGAATCGACACGTACTTCACGAAATGCCTCTCTCAATGACGAGGCCGCCCCCCAGAGAGTTCTGAACCATCTGTGAAGCACCAGCTGCCGAATGGGATGGGATGGAAAATAGCTGTTCGAATAATGGTCTGGCTACCGTGCTTCAATCGATATTCAGTTGAGATAAAACGGCAGGATTCTCTCCCACTACCGAATTATTCTATTCCCCTTATCCCCTGTCAAGGGGAATACCCTGTACAGGCCAATTTTTTTCGGACAATTTAGCTTGAAATTGTGATAGCAAATCGTGAGAAATTCGTTGGATTTACGGATTCAGGCAGGCGATTGAACTGGCGTGGTCTGACGGTTATCCTTGCAATGCAAAGCGGTGCCGGTCACCCGGCCCGTGATTGATCGACATTCTTAAGGCACTTAAATCCAGATACTTGCCCTCGTAGCTCAGTTGGATAGAGCAATGCTTTCCTAAAGCATAGGTCACAGGTTCGAATCCTGTCGGGGGTATTTCACGTCCATGAACTTTTGTAACGATTCGGTAAGACGAGCTTCTCAGTGATTGCCAGCGTCAATTGATTCATGTCTGTTCGCCGGCAAGAAAGACACTTTCATTGAAGCTTTAAAACTTACTCTTTCATCGATCTTTCAAAAGCGGGCACGTCGGTTACAACCGGTTTCGTCGTCGACTGGTCGAGCACGCCAGAACCAGTAGAAATGTATTCCTGTCGAACCGGCCTCAGGCGATGGAACGGAATTGGCAGAAAATCATTGACTTACGTCCGAAAAAGTTATTACCCTATTCATCATTGAGTCGTGTTCATCTTCTTATCCGGCCTTGACTTGCAGATACCCTTGCGAGCCCCCAAGGCAATGAACACGAGTCGGAAAGCGTTTGGTTGCTGCATTTTGTAGCTGGAACGGACTCAGCCAGCAGCGCTAAAATCAAGTACTGGGCACACAGTCATTTGGAAAGGAACACCGAATGATGACCACGCCTGCACATCTATTGCGATTGTCACACATTCGACCGCTCGTGCGCTACGTTGATGAAGATCAGGCCGTGATCGATATCCACGTGCATCTGAAGCCGCCGTTTCCCGCGAAGGATGCGTTGCCGTTGCCGGACACTGTTCAAGTCTGCGTATCAGTCAGCGCGGACGAGGGTTTTCGTGACGAGCAGATTTCCGCGATGTCTCTGTCAGCCACGGAAGGTGTTGTGCGATTTGAATTGGTGCAGCCGCAGCGCTGGTGGCCGGCCGGGCTTGGTGATCAGTCGATGTACGAAGTTGAAGTTGCGCTTCTATTTAATGGTGAAGTTGTTGACGATGTATCCACCGCAGTGGGTTTGACCAGCGTCAGGCGATGCAATGAAGACGGTCGTTGGGTGCTGCTGGTGAACGGCCAGGAATTTGAAGCCAACACGGTTATTCCCATCGATCACTTCCAGGAGAATCGCCTTCTGCCGGTAGCTGGCGATTCGATTATCGTTGTGCGCGACCATTACGGGCCTGACCTGTTGTACGAAGCAGCGGATCGGGCCGGTATCCTGCTGGTCCAGTGCGTGCCGATCAATTCAAAGGCCAGACCCGAACAGGATGTAATCGAACACGTTGCAAGGCTGGCCGCTCATCCGAGCCTTGCCGGTTGGTGTGTCAGTCCGCAGGGCAAGCTTTCGCAAGCCGTTGCCGGGCGTATCAAGGAACTGGACCCGACGCACAATGTGTTTATTGATGCGCCTTCAAACTGGGCGGCATGACGATTGCTGAAGGTTAATGGCAAGAACGCGCGACGGCCTTGGCAAATCTACTTGTTGTGGCTTTCATGGCACGCTCCGGATGAGCCTTGGACGCTCATTTCTATCGGACTCTTATTCCGATCCCGTTACAAACAGACGCCCGTTGTCGATCACCCGATATAACGCTGCTGCCCTCTAATTTACGCTGATTTGCTGGCCGATATCAGGACTACCTGTCCATGTTACCGTGGTGGTAGTGCGCCTGGAGCCAAGATGATTCGGCCGGTACAGAGTGACAAACGACTGCTACGTTGGATATCGCGGCCGGTGCTGGCCGTGGTGGTGGTTGGTCTGCTCATTACTGTGGCACTGACGGTAGGTGCGAAGGCGGAGCACGATCTGCACGCCATCGAAAAATTTCGGACGCTGTCGAGCGACCGGATTCGCATGGTTCAGTTGTCCTTTGAAACGCAGATCGAACATCTGCATTCGATCAAGTCTTTCTACGCGGCATCAAAGTTTGTAGACAGTGACGAGTTTCAGAAGTTCACGAAGAATTTTCTGACCAGCCGCAGTGTCCATTCGGTCATGTGGGTGCCGAGTGTGCCGGTTTATCAGCGTGCCGAGTTTGAAAAGACGATTGGCCGCAGCCTGTTTGCTTGTCAGCCGGACGGGGCAGTGCGTCCGGTCGGTGAGCGGAAGCGATACTATCCCGTTTCATATGCTCAGCCGGCTGAGTTCAGTTCGTTGATCGGGCATGACCTGGGAACGGATGCCTATTGTCTTTCAGCAATGCGTGTCGCGCGTGACAGCGGGAAGATACAGATCACCGGTGTTGTGCCCGCAAGGACGGGCGACACGACGCAGCATGTCATCATGGCGATCGCTCCGGTCTATCGTAACGGGCAGCCGGCCGAAACGATTGAGCAACGCAATGCCAACCTGCACGGGTTTTTGATCAGCAAGCTTTACGTTGGCGAAACGATGGAGCAGGGCCTGGCCCGATTGCGCGGCGGTGGCGTCGATCTGCTGCTGTACGACGCACCCCGGCGCGTGGACAATCGTCTGATGTATGCCCACCTGTCGCCCTCGCGCAAGCAATGCGGTGACGAGTTGGTCTGTCTGGAAGATGCCAATTATGTGTACGAGGAACGATTCGCGGTGGCCAGCCGGCAGTGGACGATGATCTGCTATCAGGCGCCGTCTCTGGCAGCCGAGTGGAATCCGCTTAAGCCGCTGATCATTCTTCCAATCGGATTCTGTTTTACGCTGCTCGCGGCAGTACTGACTGCGTCATTTACCGACCGGCATCGGAAAGTTCACGAACTTGTGACCCAGCGCACGCGTGAACTGGCAGAAGCGAACCGCCAGGCACGCGCGGCCAGCAAAGCGAAAACGGAGTTCCTGGCCAACATGAGCCACGAGATCCGCACGCCAATGACAGCGATTCTCGGCTTTGCCGATCTGCTCACGGAGCCGGGGTTGCCTGTGAAAGAGCATTCCAGTCATGTTGAAACCATCAAGCGCAACGGCGATCACCTGCTGACGATTATCAATGACATTCTCGATCTGTCCAAGATTGAAGCCGGCAAGCTGCAGATCGAAAGAATCAAAGTCGATTTGTGCCAGATCGTGAATGAGGTGGTTTCTCTGATGCGTGTTCGTGCCGGCGGTAAAGGCATTGATCTGTCGGTGGACTTCGCCTTTCCCATTCCCAGGACGATCAAGACGGATGCGATGCGCGTTCGGCAGATCCTGATGAATCTCGTTGGCAATGCCATCAAGTTTACTGAGCAGGGCGGCGTGAAACTGCGGGTGCGCGTCGGTCAGGCCGATGATCACAACGCGACCGTCGTTGTGGACGTGATAGACACCGGCGTGGGGATTCCGTCAGACAAGCTTGCAAACCTGTTCTCGGCTTTTGAACAGGCGGACTATTCCACCACACGTCAGTATGGCGGCAGCGGCCTTGGGCTGACCATCTCACGGCGCCTGGCGCAGATGCTCGGCGGCGACATTGAAGTCAAAAGTGAAGTCGGATCGGGCAGCACCTTCACGCTGTCCATGCAGGTTGGTGTGGTTCAGCCTGACATTACTTATCAGAATCTTTCGGAGGCACTGCACGAGAAGACGCCAAAGGCTCAACGCAAGGAACGCCAGTCACTGAACGTTCGCGCGCTGCTCGTTGAAGACGGGCCTGACAACCAGCGGCTGATTTCTTTCCTGTTGCGTAAAGCCGGCTGCGATGTTGAGCTTGCGGAGAACGGCCTGATCGGTTTTGAAAAGGCCTTGGCGGACGGCCCGTTCGATATCATCCTCATGGACATGCAGATGCCGCAGATGGATGGGTATACCGCGACTGCCAAGCTGCGCGAGGCCGGCTATGAAGGGCCGATCGTCGCATTGACGGCCCATGCCATGTCTGCTGATCGCGAGAAATGCCTTAGCGCCGGTTGCGATGACTATATCAGCAAGCCTGTTTCCCGGCCGCAACTGATCAAGCTGATCGATCAATACGCGCGTAAGCAGCCGGTGCCGGCTTCTGTTTGGCGAGTCTCTTGAGGCTTGCGATCCGCCGCGTCTCCGCGGCGGGGTACCGCGTCAATGAGAGTTGCCGACACGAGGACGTGTCGGCTCGCAAACTACCACCTGAATTCAACAACACCGTAAACTTCAACAACGGGTACCGTCAGGCGAACGAACCCCTTTGCATCCTGTTTGAATTCGAGCGGGCTGGCGTCTTTGGGATTTTCAAAGTCTGGTGAATGCAGTACCACCGTTTTGATGCGATGTTGCGTATTGATCGTCACTTCAATGTTGCGCTCCGCAATCGGCAGCTCCGCTGCCGGCCCACGCATGCCTTTAGCGCCCACCTCGTCACGATTGTAGTTAACAAGGTGTAGGAACCGGCTTCTTTCGCTCTCATAGAGACTGGTCCGCAATGTCCATGGTCCGTTGATGCGGCTGAGTCGCGGGTTGTTCAGTTTGTCAGTAAGTTTCTCGACTCCTTGCTCGTCGATCGGTATCACCTGCTTGCCTGCGCCGTCCGCAAACCGTTTGACGATTGATGACTGTTGTTTGCTAAGCGAGGCACCTTCAGGAATCAGTAACACAGCATGTTTTGCAAGTCGCTTATCGGCCAGTCGCTGATCGAGCACGACATCAAATAGTATCTGCTTCTTACTCAGTGCCATCCCCGCGCGGCGAAACACATCCATGGCCTTTGGCTTGCCGGCCAAGACGTTCCGGCGAGGCATCAGCAGGCCGACTTCGGCAACGGGTGTCACATTGCCATAGATGGCCGGATGGTCGTGAATAAAGTTCAGATACCGCGACATGACATCCGCGCCGACAGGGTCGGCAAACGGGTGATACAGTCCGGTGCCTGCCCCGCCGAGTGCGGCCGCTTCAGCCAGCGCGACGCGCACACGCACCGATTCGTACTTGCCCATCATCATTGGCTTGCCGCGCGCCATCTCGCGCAGCCAGAGCAGGTTCAGCCACGCGTCGCCGGCAATGCCGTCGGATAGCTTTTTGCCGGCGTGGCTGCCTGAGTACCAGAAGTAGTCTTCGCCGCGATCCCACATCTCGATGGGGGTGAATGCTCTTTCTTCCGTGTGACGCACGAGGCCGAGGTGGTTCCAACTGCCGACGATAAAATTCGGCTTCCTGGATCGGCCGTGCTTGATGTACACGTCGTCGAATACCTGCTTGAAGTGTTTGGCGCCCCAGTGCATGGCTTCAAGTTGCAGGGCATTGACCCGTTTGTCCGCATCGTCCAGTTTCGGATAGCCGGGGATTTTGGCGGGAATGGCTTTGAAGTGATGTGTCTTTAGATCCTTGATCCCGAACTTGTCTTTGAGTGCGGCTGCATTGTACTTCTCACTCAAATGACTCTTGAATGCCTTCTGGCAGTACTGGCAGACGCAGCCCCACCGGTAGTTGTAGTTGGACACGAGCCCGTCCACGCCGCTGTCGATGGCCACGTCGACCATCTTCTTGAGCATTGCTTGTGTATGCGGGCTGGAAATGCACAGGCCGATGAAGTCGATGTAGCCACCGCCTTTGATCGCGTTACCGTCGGCGTCGCGCTGTAACAGTTCGCGCACGTCGTCCACGGGTTTGGGACCGAGCAGTTTCTCATCCCACAACTCGTTGTACCACTTGATGAATGCGAACGGCTCATCGGTGTTGCCAACCACGTTGCACATCTGAAAATGGCCGATGACTTTTGCGTCCGGCAGCAGTTGGTGAATTTGCCGGTTGATCTCGCGTTGTCTTGCAAGGGTCGCTCGTTCACCGTGCACCGGCAGTTGCATTGGGTAGCCGGTCGATTTGGGGTGATGGGCGTAACCATGAAACATCGGTCCGTAGAAGCCGACCTGCACGACTTCGGGCTTGGCCCGCTTGAGGTAGTCGAACATCTCCGGTGTGCCGTTCTTTGTCCACGTGACAAAGAAGGTGCGGAAGGGTAGCCCGCCATTAGGTAAGTCGTCCCATGGTCCTGTGGCGAGCGACACTCCCGAGAGTACGCTCAGAAGAAACATCAATATTGGAATTTGTTTCATGGCACCAGTCTAAGTCAGCCGAGGATACTTAAGTATCCCCGGCACACGACCATTTGTTGTTTGGGTGAATTTGTTATAATGATTGCAGTATTTGAGTAACACTTTTTCTTTTTTCGGGGAATCCAAAAATGTCATATTCATTAAGTGCTGATCGAGGGCGTCATCGAACGCGCACAGAGATCGAGGCGAACGTTGACGCGCTGCGCCGCATGGCGGAGGGCGAACAGATCGATGAGGCGGCGGCCGTGGTTGTTAAGGACGTGTCGGTTGCTTCATTAAAGAAACCGGCGCAACGGCAAGCCCGTACGATCAAAACGCGCGAGTCACGCATTCTCTAGCGGCGTCGCGCAGCTTTAACGGTGCGAGTGTGAACAGCCTGTTAATCGGCCCTCGACCGATTACGATGTCGTGCGCATGGTGGATTGCGCAGCGATGTTATCGGTCGTACATTACTCTGTTGTATTAAAGGACTAACGCCAATTGCGGCGCTATAATTAAATAACGTGCACAGGCGGTTATGGCTGTTGGAAGAGGGTCGCAGTGTTCGTGCCTGTGCTTGTCGGGGAGTTGGCGTATGAGTGAAAGCACTGCCGACAAACTGCGAAGCGACCCACGCGTTCAACAGGCTCGTGAGATGCTGCTTGGGGCGATGGAAGAACATCGCCGCCAACTGACCGGCGTTCAGGCCGTTGATCCATCCCGAAAAGTCAGTTACGACGAACTGATCGCCGGCTTCTCTGAACTGCGCGGCGGCAATCTGTTTTACCGTTACATCGGCAGCGGCGTCGGCAATGGCGCGCTCGTTGAACTGGCAGACGGCAGTGTTAAGTATGACATGGCATGCGGCATCGGCGTGCACTACCTCGGCCATAGCGATCCATCTATTGCCGCGGCACTGATCGATGCATCGATCAGCGATGTCGTGATGCAGGGCAATCTGCAGCAGAACGAGGATGGCTACCGTGTATCGCAATCGTTGTTGTCCATGGCAGGACGAACCGGCTCGAAACTCGCGCACTGCTTCCTGACTACCAGTGGGGCAATGGCCAATGAGAACGCGCTGAAACTCATCTTTCATCATCGCCAGCCGGCTGATCGTCTGCTCGCGTTTGAGCACTGCTTTGCCGGCAGGACCATGGCACTGGCGCATGTCACCGACAAGCCGGCTTATCGCAACGGGCTGCCACAGACGTTAAACGTCGACTATCTCCCATTCTTTGATGCGAACGATCCGGCCGGCAGCACTAAACGCACGCTTGCTGTGCTGAAACAGCACCTCGACCGCCACGCTGGAAATCTCGGCCGCCATGCCGGCATGATCATGGAATTGATTCAGGGTGAAGGCGGCTACTATCCGGGCGACCGCGATTTCTTTATCGCCCTGATGACCGAACTGAAAAAACACAACATCGCGGTATTTGTCGATGAGATTCAAACGTTCGGCCGCACCACGCAGCCTTATGCGTTCCAGCACTTCGGCGTTGAGGAGTTCGTTGACGTGGTCACGGTCGGCAAGATGACGCAGGTATGTGCCACGCTTTTCGCTGATGCGCTGAAGCCGCCGCCGGGACTGATCAGCCAGACATTTACCGGCGCCACGTCCGCGTTGCTTGCGTCGCAGGCGATTCTCAATCGGCTTGAGTCCGGCGATCTGTTCGGCGCGGATGGGCGAGTCGCCCGGCTGTCGGACTACTTCGTTAGCAAGCTCAAAGCGATGGCTGACGATCATCCGCAACAGGTGTCCGGCCCGTTTGGGTGTTGTGGCATGATTGCGTTTACGCCGTTTGATGGATCAGCCGACACGATACGGCAACTGTTGCAGCGTCTTTTTGACGCCGGGGTGATTGCGTTTGTGACCGGCAGCCATCCGTCGCGCGTGCGCTTTTTGCCACCACTGGCGGTGATGGATGAAAACGATATTGATGCGGTGTGCGAAATCGTCCAGAACACGCTGGCGCAAATAGCAGCCGAGCGTGCCTGATAGCCCCGGAGTTTTTATGGTCGTTGTAAGACAGGTACAACCCGGCGATCTTGACGATCTGATGCAACTGGCAGGCATGACCGGCTACGGCCTGACAACCCTGCCGCGCGATCGTGAGTTGCTTGAACGGCGTGTGCGCAACGCGGGGAAGGCGTTCAAACGTGTGCCTCATGATCCGCCGCGCGGTGAAAAGTATCTGTTCGTCATGGAGGACCTGGACAGCGGCAAGGTGATTGGCACGAGTGGCGTGGTGGCAAAGGTCGGTGGGTTTGAGCCTTTCTATGCGTTTCGCATTGAGACGGTTGTGCACGAATCGCAGCAACTCGACGTGCGCAAGGAAATTCGCGTGCTGCATCTGGTGGAGGAGCACAACGGCCCTTGTGAGATTGGTAGCCTGTTCCTTTCACCTGACCATCGCCAGCGCGGCGCCGGGCGTTTACTGTCCCTCTCCCGTTTTCTGTTCATGGCGGAACATCCGACATACTTCGACCAGACGGTGATTGCTGAAATGCGCGGCGTGATTGATGAGCGCGGCCAGTCTGATTTTTGGGATGCGTTGGGTAAACACTTTTTTGAAGTCGATTTCCCGACGGCCGATTACCTGTCCATGGTGGACAAGCAGTTCATTGCGGACCTGATGCCGCATCATCCGATCTACATCACGTTGCTGCCGGACGCTGCCCGAAAGGTGGTGGGTGAAGTACACGAGCAGACTGTACCCGCCCGCCGCGTGCTTGAAAGTGAAGGCTTCACCTTCAGCGGCATGGTGGACATCTTCGAAGCCGGCCCGGTGCTGACCTGTCCGTTGCCGGAGATACGGGCGGTACGTGAGAGCATCAACGCACCGGTGTCTGCCATTACGGATTCCAGGATTGAATCGGAAGACGTGGCCATCGCGCGGACTACTGGTGATTTTCGTGCGTGCCTGGGGCCCGTAAAGTGGGATGCGGACATGCGATTGCTGACCATCGAGAAACAAACCGCAGAAACATTGCAACTGGTTGTTGGTGACCCGGTACGATTTGTGAAGCTTCGAGCGGAGAAACGGCCCAATGGCTGAAGTCGAACGCGAATTTCAATCATTTGATTCGGCAACCGGCGAAGTTGTCTGGTCCGGCCAGGCCGCTAGCGCGGAGGAAGTATCGCGCGCCGTCGGTGCCGCTCGTAGTGCGTTTTCGGACTGGATGAGCCTGCCGCTGAGTAAGCGTATTGATTACCTGCACGCGTATGGCGACGCGCTCAAAGCCCGGCGCGATGAACTGGCCGAAGCGATCAGCCAGGAAACCGGCAAGCCGCGCTGGGAATCGCGCGGCGAAGCGGACCTGATGGTTGCCAAGATCGATGTGACCATTGCATCGTGGCAGGAGCGACGAAGTGAGTCGCAACTCCAGCTTGACCAGATCCGCGGCGTCACACGATATCGGCCGCATGGCGTGACGGTGACGCTCGGGCCGTTTAATTTTCCCGGGCATGTGCCTAATGGGCATATTGTGCCTGCGCTGCTTGCGGGTAATACGGTTGTGTTTAAGCCGAGTGACAAGACCCCGCTGTCCGGGCAGTTATTGGTTCAGTGTTTTATTGATGCGAAGCTGCCTACTGGTGTGGTCAACTTGGTTCAAGGTGCGCGCGAAACCGGCGAGGCGCTCGTGGTGCACCCGGATATCGACGGCCTGTTCTTCACGGGTAGCTACGCGGCCGGGCGCGCGATCAATCGCATGCTTGCCGATCGTCCGGAAGTCATCGTCGCGCTGGAGATGGGTGGGAACAATCCACTGGTCGTGCACGACGCGGCCGACCTCGATGCCGCGGCATATATGACGATCCTGTCGGCGTTCACCACGTCCGGCCAGCGGTGCACTTGCGCCCGGCGGTTGATCGTCGTCGACGGCGCTCCGACGGAGCGTTTTCTGACGCGCCTGATTGAAATGACATCGCTTGTGCGCGCGGGGCTGTACACCGATGAGCCCGAGCCATTCATGGGCCCGTTGATCTCAAAAGAAGCGGCCACGCAGATGCTGCGATCGCAGGACGAACTGTTGAAGCAAGGCGCCAAGCCGCTGGTGCCGATGACGTGTCTGCCAGCCAGTCCCGCGCTGTTGTCGCCGGGCATCATGGACGTGACGGAAATCGCGGACCGGTCAGACGAAGAAATGTTCGGCCCGCTGCTCAGCGTCATTCGCGTCAAAGATTTTGATGCCGCCATCGCGGAAGCAAATAACACACGTTACGGCTTGAGCGCATCGCTGCTGAGCGATGACGCGTCACTGTTCAAGCAGTTCGTTGCAAAGGTTCGGGCGGGTTGCGTGAACTGGAACCGCCAGACAGCCGGGGCGAGCAGTCACATGCCGTTCGGCGGCGCGGGGCGGAGTGGGAACAATCGACCGACCGGCTTCCATGCCGTGGATTATTGCGCTTTCCCGGTCGCATCACTGGAAGCGGCCAGCCTGACCATGCCGGAAAAACTGATGCCGGGGATTGACCGATGACCGGCGGCTACCGGGAAGTGAACTGTGACGGCCTGGTCGGCCCGACGCACAATTACGCCGGCCTGTCGCCGGGGAATCTCGCGTCACAAGAGTCAAGCCAGTCTGTTTCGCATCCGCGCGATGGGGCGTTGCAGGGGTTGGCAAAGATGCGCCTGCTGATGCAGTTGGGTGTTCCTCAGATCGTGTTGCCGCCGCAGGAGCGGCCGGATTTTCAGTTGCTGCGCGGCGCCGGCTTTGATGGCGATGATGCTGTGGTCATTGAATCGGCCTGGAAACACGCACCGCGTTTGTTGGCCGCGGCATACAGCGCATCGGGCATGTGGGCCGCGAATGCGGCAACCATCTGTCCGTCAGTCGATGCGGCGGACGGTAGAACGCACTTCGTGCCTGCCAACCTGCTTTCTGAAACACATCGCTCGATTGAGGCACGACAGACCGCAGCCATCCTGCAACGAATCTTCTGCAACGATGATCGGTTTGCGCATCATCAACCGCTGCCCGCTTCAGTTCAGTTTCGCGATGAAGGGGCGGCCAATCACAGCCGGCTGTGCCAGCGCTACAGCGGGCCGGGCGTGCATCTGTTCGTATATGGCGAAGCAGCAGAGCAACGCGACGGGGTACGCCCATCAAAGCACCCGGCACGACAGACGTTTGAAGCGTCGCAGGCCGTTGGGAGACTGTTCGGCATCCAGGACGATTCTGCCATATTCGCTCAGCAGCATCCGGCCGCAATTGACGCGGGCGTGTTTCATAACGATGTGGCTGCGGTGGCTGACCGCAATCTGCTGCTGGTCCACGAGCAGGCCTGGCTGGATCAGCCTGTAATGATCGATCAGCTTCGCCGCCAATTCGAAGCGATATGTGGCGGCGGGCTTTGCGTTGTCGAGTTGCCTGCGCAAATGATTTCACTTGATGAGGCGGTCACGTCTTATCTGTTTAACAGTCAGGTCGTACAGTTGCCGGACGATGCCGGTACGGCGCTGATCTGTCCGGAGCAGTGCCGCCAGTCTGATCGCGTGGCCGCATGTGTTGAAATGATTACCCAAAGGGCAGGCTTGCGACAGGTGCATTATGTTGACCTGAACCAAAGCATGCGCAACGGTGGGGGACCGGCGTGTCTGCGATTGCGCGTGGTGCTCAGCGAGGAGGAATTGGCGGCAGTGCATCAGGGGGGACGTCCGGGGGGATTGCTGACGGATGCGCTGTATGACGAACTGGTTCAGTGGGTCAATCGTCACTATCGCGAGACGTTGCACGCGGATGACTTGCGCGACCCGGAACTGATCGATGAATCGCGCACCGCGCTGGATGATTTGACGACGGTGCTCGGGCTTGGAGCGCTGTATCCGTTTCAGCGGTGATCGACGCCGGCCAGTGGTGACTTCCTGTTAATCTAATTGGCACCTTCAGCAACCTGAACATCAAAAGGGGCGGCATATGAGCCGAATCAAGGAAGTTTTTCCGTACCTGCGCGTGAAGAATGCAGAGGCCGCCATTCGTTTCTACAGCAAGGCCTTCGGCGCGGTCGAGCAGTTTCGCCTGGCTGAGCCGACCGGGCGCATCGGCCATGCGGAACTGAAGCTCGGCTCAATCACCTTGATGCTCTCCGATGAATACCCGGAATACGACATCGTTGGCCCGGAATCTGTCGGCGGGACTGGCTCTGCCATCCACCTACACGTGGACAATGCTGACGAAATCGCTGCCTTGGCCGTATCCGAAGGGGCGAGGATGGTCCGCGAGCCGACGGACCAGTTCTACGGCGAGCGCTCCTGCACAATCCGTGACCCGTTTGGTCACGAGTGGATCATCGGCCATCACATTGAAGATGTGACCCGTGAACAGATGCAGCAGCGGTTCACGACGATGTTTGAGAAGTAGGGCTGCCATCATCAGTTAAGGCGGCCGAGCCGCGTTGGATGACTACAGTTGGGCGGGCCTTTGTCAGGTTGCCAAACAGGGGCCTGCGCGTATAATCTCGCGTCTGACAGGCAATTGTCTGACGAGCCATTGGCGCAGTTGGCTAGCGCGCATCCTTGACATGGATGAGGTCACAGGTTCAAGTCCTGTATGGCTCATTCCGGTAAAACCCACGGTTCCGACCGTGGGTTTTTATTTGCCTGGACATACTGCGAGCCGCCACGTCCTCGTGGCGGTTTATCGGAAGCCGCCAAGCCACGTTGAATACTCGACACCATAGAACCAAAAATCAGATGCTCCGAACACCTGTCACGCGCACTGAACCCTCATCATCCGCGACACCACGTCAAGTTAGGCAAGTCGTAACGGTTATGTGGCTTCTAACCTTTCTAATTCCGATTGTATCGGTTCTATGGGTTCTACTTTCTGATCCCACTTATTACCTTGGTGACGGTTGAACCTGTTGTAGGGGTTGCAGGTTCTTATTCGTGGGCACGTTCGATCAGGTACCGCGTTCGGCCACAGGCATCTCCGGCCGATCGAAATTAAAGGAGAAACACGTTGAGCTTTTTCAAAGCATCCGCCTTCATCGTGACATTCTTGATCGCATGTATAACAGGGCAGTCACACGCCGCAACGGTTTTTACTGACTCAGGCCTTTTTGAAGCGGGCGTCGGCGGCTCGACGCTTGCGGATGATTACGACGACTTCGCCGTCGTGACCCCCGTAACACCGACTCTGGATCGCGGTCTATATGAACTGCGAACACTGGCAGGCACCGTGGAAGGCACACCCGGCAGCGGCACCGACCATGTCAACGGCACGGGCCACACCCTCATTACAAGCAACTCAACAGCTCAGTTCACCTTTGCGATGCCGGTCATTGCGTTCGGTTTCGAATACGTTAATCGCATTGATACGGTCAATGCCACTGTCACGGCAGACGTGTTCAGCGAAAACCTGTTTGTCGACGCGCCGCCAAGGTTCTTTGGCGTGCTGCTGGATTCGCCTGTCTCGTCGTTCACATTCGAAACAATCGGTGTTCTGAATGTGGGCGTGGATAACTTGCGAATCGTTCAGGTGGTGCCGGAACCCGGATCCATGGCGCTGTTGGCGTTTGGCGGTGTGCTGGTTTTACGACGGCGGAATAGCCGCAAGCGGCGGGCGTGACGATGATGACCGGTAGCTGATTGGTTGCATCAATCGCGTGGCGGGCGCTCCACTTCTTCCCGTGTCAGATTGCGCGCTTCGGCGGGGACCAGCGACGTCGGGTTCCGTTCACCAAGGAAGTCGTGCGCGTCTTGCGGTTCGACATTCAATGGCACGTTGCGAAACACCCATTCCCCCAACCATGGTGACTCGCTTAAAATTAAGTAGCCCTTTGTCTCCTCTATTTCAACATTGACGCGGACGATCAGGTCAACGTGTGTTGCTGTTGGGAACTGCCTGCGAAGACGTTCGATATTAATTGCGTGAGACTCACCGTGTTCACCCCGTCCCACGTATGACATTTTCATACGTGCCGAACTGCTCATGTTGACGTACGGCCCGCCGGCGGCGCGCACCCATATGGCCGGATCGGGTATCGGGTCTGGCTGCTTCAGGCCGAATGTAAGGTATATCTGGCTCTCCCCCTTGGCTTTCTCCAGCCAGATCCAGGCGCCTTTTGCCCGTTCCTCGATCGCTCTGGCATCCGGGCCAACATAGTGGCCTGTCAGATGATCGACGACCTGAATCGTTGCTGTCAGTGTCTGTGCTTTGCCTTTAAAAGGCGTGAATGTTTGACTGCCGACCATCAGTTTGTATTGCGTTTCAATTTCGAGCTTGAGCGATGTCTCGCCAAGTTGGGATTCAAAAGATTTCATCGGCAATCCATACGCCGGATTGCCCTCCCTGATGTGACCCAAATTCAGATTCGATATCCACCCATCACGTGTTTCCGGCAGTGCGACCGGCTCCCCATTGATGAAAAACTGCCTGCCGTACACCAACATATTGACGCTGGTGGCTGGTCCGAGTCGGCCGCGGCCTTTCGTGCGAACCGACGCTTTGGGGATTCGCCCGACCTGTACCTTCGGCCGTACCTGTATTGCGATGATTCCGCCTTGGCGAGCGTATCTTTCAATATCTTCCGGCATAAGCAGACCTGCCGCTGCGGCTTGCTCAATGATCTTGCCCCACGAGTCATCCCACTTTTTTGAAGGGTCGCCCTGCACGTCGAGCGCCTTGGTGGCTGCGCTGGCAGCCAGGGAGCCGTCGAGCCGTCCGTCACTGATGCGTGTGGCGACTTCCTTGCGTGCCGCGTCACTGTCGAGCATTGCGATGAGCAGCACGTTTGGCGCGTATGGATAATAGTTGATCTCCTGCGCTATTCTGAACAGCAGCCCACCCCCGATAAGCAAGGGGAGCAGGGCAACGACCATCAGCCATCGTCTGCGCACACGCTTGCCACGCACTTTGGCGCGCGAAGAAAGCAGATTGGCTCCACACTCCGGGCACGTTTCGGTTTCTTCTGGCAAGCCGGTCAGATTGAAATCACACTTGCGGCAGTGCGGCTGGTACCCGCGCCGCGTGCCGCGCCAACCGAGGATCAACAAGATGATGCCGGTGGCCAGCAGAGCCCATATCAACACGGTGTGTACGACGGCTGGATTTGATAGATACAAGGCGAAACCCATGCTTAGGTACGCGAAGCGCGCGATATCCCTCCACGGACAACATTCTATCACGTGGTATCCACACTGAAACCAAATCAGCAGGCTTGGCGCATCGGAGAGAAGATCAAGCCAGCTGTGGGCTAGTTGTCATCATCTACCGGCTCAAAGACCATGTCATCGATGTAAAAGGTGTCGCCCTCATCGTAGATTCTGCATCCCAGTGGTGTCAGCGTGATGGCGCCGTCCGGGAAGACATGCTCGGCGCCGGAACCCTTGGGGCCGATGGTTGTTTCGAAGTCCTGAAAGCCTTCAGTTGGGCCGTTGATGCCCAATGACCATGCCCAGACCTGGCCCTTGTCGTTCTTGACTTGTTGGCGTTGGGCATTCTGAGCGTAGGAACTGAAGTAGACGCGATTTTTGCCGGGGATGTAAATGCGTACTTTCACGCGGTAGGTTTGTTTGGGGTTGATGAACAGGCTGCCTGTCGTTAGTGGCAGCAGACGCCTCCATTTGCTCGTTTCCTTGATCTTGCAGACGACTTTCTGGCAGTAGTCACCATTCAGTGTCGACTTGCCCGGGAGGGGTGAGCCTTTTTGTAGCTCGACCGTAAATTCGCTCTGCTCGGACTGCTCGGGGAAGATGCTGTATTCGCCAATTTTCAGTTCGCCATCGGCGATCAGGTTTGCCGTACGTTTTCTTAGTTTTGTTGCTTCCTTTGTCAGTTGCTTTTTGCCGTAGGTGATTTTGCCGCCTTCTTTGAGGTCGAGCGAAACTTCGCTGCCATGGATTCGAGCAAAGCCGGCGGTGCCTTCGAATGAGAGCGGACCTTCCGAGTACTTGATCGGCGAGTCTGACAGGAAGACATAGTCCGTGCCGAAGTCTGTCACGATCTTGAACCCGTGGCCATCGGCGATGGTGGTGACGTCTGCCTGCTTTTCATCTTTGAGCCTCGGGTAAAGCAGTGTCAGCATGCTTTCATATTGTGGTGCGGCAATGATGATGCCGGTCTGTGTGGTTGGGTTCTTGCCGGGGTATCTGCCTTCGCTGTTGAGGCCGGACGGGTTGCGCGTTTTTTCTTCGCTGGTGACCTGTGCGTCTTTCGGCAGCCGGGCGAAATGAATATCAGTCGTCACACGGTGCAACCCTTTGACGGTGGCGCGAGCCCCATCGACAGTGACACTTTGTGATTCAAACCACATGCGCCAAGCTGCCGGCGCGACAACGGTCAGGGCGTCTTGGGTGACGTAGTAGTTGGGTCCCTCCGGCTGATCATGTTTGACGAAGAAGATTCGCCGCGTCCAGGCTTTCTTTTCGCCGCGCACGTAGTCCACCAGCGGTCCCTTGCTGAAGTCGACAATGCTCATCAGCTTTGCCGGCGGGGCGACTGGCGTATCGAGCATGTTGTGGTCTTCGCCGGGTGCATAGGCGTAGTAGCCGAAGTCGTCAGCGATGACTTCGCCCTTGCCCCAGAGCGTGATGCTGCCGGAATCCCGGTCGTAGTGGGTATGACCCCTGCCGGCGATCAAGTAGAGCATGCTCTCAAGCTCGTGGTCGTAGTGATTGCGAAGGATGACCGACGATTCCTCCCAATGTCGGCTTTCGTAATGCGGCGCTTTGGGCGTGACATTGTTGGCCATGAACAGTTCGCGGTAGCCGGCGAAGGACGGGCTGAACCCGCCGACTGATTGCACCTGTTTGTTGCCTTGTTCCAGTTGCATCCATTTCATATGAGCCGCGAACTCGGGGTCGCGGTCTTTCCACATGAATGCAAACAAGGCGAATTGTGAGGGCAGCAGGTCGAACTTGTACACGTGTCCGACCGGCGGGTCGTGACGCCAGTTCAAAATGCGTGCGTCGCGCGGCGTGTTGACGTGCGCGAACCACTCGCCCATTTGCTTGATTGTGGGATGGAATAGTGATTCCGCGTCGACGCCGCTACGGTAGGACTGATAGAGCGCGCCGAGGACGAGATCGAAGGTAAGACGCGTGTAGCTGAACGATTCGGTGTGAGTGCCAATCCAGTTGCCGTCTTCATCTGACCAGCGATTCAGGAAATCATTCTTAAGATCATTGACAGCTCGTTGCATCCACTGCTTCTGCATCGGGTGGCCGGGCAGAACACTGGCAATCGCGCCGCGCACGCCGTAGGCACAGGCGGTCATATTGGGGAAGCCGGCGAAGCCTCTGGCCGGCGAACAGAACGCGTCGCGGTTGAAGAGGTAGCCGAGGAAAGCGAGTTGCGCGCGGAGTTGGTTTCGTTCGGCATCGGTCAATCGCGGGCTGCTGTAGATCGTGGAAACCAGATTGCAGGTGGTGACGAATGCGCGGTAATGGTGCGGTGCGAAGCCGACCGTGATGATGCCGCCTTCCAGGCTGGTCAGTTGGGTGACACAGTTCTGGACTTGCAGCAGTGAGAGATCGATCAGCATGCGCTCGAGCTGCTCATCACCGGTTGCAAGGAAATACGGGAGGTACTTTTCGAGCGAATAGGTGGTCGGCTTCTGACGCTTCAGCCCGTTGAGCGTTCTGGGGTCGACCTCAAAATTCGCCAATAGTTCTTTCTGGTGCGCCTCGGAAAGAAAACCCGTGGCTTGTACGTCAGTTGACGGCCAGAACAGCGTGTAATCCTTCACACGATCCAACGGATAGTCGCTGTACTTCATCTGGTAGGCCTGTGCCTGGGTGGGCACGCGGTAGTTGCCTTCGAGGTTTTTTCGATCAACATCGCCGGGAACCGCACCGATCAGATATTCACGTTGTCCTTTTTTCAGCTCATATGTCAGTGTGACGCGGCCGTCCTTTGTTTGCGTTAGCCGCCGACCGACGCGTGCCCGATATGTTCTGTCGATTGTCGGATCGACCCACTTGGCTGGTGAGCATGTCGAGAAGAAGACGACGTCCTGCCAGTGCGTATCAGCGAGGCTGAAGCTCGTTGTGCGAGTGGGTACGCCGCCCCAGTGGACCCATGGCTCAATTGTCAGGATGTTGTCGTTGGGGTCTTTGAGTTCCTGGTTGAGATACAGACCGTAATCGAATTTCTTGCCATTGAACGGCTGTCGGGATGAGGAACGCACAAATGCATTGGCGGCCGAAAACTTTTCAGAAAAGTCGAATGTAAATAATCGCTTCTCTTCGCAGTTGAATGTTTCCGTCACTTTGACTGCCGGTTCGTGGGCTTGCAGTTCGAGCGCGATTTCCCATGTGTCACCATTGTCGAACCAGATATTGCAACTGATGCGCGATCGGACCGGGCCGCGTTCGATGATACTGGTGCTGTAGTGTTTGATCGATTGCGCTTTGGCGAAACGTGTTGCGCCGACCCAGCTGCCGGACGCCAGACGCCACGCAAGGATTGGGGCAACGGATGTTTCGTCCTGGAGTGTTTTGGCAATGCGCATGCCGGTGCGGGAGTTGGACAGTTCGATGTAACTGTCGGACTCGGTGATGGCAAGGTCTGTCTTGGCAGTCGGGGCGCCATCAATGAAGGTGTAGGTATTCGACTTGTATGGCTGAACATCTGCCTGAAAAACAAGGCGATTGCGATGAGCGTCCAACTGGTAGAGCACTTCGCGCCCGGCGCTGTCTGTCAGGCGGCTGCCGTTGATGGCTTTCACCTCAGCGGCGTTCAGTGAATACTCGACCAGTTCATGCTGCCAATGTCTGCCGAGTTGATCGCTAATCGAGAAGGTTGGGCTCTCGGCAATGGCTTGTGTGGCGGTGACGAACAGTACAGTGACGAGCAGGGCAGTGTGAAGTCTCATGGTCTGGTTCACCTCCTTTGACTTCGTGACTCCCCGGCTTCGTGCTCGACAGTATAGCGGTTACATTAGTGCTATATAAATATTCGCGATGTGCAGGTTGCTATGTTTTCATGTAAATATAATATTAACAGGATTTTGTATTAAAATAATTCTTGTCGATATGCGGGCGTTTCTCGGGCTATCGAAGCATTAGCACTTTCAATAGACTCGTGCCGACCGTGCATGTAACTCACGAACTGCATCCGCGCGTGACGCTACCCACCCAGCGCGGCATGCATGGCGTTGAGCAATTGCTGTTTGCCTTGCCCGATGTAGAGGTGGTCTCTGAAGGTGAGGCTCCATGACGCCGTGTCGTCATGAATCGGATTGGGCGGCAGGCTGGTAATCGACGGATCAATCTTCGGCGTCCAGAACCCCGGCTGCTGTGCGGCCGTGGTGATCGTGGCCACGTTCAGCCAGGTCACGCCACCATCGCCACGAAGGACGTTCCAGCCTTTGCTTTCATGGTTGGATGTGAGCGCCCCGTTGCCCATGATGCCGCGGTAGTCGTGCAGCACGGGAAATGTATGATCCATTTCGCTGAGGCGATAGCCGTTGTGGTCGGCGCCTTCATGCAACGACATGAATGTGTCCGGCGAGATCAACGGATCATTCGCAATAAGAATCCCGTTGAACTTGTAGCTCGTCGACTGAATGGGGCGCCAACTGCCGGAGTCCGCCAGCCCGCCGGACTGAAACGTTTTGAAGTACGAACCGCGGTAGAGCGTCCGCCACTGTTGCAGCGATGGCCAGCCGGCAGTCGTGACGTTTGTAAAGTCAGTCATGTCGGGGCACCAGAACACGTCGGGACTGGCAAGGTATTCACTGATCAACCACGAGCCGTGATTCACGATTTTTTTCTCGTTCGGAATGGGCCGGCTGTTGCCGATGCTTGCGCCGAACCCGGTCCATGAGCCGTTTGCATCGGTTCGACCGAAGTCGGTGCGTGCGATGACCCCATCGTTATCAAATGCGTAATTGACCATGGCCAGGCCGGCCTGGCGCATCTGACTGGCGCACATGATCCGTCGCGCAGCTTCTCGCGATTCCTGAAGTGCGGGTAACAGCAGAGCTACTAGCAGCGTCGTAATTGAAATGACGACCAGCAGTTCGATCAGTGTGAATCCGCCGTCGCGTGTTTTTCGCTTATCCCGCATTGATGCAGTCTCCTTTTCAGATAAACACGCACCTCGCTAAGAGGCCGGTCCCAGCGACGCTGCAACCTGCAGTTTTTCGCGATAAAACCAGTGCAATTGGTCGGGCGCCGGGCCGTCCATCAATCGCATGAGCAGTTCGGCCGCGAGGCGGAAGAGCTTTGGCCGATCGGCCGCGGTGTTCGGCGCGGTCAGCGGCATGCCTTGTGCCTGCGGCGTGTGTGCGATCAAGCTCATCACACTGACGTCCTGCCCAACGCGCAAGCCTTTGGCTTGAAGGTCGCGTATCAGTGCTGCGGCGACGTATTCGTCCGTGGCGATCAGTGCGGTCGGCATCGGATCGAGCGAAAACACCACGCTGGTATCCACGCAGGCCGGGTCCATGCGCGGCGGAGGTGGCAATTCAATCGCGCGTGTGGCAGAAGAGACAAGCCCGGCCCGTCGGCATGCTTCGGCATAGATGGCCGGTTGAACCGGTGATGGCAGTGCGTCACTTTGCCACCAGACAAACCCGATTTCTTCATGCCCGAATCGGCGCGCTTCGCTGAGCATCTGTTCCAGCAGATCGCGCATGTCCAGTGAGACACACGGCACGTTTGGATCATCCGGCGGCAGCCCGACTTTCACGAACGGAATATCTGCGTCGCGCATTCGTTTTGCCGCGCTGGGGCGAATCGGTCCGACGTGAATCAGGCCGTGCACGCCGCGCTCGATCAGCTTTTTGACGAATTCACCGGTGCAGCCGGACTCGTCCATTTCAAGGATGTCGGTGACGAAATCATCTTGTGCCAGAATCTGTCGGACACCGGAAATCGCATAAGCCGTTAGCGGGTCAGCGAGTTGGCCTTTTAAAAATGCGGCCGCAATGGTTCGTCGGACAGGTTCGGTGCGGCGCGTGGACTTGTGACGTTCGGCAACAAACGTGCCGCGACCAACGCGGCGTTCGATCAAACCTTCCTCGACCAGCATCGCAAGTGCCTTGCGCGCGGTCATGGGGCTGACGTCGAACTCGTCGGCCAGCCGGCGTTCAGAAGGCAACGGATCGCCGGGCGTCAGCGTTGGATTGCGCAGCAGTTGCCGAACATGGTCCGCAATACGGCGATAAGGCAGATCGGTATCACGTAGCGCTACACGGGTCATATAGCACCATTGTAGCACTACAATTCGATATTACAACAGCTTGTGAAGCGTTCTGGTGAAATAGCGTATTTATCTATTTATAAATTATTTACGGTGATTTTGGATTACCGGCCTGTTTATGGCAGAAGCTGGTCTGTGCAATCGTTGGCCGTTCGGACAACACGTTTGAGTTCCTTGCCTGATGCTGTTCGTCGCAGAATCAACTGGCCCCAGCCATGACATTCGTCGCCGGCGACGAGGTCGGCGTCGTAGTTCTTGTGATTGATGCACAGCTCGTCGGTCAGCCCGCGGTGTTGGATGCGCACGGCTGTTGCGTCATGCACCGGTGCCGACTCGCCGTTCATTGTTACGGGCAAGCGTTCGACAATCGGGCGCTGCTCGCCTGGCTGCAACGGCATCAGTACCCAGACAAAACAACACGACATGGCTGTGGTTGAATATGCGAATGCCGGGTTGGTCGTCGGATCGATTTTAGCTTCGTCGCAGAGGGCGTGGAATTCGGGACTGTCATCGCGAGACAGTTCCAACTCGTCGCCAGCCGGCGGTGAGATCGTCAGGTTCACGTCATCCGCACCATGAAACAGAAGACTGTCCGCTTCCTGCGAGCCCGGCACGCAGCCATGGAACCAGACGTCGTATGTTTCTTCCGTGTCGGAGACCACGCGGTCAAAGATCACCCAGTAGCCGGGCATGGTATCCGCGCCGTCTTTTTGGTCCTGCTTGATGAACACGACCTTGCGCTCGTGCAGGATCTGTCGCTTGGGTCGATAGAAACCTTCATGCACGCCGTGAAAGAATTCAAGAGACTCATGCACATCCCATCGACAGATGCGCGGCAGCACACAGCCGTTCCACCGCCACTCGTTTTCGATTGGAATCTGCTCTTCGCCTCGCACGTTCAGGCAGTTGTGTGCGCGCGTGGCCTGATCGTAATCGCGTCCCAGCGATGTCCCGTAAGGCGCAATCGTAAGCTGACCCAGGAAACGCGTGCCTGATGCGCACAGGTCGAATGAAAAGATGTCGTTGTGGCCGTGACTGGTGACGATTGGGCCGCGCGCTGCCGTGTTGATTGCCATGTACGCGGCGTTTTTGTCCCAGCTTTCACGCATGACGGTGAAGCCGGTATCCGGCAGGCAGACGGAACGCGTTTGGGGTGGTTGCGCTTTGGCCTGTGTGTATCGTTCCGCGCCGGCAAGGCCGACATGCCAGAACGCGCTTTCAGGAATCTGACCGGCTGTTTTTGATGTGTCGCTCGAGTCACACTGGCGTGCGCGTTCGGCCGCCCATTTGCACAATGGATCGCCGCTGACAGCGGCGGCGGTTGCCATGAGTGTCACGAACGGGGGTGTTTTGGTGCCGGTATCACCAAACGAAGGGGCTGCGCCTGTTGGTGTCATCAGGTGAATCATGAAATGGGTGGCGCGCAGCAGACGCTGCTCGAACTGTGCGGAAACCGGCAGGTTGTTCCGTTGCGCGAGCCAGTACAGGCACCAGAGATGAATCATGCTTCCAAGGTGATAGCCCGGTGTAGTTTCGCGCGAGCCGCCGTCGCGGTGGTAGTTGCCGCGCAGGTGTTCTTCGAGCACGCTCCAGCCGGTCTTGAGAAAGAAGTCGGCACGCTTTAACTCAGGAAATAGTTGCCCGACGTATGGCACGGCCTCGATCCCGTGGAGGTACCAGTTGTGGCCCTCCGGCCCGAGCATCAGCGGTGACCATTGCGAGGTATGTTCATCCCAGGCGCTTTCGGTGACAGCGAACAGGTGGTCGAGGAATGCAATTCGCCCGTCTGTTGAATAACCGTCGCAGTCCAGCAGCATCAGGTGGGCCGGCAGTTCAACTGCGCCTTGTGCACCGGCGAACGAATCCCAGTTGAACAGGTCACCGGTTTTTGTTTTTCGGTACAGCCGTTCAAACACGCTGCCGTAATTGGGATCGTCCGTCGCCCACCATGCGCGCCCGACGGTTGCGATAGAAGCCATGGCGCGGGGCTGTTTGGCATCTTCCAATGTCATATTGGCGAACCGTTCGGCTGCCTTGCAGGACCGGGAACGCCAGTCGTCATACTGCTCGTCCATGAATGCGACGATGTCAGACTTTCGATCGATCTCGAAGAGGTAAGCCGGGCGCGGCAAGGTGTACAGCTTTTCTATTAAGGATTGCGCGTCTGCTTCGGGTGTGAGGCGAGCCTGTATCTGTTGCTTTTTGGGGTCGGTTGCGTTCTGCATGGTGGGGTTCCAATTTCGCGAATCGCGCGGCAACGCCTGATGCGCCGGACGCGGTTCGTTTTCTGGTTTGGAAAAGATTGGCGAGATGCCTGGACGGGGCTCCAATGATGCGACAGTTGCCCGTGCGGGCCGGCGCCTCATTTGTCGCGTACTCGACGCCTTGGGCGCGTAGTTTACATACATGGTTTTGGTGATCCAAGCGCGTGAAAGTCAGGCAGTTACCTGTTTGTCGCGTTGTCCCGGAGGTGGAGATATGTTGCCTCGCTGTAGCGGCAGCTCTTTATTTTATTCGAAATCAGTGTAAAATACTTGACGGAGTTGGCGATTAACGATATTTTCCGCGTCACGAAGCGCGCATCAGCCGCCTTGTTTGTACGAAATAGGCACAATTTAGAGCAGTCGAAAGTGGCTGACTGGAATGGAGTTAGCGATCAATGCGGACCACCGCACATAGGCTCAAGGACAAGCAGTTTCCCAACTTCTGGACCGAGGTCGACCCGCACTGGGACTATGACGACTTCTATAAGGATGCGGGCAAAGACTATTACGACGCACAGATTTCGTTTGACTGTGTGTTGGCCGACGACCAGCGCGATCAGGTCTGGTGCGGCGTGGCCACGTTCGGGCGCGACATCTGTTACGCCTTCGAGCGCAAGACAGGCCAGTTCAAAAAACTCGACTATGCCGGCGTAGGCGATCGGTACGACGCAAAGTTTCACCGCGCGCTTCAGTTTGATAACGACGGCAAGCTGTGGGCGGCCACGGCCATGCTGCACGACCCGGCGCATTATTTTGACGCGCCCGGTGGGGCGATTGTGAAGATCGATCCGGACACCGACAAAATCGAAATCGTCGATCGGCCGATCAAGCACTGCTACATTCAGAGCATCATCTTCGACAATACGAAGCGCTATCTGTTCGGCCAGACGTACACGCCGGAGTGGTTCTTCCGTTACGACACGCAAACCGGTGAATGCAAAGTCATCGCGTCACTGGGCCAGTCCGGTGGTGGGGAAGGGTCCGGCCTGTATCAGTGCGAGCAACTGGCCGTCGACCGAAACAACAACGTGTGGGGCGCGTGCGGCATGAACCGCGCGTGGGGACACACGATGGGTCTTTCGCAGCATCGTCTGCTGCGATACGAATCGAATACGCAGACAGTCCATCATATGAAGACCAGCGTGCCGACATTGACTGGCGGCAGTGGCAAAGTGGATGCGTACGCTGTCGGCCCGGACGGTGAGATTTATGCAAGTACGGTCGGTGAAGGGCTATTGCACCGTATTGACCCGGACACACTTGAGATTCACACCGTCGGCGTGCCGGGCACGCAGAAGGGCCAGCGCCTTTCCGCAATGAAGTCATTCAAGAACGGCAAGCTCTACGGCGTCTGCGGCAAGGGCGGTGTGGCCGAGTTGTTCAGCTACGATCCGAAAGCCGACCAGCTCGAACGTATTGGTGTGATTTACGACAACGACAGCAACATCGGCGCCTACCAGATTCACGACATCACGATCTGCGATGACGGAACTATCTTTGCTGGTGAAAACGATGTCCCACATCGCAGTAGTTACTTGTGGGAGATTCAGGGCGCGATTGATTAAGAATTCACCACAGAGGACACAGAGTGCACAGAGGGAAGAAGGAGAATTTGTTTTGAGATCAACTCTGTCTTTTTCTCTGTGATCTCTGTGTCCTCTGTGGTGAGTAAAAAAAGGATTCATACCATGTCGAAAGAAGTATTGGTCGCATTCAAGAATGACTGCGAAGCAACGCAACCTGCGATCGCGGATCGTGCGTTGGGTGAACGGGCCGCGTTTGGTCATGCCGAGGTGCTGGAGCAGAACGGGCTGATCGGCACGTATTACTGTATTCCTTCTGAAGCCAAACAGAATGCGCACGTTTACAAGGAACTGAAATCGCGCGGACACGAGATCGGCCTGCACGTGCATCCTGCGGATCATGGTTATGAAGAGTTTCTAGGCGTGTATGGCGCCGAAGAGCAACACGACATTCTAAATGAGGCCACGGGCATCTTTGAAGATGCGATGGGCTTTCGCCCTGAAAGCGTATGCCTGGGCTATGGCTCGTCGAACGACCACACGCGCGGCGTGCTGGTTGACCTTGGTTATCGACAGGGGTTGACCATGATTCCAGGGCGCATCCTGCCGCAGTGTGCATCGGTGGGCGCGGGGGCGCCGCAGGACCCGTATTACGGGCATCGATACAATCGTCTGTTGCGCGGCGATCTGGACTTTGTTGAGTGTCCGCCGACGACGGATCAGGACTCGCGCATGTGGGGCGGGGCGCATCCGCAGGACCTGCGCGTGGAACTGGTCGACGCGAAGAATCATTACTACGTCATTCGCAAGACGCTGGAACGGCAGATGGCCATGGATGACTTGCCGTTTCTCTATGTGTGTTGTGTGACGCACAACATTTTTGAGTTCGGCAAGGAAGGCGACTTCCGTCGCGACACCTTGATCGGCATCATTGGGCACATGAAACGATTGATCGAAGAGTTCGGCCTGACGTTACGTCCGGCAAATATCCGGCAGGTGGCCGAGACGTATCGTGAGCGTGTGCCGTTGCCGGAATCGGGCCAGAAGCTGGCGCTCGATCGTCGGGGCTATTAGAAACAGCAAGCATAAAGAGAATTCAATCATGCAGACTGAAACACAATCCGTTCCATTTCTCGCACTTGGCGGCCTGTTTGAGCAGGACGACGTGGAAGCAGCCAATCGTGTGACGCAGGCAGCTGCGCAGGAGGGGGGTAACTTCTTCCCGCTACCGGAAGAGACTGATTTTCAAAACGCACTGGCTGAACACGAAGGGTCAGCCAAGGCGGTCGCTGTGAACTCGTGTGGTACCGCATTGGACCTGTGCATGATGGCATTGAACGTCGGCCCGGGCGATGAAGTCATCACCACCCCGCTGACGTTTATTTGCACGGCCACATGCGCGAGTGCTCGCGGTGCAAAAATCGTCTTTACGGATATTGATCCGGTGACGATGTGCCTTGATCCGAAGAAGGTGCGAGAGAAGATCACGCCGCGCACGAAGGCGATTATTCCCGTTCACTTCGGCGGGCTTTCGTGTGATATCGATGGCTTTGACGCGATTACCAAAGAGACAGGCGTGCCGGTGATTTACGACGCGGCCCACGCGGTCGGCACCAAGTTCAACGGCAAGCCGATTGGCGGGGCGGGCAAGGCTTCCTGTTACTCGTTCCAATCGAACAAGAACATGACCACACTCGGCGAAGGCGGGGCGATTACCACGGACGATCCGGAGTTTGCCGAACTGACCCGGCAGAAGAAGACGTTCGGCTACGTGTACGGCGGACCAAAGATTCGCGTGGTATCGCAGGGGTTTAATTATCGTTTGACCAAGCCACAATTGGCGGTGGGGCTGACGCAGCTGGCAAAGAATGATCGCGTGAACCGCGCCAAGCGTGAAGTCGCGCGTGCGTTGCATGCCGCATTGGAAGGCATTGATGGTATTGTTCGACCGGGCGGCATTGATGACGACGGACACGCGATGCATCTGTATGTGATCCGTGTCGACAGTGACAAACTTGGCTTTGATCGCGGCACGTTACAAAAGCACTTGAAAGAGAAGTATCAGGTCGGGACTGCGTTGCACTACCCGGCTGTCTGGTCGTGGGAAGTGTTTGAAAACGATAAGATCGATTACGATGCGAGTGATTGTGAGATCGCCACGAAGGCATGTGAGCAGGTGCTGACCATGCCGGTCTTTGCGACGAGCACTGCCGAGCAGATGCAGTATGTGGCGGAGTCGATTCGGTCCAGTATTGAAGATTTGAAATAAGGGATTTTTATCACCGAGACGTTGAGGAGTTCTTACTCATCAAAGTCCATGCTCTCCTGAGCATGGGATACAGGTACTTGGTGAGTCGATCCCATGCTCGGGAGAGCATGGGTTTTCGGGGCTTGGTGATTGAGTAAAAAGTTATGTCTGATACATCGCATGTGAAATGGTTGCTTGTCGGGACGGGAGATATTGTGCGCAAACGCGGCGCGGCAGCGCTGCATGATGCGCCGAACAGCTCAATCGTTGGTGTGGTTGGCGGGAAGGAGCGGGCCGAGGCGCTTGCCAGTGAGTTTGATGTCCCGCACGTCTACACCGATCTGGATGAGGCGCTGAAGTCAACCGAGGCGAATGCGGCCTACATTGCTACGCCGGTCTATCGGCACAACAAGGAAGCGATTGCCGCGATCGAAGCGGGCAAGCATGTACTGATCGAGAAGCCGCTGGGTTTGTCCGGCGACGATGCACGGCAGATTGCCGATGCGGCTGAGCAGGCGGGCGTGGTCGCGGGATGTGCGTACTACCGTCGGCTGTTTGATCGGCAGAAACAGGCCAAAGCCGCGCTGGCTGCGAACGAATTGGGACAAGTCGTTCTGGTGCGCACGTCGCTTTACAGCTGGTTTGCCCCGGACGCGAACGACCCGAAGCTGTGGCGAACGCAGAAACAGTTCAGTGGCGGTGGCCCGTTGTCGGACATGGGCTGCCACATGTTTGATCTGATCATCGATCTGTTCGGCACGCCGACGCATGTGTTCGCGCGGGCAGAGTCGCTTGTGCATGGCTGGGATGTAGAGGACAGTTCTGCGATTGTGATGAAGCTGCCCAACGGGGCGCAGTTGCTCGCCAGCTTTGGCTGGAACAGCAAGACGTGGACGCACGAACTTGAAATCGTCGGCACAGAAGCCCGGCTGCGCTGGTTCCCGTCGGATAACGGGCCGGTGATGAAGACTGTTGGTCGCGACACCGTGGAGATCGAATCACCCAACGCGGACAACGTGCACCAGCCGCTGGTCGAGGACTTCGTCAACGCGATTCGAACCGGCGGCCAGCCGATCTGTCCGTTGAGCAGTGCGATGCAGACCAACCGCGTGCTCGACGCGATTTATGAGAGTTCGAGGACTGGTAAGGAAGTGACTCTGTGAAATTTGCACCCGCGCCGCCCAACGACTTTCAGCAGTTTTATGAAACGTATTACGAACGTTGTCGCGAGCAGTGCCCGTTCATTGTCGGCCTGACAGGCAAGTGGACGTTTGAAGATCTGATTCCCGGGCTGTCGGATTTTGATACGCGCTTTGTGGTGCGCGATGATGTGACGGTTGCCGACTGGCATCACATGTCGCTGGCAGTCGGTCGCGTGCATACCGACCTTGCAAAAGAGGTGCCGCATTGGGCGCGCAACCTGGAGCACCTGCCGGGCGTGAACCTGACCGTTAGCGAGTTGTCAGATCCGCGGCTGTACTATCCCGAATTCAAGATGTGGACTTTCTATCTTGGCGATTGCAAGGAAATGCAGGATCACCTGGAAGCAAAGCCATGGACGCCGCGGGACGAGGCGTTTCATCTGAAGAAGATTGCGACTTACTTCGGCCCGTACCAGCGCGGGATTGATCCGCCGGTGAATATGGGGCCGTGGGAGAACAAGTATCCGCTGCACAGCCGATTCATGCATTACTTTGCACCGCCGGTGATGTCGGCCGTGGCGATCAAGCGGAAGAATCCGTTACGCGGGAAGCTTGATGCGTTGCGCCATGCACGTGAGCTGTTTCCCAATCCGCAGGTGATTGACCTGACGTTTGACGTGCTCGACAGGCACTATGAGGTGGAATCGCTTTACAACGAGCCGCAGCTCAGTGAATTGGAAGCGCAACTGGAGAACTACCTTCAGGAAATGTGGGCGTCGATGTCGGACGATGTGACGCAGATCCAGGTCGATTCGGCGGATACGCGGCAGTCGCTTCAACAGAAGGTTGGCGTTGCGTTCAACGACGCAGTTGAGGCGTTTCTGGACGGCGCGCGATTTTGTCGGCTGATGAAGGGCAGGCTGCTGTTCTACGCCGAAAAGATTGACTGGTTTGAATCGACGTGGCTGGTGCGCAACGAACTGGGACGTATTGTCAGTAACTTTTACGAACGCCCGATGCGAGCCTATGCACAGGTTTGCTGGCAGGAGTCACTTGAGCCGGACGAGGTGCTCGAGCGTCTGGCGGACTCCATTCTCACAGAGGAGCAGGCCCGCTCGATGCGTGCCTTTGTCATTGAAGGCAGCAAGCCGGTTGAAGACGGGCAGGAGCGCGAGCAGGCCAGGCGCATTGCAACGATTTATGAAGATGTGTTGGCCGTTCTGGAGACATTGCGAGCAGATATTGTCGAGCGTCTACAGGCCATACCGGTCAGGTGAAAAAATATACCTAAAAAAAATGACCCGCTTCCCTGGGTCAAAGGAAACGGGCCGATTCGGGTTGGTGGCAGTTGGTTGGGTCCGGAACTGCCTGCTCAGCGCCTGCGCCCTGTTGGCACTTGCGTGGCAACATCGCCCGCCGAGCATAGGGAGAATTAACGATTTGCCGACAATCAGTGCGAAGCAAATCGGCAATATTCCTTGGGGGGAATTCTGTAGTCGGCCTTAAAACCCGTACAGGCCGAACCACTGGAATGAAAAAGACTGTTCGGGATGTTTGCCACTTGTGTAATCATTTGTGAATCTGGTGAGGGTTGGCGGGTTGAGCAGGGATGATCCGCATCTTCGCCCCCCGGAAATTTCCTCAGAAGCGGCTTGAATGTCAATTGTGAGTGATCAATGGGTTATTAAACCAAGACTCCAGTCATTTCCGCTGTGTCATGTACAACGCCCAGCCCAGAAACATACAGAATGAGATAAATCCGATGGCGATCCAGTGGCCCAGGGTCAGTTCCATCGCACTGACGCCCCAGACCGCGAGCCCGATCACGATGGCGCCGATCATCAGCGGCTTGATATGAGCGGCCGCCCACTTCATGGCGCGCAACACATAGAACAGCACCACGAGCCCGACGATCACCAGCACGCCCACGGCGATCATGCGGCCGGTCGGATCGTTTCTGAACCAGTCCAGTGACAACTCGGCAAGCGTGACGTTTGTCATTTTGATTCTCTCTTTCCCGCGGAAATATTTTAACGGCGGCCGGCACACAGAACGAGAAAATTTTGTTCAACCGCCGGCGGATTCGGTCGAGGAATCAGCAGAAGCCTGTCTTTCGAGCATCAGGAGGTCGCCATGACTTACGAATTGAGGACCGGGCGCAACGTTGCTCCGGAAATTGTTTCGTCTCCGCAATTGACCGGACGGCTTGTCAGCCTGCTGCGTATCAATGGGTTGGCATGCACTGTCGAACACTGCGCACTGAGTATGGACGAGCAGGCGGTGCGCGATCGTATCTTTCTTGACCCGAAAGTGGACGTTGATCGTGTGCGTTTCGTGCTTGGCAGGCTGTCGGCGTGATGGATTTCTATTTTTCGCGATAGATGGCGATTGGCGCCAGAAGCCCGCCGGTGCCCAGTTCGTTGACAAACGTCCGCTTGCAGAGGATTGCAATATGGTTATCCGAATTTGCCTTCACCTTTTCCGTAATCTCAATCGACACGGGCTGGCAGTAGCCGCTGAACTCGTCCTGCGCTTCGCCGGCCGGGTTGGTGTAGATCACGTGTTCGCCGTTGATGAAGATCTTGGCCGAGCCGTCCGTCGCGCCCAGCCAGAGGAATACGCGTTGGCCGTCGCCCGTGTGCGACAGCTTGACCGTGGTGCGGTACCACATCGCGCCCATGTACGAATGATGTCCGAGCGTTGACCATGTCTGCAGACAGACGTCGGTTTCATCCCAGCCCTTGTCATTGACGTCTGTTTTGTACCAGCCGAGTTCTTCGCCCTTGCCGTTTGGGTCAACGCGATATCGGAATTTGCGGATCGGCTCGCGGGTCAGCAGCACGTTTTTCTGAACGTCGGCAATACGCGCCGCATCCTCATAGGTCTCGCGATAAAAGGCCTTGAAATATCGGTTGTGAATGGTTCCTGTGCCGGTCCAGTACATGCGCCCGAACGCCCAGTTGGCGGCGTAATCATCCGCCATGGCGATCAATCGGCCTTCGTAGCTATCGCTTTGCGCTCGGAGTTTTGCCCAGTTGCCTGCTGCCAGATCTTCGCGCATCTGCATGAACATTTCGAACAGGATCAACGAGTCGTCCGCCATCTTGACGCGGCGGTATTCGGTGATGGTTTTGCATGCCGCAAGCGCTTCGTTCATGGCCTTGCGCCACTGGGCGACGGTTTCCGGCGGGAAACGGCGCATGTGACCGAAGCCGCATCCGGAATACTCCGGCATGCTGACCCAGGTATGGTCGACCAGTTCCCAATAGGCTTTCATTTGTTCGGCCGCGTGGCCGTAGAAATTGCGGTTCAGTTCATCGAAGATGGCCCGCGGGTCCTGATTTGGATTCCACGCCAATCGGTTGCCCAGGTGCAGCGCGTGCATGGTCGTTTCAAAGTTGCTGATCGTTTCAGGCATCCAGAACTTGCAGTTGTGCTCATAAAGGAACGGCAGCTCTGTCGCCCACTTGGTCAGGAACGGGTTCGGCGTGGCGGTTTCGGCCAGGTAAAAGGCATACCAGTAATAGGACAGTCGCGGCGACACGCCGGCCCAGCCTTTGATGACTTCGCGCAGTTCCTTATTGTTCGGAACGTTGTCATCCATCATGGAATGAGCGCGACGATACGTGATTGGTGCGATCTGCGGAATGATGTTCGGATGCGGCTTTTCGCGCACGGGCGGACGCGTGTACTGCACGTACGCCAACTGGCCGAACAGAACGTCCGGGTGCTTCTCCGTGACGCGCGTGGCAATGTGATTGGTCAGTTTCAACAGGCGATCCGTGATTGATACGGTTTGCAGGGTCTCATCAAAATCGCCGGCATCCAGTGCTTTGTCTTCCGGCGACTCATCAAAATGCGCCCCGTCGTGCGGCGACAGTGACATCGAGGTCAACGGGTTGGCATCCAGCTTGGCGATGATGGCATCCGCAATCGCGACAGCCACGTGCCCGTTTGACCACTTCAGACGCAGGTTGCTCTTCTTGCCGTTGATGTCCGCGCGCCAGTCGGGATTCTCTTCGCGCTGGCGCGGGCTGATATATGTTTCCAGTGCGTGGGCCGCGGCCAGGGCAACGCCGCCCAGGCGGTTGCGGCGCTTGTATGCGTCCGATGCGTGCCAGACGTTTCGGTACGTGGTGTAGGGCGCGCTGTTCAGATCCTGATGAATCAGAACCACCGCGGGGCGGTAAGGGATGACTTCGCCCAGTTCGCCCGGCATGTACCATCGGCAGCCGAGCTGATCGAGCAGTTCGAAGATGGCATAGCTGGCGGCAAGATCTGACTCGCCCAGCAGTCCGACGCCATCTTTTCGAACCACCATGCGAAAGCCCTGCGCGCCGTCAGCCTGAACGGTTGGTTTGCCGTATTCCTCTTCGGCGAACTCGGCAATCAGAATTTCGACCAGCGGCTTGGTATGTCTGTCTGTCGACGGCGCGGGTCTTTCTGTGACGATCTGAACCTCGGCGCCAGACATCTTCTGCAGGTAGTGGGACAGATCATACACAGACTCGCGCAGGCGCTTTCGATCGCGCTCCACGTGTTGCTCGAGCGTTGGTTTACTGTCCACGTCGATATCGTCCGCCATCACGCGTGGTGGGGCGACGATGATGCAATTGCTTTGGCGATCCTTGATCAACGTCAGGGTGCGTTGGGGCTTGCCCCAGCCGGCGGATTTTTTGTCCGTCGAACTGGTCGTTGTCAGACTACAGGCAGAAAGAACCAGACAGGCAATCAGGCACACAGCAATCCGATGCAACATGTCAGCAGCCTCCGTGGGTGTAATCGGGCCACGTATAATACTGATGAATAGATAAATCAGCGAATTCTGCTAAATGAAATCTGCGCGCAAATGGCGAGCCGACACGTCCTCGTGTCGGTTTGGTTAAAGGGGTGTTGAGGCGCGTGTTTCTGATGCGGTATGGCGGTTGGGGGTTAACCGCCGCGGGGACGCGGCGGCTCGCTCGCGGTTGAGGATGAGAATGTGTGTGGTTATTGCGATGATCGCTGCGTCAGTACGTATCGCGTTGCGTTTCTCAGATATGCCGGGTCTTTTACAGGCTTGGTTGAGCCGCCTTTGGTCCACCATCTTCCGCCTTGCGGGCGATCGAACTGTTTGCCCAATGCCTGCGTAAGCCAGCGTTTGATTAACTCGCGGATTACCTTTGGTTCTGCTGAAGGATCGGCGTCCAGCAGAATGTGAAAGTGGTCGTTATCTGGTGCGCTTGGCGATGCGCATGCGTGAAGGCACCAGCCGCCCTTTTCGCAGATAGTGGGAATAGCCGACTCAATCGCCGATTGTTGTTCGGGTGTCAGGTAGACAGCGTCACCGCGCATTCGGTCCTGAGCATCATGATGCCGTTGTGGGTTCGGCTCGACAAATGGCTCGCCGCGTTGGTTGTGATCGAGGTCTACGGTTGGCTCGTTACTGCCGTGCAGTCTTGTGCCGTAGGTACCGACAGTGATGTGCCACACCGCACGCCCCGGGGGAAGTGGTTTCATGGTGAGCAGTTTAATACGTAGAGGGATGATGTCGAACCGCGAGCCGACACGTCCTCGTGTCGGTTTGGTTAAGGGGCGTTGAGGTGTGTGTTTCTGACGTGGTATGGCGGTTGCGGGTTAACCGCCGCGGGGACGCGGCGGCTCGCGGTCGGGGTCAAAAAACGGCAACGACCATGTTTCCATGGCCGTGCCGTGAGGGGTGAGGGTGCTGAGAATCGGACTGCCATACGATTCCCAGCGGCTTGAGGTTTGCTAGTGCTGCCTCTTTTGTGCAGCCCGTTTCATGGTTTTGATAATTGCGTTGGCATGTCTCCTGTTTCTAAGGTCCTCGCGTTGTTCGTCCTTCACCACCATCTGCAATCTGAATTGGCTGCCGATCGTCAGCAGGCAATTCTGGGCTCAAGCTTGTAACGCCTTGTCAGTGTCTTCAGTTTGCTTAACACCTTGCAGTGCATCTGACAGACACGTGATTCGCTGATCTGGAACGTGGTGCTGATTTCGCGCATAGTCATGCCTTCGTAGTAGTACAGCGTGATCAGCAGCCGCTCCATGCGGTTGAGTTTCTTGAGAATCATGTCGCGCACTTCGCGACGCTGCGCTTCTTCCACGGGGTCCGGCTGGTGCTCGTCCGCAAGGATGCGCTCGGCGTCGACCTCCCGTTCCTTGCCGGGTTTGTTTTCGCCAAGCTGCTGTTGCAGGGAGACGAAGTTGACGATGCCGACATCCTTGTTGATCTTGCGGTACTCGCGCATCTTGACGCCGAGCTTCTGCGCGATTTCCTCATCATCCGGGTCGCGGCCCAGTTCGACGATCAGCCGCTCCCGCGCGGTTTCAACTTTGCTCGTTCGGCTGCGCACCAGGCGCGGTACCCAATCGATGGATCGCAACTCGTCAAGAATCGCGCCGCGCACCCGGTGTGCGGCAAAGGTCGTGAACTTGATGCCGCGGTCCAGTTCGAACGTGTCGATCGCTTCAACCAGGCCGAACACGCCCGGCGCCATCAGTTCTTCTGATTGTGTGCCGTTGCGCACCTTGGCTGCCACTCGGTCCGCGTGGTATTTCACGATGGACATGTATTCCTCGATCAGTTTGTTGCGTGCTTCGATTGAATGGGTCAATTTGTACTCAACCCAGACTTTTCGAAGTTGTACGTCCTTGTCGTCGCCTTTCTTTCTTCGTTTCGCTTTAACCGGTGTTTCTGATTTGACTAATTTAAGTCCCATACCTGCTTTCCCTACTCCAGCGTGTCAATCAGCCGCATGTGATTGACAGGTTCTTTCTCCACCTTCGCCCCGCGTGGCCCCGATCGAGTACGCCTCGATCCGAATGGTGTCTTCAGTTTGGCGGTGTTGCCGCCCATGCAAACAGGTCCTGGCCCGCGATTCGCCATTGCTGTTTGAACTTCAGCCCATTCAACTGTCCCGCCTGCAACAGGCGGTAAACCGAGTCCCGATCCATGCCCAGATACTGAGACGCCTGGGCGACGGTGAATACGCCTCTGAACCCGCCTCGAACCGATCCGCAATGTTCGGTGCACTCTGAGATACCCATCTTTCTATCCTCCTGTTCTGGCCCGAGGTACATATGTGCAAGTCTCGTGCCAGACCCGGATACTCTCATGAGAGAGCGCAAACAGCGTTCACTGGTCTGGTGGTCGGCAATATTTCCGATTCCCGATTCGGCCGGGAATTACCGAGTCCGGACTGTGCCGATTCGGGGTAGCCCTATATGGGGTAAGTGGGTTTGATATGTAGGTGGTTTCTGGTGCGCCTATGCCCACGCGTGATGAAGGAACTCACTGCGCGAGAGTCGGCGTTTGTAAGAATTTTACTGCTTGAACGCGACTACTCTTCTTTGGAAAGAATCGGAAGTGAAAAGTAAAACGTGCTGCCCTGGCCGATGCTGCTTTCCAGCCAGACGCGCCCCTCGTGCGCGTCGACAATTTCCTTGACGATCGCAAGGCCCAGTCCGCTGCCCTGATGATGTTTGTCGTCTGTCTGCATGGCGCGATAGAACTTGTCAAAAAGCCTGGCCTGGTCGGCCTTGGCGATGCCGACGCCCTGGTCAGCCACGGAGACAACGATGCTTGAGCCCTTTTGTTTTGCAGCGATGGTGACCTGCGAGCCATCAGGCGAGAATTTCATGGCGTTGGAAATCAGATTCGTCAACACCTGCCAGATGCGATCGCGATCGGCATACACGCGCGGCAACTCGTTGGGCAGGTCCAGATGCCAGTCGAATGTCTTGCTGCGATCCTGTTTGAATCGATGAATGGCTTCACTGACCACGGGGATCAGATCCAAGGATGCGAAATCATATGACTGACGACCTGCCTCCATGCGGCGGATGTCCAGAAAATCATTGATCAGCTTGTTCAGCCGAAGCGTTTCATCGTGAATGATCTTCAGGAATTTCTCCTGCTTCTCCTGCGGGAACTGTCTGGAGAGCAGCAACTCGGCATAGCCGCGCAGGCTGGTTAAGGGCGTACGCAACTCATGACTGACGGTAGCAACTAATTCGTCTTTCATGCGATCCACTTCCTTGCGGTGCGTAATGTCTCGCATGGCGATTGCAATGCACATCGGCTCGTCCGTCTGTGGGTGTCGGACGAGAAACGTATTGATGTGCACGTCGATCTGGAGACGGTTGGTCAGATGTCGCAGATGGCCTTCACCTTCCCAGCGATCCACCGCCCGGATGGCGGGCAGGGCCACGCTTTCGAGCGTGTACCAGGTTTCCGGCGTGTGAAGGTCCTTCATCTGTACGCCACTGAGCGAGGCGTTTTGTGCCAGCCCAATGAGCCGACGGCCCTCGGCGTTGATGAAAAACATCTGTCCTTCCAGACTCGCCATGCCGATGAAATCGCTGGCGCACTGAACCAGCGATACAAATTTCTGCTGTTCCTCCTGGGCACGTTTGCGTTCGGTAATGTCCCGGAAGATGCCGCGCACAGCGACGATTCGTCCGTGTTCGATAAAGCCGTTCAGGGACCCCTCAACGAGGATCATTTTGCCCTCGCGTGTGTACAGCTTCAGTTCGACCGAGCCGCTGTTTTCGCCCGCCAGAGCCTGCCGGCACAGCTGTTTGAACGTTGCCCGGCTGTCCGGGTGGACCATGTCATCAGACTTGAGCTGTGTGACTTCGCTGGCCACGTAGCCGAGCGTCTGCCGCCAGGCGCGGTTCACGAATCGCAGGTCGCCGTCCGGCTCAATGATCTGAATCAGGTCGCTGGAATTTTCAAACAGGTCTCGGTATTTCTGCTCTCCGCCCCGTGCCAAGTCTTCCGCGCGCTTGCGGCGCAGTACTTCGTTCTGCAACTGGTCCGAGGCGCGAACCAGTTCCGTCATCTGTTGATGCAGTTTGGATTCCGTATCGTTTGCGGACTGCTCGGCCCGCTTGAGCAGACGCCGGTCCTTTTCACTGCGGACCGCGCAGGCGGCCAGGCGCGACACGGCGTCGAGAATCTGTAATTCGTGTGACGCCGGCTGCGCATCGGTTGAATGCAGGATGGCAAACGTGCCGACGACCTTGCCTTTGTCCACAAAGATCGGCGTTGACCAGCAGGCGCGCGTGCCGAACTTGCGTGCGAACTCTTCCACGTCTGTGGCGTGGCCCGGTTCAAGATTGTCCAGAAGGTTGGCCAGTTCCGGGCGCACGTTCGGGCCGGCTCCCAGTCGAATGCGATGCGACTTTTCTTCAAAAAGCAGGATGGCTGCGGTGGAGCCGGGAATCATGGACTCCGTTCGGTGGCACAGTTCATTGAGGATAGGGCGGAGTATTTCACCTTGCGCGATGCGTTCGTGCAGTTCGGTCTGCAGCATGAGCATGTCAGTCTGGCGCTGGCGCGCTGCCGCGACACTGACGATTTCGGCCACGGACAGGAGAAACGCGCGATCATTGGTGCTGTAGGTGCGAGGTTCGTGGCTGAACGCGCCGAGCACGCCGAACGGACGTTCAGAATCATCGAGCAGGACGGTGGCGCTGGACAGGATGTTGTGGTTGGCCAAAAAGTCCATGGCCTGGAAATAATTGTCCTTGTCCACGTCCGAGATCACCACCGGCTCGCGCGATTTGACCGCGAAGCCGAACGGATTGCGCTCGCTGCTGGGAAGGGTCAGATTGCCGATTTCATGCGTTTCAAATCCTTGAGCTGCGATCATTTGCAGCGTGATTTCATCCGGCATCAGGTAAAAGATGGCAGCGCAGTCCACGTCCAGCGTTTCGCGCAGCGTGTCGATCGCGTGCTGGAACAGGGCGCCATTGGCATCGCACTGATTGGCGAGCTTGCTCAAATGAGCAACAGCGGCCTGCTGCTCGGCGCGACTACGCAATTGCGACTCCACTTTATTTAAATGGCCCGTAATAGTTGCCACATTGATTCAAGCGATACGCACATTTCGTACCACAAGGTATTCGATCCGCCCGATTGCAAATATAAATTTCTAATAAGCGACAGAAATCTGATGAATCGGCATGCTGTTTGGGTCGAAGTGTTCGTAGCGTTTTGATTTTTTTCTTCCCTTGTCGTTCAGTCTGCCGAATCGATCTTCGGCATGCTTGATTTTTCGGGAAAATTTCCGGTTCGTTCCCGACTCAGTCGGGAATATTGCCGATCGCTCCTACGACCTGGCCGGCGGTTTCAGATTGTATTTCTTGATGCGATACCGAAGATTGTCCCAGCTGATCCCGAGTTGTCGGGCAGCGGCAGCCTTGTTCCATTTGTTCTCTTCCAGTGCCTGGATGATCAGCGACTTTTCGTGCGTCGCAAGTGTTGATTGCTTGGAAGGTTGAGCGGACTGGTCCTCACCCTGGGCGGGCTGTTGGGCATCATCCCCGGTCCCTCGGACCAGCAACGCGACCTCTGGCGGCAGGCAATCCAGGTTCACCACGCCATCAGCGGACAACAGAACCGCGCGTTCAATGACATTGCGCAGTTCACGAATGTTGCCCGGCCAGCGATAGGCCATCAGTGCCGACAGGGCCAGATCGTCCACGGTGACCGACTGGTTGCTGACATGCCCGGCAAACTGTCCGAGGAAGTGCCCGATCAGCAGGGCAATATCGCCGACTCGTTCCCGAAGCGGCGGCAGTTCGATCGGAAACACATTCAACCGATAGTACAGGTCCGGGCGAAAACGATTGGATGCGACTTCTTCTTTCAGGTCGCGATTGGTTGCAGCGATGACACGCGTGTCCACGTGAATTTCATGGGCGCCGCCGATGCGACGGAAGCGTCGTTCTTCAAGAATACGAAGCAGCTTCACCTGCAACGACGTGGGCATTTCGCCGACTTCGTCGAGCAGGAGGGTGCCGCCGTCACTGAGTTCGAACAGGCCTGATTTTGTGCTTTGTGCCCCGGTAAAAGCGCCTTTTTCGTGGCCGAACAGTTCACTTTCAAGTAGCGACTCGGGCAGGGCGGCGCAGTTGATCGCAACGAAGGGATTGTTTCGGCGCGGCGACATCGCGTGAATGCGGCGCGCGGTCAGTTCCTTACCTGTACCCGTCTCACCGGAGAGCAGAACGGTCGTGCTGGATGCCGCAACGCGTTCGCAAAGTGACAGGGTGTGATTGATCTGTTGTGACTTGCCAACGAGCCGAGGAATGCCGTCCGCGTCAGACGTTGCTTCATCGTGCGGCACGGATGCGCCGAGTTGCTCCAATCGCTTGGTAGCATCGCCGAGCTTGCGCTTCAGTTCAACCACTTCCATGGTCTTCTGTTTTTCGGAGTCGATCAGGCGGCGAAAGTCGCGCGCATACATCACCAGTTGCGAATTGAGCAGATTCAGCCGCTGCTGGATGGCTTCCTGTTCGTCGGTTTGTGAAGATGGGGTGGGTGTGTCTGTATCAGGAAGGGATTGCTGATCCTGCTGGGAATCAGCGGTCTGATCATCGAGCGAGTCGGATTGCCACAAACGGTTTTCGTCAGTCATATTACGAGCTTACGGCATCGGGGTTCAGTGCCTCCTGCACGTGGTCAATCAACTCCATCGGGCTGAACGGTTTGATCAGGTAGGTTGTCACCCCGGCGTCTTTGCCCTGGGCAATATCCGTCGGCTGTCCCTTGCAGGTGAGCATGATGATGGGAATGTCCGACGTTGCCGTTTGCTTACGCAATTTTGATGCCACTTCGATGCCGGTCAGCCCCGGCATGACCCAGTCCAGAATCACCAGGTCCGGTTTGTGGCGTTGCGCAATCTCCAGGGCCTCCGCCCCGTTGTCCGCTTCAAGGATTTCAAAACCCGGGTCATCCAAGGTGGTGTGCACCAGCAGTCGAATGTTCGGCTCGTCGTCCGCCAGCAGGATTGTCTTCAATTTCCGTACCTCCAGATTGAAACAACAACAATTGACCTGAATCAGGTCGGGTTCCGTCGCCAGTTGTCTCTCTCTCTTGGTGAAGACGCGCCCGGGGCGCGATTAACGGCTAAGACGGTCGGGGTGGGGGTATGCACGAAACAGATAGTGCAGGGCTGTCAGTCGCCATGTTGGTACCGCCTACATTAGTAAGGCTAAGCGGTTGTTTTTGTGAAGTCAAGGTTTTACATAAATTGAATTGGCAGAAGGGCGGTCCTTTTCGTCCGGTTGTATAGGTGTTTCCCGCACTCATTTGCGCGTGGTGTGCCTGCCTCATGTCGCGGGCCTTCAAACTTGGTGACAACTGCCTCTGAACGGCCAACTTAACCGGGGAATCGTTACAATGATGTGAGCATTTCCGTACTGACCGCGCACGAGGGTAAGGCAGCAGTTCGGTGAGGTTTTAACGCAGGTGGGGTCGTGTCAGAAGTCTATCAACGCTTATCCAATATGCCCGAACGCAGCACGTTTGATCGCGTGCTGATGGTCGATGACGGCAGCGGGGTGGTGTCTCATTTTCCGCTCGTTGGCGACCAGATTGTTATCGGTCGTCAGGAGGGTGTGGACCTGCATCTGCCGTTTCCGAGCGTGTCGCGCAAACACGCGCAGCTGCGGTGCGACAAGTGGGGTAAGTGGTGGATCAAGGATCTTGGTTCGTCCAACGGCACCTGCATCAACGGCTTCACCAGCACCGAGCGCGTGCTCGAACTGGCTGATCGTATCGATATCGGCTCAGTGGCGCTGACATTTACGGTTCCGCATGAAGCCATGGAAGACAGCTCGCTGCACGGCGGGCCGGCGCTGAACGTTCGTGATACGGACTCGACCACCAAACGCATCAGTGCGTTGCGTGATGATTCGGTGCTCACGCCGCGCATCAGTTCATTGCAACTTGTGCAATTGATGGAACTGAGCCGCCAGCTGCATACCACCGACAAGCTCGGCCAGCGTTTGCGCCTGCTCTGTAACCTGATGATCGAAGAAGAGTTCAAGGGGCAGGGGGCAGTGGTGGTGCGTATTTCGAAAGAAGCGCCCGACGAGCCGCCGCAGACATTGTGCAGCCCATCGTTTCGGCCGGACTGCTCGCAACGGTCTTTGTTTATTTCGCAGAGCATGCTCAAGGCGTTGCGCGAGCGCGCCGAGCCGATGCTGACGAATTCGACCGACACCAGCGCCGGCGAGTCGCTTGGCGGCCACTCCGCGCTGGGGTGCCCGATTCGCAACGACGAACTGGCGGTCGATCTGTTGTACATCCTTGTGCCACCCAAGTATGGCAATGAGGAGTGGCTGACGCTCGCATCACTTGCAGCGGATCACTTCCGCCAATCCGAAAACAACTGGGCGGCGCGCCGGCTTGCCAAGGTAAGCGCACTGGTGGAAGTCGATATGGAGCGGGCGCGCGACATTCAACTTCGTCTGGTGCCCAAGGCGGTCGACGCAAAAGGGTTGGACGTGGCGATCGGTTTTGAACCCTGTCGCTGGGTCGCCGGTGACTATGTGGATGTGATTCAACTGCCGGACGACAAGGTGCTGCTGATTGTCGCTGACGTGTGCGGCAAGGGCATGCCGGCGGCACTTGTGTCGTCCAGCATGCATACGCTCGTTCACGCGAGCGTGGGTGCGGGGGCGGACCTGGTGCAGATGACCACGCTGTTGAATAACTACCTGGTGAAATATCTGCCACAGAACCGGTTTGTCACCGGCATCATTATTGAGATCGACCCGGCAACGGGCGAGATGCGCTTTATCAACGCCGGGCATCCGTCTCCAATTGTGATTGATCCGGAGGGTGGTCGGCAGATGCTGGACATGGGCGACTACGAACCACTTGGTCTGGTCGAGCGCGAGTATGCTGCCATGGACGGCCAGCTTGAGCCGCGCCATATGCTCGCCATGTTCACGGATGGGTTGACGGAACTGACTGATCAGCACGGCAAGATGCTCACGTCCACGCGAATCGGCGAACACCTTTCCTCGATCCACAAGGCCAACCTGAATCAACCGATCCAGATCGCCGCCGACCAGTTGTCGCAGATGCTTGATGCCTATCAGGGAACGAGCCTGCAGTCGGACGACCGGACATTTCTGCTGACGTGTCGGCCGGGCGAGTGATCGCTCACCGGTAAGAAATACTAAATTCCGTTGAATCTGGACCAATCGTTCCAAACTGCCTATGCTTCTAAAGCAGAGGACCGATCCATGCCCAGAGTCAAACAGTTTGATATCGACGAAGCCCTTGACCGCGCCAAAGACCTTTTCTGGGAGCGCGGCTACGAGGCGACTTCCATGGCGGACCTGCTGGAAGCCATGGGAATCAACCGTGGCAGTTTTTACGACACGTTTGAGAGTAAACATGCGGTCATGCTCGAAGCACTGCGCCGCTATGACGACGAGCATCGGCGCATCGATATTGATGAAGTTATCGCGGGCAAGCCGGCGAAGGATGCGATCATGGCGGTGTTTGAATGCCTCGTCGACCCCTCGCGCGCCCGGCAGGGCAAACGCGGCTGCTTTCTGGTTAACGCCGCACTGGAACTGGCGCCGCACGACCCGCAAGTGGCGGACATCGTCAAAACATCCTTCAAGGACATGGAAAAGTTTTTCGTGAAATTGATCCAGATGGGGCAGAAGGAAGGCCAGATCAACAAGCAGTTGGACCCGAAAGAAGCCAGCCGGGCGCTGACCAATCACATGCTCGGGCTGATGGTCCTGGTCCGCTCCGGCGCGTCGAAAACCATGTTCAAATCAGTACTTGAGCAAATCGAGCAGATGCTCGGATAATCGGCTGGAAAATTTTTTCTTTTTATTTGGAACAATCATTCCAATATCTCGGTTGGCTTCAGTGACCATCAATTTAAGGAGTTTGAAAATGTCACTCGAACCGCTTACCGAAACCACTTCAGATGAACGTGCCGCCGCCACACTCCAGAACGTGCGGCAGAAGATGGGCTTTATTCCGAACATGCTCGGCGTGATGGCCCATGCGCCGGCTGTGCTGGAAAGTTATCTCGACCTGACCTCGCGGTATGACAGCAGTTCGCTGACGCCGGCTGAGCGTCAGATCGTGTTGCTCGCTGTCAGTCAGTACAACGCGTGCGACTACTGCCTGGCTGCTCACAGCATGATTGCCCGCAAGCAGGGCGTCTCGCCGCAAACGGTGGAAGCTGTGCGTGAAGGCAGAGAACTCGCGGACAGCAAACACGAAGCGTTGCGACAGTTCACGCTGGCCATGGTCCGAACGTCCGGGCGTCCTTCGGATGCTGAGCGCCAGGCGTTTCATGACGCGGGCTACAGCGAAGCGCAGATACTCGAAGTCGTGCTTGGCATCGCGCTCAAGACGCTGTCGAACTACACGAATCACATGATGGACCCGGAAATTGACAAGGTGTTTGCCCGGGCCGCGTGATTCAACTGTTTCATTCGTTGCAAGTACCGGGGCTGGGCGTTCCAGCCTCGAATCCAACAGGTTTTTTATCAGGGAGTCTTACCATGTTTTTTTCTCACGCCAGACGACGATCTTCCATCGCCACACTGACAGCAACGCTCGCACTGCTTTTGAGCACCGCAGTCTTCGCGGCAGACGAAGTCAACACCGACAAAACAGGCCTGGCCATCGGCGGATACGATCCGGTGACCTACTTCGCCGCGGACAAACCAGCCAAGGGTGATTTCCAGATCACCGCGGAACACGACGGTGCGGTGTATCGCTTCATTAATGAACACAACCGTGACCTGTTCAAGAAGAATCCACAGCGCTACGTCCCGCAATACGGCAACTACTGCGCCTATGGCGTGGCCGTCGGCCAGAAGTTTTCTGCCGACCCCACCGTCTGGAAGATCATGGACGGCAAGCTGTATCTGAACCTGAACCCTCAGATCGCAGAGCTGTTCAACAAGGACGTGAAGGGCCACATCGCCAAGGCTGATCAGAACTGGAAGCAGATCCAAAGCAAGCCGGCGAAGTAAATTTGAAGGTTTCATCGTGCCTGGCGCATCCGTTATGTCTCTAACTGGATGCGCCAGGCGGCTGTTTTATTTCTGTCACACTTCACTTTCGCAGATTCGAGCATCGCCATGCGTCTTCCCGTCCTGCTCAAAGAAGTTCGTGTCTGCCGCGAGTGTGAAGCGTCACTGCCGCTTGGGCCGCGCCCATTACTACAGGCATCCGGCCAGTCGCGCATTCTCATCATCGGTCAGGCGCCCGGCAGTGCCGCTCATGAAAGCGGCATCCCGTGGGACGACCGCAGTGGCGAGCGCCTGCGCGATTGGCTCGGCGTCACGGATGAACAGTTTTACGACCCGAAGCAGATCGCCCTGATGCCCATGGGTTTCTGTTACCCCGGTAAAGGCAAGTCGGGCGATATGCCGCCTCGCCCCGAGTGCGCCCCGTTGTGGCATGATGAGCTATTGAAGAAGTTGAAGTCAGTCGCTCTGACCATTTACGTAGGGCGCTACGCGATCGCCCATTATCTGCCAGATCGATTCGGCTCGATCACGGAAGCGGTCAAAGGCTTCGACGATCTGCTTCCCGATCGAATCGTCTTGCCGCACCCGTCGCCGCGCAATAACATCTGGTTGAAGAAGCATCCGTGGTTTCAAAGGCGCACCTTACCGGCGCTCCAGTCGTGCATAAACCAATTAGCCGTCGCTTGAATAGTCGCAATACCTATCGCATCTTCCGCAACTTTCCATCTCGAACGGTCAACTTTGCACCTGTCGCCGCTGCAAGGCTGTTGCCTACTTTCTGCACTTCACGCCGATATTTGGAAATCAGCACATCTACTGCTTGAACATTTCCAGCATCGTCAGAAAAATGCAGCCGCAGCGTCGCTCCGGGCGAAATCGCATCAGGGTGATCGATCCATTGCCTGATAAGTTCTATCTCTACAAGCTGGTGGGCGGAGAACGTCAACTGTAGCCGCGGAAGGCGCAGTGTTCGCGATGTCTTTTCGAATACGATCCACTCACCCGCTGATGCGCTGGTTCTTTCCGAGTAATCGATCATCCACCATAGCAATGTAGTGATAATACTTCCGGATATGGCCATTAACCATGGCATCTGTTCCCAGTATGCCAAGCCAATCATGATCAGGACAAATATTGGGCAGAATATGGCAATAAATGCCCGGTGCATTGCGGTTGGCGCGACGCGCACGCTTTCTTCATCGTCATGAAGAAGCCAATGGTCACAAGTGTCCGGCGCAGTCGGCTTGTTTGAACTCGAGACCATCGGATACCCCCGCCAGAGCACGCTAATTTGTGCTGCATTGCGATTGCGTGAATCTTCAGCTGTTTGCCGGACTGGAGCAAGCCAGCCAAATAGGGCGGATGTAATTCTGACTCGATTACTCGCGTTGACAATGTTTCCTCTGAGTGCCGATTAACACCTTGTTCGCTCGGGCGCGAGCCCGACAGGATTACTGCTTGAACGCCCGAACCGAACCATCTGCATAGCCGACTTTCAAGCTGGTATCACGTTTGCCATCTCGAAGCTGATACAGGATTACCTGCTCCCCATCAAAATCAGAAGCACTCCAGTTGCCTTTTGGCTTCACATATTCGTAGCCGGGGTTGTCGCCAGTGGCCGGATTGGTCATCACTTCCTTGAGTTGTACATCCGCGTCCAAATTGTCCTTGACCTGTTCGATACTGTCAGGCCATTCACCGTCGTTCTTATCAACGTAGATGAATATCGCCGTATGAATCTTGTGCATGTGCTTAGGCGAGTCTTCGGATTTACTGCAAGCGGATAGAAGGAACGGCAAAGTAAGCAGGAATATGCAGCCTCCTCGTACCGCAAGAAGCCGACTATGTTTAGACGTTGAAGATTCGAGCAGAGCATGCCTCATCGCAATGGTCCCCAATAGTAGAAGCAAAACACAATTCGTTTAGATATTCGCCACTCAGTTGCATATTGCTATTTGTCTGATTCGGCTTTTTCAATCGTCCTTAATGTCGCGACAGTAGCGTGCAACTGCTGCTGTACTTCCTGTTTGCCATCCAGATTTTCAAATTCAAAAATGACCATTCTTTCATTTAAGTAGGTAGCATATAGAAGCGTTGTCTCGTTGTCACCGTATCCTCTATAGGCGCGCAAGTATTTGATACCGGCGACCTCTTCTTCTTCACTCCGCGCACCTCGTATGAAGAGAAACTGCTTTTCTTCGGGGTTAAATGGCTGATAAGAGTAGAAGCGTGGCAAATCTCTATCACCGAATCTCGGTTTCAATACGAGTTTGACGAGGGCTGCCGTGGAGCCGTCTGTAGACTGACGAATCCACTGATGGCCGGACGATTGAGAGCCCGGCTCAAACTGAGGTGGTAAACGAAAGCGAAGACCTTCCACCTCGACCCATTGGCCATCGGCCAATTCGTACATACCGGGAATATGGGTGAGCGTGGCAAGATCAGGGTGGTTGGCACGGAACTGTATCTGTTCAATCGCTCGCCGTGCCAATTCGGCGGTTTCTGGAAAGCGTTGATTATTGGCGAGGCGACGCAAAGCAGAGAGTGTCTTGTTTGTCCCGATGGCTCCAAGGATTTGTACCGCCATATGGCGAACTTTGCTGGAACGATTCGTCGTTAGCCGGGCGACGCTCGATTCAGCTTCAGGACCGATTTCAATTAGTGCATCGCGGACGTCGTTAGCGTGTGTGGACAAGTAACGCATGATGGTAGGGACCACACGGGCTTGGCGCGACATACCCAGTGCCTTGATGATGGCGTTTCGGTCAGACCGGTGGTCGTCACTGCGAAGCATTTGTTCCAGCCGCGACAGCGACCGATCGTCCGCCCAGCGACCAAGGGCGTGTAAGGCAGAATGGCGCCGCGTACGATCGTTGTCCGCAAGGTGTGGTTCAATGACTTGAAGAACCGCATCTTGAAGCTTTTCATCGACGTCTTTCGCATCGGCGAGCATAGTCAGACCCTTGCTGACGGCATGTTCGTTCACAGAGCGAACGAGCAGCAGGCCCTGTTTACCCGGTAAACGATAGCTAGGATCTTCTTCCACCAGAGCGTCTAAGATATCCTGCTGCAACTGCGATACGGTCAGTTTCTGGTGTAGTAATTTCAACTCGTCGATGGCGCCTTTGTTGCGCCACCTGAGATAGGCGGGTACGGCCCTTCGATTCGTTGTCCCATCCGATCGAAGCAAGTGAGGTTTTATCGCACGAACGACTTCTGATTGTTGCACAGAGCTTTTCTCATCTTCATATGTGAGAAGCGTCAGTCCGTAATTCACCATTGGCTGGGCTTTGGATGCCAGGAAAAACAATCCACGCTTATGGTACGAGGACAAAGATTCATCCGCCTCCGCCAAGGCGTCTCCCAGGGCTGCTGGCTGGAGGTTATCTGCATTCATTGCTAGTTGAACCAGCTTGTCTCTCGCTTCGGGAACCGGTGTCCATGCCATGGCTTCGAGTACTCTGGTCGTCATTGGCTTATCACCCTGAGCCATGGTGTCTTCAAGTAATGATGGCAATGTCCAGGGGAAAGCCGAGCCGTAACGGATGAGCCGTGAGTTATCTCTATCTGCCTTAAATTTTTCGAGAATTCCATCGTTAGGCATTGGGGGAAGTCGTGGACCATCGGCCGAACGGATGACGAGTTGGCGCACTGCCGCTTCCATGATCGGTAAACGTTCAGAATTTGATTCAAGGCAGCACAGTTCGGCGGTTAGCCAGAAGTTCTGATAGGAAATGTGATATCTCACAACGTGGGCCGGTGGGACAGAAGGGATCGGCTCATCGTGAGATTTGGCAGTTCTCTTATATTTCTTGTATGCGTTGATGGATTTATTTCCGTTGTCGTAACGTTCGATACGTGTTGTCGGCAAGCCGGCAATCGTGCCGTAGTTGAGCTTCCAATCTTCCGCACAAAGGTCCTTCTTAATGTTGCCGTAACCACTGGTCGGCAGGTAGGCTGCACCAGCGTTGATCCACGGAAACAGTTGCTTTTCATCGTTCCTTACGCTAATGGCCAGTTGGCAATAGTTCAGATCATGTCCCCATTGCCAGCGTATGCTAAAGCCGTCGCTGCCGCCGGCCGTTGCTGCGACGTTCCATTCGGCCTCTTGGGGTGGATGAAAGTCGAATGGGCCGATGGCAACAGGAACAGCTTGAAGCTGGTCGCCGGCTGACTCGTCGGCATGCATTGGCGTAAGATCGTTACGTGGCTCATAGATAGATTGGGGCGGTTTGGGGATTTTGGCATTCGCTCGCGCACGATCTATCTCGGCAAATAAGTCGGCCGCTTTTTGACTATTCTGTGCGAGCGTTTGCTTTGCTTGAGTAGTTTTCGTGCCTATGTCCGCTGGTAGCTTCCCGTCAATACTTGCAAGCCAGTTGATACCGGAAGGAATACCCTCTTCGATGATAGAAGAGTAATTACTGCTGCTGTCCGCAATCTGAAGTTTGTATCGTTTTTGCTGTCGATGTAGCTGGTCGGCAAATTTATTTATTGCCTCAACCGGCACTTCAATATCGAATTTAGCCTGAAACAAGAATACCGGGCAGTTAAATTTGCTTACATGAGCGACTGGGGAGAGGAATTCGGCGAATCGATTGATATCCGGAATTTCTGTCGTCAGCTTGTCAATCAAAGATTTCTGTGTCGTTTGCAGGTTCAACAGTGGGGCGTAAGCGATAACGCCTTTTATCTCCGAAAGGTGCTGAGCAGCCAATAAGGCATGGGTGCCGCCGGAACCATTGCCAGCAATGTAAATCCGTTCCGGATCGACTTCGGGAATGTACTTGGAGGCAAATGTTGCTGCCTGTCTTGCATTAACAAGCCCGCCTTGAGCGGCGATGAATTGCTTGACGCGCCCGGCATATTCTTTGACGTTAAGCCGTATGGGGGCGGCGGCTTCACCAGTAAGTTCATAGGCAACGACGACACATCCGGCACGAACGTACGAGAGACGTTCGTGATCATCCCTGTCGCCCAGACCTGCCCCGACAATCCCCGATGTGCCGCCGGGTACGGTCAGAACACACGGCAATGACTTCAGATCCATTTGAGCGGGACGATAGATGTAAAGCTCGGTTCTGATACCGGAACTGCCGGTTGTCGTGACGCTGTTGAATCGCACGCCGGGCTTGAGTTCGGTGGTTGGGCCCAAACGCGGCTGCCCCCGCAACGATTCGTTGCTGACATCGAGCTGCTCGGGCACGTTGGCTGTGACGAACGGAGCGACATAGAGATTGTTGACTCTGTCAGCAATGAAAAACATACCGAAATGTACTGGCACAAACAGAACATACGCGGTCACCGTCATTGACCAGCGAAATACGGGACCGCGTATATCGGGCCGGTTGGCTACCCAGAACAATGCATAGAATGGAATGAAGCTGATCGCCAGATTGGTGCCGTCAGATTCAGATTGGCGGGCGTGCCTCATGATTGACTTACCGAACCAGGAGGCAGTGCCTGCAGCGATGATGACTGGCAGCGTGAGGATAAGAACCCAAATTGGTTGCCGAACGTAAGCGAACAGCGCATCAATCGCGATAATCAGCACCAGTAGCCAGAAGAATGTGCCGGGCGACCATACTTGGCGCAATCCCATTACGTTGAGCAGGTCGAATTTCTCTCCGTTATCGCTGGCGTTTTTTGTGGGAGATTTTCTTTTTCGTTCGCGCAGTTCGGCAGGTGACATCTGTCGGACGCCTGACGTGGGATCGATCCTTATACCCTGAGACAGATCTTTCTCGCGAAATGTATCGTCAGCACTTCCGTTTGTTGCCGTACTCGTCTTCGTTTCCTCGTCAACCTTGTTTACCAGGTTTTGCCAGTCAGATTCGGCGGTTGGATCGACCGGCGGAACTGATTCTGATTCCAGCACCTGCGGCTTGGAAAGGGAAGCGGGTTCGGGTTTTGCAGGCGGTGGTTGAGCCGGACCAGTTGGGGCCTTCAAGGGGGGAAGGGAATCTGCCGGCGCAGACGGTTCTTTCAATGGTGGTAAGGTGTTGCTTGTTTGCTCAGACTTTTGATCAGAAGGTACGCGCATGACGGCGCCGCATTCACGACACTTAACAGAACGCCCGGCATGTTTGCCCGATACCTTATATTGCTTACCGCACGATACGCACGCGATGACTGGCATAAGTGCGCCTCTCCCGAAAGAAGACTCAAAATATAGAGCAGACCTCTCCCGTTATCCGGCAAATGGATTGAGTATAGATGCTGACCATGCGCCGGAAAAAAATGTGACCTGCGGGTAGTATAAACTCAAATTCAGGTTGTTTAAAGAGTAGCGGGCAGCTACGTCTGCTTTGCCAGTGGATTCACGCTTGCGGGCTCGTGTGCGGACATGTACTGCCCGCCATCCCACCAGGGCTCGTTGTATTCATCTCGAAATGCCTGATGTAACGCACGAATCCGGGCGCCGATTACCGGGCTGTTGTTCTGCCCAAGCGAACTGGCGGCCCGTTGCGCGTTGTATCGCTGGATACGCGCTTCGAGATACGCCACGTCCACGCGACTGGCTAACTCCTGTTTCAGATCGGCCAGTTGCGTCGCATACGCAGGATTGTCAATCAGGTTGTTCAGTTCCTGTGGGTCTTTGTTCAGGTCGTACAACTCATCGGTTTCAACCGGGTAATGGCAATACTTGATGCCATTTTTCAGAACCATATACATGCCGCTGGGCGACAGGTAGCCGTGGTATTCCGAGAAAATGACCGAGTCCTCCCGTCGCGCGTCCGCGTCTTCAACAAGCGGCAGGAAACTTTCGCCATCCGTCGGCGTGGTGATATCCGCGCCCGCGATGTCACACAGCGTCGGCAGGAAATCTGTCAGGCTCACGGCGTCGTCCACCACGCGCGATTCGCGACCCGTCGGCTTGCGCACATATAAAGGTACGCGCTGCGCCGGCTCATAGAAGTTCATTTTCCCCCAGTGCCCGTGGTACCCCATGCTTTCGCCATGATCGGCCGTCACCATCAGGTATGTTGAATCGGCCAGGCCGGAGTCTTCCAGCGCCTGGATGACGCGCTGGATCTGCATGTCGTAATACTCAACGCGCGCAAAGTACCACGCCATCTGATGATGATGATAGGCCGGGTCGAATATCTTTCGACCGGCATCTGCATATTGCGTCAATCGCTTCATGTGTTCCGGCAGACGTTCGTATGCCTGTTCGTCAAAGTCAGGCAACGGCAGGTCGCGCTTCAAGTACTTTTCGTAAAGCGGCTTGAGTTCCGCGCACGGCTTGAAACCCGTGTGCGACGCGAAGTATCCCGAGACCAGCAAGAACGGCCGACCGTCGCGCTCTGACTGACTGTTCATCAGGAAGTCGCACGTGCGTTGCGTGACGTAGTTGTCATGCTGATAGATCGGGCTGTCAGAAAATTCCGCGATATATTCAGTTGGAGCCGCGTCTCGGATTGGGCGGATCGGCTCCAACGCGCCGGGCATGTCCGCCTCACACACCGGCAGGGGGTTGATCAACTCTGAACAAAGGCGCGATTCAAAGCCCCGGTGCTGGTCCAGCCCGTGAATGTGCATGCGCCCGCACATCGCTGTCTGATACCCCGCTGCGGTGAGCAGATGTGCAAACGTCGGCACATGCGGCGGAATGATGGACCCGTTGTCATACGTCTCGTGATTACACGCATACAGCCCGGTCAGGAACGTCGCACGCGATGGCCCGCACACCGGGGCGTTGCAGTGCGTGTGTCGAAACCGCACGGACTCGCCCGCCAGGCGCTTGAGCGCCGGCGCATCCAGCGGCAGGGGATGCTCATTCGGGTCAGCAAAAGGCGTGAACTGCTCCGCCATCATGATCACGATATTGGGTTGAGCTGGCATGGTTTATGTACCGGTCTGAATCGAATTCGGCTGACCATCTTACCGGTCAATTGGTCCTATAATTGGTCCGGTCGACCTGCCTGGCCGGCCGCCTGCTCAGGCCCGTTTCGACTGCTTCCGGGGGGCCCCATCGGATTTGCCATAATCCGTTAAATCGGCTTACAATACGCGGCTTGTTGCCAGCTTAGCTCAGTGGTAGAGCAATGCTTTCGTAAAGCATAGGTCCGGGGTTCAAATCCCCGAGCTGGCTGTAAACCGCACCTCTGTTTGAGGTTGCGTGGCAGGAAATCTGCCGACATGCAGCCTCACGCGGAGGGCTGCATGGCTGCCACCGTAGCTCAATTGGCAGAGCAGCGCATTTGTAATGCGCAGGTTGCCGGTTCAAGTCCGGCCGGTGGCTTGGCTTTTAAGAACTGAAAGGTAATTCAGATGAGCGACTCGAGCAGCACCATGGTCGGCGCGGAAGTCAAAGACGAAGCGGCGTCGACACGTTATCTCGCCGCCGGCCAGCAGGCGGAAGCACAAGGCCTGCGCGAAGATGCAATCGAAGCTTACGAAGCGGCCTACGCCGCGGACCCGGACAACGCCGAGGTCTGCTTTCGCCTGGCGTACATTCTCGACCTTGCCGGTGAAGAGGACGAAGCCGTCCACCTTTACGAGCAGGCCATTCAGGTCGACCATCCGCCGCTGAACGCACTGTTGAACCTTGCCATTCTCTATGAAGATCGTGGCCAGTACGCCCAGGCCGAGCGCTGCCTGCGACAGGTGCTGGCCACTGAGCCGAACCACGGGCGCGCGCGTCTTTATATGAAGGATGTGCAGGCCAGCCAGAGCATGGTGATTGACGATGAAGAAGATCGCCGCATCGAAAAGCAGCACGCACTGCTCGACACGCCGGTGACGGATTTCGATCTGTCCGTTCGTGCCCGCAACGCGCTGCGTAAGATGAACATCCGCACGCTCGGCGATTTGCTGCGTGTCACCGAAGCTCAGCTTCGCAGCTTCAAGAACTTCGGCGAAGCCAGCCTCGAGGAAATCAAAGTCATGCTCGCCCAGCGCGGCCTGCGCCTCGGCCAGTCCGTCGAACAACAGCAGACACAGGCCAAACAGGCCTACTACGATCAGCTCCAGTCACAGGGGCAGGGCGATGACGACCTGATCCACCGCTCGGTCAACGAACTGAACCTGTCCGTCCGTGCCCGAAAGGCACTGGCCCTGCTGAACATTCAGAACATTGGCGATCTGGTTTCACGTACCGAAGCGGAACTGATGGGCGTCAAGAACTTCGGCATGACCAGCCTGCTGGAAATCAACGAAAAGCTTGCCGGCATGAACCTGAGCCTGCGTCAGCTCGAAGAATAGTTCGCTGCGGAAGGCAACCACAATTCAATCATCAACACTGCAACGCTGATCTTTTGGGTCAGCGTTGTTTATTTGCTGCGCCTCGCATGCTGAGAAGAGCTTGACGAGGCCAATAGTTAGTATATACTAACTGTTGGCGGTATTAAGCGGTTCCTGCCTGGTCGGTGAGCGAATTGAGCTTTCTTTTAGTTGTAAACATTTTATGAAAAATACTTTACAATTTATGATCGTCCTTTTTCCTGCCCTCTTGATTGTGAGATCGGCAGGGGCCGAGCCACCCGAAGGTTATTTCGCGTTGGTGGACGATCAGCAACAAGCGGTGGTCGTTGGTGACTTTCAGATACCCAAAGCGCCACAACTGGGCTTTCGATTTTCCAAGCCTCGTGCCTTGGTCGACTACATCCGGCAAAGCACGGGGCGACAGCTTCGCGCTATCCCTGAATCCGCATACCGCGCGGACCGGCACAAACTGCCGATCTTTGTCGGTGACACCGCCAAAGCCCGTGAACTGTTCGCCGATGATCTGGCTGCGCTCGATCAGGACGGCTACATCGTTCACGTCACGCCCGACTTCGTGGTTCTGACGGCCAATTCAGACCATGCATTGGCTTGGGCGCAGTTCGATTTCCTGCGCACCTATCTCGGCATTGATACTTATCTGCCGGCAGCGATTGGCACCATTGTTCCTAAGCACAAGCAGGTGCGAATCAAGCCTGAGACTCGAATTGAGCAGCCTGTATTTCGCTCGCGATCATTCAGTGCGATCAACTCGACAAGAGGCATCCGCGCACAAACGCAGATCCCCTGGCGGCTGCACGCGCGATATCACTTTCATCATTACATTCACAAGTTCGTGCGTGTTGATGAATTTGGCAAGAGCCATCCCGAGTTCTTTGCACAGAAGAACGGCAAGCGAGTCATTGTCAGTTCGCATCACGCAGGCACGCCTTGCACTTCCAATCCCGCATTGGTCGAAATTATCACAAAGAAGGTTCAAGCTCATTTTGATGAACACCCTGAACAAGACACGGTCAGCCTTGGGATGACCGATGGCGGGTGGTGCGAATGCGACGCATGCAAAGCCCTTGACGGCCCATCGCTCGAAGTGGCCGGGCGCACAAGTCCGCGCAGTCGGCGCTACTTCACCTTCCTGAATCAAGTTGCGGGGGCGCTGCGGCAGTCACATCCGGGCAAGAGCATCGGTGTGCTGGGCTACATGGGTGCGGACTTGCCGCCGGCATTTGAAGTCCAGCCGAATATCATTCCGTATATCTGTTTTAATCGAATGAACTGGTCGGACCCTAAGACCCGGGAAAGTGACCTGGCGATTCACGATGCATGGCTCGATCGGGTCGACCGAATCGGCACATACGAATACCTGTACGGCACCGGTTATAGCATTCCTCGGTTGTATCTTCACGATCTTGCGGCGTTTCTCCGCCATCTTGCGGATCGCAGCGAAGCCCCCGGATTCTACGCAGAAATGTACGCCAACCACGGCCTTGACGGTCCCAAGGCATGGATCGTTGAAAAACTGATCTGGAATCCCCATCAGGATGTCGACGCGCTGCTTGGGCAGTGGTGTCGTGCCATGTTCACCGAGTCGGCAGAACCCATGCGCGCCTATTTTTCGGCGCTGGAAGTCTTGCGCAAGAAGAATGCACACCGTGTCGGCTCACACAATGACCGCTTCTTTTTATTCTTCGAAGATCAGCAGTTTGAGTTGTTTCTGCCGAAGGACATGGACGTGCTCTGGTCGCACCTTGAGGAAGCAAAACGCCTGGCGGTGACGGACCAGACGCGCGAGCGCATTGCTTATTTTGTCTCAACGTTTCGTATCACCGACGCGCTGGTCCGACAGTATCACGGCTACAAGCCGATTCTTGCCATGATGGATGCTGGCGATGATTCACAGCAGGTGCTGGCCCGATTCGTTGCGGCGGATGAAACCGTTCCAGACCTGGACGTTGCCTCTTACATAAAGGAATTGAAGCGAAACGATTCGACCAAATTCATGGACGGCCCGGTTGTCAACACGCCGGCGCGCATCATGCGTTGGGCGATCGATCACACGGCATGGGCGGCGGTTCGAGCCGGCTTGCAGGCCAAGCAGGTTTCCGTGACTGATCTGACCAATCGCGCTGCATCGGCGCTCGACACGGCGCTCGCCGGCATCAGCGATACATCTCGACGAGGTAGCCAGCTTCGCGCCCTGGCACGGCGAATGGTGACCGCGCCGCGTCTTGACGAGCAACCCGTTATTGACGGCAACGTTTCCGATCCGTGCTGGCAATGGCGGCAAGACCCATGGTGGTGCAACTACCAGTCCGGTCAGCCGGTGGACAATCCTGTCCGTTTCGCGTTTGCCTACGACGATACTCACTTATACGTCGCCATTCAGTGCGACCAGGGTGCATTGCCCGATCGCGAACGCGTTGAGGGATACGGCGCGCCGGCCTGGCGATACGCGGGCATTGAGTTGTTCGTCAATCGTGATGTTCCGGAACTTGGCCGGAAGGATTACTACCAGGCAGTTATTGCCCTGGGCGGCGGATTCTATGAGAACCATCCAGCCATGCGTTCATTCAAGATGACGGATGACGGTCAGCGCACCTACAGCTTCGAGTTGGCGGTGGCATGGAAAGACATGGGTATCGATCCGCAACAGGATCGCGCGCTGCGTATGAACATTGCCCGAAATGTCAAAGAAGCGCGCGATCGGGAACGGGTCGCGTGGTACTTGTCGCTCGACGGCCATCGCGGTGTCAATAATCGTGGCTGGCTGCTGTTGGAGTGAAGCATTGTGGTGAGCAGTTTTAAAAACAAGTCAATGCGCGGCGGCGATCGGTCGAACGTCGCCTTGGGCGCCGACGCTCAGCACGGTCGATGGCAACAGAATCTGACGTGGCTTTTTCGATGCATCCGACAGGAGCGAAAGCAGTTCGTCAACGGCCGCGTCGGCAATCCCCTGGAGCGGCTGGTCGATGCGAAGATGGTCGATACCGTATGGCGAGATCGTACGCCAAAGGTTTTCGTCATAGGCGCAGATCGCCATGGCGTTGCCCGGTTCCAGCTGACTGCCACGCAAACTGTCGAAAAACGACTCGAAATACGACACGTTGGTCAGGATCGCCGCGTCCGGAGCGGATTCCATTTTGAGCAAACGAGCGGCCCAATCGCTGGGATGTGCTGCGATGATCAGATCATCACTATTGGCGATGCCGTGTTCTTCCATGGCTTGCCGAAAGGCGTCCACGCGCGGGGTATGTACGCTTGCTTCCGTTTGTTGATCGCTGACCAGGAGCACGATGCGCTTGCACCCGGTCTGTATCAGCGTATGGACCGCGCGGCCCAAGTCACTGGTCGCATCGCTGTCAATGCCGCTGATCCAGTCGTGATCGATATGAGCGCCAATGGCCACTGCGGGCACACCCATTCGCGGCAGCGACTCGAATTCATCCAGCTGGCGATGGTGAATGCCCAGCACCACAACGCCGTCCACCATTTGCAGGCCGTTGAACATTTCCTCCGGCCGGGTATCGGCCGACCAGTTTGCGTACACCGCCATCTGCCCGCGCTCGACCAGTCGATCCTGCAGCAGGTGCATCATCCGGCTGAAGTATTGACTTGTGGCGACGACATGGCGATACGGCGCGTACACCAGCAGCCCGATGGAACCAAGTCGGCTGGTGCGCCGGTGGGGGACATGAATCCCCCGTCCGGAGTGGGCTTCGAGAAGGCCGTCCTTCACCAGCGAGCGAACAGCCCGAGAGACGGTCGCATACGCGATATTCAATTCTTCGCTCAGTTGCTTGACGGTTGGGAGTCGGTCGCCCGCTTTGAGTCGACCGGTGGCGATTTCGTCTTGCAGGGCCATGCGAATCCGTTCGTGAAACGGCGCGTTTTTCACGTCAGGAAGATTCAGCATCAAGCGTTTGTGCGCCTGTTGCTTCTGTTTCTGGTCGTTCGCTGGTGCCGACATCAAAGTCATTCTATCAGGATATTCACAGGTACGGTTCTATCGCAATGAACACGCAACAGCAGATGATCATCGAGATATCCCATCGATCGTTGGCAATGACGGGTGAAGCGCATGCCGATCGTGTCCGTGATCCATCATGTGTGATGGCGCCCCTGTGGGTGGTTGCCCGGGAAGGTAACGGCCATGCCCGAAGCGAATTTATCAGCAGGCTTCAGTCGATGGCGTCTCGTCGCTGGGGCGTTGATGAATCGGGAACGGGCCAGTTCTTAAACGATGCGTTCGCGATGCGCAGCATGGTTGAGTGTATCGACGATGCCCTGGTGCAAGGCGTTCTGTCTGGCGCGGACGATGCAGGCATGTTTCAGTGGCTTTACGATTTTGCGGCCATGCGGGTTGACGGTTCGATGGCAAGGCATCCGAAGTTCATGCCGTGGCACCTGCGAAACCAGAATGTGCCGGCAACAACGGTCTACAGCATTGCCGATCTGCTCGATCGTCACTGTCCGGACCGGTTTGAGACCGGGGCGCTCTGGGACTGGGCAGATGATCAGTTGGTGGGCTGGGACCTGACGTGGCGTTCACCTGACGATGCATGGTTGTATCTGTTTATCTGGGCATGGAGCGCGTACATTCATGCTCGCCTGCGTCGTCCGGATTTACTGTCAAGTGAGAACGCTCGCCGAAGCACGAGCTTCTATCGCGATCTTGCACCGCCCGGAGGCGTTGAGCTGATCTTCGGCGATACCAAGCCGGGCGATCTGCTGGGGCCGGCTGTTGCGTTGATGCTCGGCGCCCGGCTGTTCGAGGACGGCGAGTTGCTTTGGAACGCGTCCCAGCTGATCGAGCGGACGTTGCATCGCGGTAAGGTACAGAACATCATCGATCGTGGTCCGGAATTGTTTCGGCTGTATCAGCTTTGTCCGGCAGACTTGCAGCCGATTGCGCCAGTTCATCGGCGATCGATATACGTCACCAGTCCGCTGGCGGATCGTGGCTGGGCCATTGGCGGTGCGCCATACAACGAACGTATCAAGGCAACGCATGATGCGTTTCCCGAACGGGGCCGGTCGCGCCAGAACTACGATGCGGTGTATCAGATGCGCCAGCCGGAGCGATACCGGGCGCAGAAACCGGACAAGGTGGTTTTCGCTCGTGAGCCTGGGGCGAATGCCATGTTTGCGGCGCTTGACCTGCGCTGCCATGGTCTTCACGATCATGCTGACGCGGCAGGGATCATCACGTTGATCGATCGCGGTGTGCCGTGGCTGATTGAATCGACCTATCAGCCCAAGGAACACTCGTTCATGCGTTGGTGCCACAACGTCCCGCTGGTGCTTGTGGGCGCGCACGGGCCGGAAAGGCTACAGAGCATTGCCAGCGACACCTGGCCGGACATCGACAGCGAGGATGTATGCTTCAGTGATGATGGCGATCTGGTCAGACTGGATGTCACCATTCGGCACGATGCGTTTGATTACGTGGACTTCCGTCAGCAAGTCATCGACGTAACCCGCACGGTCCTGTTCCTGCCTGAGCAGTGTATGGCTGTTATCGATCAGTTCTCTGCCACATGTGCAACCACAGCCACGCTTGCGCAGATATGGCACACCACTGCGACGCCGAGTTCTACCAGCGTGGGGCTGACGTTGACGCGAGACGACAAGCAGTTGGCGATGGCGACGTTCGCGACGGAGGACGTCACTTTGCACCGGACTCAACGTACCCCCACGCAGCATGACCCGTTTTACTTCCCGGAGGACGCCGCGATTCATGACCTGATGTGGTGGCAGACCAGTGACATGGCGCAAGGGGATGTTCAGGTCATGGGCGCATGCTTTTCCAGAACACCGATCACGTTCAAACTCGTGCAGCGAGACCAGCAATGGTTTGTACGAGTCGCAGGCCACGAAGTGGCGATCGACTGTCCGTTGGTGCCGAGCCAGGCCGGTGTCAACGCGTCGTAGCAATGTATGTCGTTTTATGTTTTGTATTACCAGGTGAATCAAGTTCTCAAAGGAGTGCATTGTGTCTCAGCATCTGTTAGTCGCGTTTGCGTGGAGCAACAACAACATTGGTGATATCGGCATTACGCCGGGCTTGCTAAGTCTGTTCCGCAAACACGACACCACGACACCTGTTTGTGTGATCGCCAGTCAGACCGAAACGGACGAAGCGTACCGTTTCTGGCAATCGTATCTGATGGATCGATACGACGGCTGTCGGGCAATTGCCAATCCGATCAAGTCGCGTATGGGTGAGCCACGCGAGTTCATCGATGACGACACGACCGCATGGGGGCGGTTCTGTCGGCGGTGGGGGCAGCAGAAGCTGGATGCGTTTGCTCGTGGATGCCTGGCGACGGATCTGGCTGCGGCGATAGCGGAAGATTTGCTGACGCAGTTTGCCTCGGACTTCTACCACGACCTGACACGTCGGTCGCCGGAAGCTGCCGCGGCGCTAACCAATGCAGGCTTCCTGCTATTCAATTCAGGAACGGTCTTTAACTTTGGCCGCCTTCAGGTGCGCGACTTCTGGACCTACGCGTTACATTTTGCCATGCCGCTGCTTCTGGCCCGGCGCCTGAAGATCCCGTACGGCATCAATGGTCATTCCTATGACGCGATTGACTGGCCGGCGGACCTGGTGCTGCGTCCCGTGTTTCATGATGCCGCCTTTGTGTTCAGCCGGGACTCTGACTCGGCGCAGTACCTGCGCCAGCGTGACATGAGCAACGTTAATGGCGGCTTTCGACCGGACAGTACGTTCTTCTTCGAGTCTGATGAAACCGCATGGGCGAAGCAGTTCATGGCTGAGCACGATTTGCATGATCGAGGTTTTCTGGCCCTGACCACGCGTCACGTTAAGGCGCAATACGACGCAGATGCGTCCTGGGACAAGGTGGGGGGCGATCCCGTTGCCGGTGCGGTGACACCCGAACGTCAGGCGCAGCAGATGGGAAAGTTCATTGAACTGATTGAGCATTGGACACAGCAAACGGACTTGCCGGTTGTGTTGTGTCCGGAGACGCGCACGAGCGTGGATGAAATGCAACAGCACCTTCGCATGCAACTTTCCGAGCGAGCCAGGCAGCAGTGTATTCTCGTGCAGCCGTTCTGGACCACTGATCAGGCGTATTCGCTCTATCGCCATGCCCGGATATCGGTCAGCATGGAGATGCACACCACGATTATGGCCATGCAGGTGGGGACGCCTGCCATGCACGTTCCCTTCCGCGAGGCAGGACGTAAAGCTCGGATGGTTGCTGACCTGGGGCTTGGCGACTGGCTGCTGGATATCGACGAAGTAACAGCCGACGATCTTTGCGCGACGGCCGATCGCATTCATGGCGACTATCCCAACGCGCTGTCGCGAATGCAATTGGTGATGCCGCACGTTCAGGAGCTGGGTGACGATGTGATCCGTCGCGTTCAGAAGCATTGGCGGGTTTCCAAAAGGAGCAGTCTGGCGATATGAGCCATCAACAACGCTGGTATCAATGTTTGCTGCTGTCCATTGTCGTTCAGATGACGCTGATGTGCGGTATTGCCGTGGCTAAGTCCGTTTCGCCGGAGGCCGCCTTTGTGCCGGATGATCAGACGATGTTGCTGTTGCATCTGGATGGCAACGCGGATGATGCCGGGCTGGCTGAACATCACTGCACCATTCGAGGTGAAGTCGCTTTTGAGCCTGGGCGATTCGGCCAGGCGATTCGGCTAGCCGGACGCGGGGGAATTGTTATCAACCGGTCGGCGGCGCTCAGTCCGGAAAGCGCAAGCTTCACGATTGAGGCGCTCATTCAACCAGACCCGGAGCAACCCAGACATGCCTCGATCCTCTCAACCGGGATGAGCAACGGTATCGGCTTTCAGCTTCGAATCAGTAACGGCAGAGAGCTGGTCGCGCAGTTCAGCAACGGCCGTGCGGTGTATACCGCAAGCGCGAACCTGTCGGATGAATTGTTCGACGGCAACTGGCATCACGTGGCGGTTGTCCGCGACATGCGAATCGGTGGACGGCTACTGATCTACATGGACGGTCGTGTCGTTTCGCGATTCCCCGCATGGCAACCGGACGCAATTCATTTTGCCGATCATCGCATGCCGATGGTTGTGGGGCATACCGCGACGTGGATGGTTACGAGCAAGGACGATGGTTTTCGCGGTTTGATTGATGAGGTGCGGGTCTCTCGAGTGGCTCGATATGACGCGCTGAATGCTACTGATTTGATACTTGCCGCTGAATCAACGGTCATCGTGACGCCGGACGGCCCAGGCGAGTTAGAGCAAATGGCCGCGACGTTGTTAAGCGATCATCTACGCAAGCGGACCGGGGCCGTTGAAGGCTTTAATGTCTCTAGAGAATCCAGGTGGCGCAAGTTGCTGCCGCGTGCCCAGGCCGTCATCCATGTGGGGCGTACCACCGTTTGGCAGGCCATCGCGCCGCCTGATCTGCATGAGCACGGGTATGTTCTGCAACGCACAGCCGGTCTGATCACCATTGCAGGCCCGACGCCCATTGGAACCATGCAGGGTGTGGTTGCCTTTCTGGACCGTGTGTGCGGTGTTCGTTTCTATGGGCCCGGCGAGTTGCTGACCCACGTCCCGCCTGCGGGTCAGATCGGTATCAACACCTTAGCAGTGCGCAGCGAGCCTTACGTTCACTATGCCACCATGTCAGGACTCTACAACGATGGAAAAGCAGAAGCGCGCTGGGCGATGCTCAGCGGTGTTGATCGTGGTCTGATCGGATCGCACCATTCACACAGCATGCACGCACGCTTTCCCGCGTCGCGGTATGCCGATCAATATCCCGGCATCTATCCGATCTATGACGGCAAGCGATACCTGCCGGCCAAGTCAGACATACGAAAGTGGCAACCGAATTTTGCAGCGCCCGAATTGGTCGATGCCGCGTTGGATTCGTCCCGGCGATGGTTCATTACCCAGCCTCAGGCAAAACATATTACTTTTTCAGTTCTCGATAACAATCGATTTTCACAAGACCCGCAAACGCTTGCTGTGCAACAGGAGATGGGGGAGCGCCCGGGCCTGGTGCATCTGCATTACCGTTTCTTGAACAACCTTGCCGAGCGACTGCCCCAGACGCTGATGCAACACGGCATCGAAACAGGCAAGTTCATCGTTGCGCTGGCTTATACCAAAGTGCGCGAAGCGCCCTCTTTCGCACTTTCCAAACGTGTCTTGCCTGTGTTGGTCTTCAACAGCGCTGATGCGCGGATCGACCGCGTGTTGGAAGCCGGCGGCTATCTGGACAAGTGGGCCAAGGTGACACAGCGGGTCGGACAACACGACTGGGGCCAGGGCGCCGGCTACTTCATGCCGCGAATCTATACCAGCCTGACCCAGCAGGTGATCCAGGGCATGATGGATCGAGGGATGCACCTGGAACTGGCGCACCTGGAAGCCTATCCCAACTGGGGCCTCGATGGCGCAAAGCTGTACATCACTTCAAAAATATGGTGGGACCCCTCTGTCAATGTGGCCCAGTTGTGGGACCAATACTGCAACGACATGTATGGCCCGGCTGGTGGGGCCATGCTCGCGTTCTATCGTGAGGCGGAGAAGCTGTTCGAACGCCTCAATGATGATCACGAGCGAAAGGTGTTTCGATACCGCAACCAATACGATCTGACGCCGGCGCAGCGGCCGCTCGTAACGCAACTGCGCCAACACCTTGACGATGCCGGCCGAACTGCTGGTCTGTCGCCACTACAGCGTGAGCGCATCGAACTGGTCAGTCAGTCTTTCAGATTAACGCAGATGCTGTTCGATTTCGTCAACCTGCCCAAACGCGATGGCCCGGATCGCAAGGCAATCCTCGCCTATGCCACGCAGACATTGGCAGGAAACCCCTTCTCTGTCTATCGAAAGAAAGATCCGCAGTGGATGTTGGATCAGCTTGAACGTGCGTTGCTGGCCAACGAATCGAGGCGTCAATGACACCTGTATACTGAAAGGACGAAACAATGACTCGTATTTTCAAATCAAGGCCTGCCATGACCGCGCTGCACCAGGTTCGTGATGCGGTGCCGCGAAGCAGGGCGTTTACACTGATTGAGTTATTGGTCGTTATCAGCATTGTGTCACTGTTGATCGCCGTGCTGCTGCCTGCATTGGCCAAGGCCCGGGCTGCGGCGCAGACGATCAAGTGTGCCGCCAATCTTCGGCAGGTCGGGCAGACGCTCATGTTTTACGCCACGGACAACGATTCATGGTCGCCCGATTCGTCCACGTATTGGGACCGTACGAATGACCGATGGGTGCATGATACGTCTTCAAGCCAGTTCAACGCGAAGCATACCGGTGGCTACCAGAACAAACTTGCTTCTGATTATCTGCCGGGATGGAGCCTGACGCAGACTGTGACGACCAATCGCGTGAGAGACAAAACGCTGAGTATTTTCACCTGCCCGTCAGATGGGAAGGATTCGCACAGCCTGGATCGTGTGGTTCTGTCGTATCGTCCAAACTTCACCGAAGGCAGCAATAACGGAGCCATGGGCATGTTTCCGTTTGGCTCGAATCGCTATGCGGTGTTGAGCAACTTCGACCGATACGAACTGCCGAGCAAGTATTTCCTGTTGCTCGAATCAAACCTCGAACCAAGTACGCCATATTTTGTTGGCTCGCACATCGGCAGTTACACGCCGCTTCGCAACCGCAATGAAACATGGAATCGTGCGTATGCTCATGAGAGCAACAATATCCTCTTCGGCGACACGCACGTCAGCACGTTGATCCAGCCGGCACTGGCGAAGCCAGGTGACAACCCGGCCGGCCATGCGACCAATGACAACTGGAAGCTGAACAGCAATGCCAGGCTACAGCTGCCAATGCCATAGGTACGGCGGTGAGGCGGCGCGAAAACCGGCGCTCGTGGAATATCTGTTTCAGTGAGATTAGAGTTTCAAGGCGGTGCGGTGATACGTCTGATCAGACCGTTCCGACCCAGTTCGCCGGGCACAGCAGAATCGGTATCTCACTCTGCCGCGCGATGTTGCCGGGCACGTCGCCGTCGATCAGGCGCTTAAGAATCCCCTTGCCCGTCAGCCCGACGACGATCAACGAACAGTTGCGCGCTTTGGCTGTATTGATAATGGCCTTGGCCACGTCGTCCGAAAACAGCATGATGCCTTCGGACGCAATGCCCGCTTCCTGCAGGCTGTCGGTCAGCAGTTTGAGCGTCTGTTCGCCGCGCTCGCGCGCTTCGGCTTCGTTTTCGTCTTCCGCCTGGGGGTTGGCCACGTGGGCGATCACCGTCTCGGCGTCCAGCCGGCGCGCCAGGTCCGTAACAGGCTGGGCAAACTTTTCGCTAGCCCATGGCGAGCTGACTGCAACCAGAAGACGAGACGTACTCAAATGATTACTCCCTCAACACCTGACGGATTCCATTGCCGGTCGGCCATGATACCCGCACCGCGTTGCGCATGGTAGCGGATATCCCTTATTACGTCCGGTAACCGGATTGACTTCCAACCCCGCCGGGTCTAGCGTTGCACGCACGCAAATTGCACGGAGATCGACCGCAATGCAACATCCGCAGCCAGCCACACTTGGCCAACTCAAGCAGACCCCGTATCGCTACCGAAGCGTCAAGCAGGAGCTGCGCGATAACACCATCGCACGACTGAAAAACAACGAAGAACTCTTCCCCGGCATCGTCGGATACCGGTCCACTGTGGTCCCCCAGATTACCCATGCCATCCTCTCCCGGCATGACATGCTCTTCCTCGGTCTGCGCGGCCAGGCCAAGACGCGCATCCTGCGCATGATGGTCGAGTTGCTCGATGAATGGATTCCGATTCTGGCAGACGTGGAAATCCCCGACGACCCGACCGAGCCTATGACCGCCATGGGCAAGCGCGTCGTGCGCGAGCAGGGCGACGATGCGGCTATCCGCTGGCTGCACCGCGCTGATCGTTATCACGAAAAACTTGCCACCCCGGACGTTACCATTGCAGACCTGATTGGCGAGATCGACCTGGTCAAGCATGCCGAAGGCCGCTACCTGACCGACGAATCCACCATGCACTTCGGCCTGATCCCGCGCACCAATCGCGGCCTGTTCGCCATCAATGAACTACCGGACCTGAGCCCGCGCATTCAGGTCGGGCTGTTCAATGTGCTCGAAGAGCGGGACGTGCAGATCCGTGGGTATCCCATTCGTCTGAACCTTGATGTGTGTCTTGCCTTCAGCGCGAACCCGGAAGACTACACCAACCGTGGCCGAATCGTCACGCCTTTGAAAGACCGCATCGGTTCCGTCATCCGCACGCACTACCCGCAAACCGTGGTCGAGTCCATGGCCATCACGCGCGAAAACGCCTGGCTGGACAGGACCCCCGGAAGCGAAGATAAATCCGAAAGTAATCTTCCTGGGGTCACCATCCCTGACTACCTGCACCGCATCATTGAAACCGCCATTGCCCAGGCGCGCACCAGCTCACACATCAACCAGGCTTCCGGCGTGAGCGTGCGCACCAGCATTGCCTGCGCGGAGAACCTCGTTTCCAGCGCCGAACGCCGCGCAATTCTGACCGGCGAAGAGCGCGTGGCCGCTCGCGTGTGCGACCTGCAACACCTCGTCGCCTCATGGCGTGGCAAGATCGAATTAATGCTCGCCGAAGACGGACTGGGCAGCGAAGACAAATTAATCCACGCCATCCTTGGCGAAGCGGTCAAAGCTCTATTTGCCGACATCGCGGACATCACCGAATTCGAACACCTGGCCGACCCGTTTGCCGACGGCCTCACACTGGTGGTCGGTGATGAAGTATCCGCCTCCGACCAGATCGCCAATATGCAATTGGTCGATGGCCTGGTTGACGCCGCGACCGACGTCGCCGAACGTTTGCGCGAAGACCCAAACGACGAACAAATTCTGGCCGGGACTGGTGAACTGGTCCTCGAAGCGCTGTACGTGAACAATCTGCTCAGTAAGAACGCATCCCCCAAGGGGCAGCGTTACGGTCGGTAAGACAGAATTGAACCACCGAGACACAGAGTCACAGGGACAAGACCGAGAAGTCACAAACCCCCAAAGCCCATGCTCTCTGAGCATGGGGTGCCGCTAAACGGAATGGACCGTTCTCTTTCTGTTTTCTCAGTGCCTCGGTGGTGAAAATCAAAAATCACTTCCACCGCAACCGTTCAATCAATAGAGATATGTGCCAAGCGCATCGGATCGGTTAGCCCATCCGGATAGAGCGCGCTGATCTCGCGCAGTGAGGCCGCATACTGGTTCAGATAGTCCTGACGCTCGATGTCGCCCGGCAGTGCGACTCTGGCCGTTAGCAATTCGCCTGTCACACGAAATCCAGAATGCCATTGATCAGCGTATTTAAAAAGCCAAGGCGCGAATAGTGCAGGTCGTCCTTCTTGTCGACTTCAACAGCCACTTCGTGCAGCCGCTTGCTATGCTTTGCCAGATCGTCTTGCAGGCCATCTTCCCAACCTTCGACCACCTGCTGAACTTTTTCGATTTCTTCCGCATCGAGCCAGAACCCGTTACATTCGGTACAGCGATCAATGATGATGCCGGTGTCACCGCCATAGTTAACGGCATCGGTCGTGCCGCCGCACTTCGGGCAGTTCAGGTCGCGATCCACCTCGTCGAGTTTTACGCCGGTAATGGCGGTGGCCTCCGCGATGGCTCGACGCTCTTCCGGGCTGAACCGCTGCTCGCGCGCCTGGACCACGTGTTTGAGTTCATCGTGATCGAGCCACTCGCCTTTACAGCCGTCACAAGTCTCGACGCTGATCCCTTCGTAGGTCATGGTTCGTAACGTCTTATCGCAGTTCGGGCACTCCATATTGTTCTCCGTTGGTAAGTCGCGATTCAGGGATCGAAACGAGGATCTAAGGTGCTGATAGCATATGGTTGTAATCAATCAGGTCTTCGCCCGCAATTTCGCGATGGATCGTAGTACCTCGTCGCGATTCTTGGCGGCAATCATCCACTTGGGTAATCGGCTTGCGAGGCTTGAATTGGACCAACCGTGATTCGTCCGTTGTCGACCTCGATGATATGCGGCGACATATGATTCAAGGAAAGCCAGATGATCGTAGTTAAATACCCAAAGAACGCGACCGCAACATGATGTTTGGAGCCATAAAGAGTTTGAACCGTCGCTTGATGTCGGGCCGCTAAGGACGCCCCATCGCACATTGTCTTTGACGTAGCCGCAGTTGGGGCACGTGATGCGTGCGGGAACATCCGTTATTTCGGCGGATTGATCGCATTGTGGACAGTGAACAAGCACACGACTCATGAACGAGCCTAGCCAGCGACTGTCTTCAGTAAATCGGGGGTGTGATTTGTTCATGCCGCATAACAATTGACTAGGCCGATCTGATAAAGCGCCGATTTATCGTGATAGACGGACAGGGGAAGCCAATTGCCGAAGAATCCCCCGCATCGGCTACTGAAATTACCGAAACAGAATATCTATTTCAAGCCCGGTCGTGTCGGATACGGTTTCGGCAATTGACGAGTAACGCCCCCAATGGATAATTCGTTGTCGATTGGACGCTCGTTACTGGGGTCAGCAACCGAACCGATTGACGTTCGAAGGCTCAAACGCCTGGAGATGACATGAGCGACGAAAAAGCCAAACAATGTCTTGCCTGTGAGCGTGGCTCGGACGTGACGCCGCTGATCCCGCTGGAGTACCGCGGGGAGCGCATCTGGATCTGCCCGCAGCACCTGCCCATCCTGATTCATGATCCGGGTCAGCTTGTCGGACGGCTCGACGGAGCTGAGCATCTTCGTCCGGCTGATCATCACGATTGATGGTCTTTTAAAACGCCATCTAACTCGGATCGGCAACGGGGCCCGGCTTGCTGCGTATGAAACCTGCGTGAAGCGGTTGCTGTTGAGCGAGACGACAGAGCCGGGATGTCCACATCCCGGGCGGGCTAAAGGCCCGTCTTTATGAGCAATGACGATTTGATTCCAGGCTGTCGCCTGGCCCGGAGTGGAGACACTCCGGCTCTGTTTCGTTTTACAGATGCAGCATCAGACTTCGCGTTAATGATGCACGACAGCTCACGCGGAATCTGATTTCCTGTCCGTTAATTCGTTCGGACACGGCTCGCCGCTTTCGATCAGCTTCAGGTTGCCCAGTGTCGTGTCGGCGATATTATTTAAGGCGGTATCCGTAAAGAAAGCCTGGTGGGCGGTGATGATCGCGTTGGGGAAGGTCATGAGCCGGGCGAACACATCGTCCTGAATGACCTGGTCGGACAGGTTTTCAAAAAACAGGTCAGCTTCTTCTTCGTACACATCCAGCCCGATGCTGCCGATGCTGCCGTCTTTCATCGCATTGATGATCGCCTTGGTGTCGATGAGCTTGCCGCGGCTGGTGTTGATGATCATCACGCCATGCTTCATCTTCGCGACGGCATCGGCGTCAATCAGGTGGTGGGTTTCCGGGGTAAGCGGTGCATGGAGAGTGATGATGTCGCTTTGCTCGAAGAGCGTTTCGAGCTCGACGTATTGCAGGCCGAGGTTTCGGCAGGTGTTGTTGGGATATTTGTCGTAGCCGAGCAGTCTGCATCCGAAGCCGGCCAGAATTTGCGCGACGCAGGTGCCGATCTGGCCGGTGCCGATGATGCCGACGGTTGAGCCGTGCATCTGGAAGCCGAGCAGGCCTTCGAGGGCGAAGTTTCCTTCACGGATGCGCCGGTGGGCGCGGTGGGTCTTGCGGTTGGCTGCGAGCATCAGAGCCACTGCGTGTTCGGCAACCCCGTGCGGAGAGTAGGCCGGCACGCGCACGACCTTGATACCGTGTTCCCCGCAGGTGCGCAGGTCGACATTATTGAACCCCGCGCAGCGCAGGGCGATTGCCTTGACGCCGATTTGGGCGAGTGTGCGGATCACGGTTGCCGGTAGCTGGTCATTGACAAACACGCATACGGCTTCCGCACCTTCAGCCAATCGCACCGTCTGCTCAGACAGGCGTGGTTCGAGGTAGCGGAGGTTGTGGCCATATCGTTCATTGGCGGCGTTGAGAAATTGTTCGTCATACGGCTTGGTGCTGAAAACCGTGACATCCATTGGGCGGGCCTTTCGGTCACGAATCACAGGGCTTCTGTGTCGTCATGTTACGTGTGATCGATGTTGCTGACTATTTTGCATCGCGATACCGCACGGCGATTTCAACGGCGGTGATCGTCAGTGTCGCACCATAGCTGCGAATGGTGATGTCGTTCACGCCCGCAAGCAGGTCACCGGTGCGCGCCGGATGACGCCGCACGTAGGCCCGGTCGGGTCCGCTGCCGCGCAGTGCGGGTTCGGGGAAGAGTAGCACGTTCTCAGGTTGATCTGCATACGGGGCGAAAGCGTACTGGCGCGACAGGTCGACGCCGTTGAGCAGGACGGTGTACTCGTCGACATTGGTGCAGTCGCTGCTGACGGTTTGCAGCTCGATCGATGTAATTGCGTCGTCCGCCTCGGCTGCGGCAATGTCGTCGCCGACACGCAGGCGCACGGTCACCTCGCCTTTACTGGGAACGCGGATCGGCAGTGCCCCGTCCGTCGAGCCACCAGATGGGGCGAAGATGTAGAGTTTGTCGAGGCGTTCGAGGACAGTCGCGTTGCCCAATTCGTTGAGCAGGTGGCGGTCGTAATCGATGGGCGTGTCGTCACTGGTTTCGCCCTGGCCGCCGTGCCGTTTGACCGCCGAGGTGGCGCGCGCATGGTTCATTGTCCACGACATGACGTTGAACAGGTGAATGCCGTCCGCGCCCTGACGCAAATAGTTGGCGGCCATGGCGCGGTAGGTCTGGGCCGGCACAACCCGACCGCCGCCGGCGAGATCGAATGCGAGGTTGCGGTCACAGCCGGCATGGATCGACACGCCGGGCAGTTTCATGCGCGCATCGATCAGGTCATGATCAAAGGTCGCAAGGAACGGTGACGAGAATGTCACGCCGTCGATCAGCTTCAGCCTCGCCCATGCAGGCAGGTCCAGCCCCTGATGCCGACAGCTCGCGATCCCGTAAGGCACCATTGCGCTGAGCAGCAGCTTTCTGTCGCGCGCCTCGCCGGCTGCGTCGAGCAGTTTGCGCACGTCGCGCACGAACTGCGTGAGGATCGGCGCGCATTCGATCGCGTGCTCCGGCGGGAAGTACACGCAGTTGCGGGTGAAGTTCAGTTCGAAGCCGTCAACGTCATAGCGGTCGAGCGCGTCGCGAATCAGGCCCAGGTAGTGCTCGCGCACAGCGGTCTTGCGATAGTCATATTCGATGCCCTGCCGGCCGACCGGCGATGCGCTGACGCGGTCGTCCAGATGGTCATAGTAGAACTGCCCGACCATTGGGTTGAACGGCTGATCCTTGAAGTGCGTGTCGTTCAGACGGATGCTCGCAAGAAAGGTCATGCCATGCTCGCGAGCGCGATCGACCAGCATCTGATACGGGTCGGTGCCCTGATCATACAGATCGAACAGATTCGACATGCACGTGTCGCCATCGGGATGGGCGTAGCGATCGGCAATGTCGCGGTCGATGGCGCTGCCGGTGCCAAAGTCGATGGGAATGTCGAAGGTCACCGTGTCGACATGCGTATTGGCGAGTTTGTCGACCGCATCGAGGATGTCCTGATCGCGCACCGGTGGCTCGATCTGAAAGATGTTGAAAAAGTCGTTGTTGATGATCAGGCGGCCGAGTGGCATGGGCGTTCTCCACGAATTGAACCGGCGCATGTTAAGGCTGCGCCCGGAATGGTCAAGCGGCGGTCGACGCGGTTTGTCAGGCTGATTTGGGACCGACGTATAGCGCGGACGAGCTGTTAGCGCCCCGCCAGATTTATCCGCTTCCTGTTGCCCCCAGTTTCTTACTGGCTGTCATCTGTCCGGGCGGCGTGGTGTAGCTGCTTGACGCGTTCGGTGAGTTGTTCAAGATCGAATTCAAGCGCCCGGAGCTGTTCGCTCATTTGGCCGCCTGCCTGTCCGCGGATGGTCTGGGCGATCAGTTCGCGTTCGGCTTCCTGCATGGAGTTGATGATCACGCCGATGAACAGGTTCATCATGACCATGGTGCCGACAAGAATGAAAGACACGAAATAGAGCGCGCCGGTCACAGGCTGCGCGTGGGAGCGCTCCGGCACGGCGGCAGGGTTGTCAATCGCATATACGTCAGAGCCGAACATCTGGATGTACATCACGTCGGTCCAGTCCTCAAGCGTGACGACGCGAAACAGCGTCAGCAGTGACATCTCCAGGTTGCCGAAATGGATCGGGTCGTTTTCTCGAAACAGCGAGACACCAATGACCGCATAAACATAAAACAGCAGGCCCAGCAGCATGCCGACGTAGCCGATGGAAGGAATGCTCTTGATGAGTGAGCCGACAAGCAGTTGGAGCTTGGGCAGCGTGGTAATCAGGCGCAGGACGCGCAAGATACGCGCCAGCCGAAGCACGGCCGCGAAATGCCCGCCGAACGGGAGCAGGCAGACCATGATGATCGAAAAGTCAAAGACGTTCCACGGATCGCGGAAGTAGCGATACCATCGGCGGCCGTGCTGCGCCATCTTGAGCGCTGCTTCAACAATAAAAAGGCCGAGGATGATCCAATCAATGGTCAGGAGGACCTTGCCGTAGCGCTGCATCAGCGCCGGGTAGGTCTCCAGCCCGACGACGACCGCAGCCGCCAGAATCACGACGATGATCGTGTTCTGAAACCCCTTTGAATCCACCAGGCGTGCGATTGCCTCTGTCATTGTGCCAATCCCAGTTTGTTCCTGTGCAACATCTGTTGCGTCAACGAATCAACGGTTTGCGTCTTAAAACAGGCGCCGCCGATTAAACACACGACGCCCCCGGCAGCCTTTCTCTACATCGCTGACTGCGGTGGGATGGAAGTATAGCGAGGAACGCGTTACAGGTATGTTCACCCCTGCGTTTCGTTTCATGCCTAGAACCGGCATCCGACCTGCCGCGTATGGAACCGACCTTAAGCGGCACATTGAGCGACCTAACCGAGCCGGGATGTCCACATCCCGGGCGGGCCAAAGGCCCGTCTTTACGAGCAATCATGATCCAATTCCAGGCTGACGCCTGGCCCGGAGTGAAGACACTCCGGCTCTGTGTGGATGCAAACATGCTTGCCGAATGTCGACGCTTCAGTCCCGATGAATTGAAAGTTCCATACGCAGCACGTCTGACCCCGTGTCGGCCGGTCACCTCGACGCTATGGTTATCACCGGTTATCCGGTACCATTCGCGGAGTAGATTGACACAATCCGGTGGACCCAAATGTGTCTCGAATACAGGGTAGCGGCACTGCCGCTGGTCACCGGCCAATGACGCCGACGCTGTGTCGGCAGATCACACGCAATCCCGCCACAACAGTTGATGGAGTTTTAGCTATGACACGCAGAATCTTCACACTTGATCTGAACTGGCGACGCGAACAACCCCCGAGCCGGGGCGTGGGCCTGTGCGCTGCTCACGATTTTGCCGACATCAGCGCGCAAGCTTTCCTGGACTATCACCAGGACTTTGATATCACTGAACTCTGGATGCCCACGAGCAACTGGGCCGGTTACACGTACTATCCCACGCGCCTGAACTGCGTGGCGCCGGGCGCGCTGGGCGAATTGTTTGTCCGCGTGTACGACTCCTGTCAGGCGCGGGACATGCCCTGCTGGGGCTACTTCTGTGTGGGGACTGATTTGCATATTGCCGCTACGCGTCCGGAATGGGTCATCCCCGGCAGCGCCGAGCATCAGGGGTGGCCGATGCTCGCGCCGGAGAGTCCATGGATCGATCTGCTTGAAGCGCGCCTGATTGAATTTCTTGAGGCGTACCCCGTACACTCCATGATGCTGGACTGGTTTGTGTACGGCTCGGTTTCCGATACGGATTTTCCGGTTCAACCAACGTTCTGGGCGAACGAGCCGTTTGAGCGCGCCACGGGGCGACCGATGCCGCAGCGCGCAGACCAGATCAGTGCGGCGGAAGGGCTGGCATTCAAGCGTCACGTGCTGGGGCAGAATGCGCAGCGTCTTGCTTCGACCATCAAGCGAGTCAGCCCCAAGACCGAAGTGGTTTTCAACATGCCATATCATCGCGCGGACGATCCGCTGTGGGTGGATCACCCGGTGCTGACCGTCAGCGACCTGCTGTTTGCGGAGTGCTCGCGCGCGGATGTTGTGGAATGGTTGCTGGCGGTGCGCCGGCCGGAGCAACAGGTCATGTGTATGATCCATGGCCGGCCGGATGAAGATCAGTGCGATGTGCATTCGGGCGCCGCGTGGGCTGAGCGCGGTTGCGGCCTGTTCTCATCGGCGTTGCCTGTAGCGCCTGAGTTGCGTCACCATCCGGCGGATGAGTCGGCGCTGGAGGCGGTACGGCAGCTGTATCGCGATCTGGCGAGCCTGCCGGCCTAGCGCTACAGTCGCACACGAGCGCCATCAGGTTATTCATTGTCAGACGCCACGTTGGTGGCGCCATGCGCGCGGGGTCAGGCCGGTTGCGGCGTAGAACCGTTTGCTGAAGTACTTCGGGTCCTGATATCCCACGTCGCGCGCGACGTTTGCGACTGATTCGTCGCTGTAACGCAGTAACTGGCGGGCGCGCTCCATGCGCTGTTGTTCGACGTACTGCATTAGTGAAATGTCGAGCTGCGCGGTGAATAAAGTGGTCAGGCGGGAACGGGACAGGCCGACGGCGTCGGCGATGTCGTCCACGCTGATCGGTTCAGCGAGATGGGCCGCAATGTACTCGACTGCCGCGGTGACGCGCTCGTCCCGGCCGTGGGATTGGGCGCGGTGGTGCGCGTGACACCAGAGCAGGACTTCTTCGACCGCGCTGAGCTGCAACTCCACACGATGGTCGTACGCGGATCGATGCCACTGGGCGATATCCATCATTCGGTCCACCATGCGCGGCCAGGCGGGCGCATCTTTCATGGACTGAATGTGCATGCCGGCCTCCCATGGATAGCGCAGCCAGGCGCGCCAATGCGGGCGCGGCTCGAACACGCAATAGACCGTTTCCCATTTTTGGCGCACAGCCCAGTGCTGCCTGGTGCCGGGGCGTATTAGCTGCACGTCGCCGGCCGTGAGCGTGACCGGGTCTGAATCAAACTGATGTATCGCTTCGCCGGACAGCGTAAGGCCCAGAACATACCGATCGAGCTGCGCTCGTGACGAGTTGCCGCGCACTTTGTGGACATGGTTGCCGAAGATCATGACAGGCTGATATTACACTTTAATTCGATAAAATTACTACTTTATTGGCGAATTCACTGAATATAGTGTGGCGATTATTCCACTATCTTTCAAGGAAACCAACATGCCCGCGACTTTACCTGTGAATGCCGAGCCAATGTCTGATGACGTGGCGGCTGGGATCATCGAGACGTTTCACCGTGATGGCTTCGCATATCTGCCGGGCGTGCTGACTGATCAGGAGGTGCAGGCATTGCGGGCGCGTGTGGATCATGTGTTCGACAACCCCGAGAAATATGCGGACAACCTGTTGCACGACATGACGGCGGTGCGCCTGTTTGAGACGGATCAGTTGTTTCGCGACATGTTGGTGCGCGAGCCGTTGATCGGGCTGGTGGAACGGCTTCTTGGGCCGACGTGTCATCTGATTGCGAATAACGTCGTGCGTAACGGGCCGGGGAAAGGAATAACCAAGTTACATGTGGATGAGTTGATGGAGTTCCCGATTGGCGAAGGGATGACGCGCCACGATGCGCGGCTGACCATGCCGGTGCAGCGGTTGACCGTGCAGATCATGCTTTCGGATGTGGCGACTGAAGAGGACGGGCCGACGCAGTATGTGCCGGGCAGTCATTATGCGGGCTGGGTGCCGGAACGCACGGAGCAGAACCCGGTATTTGAAGGGCGTGGGTTGGTGAGCCTGTTCTGTAAAGCCGGGGATGCTTATCTGCACAACGGGCAGTGCTGGCATCGCGGGGCGCTGAATAAGAGCAATCGTCATCGCTACCTGCTGCAGCAGAGCTATGGCCAGCGTTATATTTCGCAGCGGTTCTATCCGTATCTGAATTATCGCATGCCGGACCATGTGATTGATGGAGCGGACGAGCGGCTGTTACGTGTTCTCGGAAAGCATGATCGCGGGTCGTATGGTTGAGGTTTGGTGGATGTCCCTGGGCAGGACGAGGCAGGGACACTTGGACGCGATGTGCCCCAACGCTGCATTGGCATGCGGCGGCTAAACGTTGGTGGCACAGAGACGGTATCGAACATGCTCTTTATTGAGCCGGACAGTTCCTTTTTTCGTTCATTGTCATAAAATAGTGACAAGAACCCGGAGGGACTGAAACTGGGGCCAGACCCCATTTGTTCTCACTTAGCCCTGAACCCGGTGATCTAAACAAGATGGGCAGCGATGACAGCTAACACTTCAGAACAATCGAATGGAAGAATATCTGGGAATGGTGAGGACGGAACGGGGGACGTGCTTGACGATGAACAAGTAACAAAGTTGTTTGTATCCCAACCGATGAACCGCTTTTTATTTCTCTTCCGTGGCTTCTTCCCCCTTGTATTCCTCTGTTTAATTTTGATGGTGGGGAACAACAGGTTCGAGATCATGCCGGTGTATGTTCAGGAAACAGGTTTGATTTTGTTTTTAGTTTTCCATTTGTTTGTTTGTGTGGTTTACTCTGTTAGATATAGAAAATTCAGAAGAATGCTTGAGGATCGAAACGGGGGTTAACCGCCGCGGGGACGCGGCGGCTCGCAGGTTGGGGGTGAAGTGAAATTTCGGCTGAGTGGTGGTGTATGATCTGGGGATGAGCGCGATTGAATTAATTGATACCGGACTGATCTACCGAAATCCCAAGCCGCACATGCGGTCGATTCATACGTGGCATCCGTCGCTGGTGGTGTTGGACAGCGGTCGCATTCTGGCGGGGTTCGACCTGGCCGAAGCGGTGGCGGCCATGAATTACCGTACGGTTACCGCAACGTCGGATGATGAAGGCAAGACGTGGAGCGAGCCGCGGGAGTTGTTTGAGGATGAGGTTGAGCTGCCTTATGCGACAACGCATACGGTTCGATTGAGCAGGACGAAGGACGGGACGGTCCTTGCGTTTGGCGGGCGGTTTCATCGGGCCGATCCGGAGGAGGGGATTTCCAATCCGGATGAGGGGTTTGGCAGTGTGCCGGTCGATTTGATCTGGTTGCAGAGTCAGGATGGCGGGCAGACGTGGGACGGGCCGCGCACGATTGATTCGCCGATCGACTCGCCGGCTTATGAGATTTGTCATCGGATTGTTGAATTGCAGGACGGAACGTGGCTGGCACCGACGTCGACGTATCCGGCGTGGAACGGCGAAGCGCGAGCCGGGATGAAGGCGATTGCGTTGGTCTCGAAAGATCGCGGCAAGAGTTGGCCGAGCTATGTGACGCTTCACGATGATTGGGAAAGCGGCGTGATTCATTTCGAGCAGTCGGTGGATCAGTTGCCGGACGGGCGTTTGATCGGCGTGGCGTGGGCTTATGTGGCGAAGACGGGTAAGACGCTGGGGACACCTTATGTGTTGTCGGACGATGCGGCGCATTTTTCGGCGCAGCGGCCGACGGGGTTGCAAGGGCAGACGGCGAAGATCACCTGCCTGCCGGACGGGCGGGTGCTGTGTCTTTATCGGCGGGATGACAAGCCGGGGCTTTGGGCGAATCTTTCGCGGATCGATGGGGATGAGTGGGTGAACCTGGCGGAGGCTCCGATGTGGCTTGGGGCGGAATCAGGGATGGATAAAAATACGTCGATTGATGAGTCGTTGCGCACGCTGAAGTTCGGGTTTCCCAGTGCGGTGGTGTTGCCGAATGGCGATGTGTTTGCTGCGTTCTGGTGTATGGAAGATTGCGTTCACAACATTCGATGGTTGCGGATTCGGATTGGTGAGTCGGTTTAGTTTTGTGTGTTGCTTCGTGTTGGGTTCGCTGATGGCCGGGTCGGGTCAGGCATAAAATAACAGCATGGGAATGCTCAGGGTTTCGTGTCGAGTGGTTCGTGTTGATCCGGACCGGGACGTGACTGTGACACTTGGACGCGATGCGTCCCAACGCCGCATTGTCATGCGGCGGCTAAACATAGGGGGATATCCGGTGCACTTCCGGGGGGCGTTTTGCCGGACGGATTTGGGGGCTGTAAAGGCTTTACGTAAATGACTGTAAAAGCCGGGATGAATCACGTACGAAGTAATGGGGTGATTTGGCTGTTGCTACTCGTCCGGGATGTACTGCTTCGCGGTGACCTGCATCGCGGTGCGGTGGTTTTGTGCGTAGTCGATCAAGTGGTCCAGCAGGTCCAGCGTCGGCGGTGCGGTCGCGAGCTGCTTGGCCTGCGGCAGCGCGACGTGCCAGAAGCTGGAGTTCTGGTCGGCAAAGCAGTTGTCGGCTTTGGCGGTTGTAAACGAGGTTGTAAAGAAGACGTCGGAGCCACCCCAGATTTTCTTTTTCTTATAGGCGAAGACGACTTCTTCACAGTTGCGAATGTCGTTGGCCAGCAGGTAGACCTGCGATTCATCTTTGGCGGCAATACCCAGGCGGCAGCTTTCAAATGTGTTGGACACGGCGAGCAATTTGCTTTGCTCGCCAACGCTGATGCCCTTGTCCGGGAAGCCGATGAACTGGTTGTTGGCCGCGACGACGCGTGCGACGCTGACATCGAGCCCGTCGCCATTGCTGTCGCCGGCTTCGGTAGCGCCGATGAAGCGGCAGTCCTTGACGATGCCATCGCAGAGGTCGAGGTCGACCTGGTCGGCGAAGTTGCCTTTGAAGGTGCAGCGTTCGATGTGAACGTTCGCGTGTTTGATGTTGGCGCCGTCATCCGCGTGGTTGTATGCGATCTCACAATCGAACATGTTGACCTGACCGTGGTAATGCAGGGCGAAGCCGCCGGAGAAATAGGCGCCGTCGACTTCATCTTCATGGCCGCCGGAGAGTTTAAGGTGCTGCACGTTGCAGGTGGTGGTGGCATCGCCGAGGCAGGCGAACACGCCGAACGGGTGTTCGGGGTCGGCTGCCTGGACGGTGATGGGGCGGTCTTGCGTGCCGATGGCTTGCAGGTCGCCATAAGCCACGAACGAGACGCCGGGATTCATGTTCAGCGTGACACCGGGGTCGATGGTGAGTTTGACGTTGCGCGGGAGGGTGACGTTCTTCGTGACGTGGTAGCTGCCGGCGGGGATACGCAGGGAGCCGTCATTGGTGAAGGCGAAGCGGATGTCTTTTTGTGCCTGTACGAAGCTGGTACGCGGATCAATGTCGCCCGGGTAGATCATGGCGTCGAGTTTGGATGCGATTTCGGCGGCGTTTTCGAGCGTTGTAAACGTACTGACCGGAGCACCCTGACCGGTGACGATGTTCGTCAGGTGGATGGTCGCGGACTGCGGGTCGAACTTGCGCGCCTCGCCGTGCGGCAGGCGGATAGCGAGGTAGTAAGTCCGGTCGGCCGGGAAGAGCGCTTCGTCGAGGCCGTCACAGAACCATGCTTTTTGTTGCGTCTGCTGCAGGGTGACGTGCGGGAGGTGAGCGTCGGCCTTGCCTGGTGGCGTCCAGTTGCAGATTGGTTTCCACTCGTCTGCCTGAACGCGCACGACGCGCCATTGCAGCGGATCGGCCATGCGTTCGTCGAGATTCATCTGCATGCCGACGAATTGCAGGGCGCCGAGCGAGTTGGGCGTGACAGCGAGCAGCAATTGATCGTCGACCACGGCGGCGGCGACTTGTGGCTCACATCGCGTGAGTCTTTCCTTGAGCACCCTTGCATTGTCCATCACCGGCACCCACCACGCATCTTTGGCCACGGCGGCGATCTTTGCATCGTCCAGCGGGCCGCGCAGGATTTCCTTAGCCGCGTTGACCCAGAACGCTTTTTTCAGCTGCTCATGCTTGAGTGTAATGGTGACGTAATTGTGTTTACATTGGGCGAGCAGTTCATCATTGTTAATGATGTCCCAGATTTTCTTGTACTTGGCCTGCGAGATCGGCTCATTGCGGCAGAGCAGGCGCGAGAGCGGGAAGATTTTCGGATCATCCGCCCAGCGGTGTTCGAAGATGGTTTTTCGGTCTTTGAGAAAGTCGGTGTAAAAGTCGCGATGCATGGCCGGTTGAAACAGACCGGCCGAAGTGTCGAAGAAGAACATCGCGTTGTTGGCAGTGGTGCCGTGGCCGCGGAAGCCGGCGAGCAGGCGCGCGGCTTCGTACGATGCAATCTTGTCGAGTACGAAGAATTTTTCGACGCCTTCGACGTCACCATTCAGAATTTTCTCGTTGAGTTGATCGTATTTGCGCAACATGCCGCGCTGGACGAGCGAGGCGACGCCTTCTTCTTCAAGCAGGCCGGCCAGACGCAAGTAAAGGCTTTCGTGTTCGGCTTCACGGTCGGTGCCGGGGATGTATTCGCCGTGCAGCATGGACTTGTTGTAATCGCCGAACCGTTTCCACGACGGGTGGTCGCTGACTTCAAAGTGGGCGTTGTCGAGGCGGTGCTCCATGTAGTAGAGCGCGGGTTTCCAGTCATTGATGGACAGGGCGACGAGCCGATCGATCTGTTGCGGCAGGCCGAATGTTTTGGAATACCAGTTGATCTTTTCGTGGCGGCCTCGAATGCGCGGGTAGATGATCAGGTTGAAGCGGTTGGCGTTGTAAACCTGTTTATCGTCGCGCAGCTTGATGGCCAGCGAGACGTAGCGGCCATCACGATGATCGTCCGGCTGCGAACCATGCGAACGAACTTTGATGCGATAGGGCACGCCGTCGATCTCCAGGGTTGCTTTGCGCCAGACATTATTTTTCTGGTAATACTCGACGTTGAAATTACCCTCGCCGCCGTTTTCGTATTTGCGATAGAGGTTGGCCAGATGGGCAACGTCCTTGTTCGACAGGTGCAGTTTGAAGCGCGGGATTTGCAGCGAGTGGATGGTGGTCGAGTCCGGGCGCGGCACTTCGATGATGCTTTGCACGGCGTCGTGGGCCCAGGATTTTTTGGTCTGGTTGGGAACGAGCACGCCGACTGCGACGATGGCGATCAGCGCGACAGCGAGAGTGACGATCGCAGATGTTCGCTTTCGGAGGCGCTTGGGCATGGCGTGTTTGCGTTGAAGAGAAGCGCGTCTTTTCGAGACGCCGCTAAGCGTTTGGTTGTCAGACGAACACGTTTGATTCAGAGGTCAGCAGGGATACCTTCTTGATGCCGCGCATGGTGGGCAGTTCGTCGATCAGTTGTGAAGCCGCCTCGTTGCTGCCGGCCCGGTCGTCGATCTGGTAGACGACTTCATGCAGGCCGCGGTCGCGGTCGACCTCGCTTGAGCGAATCTGCCAGGACAGTTGCTTCTGTGCGAAGGCTTCGGAAACGATCTGTGCTGTTTCGTTGCCGGTTTCCGGATCGAGCTGAACGATAACGACATAGTCATTGCCGCCGAGCCGCTTGTACATGCCTTTGGACAGTGCTACGACAATGACGCCGATCATGGGGGTCACGCAGACGGCGAACATGTAGTTGCCGGACCCGACCGCCAAACCGGAGGCAATTGCCCAGAACAGGTATGCCATGTCAACGGTGTCTTTGAGGACGGTTCGGAAACGGATGATGGACAACGAGCCGATCAGACCCAGCGACAGGGCAATGTTGGAGCCGATGGTGATCATGATGATCGAAACAATCATGGTGACCATGACGAGTGTCATGTTGAATGACGCGGTGTATGAAAAGCCCTGATGCGTTTTGCGATAGATCCAGCTGACGAATAGACCGAGCGCGGCAGCCAGCGGCAGGGCGAGCAGCAACTGCCCGAGGCCGAGCTTGTCGGCTGAGAACATTTCGGTCATCTCTAATTGCTTGAATATCGCGAGCGTCATCATGTTAGGTAGCCTCTTACTTCAGAAACAGTGAACTGTTGTGCGCCACGACCTGCACGGCCGCGGCGTACTTGCTGACAGCGGTGCGCGTCAGGTCATACTTACGCACCAGCTTGGTAAGCCAGATCGGAAAATAGCCGGGTGTTTTGATTTCGAGAATGCCCAGGTTGCGCGGCAGGCATGGCAGGCTCGGTACATCAATAATGTCACGACAGCGGCGCGAGCACTTCACGTGTGTGTCGAGGGTGATGCGCACGTTGCCGTCCTGCTTGCCGAACATGGCGAGTCGGCGATAGTCGACGCGCACCGCGGGGATGAACCGGTCCACCTTCATCAGCCGGTAAACATGGTTCATGATCGGGGTGTTGCTATGGTCGATGCGGCCAAAGTCACCTTTGAGCAGGTCCTGCAGTTGGACGGGTGTGATCAGGGCTTTGCTTTTGCTGATGTGATCGCCGTTCTTGTACTTCATCTCCACCTGGCAACTCGGCGCGGTGAAGACGTCCTGCATACTGTCCGGGTAGAAGCGCACGCGGAACTTGAACCGCTCGTCCAGGCCGGCCATCTTGTCGTGGTAAGCCTTGAATTCGACGTTGTCGAAGTAGATGGAAGCAACGGTGTAGCCGTCGATGGTCAGGGAGTGTTCGTCGAGCAGACAGTGATCGCGCAGTGCGTTGACCAGGCGCGACGTCTGAACGGTCGGCACGAGGTATTTGTACTCGATCCGCGGGGCGGATTTGGTGTTGTCAACAGCAGCCAGCGTCATCGCGCGGTCCGTCGCTTAAGTCCCTGTTCCTGACAGTTACATCCTTGTAACTGTGCCTTGGGGCCGCTGTCAGGCGGCTCCGTATTCGTGTGCAAACCCGGTTATTTCAGCAGGTTAACCTGAGAGGGCGCACTGGAATATTTATCGGCCATTGGGTTGCAAGAGGCTTAGTTTTAGTGGGTATTGGGGCTGATTCGAGGTGTTTTGTGACCGCGAGCCGCCGCTTCCTCGCGGCGGTGTGATTGGTGTTGTCAGGCTTGTGTGTGAAGTAGGGAGTAAACCGCCACGGGGACGTGGCGGCTCGCAATGGGGGATTCGTCGATGCTCACGCGTCCTCAACCAGCAGAATATGCACCGCGGCCGGCCCGTGTACGCCGGTGATCAGGACGCCCTCGATGTCTGCCGTTTTACTTGGGCCGGTGATGAACGCGATGCTGCTGGGGTGCTCTTTGCTTTTAAGGTCCCGCCGGCCGGACCAGTAATCGATCATGTCCGGCAGGATCTGGCTGCGATGCACGATTGCAAAATGCAGCGGCGGTACCAGCGACAAGCCGCGGCTGTTGCCTGAATCGCTTCGGCTGACAAGCGTGCCGGTTTCGGCCAGAGCCGCTTCGACATGCGTGATGCCGGCATCCGTGTCGAACTGCACGTCAAGGCCTGTGCCCTGTCGCCAGTCGACCACTTCAATGCCGCGTTCCTTCAGGGCGTCGAGCAGGCCGGGCACTTGCCGTACTGAATCGCCAAGCACGATGCGCTTCGACTCTGCGTACTTGAGCATTTCGATCAGTTGTGGCACGAGTTGGCTGCTTGTCAGTGGATGCACCTGCATGCCGACGGCTTCGGCGCCGAGTGTGAACCTGGCGGTAAGATCGTCATTCGTTGTCGCCAGCCGCGCGATGTTTTCGTCCACTGCCGGTGCGGGTGATGCCGGCGCTTGCGTTTCACTGCGTCCCAAGGCTGAATGGATGCGCGCCATAAACGCGTCGCGTGATGTTCCGGTGGCAGGGTGGCGTCGATCACTTGCCATCGCGATTTTCCTCCCACCACTGACGAAAATTTTTGGCGGGCGGCGTCGGCAGGTCGCGCTGGCTGGTCCATCCCTTGACCGGCCCTGGTGCACTGCTGACCCAGCCGCGCGATGCATATGGATCTGTCTGCTTGTTTGGTTTACGCCCAACGGCTCGGAGAAACACCTTGCTGACCCAGCCGCCGAAACGGTAAGACCATGCCTCGCGCAGGCTTAGTGCCCATAAACGGAAGAACAGTCGGTCGAACCAGTTATCCATATTGCGGCTCATCAATTCGCTGCGCAACTGGATCAGGTACTTGGGAATGTTGATCTTGACCGGGCATGCTTCGTAACACGCGCCACACAGGCTGCTCGCGTACGGCAGGTCTTTGTAGTTCTCCAATCCGCGGAACATCGGCGTGATCAGCGCCCCGATCGGGCCGGAGTAGACCGCGCCATATGCGTGGCCGCCTATCTTGCGATAGACCGGGCAGGCGTTCAGGCACGCGCCGCAGCGGATGCATCGCAGCATCTCGCGTGTTTCTTCCTTGAGGATTTCCGTTCGCCCGTTGTCCACCAGGATGATGTGCATTTCTTCCGGGCCATCCGGCTCGTCATCGCGTTTCGGGCCGGTCATGATGTGGGTGTACACCGTGAGCGGCTGCCCGGTTGCGCTTCTTGCCAACAGCTTCAGGAAGATCGACAGGTGTTCGAGGCTCGGAATCAGCTTCTCAATGCCGACGAATGCGACATGCACGCGCGGAGCGCTGGTGCTCAGGCGGCCGTTGCCTTCGTTGGTGCAGATAACGACGGAGCCTGAGTCTGCAACGAGGAAATTGCCGCCGCTGATGCCCAAGTCTGCCTGTCGATACTTGTCGCGCAGGTGGTCGCGCGCGATGCGCGTCAGCTCGCCGGGGTCTTCGGTGTACGGCGCGCCCAGTTCACGTTCGAATGCTTCAGCCACCGCGACCCGGTCCTTGTGGATCATCGGCTGCACAATGTGTGAAGGCGCGTCGTCGTCGATCTGAAGGATAAACTCCCCCAGGTCTGTCTCGATGGTTTCAACGCCAGCCTCTTCCAGCGCCGGGACGAGGTGCGTCTCTTCCGTCACCATCGACTTGCTTTTGACGCAGAGCTTGCAGTCGTTTTCCTTGGCGATCTGCAGGCATATATCGCGGGCTTCTTCGCTGTCTGTTGCAAAGTGCACTTTCGCACCGGCAGCTTCCGCGTTATTGATGAATTGTTCGATGTAATGGTCGAGGTGGTCGAGCGTATGCTGCTTGACGCTGCCGGCCAGCGAACGCATGGCATCATAATTTTCGCCGAACGTATCCCCGCAGACCTGTCGCCGCTGCCCGTCGCGCGACAGCGTTGCGTTGTTGACGAACTGTTGCAACTTCTCATCGTCCGTCGCGCGTGTTGCCCGGTCCTTGAGATCGTAAGGCATCGCCGGGAACAGAATATCGTGCCCCTCCAGCGTCAGTGGAGCGGTCGATGAAGACGGATTGGCAGTTGGCGCTTCAGACATGGACGTTCGCGGCCTCCGTCTTTTCGAGCAGTCCCAACCCCTCGGCCAATATTTCAGCGAGGCTGATAAAGCCCACATCACACTTTTCACGCTGGCAGGCGCCAGAGATATTCATGGTGCAGCCGGCATCGTTGCTGATAACGGTCGGCGCGCCGGTTTTGCGGATGCATTCGACTTTGTCGCGCACCATCGTGCCGGAGATTTGCGGATACTTGATGGCGAACGTGCCGCCGAAGCCGCAGCATTGTTCGGCTTTCTCCAGTTGTGTCAGTTTGAGCCCTTCGATCTTACGCATGAAGTCGGCGATCAGCTCACCGCCGCCCGGGATACCGATGCCGCGCAAGTGGCAGGAGTAGTGGTACGTCACTTCGCCTTCCCACTTGACGCCGAGTTCAGCCGGATCGACCTTGAGCACCTTGATCAGGAAGTCGACGAATTCATGGGTCTTATGCACGAACTGCTCGGCCGCGTGTTCCCATGCATGATCGCCCTTGAACAGTTCCGGGTAGTAGTCGTGCACCATGGCGGTGCAGGAGCCGGACGGGCTGACCACACAATCGCTGTGTTCGAACGCGGTGATCATGCCTTTGGCCAACTCGCGCGCATCGTTACGGTAGCCGGTGTTGAACATCGGCTGCCCGCAGCAGGTCTGTGCCCGTGGGAAATCCACTTCACAGCCCAGATGCTCAAGCACCTTCACAGCGGCGATGGCGGTCCGCGGATAGAACGAATCCGCCAGGCAGGTTACGAACAGTGAAACCTTCATGTGCCAGAGTTTAGGGGGCATTTGCCCCGGTGACAATGTCACAGGGCAGGGTCAACACGTAAACTCTGCTACCATGCCGCGCATGCGACTGACCGATTTTCAGGCGGTGCTGTTTGATATGGATGGCACGTTGTATCACGACGATCACGTGCTGCCCGGCGCGGTAGATACCATCTCGTATCTGGAAGCGAATCATGTCCCATTTGCCTGCCTGACCAACGCCGGATGGCGCACGCCAGGTCAACTGGTCGAGCGGCTTGCCAGTATGGGGATCACGTTGCCTTCTGATCGGTTGTATACCGCCGGGCAGGCCGTTGCGGACTGGATTCTATCGAACTGGCAGTCCCCGCGCGTCTGTAACTTTGCGGGCAGTGCGCTGGAGCGGTTGCTGGACGGCAAGGTGCAGTGGGTCACACAGAAAGATCAGCCGTGTGACGTGGTGGCGGTGGCGGGGCACATGCATGCGGAAGGCGGCCAGATGAACATGCCGCGCGCATTGTGCGCCCTGTCTCACCTGCGCAATGGCGCTCAAATGGTTGTTACGTGCCGTGATCGTGTCTATCCGGTGCCGGACGGCTTTGCTATCGGCTCCGGCAGTGTGGCGGCGATGTTCGCTTACGCGGCGAACCTGCCCGATGATCGTGTGCATTACGTTGGCAAGCCCAATCCGTCATTCTTCAAACTGCTGTGTGAGCGGCTGGGTGTTGAGCCGGCGCAATGCCTGCTCGTGGGTGACAATCTTGAGTCGGATATCAAGGGCGGCTTGACGACGAGTATGACCACTGCGCTGGTTCTGTCCGGCGTCACCACAAGACCCATGCTTGAGTCAAGCGATATTCAGCCCGCTTACGTGTTTGATGACCTTGCCGACATGCTGCAGGTCACGACTGCTTCTCTTTGATGTGTCGGAGTTGTTCGCGCTCAATGCTGGAGGTGTACTGCATGATCTGCGAAGTGACCGACTGTTGTTCGCGCGCATCGGCAAAGACGAACTGCATACCCATGTAGAAAAAGGTCATCTTGTCGCGGCGCTCACTTTCCAGGTGGACCAGCTTGGCGTTCACCACAACCGGCTTATCCAAGCCTGGCAGCGTCAGGCGAACGCAGAAATCTTTGTACGACTTGACCATCGTTGTGGCGTCCTCTTCCGCTTCGGCCCCGAGTCCGCCTGCTGCAAGGTTCAGCAGTTTCACTTCGAACGGCTCCGGGTCCGGAAGCGTCAAGGCTTTATTCAGAATCGGCTGACCCTTGGAGTTGTATTCGATCGGCGGTCGGACCGGTGTCATATAGATCGGCCCGAGTTTCTGAGCAGCGGTTGAGACGCGGAAGTGACTTCGTCGTTGGGCGCTGCGCACCTCATTGGGGAGCGACAGGCGTACCGCCGGCAACTTTACGTTCGCGTTCAGTTCGTATCGTTCGGGGCCAATTACCTTGCAGCCCAGTTCGATCCGATCTGACTGGTCGCTCAGCAGCACGTAAACCGTATTGCCGTCCGCAATCAGGTCACGCACGGATTGGCCGCCGTTGGGCCGTTCAACGAGCAGGCTGTCCTCATCGGCCTCAAGCAGGCGCGACCGGAAGGTTTTGCAGGGGACACTTCGATGAATGGAGGCCTGGCGCAGGTCAACCCCGCCATTGCGTTTGAGCAACCGCGCGACCACGGATTTCCACAGCTCTTTTGCCGTTGCTTCCAAGGCGGTCTCTACCAATCAATATGCACTACCAGTCATTCTTATCGGCGAAATAGCGGGACGGCTTCCCTCCCATGGGCGTAACCGGCTCATTTGCTCCCGACCGGGCCGGTGGCTGATAAAATAGACCCCTATGGTGATACTCACACATGGCAGCGACATGTCCCTTGCCCCAACGATCCGGCAATTGGTACAGCAGGCCGGGCGTCCGGTGCGCGATGTGCTGGTCGGCGTCGCGCGCATGGGATTTACCGCGGTGCAGCTGGATGCAACGTTATCGGGCCTTCGGCCGCGCGAACTCGATCAGCGGGCGCGCAAGGATTTGCAGGCCTTGTTCACGCGCCAGGGGATGCGCATTGCGGGGATTGATGCGTTTATTCCTCGAAGCCACTTTCTGGGCCCGACGCAGGTGGACCGCGCGATGACCGCGGCGGTGGGTGCGATTCAACTTGCAGCCGATCTTGGTCGGGTGCCGGTCAGCCTGCCACTGCCGGTCAAGGATTTACAGGCCGACGCAAAGTCGGCATTGGTTGACGCGGCGGATGGTCACGGCGTCTGTCTTGCTGTGCATGCGGAGGATCAGCTTGAAGCGCTTGGTGAGTGGGTGGCCGATGTCGATCTGCCGGCGTTGAAGATGGCGCTTGACCCGGCGGCGTTGCTTGCGCGTGGTGAAGATCCGTTGAGTGTGGCTCAGTCGCTGGGGAGCAAACTGGCCGTGGGGCGACTGTGTGATTTGCAGAGTGGTTCTGATGATGAGAAGGGGATCGGTGTCCGTTGCGCCCTTGGGGAAGGGGATCTGGCGGTCGATCAGTACCGTATTGCAATGGACTTGTGTTCGTCACGCGTTGGGCCGGTGGTGTTGGATCTTCGAGGGTTGACACAACCGGGGGCTGCGGCGCAAGCGGCTGCGGCCGTTTGGGCGCGGGCGACGTTTGAGGTGTAAATCTGTGGTCCCATGCTCTCCCGGAAGATTATGCGCGGTTTCTCTAACTACTTGCGCTGGGCGCAGTTCGTGCCCATACTGCTGTTGCATTCACCCTTACATCAAGGATCAGCAGCATGGAACACGAACTTTGGTCGATTCTCAGTCGTGCAATCAACGATGTGGCACGCAGCCGGCGGGCAAACGCATACCACGATCACGACCATGCCACGATCGTCCGCGTCTACCTCTGGGCACAGTTGCATGATCGGCCCGTGAGTTGGGCCTGTCAATCACGGCATTGGTCACGCCTCACGTTACCGCCTGGGCTGCCGTCGCAGTCGACCATGAGTCGGCGACTACGCAGCACGCCGATTAGCGCGTTTCTCGAAGCGTTAGGCCGACGTTTACAGAAGTGCTTTGAGCCAACCCTGAATCTGCTGAAGATCATCGATGGCAAGCCCTTGCTCGTGTCCCGTCACGCCAAGGATACCGATGCGACCTGGGGCCCGGCTGGTAAACGCATGGGACGTGGCTATAAATTGCACGTGATCTGGGGCAATGGCGCCATGCCGACGTGTTACGACGTCAGACCACTGAATGTCAGTGAGAAAGCCGTGGCGACGCAAATGATCCGCGAATTGTCCGGGTCGGGATATCTGCTGGGCGATGCGTTTTATCACAGTGGTCGCTTGTTTGATCTGGCTGCCCGATACGACCATCAATTGTTAGCGCCCCGGTCACGCGGTCATCAAGGGACCGGTTTGGGGCATCGTCGTCAGAGCAAGGCACGCTTACGCAGCATCGCATTGCTGGAGCCGGACAAGAGATGCAGCGGATTTGGCCGAGAGCTGTTCGTCCTGCGGGATCGAGTTGAAACGCACTTCGGTCATCTCTGCAGCTTCGGTGCGGGGCTGACCACCCATCTGCCGTCCTGGGTCCGTGGGCTGGGAACTGTCAAACGCTATGTTCAGACCAAACTCATGATCAACGCCGCAAGGATCAGAGCAAACCATGCATAATCTTCCGGGAGAGCATGGGCTTTGGATGCAAACATCTTCGCTCGTAATTTATCCGTTTGGGAAATCAACGATCCGCAGCACGGTCGGGTGGGACCGAATGACATCCATTTCTTCGATCATTCGGGCAGCGGCGTCTACAGCGCCACGCTTCGCTTCATGAGTCAGGATCACGACCGGTACGTAGCGGTCGTGCGCTTCGTGCTGCATCACGGCAGAGATACTGATGCCGCGATCGCCGAGAATGGTGGCTACGCGCGCCATCATGCCCGGGCCGTCCAGAACATCCATGCGCAGATAGAATCGGCTGTTCAGTTCGCTGCGATCCGCCGGCGTGGTGCTGTCCTGCAGGTCGGGCCAGATGGTCATGCCTGAGAACGCGTTTGGGTACCAGCCGCTGGCGACGTTCAGCAAATCGCTGACAACCGCGCTGGCGGTCGGAAGTTGGCCGGCGCCGCGCCCGTAGTACATGGTGTGGCCGGTTGCATTGCCATAAACTGACAGTGCATTGAATGAGCCATGCACCTGGGCAATCATGTCATTGTTGTGAACAAAGCATGGCTCAACACCGAGGCTCAAACCATGATCAGTTCGTTCGGCAATCGCCAGCAGCTTGATGTCGTAACCCATTTCTGAGCCAAAGCGGATGTCGGACAGGTCCAGTGAGTCAATCCCGTTGTTAAGAACCTGATCTTCCGCAATGCGTACGCCGAAGCCGAGAGAGGCAAGGACCGCGAGTTTCTGGGCGGCGTCCTTGCCGGAGACATCCAGCGTCGGATCAGCCTCGGCAAAGCCGGCTTCCTGCGCTTCTGACAGTGCGGTGGCGTAGGTCTTTCCCTTCTGCGTCATCTCGGTGAGGATATAGTTGCAGGTGCCATTGAGGATGCCGTACAGGGCATCGATACGGTTGGCCATCAGGCCGAACTTCAGTGCGGTAATGATCGGGATGCCGCCGCCGCACGACGCTTCAAAAGCGATGCAGGCGTTGTTCTCACGTGCCAGGGCGAACAGCTCCGGTCCCTCCGCGGCGAGCAGGCTTTTATTGGCAGTGACAATGTGTTTGCCCGCTTCGAGCGATCGACGAACATATTTGCTGATCACCCCCGCGCCGCCGGCCACTTCAATGACGATCGAAATCTCGGAATCACCAAACAACTGCTCCGGGTCGTCGGTCAGCAGTTCCGCTGGCGCGACCTTGTTGTTTTTTGCCTTGGCAATATCGCGCACAAGAATTTTGCGAACATTCAGACGCTTGCCGATGCGCGCAGCATACTGGTCGGCCTGACTGGTCAGCAGTTCAACAACCCCGCTGCCGACGGTGCCGCAACCGATTAATCCGATGCCGATCGTATGCTGTGTCACTCGGCTGGTCCTTTCATTGCCGCGTACAAGGCGGACCAAGATACCAGCGCAACGTGTTGCGTTCCAACGAGTGCGAACAGTTTGAGATTCTGGAGGTTGACCGCCACAGGGACGTGGCGGCTCGCGATCGAGGAGACGCTTTACGTGGGCATCGCGTTGCTGGCGAAGTCGAAGTCTGCCTGTCGTGTTCCGCGGCGGTAGATTTCCAGGCGGTTCTTGCCGCGCTCTTTTGCTCGATACAGTGCGTGGTCCGCCTTGGCGAGCAGTTGTTCCGGGTCGGTCACTGCTGTTTCAGCCAGTGTGGCCAGACCCAGGCTCATTGTTACCTTGCCAGCCAGTGGCGTGCCTTCCAGTTCAGGCATGATTTCACGGTCAAAACAGTCCTGCACACGTTCCGCTACTCGGCGAGCGGTTAGTTCGTCCGCTCGCGGCAGCAAGAGCACGAACTCGTCTCCACCGAAGCGTCCGGCCACATCGCTGCCGCGGCAGTTCAGTTGCAGGGCGCGCGCGGCAATCTCCAGCAGATCGTCACCTTTCTGGTGGCCCAGCGTATCGTTGAGCTGTTTAAAGCCGTCCAGGTCGATCATGATGCAGGCGAGTTCTTCGTCATAGCGCAGTGCTTCTGAGACGGCCCGTGACAGAGCATCGCCGAATGCGCGCCGGTTGTGCAGACCCGTCAGCGGATCGGTTGCGGCCATGGACTCAAATTGCTTGGCGGTGATCTCGAGTTGCTCGTTCAGGCGTTGTAGTTCGGCGGTCCGTTCCTTGACCTTACATTCAAGTTCCTCATTAGCGACTTGTAGAAGCGAACGAGCGCTGACCAGCTTGCCGGCCATGAAGTTGAATGCTTCTGCTAATAGACCGACTTCGTCATGTCGATCGGACTCGATCGGGTCGGGGGTGCCGCCGGTTGCCAGGTGCAGGCTCGCGTCCACCAGCCCCCGAATCGGATTGGTGATCTTTCGTACAAACCAGATGACCAGCGGTACGCAGATCAGGCAGACCAGACTGGCGGCGGTGAGCAGCGTGGCGTGCAGTTCCTGCAATGTCGCCGGAAGGGCCGGTTCCTCAATGCCCATCAGGACATAGCCTTCGATTTCCCGTCGTAGCAGTTCTTCTCCTGTGTCTTCATCAATGGGTAACGACACATTCATTGGCGGGTTGACGATGGGTACCTTGTGGACGATCAACTCGCCTGTGTTGCCCAGCACGATCGGCTGTCCCACCTCTGCGGTGGCCTCGTTGCCGGCATTGTCGAGCCAGCGCCGGTATTTGGTCCACGCTTCCGCATCGATCGCGCGGCGGTAGATCAACCGGTGGTCTTTGTCCATCACGCCGACAAACGCGGTACGCTGGTCGAGATTCAGGACTTGCAGCCGTTTCTTTGCGGACTGAATCAGGGTTTCGCCGCTCTGGGTGGCCAGGGAAGAGGCAATGGTCTGGCCGAGCACTGCGACGTTGCGCGCGTGATGCTCGGTCATGGCCCGCTGAGTGATTCGGTTCAGGAAGACCACACAGACGAATGTCGGCACCACGACAAGTGCCACTGTCCACAGCAGGAGTTTCTGCTCGAGGCTGTGTCGTGGCCGATGCCGTAGACTCGCTGAATCGTGTTGGTACGCCTCAGTGTCGTGCATGGTAGTTATTGGTCTTTTCGGTTCGTTGGCGAACTGTCTTAATCAACGATTTGCAGGCGGTTGTGACAAATACAAATGGCGGGTTGCCCATGGACATTGCGACGGACTGTGTGGATTCGATAAGATGGGCAGGTAAATCAAGGTCCAATAAGGAAATATTGCTATGACGCTTACTCGAATCGTGTCCGGCTGGGGATTTGCTCTGCTTTTTGTTATTTCTTGCCTGGCTGTGGGTTGCTCCAAGAGCGAAAACGGCTCCACTGCCGGGCAAGCCGGCCAAGAGACCCGGCAAGTCACGCCGGACAAGCCCAATGAGCCGCCGGCGCCGAATCCCAAGGTTCAAATGCTGACCAGCCACGGGAAGGTCGTGATCGAGTTGAATGCCGCCAAGGCACCGATTACGGTTCGTAATTTTCTGAAGTACGTGGATGAAGGCCACTATGACGGCACGATCTTCCATCGCGTGATCAGCACGTTCATGATCCAGGGCGGCGGCTTCACGCCTGACATGCAACAGAAATCAACTCACCCCCCGATCAGGAACGAAGCGGACAACGGCCTGCGCAACAAACGCGGCACCATCGCCATGGCCCGTACCGGTGTTATCCACAGTGCGACCTGTCAGTTCTTTATTAATGTGGTCGACAATGCCATGCTCGATCACACGGCCAAAACGCGGCAAGGTTATGGCTATTGCGTATTCGGCGAAGTCATAGAAGGCATGGATGTCGTGGACAAGATCCGCGATGTGAAAGTGGGCTCAAAGGGCGGACATCAGAATGTGCCGCTTGAGACGGTGTTGATTGAGAAGATGTCGAGGGTGGCGGACGCAGAGGTTGCGGGACCTTGATGCGATTGGGGAAGGCCGCCACGAGGACGTGGCGGCTCGCTGTTGTCACAGCCAAGTTTTCTCGAACGCATCTTTAAACCCGACGGTATGTTTTTTCCCGTCCGAAACAATCGGGCGCTTGATCAATTTGCCGTTGCCCGCGAGTAGGTCCAGTGCTTCTGCTTCACTCATATCCTTGAGCTTTGCGCTGAGCTTGAGTTCGCGATACTGCACGCCGGATCGGTTGAACAGCTCACCGAGCTTGTAATCACCCGATTTGAGAATGGCTTTCAGCAGTGACTTGGCAGGCGGCTTTTGAGTGATATCGAAGTCTTCGAACGATACACCTGCGTCTTTGAGCGCTTTTTTTGCCTTGCGGCAGGTATCGCATTTATCGTAGCCGTAGAACTTAATCATCGCGCAATCTCCATTATTGAGCGCGAAGTATAGCAGCGCTGCAGGGTCGAAGCGGTCGGCAGCCTTCATATCGTCAATTACAAAGACTGTCGCTCGATGACTTTTGACTGTAATTCCACGCGTGCCGCATGCGCCGCCTTCCCCGCATGCACATCCAGCAACATGCGGCCTGCTGCCACGCCGTTCGCGAAATCATCATTGGACATGGCTGCAATCGATGGGGCATGTTCAGCCAAGCGTTTGTCGTTCGGCCCGACACTGATGATCGACAGCCTATGCCCGGGCCGCAGCTTCAGCCGCTGGGCCACCTTGGCGACAACCAGCGCTATGTCATCCGATCGGCAGACCATCGCGGTGGGGCGGTCATTCCCCTGAAGCATGCGCGAAGCGGCGTCTTCAATCATGGCCTGCTCATCGAGCGTGGACTGAATCGACAGGCGAACATGTAGACGTTTGTAGGCCGCAATCGTCTGCTGCATCGCGTCTACGAGCAGGTTATCACCGACGCCCCAGTCATTGAGCATCAGCAGGCCGATGTGTTTGTGGCTTCGCTTGAGCAGCAGCTCGGCTACATCTTTCCCAATTGCGGCCTGATCGCGACCGACAGAAGGTAGCGGCACATCCGGCTCGGTCTGGCCGAGCACGATCGTATTGCGTGTGCGTCGGGAAAAAAACTGGCGCACCAGACGTGTAACGCGAATCAATATGTTGCCCAGTACATGATTGTTTTGTGCGTCAACAACTTGTGAGAGGTAGCCAATCACGTCCGGCATGGAAAGCAAATGCAATTGAATTGCAGCGTCCGGAATGGATTCACGGATGCCGTCCTCCAGGCCACTCTCATTGATTCGCCGGCGCAGTGAGGGTTCGTCGGCCATAAACAAACGAACGATACGTGTCTGCGGTTGTTGTGCTGTTGCAAGTGGTGGGGGAACCCGAGCGACGTAGGCTCCGGAACCGACACGAACAGAAAGCAGCCCTTCTTCGTCGAGCAGGCGAATTGCCTTGTGTGCAGTGACCAGGCTCACGCCGAACCGTTTGGAAATCTGTCGGACGGGCAGGTAACGATCGCCAGGCGCATAACCACCCCGCGACAGATGGCGTTTGATCGCCTCCGCCACGTTGGTAATGGCCGGTGGCCGCCCTGTGCGGCCGGTGGTGTTTTGTGTTCCGGTATCGGGCATTACTCAGGATTGTTTCAAATTGTTATATAAAGTCAATAGTATTTTTCGATAACAAGCTCATAAATTGAAAAAATGCCGTATATTTTTAGATTAGTAATTGAACAAAATATAACAATTTGTATACGATGTGACGCTGGTTGATTTGAAAACATTTGTTGGAGCATCCGGACATGTTGGATCAGACACTGGTCGATCAGTATCACGAAGACGGCTACACCATCGTGCGCAAGGCGCTGAGTTCGCAAACCATCGCCGCGCTGCAGGCCGCGACTGATCGCATTGTGGAGCGGTCTCGTTCGCTCACACAGAGCGACGAGCACATTGAACTGGAAACCGGTCACTCGGCCAACGAGCCGCGCTTACGTCGGATCGCCCATCCAGTCGTACTCGATCAGGCGTATTGGGAGGCGGCGTGCGGTGACGCGATTCTTGATTGTGTTGAATCGCTGATTGGGCCGAACATTAAGTTCCATCATTCCAAGCTCAATGCCAAGGCATCCAAGGGCGGCGTCGCGATCGGCTGGCATCAGGATTCAGCTTTCTTTCCACATACCAATGAAGACGTGCTGGCAGTTGGTATTGCGCTCGACTCGTGCGCGATCGAGAACGGCTGCCTGCTGGTTGTGCCAGGCACACACAAGCTGGGTATCCTCAATCATCGCGATGAGGCTGGCGAGTTCATCGGCCAGATCACCAGCGATATGGACAAGTTCGACCCGGACACCGCGGCACCTGCGGAGCTCGAGCCAGGCGATATCAGCATTCACAATGCCTCAGCTATCCACGGCTCCACTCAGAATACCAGCGGGCGGGGGCGACGGTTGCTCATCTTCGAATTCGCCGCCACAGACGCGATCCAGCTCGATTGGCGCATGCCGGCCAACGGGTACAGCAACCGTATCGTCCGAGGCGGCCCGCTGACCCATGCCCGCCTCTCTGGTGCAGCGATACTTCCCCTGAGAGGTGACGTTGGCGGAGCCAAATCCATCTTCGAACGCCAGACGGCCCAAACGGTCAAAATGTGACCATAAATATCTTTATTTACAAACTTTAGGCTGATGCTGCAGGCGTAAGAAGCAGGGGGCGTAACCCGTCAGATCTCTATCAATGGCCGAAATATTGACCAACCTGCCGGTTTTGATCATAATACCCGACTCTTTACAGCCCGCAGCACCGTCGGCGGGCATGTGAGTTAACCCGGAAAGACAAGGGGCCCGATCATGGCTCAGGACATCAAAGTCGGTTCGAACGTAAAAGTCACCGTGGTCAAGGATGTGACCAACGAAGCGGCGCGCAAGACCATTGCCCGCATTCTGGCCAAGGATGCCGACATTGCTGCGGAGCACAAGCGTCTTCGCAAGTCGCGTGACCGTCACCTTCGACTCGAAGCACGCGGCGGCCGAGAGTGGGCAGTGCGTGTGATCAAGCAGCACCCGATTCAGGGCAAATCAGGTGAGACCGGCACGGTTCTGGCGACCGTTGACGTCATTAATGACCTCAACAGCGTTAAGAAGTTCGTCGAAGTGTCTGCCACCTGATTTACAAAATGACTTGATATAAAAACCGTCCGCATTTTGCGAACGGTTTTTTTATTGCGCCCAAGGAACGCACACGGGGGACAGTGTTTTTCTTAACTGTCAGTTGGCGGCTGCTGCGAGGGACCATAAGTTGCCGAATCTTCGAGATAGACTCGAATGGATTCGGCCATCGTTTTGCCGTCAAACCAGCCGTGCTTCACCTTGACGCGCCCGTCCGTGCCGATGAGCAGCCCCATATTTGGCCCGCTGCCCAAGGTGCCCCAGACGGTATTTTCCATGTCGTCGATCCATAGCTTCACACCTGACTTTGAGAGTTCAGTGAACTGTCTGGCAAGTGCCTGGCGTTGTTCGAGCGACTTGGGTTGGCGATGGAGGATGCCTTTCTTCTCGTTCTGTCTCGTTACCCACACTTTGCCTTTGTATGGCGAGGGGTCTTCGGATGGGTGGGCTTCGATGGTGTAGATATAAACGACATTGATCTTGTCGCCATACTGTTTGACGATCTTTGTCAGTTCCGCATCTTTCCGGCGCGCGACCGGGCATGTCAGCGAACAGGTGAGCAGCAGGGCGGGCTTGTCCTGCCAGGCATTTGACAGGTTGATCTGTTCATCGTCTTCAATTTTGTTCAGCAGGATACCCGGCACCTGGTCGCCGACTTGCACGCCGCTTTTGGCAAAGCGGTCGCCGCGCGACGATCGTTGTCGCCGTTCGGTTCTTTGCTCTCGATTGGCTTGTCTCGATTCGGTGTTCTCGTTCCCACCAGCCAGTGCGCTGTACCTTCCAGTCTCGCTGATCGGATGATTCCAGGCATTGTCATATGCAAGCAGCAGCGCGAACAGCACGATCAGACCCACAAGAATAATGGCGATCATTTCGCGGCTTTTGATGAATTGAATGACGGGGTTGCGGGACTTTCGCCAGCGGTTTCGTTGGAACATCATCACGTCCTTTTCTGGTCAGACTTGCTATCCGGCCAAACGAACGGGACGACTGGTTATTGCGTCTGTTTCGCAGATTCCTGGCGGCTTTTCAGTACGTCAATGTAACCAAGGATGGCGCTAAGCGCATGTTGCGCAAAATCGATACGAAACACAAAGTCGGTCAGCTTGGCACGAAAGCCGCCGATGTATGGCCCGGGGTTGCCTTGCAGGTACATGGCCAACTCCGGCTGCAGTTGCAATTGCAACATGAACCGCATGGTTATGTCGACATTGCTTTGAAGCGCATCCAGTTCGCCGCGACTGACGCCTTCTTCTCTGGCAAGCAGTTGGTAGGCGGAGACCAATCCTTCCAGACGCGTGGCCGCCGGCGCTGAGCGTGGCGGACGGTAGTGGCCGCCGACCCAATCGGAAAAAGCGGGTGTCATCAGCGTATGGTCGGTAATGGCCTGAACCAGCCGGCGTGTGTGCGCGACGAGTCGCTCGTCCGGCTTGTGTTTCTGGATTTCGTTCAATGCGTACAACAGCCAGTGATCGTGTTCCATTCGATTGGTCGGCTGGTCACGCGTAAGCACCTCAGCGTGATACAACGCATTGGCAAATGCGGCGTTGATCCATCGTTCATCCTTGTCAATTCGATAAAGTCGCGACAAGGCGAACGTCGCTTCGCCTGGATAGTAACTCACTTTGGACTTGGTAATGGTGCCGTCCCTGGGATCGATTTTGTCTGCAAAGTATCGCCCGGAATCTTCCTGCAATGACACAATGAACTCAGCCAGTCGTTGCGCATCGGGCAGCAATGACTGGTCGCCCGACGTTTCCATGATCTGACACATGGCAAGCAGCGCCAAGGCGCTGCCGCCCAGTTTGATAAATCCTTCACTGACAACGCAGTCGCCTTTTGCGTTGTCAAGTGGGTAAGGCTGAATGAACTGTTTTGCGTGGTTCATTGCGCGAACTGCCGCATGTAGCGCCGTGGCGTCACCGCTGGCCTGGGCCCATTGAGCGATCGCGAAAGTCGTGCCACAGTGACGAAGCACGTTGTAAGCATCAGCTTCCTCCTGCTTACGCGCATCGTATTCATAGATAAAACGTCCGTCGTTATTGATCAGGCCGATCAGGTGTGCTGCTGCCATATGAGCAGCTGTGGACAGGTCGTCAATCGCCAGTTGCTGGTAGATGCGATGCCCACGAAACAGAAGTATCGGCTCGCCTCCATCGCACCATGCGGAACTGGTGGTAAACCAGCTTGGCAGGATTTCACCGATCACCGGATTGCTCGGTGAGGCGAAGGGGATGTCCGTGCAGAGAAACTGTTCAGGCAGGCGCAGCTGGGCCGCATCAATGTACCCGCGCAGGCCGAGCATTGGCTCCCGCATTGTTTGATCGTGCCGGGCAATGGTCATGCGCAAAACAACGTCAACTTTTACCCCGATGCAAGGCTTGCCCGCATCAACATGCGTCTTTGCCGCAACACAGGCTTGTTTCAGTGCCAAGGCCAAGTCAGTTGAGTGCCCCTGAAAGACGGTCATTCGTCCGTCCGACCGGAGGACCGACAGAAAAACATGTCTTGGCTGGTCAATTGGGTAGGCGAGTTTTGCGTCGTCAATATTCTGCTTGCCGGTCAGATGGGCAAACGCATGTTGTGCCAGCGTCTTTGTGACCACCGGTTCTGTAAGCTCTGCCGACTTGATCTCGGATATGTTGTCAGCGTGCGTAGCTGATGCAACACAGAGCAGCATCGCAAACCAGCACGCGCATAATGAATCTCGGCGAATCATCATCCGTCATGGTATCGATATTTTGGTTTTGATGACGACTTTTACGCGGACGCGTGTGCCTGCTCAACGATCTGGTTCGACATCTGGCCGTACTTGATATACGCGTCGTACTTTTCCTGCTCCGAGGCCTGGCCTTCGCCGGCATGCACGACCGTCGCGATGTGCGGCTCGATGGAAACGATGCCGTCGTATCCGGTCTTGAGCAGATCGGCAATGATCTGCGGCACCATGGCGTTGCCTTCGCCGGGGAATGCGTAGTTGGAACTGGCGCAGCCCTTCTCGTCCGGCTTCACATCCTTGATGTGCACGTAAGTGATCAGCGGGCGGATGGTCTGGTAGAAGCCCCATGGATCGGCACAGCCATGACCAACCACGTTGCCGATGTCATACAGCACACCGACATGGTCAGATCCGACCAGTTCATGGAATTGCACCATGCGCTCGGCATCGTTGCAGGCCCAGCCGGTGCAGTTTTCGTGCAACAGATAGATGCCCGCGTCTTCCGCAATCAGGGCGAGTTGCTTGTATCGCTGGACAGCAATGTCACGCCACTCGTCTTCCGGCGTCTCGTTCTGCACCCAGCTCATCGTGCGGATGTACTTGCAGTTCACGCGCTTCATGCGCTCGACAACCAGTTTCAGGTCGTCGATGTCTTCCTGTACATCATTGGTGATCGGACGGCTCCAGTTGCCGATAGCCGAGCCAAAGCCCGCGACAGTCAGGCCGGCCGCTTCGATGGCGTCGACAGCGGCACTGAATTCGTCATCGCTCAGGGCAGCGGTGGAGGCATTCTTGCCATTGATCAGACGGATCTCAATGTGGTCCCATCCAAGCGCCTGATGAGCCTTGATTTGCGTCTGAATGTCCTTGCCCGCTTCATCTGCAATGCCGGTGACGATCATGTCGAAAAGCTCCAATATTGAGTGTCAGTTGAGCTTCGAAGTCTAGCAACTTCCGGCAGAGCGGCAAACAAACACCGCAATCCGGCATGGAGAGGTGATGGGTCGCAGTGGCTCCCGCCAGCGCGAGGCAAACATGTGATGCCGGCCGTCTTCGCTGTGTGCGACCAAGCCACACCATACCCACCAATCGTCCATGGCGAGTCCGGCGCCAATGGGGCGGGTAGAAGCTTGGCGACAAATGCGGTTGCCGTCGTTGTCATTCAGGTTCCGTGATTGCCTGCATGCGCCAATATGCGAGCAGCCATGAACTGATCGATGTATCACAGATGCTGTGCCCGAGCCATTGATGCGAGTTGGGCAGTGTTGCAGCATCTTCCGGCGTGCAGTGGCGCATTTGTTGAACGTCATTGTGTGCGGACAGAATCCTCTTCGCCAGTTCGCGAGGCCTTAACTGGGGATGATGACGTTCGACGGTGGTCGCCAGTGATGCGAGCCTTGTGCTTTGGGACGTGTATTGGTCGGCTTCTGGGCCGGCGTAGCCTTTGCCTTGCTCATCCACGTTTGCCGCGCTGCGCGTCCAGAACGATTCGATCAGTGGTTTAAGGCGCGAATCTTCGTGTCCTTCAAGAAGGGCAAGCTCAAAGCCCTCCACAAGAAGGGCTGCCTGATTGAATCCGGCCAGTGAGGTGTCCTCGAAACTATCGTCGATTGCGCGATCAAACAGGGGCAATTGCTCACGGTACATCGCTTTGCCGGTGATGTTTGTCGCCAGCACGCAGATGGGCACAAACAACCCCAGTGAATGACGATATGAGTCTGCAGTCACGATGGTGCGATGTCGATACGCATGACGAAATTGGCGTGCCACGAAAAAGTCGGCTGCTTCGACAAAGAAGCGATCGATCTCTTCAGCCTCATGCTTATCCGCAACCGATCGCCAGGTGTACAAGGCCATGATCGCTTTGGTGTATTGGTCCGGACTGATCTCATGGGAATCACGGCATCGTGGTATGCCGCCGAATGGTTTTGGTAGATAGCCGGGCATATAATGTCTGCCTTGTTCGGCCACCTTGAGAATCGCATGGATACCGTGACGTGCCGCATCCAAGGCCGCAACCTCGCCTGTTGCGTTATGCCGCATCAACTGGCTCGTAGCCCATTCACTGGTGGACATCAAGGCGTTTTCATATGCAAGGCAGGCCGCCATGTCCGGTGCATTCTGAAAAAAGCACGACAGGTCGTGCTTGGCAAGCTGATCGTTTGTCCAGGGCTCAAGTGTCTGACAGTCAAGAAATGACCGGCAAAGCCCATCGGCATCCAGCATGTTTGATGTGATGAAATCCTGAAATGTCCGGGCTGTCGTGTTCATAGTGGTCACGCCGATTTTCTGTCGATGACTTCATATGGAAGGTATCGAGTGTGATAGTCGTGGATAGGTCTTGGTGGTTGTCGCTCCACATTCCGACGTTTGTTAATGAAATTCTAACAGATCGATAACCAATATCGCGATCCACAATCGTCGATGCATATTGCGGATACATGCCAACGGGGCTGGGCGAGTGGTTGCGTTCATAACCCCGTTGTGGGGGGTGAAAGACAGGTAGTATCTCTATGGATGCGGCGCGAGAAGAGCAGTTGGAGGCGGCATCAAATCCCAATTTGGCAGTCAGCCTGTCGGCAATGAAAAAATTGGCTGGCTGCTTCTATACGATCGAAGCTCATCGGCCGCTCAACGAGCTGGCTGAGACATTGTCAGCCCGGCCGGACTGGCCGGGTGCGATCATCACACGCAATGGCAAGCGACAGACCGTCATCTCCCGTGGCGCGCTGGACCACGCCATGTCGCGCCAGTACTACCGTGAGTTGTTCTACGACAAGCCGATTATCAACCTGCTTCGGAACTGGCCATACGAGCCGCTGCAGTTTCCCGCTGAAACACATATTTCAGATGTCGTGAATAAGGCATTGGCGCGTCCAGCCGAAGACCGTTACGAACCGATTATCGCTATTGAGGATGACGGCAGTGCATTCCTGATCGACCTGTTTCCATTGCTGTCTCAACAGTGCTGGCTGCTTACCGCGGCGCTGCATGATGTGACCGAACAGCACCGCGCTCGCGTGACCGCGGAGGCTGAGCGGGAACGTATGCACGATCGACTGGTGGAAGTCTCCCGCCGAGCTGGCATGGCGGAAATCGCGACGGGTGTTCTGCACAACGTCGGCAACGTGCTCAACAGCGTGAACGTTTCTGCCTCGCTGGCCATGGACAAGCTGCGCTCCAGCCGCATCGACAAGCTGCAGCAGGTGGCTGACCTGATCAACTCTCAGCCGGACGTGGCGGCATTCTTTGCAAATGATGAACGCGCCGAGCGCCTGCCCGCATACATCACCAAGCTCGCCGGGTTTATGAGTGATGAACGTGAAGCGACCATGGAAGAACTGGACAATCTCGTTCGCAGCATTGATCACATCAAGCATATCGTCAAGGCACAGCAGAAGCATGCTCGCATTAACGTTGCCAGTTCTCAGTTTGATCTGATCGAAGTCATTGAAGACGCCGTGCGACTCAATGCGCTTTCGCTCGAGCGGCATCAGATACATATCAAGCGAGACTACGAAAAGATCCCGCGCATCCAGACAGACAAGCACCTTGTGCTTCAGATTCTGGTCAACCTGATCAGCAATGCCAAGCAAGCGGTCAAGCCGAATGAATCCGGCAATCGCCATCTGACACTTTCCGTGCGTACCGCCGCCGTGAACGATAAGTCTGGCGTGCGGATCAGCATCGTCGACAACGGCATCGGCATTGCGCGCGAAGATTTTGACCGCATCTTCAGCCGCGGATTTACAACGCGTAAGGATGGGCATGGCTTTGGCCTGCACAACTCGTCCAACCATGCGCATATGATGCAAGGCAACATCTCCGTTGAGAGTGACGGTCTCGGTTGTGGCGCAACGTTTCATCTGGACCTGCCTTTGAATCTGGAACAAGAGGAGATCGCTGCCGCATGAAATGCAGCACGCCTGTTTGTAGACGCGTCATCGTGATTGATGACACCGAGTCGATTCACGACGATTACCGCAAGGCGCTGAGCGGTTCATCCGACGATGCCTTCCTCGCTGAGGATGAAGCTGCCATCTTCGGTACGCCTTCAGAGCCGACCATCAAACGTCCTGACTTCTGCGTTGACTCCGCGTATCAGGGGCAGGAGGGTTGCCAGCTCATCGCCAAAGCGGTCAAGGAGAACGAGCCTTACTCGGTCGCCTTTGTTGATATGCGCATGCCGCCGGGCTGGGACGGCCTTCAGACGATCAGCAAGCTTTGGGAAATCGACCCGCGCCTGCAGGTGGTCATCTGCACCGCCTACGCGGACTATTCCTGGAACCAGATCCTCGACAAACTGGGAGTATCCGATCAGCTACTCATTCTGAAAAAACCGTTCGACGGCGCCGAAGTATCACAACTGGCGCTCGGCTTAAGCGAGAAGTGGGAGCTGACCAGGCAGGCGGCCATGAAGATGGATGATCTGCAGAAACTGATCGATGCCCGCGACCGCGAATTGCATCATGCTGCCTTGCATGACCGATTGACCGGCCTGGCGAACCGATATCAACTGGAAAAGAAACTGGCCGCGCTGCTGGCCAACACAGCCGGGCGATCTGATTTCAGCTTGATCTTTCTGGACTTCGACCGCTTCAAAGTCATCAACGACAGTCTGGGCCACAAGGTGGGGGACTTGTTACTGGTCGCCATCGCCCGCCGGCTGACGCAGGCGCTCGAAGCGGCGGTGGGGGAATTCGGCGTGCGCCAGCATCTTGCAGCGCGCATGGGCGGAGACGAGTTCGTCATTCTGCTCGAGGGGCTTGGCGAAAATCAGCCGGCACTTTCTCTTGCCGAGCAGGTTGCTGGACAACTGCGGGAACCTTACGACATTCAGGGGCGGGAGATTGTCATCACCGCCAGTCTTGGCGTAACCACCAGTCGTAATGCATACAAAAAGCCTGAAGATGTGTTGCGCGACGCGGATGCTGCCATGTATCGCGCCAAGGCCATGGGCAAAGACCGTTGCGCCATGTTCGGCCAGGAGATTCACGAGCAGATGATGCAGCGGCTCCAACTGGAAACAGACCTGCGTCATGCCGTGGATCACGATGAGCTGTACCTGCTCTACCAGCCGGTTATCTGCATCAGCAGCGGCCGCATCCTCGGTTTTGAGGCGCTGATGCGCTGGAAGCACGCCGAGCTTGGCGACATTTCGCCGGCGAAGTTCATTCCGGTTGCTGAAGAGACTGGCCTGATCGAGCGTATCGGCAACATGGCGTTGCGCACCGCCGCGGAACAGATCACGAGATGGCAAGCCATGTTCCCGCGTGAAACCCCACTGAACATGAACGTGAATATCTCCAAACGCCAGCTGCTCGCGCCGGATTGCCTTCAGACAATCCGCGAAATCATGGCGGACTACCCGCTGCCGACCGGATCGATTCGGCTGGAAGTGACGGAAAGCGTCATCATGGATCGTCCCGAACATATCGCGCCGTTGCTGGAACAGTTGCGCGATATGGGCATTGGCATTGCCATGGACGACTTTGGTACCGGGCAGTCTTCACTGCACTGTTTGAACCGGTTCCCGATCGACATCCTCAAGATCGATCGTGCTTTTGTCCGCCACCTCGAACGGCATCACTCGTACGGCGCGGTCATTCAGGCCATCATTACCCTTGCTAAGAATCTGGATGTGCACGTGACTGCGGAGGGGATTGAGACCGAAGGCCAACTGGCTCAATTGCAAGCCCTTGAATGCCAGAGTGCCCAGGGCTGGCTCTTTGCACGGGCGCAGTCGACCGAAATTTGTGAAAGGCAGCTCGAAGATGACATGCAGGACGGGTGGGCCCGCAAGCTGATCGATGATGCACACGATATCGCCTGCCAGTGGCGCAACGCCGGTTGATGCTGCCATGTGATAAGCAGTGGCACACTTGCTGTGCCGCTTGTCACGACACGATCACCGCAACAGTCGATTCGGCGCGTACGTAAGGGTGGTAATACCGCATCTCAAATTCATCTCCTTTGCGGGCCGGATCCCGTCGGCCCAGCACATAGAGATAGCCGCTCGCCGGTGCGCTTATGTCCACTGTTTCAAGGTTATCGTCGCGAAGGACATGGCCGAGTTTTTGACCTTCTGACACGTACTGAGACGTTCGGATGTCGGGCGCCTGAACAAATAAGCCCTGGCACGGTGTAAGAACTTCTGTCCTTTGCGTTTTTTCTAACCAGATCTGTGGCTGGTCAGCTGCCTGCGATGTTGATGGCAGCATGTCCAGATGATGCAGGCAGTTTTGCAGGCATCGCAAGCCGTCCGCGACTTCGTGTTCCTTGATCACGTACTGCCCATCGAACTCCAGCGTGATTGCTGACCGGCCGGTATCGACGAAGTAATCATTGAGCGTGCACGGAAATGTCGGCTGATCTCGCGGCGCGGTTGAAGGAGCAGACGCACGCAGGAATCGAAAGTTACTCGCCTTTGCCAGTTCAACTGACGCGCGATGATCTGTACGCACCAAAACAGTTGTTGCGGCCGCGGCCCAGCAGTGAAAGTCGATTAGATGGGTTGCGTCAGGCACCAGTGTCTTGAACAACATATCCGCAAGACGCTGTGTCTGGTTACCGTTTGCATCACCCGGCCATGTGAGGTTGATGTTGTTCTGTGTGTCATTCCCGTAATAGCGCCCGGGCTCAAAGCCGATATGCGGGTGGTGTCTTTGCATGGCCGGTGGATTGGCAAATGGCACCAGCAGGCAACTTCCGCGCGTCAGCTGATGTGCATGGTCGGCTGCAAAACGACGAACCACCTCCGAACCTTGCACTTCGTTGCCGTGCATCGCGGCGGTGACTAACACGCACGGCCCCGGCCTCCCTGATTGCACCTCCCAGTATGGAATACGGCAAGGATTGTCCAGCGGCACATCTATGAATGACACGTTGATGTCTGACATTGTCTGCTAGTCCTGCAGTGAGATTACCGCCACGCCACCTTCCGGCAGGGTGACAAACAGTTTCTTACCGCTGTCGCCGGCCATGTAGCCTGTGGCCGCGACAGTTCCAAGACGGCGGGTCAGCGATATCCGCTTTGCCTGACTTTTCCAGTCAGCGGTGAGAGGCTGGTCTTGCAATTGGTACCAGGTCATGATTCTTCGGGTATTAGCTGGTCGCAGAACCAGGTCGCACAGATTGTCACCATTAAGATCTTCAGCGAGCATGGGCCTGATATCATCGAGAATCAATGAAGGTCCGCTGTCATTGGTAAAGCCAGTTGGACTATTCTGGAAGTAGATCAGTGTCTGCGTCGGCGTGCCGACAATGAGATCGGGCTGGCCATCATGATTCATATCACCGACGAGGACCTGGCCGAGTACGGGCTTACCTTGCTTTGTCACCGGTGTTTTCAAGCTGATCCATTCAGATGCGTGGTTCACGCCAATCAGGCCGACGCTCGGAAACGGGCCGACGTAGATTCGCAACGCATTACTTCTTGTGGTGAAGATAATGTCAGCCAGCCCGTCAGAATTCACATCCGCAAGCGTGGATTTGAAGTTGTCGTTCGAGGCGGGCCCTTTGACATAGCCTGTTTGAAAATTGTCACTGCCTTCCCATCTGCGCCACGCGGCGCCGGTGAAGAAGTCGCGACTGCCTTTGCTCATGCTGCCCGTCGACAGGGTGTAAGCACCGCTGTCATTGTTGTTCCTGGAGACGTACCGTTTATCAAAACTGTCAGCGCCGGGAAGAATGATCAGGCTTCTCTGTCGGCGTAGTCCGATCGCCAGATCCATTTTCCCATCACCGTCGAAGTCGCCGGCTGCTAGGCCGGTCGGAAATGTGGTGACTCGGATTGTTCTGTCAGGGGAAGTTGCAAAGCCATTATGGGTCTGAAAGAACAGGTGGATGCCGTACTCGGGTTGATCGCCGGTTTTGTTTTTCAGTTTGTTGATCTCTGCTGCAGCGATGTCGGACCGGCCATCGCCGTTCAAGTCTGCCACGACCAGGTTTGACGCGGCCGGCACGCCGTCGATGAACTGGGTATTTGATTGGGCCCATGTCCACGTGGATGCGAATGCAAGCAGGGCAGTGAAGAGCGTAAACATGCCGGCAGGACGATCTCTACGAGACGTTACGGGGCAGCTGATCATCTGATGTTCCGTTCTGTTTGGTATTTGATGAGGATTGCCATGAGACTATGGCTGTGGTTGAAGGACCGCATAGTTCAGCATGAACCACGGCGCACCTGAAATATTGCTCGAATCCTCGATGTTGGAAATCTTCAACGTGTTGCTCACGCCATCGCGCAGGTACGCACCCTTGACCTGGAAGCGGTGTGTGGTCCACTTGTCGGCCTTGAACGGATTGTGACCTTCAAAGACAACATGCCCGTTTACTTCAATGCGAATTCGGCATGGCGGCTTCGCATTGTGATCCAAGCCAGCAATGATCAAATCTGAATGGCCGGTGATGTGATACGGCAACTGGAACTGCGACTGCATCGAAGCGATCGATGAGTCTTTGCCATTGATCCAAACCGCGTAGCGGCGCTCGGTATCCTTCCACTTGTAGTATCTGGGAGGTCGGTTAAGCACAAAGTCATTAGGCGTGAGGATCAGATGATTCGTTGGGTCGGCGCCTGACTCATCGATTGCCAATCGGCGGACAATGTCGTCAACTTCCGTCAATGACTTTAAGTCGGGATTTTCGATCAGCCTTGCCAGGTACCGTTCCTTGAGTAATACGTAATATGCCAGCGGGATCCAGCCGTTTTTCAACGTGGCCGGAGCGGATTCAACAAGGCTGGAAAGCTGTTCGGTTTTGCTTCGCACGTTGTCAATATGTTTTGCCGCCATCGAAGTCATTTTGAACCAGCCATAGGTGTCAAGGGATTCGAGCAGTTCAAAGGCTTCAACCAGCTTCGGATATGCGTCGGTACCAACCAGCTTCTTTGATGCTGTCTGGCTCGAGGCTGTCGGTTCATATGCCTTGCGGTTCCACATCGCATCGAACAGTGTCATAGTCGTATACGCGTCAGCACTGTTGTATGTGTGAAAGGCCAGGTTGTTAAAGAAATCCTTGTCATACCAGGCCTTCCAACTGTGTATCGCGTCGGTTGGAAAAACGTAGTACGTTTCGCCGTGCGCGACACCGGCTGCATTCTGCCAGTAAACCGGCTTGCGCCGGATTAGATCGGTGTACCACTTCACATCTTTCGGCGTCACAATGGTGGACTTGACCCTTGGCCCGGTCCAGTAAATGTCGATCCCGGCGGGCAACTTTTCACCCATCGCTGCGAGATATGCTTCGCGCGATTCACCATAGCCCTCGCTCGGGTCACTGGCTGGTCCCCAGTAGAACGGCGGGCAGAAGAGGATGCGAAAGTCCGGGTATCTCTCAGATACCGCCGCATACACCTTGTTCAGGAAATAGACTTCCGCATCACGAGCCGAGCCGAAGTCGCGCACATCGTCGGGATGCATTGGGAACCGAAAGTCGTCGTAGATCAGGCACAGGTGGCCGCCTTGTTCTGCCAGCGCCATTGCGGCTTTGACCACCAGTTGAAAGTCCTCTTCAGACTTCGAACGAATCTGGCCCTGCACGCCGCTGGTGCTCAGCGGCATCATCGTGTCGTACCACCTCACTTTCAGTGGCGTAAGCACTGAGCCGATCTTGTGAATCTTATCTTGCCAAGATGTGAACCGAGCATCATTGCGGACAACGGATCGCCAGTCAGCCGTATTTCGCAGTTGACGATAGATCACGACGTTGGCGCGCAGCACGTTGACGGCGAACCATGTTTTATTCAGGTCGCTGTCATCGCGCATGGCGGTGTAGCCACGCTTGCCCGGAGCGTCGGGATAATCCAGGATCGTCGCGCTGCGAGCGACGGTCTGCCCCTGCTTAACGGTGATCAACTGATTAAATGAAGTGATTGCCCAGTGCAGGCCGTGAAAGTCGTGGCCTTGCAGGAAAACATAGTCCTTCGTACCTTTCGTTGCTGTCAATACCAGATAACCTTCCGCTCGCGCCGGGGCCGACTGGTCTTTCAGCAGTTCTGCATGGGCGCCCGTCTGGCCGATCAGAATCAATGTGTCGCACGGCTCGTCTGTTGATGAAACGATTCGGGCTTTGCCGCCATATCGGTTGATGCGCTCCAGCAGCAGGGCGACACGTGCATCACCCGTATCGATTCCCTCTCCCAGCAGTAAACCCACATTGTTCAGCGGCAGCATGGTGTCGCCGTACGTCGCCTGTTGCGGTGTTGGATAGACCGTGCCGGTATAGAAAGGCACTGCCCGACTGTCGGTGGTGATGGTGTCGGGTAACTCTGCAAGAATGACTGCTGGTAGCAGAAAAACAAAAAGCAGCGGCAGCGTGTATGCGATCTTCTTGTGAATATTCATTGTCAAAGCCGTTGGATTTGGATGGGCCTGTTGCGATATCAGCCATGCTGCGCTACTGCCATGGCCTTACGTCGTTATCGCGACGGATTCCTTCGTTGCCATCGGTATTACAGATGCGGCGGATCGCGTCGTCCTGGGCAGCAACCGTAACCAGTAGTTGTGGATTGCCGTATGGCTCGCTACCTGCCGATCCATCAAGGAATGAGCGAATCAGCAGGGCGTCGTGGTCATTGACCCATGCGGTATTTTCCGTGTTCAGGTACAGGTCCCACATCATTACGCTGGTCGAGTTGCTGTCATCCAGTCGCCATGCCCATCGGCCGGACGCGGAGGAGTTTGCCGTCTTCCAATAGGGGGAACTCAGGCCGCCGGTCGCAGAACTGGCATAGTCGCCAAACGGGTTGGACCAGTACGACGAAACGATATTGGTCGCGCCGCCGTCCAGTGTGTATGACGAGCCGTCCTTTGTGTACCGCGATGTGTCCCAACTGAGCCACGACCGGGTGGGGAACTGCGGATACCCATCGCGCAGCGGGCAGTGAAGAATTTCAGCCGACCAATAAGCGGGGTCAACCATGGTTGTGCCGTAAACGCGTTTGGTGCCTGTCAGGTCTTGAAGCATGGTGCCGGTCAGGCGCTGCGTGCCGACAGGGGCCAGGCCGGTGCTGGTCGGATCGCCGAACCAGGGGGCATAACCTTTCTCATCTGTGGCGTACGCAAAGTTGCCCAATGAAGACTGCTTGATCTGGGTGATGCAGACGGTTGTCTGGGCGGTCTTTCGCGCCTTGCTCAACGCGGGAAGCAGGATGGACATCAGCAACGAAACGATGCTTATCACCACAAGGAGTTCGATCAGCGTAAAACCATGTTTATGATGTCTGTCGGATTGCATAGTCAAAATTCCTTGTTGTGTGATCTTATGTCGGTTACAGGCGTACTTCCTGCTTTGGAGCGATCAGCCCAGTCCCAGTTCTGCCAGTAATTCCTGTGGCGCTTGAAGCGATGCACGCGGGATAAATTTGCAGGGAATCCGCCGTCCAGTCATACGGCTGACTTCTTCACGTGACATTTCCATCAAAAGGCGAACCAGTTCGCGGCCGATCTCGTCCATGGGCTGTGCCAGCACGGTCAAAGGAGGCGTGGCGTGTTCTGATATTTCAAGACCGGTCGTGCCGACGACTTTGACATCATTCGGCACGGACAAGCCTAGCGCCTGGCAGGCGTCAATCGCGCCCAGGGCCAGGTGGTCGCCGATCGCGAAAATGCCTTGCGGGCGATACTTCGGATTGTCCGTGAGGAACTGTTGAACCTGCCTGTATCCCAATGATCGATCGACACCGCCGCAGTCCAGCAGTTTTATGCCGTCCAGTGGCTGGCCTTCGACCATGTAGCCGTTAACAAAGCCGTTGACTTTTTCGACGGTTGAACCGGCGACCTCCATGCCGTTGTGCAACACCAATGAATTGGTGATACCAAGGCATGAAAACAGTTGGCCGACCCGGCGCGAGTCGCGCACGTTGTCTGCGGAAACGAAATTCTGAAAGCAGGTCTCGCTTGTCTGGTTCGCCGTGACCCAGGGGATTTCCATGCGATCCAGTTCCACGAGAATTTTGTCAATGTCCGGATCGGTGAAAGAGATAATCAGGCCTGCCATTTCTTCTTTTCGCGATTCAAGTTTTGACAGCAATGTCGCGTGATCGATTGAGCCGTCGGGAAGGGAGTGCCCCAGCAGCAGCGTGTCGTAGCCTGCGCGCGTGACTTCCTCATGCACCGCGTGATAAATCATCGATCCCCACCATTGGCCGGGTTCTGTCCTTGGCGTGACGCTACCCAACACGCCCACGAATGTGCGTTGGCTTGTTCGTTGCTTAGGCGGTTTGGTGTTTCGCACAATGACGCCGCTGCGCGGTCGAAGCTCCACCAGGCCATCGTCTTGAAGCTGATGAAGCGCCTGGAGGACCGCATTGAAACTGGCCTCATACTGACGTGCCAGTTCGCGCGTCGAAGGCAGTGTGGCTCCCACAGGCCACCGTCCGGACGACAGTTCCCGGGTCAGGGCAGCTCTAAGCTGGTCTTGTGAGCGTGATTTTGATTCTAAATCAGTTGATGATTTCATTGTTCTTGATATCTAATTTTTGTGTTAAATATGCATATTTAATGCTAATCAATATAAATCAGATGTCAATCAGATTGATGATAAATACCTGAATTGATTGCATCAGTCGTATCTGGAAGGGCTTGCGCGAGTACGGTGGCAGCCGGTATGGCGCGCGGGGAGCACGAATGCCGTACATATTGGTGTTTCACGCCAATCGAAGATCGTCGATTTTTAATGTCGCGCGATCAGTAACGAACCTGCACAGAGGGGTAGATACAGCGACGGGAGATTCCTCAAGGTACGGTCAGAAGTCGCGCGCAATGCCGGCCATCGCGTCGAGCTGCAATCGTATCGATACGAAACACTGATACAGCACGTGACTGCCATTTATGCGTTCGTCAGTATCAGAAAATTCAGCCTGCATCGCTTCTCGAAGTTGATGGTATCGTAGTTGCCGGCCAATGATATTCATCGGTGATCACGTGCCCATGGCTTATTGGAGCAGCAGGCAAAAACTGAATCGAAACGACGTGCTTGCGATCCAATTGGGATGGTGCACAGCGATCGTCTTGTGCCTGATGTTTCAGGCTTCGACGCATGCCAGGGTGATCGAAGCTGAGCGGCATGCCACCGGTAACGGCAAAGTCTATCGCGACGATAACGCATCAAAGGGGAGGTGCGTCCTCGGACGATTACCGGCGGCGCAATCGGCAGTCATTTGCAGGGTAAGTCATCGCGAACTCCCGGCGGGTGATGTGGCGGTGACATTCTGGGTTCGCGCCCAGCCGATCGACTTGCTTCATTCGTTGGATATCACGCTTCAGGCTGGCAAAGCTTCGCGCTCGGTCGACGCATTTCAGTTTCAACCCGGGTCGGCGTTTCAGCCATTCGAGCTGCGTCTGGTTCATGCGGGCGGACCGCTACGGTGCTCGGTTTCAATCAGTGGTGACACTGGGTTCAACGGAATGCGTTTAAGTAAAACGGGTTCCCGGGGCGAGTCGGCGGTTAAGCCTGGCGCGATTGACCGAGATGCGTTGCGCGACGATGGCGCGACCGATGACCTTGATGATTTTTCTCTCGAAGAGGATTCGCACGTCAGCACCTTGCTTGCGGATGACCTTTGTGTTCTGGTCGACCGCATCGAGATCAAGTCGTTGAATACGCCACCTGCGATCGTGTCAGAAGTCGATGTACAGAAAATTCATTACCTTCCCGGCCAGGCCGCTAAGGCATCGGCAGTACTCAAGGCAAGTTCAGCCGGAACCTATCAATTCCGCGCGGCATTGATGGCAGAGTTGGACTTTGCGCAGCAGGTGTTCGAACAGGCCGTTCAACTGTCAGTCGGCGAAACAAAGAAAGTTGATTTTTCATTCAAGCTCGATGCCACCAGGGAATTCGGCCACGTCCTTCACTGCTCGCTCAGTCGGGCCGGCAAGGAAGTGCATTACAACGAAGCGATCTTCGGCGTGTCGAAGAATGTCTACCGCGTCGGCGTCACCGCGAGTGTCGGCGTGCAGGGTACGCGCGGACTGACGCCCGAGTTGGCAGAAAGCTTCATGGCGACCGCCAAAAATTCTTATGCCAACTATTACGAGCGCTTTGCCTGGGCGCCCTGTGATTATTCAGATCTCAACCCGAAAGAAGAAGAATTCTGGTCCGGGCAAACGCAGTATTACAGCACCCGCACTGCCACGAGGCTGATGATTGAGACCGGCCATAAGTACGGCATCAAGGCTATTACCTACGGCAAAGCTTGTGCCGCCGGTATTGCCGGGTATGAGACATTCCTGCGCCGTCCTGAACTGTTCGCGTATCGGGAATCGCATGGCCCGGCGGCCGAGGGATTCAATACTTTTTTCCTTGAATTGGCTTACCGCCGCCAGCATGACATCGGCGAGATCCTCAAGGATGTGGAGGCCACACCAGCCTTCTGGCAGCATTGGGCCAGTCTCTGGGTGCGATTCGATCACGGCCCGACAGTCGACTTCGGCGCTGATGCGATCATCGAGTCGGCGAAAGTGTTTGGCTGGGACGGCGTGCGTTGGGATGGCCATTTCATCGGCAACATGGCACGTTTTAAAGAGCGTGTGAATGCAAAACTGCCGAACTTCGTGCATGGTTACAACCATGCCTTTGCTGATCCAGGTGGCCAATTCTCCGGCAAGGAACAAAGAATATTCCTGCCCACCGGTGGCGATGTGGAAGACTTTCATGAGATCGCCGCCAGCCACGGCCTGATCATGGATGAGTCCGTGCGTGACTGGAGTAACACGAACTTCTCATCTGGCGACATGCTGCTGTTCTATCAGGCCATCGCGCGCGAAGCGGATTACGTGAAGCGCGTCGGCGGCCTGCCGCTGTTTATTACCTTTGACATGGGAACCGAGCAGGACAAAACATTTAATGTCCTATGCGGGCTCGCGGCCGGTCAACGGTATACCTACATGACGTCGCCGGGCGATTTTGCCTTTGGGACGCTGCCTCGTTTTTTAACACGATACTCCGCGTTCATTTGGGATGATACGGCCCGGCTTCAGTCGCCGCGGGATGTGATCAGCGTCAGCGTACCGGATACACCGCCGGACGCGATACCGTGGTGGGATCAGACGGTCTGGTTGCGCAAGTTGCCTGATGGCAGACAGCAATTGCTGATCAACCTGCTGAACCCACCCGGCTATCGTGCGTTCTGTAATCGTGCACAGACGCCGCCGACACGGCTTGAGAATGTCACAATTTCTATAAAACAGCCTGATGGCGCCCGGCTGAAAGGCGCAATGCATCTGAGTCCGGATCTGGTTAACGGTCATGCGCCACTTTTGCCGCGCCGTGTGGATGGCAGTGACAGTGTGACACTTCCCGAACTGAATCGCTGGAGCATCGTCGTGCTGGAGTACACGGCGTCAGATAGTAAGCCGCTCTTTGAATTGACGCGCCCGGTTCAGTTGGCTGCTGACTTCCTTGCAGAGCAGAGCCGCCGGGAAGAGCAGGCTAAAGAGGGCGCGAAGAAGGCCGCCGACGCCGGCACTTCGCCGAACAACAGTGCGCAGGAAAAGGCTGAGCAGGTTCCTTCGTATCGCGATTACGACAACCAATACAACGCGGACGAATCAAAGCGGAGCGTAATCGACGAGTCGCCACCGGCCGCGATATATCGTGACGGAATGCTTGACGTGAATCATGCTCGCGGCCCATTCGCGTGGCTTAATCCCGTACCGAGCGCGACCGCGATTCTGGGTGGCGTCTGTCGCAATTCCTATGTGGACTATCGGGACTGGCGCGCCCGCCGCAGCGGCAAGGGGTCGATGGATGATTTTCCCGATCGCTATGAACAACTGTTCAACTACGACGTGCTGGTGCTGGACAACCTGCACGCCTGGGACCTCGCCCCAACGCGCCGGCTGAAGATCGCGGATTACGTTAAAGCCGGTGGTGGCCTGCTGGTACTAGGTGGCTACTTCAATTTTTCAATGGGGGCAGATCACAACACCGCGCTCGCTGAGTTACAGCCTGTGCGAATCAGAAAGTACGCCGATATGAAGCAGGGCGGTGCAGCTCAGCCGCTCCAGGCCACAGATATCCGCTTCTTTGAAAGTAGCATCGACTGGTCTAACGCCGGTCACGTGTTGACTGTCGAGACGTCGCCGTTAAAGGAAGGCGTCAAAGTACTCGCCAAAGCAGGCGATCATCCGGCGATCGTTTCGCGTACTGTCGGCAAAGGGCGTGTGATTGCCATCCTGATCAACCCGCACGGCGGCTATACGACCGACGTACAACCTTATTGGCAGAATCCCGCCTGGATTCAGATTCTTACTGCCTGCCTGCGTTGGCTCGGCGGCCCGTACGAAACCATGACACCCGGCAACCGCGCCAAGACCCCGCTTGATCCCGATCATGTCAGCCCCGACGACCTGATGCTCGAAGCGTTTGACCTGTCGGCGGATGAGTTCACCAAACAGCTGACCAGTGCGGTGAACAACATGGTCGATGCAGAAACGTCGCGCATCCTGCTGGAAACAGCGTTGAACAACGTGGAGAAGATTACGGATCAGAAGCTGCTTGAAACGATTACCGAGCGCGCAGCACCTTACCTTGACGATAGTTTTGTGCCGCTGGCTGAAAAACTGATTAGCGCCCAGTCACCATTTCTGCGCCGAGCGGCATACCAGATCCTCGGCGCAGCCGGCACGTCGGCACATCGCCTGAAGATCACCAAAGGATTGCGTGAAAAAGATGAACTGAGCGTGCGCGCATCGCTTATCGCGCTGGGGCGCCTGGGAGACCCGGCTGCCCTGAAGGCTGTTCGTGCACTGGAGCCGACTCCCAACAATCGCTTGTTGATCATTTCTGTTCGCAAACGCCTGGGTGATTCAAAGGCCTTGGGTGACATGCTTCAGACGTACGTTGACCAGGCATGGCGTCGTACAGCCCTGAAATGCGCTCGAATCACACTCTTTGAATCGCTGCATGGCGGCGTCAGTTTTAAACTGACCCAGGCACAACGCCGCAAACTTCGCCATCAGGTCAGACGGGTTCGACTTCAGGAGCAGCAGGCCGCGGATGACCTGGCACACTTCGCGCAAAGCATGAGCAAGCTGAGCGATGATGAGTTGGCGACTTTTGTTGCTTTTTTACGTCAGACCGATCGTCACGAAATCATCCCGCTTGCACATGGCGTATTTGCAGGGATGCCCGAAGAGATGGCAACTCGGGCTCGACAGCAGCTGCGCGACGCGAAGCTGGCCGATATTCGTATCATGCAGGATTGACGGGCAGTTAGATCGCCACTCATGATTTCCTGCTAAATCCTGAACTGTCCTACCAAAGATTGAAGTGCTTCTGCCTTGGTACTCAGATGTGAAGCTGCCTGGGCAGACTGTTGCGAACTTTCGGTTGACTGCTGTGTAACGGTGTTGATGCTTTCAACGTTACGCGCAATTTCATCGGCAGCTTGTGCCTGCTGATTGGCAGAGGCGGCGATGGTCTGAATCATATCGCCAACACTGGTCGCGCCATCAACAATTTCCTGCAACGCTGCGCCAGCCTGCTCGGCCAGTGAGACGCCGTCCGACACTTTCTGTGTGCCTTGGGTCATACGCTCCACGGCGGAGGTCGTTTCATTTTGAATCGCTTTGATTGATTCGGAGACTTCTTCGGTGGCTTGTGTCGTACGCTCGGCGAGCTTTCGAACCTCATCTGCCACGACGGCGAATCCTCGACCATGTTCACCGGCCCGCGCTGCTTCGATTGCCGCATTCAGGGCAAGCAGGTTTGTCTGGTCGGCAATATCATTAATCACTTCGATTACCGCGCCGATCTGCTCGCTGCGCGTGCCGAGTTCGCCAATTGCCTCGGCGGACTCGTTCACCATCTCGGCGATATCGCGAATGCTTTGAACTGTTTGTGAAACGATTTTGCCACCTTCATTGGCTTTTTGGCCCGCGCTATTCGCATTCTCCGTGGCATCTGCCGACTTTTGTGCAACTTCCGAAACGGTTGCATTCATTTGTTCAACAGCCGCTGAAGCCTGATTTGTCTGGTCAGATTGCTGCATCAGCCCGGTGGACATTTCATCTGCACTGGCGGCGATTTCCGCTGCTGCGCCGCTGACTTCCTGCGTGGCTTCTGACACCTTCGCAACAATGTCATGAACACGGGCCACGAATACGTTGAACCATTTTGCCAACTCGCCGATTTCATCCTTGCGACTGTTTTCAACGCGCTGGGTCAGATCGCCTTCACCTTCCGCGATGTCGCGAATACGATCGACAATGTTGTTGATTGGGCGGGCGAGCGTTCCGGCAAAAATGAAACCGCCAAGGGAGATTAAAACAACTGCAATCGCAATCGTGATTTTCAGAACAGATCGAGCCTGTCGGATATCTGCAAGTGTTTCCTTTTCAGAAACGCGAATCAGTGTGGACCAGCCAAGTCCCGGGTAGCCCAGGGCGCCACGGCTGTGAGCCCAGGCCGACGTTTGCGTAATTTGCTTACGCGCATGCAAACTGCTGCCGTTGCCGGTTTCTCCGGCGGTTGCTTTCTTTGCCGCTTCCACACCTAGTTCCGCAAGGTTCAGCTTAAGAATCACTTTCTCCATATTGCGATTGATTGAGATGTTGTGGACTGAGGGGTCACAGTCGATAAGTACGCGCCCTGCTTTATCCAGAAGCGTCAACTCGGCACTGCCCAGATCGACCCGCCTTAAGGCTTCGTAGCTGGAAACGAAAATCTCTTCCACAAGGCTCCATTTGGCATAGTTTTTCCAAACCGCGATGACGTTGCCTTCGTCATCCCGGACCGGTGCGCTGTATCCCAGCGCAAGGCCTTCATTTCCGTATATCTTCTGAATGTCCTCATCGATATGAAGGTCCTCAACAACGGTGCCCGTTACAGCATCACTTGTCAGAAAGTTGCCAGCGATCGCATCTTTAAACCATCCCGCCTGTGCGAAGGACTGCTTGTAAAGGAAGTTTGTGTCGACTGCCTTGCCGTCCTGATCCTTTGTATTGGCTGCAATGACTTTGCCTTTGGTGTCGACAAGCAATGTGATGTAGTAAATGTCGTATGTATCGACATAGCTGTTCATCGCGCGGACGATGGGGTTGGCTTCGCCAGGCTTGTACCAGTTTTTCTTGTCTCGAATAACAGTATTCAAGCTGAATGCCTGAACGTCGCCGTAACGCTCGAAGAGGTTCCGTTCGACTTTTTCCATCACGTCGACCGCAATGCCCTCGAATCGAAAGCCAATGTTGTTGGCCATGGAAGTCGTTAACTTCCATGCAAGGCCGGAAACGATCAAGGTGGGAACGAGTCCGAAAATAAGGAATGCGACAATCAGCTTGGTTCTAATCTTCATCGGCGGGAACTCCTGGGCTGGCAAGTACGTGTCGTTAGCGCCCGACGATCATGTCGCGCGCGATACCAATCCCAGTAGTCAATAATCTGAAAGTAAACCCGCTGAAGGACGTGTCTCGCTCGTTAAGGACATATCAGCCCCCGCTGAAACGCCAATAAATTAGATCGCCATGATTGATGGCGCACTTTAATTGATAATTGGTGTGAAATCGAGACGCATTGCGCAGCAGTTTAGTCTTATGCGGGATAAAGTCCTGGTTGAAAATACCAGACAAAAACATCCTAAGAGTATCGGCGTTGAATTGATTTATGCCGAACATCGCGAGACCGGTTTGTCAGCGGCTATTATTGCACGACACGGATGTTGTAGTTGTAGTCGAGTGCTTCCACTTCCTCGACATTCATGGATTTGGCGTGGCCATCTAAGAATGAGATGTTCTGTACCGTCAAAGCCATGTGCGGATATCGGCCGGCGATCTTGTTGGAACCGACCTCAAGGTAGAAGTTGCCCGATCCGACCCAGAACTTGCGCTTCTCACCGAAGAACACGGCACTGGCCGGGTCCTTGATCAGATCGACACGAGCCTGGATGCGCGTGCCGTACCACGGGGTGGATGAGGTACTGAAGCCGGCATCGATTGCCCACACGTCGGTGATCTCACTGGAAGGCGGATTGGTGTGCGCTCCACTGAGCCGTTGATTGTGTCCGTACATACTGCCGACCCAGTGCGACCAGTAGTCCGTTGGATGCCATCGCCTGTTGCCTTGATACAGGTCAGTTTCTGCTGGGCACGCATGCATACCGCTGGTCTGATGGTTACCGTAGTGACTCGCATGATCTTCCCGTCCCGGCATGTAGCCGGTGGCCTTGAGTGTCGTCGGGTAAGTCGTCCAGTACAGCGTTTGGTTGGTGTCCTGAAAGTAGACGCTGTAGCTGATGTGGTACTGGCGAAGATTGCTCAGGCAGGCAGCCATCTGTGCCGAATCCCGCGCACGGGCAAGGGCGGGTAGCAAAATGGCTACAAGTATCGAGACAATGGAAATCACCACGAGCAATTCAATGAGCGTAAAGGCATTAACACGAGCGGATGACCGGCGGGCAGTCGCTGTCGACATGTGTCTATCTCCAAGTTGTTGCGTCGTGGCGTCAGTGGAACAGAAATGAGAATCCACTAGTCTCGCTACGACAAAGAATTACGTAAATACCAGCGTGAAATAAAAAAACTCTCTCAGAAAACCCTTTATTGACTATCCCAAGTTTAGTCTCGAATGGGTGACAGACAAGCCCCATTTTCATGTTTTTCGCACAAAATAGCTGTTCTGATACGCGTAAAAGGGATTTTGCGCCAGCAGCGTCGTCAATGCTTGCAGCCTGTCCGCACGAACGTACTTGACTAACGCCCGACGCGCTTGGCAATCGCCTGATCAATCATGCGATAGAGCAGAACGGATTCAACGCCGGTGATCGGCGCCATTTTCCCCGGGGCGAATGGAATGTCCACCACGGCACCGTCGTAAGGCCAGTCTTGGTCAATGGTCATGAGCAATTCTTTGTGATCAGCCTTCGGGGCTCCGTGCAGTAACTTTTCATCCGGTTTCAAACGGCGATAACTGGCGATGACGTCGCAGCCGGTGTCGCGAATGAATTTGATGTAGTCTCGGCCGCCGGCATTGAGCGTCCATTCGCCGAACCAGATCATGATGTCATTCTTGCCGAGCGCTTCGGTGAAACCCTTGCCGTTGTGGTTGCCACTGCTGTAGCCGAGCAGGCCGGTAATCGGCGCACGGTTGTTGCGCAACATTTCACCATCCAGCAGATGCGTGAAACTGGACGCCCAGATTTTGTGGCCTTGCCTGATGCGCGCGGCCACGAGGTCGGCCGCTTTGTCGACCTGTGCACGCGTCTTTTTTGATCGCAGGCGCGCGACGGCCTCATTGACAGCCTGCATATAGTCGTTGCCGAGCTTGCCGGCTTCGATGGGTGCTTCCCACGACACCAGGTCCGCATGGAATTCGCCGTGATCGAGTGTTTTGTTGTGCTCCGGCCCACCAGGCAGAATGCCGCATCGCAGTATCGGCGGATGACTGCCCAGGCGCGTCAGTGCGGCGGTCAGTTCGCAAGTCCAGATCCACGCGGCCGCGACGTTCACGGCCACATTGACCGTTGCGTGGCCCGCGCTACCGTCTGGCGCATGGTTGTCGATCAGCACGTCAATGGGAAGGTCATTGGGCCGACCCGCGTCGGATGCGAACGCGATGACCATCGAGCCATCACGTCGATGTTCCTTGAGCACTGTTCGCCAGTAGTCGGTGGTCTGTTCCCACGATCGCACGCCGATCAGGAGGATGTCATGGTCGGTCACTTTTTTTCGCAGCTTTCGGAAGGTGACCGAATGCATGTTCTCCAACCCGCCGGCGCGCGAAGTCAACTCGGAAGCAAAAGAACCTTCCGGGCCAAATTTGGCGGTCAGGTAAGTGGGCCGTTGGGTATGCCAGCGATGGGCAGCCTCTTCGGCGGCTGTCGTGATTTGCCCCAGTTCAGCAGCGACCGCCGCCATTCGTAGCTCAAATATATCGACAACAGCACCGTCGTTTGCCCAGGCCGATTGCACGAGAACGCCGACAATGCACATGATTAACGGGCGCATACTGACCGTCCACATTATCTGCTCCACACTGCCGCGCAGGGAAGGGGCTCTTGGATGCTGCAGGGCCGTTCTCGCACCATGTGTCAGTTCGCCGCTTTATGCACGTAAACCCCAGTCGCTTTCACGACGAGCGCACTTTCCGACGGGCGCGGTGCAACCGTACCGACGATCGTCACCTTGTCCAATGGCTTGAGGCTGTCGAACGCCGCTGTGCCGCCGGCATCGGCCAGTTGGATCGTGGCCGCATTGTTGGTGATCGTCTCTGCCTTCTCACAGCAGTAGTCCCAGGGCGTAGGGCAATGGTCGCTTGCCATGTCCGCGCAGCTTGGGATCGCCGTGTCCATGATGACGAAAATGCCGCTATCCGAACTGATCGGTTTCATGCGTCCACCGATGCGCCCGATAAGCGTGACGGCATCGCCTTCCTTTGCAGACTTGAGTGTTTCTGCAACCGGTTTTGCATCAGCGGGCGCGTCGCTGAGCAGCCAGTCGGCGCTCACTGTTCCTGTGTTTGCAGAGCCGCCGTCATCGCCGCAACCTGCAACGAACATGAGCATTGCTGCCACCAGAATTATGCTGATCAAAGATTTCATTGGTCACTCCTTTGCTTAAAAAGCTTTTAGTGCTTGTGGAATTGGTAAACGAAAACAACGGATGGCCGGTGGAATTGCCCCCACGAGGCCGACGAACATTCCGCCGGCAATGCCGGTGAGAATAACAGGTGAATCGAGCGTGAGCGCAAATGCCCCCATTGAGAAGCGCACAGCCAAGCCGTCGAGTGTCAACATGCCGATGGCCAGGCCGATGACCGTGCCGCACGCCGCGGCAAACACGGACTCTTCCGCCAGGTTTAAAGCGATGGCCAGTCGCCGGTATCCCAACGCCTGTAACATGCCGACTTCGCGCACACGCGCGGCAAATGCGGCATACATGGTGTTCAATCCACCGAGCAGCCCGCCGATGGCGATGAGGATCGCGGTGGTGACGATCATGATTCGAATCGGGCGATAGAACTGGGCTATGGAACTGTAATAGGCCGCTTCACGGATCGCGGTCACTTCCAGGTCGAGTCGGCTTTTGGCGAACAGATCCACGTCCGCAAAACTTGCGGAGCCCAGCGAGAGGATCACGCAAGACAATGTGTTTTCACGCTTGCTGGCAATCTGCAGATCCGACAGGGGAATCCATAGTTCCGCATCCATCACGGTATTGGGCGCGTTGAATCGGCCGACGATCGTCCAGTCGCGGTTGTCGAAGTACAGTGTGCGTCCGATCGCAAGTTGCTCGTCAGGAACGCCCAGGCGCGTCGCGGCCAGCGAGCCGACCATGATCTGCTGCTCGCCGGAGCGGGGAAAATGGCCTTCAACGATTTCAACCGCCGGATGCACGAGCATGGCTGTTTTGCGCACGCCACGCATAACTGAGCCCAGTTCCACGTCGCTGTCTTTGCTTGGCCGGACCGGCAGGGCAATATGGATCTCCGGCGACGCGAAAGGGGTACCGGCTTCCGTTTTGATCCCCGCGATACTGCCGACGGCAATGCCTTCGACTGCCGCATCAATCTGGGAACGTTCGACTGCTTCTTCACTACCGACGCCGAGCAGGATGACATTCTCATGCAGCCCGGTATGGCGCGTGAGTGTGCGTTGCATCCCGCGCGCGAACCCGGCCGCGGCCAGTACCAGCAATACGACCAGCACCGCGCCGAGCAGCGACGCGCCCAGGCGCACCCAGCTTCTGCCGAGATTGCGAAACGCGTATTCAAATGGCAACTGTCGCATGACCGGTTCCTTACTACGACAAGACAGAAGAGTTCACCACAGAGGACACGGAGAGTACAGAGAAGAGGAAGACGGAGTTAACCACAAAAAGCACAAAATTCACAAAAAAAGAGTTGTGAAGAAGTTTTCTCATTTTGTGTCTCTTGTGCTTTTTGTGGTTTCATTTTTTCTCTTCTTCTTGTCTTGCCTCTGTGCTCTCTGTGTCCTCTGTGGTGAACTGCCTTTCTCTCAAATAGCCCTGAAACACGTTGCAATCTCCCGTCGCGATGCCTGCCACGCAGGGACAAGGCCGGCCGCTACGCCCAGGCCGCCGCAGATCAGTAGGCCGATGGCGATCAGTTGTACTTCAGCGGTGATCGGGATCGATTGACCTTCAACGGACAGTGCAAAACTGCCAACCTTCGCAACGATGAATGCGGCCACCGCGCCGACAATGCCGCCGAGCAGGGCGATCAACACGCCTTCGCCCACGATCAGGCCGGCGATCAGGCTGCTGCGGTATCCCAACGTTTGCAGCACCGCGTGTTCGGCGACTCTGCTTTGTACGCTCAGGATGATTGCATTGCCGACCAGTGCCAGTACTGCTGCGAGGCAGCCCAACCCTAACCAGTTCGCGAAGCCGACCAGTTCGATGATGTCGTCCGCGATTTTGCCGACGAACGCTTTTTCGGTGTAGGTGCTGGTTGGCTCCTGGGCAGTGGCGAACACTTCGTCAATCTGTTTGGAGACCGGCTCGAGCAGTGAGGACTCGGCTACCTTCACATTGAACTGTGTGACAATGCCGAGTTGATCGCGCCCGGCCAGCTGGACAAATTCCAGTGACGTGTAAGCTACGTTATGGTCTTGAGCATCGTCAGAGCGAATCACGCCCGCGACATACGCCGTAATGCCAGCCGCATCGAACGTCATGCCCGGCTTGAGTCCTCTTCGTGTGGCGAGCATTTCACCGAGTAGCGCGGCGTCCGTGCGGCGAAGCCAGTCTTCCGCGGAGCCTTCGATGATGGTCATTTCATCCTTACGGTCGGCCAGAAACTGTTCGCGCGGCACGCCACGGAACGTCACCACGTCCAGACTCGTGCGGCAGTTGCTAACCACGACCTTGGTCGGAATCGCGGAGACCACGCCTTCAATCCGTTCAATACGCGACTGGTAGTCCTGCGGCAGCTGACTCGTGGCCGGGCAGAACCGATCCTTGCGATAGACCACTAGCGCGGTGTCACGGGCGCTCGTCTCGGTTGCCTCTTGCACGCCATTCTGCATGGCCTGCACAGCTGTGAACAGGAACATGGCAATCGCAATGCCCGCAGCGGTCAGTAATGTGCGTACGCGATGACGCAGTGTCTGCTTGAGGATCAACGGAAAGAATCTCAGTGGTTTCATGCCGCACCGCCTTCCGCGCCCCCGGAATCCGCTCCGGCCAGTTGCATACTGTCATCGGTGAGCTTGCCTTTTTCCAGATGCAGTGTGCGCTTGGCGTAGTGTGTTGTCTGTGGATCGTGCGTCACCATGATGACGGTTTTGCCCATTTCCTGATTCAGCGTTTGAAGCAGTTGCATCACGGCGTGCGCAGACGGTTTATCCAGGTCACCGGTCGGCTCGTCCGCCACGATGATCGTCGGGTCTGTCACAATTGCTCGTGCAATGGCTACGCGCTGCTCCTGCCCACCGGACATCTGGCTTGGAAAGTGACCCTGTCGGTCGGCAATGTCAACACGTTCTAGTGCCTCCACGACGCGTTGATGACGATCCGCTCGCGTCAGGTTCTGTAACAGCAGCGGCAGTTCGACGTTTTCATACGCCGTCAGCACCGGCACCAGGTTGTAAAGCTGAAACACGTAACCGACGTGACTAGACCGCCAGTCCGCCAGCTTGTTGCGGCTAAGTTCGCCGATATTTTGTCCGCCAATAACTAACTCGCCGGAAGTGGGGCGATCGATGCCGGCGATCATGTTCAGCAGTGTTGTCTTGCCGCTGCCGCTTGGCCCCATCAGTGCGAGAAAGTCGCCGGACGCCACGTCAAGGTTCAGCCCGTCAAGTGGCTTGATGACGTTGTCACCTTTGCGATATTCGCGTGTCAGGTCTCGACATTGGATCAGTGTCATGCCGCACCTCCTTCTGCCGCACGCTCGATACGCACCGTGATCTGTTGTGACAGCGAGATGGGTTGTTCGATGAGCAGGTCGCCTGCGTTGAGGTTGCCGGTTACGGTCCACCAATCACCATCACGATTCGTGACAGCCAGTTCAATCGGCTGTGCCGTGCCGAGCAATCCGCGACGGCTCTGCACCTTCCATACCAGCAGCCTGCCGTCGGGTTGTTTGTCGATGCAGCTTTTGGCCACTCGCACCGTCGCGCTGGTTGTATGTGTTTTCTGAGCGTTGCTATTCGTACTCGGGCCGTCGGCCAAAAATCGAACGCGCGTGAGCATATCCGGGCGCAGAACGGGTGACGGTTCGAGCACGCGCACTTTCACTTGCAGTGTGTTTTTTTGTAAGTCTGCCTGATGTGTAATGCGCGTAACCTCGCCGGCGAATGTCTGGTCAGGCAGCACCTCGACAATGACTTCACATTTTTGCCCGACGTAGATTTGTGCTGCGTCTGCCAGCGGCACGTCTACGCGAACCTGGATCTGTGCAGGGTCGTAAAGGTGAAGTATGTGAGAAGAATGCATGTTGTCCATGCCCAACATGACCTTGTCACCCGGGGTTTTTAAGCGACTTAACACGCGACCGGCGATGGGCGCCCGGATAGTCATCCGATCCAGACGCAATTTTGCTTCGTCGAGCTTGACTTGCGCATGTGCGACGGAAGCTTTCGCCTCTGCCACGCGGGCAGTTGACGTGTCCAGTGCCCGGCGTTCCTCGACTCGTAATTCGCCCGCTCTTTTGGCTGCTTTGTGCTGAGCATTGGCGCGCATCAGCCTTGCCTTGAGAATGTGTTCCATCTGTTTCATGGCCTGCACGTGTGCGCTGCGTTCGCGAACACGTGCCTGGTGGATCAACAATTCTGTTTGAGTGGCTGCGCCTTTTTTGTAGACCTGCTCAACGCGCTGGGCGTCTTCCTGTACTTGTTCCAGTTGCGCTTCTTGTGCATTGATCAGCGACGGCAGCCGTTCCAGTTCCGCTTTGATCTGCTCCAAATCCGCGGCGGCCTGGGCAGTGTCACGATCGCGCGCGACGGGTTCTTCCCAGTCCGTCATGGCTGCTGCATGGATTGCTTCGGCATTACGTAGCGCCGACTTTGCGATAGCCAGATCGGCTTGTGTGCTGGCGACGGCCAGCCGCGCGTCGTCATCGACCAGCTTTGCAACGGTCTGGTCTTTTTTAACGGACTGGCCCTCGAGCGCAAGAATTTCCTTGACCACGCCGTCCGCCAGGGCGGTGCATGCGGTCAGGTACGGGTCCGGCTCGAGCCAGCCGGGCGCCTGCACGCTTCGACTGGCGCGTGGCCCGGTTTTCTTATCAGCCACAGCAGCATGCAAAGTCTGATCCGGTTTGTTTTCGATCGCCGGAAGCACCGGGCGCACCTGTACTGCAACCGCCGGCGTCAGCAATTGCCTCGCCGGCAGAATGATCATCACCACCAGCGTGATGCCGACCACCACCGGCACAGCGATGTGCCATCGAATCAGTCTTTTGGATTGAACTGGTGCGCCCGATAATGTCTGATCGGCGCGCCCCCCGTCTGGTTTGGATTTCATCATGACCTCCACAAGCACAAACAATGACAGATCAACAGATGGCAGCCACAACGGCTTTCATCGTTGCAAGCAGTCGAGTGTTCAGGCTTGTCGAGGTGGTTGATCGGGAAGGGGCAGCCATCCCAGCGGGTGACTGCTGCTGTAATGGATGGTAGTGGTTGAAGGTGGATTCACGAACAGGATTGATGGATGGCCCATCGCGACCATAGTGACGGAATGGACAAGCGACGGGCAGCAGGAGCAGTCCTGGCAGTCGTCACAACCAGAGTGGCTGGCGGGTGACGAATCAGCGGCAATTGCGTCAATGATTTCTGTGTCGGCCTTGGTGTCGTTTTGACTTTTGCAGCAACGATGCTCAGTTGATACTGATTTCGTAGCCACCGTCATGGTAGCCACCGCCGGGCAGGGGGAACCTGCTGCCCAGGCGAGTTGCAGCGGCCCGTGTGCCAGCACAAACAGGCATACCACCGCAATTGAAACCAGTCGATTGAACGTTTGCATCGTTTTAATCTTAGTCGTCTGCGTCGCAGACTCAAATAAGTAACTGTCGAACGGGTGACATTATTTCCTCGTTATTCGAACGTTTACGCCGATTTGCGAGCCGCCACATCCTCGTGGCGGTCAGGTTGGGATTTCTAAACGGGTTAACAAGTCTGGTGAATAACCGCCGCGGGGACGCGGCGGCTCGCTGAACTGTTTTATTTCTCGGTCGCCGGCGACCTACCTTCAGGTGTAAACGTAATCGGGCGCAGTGCCTCGCGGTTGACGGTCAGCTTGAAAATATCGAACCGGTTGTAGCCGCCGGAGATGTCGTGCAACTGCTTCGGCTCGACACAGGCAGCCAGATCAATATCCGCGTAGAGCAACTGTTCGTCATCGTGCGCGACATCAGTAACGGCCATGCCGGACGGGCCGAACACCGCGGATACGCCGCGTGGGGAACCCTCCAGGATACGTCCAGCATCTTTATCCAGTGCTGCCAGCCGATCAAATGCGGGTTTATCCAGAAATGCGGACACAACGATGTTGAACAGCTTGCCTTCAAACGCGTGTGCGCCGCCGCGGATGCGAATGCCTTGTTCGAGGCTGTACGCGCCACCTTTTTCCGGATCGTGTGTTGGCCAGATGGGCGGGTAGTTGGCGATATGAATCTGTTCGCCTTGGGCGACCATGGTGTAGCGTGCGAGCGTGTTGGTGTTTTCACCGCAGATGAGCATGCCGACCTTGCCGATGCGTGTGTCAACCACGCGCAGGCCGCCGCCGTCACCCGGCGACCAGACAAGTTTTTCATAGAACGTTGGAACGATTTTGCGGTGGTGGTTCAGCACGACACCTTCGTCGCTGATCAAGACGTTGCTGTTGAAGATAGTGCCCACGGAACTGTCCACGCCTTCATTAAACCCGAGCGAGACAAAGATGCCTGCCTCGCGCGCGGCTTTGGCGACTTTTGCCATCTCCGGCCCATCGGCACGCATCGTGTTGGCGGCCAATTCGCGGAACAGGTCGTGGTTGTGGATTGGCGCGCGCAGCGACAGCCATACGGGAAACGCAGGAATAAACGTCTCTGGAAAAGCGACAAGCTGCGCCCCGGCTGTGGCGGCTTCGCGAATGACTGAACAGGCTTTGTCGACTGACTTCTCACGATCGAGAAAAACGGGGGCGATGTGGGCGGCTGCGACTTTGATCGGGTTGGATATGGTCATGTCGGGAGTAATCCTACTTCACGAAAGTCCGCGCCGCATTCCGGGCAGGACATGTTGGTTAAGCCGTTTGCAGGGTAAGCGCACCGACCGCAACCCATCCCTTCGTTTTTAGACCGTCGACTCTGATAGTACACGCCGACGCAGTAACACAGGCCACAGAGGGGAACCGGCGTGAACAATACAAGTGCGGCGACCCCCGTGTTATTGGTGCCCGCGCCTAACCCATATAAAAGTATAAGAATGGTGGAGATTGCTGAGCCGGCTGCAATGCAAACGCTAAATCGCAATACTCGCGACGGCAGTAGAACGAAACCTTGTTTATGTCTCGGCTTATGCGCCAGGGACAGCAAAATCGAACCGATCAACGTCGATATTGGGGCAAAGCTGATCATCAATATGGAGAGAAGGGCAAGATACTGCATGTAATCCCCCAGTTCGCTGGACAAGTTGATTCCTACGAAAGATACAGCGCTTGAATCACTCTGTCCCTGTTTTGATTGTAACAGTTCGGTATCAGAGATTGCTGTGTGCAAACGGGGAGAGTTGACTTGGCCATGGTGACAAAAACGCCGCATTTCATGCGGCGGCTAAACATTGGTCGCTTCACAGCCCGGCGAGTTGCAAAGACCTGTGGCTACTGAGCGCGTCTCGAAAAAAACACCCTTCATTTGCGTTGATTCGCGGCTACATCATCACGTGCGCGCCGGCGACTGCGGACTACCCACCAGATCCGCATTCGTTTCAAATCGCTCGAGCGCTTTGAGCAATTGCTCGACTTGCATTGGTGGCGGCATGTTGAGCAGACGCCGACGAATTGCGGTCATGGTTTCCAGTTCGGACGCTTCCATTAAGAGATGTTCTTTTCGCGTGCCAGATTCGGCCAGATTGATCGCGGGGAACAATCGCCGGTCCGCAATGGTGCGGTCCAGGATCAATTCCATGTTGCCGGTACCCTTGAATTCCTCAAAGATCACCTGATCACCACGGCTGCCGGTGTCGACCAGGGCGGTGGCAACGATTGTCAGCGATCCACCTTCTTCAAAGCGGCGCGCAGCACCGAATAGCTGCTTGGGTATAGCCAGCGCGCCAGCATCCACACCGCCGGTCAATGTACGACCGGTGTTGGTCATCCCCGGAGCGGTGTTGTAGGCGCGCCCGAGGCGCGTCAGTGAATCAAGCAGGATGACCACGTCCTTGCCCGCTTCGGCCAGCCGCTTGGCCCGTTCAATGGCAAGTTTCGCCAGCGCGGCATGCTTGTGTGCGGTGTGATCGTTTGAACTGGCAAGCACCGTGCAGGGTACGTTGCGTCGGAAGTCGGTCACTTCTTCCGGCCGCTCATCGACAAGCAGGGCGATGACTTCCACTTCAGGATGATTCTTCTCAACGGCAAACGCAATCTGTTGCAGCAGAGTTGTCTTGCCAGCCTTGGGCGGGCTGACAATCATGCCGCGCGTGCCGTAGCCCAGCGGGCAGAACAAGTCGATTAACCGACAGGCCGCGGGACAGCCAGGGTATTCCAGCGTCAGTCGCGGTTGCGGATCGACCGTGGTCAGGTCCTCAAACTTGCGCGACTCGAGCTGCTTGGCATAATCGGGCGGCTCGAGTCCGTCGATAGTCATCACCTGTTTGACGTATCGTGCGCCGTTGCCGATCTCATTGACCGAAGCCTTGGCTTTCTTGTTGCGACTCTTCTTACCTCTTTGATTGCGTCCCCGGTTGCGACCGCCTTGCTGTTGCTGGCCGTTGCTCGCGGGTTTACCCAGTTCAACAGACAGCTCCACGCCGGGGCGCAGGTGCAGTTGCGTTATCAGGTGGTTCGGAACGACCGGGTCGCGCGGTTCGGCGACGAGTGTTTTATCCAGCAGCCTCAGCCTTGGTTGACCTTTATCAGCTACTTCCAGGATACCTGTGTAGGAATCCATACTCTGGCAATCCCTTTTTCAATGGAGCCGTGTGGTGAACCATATGTAGCGCACATCCAGCGCCAGTCACCGACACATTCCGTTAATGGGTTTCTGTCGTGGTGATACGATCCAGCCGAAAACCAGCATACGGCTGACACACCACACTTTCTCTCTCACACTCCCAATCTCACCTGACTACATATTCCGTTTCTGTCGGCGGGAAAGTGCACCGACGTCGGCTAGACTGATGGACTTGGGCAATACAGGTCGGTTCGAGCGAGTTGCGCCATTTAAGCCGACTTTCCCACAAGCCGATCGTCCGATCCATGGACGAGACAAACTTCACTCGATACACCATATTTACCTTTTTCATCGTTTCGGTTCAAGGCCGAGCCTCAAAATAATGTGAAAACGGACATGTTTCTGCCTGAGTGACCGTCAATTGCTTAGGGGGCGTCACTTATCGTTAACCTGTATTTGTCGCTACACTTCCGAAATTGAACGGGCATACCCGTATGGTTGTATACATCGTGGCGGATGCTCTTAACCGCTTCATATGCTAAATTACGCTGCTCGATTGCCAGGGAATTGGAAAATGTTTACACCAATCGCAGTACAAAGAATCAAGTTAACCCGATTGACGTCCTTCGGGCTTTTGGTCGCGGTGATGTTGACGATGTCGGCCTGTAAGAGCGAGCCGGAAGCGCCGCCGCAGCTTGCCAGTGGGGAAATGACGGACGCGGAACGTGCGTACCTGGAGTTTCGCGCCAGTCATGCGGGTGTTGAGATTCCCTCGCGCGTTGAGCCACCTGTGGAGGAGAAAAAACCGGAGGTGGTTAAACCAGTCCCGGTTCCGGCCACGGAGCCGCAGCCGGTCGTCACCAGTCCCGCACCCGAACCCAAGCCGAAGCAACCGAAGAAGACGCAGGTTGCCAGATTGGTGAAACCCAAGCCGGTGGCGAAACCGGTGCGTCCCATCAGGCCCAAGCCGGTTGTCAAACCCAGACCGGCTGTTCAGCCGCGCCCCGTTGCGGCTTCCAAACCGGTTGAGCGCCCCAATCTGCAATCCAACGTACCGCCGGCTGTTCGGATGCAGCCTGTCAATCCAGCGACCACGCTGTCAGCCAGCGATGGCGTGGCGGGTGGGCACCGTTCACTGTTGACACCGATTGACGTATTGGAAGGACGAACCACATCGACCGCATCCGGGCTGGGGCGCAAGCCGGCTTCACCGGTGGCCGGAGCACACAGTTCAGTTGTTCAGTCTGCAATCGGTACGGCGATCGACAAAGCATCAATACCGGATGCGGTGGCGGTTGTCACCAATGCATCAAAGCATTCTTTGGCCCAGGTTGCTGATGCCCTGCGCGTCATGGCCGCCGGCTCGCCTGTTGGTGGCGATCAGCCGACTTATCGGTTGGCGACGGCCAGCAACGTGCAGGCCCTTCGCGTTCTGGCTGCTGATGCGTTGCTGAAGGGATATCCACATGCCCGCGACAAGTGGGCTCGACAACTGCTTTCAGATACCAGCCAGCCCGGCGCCGTTCGCGCGGCATTTGCAACGCGCGTCATTGCGCACGGCGTGATCAGCCAGTACAATAAGGCGATCAGCGTGCTCGCGTCTGATCGCTCCGGACGGTCGTTGTTTGCTGCCCGGCGTGAGATTATCGCCGCCGGGCCGAGCATCATTCGTCCGCTGGTTGGTGCAGCCGTCGCGTATCGCAACACGCGCTCCATGTTTGTTGCCCGTCGTTTGTTCCGGTGGATTGAAAACCGCGGCAAGATGGACGAAGCCAGACGCGATACGTTCGAGAAATCGCCTTCCGCAATCGGCATTGTCATGTTTGAAGAGCGGTTTGGTAAGCAGGGGTTGAAGGTTCTAAAAAGTGAATCGAAAGTCTTGCCGACACAGTTACGTCAGGCGGCGGCGGATGCAATCAATCGTATTGAGTCAGGCCAGACTTTTAACGACCTGCCCAAGGGAACAAATCGGCTTTACCTGCTGACGTATGAGTCCGAAGGCGCGATTGTTCGGCTGCTGACGGACAAAACGCTGATGGCAGGTCAGTCGACCCGCCAGACCGTGCGCTGGGCCGATGGCAGCAGTCGTCTATCGCAGCAGGCAGTTGCCTTCGCTGCTGCCGAGATTGCCAAGATGCGCACGTGGAAAGCCGATTGGCCTGCTGGGCTGACAGTGGCTGGGCATGTCGTTGATTTGATCGACCTTCAGTAGCCACCCGATACCAATTGTGAACCGCGAACATGAGTGACCCCACTGCCATCCCGCCGGCTAACCCGCAAGCGACGGAGATCGAAACTGTTGCGTTTGTCAGTCTGGGTTGCCCGAAGAATCTGGTCGACAGCGAAAAAATGCTCGGCTTGCTCGCCGAAGACGGCCTGATGCCGGTCAGCGATGAAAGCGAAGCGGATGCCGTGGTGGTGAACACCTGCGGCTTCCTGGAGGCGTCCAAGGAAGAGTCGCTTGGCGAATTACAACAGGCAGCGGAACTGAAACGAGCCGGCCATATCAAGCGGCTGATCGTTGCCGGATGCCTGGTGCAGCGGCATCGCGCGAAGATGCTGCAATGGTGTCCCGATATCGATGCGATGATCGGCGTATTTGATCGCGACCGGATTGTTGAAGCGGTGCGCGGCAACGCCGAACGTCGTAATGACGTCCACGTTGAACTGCCGGTGTATTCCTCCATTGCAGCCACGGCGGTGCAGGCGCGCGAGCAGCGCGGCATGTCCGGGCAGGGTTATTTCGAATCAGATGCGACGCGCTTGCGATTGACGCCGCGACACTACGCTTATCTGCGCATCAGTGAAGGCTGCAATCAGAACTGTGCTTTCTGCACGATCCCATCGATCCGTGGCAAGATGCGCAGCAAACCCATGGACGCACTGGTTGCCGAGGCGCGCGAACTGCTCGCTGACGGCGCCTTCGAATTGAATCTCATCGGTCAGGACACGACCAGCTTTGGTGAAGACATCGGGTACGGCGCTGGGTTGTCCGGCATGTTGCGTGAACTGAACGACACGGCCCAGGAATTCGGCGGGGCGTGGCTGCGCCTGATGTATGCTTATCCTTCATGCTTTACGGATGAGATGATCGACACGATTGCACAGTTGCAGCACGTGGTGAAGTACATCGACATGCCGTTGCAGCACATCAACGACCAGGTGCTTGACCGCATGCGTCGAAAGACCAGCCGCGAGTTGATTGAGACCTTGCTTGCGAAGCTGCGAGATCATGTGCCGGGTATTTCGATTCGTACCACGTTTATCAGTGGCTTCCCGGGCGAAACGCAGGCCCAGCACGAGGAGTTAGTCCGGTTCGTGCGTGACTTTGGTTTTGATGCGATGGGTGTGTTCCCGTATTCGCCGGAGCCGAATACGCCTGCGGGAACTTTGCATGCGGGTGGGGATGCGATTGATGATGATGTTATTAATGAGCGCATTGAAGAACTGATGCTGACGCAGCAGGACATCGCCTTCGCACGCAATGAATCGCTGGCGGAAGACGGGGCAGAGTTTGACGTGCTGATCGATTCGCAGGCACAGGTTGAAGGCGAAGCGACCGCCGGGGTTGGGAAGGGGGGGCAACTCTACGTCGGGCGCACGAAGCAACAGGCGCCACAGGTCGACAGCTTGACGTACGTGCAGTCGTCTTCCGAGCTGTCGCCGGGGGAAGTGGTGCAGTGTCGTGTTGTGTCTGTAAGTGATTACGATCTGGTGGCGGCGCCGGTGGAAGAGCTTTCGGGGGATGTGAAGCTGCCGATTCTTTGAGTGTTTAGATCCCATGCTTGGGAAAGCATGGGCTTTGGGTCGAATGCTGATGTAGGTTTGTAACGGTTGTATGACCTTGGATTGGTCAATTCGTGTTGCCTGACTGTTGCGTTGTTTAGAAATCCACTCTTACGTGTTTAGCTTTGAGTATGAGGGTCGAGTTTCCAGACTTGCCGTTGCGGTCGATCTGCGCCCGCTATTCGCCGCGCCACTCGCGTCTGCTTAATGCAGCCTGCGATCAGGATCAGCAGGACGAGGGGCGCAATACGATCGACATTGTCCATGACCTGAAGGGGGTGCATCCACCTGACGGGGTAACGCCGGAACCGGCTGATCATGTCGTGCCTCAGCAGGCTGAAGAACCCCCTCAGACGGTAGATGCTTCAGACGTGCCGGTTGGACTGGTGAATACCACGCCCGTTGAACCGGTCGAGGCGCCAAAAGTCGACATATCGCCTGCACGCTCGGTTGATGTGCCGGCTGCTGCTGGTGCATACGTCACCAACGAGCCGCGCGATACGAAGCGGGAGCATCACCTCACCAAGGTGTTGCTTGGCGATCGGCCGTATCAGACGTTGGCGATTGCCATCATTCTGCTGCTATTGGAGCTGTGGCTGCTTTGGATGTGGTTCCTATAAAAACGTCTGTAGCGGTTGCTCAGTAATCATTTCAAAAAACGGTGAACAATGATCATTTCAATTTGACGTGATCTTGCTAATGTTGATTTGGAAATGAGACCAGACGCGACCACAACTTCTCGTTCCGGGGCTGCCTCGGGTCAGCCGCGCCTTCGCCTGGTGCGCGACGAAGAAGCGGTGCAGGCCTCGCCTGTGCGTCGTCAGGTTATTAAAAAGCAGGTCAAAAATCCGATGCGTCAGCCGCTTCGAGGGGCGGATGATGCGCGTTGGGTCCTGGCTGTGCGAGCAGCCTCCGCACTGCAAGGTTCGGTTTTGCGTCCGGAGCACCGCGAGCGACTGATGCGCGTTGGCCGTAACCTCGGGTTGACCCCGTTCGATGCCAGTCTGGTAATTGTGATCGTGCAGGATCAGGCGCGTCGCGGATATGACGCGGAGTACTGCCCGACCGCCGGCCAGCCGCAGTTGGAACTGGTCAATCCACCCCAGCGACCCAAACGCAGTGCGCTGCACTGGTGGTCGATCGTCGGTTGTGCTGCCGGCATCCTGGCGCTGGAACTGCTTCTGTTTCGTGCGTGGCTGTTCTGAGTCGAGCAACAACGATCAGCGATTCGGCCCGCCAATCACCGGCGTTTCTGGCCACGTTTTCACATCACGTACATAATCGACCAGCACGGATACAACCGCATCAAGCAATCGTTTTCCTTTTTCCGCGTTGGCGAGTGTTGGTTTCCCCATTGAGCCGCTCGGGGTGCAGCGGTGGAATCGTTTGAAAGTGGTGACCACACACTTGGCGGAACCGGACATGTCCGTCCATTTGTCATCAAGCGGGAGTGGTGCCTCTTGCGCCTGATCGAGATCGACCAGGTCCGGCCGAAGGTGCATCACGTTCGATGTTTCGTATTCACATGCGTGGCTGAGTTGTTGTGTTTCCATGCCGAGTTGATCGGCCTTGATCTTTTCGCGCGCCAGTTGCCACCATGTTGCAAGAATCAGGTGTGTATCGTCCGCCTGATCATTAACGCATGACAGTTCCGCCAATGCCTGGCTGACCGGCACGTGATTCCCGCCATGCCCGTTTAAGAAGATGATTCGTCGGAATCCGGCTGCAATGATGGACTGTGCGATCTGTTGAATCACTTGGGAATAAAGCTGTGGCGTGATGCTGATTGTTCCGGGAAAGTCCAGATGATGATGTGAACTGCCGAGCCAGAGCGTGGGGGTGAGCAGGGCTTCCTCACCCAATTGTTTTTCAGCCTGCTCCGCGATGTGCGTGACCTGCAACGTATCAACGACAACCGGCAGATGCCTGCCGTGCTGCTCAACCGAGCCGACCGGCACAATGACCGGGATGTTCTTATCGAGCTTTTCAAATTTCGGCCAGGATTGTTCGATCCACAGCATTGTTTTGATCCTTCGCGCTTTGGCGCTTTAATTGAAAAAGCCTGTTCGCCATCAGACGAACAGGCCTTGAATATTCGACGAATCGGCGAGCTTACGCAAGCTTTGCAACACGCACCGGCTTCTTGAGCTTGATGGACTTCTCCATTGCTTCCAGCGTGGCAATCGGCGCGAGCATGCGTTCGCGCGAGAACGGCTGGGCGCCCGTCTTGAAGACTTTCAGGAATGTCTTCACGCCGGTCAGGTAGGGCGATGCATCTGAAACGTGTTTCCAATCCAGCGAACCCTTCTCACCGATGGCGGTCCAGTGGAAGCCGCCCGTATAGCCCTTGATCAGGTTGATGGTCACGATCGGGCCGTTGCGATACTGCACGGTCGCGGTGCCATGGTCGCCGTGTTTCGTGACGTTTACTCTTTCGACATCCGTGCCGAGCAGTTCGACAACGGCGTCGACCTGATGAATGCCGTAGAAGAAGATACCGCCGTATTTGGTCTTCAGGTCGACCGGCCCAGAGGTGACCAGGTGAGTCAGCTTGCCGAGCTTCTTCGTTGCCTTGCAGAATTCCTGATAGTTCTTCTGCATCGGAATAATGCTGAACGAAGTCATCGGTGTTCGTTTTTTCTTTGCAATATCGCACAGTTCCTTTGCGTGCCTGAGCCGATACGTGAATGGCTTGTCAACAAAGCATGGCACTTTGTTAGACAGGAAGAACTTCGCAACTTCGTAATGCGGTTCGGGGTGCCGATGGTCCATCATCACGCCGTCGACCTGGCCGAGCATATCGCGCCAGTCCTTCACAATGGTCGGGATCTGCCCCGACTCCGCGGCCGCTTCGGCATACTTCTTTGTTTCCCCCCAGACGCAGACGGTTCGTGCCGCAACTTTCTTCTGCACGTTGCAGATGTTCGCGATAGCGGCGCAGTGGCTGTTTTCCGCGCCAACAATTCCGAGCTTGAACATGACGTTCCTTTCGTGGCTCTTATTCAATGGTTAAACCAGCACTGTGAAGCCACAAACAATATCGAGATGGGGATGAATTACAAATGGAAGAGAGTTTGAACCACCGAGGTACAGAATCACAGAGTGACAGAGAATCAAATCACCCAAAGCCCAGGCTCTCCCAAGCCTGGGATGCCAACCCGCCACAGATCACTTTTGTGATTACCTACTCACGCGTTCAGATGCAGCACCTGATCTTCCGCGTGATAGCTCGATCGCACCATCGGTCCGGATTCGACGTGATGGATGCCGATTGCTTCACCCTGCACCTTGAACTGCTTAAACTGTTCCGGCGTTACCCATCGGGTCACGGGCAGATGGTCGCGCGTCGGCTGCAAATATTGTCCGATTGTTAAAATGTCGCATGAAGTAGACGGCTGCGCTTGGTCGGAACTGACCTTCGGCAGCGACACGCGCGTGCCTTCAACCACATCGTGCATTAGCTGGATGACTTCGTCATCTGTTTCGCCAATCCCGACCATTATGCCGGTTTTAGCGACCAGTCCTTGCTCTTTGGCGATGCGCAGAAGCTCAATGGACCGCTCGTATTTGGCTTGCGGCCTGACCACGCCATACATGCGCGGCACGGTTTCCAGATTGTGATTCAGGATTTCCGGCTTTTCATCCAGTACCAGTTGCAGTGCTACCCAATCGCCGCAGAAGTCTGGAATCAGCACTTCCACGCTCGTGCCGGGCGATTGTCGGCGCACTTCCCGGATCGTTTCGGCCCAGATCGCGGCTCCGCCGTCCGGCAATTCGTCGCGATTCACGCTGGTGATAACCAGATGCTTCAGGTTCATCAGTGCCGCGGCCTCACCGACGCGCCGCGGCTCATCCGTATCCAGCACGGGCGGTTTACCGGTCTGGATGTGGCAGAATCCGCACGATCTTGTGCAGACATCGCCAAGGATCATCAGTGTCGCGGTGCCGCGCGACCAGCATTCCCCCATGTTTGGGCACTTGGCTGACTCGCAAACGGTGTGCAGTTCGTGTTTATCGATCATGCCCTTGAGCAGGCCATAGCCGGACCCATGCGGAATCTGCGCGCGAAGCCAGCGTGGCTTGCCGCGTTTGACGAAGTCCTCTCCGCCATTGTTCAAAATGCGATCCGACAGCGAAATCATCCCAACAAGTGTAGCGGTCCCAGTCCGCATGACAAAGTGTCCCGCGATCGCCCCCAAAGCCCAGGCTTTCCAAGCCTGGGACGTCCGTAAATCACATTTTCACCCACTGTTTGAGTATGTCGGTTCCCAATATTCCTTTGCAGCATTCCCCCATTTGCGATTACCATCATCACCATGAAAACCATCGCACGGTATTGCTTCGTTCTGGGCTTGAGTGTGGTGTTCCTTGGCTGTGCAGCCTCTAATCCGCCGGACAAGGGTGGGTTCAAATCCGAGAACACCTCCTCCAGGCTGTACGCCATCCGAAAAGCGGGCGAGGAGCGAGACTTCTCAGCCGTGCCACATCTGATTGAACTGCTGGACAGTTCCGACCCGGCCGAGCGCCTGTTGACCATCAAGGCGCTGGAGAAGATCACCGGTGAACGACTGGGATACAGCCCCTATCAGACCTCAAGAGAGCGACAGGAATCGATTCAGCGATGGGTTCAGGCGTATCGTAAAAAACAGTTGAAGCCGGTTCAGGAGTAGCCCTCGTCCGATGTCTGAAAATGCAACCCCACACATTAAGATTCGAATTCAGAGCCAGCCGCGATACGCATGTGTCGTTCGATCAGCCGTCGAGACAGCCACTCGATTGTTTGGATTGTGTGAACGCGACTGCGGCCGGGTCATGCTTTGTGTTGACGAAGCGGTAACCAATGTCATTCGTCACGGTTACAAAGGTAAGACCGATCGGCCGATCCACGTATCGCTTTATCCGATTGAGCAGGACGGTAAGGAGGGGATTCAGATCGTGATTGAAGACGAATGCGAAGGGGTGGACCTGTCCACAATCAAGAGTCGACCGTTAGAGGAAATCCGACCGGGTGGGCTCGGTGTTCACATTATTCAGGATATTATGAATTCCGTTCAATACTCTCATCGCAAAGATGGCCGGGGCGTTCGTCTGGAAATGACCAAATTGGCTTCGGCATGAGAGTACGGCGTCGGGTATGATACCGCCCTTGTGAAGCGGATTACCGGCTTCTAAGAGTAGAACTGAAACAAGCAGATTAGTAAGGGACTGATTCCCATGCCCAATTCCAGCGGCGCAAGTTGTCAGACACAAGCCATTGATGGCGGCACACTCATTGCCATCAGTGGTGAGATTGACTTCAACGCAGCGCCCGAACTTCGCAATGCCCTACAGTCGGCGACCAAGAATGCGAAGAAGTTGATCGTTGATCTGGCGCAGGTGCCATACATGGACAGTTCCGGTGTGGCGGTGCTGGTTGAAACACTGCAAACACAACGCCGCAATGGAAACCAGTTGATTCTGTGCAACCTGCAGCCGAAGGTTGTCGGCATTTTTGAGATCGCCAGGCTGGATATGGTCTTTACAATTGTCAGTGACCTCGAGGCGGCCAAGCAGGCTTAGCTGATCCGCATCATCAAGTGACCGAGACTGCGAATCCATGAGCACCGCACAAACAGATTCGACCCCTGCCAAACGCCCCAACATCATTGTGGCGGCAATCAGCGGCCTTGGGGTGCTCGGGAACGCCGGTGTGGATGTAGCCGGCACTTTTGTAGGTTATATCGGTGGTGTCTGGCGCCTCGTGGCAATCAGTATGCTCTGGGTCTGGCGCAGTCTTACACAACGTAAGATTCGGTTTGGCAGGCCGGCACTTTATGCCCAACTTGTACGCTTGGGCGTCCGATCCATTGGCGTGATCACGCTGGTGAGCGGTTGTATCGGCCTGATACTGGCGCTACAGATGTCGCCGCCACTGGAAGATTTCGGGCAAACTGAGAAAGTCGCGAATATCATCGCAATCGCCGTGTTTCGCGAACTCGGCCCGTTGATCAGCGCGATCGTGCTGACCGGGTTTGCCGGTGCGTCGATTGCCGCGGAAATTGGCACCATGGCAGTCAACGAAGAAATTGAAGCGCTGCAGGCTCACGCGCTGAATCCGATTCGGTTCCTCGTCGTGCCGCGCATGCTGGGTACTGTAATTTCTCTGATCTTTCTGGCGGTGCTGGGCGATGTGGTGGCGGTTTCCGCTGGCTATATGATTGGTGTGACAAAGCTGGGGATTCCCCCCGGCATCTACATCAATAACACCCTCGACCAACTCGACCTGGCCGACTTCCTTACCGGCATCTGCAAGGCCGGCGTGTTTGGTGCACTCATCGGCTGCATCGCGTGCTATAACGGCATGCAGGTTTCCGGCGGCGCTGCCGGCGTCGGCAAGGCAACCACCAATACCGTCGTGCATTCAATTGTGTCCATTATTTTCATGGACCTCATTTTCACGGCCGTCTTCTTCACGCTGGGCTGGAATTAAGCCACAAGCCGCTTCTGAGCGCGCCTTCCGGGTGAGCGAAGATGCGGATCAGGTCTCGCCTGCGTACGTCAACCCATCCTCATCATTTGCATTTCACATCTACCACCGCTAATTTCCTGTCCCGTCTTTGCAACCTTAAAGAGCAGGAACCTTTCCAATGAGCGAAGTCGGATTCAGCGTGGTCGGCCTGGGCATGGGCAGGGCACGATCCAAAACCATTCTCGAAACAGACGGAGCCAGACTCGTCAGCGTTGTTGATCTGAACGAAGAACGCGCTAAAGCCAGCGGCGAGGAGTTTGGCTGCAAATGGCACCTGAATATTGAAGACGCTTTGGCTGATGACGCGGTCGACGTAGTCATGGTCATGACGCCGTCCGGCCTGCATGGCGATCTGGCAATCCAGGCGCTTAATGCGGGCAAGCATGTCATCACCACCAAGCCGATGGAAGTCACCGTTGAAAAGTGTGACGCAATGATCGAGGCTTGGAAGGCCAGCGGCAAGATTCTGGCCGTGGACTTTCAGCGCCGATACGAACAGCCCTATGTGCGCGTGAAGTATGCCATCGAGAAAGGCCTGTTCGGCAACATGATCCTCGGCGAAGCACGCCTCAAGTGGTATCGCAGCCAGGAGTACTACGACGCCGGCGGCTGGCGCGGCACGTGGAAGATGGACGGTGGCGGCGCACTAGCCAATCAGACTGTGCACGAGATTGACCTGCTGCGATGGTTCATGGGCAAGCCCAAACGCGTGGTCGGCCGATTTGGGATACACAACCACAAGATTGAAACCGAAGATCTAGGCATGGCGATGATCGAGTTTGAATCCGGCGCGGTCGGTTCCATTCTCGGTACAACCACGTTCCCCACGAGCGTGTATTCCGGCCTGGAAGTTCACGGCAATGAAGGGGGTGTCCTGACCACGCGCAACCCGGAAGGGGAGTGGTTCTGGCTTGAAGGCTGCGAAGACCGTGAAGAGCAATTGCAGCCGGTCAATCCATACGCCAACGTCGTTGAAAACGCTGTTGCGGCTGTCAATGACGGCGTGCCGATGGCATGCGACGCAGAAGACGGCCGGGCTTCGATTCAATTGCTCAATGCCATCTATACATCCGCTCGAAACGGCAGCCAGCCGATCGAATTGAGCTGATTACCAGCTAAGCGAACAACACCATGCGCCCAAATATTATTTTTCTTCTGTCTGACCAGCTTCGTCGTAGTGCATTGGCCTGCTATGGCGATCCGAATATTGCCACGCCGCACCTCGATCAACTGGCGGCGGACGGTGTGAAGTTCACCTGCGCAAATTCAACCTCACCAATCTGCGTGCCGTACCGCTTCACACTCATGACGGGGCAGTACGCCCACGACCGTTATGTGCCGGGTATTGAGTATCGCATGTCACCTGCCGAGCGTACACTGGCGGACGAATTTAACGACGCTGGCTACGAAACCATTTACGTCGGCAAGTGGCATCTGGACGGCGGGCATGGCCGAAAAAACATTGCTACAGCTGTCAGTTGTGACCGCCGGCCAATTCCGCGCAGGCGTCAGGGGCGATGGCAGAAATGGATGGCATTCGAACTGCGCAATGGGCCGTTTGATACGTACTACTTTGAAGATGACGATCCAAAGCCTCGCAAGATTGAGAAGTACCAGACTGATGGCCTGTTCGAACTGGCGATGGACTACCTGAAGGATCGGGAAGAGAAAGACAAGCCGTTCAGTTGTGTCATCTCGTTTGAGCCGCCGCACCCGCCGTTTGAAGCGCCCGCCGAGTTGGAGCAGGCGTGGGCAGATCGCGCGTTGGACTTGCTGCCCAACTTCAAGACGAAGACGGATCAGGAGCGGGAAGCACGCCTTCGAAACCTGCGCAACTACTACGCGATGACGGAAAATATCGATGCCAATGTTGGCCGGCTTCGCGCGTTCCTCAAAGAAAACGGGCTCGATCAGAACACCATCATTGTCTTCACGGCCGACCACGGTGAAATGGCCGGCTCGCACGGTCTGGGCGAAAAGCAGCAGCCGTACGAAGAATCGGTCGGCGTACCGCTGATCGTGTTCGACCCGTCGCGCCCTGGGTTGGCGGGGCGGACAGTCGCTGAACCGACTTGTACGGAAGATCTGTATCCAACCCTGTTGGGTTTGTGCGATCTGGTGCCGCAGCAGAGTTGTCCGGGAACGAACTTGGCGCCGCTCGTCCGTGGTGACACGGATTCAATCGACCGCGATGGCGTGTTGCTCGAATTTGTCGCGGAGCTGCGCCCGACAATGGTCTGGGCTGACGAGACCTGGCGAGGTCTGCGAACCAGGCGATACAAATATGCGGTGAAGGGCGACATCAATGGTGCTGACCCATGGCAACTGTTCGATTTGGAGGAAGACCCCTTTGAGTTGAACAATCTCGTGGACGATCCGGCCCACGCTGATCTTGCCACGCAGCTTCATCGCCAGTTGCGCGATTTACTCATTGAAACGGGCGATGACTGGTATTTCATGAGCCCCGCGTTCGGTTGCGATTCTCTAAATGACTGGGAAAGCTGACGTAACAGCAGTTTTGCATCTTTATAGAGTCATTTTGCCCATCATAGCCGGGCTGCGACGCAGCCCAGGTAGCCGCCAACCAACCCCAGATTCCCTACGAACAATGTTTAACTTTCGCCTAACCCCTTGGCACAGCTTTTGATCCGCGTATAATCCACGAGTCGAACAGGAATCTTCATAATTTCGTCAATATCGACCTTGACGGATCTAACCGTCCAGGAGGCGACTTGTATTTAATTTTTGTTCAGGTATACTGACCTGCTTGTCGCCGGAGGTAGCCGTTGCTGGGGATAGCGTAAGTCCTTATATTTCAGTATTTTATGGTTGGCTTGATCGGAGCGGTCAATGCTTTTGAAGAGCGTGCGCAATTACTCCAAGCGGGGTGATGCCCTGCCCATTCCAAATCTTGTCTGTGTTCAACAGGAAGCGTACAAGCGCTTTTTGCAGAATGAATGCGAAGCGGATACCCGTGATCCGCAGATTGGTTTGGAATCGTTGTTACGGGAAGTGTTCCCCATCGAATCTTACGACGGGAACATGCAACTTGAATATGTCCATTACAAGCTGGACGAGCCGCGGTACACGCCGCAGGAATGTAAGGAGCTGCGCCTGACGTACGGTCGGCCGTTCCGCATTCGGGTTCGCCTGGTGCGCAAGGATGTGGCGGAGATTCCCGAGGAAGACATCTACCTCGGCGAAGTGCCCATCATGCTCGGTGGCGGTGAGTACATCATCAATGGCGCCGAGCGCGTCATTGTGAATCAGCTTCACCGTTCCCCGGGTGTTGACTTCTCCATCGTCTCGGCTGAGGGTGACCGTCCGCTGCACTCGGCGCGCATCATCCCTGAGCGTGGCTCGTGGATCGAACTGGAAGTCACCAAGAAGGACGTGCTGGTCATGCGAATTGACCAGTCGACCAAGATCCCGGCGACGACCTTCCTGCGTGCCATTGATGAAGAGTTCAGTGCGACCGACACGATTCTCCGCACGTTCTATGACGTGCAGGAAATTCCTGTCACGCAGTTGAAGCCGGAGCACTTTGCCGCGGCTTCCATCATCAATGAAGAGACCGGCGAAGAACTGGTCCGCATTGGCGCCCAGATCGGCACGGCGATTGAAGAAGTCGTCGGGTCGAGCCTGAAGAAGGTGGAAGTCATCGCGGATGTGTCCGATGAGCTGATCCTTAACACCATTGCCGATGAACGGCAGGTGGCACTGGAAGACCTTGACGTGACGGAGCATGAAGGCGCGTTGCTGCAGCTGTACGCACGTCTGCGTCCTGGCAACCCGCCGCAGGTCGACAAGGCCAAGCAGTTGTTTGCCGAGAAGTTCTTCGACGACAACCGTTACCGCCTGGGCAAAGTCGGCCGGTTCCGTATTAACCGTAAGTTTGATCTTGAAGTGCCGGAAACCGAAATGCAGCTTCGCGCTGAGGATTTCCTGCATGTGATTATGTACATGCTCGACCTGCGTTCGAACCGCAACAAGGCGCATGTGGACGATATTGACCACTTGGGCAATCGTCGCCTGCGTACGTTGGACGAGCTGGCGGTTGAGGAACTGCGCAAGGGTTTCCTTAAGCTTCGCCGCACCGTGCAGGAACGCATGAGCGTTAAGGACCCGGATGAACTGGCCAAGGTCGCGGATCTGATCAACTCCAAGTCGATCAGCAGCGCGATTGAACACTTCTTCGGGCGCAGCGAACTGTCGCAGGTGGTTGACCAGACCAACCCGCTGTCCATGACCAAGCACGAGCGTACGCTCAGCGCCATGGGCCCTGGTGGTTTGAACCGTAAGCGTGCCGGCTTTGAAGTGCGCGACGTGCACATTTCGCACTACGGCCGAATTTGCCCGATCGAAACGCCGGAAGGCACTAACATCGGTCTGATTTCATCGCTGGGTATTTACTCCCGCATTGATGAATACGGCTTCCTGCAGACGCCTTACCGCAAGGTCGAAGACGGTGTGCTGTCAGACGGCATCGAATACCTTCGTGCTGACGAAGAAATGAAGCTGACCCTTGCCCCGACGGACGTGATCGACGCCGAAACGGGCAAGCTGAGAAAGGGACAGGTTCTGGCCCGCGTGGATGGCGACCTGGCCCAGGTTGGCAGCGACTCGATCAACTACGTTGACGTGAGCCCCAAGCAGATCGTCGGTGTCTCGGCTTCGATGATTCCGTTCCTCGAGCACGACGACGCCAACCGAGCCCTGATGGGTTCGAACATGCAACGCCAGGCGGTTCCGCTGATCAAGACACAGCCGCCATGCGTGGCCACGGGGCTTGAAAAGGAAGTCGCGCAGTACTCCGGCATGGTCGTTCGCGCCAAGAATGCCGGCACGGTGACATATGTGGATGCTGAGCGCATCATCATTGACAATGCCGACGAGTACGAACTCCGCAAGTTCATTGGCCTGAATGAAAAGACCTGCCTGAACCAGAAGCCGATCGTTCGTATCGGTCAGCGTGTGAAGGCGGATGAGATTATCGCCGACGGTGCTGCCACCAAGAATGGTGAGTTGTCGCTGGGTAAGAACGTGCTGATCGCGTTCAACACGTTCGACGGTTACAACTTCGAAGACGCCATCGTCATCAGCGAGAAGCTGGTGAAGAACGATACCTTTACGTCGATTCACATTGAGGAATTCGACGTTGAAATTCGCGAAACCAAGCTCGGTCGTGAAGAGTTCACGCCGGACATTCCGAACGTCAGCGAAAAGCAGCTGTCGCGTCTGGATGAGAACGGCACGATTCGCCTCGGTTCCTATGTGAAGCCGGGTGACATCCTTGTCGGTAAGGTTTCGCCGAAGTCCAAGAGCGAACTGTCTCCGGAAGAGAAGCTGCTTCACGCCATCTTCGGCCGAGCCGGTGAAGACGTGAAGAATGATTCGCTGGAAGTGCCTGCCGGCACCGAAGGCGTCGTGATCGCAGCCCGCCGGTTCAGCCGCCGCATGCACCTCAGTGACGAGCAGAAGAAATCGTTGCGTCGCGAGATGCGCGAGTACGAAGAAGAAATGGATCGCCGGGCCGCCGAACTGTTCCGTCAGATGGTGGAGCAGGTCAACGAAGTGACCGGCACGCCAATGGTCGACCCGAGCACCCGGCAGAAGGTTGGTGCGTCGGACCTGACCGAAGTCGTCATGGAGCAGATCGAATCGTTCAACCTCAACTGGGTGAAGGGTTCGAAGGCTGCCCGCGAGCAGGCGGAACAGGTGCACGGTCAGTTCTGGCCGCGTATCGAGGCGATCGAGAAGGAAAAACAGCGTCGTCTGGCTCACATGAAGCGCGGCGACGAACTGCCGTCCGGCGTGCTGGAAATGGTCAAGGTTTACCTAGCCACCAAGCGGCACCTGTCGGTCGGTGACAAGATGGCCGGTCGTCACGGTAACAAGGGTGTGATTGCCCGTATCGTCCCGGAAGAAGACATGCCGTTCCTGGAAGACGGAACGCCGGTTGAGGTCATGCTCAACCCGCTCGGCGTGCCTTCGCGTATGAACATCGGCCAGATTCTCGAACTGCACCTCGGCTGGGCGTGCGGCGTGTTGGGCTTCCAGGCGGTGACACCGGTCTTTGACGGTGCGACCGAAGAGGAAATCCACGCGGCGATCGACGAAGCCAATCAGTACGTCGTGGATCGCATGGAATCGCTTGAAAAGGAAGGCAAGTCGCCTGAGCCGCACGAACTGCTCGCGCAAATGCCGCGCGGCGGTAAGGTCCAGCTCTACGACGGCCGCACCGGTGAAGCGTTCCACCAGAAGACCGCGGTGGGCTATATGTATCTGCTCAAACTGCATCACCTGGTTGACGAGAAGATCCACGCCCGTGCAACCGGTCCTTACTCGCTGATTACCCAGCAGCCGCTGGGTGGTAAGGCGCGGACCGGCGGTCAGCGTTTCGGTGAAATGGAAGTGTGGGCGCTCGAAGCTTATGGCGCCGCATACATCCTTCAGGAACTGCTCACCGTCAAGTCTGACGACGTGGAAGGCCGCACCAAGATTTACGAGTCCATGGTGAAGGGCACCAACACGCTCGAAGCCGGCATGCCGGTTGCCTTTGATGTGTTGTGCAACGAAGTGAAGGGCCTTGGCCTGAATATCACGATGGAGAAAGCAGCCGCGGACGGCGGCAGCATTCTGTGACCGACTTCGCGGCCGCGTTGCCTTGGTTTTGCAACGCCTGCCGCCGGATGAAGAGTCGGCCACTGACGCTGCGTTGGATGGCCGCTTGATGTCTGAATTAATCGCCAAATGGAGGCGAAACACGACATGGCAGAAACGATTTACGATCGCGTGAACGATTACGGCTCGGTGAAGATCACCCTGGCTTCGCCAAACGACATCCGCTCCTGGAGCTTTGGTGAAGTCAAGAAGCCGGAAACCATTAACTACCGAACCTACCGACCTGAAAAGGATGGCTTGTTCTGCGAGCGCATCTTCGGGCCGGAGCGTGACTATGAGTGTGCCTGCGGCAAGTACAAGGGCACGAAGTTCAAAGGCATCATCTGCGACCGTTGTGGCGTGAAAGTCACCCACAGCCGCGTCCGCCGTAAGCGCATGGGTCACATCAACCTGGCTGCGCCGGTCGTGCATATCTGGTTCTTCAAAGCCATTCCCAGCCACCTGGGCAACCTGCTTGGCATGAAGACCAGCGACATGGAAAAGATCATCTATTTCCAGGACTACGTCGTTATTGATCCGGGTGATACCGAACTCAAAGAACGCCAGCTTCTGACCGAAGACGAATACCGTCAGGCGTACGAGAAGTATGGCAGCAAGTTCACCGCCATGATGGGCGCTGAGGCCGCCAAGGAACTGCTTCAGCGTATTGACCTGAACGCCGTCAACGATGAAATCCGCGAGGACATCAAGAAGACGCGTTCGAAGCAGAAGATCAAGGACCTGTCCAAGCGACTGAAGATCGTCGAGCAGATTCGCCACTCGGAAAACAAGCCGGAGTGGATGGTGCTGGACGTGATTCCCGTGATCCCGCCGGACCTGCGCCCGCTGGTTCTGTTGGAAAGCGGCAACTTCGCGACGTCGGACCTTAACGACCTGTACCGTCGTATCATCAACCGAAACAATCGCCTGAAGAAGCTGATGGACCTCAACGCCCCCGAGGTCATCATCCGCAACGAAAAGCGAATGCTTCAGCAGTCTGTCGACGCGCTGTTCGACAACGGCCGTTGCCGTCGTCCGGTGCTTGGCTCGTCCAGCCGCCCGCTCAAGTCGTTGACCGATATGATCAAGGGCAAGCAGGGCCGCTTCCGCGAGAACCTGCTCGGCAAGCGTGTCGACTACTCGGCCCGTTCGGTCATCGTTGTCGGCCCGGAACTGAAGCTGCATCAGTGCGGCCTGCCGAAGAAGATCGCGCTGGAACTGTTCCAGCCGTTCATCATCCGCAAGCTCAAAGAGCATGGCCTGGTTGACACCATCAAGTCCGCCAAGAAGATGCTCGAACGCCGCGATCCGGAAGTGTGGGACATCCTCGAAGAGGTCATTTACCAGCATCCGGTTCTGCTCAACCGCGCACCCACGCTTCACCGCATGGGTATCCAGGCATTTGAGCCGGTGCTCGTTGAAGGCAACGCCATCAAAGTGCACCCGCTGGTTTGCTCCGGTTTCAACGCTGACTTTGACGGCGATCAGATGGCTGTTCACCTGCCGCTGTCCGTTGAAGCGCAGGCGGAAGCCAGCGTGCTGATGCTGTCGCCGCATAACATTTTCTCGCCGGCCAACGGCAGCCCGATTATCTCGCCTTCGCAGGACATCGTGCTTGGTGGTTACTACATGACCACCAGCGCCGCGCCGACCGGCGAAGCGAAGCTCGAAGACTGCCAGCGATTCCGTGACACCACCGAAGCGCTCTTGGCCTATGACGTACACAAGATTCACGTGCATGAACCGATTGCGGTTCGCCTGCCCGAAGGCCGTTTCAACGGCATTGTTGAAGAACAGCAGAGCGACCCCAAGGCCATGCCTGAAAACGGCCGCGTGATCACCACCATCGGCCGAATCATCTTCAACGACATCCTCGAAGTCGGCATGCCTTACTACAACTGTGCGTTGGGTAAGAAGGGCCTGTCGCGCGTGATTGATGACACGTACGCCCGCTCCGGTCGTCCGGCAACCATTGACCTGCTGGACAAGCTCAAGGAACTGGGCTTCAAGCGATCGACCACCGCAGGCTTGTCATTCGGTATTACCGACCTGCGTATTCCTGCCCAGAAGCATGACATTATCGGCGAGACGCAAAAGAAGGTGGACCGTGTTGAGAAGGCGTTCGATGCCGGTGCGATCACCGACCGTGAACGCTACAACCAGTTGCTCGACCTTTGGACGCACTGCCGTGAAGAGGTCACCAAGGAACTGCTCAAGGAACTGCAAAGCGACCGCCGTGATGAAACCGGCGAACCGGTTCCGATTGAATCGACGGAAGGTCGCCGCTACCTGAACCCGGTGTGGCTCATGTCCGACTCCGGTGCTCGTGGTAACGTCAGCCAGATTCAGCAGCTTGCCGGTATGCGTGGTTTGATGTCCAAGCCGTCGGGTGAAATTATTGAAACCCCGATTCGCGCCAACGCCCGCGAGGGTCTGAACGTTCTGGAGTATTTCTCCTCAACGCACGGTGCGCGTAAGGGTCTGGCCGACACCGCGCTCAAGACAGCCGACTCGGGTTACCTGACCCGTAAGCTGGCTGACGTGGCTCAGAATGTTTTCGTCTCTGAGATTGACTGCACGACCAAGCAGGGCATCACCAAACGCGCGATTTACAAGGGTGAAGAAATTGACGTGCCGCTGCGTCAGGCGATCGTCGGGCGCACCGCACGCGAAACCATTCGCAACCCGATTACCGACGAACTGATCGTCGAAGAGAATCAGATGATCACGCCCGAAGCGGCCGGCAAGATTGAGTCGCTCGGCATTGACAGCGTGATGGTTCGCAGCCCGCTGACTTGTGAGTCGCGCCAGGGCATCTGCCGCGCCTGCTATGGTCAGGATATGTCCACCAGCCGCTGGGTTGAGGAAGGCCTTGCCGTCGGCATTATGGCCGCTCAGTCCATCGGCGAGCCTGGCACGCAGTTGACCATGCGTACGTTCCACACCGGCGGTATCGGTCATCGCGAACTGGTCGAAACCGACTATCGTACCCAACACGGCGGCACCGTGGTGATTCGCGATGCCAACGAAGTGCCGGTCAAGGACGAAGATGGCAACGACGTGCTCGTCACGTTGAAGCGCAATGGTGAAATCGCTGTTCTTGATGCGAAGGGTCGCGAACTTGAGAAGGCCAAGATTCAGTATGGCGCCTTCATTCTCGTCAAGCCTGGCGACACGGTTCGCAAGGGACAGATGGTCGTCCAGTGGGACCCGCACCGTACCCCGATCCTCGCGGAGAAGGGTGGTACCGTTCGCTTCGAAGACATCAAGCTTGGCGAAACCGTCCGTATGGAAGGCGAAAGCGCCCGTGCGAAGGAAGCCTCGGGTGCATCGCTGGTCGTTATTGAGCACAAGGGCGAAATGCACCCGCGCATTGTCATCGAAGACAAGGACGGCAAGATCCTCGACTTCCACTACCTGCCCGCGAAGGCGCGTATCGAAGTGCAGGAAGGTGACAAAATCGATGCCGGCCACATGCTTGCCCGACAGCCGCGAGATGTTGCCGGTTCGACCGACATCGTCGGTGGTCTGCCGCGCGTGACTGAGATTTTCGAAGCTCGCAAACCGAAGGACGCTGCCGTCATGGCCGAGTTGTCCGGCACGGTTGAGCTGCGATCCGATCGTCGCAAGGGCAAGATGACCATCATCGTGACCTCGGAAGCTGGTCTTGAAAAGGAACACCACGTTCCACAGGACCGCCATCTGCTTGTTCACACGGGTGACTTTATTAACGCCGGCGATCCGCTGATCGATGGCCCGCTCGTCCCGCAGGACATCCTGCGTATTAAGGGTGAAGAAGCGCTGTTCAACTATCTGCTCGAGGAAGTGCAGAACGTGTACCGCGCCCAGGGCCAGACCATCGACGACAAGCACTTTGAAATCATCCTTGCACAGATGATGCGCAAGGTGCACGTCGAAAGCACCGGCGATACTGATCTGTTGCCGAACGAAGTGGTCGACAAGTTCCGCTTCCGCGATGCCAACGAATCTGTTGCCAAGGTCGGGCGCATCAAGGAATCGGGCGACACCGGCCTGCCGATCGGTGCCCTGGTCACCAAGTCGGAACTCAAGGACGCCAACACCCGCGCCGAAGCGGATGGCAAGGAAACTGCAAAGGCTGCCAAGGCACGCCCCGCAATGGCCAAGACGCTGCTGCTGGGTATCACCAAGGCATCGCTGCGTAGTGAGTCGTTCCTGTCCGGTGCATCCTTCCAGGAAACCACCAAGGTGCTTACCGAAGCAGCCCTGGCAGGCCGAGTGGACGAGTTGCAGGGCCTCAAGGAAAACGTGTTGCTGGGCCACCTGATCCCGGTCGGTACGGGCTTCAAGGCTTACACCAACATGAACGTCAAGAAGCTGGCCGAACCGCCGACAGCGGATGCGCCGTCTCGCGAGGAGGATCTGGAAGATGCCGCCGCAATGGCCGAAGCCGCCGGCGCCGAAAGCCCGGATCAGATCACGACCACGGTTGGCGAGTCCCGCCTGGTCGCTCAGATGCTTGGCGAAGAACTGCCCGGCAACAAGAGCAACAACTAAGTCGGTTCATACAATTTAAAATCAATTCAACCGGCCGCGTCATACTGATGCGGCCGGTTGTTTATTTGGACGACACGCACTTTGGAGCAAGTTTTTTCTTCAGTTGTTAGCCGCGAGGCGACGCCTCGCCGGTAGGTTTGTAAACCGCTGTCATTTAGCGTTATACGTTTCGGGCGCAGAATCAAGAGACAACAACACTCACCTGCGACGTAGTCACGTCGCGGCTATGAATTTGGATTGAAGTGCGAATTACTGATGCGATAAATCGAACAACTCAGTCCAACACCGTAATTGGCTGCCCATTCATTGCTGCCGACGCCTGCGCTCGAATGGTAATGCGCGACACGCGCCACACGTCTTCCTGTGAAATGTCGACGGGGTTGCCGGCTACCAGGTTCTGCATCAGTGCCTCGTCCCATTCTCCGGAGGTCGGGACTTCCGACGTATCCAACTCCTCGCCAGCCACCTCATCATTCCAGATGCGTGCTGAGGGTTCATCGCCCATGCGCAGCTCGATCTTGCCGTTTGTGCCTTGAATCCACAAGCGGGTATCGCCAAAGCTCTTCATGCTGGTGGGGTTCAGCCAGTCGACCTCAACGTGGCCGATCACGCCGTTGGGAAAATGCAGTTGTGCCTGACCGAAGTCCTGAAACCCTTTGTGTTGCGGATGCGTATGATTGCTGGCAATCGCGCTGAGCCAATCCGGATTATCACCGGCGAACCAGCAACACAGGTCCACATGATGTGAGCCGATATCGATGAAGATGCCGCCGTTGTGTTCGGCAGTCCAGTGCCAGTCGGGGCGGTTGGGGGCATTGAGTTTATGTGGACCGCAGGCAAATACGCGCACCAGCGGACCGATCCTGCCCGTCTCGAGCGCCCGTTTGGCGGCCACGACACCCGGATGACCACGATAGGGGTAGTAGACGATTACCGGCTTGCCGCTTTGTTCACACGCCTGCTTGACCGACGCCAACGCGTCCTCCGTGACAGCCAGCGGCTTGTCCACCAACACCGCCGCTCCGGCATTCAGAGCCGCGACCGTCAGAGGGGCACGATCGCATGGCACCGCACCAATCAACACGAGGTCCGGCTTGGCCGCGAGGGCTTCGTCAACCGTGGCATATTCATCAATCCCGTATTTGCCGGCTGCATCCTGCCTTGCATCGGCATCCTCATCAAACACGCCTGCCAGTTTCATGCCTTCGACCTTGGTCGCTGACGTGGCAAGACCAAAGACATGGGGATGGGCTGTACCGAGAATTACCGCTGTGGGCATGACAAACTCCTGCCAGAGATTTAATGGTTATCGATCGAGCAATCTATGATCGTGATAAACCGCGCAAAGGCAAGTGCGCTGGAGCCTGTCCAACGCCATCGACCGCTGCCGCCGTGAATTCAGCGCGCCTCAAGCCGACGCGCCGCGAAGCAGAGCGCCGGGTCCACTTTTACCCGCAAACTACCGGTCAATCGTTCCCGCCTCAATCCCGAGCTGTTTCTCAAGATGTTCGAGAACTGCCTTGGACGTGTCCTCGCGCCGCAGTGCGAAATCAATGAAACACTTGGCATACTCGACACGGTTGCCGATGTCGTACCGCTTCGCCTGCCAAGCGAGGGCAAACATTGGCTCACGTTGCGCGAGCATATTCATTGCATCGGTCAGTTGAATCTCACCGCCAACACCAAGCTGTGTCTTGTCGATGCAGTCGAAGATATCGGCGGTAAACACATAGCGTCCGGCAATCGCCAGATCGCTTGGCGCATCTTCCACGGCTGGTTTTTCAACCAGTCGATTCAGCCGCACCAGGTCTGGTTGGTCTTCTTTTGACTGCCCGTCCACAATGCCGTACCGCGATACCCATTCCCGCGGCACGTGATGCACTGCCACCACGCTGGCCTGTTCCTGCTCATATGCGTCGAGCAACTGGCGCAGCCCCGGCTTCTGACCAGCGGGCGGATCGATGATCGTGTCACCAAGCAGCACCGCGAATGGCTCCGGCCCAACGAAAGACCGGCCGAGCCGAATGGCATCACCAAGACCAAGCTGCTGTTTCTGGCGGATGTAGTGAATCTGAATGCGATCGCCGATATCACGAATCTGATCAATCAGTTCGTGCTTTTCATTATCGCGCAGAAAAGTTTCCAACTCCGGATTGAAGTCGAAATGGTTTTCAATTGCCTGCTTGCCGCGCCCGGTCACGATCAGCACATCTTCAATGCCGGACTCAATCGCTTCTTCAATAACGAACTGAAGCACCGGTTTGTCCACAACCGGCAGCATTTCCTTTGGCATTGACTTGGTAGCCGGCAGAAACCGCGTGCCCATCCCGGCCGCGGGTATTACTGCCTTGCGAACTTGCGACATGTTTGCCTCCCTGTGCGTGCTGGTTGTCAGGCTCTACTTACGCTGCCACGAATGTCAGGCCGTCAAACGTCGGCGTCACGACCGTCGCGCCGATCTGTTCGTATGCCTGTTGAATCTGTTGCAGCTTCCCTGGGTCACCATCATAAAGCCCGACAACCGCGCCGCCAGAGCCCGCAAACTTTGTGGCACACTTTAGCTTGCGTCCCGTTTCGACCAGTTCGCGATTTCCGCTGCTGATTGGGCACAACGACGCACGCAGGTCGAAGTTTTCGTTCATCAGCGGCCCGATCTGCTCACCCTTGCCTGCGACGATCAGGTCACGCGCTTCCTGGGCCAGTTCCGCAAAACGGCACATGCCGTCGAGGACCTGCTGGTCACCTCGGTTGAATCGGCTTCGCAGATCGTTGTGCGTCACCTCTGTGCCTTCCGCCAGCACATCGCGATACGCCACGAACAGCGGCGGCAGTTGTTTCGGATTGATCGATTCATACTGGCCATGCCCGTGCTGATCCATGTACTGCTTGTCGAAGTCCATGAACACCGCGCCGCCATACACCTGAATCACGCGGTCCTGCAGGCCGGCTCCGATGCCCAGCTCTTCCAGTTCGACGCTGAGAATCAGGTTCGGCTGGATCGGCTTGGGAATGTCGACCTTGTAAAATTCCATTAGCGAGCGAATGGTCGAAGTCACAATCGCGCTGGAGCCTGCCAGCCCCACGCGCACCGGAATGTTGGTCTGATATTCGATCGTGAAGTTTCGTTTTTCCAGCTCGATTTTGTTTTCTGTGCAGTAGTCATGGAAGCGCTTGACGGCCGCTTTAATCAGTCGAATGCCACCGTAGTAGCCATTGAGACGAACGTCATCAACGAGGGCATCGAGGCTGTCGAACTCCAATTGGTCGCGCTGGAGCGGGCGGATTGCGATGCGTGGCGACTCGTAGCAGCACACTTCTGCCGCGAAGTTACGCAGAATGATTGAGATGGTTTTGCCGAAATAGCCGTCTGACGGGTTGCCGATCAGGCCTGCCCGCCCGAATGTCTTCGTTCTAACGATCATATTTGGTCCCTGGATTGAGTTGCCCGGTTCCGGCACATCGCCAGGGAACAACGCACCTGGCGCGGACACCGTCAGCCCTAATAGACATTGTCGCGCAAAGGATGCAAACCACAAGGTTTTACAACTGTTGCGCGGGATGGATTCGGCCAATGTCTGGGCCGCTTGTAACGAATGTATGGACCGACTTTTACGCCCTTATTTCGTCTGATTTGCCCCTGATTTTTATTCAAACTCCCATATGACGGACATTTACGACAGATGCTAGAATTGTGTCAATGCGCAAACGACTGTTCTGGACATTCATGGCTGTGCTGTTGGCCGGCCTGATCTTTTTCCTGACCATGTTGGCCGACCCGTCGGGCAAGAAGGCCGGTGGTACGGGCATGACCCCACTGACCCCTCAGGTCGGCAGTGGGCAACTGGCTGAAGGTGACACGCCGAATGTCGGCAAATACTTCATCGAATTTCCAGGGCGTAGTGGTGTCATTTATCAGCTCTTTGGCGACGCACTGAATCCGCTTCCGCAGGGCGTCATGAAAGTCGAAGGCCCGATGGCCCGTATCCACCTAAAGCGCAACCAGCGCGTGATTCAGGTTAAGGCGGAACGAGGCACATTTGTCGCGCCTGACAACCGCCCCCGATCCGGGCAGTTTGAAGGTGATGTGCTGCTGACCCTGTTTGAGAGCCCGGAGGGGGAGCGGATCAGCTTCTTACCAGATTCACCGCATGCACAAATGCGCCTGCTCCTGCGCGACACGTCATTCAATCTCGACCTGGGAGAGATTCGTTCAGCCGGCAGGGTGCACGCCATCAGTCGCGAGTTTGAGTTTGAGGGCGAAGAACTCGATCTGATCTACAACGAACTGCAGCAGCGGATCGACCGTCTTGAAATCGCCCGGGGCAAGCAGCTTCGCATCCGCCGCGATATCCAACGCGCGTCGGATGAAGATGTCGATGAAAGTGTCGGCGGCACTGCCGGGCCGGATGACAAAGCTGACGATGATCGTCCCGATCAGTATTACAGCGTGGACTTCAAGAAGCAGGTGGTCGTCCTGAATGACGGCAATCGTATCAACGGCGAAACGCTGAACGTGCTGTTCGGCGTCAAGCTGAGTGCCAGCGATCAATCAGACGACACTTCGTCAGTTGATAGCTCCGCGAGTACAGCCGATGCAGAATCGGTGACGGATACCGGTTTGGCAGGCCCGTTACCTCAGAGTCTAGTAGCGTCGGACACCGACATTATTGTGAACTGGCGCGGTGCGATGCTGCTTGAGCCGCTCGACCAGAAGCCAGCCGAACTGGCTGATGTCAGTGATATCAAACTCAGCGTGACGGGGCAGCCGCTGCGTGTTTTGCCTGGCGGCGGCCAGACCATCACCGGCACCACGCTCAGCTATCTGGAAAGCCAGGAACTGGTCAAGGTGATTGGCACTGACGCGCACCCAATGGTGCTTGATTCCCCGGAGTTGGGCGTCTTACGTGCCATGGGATTGAACCTCTACCTGAATCGCGGGTCCGGCCAGTTGATTGGCGACGGCGTCTTGCGAACCCATGGTGAGACGATGCTCGTAAGTGGCGATCCAGATGATGGTCGCGTCGACCGCCTGCCGCCGGGGACTAGTGTGCGGTGGTCGGATCGCGTTGACCTGACGTTCTACGACAGAAGTGTTACGAAGGGTGAGCCGGATACCGCGTCATCGCGCACGGGCCTGGCAGCCCTGAAGAACATCGTGTTCCGTGGCGAGGTGCTGGTCGAGCATGTGCAATTCGATCTTGGCAGCAACGTATTGGCGATTGGATTGCAGCCACCCAAGGAAGGCAAGCAGGAATTACAGAGCGTCGTCGCGTCCGGCGCGGTCAAGTTCAAGTCACATTCGTCCAAACTGGAAGACCGAATCGCGGTTGACAGCGACCAGATGAACGTTGTGCTGCAGAAGACAGATAGCGGTAAGACTCGGCCATCCAGCATTGTGGCGATTGGCAGTGTCCACGCACACCGCGAGAATGAAGACCTTTATGCACGCAAGCTGACGGTCAATCTGCTTGATCCCGACGCACCTGTTGTGAAAGCCGCGCCGGATCCATCACTGCCGACGACCACCAAGGCGCTTGATGCGATTCTGAAAGAGACACCGGCTGCCACCGACAAGCAGCTGGTGTTCGATGAGAAGGATACGGGCACGACACCCACTGAACAGAAGACCGAATCCGGCTCACAGAGCCTGTCGGATGGGGGCGGCCTGCTTGCAGTACAGAATATCATCGCAGAAGACAACGTGCGTGTTGAGTTACGCCAGCAGAAGTTGACCGTTTACGCGGGCAAGTTGGTTGCCCAGAAGAATCAGATCGAATTGTTTGCTGCCCAGGGGCAGCGGGCGCGTATCGAGCGCGCGGATGGCACGTTGTATGGCAACCACATTGTCATGGTGCCGGACAACGAGTCGCTGTTTGTGGTGGGGCCAGGCGAACTGGCTTCCAAACCCGAGCCGGGGGTTGAGCAGGCGCCGATGAAAGTCGTCTGGCAGGATAATATGCGGTTCTACAACACGAGTGGCCAGGCGAGGTTTTACGGCGGTGTGGTGGCCAGCACCTACAAGCCGCGTGAGGTGACATCGCTGAAGGCCAAGGTGATCACGATTGCGTTCCACACCTTCGAAGCATTGCGCGAAGACCTGCGGCGAACCGGCGAACTGTCGCGCAATGAAGATGCGTCCGCCGCTGCTGATGAAGACGAAAACGCCTTGCGCCGAGGCCTGCAGGAAATTAAAACCATTACCGCGGACGGTGAGGTCGTCTTCGAAGCATCCACTTGGGCAGACTACATTAACGGTAAGTTGCTGACCCGCATGCATCTGACCGGCCCGACCATGGTCTTTGACAACCTGGTGACCGAACAATTCTCCGTGAAAGGTGCGGGCACCTTGCTGATCGAAGACCATCGCGAAGATAAGCCTGGCACCCGGTCCGCTTCCCGGGATGAGGTACAGATTACCGGCAAGGGTGCGACATTGTTCACATGGAAGAAACAGTTCCTGGTCAATCTGATTCACAATGACATGAAGATTGAGGAGCAGGTCCAGGTGCTGCACGTTCCCGAAGGCACCAACGACACCTTTCAGCTTGACTGTCGACGACTGCTGGCGGACCTCGCTTCCAGTGGCGGTTTGGGTGTGATGATGAACACCGATGCGCCACGTCCGGAACTCAAGGCGATTTACGCGGACAACGATGTTCGCGTCATCAGCCGAGGCCGGCAGATGTATACCGATCATCTTGAATACACGCATTTTGATAATACGATTGTCTTGCGCGCTGACGAAAATAAGCAAACGCGCGTCTACCAAGCCAACGGCCAGTCCGGCAGCGCCAGGCTGTTCCGTTGGAACCTGGAGACGGATCGGATGGAAATTATTGACCCGGGCCGAACCGTCGCACCCGCGAGTTCCCTTACCGGCTCCAGACGCTGATCGGATCGAGTTACACGCCGATCGGGGGGTTATCATGCCATTACAGGACGTCCCGCTGCCGATGAAGTTGTTGCCGCTGCCTGACGCCGTGGCCGCGTTGCTCCGCGCGGCAGATGAGCGCATTGAACGCTTTCAGCACGACCATCGTGATGATCCGATTGCCGCGTTTGTGCCGTCCGACTTTGTGGCCGTCTACGCGGCCGTTCAATATGTCAGCGACAGCGGCCTGGCAAGTGGCAGTGCTTTTTGTGAATGGGGCAGTGGCTTTGGCGTGGTCACGATCCTCGCTGCCATGTGTCATTTTGATGCGTGTGGTATTGAGATCGAACCGTTGCTGGTTGATGAAGCGCAGCAACTGGCAGAGGAGCACGACAGCAGCGCTCACTTTGTCGCCGGCAGTTTCGTACCGGTCGGTGGGGAACACTTCACCGACGATGTTGGTGAGTTCTCCTGGCTTTCGCTCGGCGGGCCGGACGGCCACGAGGAACTCGGCCTCGATCCGGAGGACTTTGACGTGATCTTTGCCTACCCGTGGCCCGGCGAAGAACACGTTGTCGAGCGCTTGTTCGAGAAGTACGCCGCAGCCGGTGCGTTGCTTCTTACTTACCGCGGTAAAGAGCAGATGCGCCTGCACCGAAAAGTGAATTGACTGTTTCGCGACGTCGGCGAACGCGGCGTCGACTCACCCACTCTCCGGCAACCGATAAAACCCATTCCCCGCCGACACCAGCCGCTTCTCCTTCACCAATTGCTCCCAGACTTCCTTGCCATACCCGTCTGGCGGTTGAATCGCGACAATATCCGACCTGCGTCCTGACGACATTGGCCCGTGGCCCAGCTTTGACACCTCGTCCAGATTCGTCAGCTTCACGCGCTTGCGAAAGGCTTTCATCGCTCGTTTCAGTAACGCGCGATCCTGTTCCGCCTGTTTCAGATCGGTCGTATCGGATGCTTCGTTCGTGGTGGGTTCAGGAATTGTGGGTACCGGGTCCGTTTTGACCGCTGTCTTCCCGCCTGCCAGCCCCAACGCCAGATCCCCCAGCAGATGCGCCAGTGCATCCACGTCTTTTTTCCGGAGGATCGTGTCGGCTCGTTTCGCCTCCACCCCACGCTCCGCTAAAATCGCCTGCACCCGTTTCCAGAGCGGCTTCGCGGCTGAGGAATGCTCCCCCGTGCGGTACAGTTTGACAATCAATTCCCCGAGTTCGTCAGCCATTTCATCCTTCTCCAGTCTCAAGCGGGTATTGTCCCGCCCGGCGGACAGGCTGGCAAGCCTTTGCTATACTGCCCGGCTCGAAAAACCATTGAAAATCCGAAGATAGAGAGGTTATTCAAGATGCCAGAGTTGATTCGTAAGACCGAGCAGGGCCTGCAAGTTCCCGACGAGCCGATCATTCCGTTTATCGAAGGGGATGGCACCGGCCCGGATATCTGGGCGGCTTCACAGGCTGTGTTCGATGCTGCGGTTGAAAAGGCATATGGCGGTCAGCGCAAGATTGTGTGGAAGGAAGTGCTCGCTGGCGAGAAGGCGTTCAACAAGGTCAACAGCTGGCTGCCGGACGAGACCCTTGAAGCATTCAAGTCCCATCTGGTCGGCATCAAAGGCCCGCTTACCACGCCGGTCGGCGGCGGCATTCGCTCGCTGAACGTGGCGCTACGCCAGATTCTTGACCTGTACACCTGTCTGCGCCCGGTGCGCTGGTTTGAAGGTGTGCCTTCGCCGGTCCGGCGTCCCGACTTGACCGACATGGTCATCTTCCGTGAGAACAGCGAAGACATCTACGCCGGCATCGAATTCGAAAACGGCACCGAAGATTGCGACAAGTTCAAGAAACTCTTTGCCGAGGCCTATGCCGACCGGTTCAAGAAGGTTCGCTTTCCGGAAACGGCTGCGTTCGGCATCAAGCCTGTTTCCGTTGAAGGCACGGAGCGACTGGTCAAAGCGGCCATTCAGTACGCCATTGACAACGACCGCGACAGCGTCACGCTGGTGCACAAAGGCAACATCATGAAGTTCACCGAAGGTGGCTTCCGCGACTGGGGCTATGAAACTGCCAAGAAACACTTCGGCGCCACCGAAATCGATGGTGGCCCATGGTGCAGGTTCACCGCCAATGGCAAAGAGATTACAGTCAAGGACGTCATCGCCGACGCCATGCTCCAACAGATCCTGACGCGCCCGGCGGAGTACGAAGTCATCGCCACACTCAACCTCAACGGCGATTACATCTCTGACGCCCTGGCAGCCTGTGTCGGCGGCATCGGCATCGCGCCTGGCGGCAACATCAACTACGACACCGGCCACGCCATCTTCGAAGCCACGCACGGCACCGCACCGAAGTACGCCGGCCAGGACAAGGTCAACCCCGGTTCGGTAATTCTGTCGGGTGAAATGATGCTCCGCTACCTTGGCTGGACCGAAGCGGCGGACCTGATCATCAAGGGTGTCAACGGCGCGATCAGTGCCAAGACTGTAACTTATGATTTCGAGCGCCTGATGGACGGCGCGACGCTGCTCAAGTGTTCCGAGTTTGGACAGGCGATTGTGAAGCATATGGGGTAGGCTAAGGCCGACCAGTAAGCCATCCGGGTGCCATCATCCTGAAGTCAATTCAGCAATGTTGTACTATGCACTTACACCTGACTTATCTTGTCATTTGATACCGCACTGTTTTTCATTGATCCAATAATGGCCTCATATATTCTTTCGGGAGGAATATTGTGCGAAATGCGCCTTTTCGGTTCTTATCAGTTTTCGCGTTGCTGATGGTCTTTTCGGCAGCAGTAGCAGAAGAAGCTGCGCGGCCGAAGCCGTTCAAAATTGTGCCGGCCTTTGTGGAAGGTGAAACATTTACTGTTGAAACCGCAAAGTACCGTGGTCGGTTGCAGGGCGGCAGTCATGTCGGCGGCATTGTTATGAGATGGGACAGTGAGGTCCACGTTGCGAAGGTGACAGATGAACATATTGAATTGCATTGGTCTCGCGGCCCGACAAAGGTCGACAACAGAATCTCATTGCCGCCTTCGATAAGAAACATGCTGACATTTTGGGTTGGTACGAAGCTTGTTCTGAACCTGACACCGGATGGGTTGATCAAGGAACTGGTGAACCATGAAGAGATTGGTAAAAAGCTGGCGACATCAATTGATGCAAAGCGTCAGCGCATGATTAACTCTGGTGAAGATCCTGTAGCTGTAGAGAAGTCCATAGCAGCAATGAAGCGAATGCTGCAGAGTCCGGAGGTGATAACAGATGCCGCCATAAGTGAAATTGGCGGTTTTTTTACAGCGAACGGTTGTGTTCTTGCTTTTGGGGCCGTGTCTGAATCGGAGTCAGGAATAAACAATCCACTTGGTGGAGATGTGATCCCGATGAAACAGATATGGTCTGTGGGGCGTTCATCCGAACATTTGTTGATCATCGAATGTGAAAGTGTCATCGATCCTGGCGCTATTGCTAATAGCCTTGGTAAGGCTGTTGGCGAATTTTCGGATACAGAAGACGCAAACGCTAAACTGACAGAATTACGGAAACACTTCAATGTGCTTATTAATACAGAAGTGCGTTTCGATTCCGTGCGTAGAGTGACGACTTATGCATCCACAACTAAATTAGTAACTTTACGCGGTGAGAATACTGTGCAAACTTTGGAGTGGACCCGCAAGGATTAGCCAATCAATCTGATTAGCTATTGTTATACTAAGCCCATGCTCCGCCTCGGTTGCCTTCTCATCTTCATTATCTTCGGTGGCGCCATTGCTCTATCCACCATGTATCTGCCATGGTGGGGAACGTTGCTGGTCATATGTGGCGTGGGTCTTCTAGTCGTTTTGGTCGTGCCCAAACTCATCAGCCGTGGCGTCGTCAATTTCGCCAAGGGCATGATCGAAGAGAAGTCGAAGGTGCTTCGCAATGCAACGGTCATCATCCACGAGATGGTCTGGGCCGATCCGCCTCCGGCGCTGGATTGCGACAGCGAGTGGGATGCGGATGAAGACGAAGAAGGCATGGATGACGAATACGACGACACGGAAGCGCAGTATCAGTCCATGCGGCATTTACGCATGATCGTCACCATTCAGCCGGCGGCGCAGATCGGCAAAATGTCGCACTATGATCTGGACGATCTGGCAATCGTGCCGTTTGGCAAGCGGACCGACATGGAATCACTGGATGAGGAACCGGAATTTGACAGCGATGCGGATGACCTGCCGTCTGACGAGGCGATCCTGCGTTTGACGGAACTGGCGCTGCCCGACGGCGGCTGGACCGATGATTTTGACAAGGTAACGGGTGAGCAGAAAGTGCGGCTGCTCTTCGCCATCCCCGACAGCTTGAACGGTCGGGTGAAGTTCCAGTATTATCTGGAAGGTGTCGGCGACTTTGTGTTGCCGGCGGATTAGATCTGAACACGACCCGCCCGTCTATGTCCTACGAATCCAAACTCCCGTATCACACAGAACGCATGCATGCCGTCGCGGTTTATTGCTCGGATGGCCGTGTGTGCGAACAGTATGACGACTTTCTTCAGAATGGCTTGAAGCTGTCGCGTTATGACCGTATGGCGCTGCCTGGCGGTCCAGCCAGCCTGGCCGGGTACGCGCAGGCGCGGCTTGAAGCGGCGGGGGTGCTGGACGAGTTGAAATTTCTCGTAGATGCCCACGGCTTAAAGCGTATTGTTCTGATTCAACATGAAGATTGCGCGTTCTACTCCTGCTGCCTCGATGCAGCGCGGGTTTCCACGGAACAGTTACAGAAGGCAGATCTGGTCCGGGCGGTTTACGCGATAAGGCGTGTTGTGGATATCGAAGTCATTGACGCGTTCTATGCCCGCCGCACCAAAGGGGGCGTGATTTTTGAGCCGGTTGAAATTGACTAATCCGGCGGCACCTTCAAGAACCCACTTATCACTCGCATTGTGAGTCCATCCATGTCACAAACGATTCCCGCGCAATTTAAAAACGTCACCGCCGTGACCAAAGCCAACGTGTACTTCGAAGGCAAGGTTGTCAGTCACTCGCTGTTGTTCGCTGACGGCTCAAAGAAAACACTGGGTTTGATCTTTCCCGGCAGCTTTGAGTTCAACACGGAAACGCCGGAGCGCATGGAAATGCTCGACGGCGCCTGCCGCGTGAAGCGCAAGGGTGAAGCGGACTGGACAAGCTATCCGGTTGGCAGCGTATTTGAGGTGCCTGGTAATAGTTCGTTCGAAATAGCAGTCGATGAAGGTATTGCCCAGTACATCTGTTCGTTTCTGTGATGGCGTATTCAGATCACTCGACCGGCCATTGAAAACAGATCAGATAACCATCCGGGTCTTTGATGGTCAATTGGCGCATGCCATAGAAAGTATTTTCCGGCTCATGCACGATGTCGCATTTGTCGCGCAGCAGTTCGAACGTGCTGTCCACATCCGGGCAGCCGAAATAGAGCGTGGTGTCCCGGTGTGCGGCCACACGTTGCGTCACTGGTGAAGCGGGGCGGTCATGATCTTCGTAGGCTGTGTTGAGCATCAGGTCGATATCACCCAGCTTCAGCCACGCCCAGTAGAAGTTGTCATCTTCGCTCGATTTGCTGTGGATTGTAAAGCCCAGCACATCGCAATAGAACGCGATGGATGTCGGCATATCAAAGACCTGTAACAGCGGCGTCATGCCGTTGACGGTAACAGCCATTGACGGTCCTTTCGCTTATGGATGACGGTGCTGGAATTTTCAGGTGAAGATCAGCTTCAATCCAAAGAAGAACACGATCGCCAGGCCGGCCCCGGCGGGAAGCGTCACTACCCACGAAATCACGATGTCTCGAATGGTATTCAGGTTCAACGCGCCGATCCCGCGTGCCAGGCCGACGCCCAGCACGGCGCCGACAAGCGTATGTGTTGTTGAAATCGGCAGGCCGAACTTGGAGGCGATAACGATGGTCGTCGCGGCGCCGAACTCGGCGGCAAAGCCGCGCGTGGGCGTCAGTTCGGTGATACGTTTGCCGACTGTTTCAATCACGCGCCATCCCCACGTTGCCAGCCCGATGACAATACCGACACCGCCCAGGACAAGAATCCATGGGCTGACCGTCGCTTTGGCGGCAATGACACCTTCTCTTGCAGTATTGATTACGGCTGCGACGGGGCCGATTGCGTTGGCCACGTCGTTTGCGCCATGTGCGAATGCCACGAAGCAGGCGCTGAGTATTTGCAGGTATATAAAAATCCGTTCCACCGTGGCGTACTGACCTTCCGAGCCGGCGGTCTCACTCCTCTTTTGAGGCGCCTGTGCGGCCAGGGTTTCGACTTCAGCAAGAAGTTCGTCCACACGGGCTCGCACATCACCGTCACTCGCATCCTTTACACGCAGAAGGTGTTTACGCGCTTTACGCAGGCCACGATTAACCGAGTGCTCGTGAAACTGTCCAACCGGTGTTGATTCAGTCTCCTCATCTTCTTTCATTCGCGAGACAAGCAAGTAACCAGCGGTAGCGGCAATCAGGCCCACCGCACCTGCAACCAGCGACGCATTTTGTAGCGAAAGGTCGAGCTTGAGGTGCTTAAGTCCTTTAAACAACATCACGAATGACAGAATGACGAACACGCAGAACACCAGAATCGGGGTGGCCCGCTTGGCAGCCTTGACTGGGTTGGTCGAATAGAAGATCGTTCTTAACAGAAGGCGAAAGATGATATAGGAGATTGACCCGGCCAGAAGAGGTGAGACCACCCAACTGGCGACGATGCTGGAGACTTTGTTCCAGTGAATCGCTTCCAGGCCCCCGTACACCGCGCCGAATCCGACGATCGCGCCAACAATGGAGTGTGTTGTTGAAACGGGCCAGCCGAAGTAGGAAGCCAATTGCAGCCACGCGCCGGCGGCGAGCAGGGCCGCAAGCATACCGAGCATAAATTCGATTTCATGGTTTATGAAGATGTCCGTGTCGATGATGCCTTTGCGCACGGTGTCGGTGACATGCATGCCGACCAGATAAGCGCCGGCAAATTCAAGCACAGCGGCGGCAAGCACGGCACGCCTCAGTGTGAGCGCACCAGACCCCACGCTGGTTCCCATCGCGTTGGCAACATCGTTCGCGCCGATGTTCCATGCCATGTAGAAGCCGAACCCCAAAGCAAGCCATATGAGGATCGTATTGACGTCCATGTAGCTGTTACAGTCGCGACCTCTTCAACGCAGCGACTATTTTCTCTCCAAAATCGTTCGAATCTGGTTAGCCAGCTTTTCACCCGTATTTGATATCGCTGAAAGCTGAGCAATGATCCGCTGCCAAAGATCGAATTGGCCGTACGTTAAATCCGCTTCATGCACGTACAGGCTCTTGAGCAGCGAGCGTTGAATCAGGTCTGCTTCATGTTCAAGCAGGGCCACCTGATCGACCATCTGCTTGACTTTTTCCGCTTCTGGGCCGCCGAAGGAGTACTCCAGCAGTTCGTCCAGTTCTTCAATAATGTCATTTACCAGCTCAAAGCTTGAGAAGTTCTTATCGCGCAGTTTCTCAAAATCGTCCGACATCCAGGCCGGTAGTTGTAACGCCTTGAAAGTCAGCAGCACGGCCAGATCCTCCGCCCCGTCAGCCAGCCGATCCTGCAGGGACAGAATATTCAGCAATGCCCCCCGGTCGATCGGCAGAAACAGGCTTTTGGGCAGGTGGTTACGGATGTCGTTCTTGACCAGATCGGCCTTATGTTCGAGCTTGCTGACTTGTGGCGCCAGCTGTTCGACAGCGTCGCTGTCACCCTTGACAAAGGCGTCCAGACAGTCGCCGGCTGTTTTCATGCAATCACCCACTTTCTCCATATGTGCCTGTAGGGCACTAAAGGGTGAGCGACCGAATAATTTGGCAATTGTCCGCATTTATGACTCCCAAGGCGCATAGCATAACAGGATTTTCACATTTCGTTTCGGGGTGGAAACCCTCATCATTCCTCTGGATTGGAGCGGTTTTCACGATGTTCGAAACGGCCTATCATGAGCGGATGATGGATGATCCACGAACACAACCCAAACCAACTCATCTGGACCTTAAAAAGGACAAGGGGCTGACCGTCCAGTGGAGCGACGGAAAGACCAGCTTCTATCCGATCGAGTACCTGCGCAAGTGGTCGCCATCAGCGGACGCGCGCCAACTTCGTGAGGAAATGGCCAAGAATCCGCTTACTGTCCTGCCAGCCGGCAGCGTCGGTGATGGTAAACCGCTGACCGCCACGGGCGCGGAAATGGTTGGTAATTACGCGCTGAAGATCGTCTTTTCAGATGGTCATGACACCGGTATTTACAGTTGGGACTACCTGCGACACATTGATCCCGATGGTGAAAAGGCGAACGCGATTCCGGGAAAGAAATAACGTCCAGTCGTCCGATTCGGAATGCATCTTTGATAGCCGGGCGGTGACACCGCCCCGGTAGATGTATTGTGCCAAAATCGCAGGAAAATCGTGTGATAGATTGATCGCGATGAGCGTTATTGTCACTTGCTGAAGTGATATGTCTTGTGACTTGTACGGCTTTTTGTCAAAGGTTCAGTGCGCGGGATTACGTCGTAAGGCGTCCACCTGGGCGGTGTCACCGCCCGGCTAACGATCATTTTGATGGACACACCGTTACTAATACAGTCTGCGCAACTGCGACTGAGGGTAGTAGTATGCAACGATCTGATACGAATCAATGCCGGCAGACGCCATGCCCTGAGCGCCCCATTGGCACATTCCCACGCCATGGCCGTAGCCGCGGCCGTTCTGGAATCTGACCACATTGCCGGAGACAGATGGCGTTACAAAACTGCTTGGCAATATCTGCTTGGAGCCGAGTTTTCCGACGCCGCGCGCATCAAAGTTGCAGGCAAAACGGAATTCCTCCGGCCCCAACGCGTATTTGGAGCCGGTGCGATCCGTGATCGTAAAAGCAGCAGGCCTGCCGGCCGCATTTGTTGAAGTAATGTCAATGCGCGCCACGGCCTGCAACTGACCCACCGGGTGTTTACGCTCCCAACCCCATGCGCGAATGCGGCGTGACAATGTGTCGCCTCGCCTGGTGATGGGTCCCCACTGAAATTTGGAGCTGGCCCGGCACCATGCGGCACGTTGTCTGCCTCTAAGCGGTGTCATGTTTTCGCCGTTCGGAAAGGCAACGGTTGCGTCTTGGCCGACCGCGCCACAGCAGCTGGAGTAGTAACCGGGCACGACCTGGTTTTGATATGTCAGAACAATCCCGCGCGTTAAAGCCACGGCCTGGACCGCCTTCGGCCCCGCGGCCGCACCCGCATAGGCCTGGCTGGCGGTTGTCGATTCCAGATCGTAATGACGCGACTGCCATCTCACGTGCTGGCAGATGGCATATGAACGGGCGGCAATACACTGAGCCCGGAACGTGGCCGGATGCCAGGTGCGATACAGTTCCTTTTGCAGCACACCGGGAAGATACTGTTCCAGAAGGACGTGATTCACCGCGTCGAAACTGCTTTGGTGATTCTTACTCAAATGCAGCGCCACCTGTTGCGGATAGGGGACGCCATCGACCTGCACCGGCTGCCCGTCCGGGCTGTGAATCATTAGTGCCGAAAGCGCCCAACTGACAGTCTTGCCGTCAGACGATGTGATGGCAAAGCCGTCGCCATGCCGGGTGATACGCAGCGGGGCGGCGAAGTTGTAAGGTCGCGCGGAGCCATTGGGCTGCTGCATGGGGCCGACGGTTAACTGTCGGCCACCACTCAGGGCAAGTTGGCTCACGCCCACACGAATGCGCACACGCATGACCGGTTCCTGATCCAGCCGAATCGCCGGGACCGCGGTCGGAGGTAACACCGGCAGCTTGACGCTGGACGGCGGCGCCTCGTGCTCAACCACCTTGGGTTGGCATCCAATCAGTACGACGAGAACCAGCCCGACCAGTATTCCAGTTATGGCAATCAGAATCAGCCATCGCCGATGCTGCTTGCGGCGAAACGACGCGAGGGCCGCCGATTCATGTGATGGCAAAGATGGACGCAGGACCATCCGTGATCCCCAAGGGTGCTTCCGGCAATTAAAGGGTCAATACCCGAAACGAACAGCCATGCGGCCGATCATTTGAGCGGACAAGTATAACAACCTCAATATGACATCGTCGCAATTCGATGCGATTGATTGAAAAAAACCACGCCCGCGTTAATTCTCGCGGGCGTGGTTGGGATTAGAGCAAAAGTTGTAAGGTTGCGTCCGGCGTTCAGACCAGATAATCCTCTTCCAGACTCTGACGAATCTTTCGCAGCGCCTTGTTCTGGATCTGGCGTACGCGTTCCTTGGTCACGCCGATGATCTTGCCAACCTGTTCGAGCGTCATTGGTCCTTCCTGCGACTCCTCACTGCTTTCAGTGGCAATCGCGAAACGGTGTTCAATGACTTCCTGCTCGATATTGGTCAGGTCCGCGCGATTTTCGCGGAGGATCGTCCGAATTTCATCGGCGCAGTCTTCCTCATGATCGCGTCGCTTGCGGTCCATGTAGTCTGACCGCTCCAGCGCCGGGTCAAAGTCCGTGGGGAAGAACTGGCGATACCGGCTGAGCTTCATGCCCGTGCGGCTGAACGCCTTGAGGATCGCGCGGCAGGCGTAGGTCGAGAATTTGAATCCTCGGTCCACGTCGAACTTGTCGACCGCTCGCAGCAGGGCCATATTGCCTTCGCTGATCAGATCGCCGAAGTCCATCTCGTTCATGCGCGTTCGTTTGGCCATGGCCAGTACGAGCGCGAGATTGGTCTGTGCGATCTGAGCCCGATATTCCTCGCCCTGGTGATACCATTCGAGCATCTCACGGGCGATGGTCTTCTTATTGCGACGAGCCTTTCTCAGCTTGTCACGAAGCTTGCAGACCTTGTAGCGGCAGTAGTTAAACTGCAGGAACAGGGCCTGCTCCTGCTCCGCGGTCAGCAGTACGCTGCCGACCTGCTTTGCCGGTCCGGTTGAGAGCTTATCCATGACCGGGTGATACCAACTGGTATCCGGCGTCTCGATTTCCGGCGCTTCGTCAAAAATCTTCTTTTTGGCGTTTCGCCTCGAAAACAGCTTATTCGTGACGTAGTCATAGCGCTCGTCCTGAACCAGACGGCTGAGGACCAGTTGCTTGACCGGTTTGGGCTCCATCGTTTCGGCAACGATATCGACCTGATCGTTCGTCACTGGTTGAACCGGCCTTTTTGTGGCTCTACGAACCCTTGAGGCCGATCTGGGGCGGGACATTGCTTGGCTCATTTCTTTGCCCACCTTTCTTCCCGTTGGGAGCGGGTGATTACAGGTTGCCTGCATCTGGGGCAGAAGCAGGCAGTTCTTATGGAGGGCCAGCTCCACTTTAATCTACAGCGCCACCACCCGGAATGTTTCACTAAATTAGAATAATTCCAAAAAAAAGCTGAGGTTTGTTCCGGAAAAACTGGAAATCACCAGGTTGGGCGCATAGGCAGACCGAGTTGTGCATAAGACTTCAAAGTCCTGATTTAAAATGGGTTACAAAACTGAGTGCCTTCGCCTTTTTATTACATCGGCCTTGACCACCCCTTTTGCTTGAATTACCATCTCCCGTTCCGTTGGGCAGATTCCGGATGTCTGCCTGCAACAACGTCTTTCCGTAAAATCAATAAGAAAGGTCAGTTATGGCTTATCAGCTACCTGAACTCGGATATGCGTTTGACGCTCTGGAGCCGAATATCGATGCCCGCACCATGGAAATTCACCATGGGAAGCATCACAACGGCTATGTCACCAAGCTGAATGCGGCGGTGGAGGGCCTCAGCGTGCCCGACTGCGTGTTCGAGCTGGTCAGCGATTTGAGCGTTGTGCCGGCTGACAAGCTCGGTGCGGTGCGCAATAACGGTGGTGGCCACGCCAACCACACCCTGTTCTGGAAGGCCATGACCCCGGGCGGCGCGAGCGCTCCGAGTGGCGATCTGGCTGCGGCCATCGACAGCGATCTTGGCGGCTTCGACCAGTTTAAGGATGCCTTCAGCACCGCTGCTGCCACGCGTTTCGGTTCCGGCTGGGCCTGGCTGTGTGTGAAGGATGGCAAACTTCACGTCTGCTCTACTGCCAATCAGGACAACCCACTGATGGCCTCAACGATCGGCGACGCAGCCGGCTGTGGCGGCCGTCCGATCCTCGGCCTGGATGTCTGGGAGCACGCCTACTACCTGAAGTATCAGAACCTGCGTCCTGACTACATCGCGGCGTTCTTCAACGTCATCAACTGGGATGTCGTCGGTGAGAACTACGCCAACGCCAAGTAATCCATTGGCATGACAGTTTGAATTTCCCAGCGCCGTCGGCAACCGTCGACGGCGCTGTTATTTGAAAGTTCAACCACAAAGCCCAGGCTCTCCGAGCTTGGGACTCACCCTTCACGACTACACTATCTAATCTGATGTCATCACCAGACAGGCATGTCAGCATCACGGGGTTCGGATTGGTAACACCATTGGGCCTGTCCGCCTGGGAGACATTTCGCGCATTGCTCGACGGCAAGGTCATACCCGATCGCATTCAGTCGTTACCCGAACACATCGGCACTATCGAAACGGTGCAACTGGCCGGCTCGGTTCGGCTAGCCGAGCATGGCGCGGCAGACCCATCCATCGAACTGGCAGAACGCGCCGCGCGTGAAGCCTTGGGCATGGCAGGCGTCCAACCCGGAAACGTGACCGGCATCCTCGGCGCGAGCAAAGGCGCCATGCATGCACTGGTCGACGCGATTCGTAAACCCGGCGATCCGGATCGTTTCGGTATGGCACCCAGGATTACCGACGCGCAGCGCGCCGTCACGCTCGGCCCGCACGGCTACCTGGCGGAACATCTCTCACGACGACTGGGGCTTGGCCCCGTCCGAAGTATTGTTGCCGCATGCGCCTCGAGTCTGATCGCACTTCACCATGCAGCCATGTCAATCCAGCCTGGTCAGCCCGTGCTTGTCATGACCAGCGAATCAGCACTGCTGCCGATGTTCATCAGCAGCTACGATCGGCTTGGCGTGCTTCCGCCGTTGAATGTCGAACAGTATCGCGGCCGACCGCTTGATCAGAACCGCAGCGGCTTCATGCTTTCGGAAATCGGCGCGGCCGTGGTGCTTGAAGCGACTGAACAGGCGCCAGCAGCCGGTTCGATTGAATTGCTCGAGACGGCAATCGCAAACGATTCGGAGGATCTGATTCGCAACACGGCCGATCTGCCCGCATTGACACGCATTGCCACGCAGCTTCTACAGGACCGTCATGTGGATGTCATTCACCCGCATGCCACAGGAACTCAGGAACACGACACTGCGGAACTGAATGTCTACGAGCGGTTAGGATGCGATGCGGATTTGTATGCGGTCAAGGGGGCGATTGGTCACGGGCTCGGCGCTTCGGGACTTACTTCCTTGGTCATTGCCTGCCTGTGCGCCAGAGCAGGGCGGCGACCTCCCATGCCATGGATTGATACCCCGATCGAAACATCACTGCCAATTAATTCAGCTGTCCAGGTTCGCCCCATGGCAACGCATGCAGTATTCGCGGCTGGCTTTGGCGGGCACACTGCCGGGGTGGTGATTCAGCGACACTGAGAAAACGTCGGATTTATACCGTGGCGGCTGCCTGAACGATTTCGATCGGATCGGGGTTTTCCACTTTGGCTGGTCCGGTGGAATGCTGTGGCAACCGGATTTCAAAAACAGTACCACGGTCAATCTCTGAATGCATGCTGATTCGACCGTGATGCGCTGCGACGACCTGACGGCAGATGGCAAGTCCCAATCCGGTGCTTCGATGCGGTGATCGTTTGTCGCGTTGTCTGGACAGCGCGAACGGCACGCCGATCCTGTTGCGCAATTCGACCGGAATGCCCATGCCCGTGTCTTCCACGCGGATGCAGATCATTGATTGATCACCGTCGTCTTCGCGTTGTGCCAGGATGCGGATATGACCGTGCTCGGTGTACCGGCTGGCATTGCTAAGCAGGTTGATGATCACGCGTCGAAGACCATTCGTGTCGCCTTGCATCTCCAGATCTTCCGGGGTGACCGTGGCGCTCAGTTCAACATCCTTTTCCAGCAGCAGCGGGCGGATCAACTCAACAGCATCTTTACAGACTTCCGCCAGCAGGACCGCGCCCCAGTCCCATTGCGCGCGGTTGGAATAGACACGGCTCGTTTCGAGCATGTCATCGACCATGTCCGCCATATGCAGCGTTTCCTTGCTGATTACCTGTAGGAAATGGTTCCGTTCATCTGTATCCAGCGAGTCGTCCGTCAGCAGCATTTCGGACATTGCGCGCATGGAGGTCAATGGCGATTTCAGTTCGTGGCCGACGATACCGAGCGTTCGATCGACGGTTTGAGCGTGCTGCTTCAACGCGGCACGCTCCGTTTCCAGACGGACGCTGTGCTTGCGATCTGTCGCGTCAATGATGAAACCTTCGATTGCGATAATCTGCCCGGTACTGTCCTTTATCGCGCGCCCGCTTTCCCATACGTGGCGAATGCGACAGTCGCTGTTCACAATGCGATACTCAATCACGAACGTCTGATCGGCGGTGGCCGCAGCCTCAAATGCTTCCCGGACACGTTGCCGATCATGAGGATGAATGATTTGTTCGTAGGTCACCTTGCCGGAGATAAAATCTTCAGGAGTGTAGCCGGTGAATGTTTGCGCGCCCTGGCTGACGAATTGCATGGTCCAGTCCTTGTCGTTCAGACATCGGTAGGCCATGCCGGGAAGGTGTTCAACCAATCTCTCGAAACGCTTGTTGCTTTCGTCCAATGCCTGTTTACTTCGGTAGATAGTCAGGAACTTCAGATACATCATCCAGCCAAGCAGCATGCTGGTGACCAGAATGAAAAGCAGCCCTTTGACCGTTTGTATTCGATGGATGAACTCAGGTTCAGCGCCGATGTATGCGACAATGCTGTCTGAACTGATGATCCATATGCTGGCAACTACTGCGTAGATTCCGGTGGGAACCAGACAGGCGCTAATCGCTTGCTTGTGGCAGTTTGCCTTCGACATGCTGTTACCCGACGTCGAACGAACAATTCCACCGTGCTGACAAGGTCAACCTGTTGAGCCACTTTTCATCGAAAAATGCGTGGATGAAAGGTACTTAACAGTCTATTACGTGTGGTCGTATAGATACAACTAAATATGATGTTTTGTGGAGAATTAGCGTCAAATACACCTGCTGAGCAGGGTATTTCGAGCCATGCGTACGGGAGTCTGCCAAGAGGATTGTCACTTAGTTTTCGCCCGGATCGAGCACAGCCATGAAGGCTTCTTGAGGAATGTCGACGCTGCCGACTTTCTTCATGCGCTTTTTGCCTTCCTTCTGCTTTTCCAGCAACTTTCGCTTACGCGTCACATCGCCGCCATAGCACTTGGCGGTGACGTTCTTGCGCATGGCCTTGATGGATTCGCGAGCAATAATCTTGCCGCCGATAGCAGCTTGTAATGGAATTTCAAACATGTGGCGGTCGATTTCTTTTTTCAGACGCACCAGCAGTGCTCGGCCACGGTACTCGGCTTTGTCGCGATGCACGATTGTCGACAGCGCGTCTACGCGCGTGCTGTTGATCAGGATGTCCATCTTCACTAGCTTGTCCGCGCGAAAACCCTTAAGCGTGTAGTCCATTGTCCCATAGCCGCGCGTCATTGACTTGAGTTTGTCGTAGAAGTCGTAGATGGTTTCAGCCAATGGCAATTCGTATACCAGAATTTGCCGTGTCTCGGAAAGATATTGCTGGCTCTTGTACTTGCCGCGACGGTTTTCGCACAGGTGCATCAGGTCACCAACGGATTCCGTGGGGGTGATGATTTCCGCTTCGATAATCGGCTCGCGGATTTCATGCACGGTCGACATGTCCGGCAGGTCCGCCGGATTTGTAATCTGAATCACTTTACCGCCGGTCATTTTGACCTCATATGTCACAGTCGGCGCGGTCTGCACAATCTGAACGTTGCCTTCCCGTTCCAGTCGCTCCTGAATGATTTCCATGTGGAGCATGCCAAGGAACCCGCAACGAAAACCGAAACCCAGCGCGTCGCTGTTCTGTGGCGCATAGGTGAAACTGACATCGTTCAGGTGCAGCCGATCGATGGCGTCGCGCAATGTTTCGAACTGCGTTTCACCGGCCGGGTAGAAGTCGCAGAACACCATGCGCTGCGGCTCCTGGTAGCCGGGTAGTGGTTCTTCGGCTGGGGCAAGGTCCAGCGTAATTGTGTCGCCGATGCGAACGTCTTCCAGGGTCTTGATGGCCGCAACCGCGTAACCCGTTTCGCCCACACCGAACGGCTGCTTGATACTGGTCATCTTCGGTGTGAACTTACCCAGATCGGAAATGGAATACGTGCGCCCGGTGCTCATCATTTTGATGCGGTCGCCAATGCTCAGTTTGCCGTCCATCATTCGGAAGTACACGATGACACCGCGGTAGTCATCGTATTCACTGTCGAAGATCAGCGCCCGGGTGTTGGCTTCCGTGTCACCAGTGGGGGCGGGCACGCGTTTGCAGATCGCTTCGAGCAGTTCCGCAATGCCTTGGCCGGTTTTGGCCGAGCAATAGATGCAGTCTTCTGCCGGCAGCCCGAGCACCTGCTCGATTTCCATAGCGACCTCTTCCGGCCGAGCAGAAGGCAGGTCGATCTTGTTCACCACCGGAATCAGGTCCAAACCGGCTTCAACCGCCAGGTACGCGTTCGCCACGGTCTGTGCTTCCACACCTTGTGTCGCGTCAACCACGAGGACGGCGCCTTCACAGGCAGTCAGCGCCCGGCTGACTTCATAGTGAAAGTCCACGTGGCCCGGCGTGTCGATGAAGTTGAGCATGTACTGCTGCCCGTCCACCTCATGTTGAACGGTGACGGCCGAGGCCTTGATGGTAATGCCTCGTTCGCGCTCCAGATCCATCCCGTCGAGCACTTGTTCGCGCATTTCCCGGTCACTGACAGCCTTGGTAGCCTGCAACATCCGGTCGGCGAGCGTACTCTTGCCGTGGTCAATGTGGGCGATAATGCAGAAGTTACGAATGTTCACAGTCGAGGGTCGTCCTTGTCCTGCCGCACCGGTCCCTGATGCGAGCCGCGAATTGTACCATAGCCATGCCTTTGCGGCAGCGGGGGCGCTTCGGTGGCTGCTGGCCGGACTGTATTGCTCGTCGAAGCAGAATTATTTGAAGCAAAGTCAATATAAGCACACAAAAAACTGACCTCCCCAACCCGGCTATGATGATTTAGATGAAGTATCGCATGATTGGCATTGATCTGGACGGCACGCTGCTCAAAACCGGCGGGCAGCCCTGCGAGGCGGGGTTGGAAGCCATTGCAAGGGCACAGGAGCGGGGTGTACTGGTTGTGCCCTGTACCGGCCGGGCCTGGCGCGAGTCGCTATCCGTTCTGGAAGTGTTCCCGAACCCAGACCTTGGCGTCTTCGCCACCGGCGCGGCGATCTGTGAACTGAAAACCGGCCGATCGCTCGACGTGGCGGTCATTGAACCCCACTTGGCGGCCGAACTGGTCTGGCGGCTGCAAGACCTGCCGGAGAGCGTGCTTGTTCTTCGAGATCGGAACGTGGTCGGGCACGACTATCTGATCACCGGTCGCGGCATACTGACCGACAACACCCAATGGTGGTTCGCGAAGACCGGCATGACCGTCCACTTTCAAGCGCCAGTGACTGCAGACGATTTACACCACACGCTGCGCGTCGGCGTGGTCGGGCAGCGCGATCGTGTCTATGAAATGGAAACACTTTTGCGCCCCCAGATGGGGGATCGCGTGGTTGTCCAACATTTCGATGCGATCGCATCACCGGTCGTGGAACAATCCGTGTCGATTCTTGAACTCTTCGCTGGCGGTGTGGACAAGTGGCATGGTTTGAAACTGATCGCCGAGCGGCGGGACATTGACCCGTCGGAGATCGCCTTTATTGGTGATGAAATTAACGACGTGCCTGCGTTGGAGGGCGCGGCCTGCGGCATTGCCATGGGCAATGCGGTGTCTGCTTCAGTGAAAGCGTGCGACCGTCAGACGCAGAGCAACAATGAAGAGGGCGTTGCCCGTGCGATTGAGAAGCTGCTTGCCGGGCATTGGTGATTTACCTCTCGGAAATGCGCGAGCGACGCACGGCCCGCCAAAGTTTAGCCGCCGCATGTAAATGCGGCGTTGGGGTGCAAAGCAGCTATATCTCATTTTCAGATAACGGGCAGAAGACGCACGCAACAATCCGCATCTTCGCTTCGCTCAGAAGCGGCTTAATAGTATCACTGCACCCGATGTTTCGTCGGCGCTCGAAAATGCCGCAAATCAATCGATTTGAAATACGCAATCGTCTTTTCCAGCCCCGCGCGCAGATCAACCGTCGGCTCCCAACCCAGTTTTTCCTGAGCAATCGTAATATCCGGCTTACGTTGCGTCGGGTCGTCCTTCGGCAACGGCAGATGGACCAGCTTGCTCTTTGAGCCGGTCATTTCGATGACAATCTCCGCCAGTTCCTTGATGGTGAACTCACCGGGATTGCCGATGTTGACCGGGCCGACGAATCCGTCGTTGTTGTTCATCATGCGGATGAAGCCTTCGATCAGGTCATCGCAATAGCAGAAGCTGCGCGTCTGCTGACCTTCGCCGTAGATTGTGATGTCCTGGTTATTGATGGCCTGGATGATGAAATTACTCACCACGCGACCGTCGTACGGGTGCATATTCGGGCCGTAGGTGTTGAAGATACGCACGACTCGAATGTCTACGCCATTTTGTCGGTGATAATCGAAGAATAGTGTTTCGGCACAGCGCTTACCTTCGTCGTAGCAGGATCGCATGCCGATCGGATTGACGTTACCCCAATAGCTTTCCGCCTGCGGGTGAACCTTTGGATCGCCGTACACTTCACTGGTCGACGCCTGAAACACTCGAGCGCCAACGCGCTTGGCCAGGCCGAGCATGTTGATCGCGCCCATGACGGAAGTCTTGATCGTCTTGATCGGATTGTGTTGGTAGTGCGGCGGCGAGGCCGGACATGCCAGGTTGTAAATCTGATCCACTTCCAGCCAGATCGGAACGGTTACGTCATGGCGAACCAGTTCGAAATTGGGTTTGTCCAGCAGCGCCGTAATGTTCGACTTCTGACTGGTGAAAAAGTTGTCCATGCAGATGACGTCATGTCCCTGCTCCACGAGGCGGGTACAAAGGTGCGAGCCGAGGAAGCCGGCGCCGCCGGTGACCAGAATACGCTTGTAAGGTTCGCTCATGATCTAATCAATCCCGACAGAAAAGTCGTCATTGCCCAAGGCTCCATGATCGGCCAGATTCAACCGCCGCATGTGGCGATATTTGGTTTCTTTTGGGTTATCACCCCGTCTGAGTGAACGTGGAGCCTGCTTCCACGTCAAATGTCACGAATTCACCAACGGCAAATTCGTTGGTCTTCTGTCCGCCGGACAGCTCGCAGGTGATGGCGCAAGCAGCGTTGACGGTAATGGTATTCGCGCCCGCATCGACGCTGACAATGCGGCCCTGCACGCGGCGTGGCCGGCCATACACCGGCTCAAAGTATCGCCCACCGCGTCCACCTTTAGTTTTGTCGACCCGCTTGGCCTTCGCGTGGATCACGCCGGCAATCCGGCCCATGTTTCCCGGCTGCACCGGCGTCGGCGTCAGCAGATGAATCTGGTAATCCGAGTCCGGCAGGGTCAGCACCATGCGTTCGTCGTCATGCTCTGTCACGAAGCCGCGCGCTTCGGTGGCATTGGTCGGTAGTGTCTGGCTCATGTTTGGTCCTCAGTCTGTCTGCCCAGAATGGTAGGATAGCTGTTTGTCGGATCAGTTGGAAATATCATCGGCCAATGACGGGAACTAGCTGAAGGCTGGGCTTTTCTGGCCCCGGACCTATTCACGAGTGGCCAATCTCAGGTGGGCTGCCTACGATATATGCCCGCACAGTTGAGGATCGGATGACGCGATGAACGCTAAGCACTTGAGTACTTTGTTGGTCTTGGTTCTGTTGGTTTCGGCGGGGTGTGAAAACGAATCATCGCAGCCACCACAGGCGACCGTCGAGCGAGTTGCGGCACCAGCCGCCGCAGACTCGGAAGATTTACCGTTGCCGCCATGTTGTCCGAAGGATGGTAGTAAAGCGGTCGAGCAGACCGCCGCTGTAGAATCGCAGCCCGTAGAGCCTGCCGAGCAGGTTTCCGAAGAGCCGGGCGAGCAGCCGCAGGGCGCCCGGCTCAGCGAATGGATCGAGCCGGCCGACCGCAGTCCCTTTGATCTGGACTACATCGTGACCAATCAGAACGGCAAGCAGATGAAGCTGTCGGATCTGGTCGGAAAGCCGTTTGTGATGTCGTGGATGTACACACGCTGTCCGGACCCACAGATGTGCCCTTTGATTGTTTCACACTTTGCCCGCTTGCAGCAGACGGTGGCCGTTTCGGGCATTGGTGAGAAAATTCAACTCGTCATGATCAGCTACGACCCGGTTTACGACACGCCCAAGCGAATGCTCGCCTACGGCAAGCAGCGGGGGATCAAGTTTGATGGCATCCCCGCGGTTCAGATGTTCCGGCCGCAGACGGATCAGTTTCGATCACTGCTGTCAGAATTTCAGATAAACCTTATGCCCCAGGACAATGGCGAGTTCGCCCATGTGTACGAACTGATCATTGCCGACGAACAGGGCCGCTTCGTTCGCGACCACCAGGGACAGCTCTGGAGTAACGACCAGGTGGTCGAAGACCTCAAACGCATCCTCAAGGAAGCGGAATCCACCGCGACCGCGTCCCTGAACTGACCAAGTGCCAGCCCCCAAAAGCCCAGGCCCTCCGGGCCTGGGACTAAATACCCATTTCACCCCATTCCGCCATGCAATCTAAATCGTAACGGCATACACGCACGCATTGCGCATCTCAATTCGCAGCGTCACGTCATTTCCAATTTGTTTCTTCACCGCTTCCGAATTCCGCCAGACCGGTTGATGGCTCAAACTGTCACCGCTGATCACATCAGTCTCACTGACGATCTCGCCATCCGCCGAGCACATCGCGAGCTTGATCTCATCCGCACTGGCATTCATCGTCAGCGCGCCCGACGACGTAAATGCATTGGTACGGATCGTTCCCGTCAGATTGCCTTTCGATGCCAAACCCGCAAACCGATCCGGCTGAAACTTCGCAAGCATCAACCGTGCGTCACCGGAGTGCTCCGCATTGTGCAATCCGTCTGAGGCACCAAGATACATCCACACCTCGTCACCAATGCGCTGCGGCGTCATGCTGGCATAGTGCCCGCCAAAGTCAGGCGAGCTACGTTCTGTGGTGATCGGCACGATCTCTTCGCCGGGCTTCACGCGTTCCCAGTGGACCGTGTCAGGGCTCCACACCAGTTCGAGCCGGGTCCGGTCCTCGGTCCAGTGGAACACGGTCACCACGCCAAGCCAGACATTGGCGCAGGGCCAGACCTGCAACTGGTAGTAATCGAATGCGCCGTGTCCCATCTTCCGCTGCCAGGTTGGATCGGCTCGCAGGACCAGTTCGTGCTCCGACCATTCGCCGAAGGTTTCGCATTCAGCTCGGCCGGTGCCGCGCTCGCGCCGTTGCGGATTGGGATATCGCCACGTTCGCCGATCGATATTGGTGCGGAAGAATGCGACGTATTTTTTGGATATGGGGTCATAAGTCAGGCAGGGGAAGTTGTCGCCACCACACCAGCCCGGTTCGCCGGGCTTCCACCACCGGTGTTCGGGCTTGTTGCCGTCGAGGTCCGCATTGTGGCCCAGGTTGGCGCCGGGCACCCACGCGCCGGCACTGTCAGAATACTTGTCCACCACGATCATACGGTGATCATGCCACTGAAGCCCGTCTTCGGAGACCGCGCTGAACATGCCCTTGTGAATCGTCTTGCCTTCGTTGGCTGCCTTGACCAGACCGGCATTGTCATCGCGCGAAACCAGTACGTTGCCGTCATCATTAAGGAGGGCGACACCCTGGTAGACGGCCTTGTATCGCCGCTTGGGGTCTGGTTCATTCGTGTCGTGGTAGACAGTTTCGAACCCGGTCGGCCCGCCAACCGTCCGCCACGACAGCCCATCGTCCGAAGCCACGCGATAGACGTTGGCCGCATCACCAAGGCGCTGGTCATCCGGCAGGTGTATGCTGCGCCAGCCGTGGAACTTGCCCGATTCATCGCGATACCATGAAAAGTGATTGTGATCTTTGGTCCAGACGTCTTCGCCGTCGATGGTCAGCGTTTTGCCGTGCATCTTGTGTGGTGCGAGGGCGGTTTCAATATTCAGCTGCTGCTGGATGAAGCGATGATCAATAAACAGACGCGTAGTATTCATAAAAACTAGAATCCTTGATAGCCAATGGAAGTCATTTAGCGTGGACGCGGGCCGAAATGTTTTGAAGGGCCGCCGTATTCCATCGCGCCGAGGTCCGGTGCGTTGCCGACGTAATCGTCATTGATATTGGGCAGCAGCGTACCCGCATCCACTGGCGCGCCGTTCGGCCTGAGCGTGAAATTCAATTCATCGGGTTGATAGGTGTGTTCTCTGTCCATAGCGGATGTGAGCTTTTCAAACACGCCGTAGCTGTTCTTGATCGGCTGATTGTTGCGCGTCCTTGTCAGGTCTGCGAAGTTCTTTCGTTCTCCATCACCAAGCGCGGCCGGTGCGGCAAATCCGTTGTAGTCAAATGATGAGTAGTCTGTGAGCGTTGCGACTTTAACCGGCTCCATGAACAGGTTGTTGCGAAAGTGGCCGTTGGACCACGGCACGAGATTTGTCCATGCGATGGCGAACGTGTTGTGATAAACCACAAGGCCGCTCGGGTGCACATTGAACTTCAGCGCCACGTTGCGCGGACCATTGTAAAGAATATTGCCGATGAAGTAGGCCGGCCCGCCGTAAACGGGCTGCGCGCTGATGCCGCAGGTCTGCGTGTTCAGGCACAGGTTATTCATGATCCGGATGTTGTGGACGCCGTAGTCTGCCTCGACAAAGTCGTCGCCCACGTCTGTGATGATGTTGTTATAGAAGTCGATCGCGCGCGGACCTTTTGATTTATCGCCGCGCTTGCCGACGTTGGAAGCGACGTTGATCCCATCGCGAAATCCGCGCACGTGGTTATACGCTACATCGTGGCCGCTGCCGGCGACCCATACGGCGACGTACGAGTGTTTCGTGTAGTCGCCGTTCTTCATTTCCTTGGGCGCCAGCCAGTGCTGGCGGCCGAGAAAACGGTTGTCAGTAATAACATAGTTTTTGCAGTTTGAGTCGACGGCCATGACACCGACGCCGAAATCTTCGAACGTGCAATACCTCACGACCAGATTCGTGGCGCCAGGGGTGTAGCCATGCCCGGTATTGCCGGCGAGCAGGACAACCCCTTCTTTGGTGTGGCCGCCGTCACCGTTGTTCGGGTCTCGGAAGGTGATGCCTTCAAACCACAGGTGATTGCTGCCGACAATATTGACGACCCAATCGGTTTGCGTGCCTTCGATGATTGGCTTTGGGCCGTCAGCCGCGCGAATCACGATCGGCTTGCCGGGTTGGCCGCCGTGATTGGAAAAATCAAAGGGTCCGCGATACGTCCCACCTTGCAGCACCAGATGATCGCCGGGCTTTGTACTGCGAAACGCAGTTGTCAGGTCGTCGTCGGGCTTTGCGGCAATGATCCTGCCGCCGCCGTCCCATTTTGGTTGTGGCTTCGTCGATACGGTAACTATCTCTTGCTTACCGCCGCCGTCCGGGTCTGACATGGTCAGGCGCACGTTGTAGCGCTTGCCCGGCTTGAGGTTAAAAACACTGCCGGCAAACATGTGTGGCGTGATATAGGGTTGCCATCCCGCCACACCGGCGACCTTTTCACCGCCAATGCGAAGGAGCGATTGAGCGGGTCGCCATTTTTTACTGCCTGCCGCACGGTACTCAACATTAACCACCGCGTTGCGGTTATCGTCCCCACTGATCGGCCATTCGAAGCCGAGACAGTGCAATGTCGATGGTTCGACAATCAAGTCCCCGGGTGTGACATCATTTCCAGCATATGTCGTCGCACAAGTCGACAACGTTACAAACGCACAGATTGTGATCAGGTGTGTTATGGCCACAGCGGTACCGTTCCTTTCGCTTGTGACACGGTGTGTGTATGCAACATCGGTCCTTCACCGCCAACGTTGCCATCCAGATGCAATAGCAGCAGTGTGTCATCATCACGCTTTGGCGGACGAACGGCATCAATTTCAAACCCGCCGAACCCGGAGCCGGGATCGTTGCAATCTTTCAGATATCGATTGGTCTTTGAGATGCGAATCTCATCGATCAGGTAAGGGCGATCTTGTTTTGCTGAGAAAATCAGCGGCTTGTCCGATCGGCGCTTCTCATTACCGGCCGCCCAAGGCTTGACCGATGTCTTTCGCCCGTCGATCGTGATCCACACCATGCCGGTGCCGGCTGCAAACGGTTTATGTGGCTTATCGATGGTCTTCCAGCCGATGGCCACGTGATACCAGCGGTTCGGCTCCATCGGCTTACCTGCTGCGTTCGGATAGGTAACGAAGTAAGTGCCGCGCGTTCGTGTGGTTTTCAGGCTTGAGAAAATTTCGTCGCTCTTGCGCAGTGAGACCTGCTGAAGGTTGTCAGCCATGAACAGCGTGCCGGCCAGGCGTACGTCCCAAAGCGGCTTAAACCAGAATTCGATGGTGCCTTCCTTTCCATCCATCGCACCTTGGCCGTCCGGCCCCTTGATGACAAGGCTACGTTTTTCGTTGACCAGCATCGCTTGTCCGCTGACGCCGGTCGCGAATGCTTGATTCGGGTTGGGCAAATCAAGTTTGTGATGGGGGATTGCGAATCGATCGACCATGCTGGACACGGGTTCAAACCAGCCTTGCGGATCGCCGATCGCCATGAAACGTTGGTGTGGCTTTACATCTCGAAGATCGATGGCGGCCTGTGATCGCCAGTGGATTCGGCTCGGCTCAATGCCCACCAACCCGTCGCGCGTCTGGAAGCGATGCAGGTTGCCTCTCTTGGTACCGACAATCGATCGCCCATTTGAAGCGTAAAACGTCAGCGGCGCTCGACCGCCGACTTCAGAGACCGGCAACGCGACAGTCGACGAGTCACCACGAAACCAGATGCGCGCCTTGGAAGTATTAAAGCCGGTCCATACGTCGCCCGGGTCGAACAGGTAAGTGGATTCGCTGCCCGCGATCAGAAACGAACCGTCACCGGTTGCCCAGACCTGCCGAGTAGAATGATCGGCAGGCAGGTTGACCGTATAAATCACATGGTTGCCCGTATCCGCTTTCTGTGAGAAGACAACTTTCGTTATATGGGTTTCTTCGATCGGCTTGCCTGTCTGGTCGAAGAATTGCAGCGATGCTTCGCGCCCTGGCGCGATTAACTGCATGACAAACGGCTTGCTTTCGCGTTTCTGTCCAACCCATACTTTTTGCGTGCCTGCGTTCTGGAATCGGTTTAACAAGCCATCCGTGCTTTCTGCAAGCATACGGTCGTACACCGCGATCAGGCCCGGATACGTATACCACACCAGTCGAATGTCATTGCTCGGATGTAGCACGCCTTGCGGACCATTCGGCCCGATTGGTTGTCTGATCCGTTCCAGATATTTCATGCGGGCCGGGTCTTCGATGAACATCTTGAGCATTGAGCTGGCCACCGGGTCTCGATTCTGATGATAGAGCGTGATAGGCACCTGGTCGTAGCTGGAATAGAAGTCCGCACGCTGAAGCATCCAGTAGTTAAGTAGCTTGTCACGCATGACGGTGAGTTCGGAATCACCGGTAACGCGAACTACTTCATTGAATCGTGGAACCCGGTAGTATTCACCCTTGAACCACATGGTGTATTCGTACTTGTCCATCGACCAGATGTACTTGGTGCCGCTGGGTGAGTTCTTGTCTTCAAACGCACGCATGACGGCGACCGCCATGTCCAATAGCTTCTGATCGCCGAACATTTCGTACAGGCTGATCAGGTTGCCGATCGTGGTGCATGGCACGCGCCAGGGACTGAACGACGCGCCTCCCCACATCAGATGTTCCTGTGCCCACTGGTCGATGTTGTCTTTCTTAAGAAACCATTGACGCCACTCGTTCAGTTGCCATCTGGCTCGGGGATCACCTGAGTAGGCGAGGTAGTAGATGATGCCGCGAGCGGAAACCTGATAAGTGCGCTCAAACGCATTCTGCCAGTTCTCCCAATACCACGTGTCCTTGCACCAACTGCCGTCTGGAATATTGTTGCGCGCGTCGGCATGCGCGACTTCCACGTCGAGGAAGTGATGCATGCGGTCGATCAGATAGTCGAGGTACTTGCGGTTGCTGCTGCGGTAGTAGTTCATCCACAGGTTTCGTCGCACGAAGTAGTCGTGGTTCATAAACCGGTAGAAGCCGATGAACAGGCGGTCTGCCTTGGGATTCCATTCGTAGAGGTAGTGGTGGCCGTGGCCATGTTCCAGAAAGCCGTATCCACCGGTCTTGTCGACCGCGTCGAGCATAAGGTCGAACATGGTCTCGATGGTTTGTTCCATCATACGCATGTGCGCGTTGGGGTGGTTCGGATTGGCAGGAATGATCGGCTGGATAAACGGCTTGGCGTCGCAAAGCCATTTCGGGGCCACGTGCGCCACCGCGGGCTTTGATGCGAGTGGTGCGGCTTTGGCCGCGGTGTCGCCGAACGCCAACTGAAATAGATGACGCCTGTCCGCGCCGCGCGGGTCGCCTGGGCGAAGCAGGTCGTATTTGCGGTATCGCTTGCGGTTGTACGCCAGTGACTCCTCACCGATCCACTGTTTGCGCCATTCAGGTGAAAAGCCAAGCTTCCCGCCGTGCGGCGACCAGAGGTGCAACGTCAGCGCCTTGCTCGATACCTGCCATTCTTTTGGAAACGTCTGCCAGAAGTGGCGCAGTGACGCAGCCATTGGCACGCCCGCGACGTCAAACGATACATAGTCCCCGCATCGTTCGCCTTCGTGGCGAATCTTTAACCCCTTGTCACCCTGCGTGATGACGCGGTAGTAATCCGGCCCCTCGTGTTCAGGCTTGAGCGGCGCGGCATTGTTGAGGTGAATCACATTTTCCTGCACCATCGAGATGGATTGATGCGAAGACTGCAATTCAAACTTCCTGACGCCATCCGTACCCAAGTCGAACGTCACCTCCCGTTGTGATTGTTCGGGAATGTCGAACCGAATTGCAATGTCGCTGTATTCGTCCTTGTTCAGATCACCCATAAAACGAAACGTGTGATCGAAAAAGACAACCGGCACGCCGCGATGGAGTGTGACGCGCAAAAGCAGGTGAGCCGACTCGTCATATTTGCCGGTCAACAGGAACGTGACTTCTGTCGGCGTATGTCGCTCGATCGCCAGTGTTTCAAATGTCGCGTCAATCGGCTTGCCTGTCTTGGCGATGAAATTGCTCATCGCCTCAACCATTGATTTACCGGCGCGCGTGACGGACAGTGATGTCTTTGAAAGGGTGACTGACAAATCGCCAGCCTGAACCGTGTAAATCCCGTCTCGTTCCCGAACCGGAAACTTCTCAAAACGCTGCGGCGACTGCTTGTTCAGTCGATACCGTTTTGTGTCACCGTTCGCGATCCATCGCAGGTGAACCCACTTCAGCGGGCCGTCCGTTCGCCAGTGGGAGACTTCTTCAATCGTAAACGGCACTATGCGGCCTTGTTCGTCAACCAATGAAAACTCGTTGAGATTGTTGGCGTAACCATCCGGCAGCGCCACACCACACGTGACCGGCCAGTCGAGCGGGTTGTTTTCAATCGTAATGTCAATGGCCGCTTGAGTCGTGTAGCTCATTAGCAGCAGGATGGTGGCGATCAGAATACGCATAGGTTTACCTTCAGCGAATGGTTGTCATTTCAGGTGTGCCCGGATTGTCACAGTGTGATTCGTCACCGTAAGCGAGTATGTAATGTGCTCCCGCTCGTAACACGGACGATGCGCCGTAGAACAGCATGGGGCGTTGCAGGTAATGATTCATCGTTGCGCCGGCACCGGTGCCGCAGCAGACGCTGCAGAGCTTGTCGCGCCAGATACGCCCGCGCACACCGCGCCACGCGCGATGCAACAACTCGTCGAGGCCGTCTGCGCTGGTCCAGCAATGTCGTTTCGCATCCGCCAGGCAATAGATAAACATCGCGCTGGCGCGCGCGGCAACGCGGCTGTCCGTGTGCGTCATGACGTTGTGCCACAGTCCTTCGTCGGTCTGAGTGCGTTGCAGGCCGATCACGATTTCATCGATGCGGTCGCAGAGCCATCCATGGTCCGGATGCGATTGGGGCAGATGATGCAGGATGCCGACCAGGCCGGTCAGCGCCCATGCCTGCCCGCGCGCCCATACGGCTGGCCCTTGCACAGCCGAGTCGGGCCTGCTCCAGTGGCGCCATAATGACAGCTCAGCGTCGAAGTTGAGTTCGTAAAGCGTTCTGGCGGTGTCCGTTGCCAACTCAACCAGATCATCATCACCTTGTGCGACGCATGCTGGTGGCAGGTGGGCCAGGCATTCATTCCATAGATCCTGATCCCGCATTGGTTTGAGCACGCAGACGCCGTTGATCTTCGGATAGCTGTCGAGCACCCTGCGAAGGATTTTTGTCGCCAGGTCGCGATACTTCGGATCGCCGGTTGCGTCACTCATGCGGAAGAAGACACTTAGACCCGATGTGCGATCCAGCGAGTGCAGGTCGGGTTCGCACATCTGCAGAATCTGATCCAGCACGTTGCGCAGCCGGTCGTGCCAGCCGCAGTCTGGCTCCACTTCGTGCAGCACTTCCATCAGGTGCAGAATGTTGTAGGCGTATGGCTCGTTAAAGACGGTGTCCAGACCTTTTGTAAGGCCGCCATCAATCTGACGAGCCAGGTAACCTTCTTGCAACTCGTCGAGCAACTGTTGAAACGGCCGAGCCTGAAGCCGCTGACGCAAGCGCGGATGGTCCATCGTTAGATTGGCTGACGCGATGAGCATATCGATATTGCCGCGCGTCCTGTTCTCGTCGATCGGGTTTTGATTGTCATTTCCGGAAATCTTGGCAACGACACCGCCTGCTTCGGCGAATGCGCGTAGTTTGTCTCCCATCGGCCCGTTGAGGTAATCGTTGCGGCTGTCATCATCGAATGTGACAGCCTTCACGCCCGTCATTTCCTCCGGCAGTCGATTCGGCAGGTTGTAATCTTCATCAAATGCAAAGTCGATGCCGAATTCAACGAGCAGCGCTTCAATGGCCGCGTCACGTTTGTCGGGTTCATGCAGTGGCGGAAGGAGAATCAGTTCGTGGTTCATAACGTGGTCTGTCCGGTGACAACTCCTGATTAGTCAATGATGTCCTTGTTCGATTTGGTTCCACGGCCGGAGTGCAGGCGATAGGCCGCTTCAGGTTTGAGATAGTCGTCATCGCGGCCAACCACAGCAGATCGAACGAGTTTGCAGTCCACCGCAAGCGTAGCAGCATCGCACAACTTGCCGGTGGATTCATCAAAGTGCATGACACCAAGTGTCGGGTCGAGCAGGGCGATTCGTTCACCGAGCACCACCGTCAGAATCACATGACTGGCGCCGGTGTTGTGATAGATACAGTGATAAGGATTACCTGTGCGCGGGTCGATCAGTGTTTCAATCAGGCCTCGCAGTACTTGTGTGAAACCACTGCAGATGCTGCCGCCCAGCCGCAGAATAGCCAGCGGGCTGATGGCCGATGCAATCTGCGCCGATCGTGCTGAGTAGAACAGGCACTGATGCACCAGCAGGCACAGCCCGGCCAGCTTTTCGTCTTCATCCTCAAAAAGATTGCCGATTGTGTAAGCCAGCCTGGCCAGCGCGTCGTTATCGCGAAGGTCAATATCAATGCTGCTATCTTCCGAGACAAGCCGTTCGGTACACAGCACGGGTGTGGGCTCGCGACGAAGATGAGGCAGCTTCTCCAAGATCGCCTGCCGCCGCGCAATCTGTTTGTTGATCGGGTTCGGCCAGATGCCGTCCGGCGGCGCGACGTGATGCAGATGTAACACATGCCCAACCTGGTTCGGTGAAATTCCGTTGCCGGCGCGGAAAGTCCCGCGCCAGGTGACCTGTTCTTCCTGAATAACTTGAACGTGAATCTGCTGGTTTCGATACGCCAACTGGCTTGGCAGGATGATGCATTCAACATTCGTTGATTCACGCGCATCAACCTTAAAAGGGGTGTCTAATGTGTGCTCGTAGTCTTCTGCTGCCACATGGACGCGCAGGACGCCCGAGGCTTGTTTGTCGGCTTGGTTATGCAGCTTGAATCGACACGGGCTGCGATAGTAGTTTGGCCGCTCCATCCAAAGTCCAGCCAGATGCACAGCGTCTACTTGCACTGCCACTGAAGCGAACCGCCAGGGGCAGGCCCATTGCTTGTTATCCGTCGCTAGTGCTATTGCATCGAGGATATCACCTTCAACTTTACCTTGAAGTTGAAGGTTCAAGCCGATATTCGGCGCTTGCATCACACCGGGCGCGGACTTGTGATCCCAAGTGATTGAAATAAACCATCTGCCCTGCGAATCGATGGACTGTTTGTACGTTGGCTCGACAGAAAGGGGGTCGCGCTCGTCAAACAGATCCCACGGCAACTCACCGCGGCAAGCGGTCATCGATTTATGGATAGGCTCGCGCGTCGGATTAAGTGTCGACACGATGACGTTCCGATGGCTTCGCTCAATATCCAGACCGACGTTCAGGATCGACTGATCCGCTGACCAGTCGACCGGCGCGTCGATCATCAACATCAGATGCAATCCCGCTTCATCACGAAACAGATTCCAGCAGCAGGTGGACGCATTGCCCGGCAGTACATTCCCCCAGCCAACCTGCCACGGGACCGGTTTGCCGTGCTCTGCGTTTTGCCATTGGTCCCACGACACGATCTGCCCCGGCGCAGTCAGGACGGGCCACGCCAGTTGAAGTGGCGCATACGGATCAATGGGTTGGTCGCTGCTTGACAGGAGTCGAAAAGCTTGTTGTTCGGACAGTGCACTCATGGTTTGTCTTGTTGGACTCGGGGACCGAAGGTCGGCAAGTCTGCGCCGTACTCCAGCGCGCCCAAATCAGGTTGCGCGCCGCTGTATCCGTCGTTGATGTTGGTGAGCGCGATTCCTGCGTCGATCGCGGCTGAGGCCTGACGTATTTGCAGGTCAGCGGGGGTTAACTGTGAATCCTGATCGTCCGGCATTCGAGCGCTCTGAAAACAGTCATAGTCGACAACGCGGCCGCGTCCTTCATAGCCGGTCGCTTGCGACCATTTTTGCAATGTCGGAAAGACGCCTTCGTACGACATTGATCCGCCGCTACTGCGCCGTTTCTCGGGAAACCGCCACCACCAGCGGTTGTTCTTCATTTCGCGCCAGCCGTTGTAGTCAAAGCTGCAAAGCTCCGGCAGTGGTGTGCCGGTCCAGATCAGGCCTTCTTTGAGATCTCGTCCGAGGATCAGGTTGTTGCGCAGGTGAACGTTGGCCCATTCCCTGCCGGACAGGACGCGCGGGCCGCCCATGAGGATGGTGTTGTGATAGATAAGAATGCCGGCTGCCGCCTGATTGAGCTTCACCCCATACCGCTTGACGTTGATAATGAAGTTGCGCGAGATGTAAGCGGGGCCACCATAGACCGGTTGCGCACTGATGCCACCGTAACAGTTGATGACGAAGTTACGTACAGCGCGCAGGTTACGCACGCCATAATCCAGTTCGATGCCGTCGCCACTGCAGCGGCTGATATGGTTGTTGAAAATGTCGATAGCCGCATTCTGTTTCGCAGCATCGGCGGGCGGCGTACTACCAGCGAGACGAATGGCATCCCACCATCGTTCAAAGCGGTTGTACGCGATCACGTGTCCGGCGCCGCGCAGCTCCACGCCGTGCGGCTCGACGGTCTTGCCTTTGTTTGAGTAATCCGACCAGTCATACGTCAATGGGCCGAGGAAGGTGCAGTCCGCAATGATGACGTCGGTCGCTGAGTTGTCGGCGTTGTAAATGCCATACGCGCGCGGTTTCTCGAAAGTGCACTGTGTGACGGTCAATTGATCGCCGCCGCGGATCAGTGTGCCGGCATTTCGTAGCGTGACGTTATGCAGACGCAAGCCACGCGAGCCGGTTGCATCGATCAGTACATCGTTCCCGTCGCCATCGATGACCGCACCCGGACTGCCGACGATGGTAATGGGCACATCGCGGTACAAAGAAAGTGAGCCTTGATGAATGCCTGGCGCAAGCAACAGCACGGTGTTCGGCTCAGCTTGCTCGTATTGTGCCTGAAGTTGAGTTGGCTTAACGATGAGTGCCCGACTGGTGTCGGGTTCAGTAGGTTCCTGACGTGTCTGTAGTGTCAGTTGTTTTTCTTCATCACCACCATCAGGATCGGACAGTGTTAACTTGACTTGATAGGTCGTGTTCGGCTGAAGGTCCATAATGCTGCCGGCAAATGCATTGGGCGTTTTCCAGATCAGCGACTTCCTGCCGACGACTTCGTTTTTCTGGCGCAACAGCGGTTGAGCGTCATGCCATTGTGATTCGTTCGCCCGGCGATACTGCACAGCAACATGGGCATTGCGATTGTCATCGCCGGTGACCGACCAGTTAAACCCCAGGCAGTTGATCGTTGGCCGGTCGGCTGACAGTTCGCCGGCAACGATTGCCGATTGTCCCGAGTCGTGGGGCAGGCTGTGCTTGCTGCGCTCGCGAAACGCGAGAAAGTCAGCCATCCATCTGGGCACCTTGCCTTGTACAAATGACGCAAGGACGACCACGATTAACAAAGCGGCAGCAGCAGGTTTTGTAAACCTGTTAATAATTGAAGTCGGCTCTTTCATTACCTGCTTCCGAATCGACCAGTTCGATCAGTGACGCCCCTTCCATTCGATAACAACTGCAGGCTGTGCGTTGTCGGCAACGAAGTCGTCTTGTGTCTGGCCGTGACCGTCGGCATAGATGACGTTCCATGCGGCGTTGTTCATGTGGCGCATCATCGGAGCGCCGACAAGTCCCTTGCCGCGCACCTGGAAATAGCCGGCCCCGTCCTGGCCACCGCCGTCCTGAATCGCGGAGTCGCCATGCAGATAGGTTTCGCCGGGGCTAGTCAGGTCGTCGGTGCGTTTCCACGTGCCGTACCAGTCGTTGGATGGCGCGTCGTTACCGACCATGTATCCGGAGATGGCAGAGTTGAAGCCATACGTGCCGTGGAGGGATCCGTTTACTTCAACGTTCGGGCATTTGAAGATACCACGCGTCGGCGTGCGTTGCGTAAAGGGAAGACCACCGTTTTGGGTGATATATCCCTTCCAGAGAAGAATCTGTCCCCATGTCGCGCTGCCCAGATCGAACCCGACGTCGGTCGGCGTTTGAAAATCACGAACGGGCGCAAACCAGAATTTGTAGTCCTGCGCATATGCCAGCGAGGCAATTGCTGCCTGCCGCTGTTGCGATGCGCATTGAATGCTCTTGCCGCTTTCACGAGCGGACTGCAGCGCGGGCAGCAGGATCGAGATCAATAGCGAGATAATGCTGATGACCACGAGTAATTCAATCAGCGTAAAGCCGGAGATACCAAAGCGGCGAGAATTGGTTTTCATATATTCAGCCTCAATGTAAAGACGCTTATCCATCCCCGGTTGCATCATGAATCGCGAACATTGCAATCGCTATTCAATCCCTTTCCATTCAATCTTCACGGCCGGCTGCGCGTTATCAGCGACAAAACTATCCATCATTTCACTGTGCCCATCAGCGAACGTGACGTTCCACGTGGTGAAGTTCATGTGTCGCATGAACGGCACGCCGTTAGTGCCTTTGCCGCGCATCTCGTATTCACCCCAGCCGTAGAATGTGCCCGTGGTCGTCCGACCGGCATCGCCATGCAGGTATGTGTTGCCCGGCTGAGTCAGATCACTTAAGCGCTTCCAGTAGCCGTACCAGTCATTGGACGGCGCGTCATTGGCCACCATGCGCCCTGAAATGGCCGTGTTCAGGCCGTATGTGCCGTGATAGGAACCGCTGTTTTCGTTGGTCGGGCACTTGAATGCTCCGCGCGTGGGAGTTCGTTGGGTGAAAGGCAGCCCACCATTACTGGTGACGTATTCTTTCCAGAGAAGAATCTGTCCCCATGTTGCGGTGTTCAGCTCAAACGACACGTCAGTTGGGGTCTGAAAGTCGCGAATCGGCACGAAGAAGTCTTCGTAGTCGTGTGTATAAGCAACGGACGCAATGGCAATCTGTCTTTGCTGAGACGCGCATTGAATGCTTTTGCCGCTTTCGCGAGCCGATTGCAACGCGGGCAGGAGAATGGAAATCAGAATCGAAATGATGCTGATCACCACGAGCAGTTCGATCAGCGTAAATCCGGTATGGCAGGAGATGGGTTTTGGTGCCATAAACCAGCTTCCTTTCCAGACAGATCAATGCAATCGGGCGGTGGACTGATCCACAACGAGCTTCGGCTCGATGGTTTTGGTCTTCAGCATCTGATGTGGTTTGTCGATTTTTTCAAGCAACATGTGAATGGCCGTTCGCCCCTGTTCGCGAACGTTCAACTGCACGCGCGTTATGGGGCGAATCTGCGAGCCGGCATCGCCGTCAACGAATGTGATGATTGACAAATCCTGCGGAACTCGCAGGTTCAACTGCATGGCCGCCCACATGATGGTCATCGCCGTCGCACCGACATACGACACCACCGCAGTGGGGCGCGTTTCAGCCGGCTCGGAAAGCCAGTGCAGCGCCTGTGCAATGCGATCTTCTGTGTTCAGCCCACTTGAATCGTAATCGATCAGGCGTGGCGCCAACCCGGCTTCCTCCATCGTCTTTTGGTAGCTCAGTCGGCGGTCACGAAGACTCACGTGGTATGGCTTGCGTGAGTCGATTGTCAGGCAGGTTGGATGATTATCAACAAATGCGATCCGCCGATGTCCCAACTCAATCAGATGTTGTGTGGCCAGGCGCGATGCGGCAATGTTATCGTGATAGACACAGTCGGCCGGGCGATCGGACTCAACCCATACGGCCGGGATGTTGTGCCGATCAATCAGCTCGGTCAGTTCCGTCGGAATGCGCACCTTGTAGTTGATCAGCAGGCCGTCGGCCATCACGTTGCTGAGGATCTTGGGCAGGTGTTCCTCGCTGGTCAGTTGCTGGTCGGACATGTGCGCGATGGTCAGGTGCATGTTGCGCTTTTCAAGCTCCTGCTGAATGCCGTAGAGCAGGTCGGCCGGCATGTGATCGCGCCCTAGGTCCGCGTCCAGCAGCAGGGCGACTGCATCGAACCGGCCGGTGGCGGTCGCCCGGGCCGCGGCGTTTCGCCGATAGCCCATTTCCTGTGCAGTGCTGATGATTCGTTTACGGGTGGCTGTGGCGAGGTTGCCTTTGCCATTGAGTGCGAGACTGACGGTCATTAATGACACGCCCAGCCGATCCGCGATGTTCTGCATGGTTGCTGACATGAAAGGTTCCTGATTCCACAGCTCTTGGGTGAGAACCCGCCCGTAGAGCCGCTTGTTGCGTTGGCGAATTATAGCGGTAAACTTAATGTAAGTATAGCGCTAAATTGAAAGAGGGTGAAAAAAATTACATGGCGGTTGATGGGCAGGCAAAGCATGATGTAAAGCATTTGTTCGTTTGAGTTTGAGAGTATTGTCAGGCTGCTTTCATCCAACCACCTCTCACTCTTTCAGTATGGATCGGTAGTCAATATGAACACATCGAATTCGTCAGACGATCAGCACCGAAATGACTCGCAGCAGGTACGGGCGGTCGTTTTTACGGGTCAGGATCAGGTCGAAGTGCAATCGATCGCTCGACCGACGCCGGAGCCGGAAGAGGTGTTGGTCCGCAACCACACCACATTGATCAGCACCGGTACGGAAACCACCTGTCTGGCCCGCCGTTTCGCGCCGGGAACGCATTGGGACGAATGGGTGCAGTACCCGTTCTATACCGGCTACTGCGGTGCCGGGGAGATTGTGGAACTGGCCGAACAGACCGGCGACTGGCAGATTGGCGATCATGTGGTCGGCTGGCTGAGTCATCAGACATACGCCGCCACAGAGCGCGAGAAACTCGTCGCAATTCCTGAATCCGTCACTTTTGAAGAGGCGGCCTGGGTCCCGATGGGTTGCATTGCATCATATGGCTTTCGCAAAGCCAACGTGCAGATCGGCGAGACAGTCGTTGTTCTCGGTTTGGGCATCCTCGGCCAACTGATCGTTCAATTGTCCGCGTTGGCAGGCGCCGAACGCATCATTGCGATTGACCCGGCCGGCAAGCGTGTTGATATGGCGGCCGCACACGGCGCGACTCATCCCGTTAAGGCCGGCGCGCAGGATGCGACACAACAGATTGCCGACCTGACTGGTGGCGAGATGGCCGACGTTGCATTTGAAATGACCGGCCATCCGCAGGTTTTTGCCGCTGCTCAGGGTTTACTCGGGGATTTCGGAAGACTGGTCCTGGTCGGCGACACGGGTTTTCCCGAAAAACAGCACCTGACACCACACCTGATTCGAAATAACCTGACGCTCATCGGCGCCCACCAACGTTTGGCTGCAAAAGAGCGCGTCTGGACACATGCCCGTCTTGGTGAACACTTCATCAACGCAATTGCGAGCAAACAGATTCGAGTGGCTGACCTGATCACGAATCGGTTTGCGCTGGAAGATGCAGCCGATGCCTTTGAACTGTTGCAAACACAGCGCGATCAGGCCATGGGCGTAGTGCTTGAACATATTTAGCTAATAAGAAAGCCGGTATGACAATCGATAAGAGCCAATCAAATTATGACATCGTTGTACTGGCCGCCACCCCCGGCGGAATTGCCGCGAGTATTGCGGCTGCTCGACTGGGCAAACGTGTTCTGCTGCTCGAACGCACGGGCCACATTGGCGGCTTGCCCGCCAACGGCTTGGGTGTAACAGATACCATCACACCCGACGCAACAGCCGGTATCTTCGCGGAGTTTATCGAGTGCATCGAGACGCATTACCGCCAGACTTATGGTGAAGGCTCGCCGAATCATGAAGCATGCAATCGCGGCTTACGGTTTGAGCCAAGCGTAGCAGAGAATGTGTTCGAGCAGATGTTGGCCGAGCATTCCAACATCACATTGAAGCGTAATCGCCAGTTTGATGCAGATGGAAGTCATGTGACGCTGGACGGCTCGCGACTGACATCACTGACTGTCATCAATCGCAAAACCGGCGAATCAGAAACTTATCACGCCGGTGTGTTCGCCGATGCGACTTATGAAGGCGATCTTGCTGCGGCCGCCGGCGTGCCATATCGCACCGGCCGGGAAGGGTGTGATGAATTTGGCGAACCCTTTGCCGGACGCCTTTACATGGACTGGAACGACACGCAGCAGTTGCTCGAAGGTTCCACCGGCGAAGCGGACGACTCGGTGCAGGCGTACAACTACCGCGTCATTCTGACTTGTGACGATCCGAAGCAGATCGCGATCGAGAAGCCGGCAGATTATCGTCGTGACGATTATGTTTCGATTATCGAGGATGTGCGCACCGGCCGTCTGACGCATGGCATCGCGCGCTTCGTGAAACCGGCATGTATGAAACCGGTGCCGATTCCAAATGACAAGTGGGATGCGAACGATCACCCGAAATCATTAATAAGCACGGACCTGGCGGAAGAGAACAAGCCATATCCAGATGCGGATTGGACGTGGCGCGATCGTTACGCTCAGCGCCTTCGTGACTACACGCTTGGGCTGATGTGGTTCTGTCAGAATGATGAAGAACTGCCGCAGGCTTTTCGCGATGATGCGAAACGCTGGGGCCTGCCGCATGACGAGTTTGCTGACAACGGTCACTTTCCGCGGCAGCTATACGTGCGCGAGGCGCGGCGCATGGTTGGCGAGCATACGTTTACCGCGCTGGACTGCATGGCGCCCGATGATGCGGTCGATCCTTTCGGCGTACTGACCGGCAAACGCGATCCCGCACCAGTTGACCAACGCCCACCTGTTCATGCAGACAGCATCGCCGCTGCACACTATCCGATGGATTCGCACGCTTGCCATAAGCGCGAGCCGAACCAGCCGGAACGCGAAGGTTACTTCGCCGCTCGTGAAGTCACCCGGCCGTACACTGTGCCTTACGGCGTGATCGTGCCGACGCAGGTAGACGGCCTATTGGTGCCGGTTGCCTGTTCGGCTTCGCACGTTGGTTTTTCAACGCTACGCATGGAGCCATGCTGGATGGCGCTCGGCCATGCGGCCGGCGTTGCGGCATCGGTTGCGCTGGATACAGACTCGCAGCCTCGGCAGATTGATATTAAGAAGCTTCAGTCAACCTTGATCGAGCAGGGGGCAGTACTGATCTATTTCGCCGATGTGCCACGCAGTAGCGAGATGTTTGAGTCGGCTCAACATCTGGGTCTGCTCGGCGTGCTGCCAGGCTATCACGCCCGCCTGGATGAACCGGTCGATGACGCGGCTATCGCCGAATGGAAAGCTCGACTACCAGGCTTAAAAGCTGAACCCGGTGGTGACACATCGCTGACGCGCGGTCAGTTTCTTAAGCAGTTGAATGTATGTGACGCCCCGATGAACTAACCCGCCAATTGTTGTGATTTACCTCGTTCCTGTAAGATCGTCCGCGCGTTAACGACAAATTCATTCACAACGAGCGGGTCATGTCCATGTCCACTGATTCCAACAACGATCGCCGCAGCCGCGACTGGTTCGGCAAGACGGATAAGAACGGATTTATTCACCGAAGCTGGCTGAAGAACCAGGGCCATCCGCACCACCAGTTTGATGGTCGGCCGGTCATCGGCATCTGCAACACCTGGTCAGAACTCACACCATGCAACGGCCATTTGCGTGACCTGTCCGAACAGGTGAAACGCGGCGTGATCGAGGCAGGGGGCTTTCCGCTGGAATTCCCGGTCATCTCACTTGGCGAGCCTGTGCTGCGTCCGACCGCCATGCTCTATCGCAACCTGCTGAGTATGGACGTGGAAGAGATGATCCGCGCCAACCCGCTTGACGGCGTAGTGCTGCTGACCGGCTGTGACAAGACCACTCCCGGCACCATCATGGGCGCGGCCAGCGTGGACATTCCCACCATCGTCGTGACCGGCGGCCCCATGCTTAATGGCAAATATGAGGGTCGCGACGTCGGCTCCGGTACGGATCTCTGGAAGTTCAGCGAAGAAGTACGCGCCGGGCGCATGACCTGCGAACAGATGGTTGACGCCGAAGCCTGCTTCGCGCGCAGCAGCGGCCACTGCATGTCCATGGGCACCGCATCCACCATGGCGTGCATGGTTGAATCGCTCGGCCTGACGTTGTCCGGCGGCGCGGCAATCCCGGCTGCGGATTCGCGACGCAAAACCATTTCGCATCTGGCTGGCTCATGCATTGTCGAGATGGTCAAGGACGATCGAAATCTCTCAAAGATCGTCACGCGCGAAGCAATGGAAAACGCCATCATGGTGAACGCAGCAGTGGGGGGATCGACCAATTTCATCATTCACTTACTGGCCATTGCCGGCCGACTGGGGATTGACCTGACGCTTGACGACTTTGATCGGCTCAGCCGCAATGTACCCTTGCTGGTAGACGTGATGCCGTCCGGTCGCTTCCTGATGGAAGACTTTTTCTATGCCGGCGGCGTGCCTGCAGTCATCCGCGAACTGTTGGACCGTTTACATGGCGATTGCCTGAACGCCAATGGCAAGACGTTGGGTGAAAACTATACCGACGCACCGTGTCATAACCGCGAGGTGATTCGCCCGGTTAACAACCCGTTGTTGCAGGAAGGCGGTAGCGCGGTCTGCAAAGGCAATCTGGCGGAGAATGGCGCGGTGATCAAGCCATCTGCTGCCGCGCCGGAGTTATTGAAACATCGCGGCCCGGCAGTCGTGTTTGAAAACATCGAAGACTACCACGCGCGCATTGACGATCCGGATTTAAACGTCACAGCCGACAGCGTACTGGTGTTGAAGATGGTGGGGCCGAAGGGCTATCCCGGCATGGCGGAGGTCGGCAACATGGGACTGCCGCGCAAGCTGCTGGAGCAGGGCGTGACGGATATGGTGCGCATTTCTGACGGGCGCATGAGCGGCACCGCATTTGGCGCTGTCTTCCTGCACGTCAGCCCGGAAGCGGCTGATGGTGGCACGCTCGCGATTGTTAAAGAGGGCGATATGATCGAAGTCGATGTGCCGGCCCGGCGAATCCATCTGGATGTATCTGATGAAGAAGTCGCTCGACGCCGAGCCGCTTGGCAACCACCGGCCGCACACACGGAGCGCGGCTATGTCAGCCTTTATACGCAACACGTCCAAGGCGCCCATCTTGGCGCTGACATGGACTACCTGCGCGGCGGCAGTGGGGCGAAAGTGGTGCGCGATTCACACTAGTGATCGAACGGTTTCACCTGCGACAACCTCAAACGCGTCAATCGCCGGCAAATCAGCTTCCGCGTTGATATGCGCTGCGATATGCGCTGCCAGGCTGGACATTGGATAGGTCATGGTCGTCAGATTTGGCCAGACATCTCGCAACGTCGGCGTGTTATCCACGCCCATTACCGAAACTTCGCCCGGTACAGACAGTCCATGCGTCTGCAACGCTCGAATCGCTCGCACTGCCTGCCAGTCGTTGTGGCAGAACAGGGCGGTGATGCGTTCTTTCCTGACGGCGCCGAGCAGCGCGGTGTCTTCCAGCGAACGCAGAACGGTTGGCCGCAGTTTCCGTTTGCGCATTTCCTTTTCATATCCCGTTGCCCGCGCTTCGATGGCATGGCTCTTCCGGGCGTATGTCACATGTGCAATATGTTCGTGCCCGAGTTTTGTCAGGTAGGCCGTCGCGTCGCGCCCGGTCTTTGATTCGTCCGGCGTGACAAACGCAATGGATCGTCCCTTACACGGACTGATTAACGAGATGACTCGGATCGTACGCGCCAGCTTGAGGGGAATCGTCAAACCATCGGCCGGCGGTATGACCAGCACCGCCTTCACCCGCCTGGCTGCAAACTCTTCGATGGCCTCGATAAAACCGTTCGGGTTATCAACCGGTGTGAGAAACAGCTTTTGCCCGCGCTCCGCAAGCGATCGCGATACAGCCGACATCAGGTCCATAAAGAACACGCTTTCCAGCGCGGGCACGATCGCGCCGACAATGTTGCTGTCACCTCGCAGTAACTCACTTGCCACCGGATTTGGTCGGTAGCCGTGCTGTTGGGCGACACGCAAAATACGCGCCCGTGTGTCGGGGTTAATGCCCGGCCGATTATGGACCGCGCGATCGACAGTAGCCTGCGACACACCGCACAATCGAGCCAGTTCCAGCGATGAGATCATGTCGTTAGTGTAGCGGCCGACCCGCAGAGTCGCTTCGATTTCACTTGTGATGCTCGATGTTCTGCACATCAATTACACCATACGCCACATCGATAAACGGCTCGCCATCTCTGATGCCCACCGTCCCGAAACCGGTTGCAGTGCTCAGAAACGCTCGGAAGTCGCCGTCAACCTTTGGCGTAATGCTTAGCGTTTTGGTGATCGCGTCGTATCGTGCACCCGTCAGACTGTACAACATGGCGTAGGAAGACATGGCCCTTGCGTACCAGTGGCCGCATTCGTATTCATTGAACGGATTCCGACTTTGGCCATCAAATCGCTGTCTTGCAATCCGAACGATGTCTAATCCTTCCTCAACGCAGCCCATGCACATCAGGTGGGAGGCGACCTGATATTCAAACCCGGTCCAGACTTCGTCGCAATATACAAACGGCAACGAAGGCTTGCCGCCGTTTGGCCAACTGCACAGTAACAGTCCGCCATCATCGCCCATGGCGTAGGCCGGACGCTGCGGGTTGGCATGCGTGGTGAGGTCGTGCTTGAGGTTGTACCGGTGTATTGATTGCAGATGCTTCAACACTTTTTCGCGGTCAAGAATTTCACCCACGCCGCAGACTTCAGCGATCCACGCACCCAGTACGCCGTCGGAAAGACATCCGTTGCCATATTGATATTTGGGTCCTTCAGCTTCCAGCAGGGCCAGTTCTTCAGTCGATCTCTGGTCGCCGGGTCTGACCAGCGGTATGAATTGGCTCATGTCGGCGCGCAAGCCGATCCATTGCACATCCTGAAAGAAGTACTCGCCGTTGAACAGCTTCTCCTCGACGTAGGCGCGTCCTTTGCCATACAGTTCTTCGTATAGGGAGATATCTTCACCGAGCGCTTCGCCCATAAATTGTGCGGCACGCAATGCACCAAGATAGAAACTGCTGCACATCCCATCGGCGCCCCAGAATTCGATGTCGTACGTGTTGTGATGCGGTTCCTTGAGGACGCCTTCGTGGTTCGGGTCCCATATTTCGATGCAGTGATCAAGACTCTGTCTGACGCGTGGCCAGAGGTTTCGTAGCCACTGGGTGTTGCCGCTGATCCGCCAGTCGCGGTGGACTTTCATGATCCCGCCCAGTTGGCCGTCGGCCGCCATGTGCGTCGAAAAGTCGGCGGTCGGGCGGATCGGCAGCGATGAACGAAAAACCTGGTGGCCTTCTTCGTTTTGTGACTTTTCAAATTCCGTCAGGCGCAGTGTTTGTTCGAGCGTCGGGAACAGATGTGGCATGGCCTGCGCATAGTTCCAAACATGGGTGCAACTGCCCGGACAGCAGCCCCAGTCCGTGCAGCAGCCTTCCCATGCCCATATGCGTCCGTCCGTGTCGCGCAACACGGTTGGCGACTTAAGAATCGTCAGGTTCGCCGCGATGGCTTCCACGACTTCCGGCGGCAGGTTGGTGTCGTAGAAGCAATCAGAAAAAGTTTGCGAGTCTTTTCGTAGTGCGTCGTAGCTGGCCCGCCAGTGCTCGCTCAGTGCGTCGATGCCGTCGAACTGTCCGGCGTACCAGGGTTGATACGTTGGTTGCCTGGCTTGTGGCGTATCAGCACAGTCACAGCCTTCACCACATTCGTTTTCGTCTTTGCCGTGATGCACATCGGAATTCGGTGCGTACCAGCAAATTTGAATGCGAAATGTCTTTGACTGGCCTGCTTCAAGTTCAAATGGCACGTAAATACTGCCGCCCGGGCTCGGGTTACCGTCTGTCGGAGCCGGCTGATCGATGACATCTGCCGCCTTGATGTGATTCCACACCATGGTCTGGCTGTCGAACCATTGGCCACGAAACCAAGTTCCGTTGACGGCCGTGTCTTTCTCATCGCAGCGGATCGCGAAAGCGGCTTCATGCTCCGGGTTGGTTTCACTGCCTGTCTGTTGCAGGATAAAGCTGCGGTTGGTTGTTCTCACCGAGGCAGTCTTTTCATCAGTCGTCAGAAAGTTGTGGCTGTGGAATGAGAATACCCCCTCGACGCGACTATTCGAAGCATTGGTCAGTTCATATTCCAGGCCCGCAGCGGGAAGGCTGGACTCATCCGCATCGGTTGGCACAAACGGGCTCCAGCCGGTCAGCTTCGCGGTTAATGGCAGCACATCATCCCGCAACTGAATTTCCGCGAAAGGCATGCGCGCTTTGAACGTTGCGTGACGAAAGCGGGGCAGCCCGTAGGACCGGTCACCTAAACCGTTGCCTGCCTTACCGGTGTTGAAGCACTTGTGCCGCGGTACTTGTCCTTCCAGCACGCGCGCGACGTTTTCATCCCCGTCACCCGTTTTCACTGACACCGCAGCAAACATCAGAGGCTCATTGTCAATGTCCGGCTTGTTGCGAACTGATACGTGCGAAAATGCGCCTGTGCCTTCCAGGCAGATCATCCCGGCGCCGATACCGCCGAGGGGAAACGCGACGTAATTCAGATGTTCCGCGCTGTATTCACCATTGAACTCATGCATGCAAGAATCTCCAAAAACCCTTTTCGGGTAATTACCCGATATTAGCGCAGATAAACCGCCGGTTGTCAATGGCGGTTCATCAACCCGTGTCTATCGACTTGCTACATAATCATTAATAAACTGCCGCATCGCCGGGTGGCTGCAATTGAAACCCGCCTGCCGCACTTTTTCAGTTGCCTGCTCCCCGGTCAGACCTTCATCGCAAGCCATTTGCACGATGACCATGACCCCCGCGCGCGGCCCCATTTTGCAGTGGGCGTAGATCGGCTTGGGAAGCTTGGCATACTGCTCGCGAAAGGCGTCCGCCATGGATGGATCAAGTTTCGACCCGTTGACCGGGACGTGTGCATAGGACAGGCCGGCTGCCTCGGCAATTTCACGTTCCGCATCCGGTGAAATGGGTTGCATGTCTTCGCCGACCTTGCGGCAGTTGATAATCGATTTGAAACCCATCGCGACTAGCTGCTCCAGTTCTTCCTTCGTGGGCTGGCCGGCGATTGTGACGTCTTCATTGATCTTCAGCGAGTTCGGCATCTTCTCGTTCCTCAACTTCATTCCTGTATCGCGGGATACTACAGCACGGTTTATAGCAGATACTAACGTTGTGCGAGAGCTTGTCCCTGTTAGAGATTTGCATAGTCGTAGGGCCAGTCATACCGTGTTTCAAGTTAACCAATGTCAAATGAGAGGCACCATGCGAATCGCACAACTGACTGACCTGCATCTTCGCGACAGTCTTTGGGGTCCGTGCGCGGTTTCCCGTCGGCGCAGTCATCACATGGTCCGACTCCTGACGATCGCTTTAGAGCAGATTAAGAAACGTAACGTCGATCTGCTGGTTGTTACAGGTGATCTTTTGGACGTGCCGTCATGGATTGAGCGTCCGATGCCCGGCTTCCAGTATGACACGCCGGACGTTTGGCAAGCGGCAGCATTGCGCGACTATCAATTGGTCCGCCGCATGCTCGACGAGTCGCAACTCAAATACATGGTGCTGCCGGGCAATCATGACGCGCCATCGCTGATGTGGCAGGTGTTTGACCAGCAGGCTGATGAAATGGACGTGGCCGGATGGCGCGTGGTTCGTTTTTGTGATTATGAACACGAAGGCAACCAGGCGCATCGTTACTCCCCGCAGCGCTTGCGGTGGGACGAATTGGTCGCCGCCGAAGATGGCCCGCCTCAGATTCATTTACAGCACTACCTGCTCGATTCAGCGCACAATGAAGGCTATCCGCATGGCTATGCAGAAGCGGACTTCTTAAGACGCAGTGTTGCCGAATCCGCTCGGGTAAAACTCTGCTTAAGTGGTCATTACCATCATGGCACAGGTTTGCAGCGCGACGGCGGGTGTTGGTTCTCGGTCAGCCGGGCGCTTTGCCAGTCACCTTACTGTTGGCGCGAGTACGAACTGTCAGATGACGGCGAGCGATGCACGATGATCGAACATGAATTGGGTATTGACGCGATTCCTGCGCGGCGGGTGGTGTTCCTCGACCGGGATGGCGTCATCAACGATCTACCCAGTTATCGCGTCGGGCCTGAAGCGATGCGGCTGATCCCCGGATCGGCGCACGCCATTCGTCGGCTTAATGATGCCGGGCTTGCGGTCGTTGTGGTTACCAGCCAGTCAGCCGTGGGGGCAGGCTACGTGCCACGGCGTGTCATGCACGCGGTGAATGATCGCATGTGCCGGCTGCTGTTCGAAGAAGCGGGTGCCACGCTCGATGCGATTTACGCCTCTTTGGGCGCCGGCCCGGCTGCAGTTTTGCCGGGGTATGACGATTTGTCCAACGTCAAGCCGCAACCGGCGATGTTGTTGCGCGCGAGAGATGAATTACATCTGGATATGACGGATGCGTGGATGGTTGGCGATGGGTTAACGGATGCGATGGCGGGGGAGGCGGCGGGCGCAACACCTGTATTGGTACGGACGGGGCATGGGCGCAATGACGAGCAGCAGTTTCGTGAAAAATATCCCGATGCACCTGTTATTGACGACTTGGCCGCCCTGCATCATGCGATGGCGTTGAGATAATCCGAATCGCGCTGCGTTTTATTTGCCTGGGTCGAGACGTTCGATTTCAGTCGCAATGCGGTGTCGAATTTTTTCGAGTTTGGCCACGTCGAGCGTATGTGGTTGATCGGGCAGGCCTGATACGCGCGGCAAGCCCTGCACCAACTGCCGCGCTTGATCCAGCAACCGTTCCGCGTTGCTGACGTTGCGGCCCTTTGCCTTGGCGGTAGTGACTCGTTCGGACAGCAGATGCAGGTACTCAACATCTTCAAGGCCTTCGCGCAGCAGTTCCCAACGGATCGAGTTGATCGGTGTTGGATCGTTTGTCCCTTTTCGCGCCGGATAGAGCAGTAGGCCGCTGCCGGCCAGGCGCTCGTGTTTGGCGTCCCAAGTCGGGTGTTGCCACTCGTTCACTGACCAGTAGCTGAAGCTGCCGGAGATACCGCGTTTCCACAGCATCCATGGAAACATTCGATTACGCATTGCCGGGTAGTCGATGATGGGGATGCCGTTGTTGTAGATCCACACCTGCGCGCCGTTTCGTCGGGCATTGTCAATCGCCTTCGTGTGTACGTCGTAGTGGTCGCTGTGCACGCACCAGATATCGGTGTAAGGCAGCAGGTCCGGATGCGGATATTTGCTCTGCACGATCTTGATGCGCGGTTCAATGCTTTTAATGAATCGAGCCATAGCGACTGATTTACGCAGTGTCGGCGCATGGTCCCACGACATCTCATCCTGATACCAGAGCATTGCCCGATCGAGCGCACCTTGTTGTTCCAGATAGGCCACCAGTTGGCGCAAGGCCGGTTCGAATTCGTGTTTGAATTCCGGACTTAGTACGGCGTTCGTCTCGTCCGCAAAGTAAAGATGTTGCCCGCGCCATTTCAACCCGTCCGGCCAGCGATGTGTACCACGATGACTGATCCAACCCACGATGGGTACGGCCACGTATTTAAATCCCAGCTGGTTGGTCAGCAGATCAAGTTCCTGATTCACTGATGGCTGATTAAACGACTTCGCATTGCGCATCTTTTGCGCAAGACGTGTACCGACAATTCCGGTCATACGGTGGTTGGCGACGTTTTTGTAAACGGATTCGAATGCTTCTTCCCGAAGATACTGTGGCCGTATCAAGCACAGCGTGTCCATTGTCGGCCGCGCGGGCAGCGCGAAGTTCCATACGGTTAACTCGACAGGAATGTTCTGCGCGAATCGGTCGCCGATTAATTTGATTGTGCCACGATATCTGCCCGGTTTGGTGTCGGGTGGCGTATGAACGGTGAGCCACAGCGTTGTGTGCCGGTTGGTTTGCAGGTTGAGCAGGCCGACTGGTGGCAGTGGGTCGGGATGCAGCCCGCGTTTGCCGAATCGTCCGGATGGAAAGTCGACCTGCACCTGTTGCACGTGAGAGACGGAAAGGTGTCGCTTCTCAATTACCGACGGGCCGATCAGATCGCTCACTTCAACGCTCACATTCGCGATATCCTTCTTTGGCGTGATGACCAACTGAACGGGTTCATACTCATTGGCCGCAGCGTAAAGGGCGACGTGCGGCGTACGGTTATTGGTGGAAGGAACCGCCTGATTGGGGTACACCTTTCGACTTGCGCTTTCCGTCCAGATCACAATGTCATTTGTATCGGTTGCCCCCAAGCGTCGAGCCGTGGAAGGACCGACATCAATTTCATCAGCTTGTGAGCCGCCGGGGACACGCGTACTGAGGCGCACTTCGTCGTAAATAACCGGTGCGTCGGGATACGGGCGCTTCTTGAATGGCCCGCCAATAACAATGCGCTTTGGCGTCCCCATGGCCAGTGCGCCCAGAAAGCCGGTGACATGTTTCTGATCCACGTACAGGTCGACTGCGGTGTATCCATCAGCATATGACCAGGAGATAGCCACGTGATGCCACTCGTTTGCTTGCCACTGCCCGGCCTGATGATAGAACGCATGGTGATACTTGCCATCGAACGCGCTGTTCACATTGAGATGGCCTTCAGCCCAGTGCATTTTGATAAAGCCGGTGTCGAATTCAATGCTGAATATTTCACGGATACCGGGTTCATTGCCTGACCACTGCTGATTCACCCAGCATGCCAGCGACCCCTGTTGGGGGCTGACCTGATCGAGCGCGGCTCCGGATAAGACGATTCTGTCATTGCCTCGCAGCGCGATTGCGCTTCCAATTTTGCCGTTCACAAACGTATGTTGTGGTCCAGCGGAGACGGCCAACGGAGCGACGCTGTGATCGGCGAGCATTGTTCGGTCAAATCGAACCAATGCGATCGCGTCTTCATCTTGCTCAATGGACTGACAACTCACGAGCAAACTGACCGTGCTCGCCAGCAATAGCCTGACTAAACCACTACACCGATCAGGCTTGAACATTAATGCCGATCCCACCGATTATTGATCCCGCCGGTGAAGTCATCAGGAAACGAACCAAAGGCCGAGTCGCCCAGCGTGACGTAAGGATTGTCTTGATCGACCTTCAAGGTGTTGGCGTGCAGGTCTACCCAGATCAGGTTCACCGAATGCGCCCCGTGGCGTGACTCGGCGATGTAATCGTTGAACGGATTGGCGTCGAGCAAGGCGAACGCATCGGTCACCACGTACCAGCCGGTGTCGTTAGCAACGTCATACGTATCCATCATCAGATAGGTTTTGCCCGGTACGGCGATATCACCCTGCCGCGCACTGGGGCCGAATGTGGGGCTGCCGCCTTGGAATGGTGGGCTGGTGTATCGGGCGCTGGAGCCGATGTGCGATTGGTTGTAGCCATAGTGGCTCTGTTGCGCCTTGCCGTCTTCCCAGGTGCCGAGCGCTAACCAACTATCTTTATCACGCGATGGACAAAGAAAAGCCTCCCAATTGTTCGACGTGTACCGTTCCTTGAGCATGCGCGGCCACGGCGTTCCCGCACCGGTATCCGGATAGTTGCCCGACCAGTGAATGAATGATTCCTGTGAGTCGCCGGTATACATCTGGTGTGCCAACCCGACTTGTCGAATATTGCTCAGGCATTGCACCGTGCGTGCGGACTGTCGCGCACCCTGCAACGCAGGTAGAAGTACCGCCATCAGCAGGGCGACGATCGATATCACCACCAGCAATTCGATTAACGTGAAGCCGCGACGCTTTGCATTTCGCATGAGGCCATCTCCAGAAGGCGCCCGTTGGGCTACGTTGATTCCCGCACGACCAGACGAGGCTTAATGGTTACTGCTTGCGGCCGACTGGACGCTGTACTTCCTTCGACCAACGCAAGCAGCATTTCCAGCATGCGCGGCGCCACTTCGTCCAGACGCTGATCGACCGTGGTGATTTCCGGCTCTGCGGCCCTGGCAATATCAATGTTGTCATACCCCACAATCGCAAGGTCGTCAGGGACACGCATGCCACGGGCGCGTACTGCTTTACTCAACATCACCGCCCATTCATCGTTCGAGGCCAGTACCGCGTCCGGAAAATGAGGCACAATCATTTCATCGATGATTCGTTCAACATGCATCTGTTCCAGCGTGTGCCGTATTGGCCCCAGCCACATCAAACTGGGATCGAGTTTTACGCCTCGTTCTTTCATGGCCTGTTTGTAGCCGCTGAGCCGCCCGCGAATGGCAATTCCTTTGTCGCCGGGCAGTGCAATGGCAATTCGCCGCCGCCCGCGTGACCAGAGATGGTTCACGGCCTGATAAATTCCATCCGCAAAGTCGACCTCCACGTAGTGCGGCTGCTTCACCCACGCCGGCTTATTCAGATACACCACGTGGTCCATCTGCGCCAGTCGGCGCGGAATAGCCTCATTGGAACCGGGTATCTCGTGTTGAATACAGAGCACGCCATCCACGCCGCGCGATTCAAAGTCGTCGACGTAGGCGGCAGTCTGATTTTCATCGTGAACTAACCCAACGCTCAGCCGATAGCCGCGCTCGAAGGCCAGTTTCTCCAACTCGGCCATCTGCATGTAAACGATGCGCGAATCTTTTGCACCGATCAGTGCACCGATGACGCCGCTGCGCCGACCGGCCAGCTGTTGGGCAGATCGGTTCGGTCGATAACCCATGCGCTCGGCCGCCTTACGGATGCGCTCGGCGGTCTGATCACTGACGCGAATCCGGCTTGCGCCGCCGCGTGTCAGCACCGCTGAAACTGCCTGTTGGCTCAAACCAAGCTTGCGTGCGATGTCGATCTGCCGCACGGACATCAGTTGCTCCTGAAAGTTGATAGTGCGTACTATTATAGGCGAAAACAGGCATAGTCAACCCCTCAACGGTAAGCTTTGGATTAGGCAATGGTTAACTGTGGCGATCACCCACCTCGGGCGACGACCTGTGCTTCACTGAATTCGAGCATGCCTTCAATGCCGCCTTCGCGTCCGAAGCCGGAGTGTTTCATGCCGCCGAACGGGGCTTGAGGGGTCGGCCCGGTGCCGGTGTTGTAGCCGACGTGGCCGAATCGCAGTTGCGGGATCACGCGCGCCGCTCGTTGCTCATCAGCCGTGAAGATGTACGCCGCCAATCCGTACTCCGTCTCATTGGCCTTCTCAATGACTTCCGCTTCATCGTCAAACAATGAGACGGCAGCCAGTGGGCCGAATGTTTCATCCTGGCACACGAGCATGTCTTGTGTAACGTTCGATATCAGCGTCGGTGGATAGAACGCGCCCCATGGATCGTCTGGTCGAACCGGATCGTCGCCGACCAGACGTTTAGCACCTTTAGCTAATGCATCCTGCACGTGTTGCGCAACCTTATCAAAACCGTTGCGGTCGACCATTGGACCGATATCTGTTTGTTCGTCCAGGCCGTTGCCTACTTTCAGCGCGGCAATACGTGTTGCAAGCTTATTCAGAAAAGGTTCTACCGCAGCGCGATGGACGTACACGCGATTGGCACAAACGCACGTTTGTCCGCCGGCTCGGAATTTGTTCACCATGAATCCGTCAGCTGCGGCATCGAGGTCGGCATCTTCAAACACGATAAACGGCGCGTTGCCACCCAACTCCAGCGCGAGGCGCTTGATGTGTGGGGCGGTCTTTTCAAGTAATACCTTGCCGACTTCAGTCGAGCCGGTGAAGCTGATGATGCGTACTGCCGGATGGGTGCAGAGCACATCGCCGACCGGGCCGGAAGACCCGATGATCAGATTTGCAAAGCCCGCCGGCAGGTCGATCTGATCAAGAAGTGCAAAAAATGCGATCGATGACAAAGGCGTCAACGATGCCGGTTTGGTGACGGTCGCACATCCAGCCGCGATGGCCGCGGAAGTTTTCTTTGCGAGCATAGCCAGCGGAAAATTCCAGGGTACGATCAACGCCGCAACGCCGGCGGGGCGATGATGGACGACCCATTGACACCCGCGAATATCGCCATCAATCGGCTGATCCTTGAGCGAATCAATATGTTCCGCACAGTATCGAAAGAAGCCGGCTGAATATTCTGTTTCGCCAACCCCTTCGCGCAGCGGCTTGCCATGCTCCAGCGTGATGATGCGACCCAGTTCCTGTTTGTGTTCCAGCAGTCGATCGGCAATCTGGTTCAGCCAGTCCCGTCGCTGGTCGAGCGAGGGCGTGTCCGCCATGCACCTTACCGCAGCCTCGACGGCTTGTGTTGTCTCGCCGGCGCCGTGGCTGGGTAGTTCGGCGAGTAATTCGCCGTCGACCGGATTCGTTACTGCCAAAATCTTGCTGGCGCCTTCGGAGCGCCACTGGCCGTCAATGTAGCTGCCGAACTTCTGTAATAGTGAGGATTCGATCATGCGTTGATCATATCAGTGCACCGGCGCTGGTTCATATTTTGTCCTCGGAATCCCATAACGGGCAGCATCTCGTTTTTCAGGCGGGTGCAGGAAAAGACATTCGGTTCGGCGGGGCGAGGGGCGGGTGTTATCCCGCGCACGTGATAAAGCGCCAGGCACGAGTCTTGCCACCGCCAAGCCCAATAAGGCATGCGGTTCGCGATGCTTTTGAATGTGTTTAGGGCCGAGCCGTCGACGTCTCGCAGTTTGTTACTTCAGAAATTCGAATCGTCCCGATCGGGCAGGCACCCACGTAGTCTGCTGTCTACGCGCTTCCCGTGCATCGTTCTGCGTTGCATGGTAGGGGCGGTCCTCGTGTCGCCTCAGGCATCGCGAACCGCATGCTTTGTTGGGCTTAGCAACGGCACTTCGGCCGTGTGACGTCATTGGTTCCATTCGATGCGGTACAGCAACACCGTCACCCCCGAACCGCATGTCTTACTGCTTCTTTCTTCATTCCAAGGGAGGCCGAGAGTCTAAGACTTCCGGGGCTGAAATGCTTGTGAATTCCACCGGGGTAGATATATTATGGTCAAGCGTGCAAAGGGCGCGTCCTGTCCGCGGGAAGGGTTTAACCCACCTTAGTCGGTTGTTTCTTACATACGAACCGTTTCCTGCCCGAACCAGCGGACGTCGGGCGACTTGAAGGAAAGGGTTCTGTCATGAACACATCTGGTTTTAGTGGTTCCGGGGATTCCGGGGATTCCGGGGTTTCTGATTCGTCGCCCCGCAAGCGACTGCCTGTCAGTCCGTCGCGTGAACATTTGAGCAAGCAGTCCAAGCGCCGGGCGCGCGAGCATACGATGCCGTTGTCTGAAGCGCAACATCAGCTAGCACGCGAGTACGGCTTTGAGAGCTGGCCGAAGTTGCTTGCCCATGTAGAGGAGATCAACAGCGTGCCACTGTCCCCACTGATGAAGGCCGTTTCGCGCGGCATGATTGACGAAGCACGGTCGTTGCTTGAATCAGGCGCCGATGTCCATTTGATGTGCCCGGACGGCAGAACGTCCCTGCACATGGCGGCACAGCTACCATCGGCTGACATGGTCGAATTATTACTGTCGCACGGCGCGCGCAACTGGGTGCCGGACGACAAGGGCAGGACCGCGCTGGACATTGCCCGAAGTCGGGCAAGTTCAACTGAACGCGACGACGTGATTCGGCTGCTTAACGAAATTCGCATCGAAGATGAAAATTTTCGAGCGGCTGTGGCAGCCATTGATGCCGGGGACGTTGGGCGACTTAAAACCATTCTGCGCGAATATCCAGGGCTGGTCCATCAGCGAGCGGAGGAAGAGGGCTGGTTTGCCGGGCCGTATTTTCGCCATCCAACGCTGTTGAACTTTGTGGCGAACAATCCCAATCGCAGTCAGACCATGCCACCGAGCATTCTTGAATCAACACAGGCGATCATTGACGCCGGGGCGGACGTAGACGCAGCGACAGAAGCGGAAAACGGTGGCACTACGCTCGCGCTGGTGGCGTCAAGCGGCCCGGCGTCAAAATCAGGATTGCAGGTCGCGCTGATCGAATTGTTGGTCAAGAATGGCGCCGACCCCAGCCACGGCATCAGTGCGGCTGTCATGCATCATGAAATGGACGCCTTGAAAGCACTGATTCGACTCGGTGCAGAAGATACACTCGCGTCTGCGGCATGTGTGGGAGACAGAGCGTCGCTCGAGCAAATGCTCAAACGGGGCTCACAAGGTCTGCCAGAAAAAGAACGCCTTGGCGCTGCACAGGTTGGAGCGATGCATGGCCAGACTGACTGTGTTGAATCTTTGCTGGCGACCGGGCTGGATATCAATGCGCGACTGCCGCATCCCTATTCGCCAACGCTATTGCATCAGGCGGGATGGTACGGCCACCGGGAGCTTGCAGCCTGGCTGGTCGAACATGGCGCAGACACGACGCTCTGCGACACGCAACACCAGGGGACGCCGGCAGACTGGGCACAGCACGCAGGCCACCCGGAACTGGCGGAATGGTTGCGCACACGGTGAAGCGTTAGCGTGCTGACGATCCATTTACCGGTCGCGCTGCGATGGCTTTTACCAATACAGCCGGATATTCGGATCGCCATTCTGATTGGTCTGCTGAGTACTGCTGACACTGTTCCAGATGCTGACTTCGTATGGAACGTTGCCGGCGTGGCCGTCGAAGTAAAGCACATTGGCGGTGCGTCCGAGGTGAAGCCACTCCGCATGACCGTCATTGCCGCTGGAACCGCCGGCGTAGACTTTGATGCGATGTCGTTGTGCAGCAGTGTAAGGCCATGACTGCGCGCCCGGGCTGCCGGATCGTCCCTGATCAATGGCCCATCCGGTTTCGCTTGGCCGCTGGGCAATCCTTGAGTCAGTAATGCGCGTGTAGAACTCGGTGGGCGTTGAGCCATAGATGTGCTTCGAGTAGATCAGGTTGGCATTTAAGGCATAGTTGGTGCGCAGGCCGAAGTTCCATTGCGCGCCCCAATAGGAAGAGGCATCCGGGCATGCCAGCAACTGTCGGCCGGCGTCGGAATATGTCGGCAGATAGCCTGATCGGGTGAGGCCCCCGAGTGGCTGTGCATACGTGTAGTCGAAGTTAGTCAAGGTGGGGCCGACGCCGTCCTGCACGTATTTCTGCTGGGCCCGCACGAGGTATTCCTGGTGATCGGTGGTGTACATCGTCATGATCTGACCGAACCCGCGGATGTTGGCCAGGCATTTGACGCGCTGGGCCGTCAGGCGCGAACTGGCCAGCGCCGGCAGCAGGATGGAAATCAACAGCGAGATAATTGAAATGACCACCAGTAGCTCGATTAACGTGAAGGCGGGAGCGTTCGTTCGCTTCATTTGAGTTTCCTCTGGCTCGAAGTCCGATGACATGGTCGGCCTACAAGGTGTGATGTGCCTGACCTGTATTGAGGGTATCCCCCGAAAGGTCCGGAACAATCCCGGAATCCGCCAAATTGTTGGCAGAACCCGTCTACTGTTTGGCTTATGTCGATTTGGGGGGATATGTATTACGCCTTACCGCGATGGACGGCTGCGCAACCTGTGGTTATGGGGCATGTTGAAGGGCCGGGCGATCCTACTGAAAAATAGGTTTCACCCGGATTCAGACGTCATGATTGCGTCGCTTTATGCAGATGCAGCAGCGCATCGAGCCAGATCGTTCGCTCGCGCATGCGCCACCAGTCGGGACATTTGATCTGCTCCAGCGCGGCGAGTTCGCGGTCTGCCATGGTGCGCGCGGCATCAAGGTACTTGGAGTCATTTGTCACACCGTGCAATAGCAGTGCCATCTTTACATACCACCCGGTCGCACGAAACGTAAAGCGCCCCTCCGGCGTGCAGGGGCCGTCAAGCTTCTGTGCTTCGGCGCAGGCGTCGATCACGAAACGGTCGAGCAGTTCGACCAACTGTGCATCGCCGGATAGCGATGCCACGATAGCCAGATCGTGTGGAATGTTCGACCCGGCGCAGTGTTCGTAATAATTCGGCTGGCGATACCAGCCCGCACCGGCATACACGGCTACCTGCGCCATCTTGGGGTCCTTGCGCACCCATTCGTCTTTCTCTTCCTGCGTTTGAAAACAATAGCGCGCCGTGCCGTCCCACGGCTTGCCGTCGAGTTGGATGTGTTCGATGAAGCGCCGCTGCTGGACGTCGTATGCGTAGCGCGCCGCGCCACGCGCCAGGCGCACCGCCATGTCGGCCAGTTGATCCGCGAGGTCTTCAGCACCCGGGCCTTTGCGCAGTTCAACAGCGGCCTGTATCCAGCTTGACGCTGTCATTGCCGTGCCGCGCGTCTCCGCCCATTTGCCGGGTTGCTGCGGCTTGCCCGGGTTCCACCCCTCTGACCCGAAAAAGTTTGGCACCAAACCCGTTTGCGGATGTTGAATCGCTGCCCACTTGGCGGTCATGCGCCGGGCCCAGTCCAGACAATCATGATCTTCGCGATGTGACCAGCACGTGGCCCACCACTGAATCATACGCGCTCCCGCGGTGTCGAACGCACAGTGTGACGCGTTGGCCGTGAGTGACGGACGTTCGTCGCTGTCGCGGAAGCCGAACATGCAGAATCGGTTGTAATCAAATCGCTCCGCGTCAGTGATCAACCCCCAATACATCGCGCGGAAGCAGCGGTGCATCTGGTCCGGTAAACGCTGCCAGAGACGTTCGAGATGAAGCTGGGGGCAATGGCCAGAATTTAGCGGCTTGAACTTCGGGTAGTCCGCCGCGCCTTTGCTGTGCCCGGTTTTCTTCGGTACGTCGAAGTCGCTCTCTTCGTTCAAGTAGATGAGTCCCGAATCACGATCGAAGCCGTATTGCCCGACTGCGTCAATCATGTTGGCGACCATCTCACGATAGCGTTCCTCGCCGGTCATGTCGCCGAGCATGTCGAGCACCGGCCACATGGCGTGATCGGCGCGGAAGGTATCAAACTCGAACGGACGCTCCGGGAACCAGAACGTCATAAAGGAGTCACCTTCCTTGTGGCCGAGCGAACGATAACCCAGGTAGATCGGCGTGGTCACAGTAATGAACGGAATGCCATCGTCATCACCACCAAGGCGCGTCGTCTGGTGCGCGATGATCTTTTCTACGCTGTCGCGCACGAAGCCGAGGTAGTCCTGCGTGGTGCTTGAAGACGGCGATTGCATCTGGCGCACGGCAATGACCACTTCCTGATGTTCGCCACGATCGTTACTGACGTCTACGCGATGGTATCCCGTGTTGAGTTGATCGGTGGGAACGGCAAACGTCTGTTCGCCGGTACTGACTGTCGTGCGCCAGCAGTTTTCACCGGTGTCTGTGTGTGTGACGTTGATTTGCGCCCATGCGCCGTGATGCGTGACTTTGCCGGCCAGCGTCTCTCGGCCGTCGAGCACGAGGTGGGTGTCGAGTTCAATGGTCAGTTGCTGCTCGGCAACATCGTGATGGCGTTGCCAGTCCGACATCGCTGCGATTTCCGTATCGGTGTGCGCGAAGTTGCGTACCGTTGCGTGCAACACCTTGCCGTCGAAGCTGCTTTGGCCGTCGGTGATTCGGCCGACTTCAATCGGTTCGTTACAGTTGACAATCCTGCCTGCTCCTTCGCGCTGCGCGACGATCTTGCCGTCCACAAACAGCTTGATGGTCTTGCCGTCATACGTGCCGGCGACGTGATGTTTGCCGGGCGAAAGTACCTTGTTGGCCGCAACGAAGAGACAGCCGCGATCTGTATTGACCAGAAAGCTCGGGCCGTAGACAGCCGCGTTCAAGCCGCCGTTGTGGCCGTAGTCGCACCATCGCAGGCTGAACGAGCCGTGATCGCCGAGCGTGTCGGTGCGCAACACAATGCCGTGCGTGATCACTTCGTCTTTGACGTTCGGCTTTGGTCCTTGCTGCCAGGGCGCTGCATAAAAATATCGCCCGTCAAAGGCGCCTGCGTTGTAGCCGACGCTGTTCAGTCCATCGGTATTTGATGCATCGAAGCCCTGCCAGCTTTCCGGATCATCAAACGGCTTGAACGGATCGTATCGCAGATAGTGACTGTGAAACTGGTTGTCGCGCTTGCCCGGACCGATGTGCACGAAGAATGGCTGAAAGTAAACGAAACGCCCGTCAAAAAAGCCGCCGTCAAAACCAGTGGTGCGGATGCCGTTGGTATGATCGGCATCGTAAGTCTGCCACGATGAGGGGTCTGTGAAGTCGCGGCGCGTATCGAAGCGGATGATTTTCGCATGCCCGTAAGCGCAGAAGTAAAGCCATGTCCCGTCGAAGACCGCGCCGACGCTGAGTTTATAACCGTGCGGTTTGGCATCGTACTGCTGCCAGCTTGCAGCGTCATCGAAGTCGCCTTGGGTGTCGTAGCGCACCACAACGCCGTCATAAAGCGGAACGAAATAAATATACCGCCCGTCGAACGCGCCACCATCGAAACACGCGCACTTGTCGCCGACCAGTTTGGCGATGTCAACGCTGGTGTAACTGTTGCGGCTCTTGAAATCCGCTTGCGTGTCAAAGCGAATGACGCGCCCGCAGTATTCGTCTTCCTTTTTAGGGTCGCCCCAGAAGCCTGGGCAGAAGTAGAGGTATCGTCCGTCGAACGCGGCGCCCTGCTGCGAATGTGGCTCGCCGATATCAAATGCCGCCCAACTCGCGGGGTCTTTAAAGTCGCCTTGTGAATCGAAGCGCAACAGGCGGCTGTGGTAATCCGTCATGTCAATCTGACGCGGGATGAAGTAGACGTATCTGCCATCAAACGCGCCGCCATAGAACCCGCGCGTATCCAGCCCGTCCGTGGTGGACGCGTCGTATGCTTCATAACTGGCGTGATCGTAGAAGTCGTGATGCGTGTCGTAGCGCAGAACCACGCCGTGGGTAGGCATGCCTTCTTCGCCGTGCATCTCAGGAACGAAGTAGACATAGCGCCCATCGAACACCGCTCCGAAATATCCACGCGACGGCAGGCCATCGGTCTCGGTTGCGTCGAATGCCGCGAAGCCCGGCCAGTCGTCGGGCGGGCGCCATTGAGAAACGAGTGCCTGTAGCGCTTCGCCCTGGGTGCTCTGAGAATCTTTTCTGAGGTGGTTCCGGTGGGGCTTCCGGGGGCTCTTCCGGGGTTCGACCCATGCTTCGACGGTGATGGCCCGATCGAACGAAACGGGTTCGATGTGGATGTCACTCATGGTTTACCTCTTCATGAAAGCGGCAACTTTACTCGGTTTTCGACAATATGAAAGTCAGTCGGGCGGCGACTTTCAAAAGTCTTGACAGATCACTAGCATCAAGGTAAACTTATTTGGTAATTAATCAAATTTATTTACCAACTGGCACGTAACTATGGCTGTGACAATGACTCGCGTTGCAAAGGAAGTGGGGGTTTCTGTTGCCGTGGTCTCGCGCCTGTTACGCAAGGACCCCACGCTTCGGATTTCCGAGAAACGTCGCAGCGCGATTCTGGACGCTACCAATCGCCTTGGTGGGGTGGACGTTCGGCAGCGTCGCCGTCGGCAGTTGACGCGTACTGTGGTCATGCCTGTGAACCGGATTTTTACGCCGGAGTGGATGGCCACCAACTGGTTCTGCCAGCAGATGGTCAGTAGCTTTGAATCGGCGCTGGGCGTTCAGCGGTACAAGTTGCTTTACAGCTTTTTTGATTCCGGTCAGGAAGTTGAGGCCGTGCGAGCGATTGCAACCGGTGATGTGAATTGCGATGGCTTGTTTTTCAGTTCCGGCATTATCAGTGACGAGGTAGCTGACATTATTCGCAGTCATGGTGTGCCTCACATCTCGAATGACTTCCATGCTGAGCGCTTTGAGATCAATACGGTTCGCGCGAATACAGCCGATGGCATGCGCCAGGCTGTTGAACATCTGCGGGATTTAGGGCATCAGCGCATTGCTTTTATTGGGCCGCGAAATTCGTATCGCTATCCATTGCTCGTTGCCGCGATGGCGGAAGTTGGTTTGTCGACGGACGAATCGCAGCAGTGCTTTGTATCCCGTCTGCCTGCGGGTAGGGATCACACGCAGTGGCGTCCGGCGGCTCGCGATGCGGCACTATCCTGGCTCGATCAGCGCAATGGGGTGACTGCCGTGGTGGGATCGAACGACTGGTTCGCGCTGGGCATGGTTGACGCGATGCGACAGAAAGGGATCAAGCCCGGGCGCGATCTTTCGGTTGTGGGCGGGGACAATTTTGAGGAGCGTTCCGAGCCGGTGGACAAGCCGATTCTTACAACGATTGACAACCCATTTGACCAGATCGGCCGGCGCTTAGCCGAGCGTTTGTTCAACCAGATCCAGTACGACCAGATGCAGATCAGTCACGAATCGATTCCAGCGCCATTAATCATCCGTCAATCCACCGGACCTGTCCCCTCACCTCTGTGACAAGTCCATTTTAGGCCGTGCAATGACCGCGAAAGGAGCCCGCACCATGAGACGATCCGAAGCGCGTGCGTTTACATTGATCGAACTGTTGGTCGTGATCAGCATTATCTCCGTGCTCATCTCCATCCTCCTGCCCGCGCTGGGTAGCGCGCGCAAGGCGGCAATTAGCACCGAATGCAAGAGCAATCTGCGACAGCTGTACATGGTGCTCAACTTCTATAGCGACGACAACGATGGATTTGTGCCGCCTTACCGCGACTTCTGGACGCCCGGGCTGAGTCAACCCAACTACTACTGGCATGTGATCCTGCAGAACGGCGGATATTTTGAACGTAATACCAGTTCTTCTTCCGGGCTCCCTAATCTCAACATCCTGACGCACTGCCCGGCACACCGTGTCGATGTGCCGTCTTACAGTGGCGACGACTCGTACTATGCGTGGTACAACGGACTGCTCAGCTACGGCATGGGTTACCACATGACCTACAGGATTTACGCCAATGGTACGACCAACCTGCCGCACGTTTACGAACTGCTCAACATTAATATGTTGTTGAGTCCCACTGAAATGCCGTTCACCGGTGACACTCGCCGCATCTCGAACAACAGCCCGCATTTTGGAGCGGAAGGTCTGGACTGGGGTATCAATTACATGATGCCATACGGCGCGAACAACGCCGGCAATGCTTATCCAAGGCACTATGGCGATACGACCGGCAACTATGTCTTCATGGATGGGCATGTTCTGGAGATCGCTTCGCCGGACCCATCTAACGCTTACGCAATGTATTGGCAGGGAACCGGGCTGGACAACGCCTCATGGTACGCCGACAACCCATGGCGTCGCGATCGCTGAAACGATTTAACTTTCTGGAGCTTGACTGATGGCAAACCGATTGGCCGCAACGATCCTTATGTGCGTCGCGATGGCGACAACGTCTGTATTCGGCGTGGATGTGACAGGTAAGCATTTTGATCCGCCGCGCATTTATCTCACACAGGCGTCGGTCAACCGAAACGGTGACGTGCACGCGCTGCGCGAACAGGTGAATGTGCTGCGCATCATTTTTCCGGGCATTGCGGGCGATCGCGACCCCGCCGGCTTCGCCTGGCGGCTTGAGTTTCCTGACCACGTTGAAGTGCTACCGAGTAAAGGGCAGACGATTCATGGCTCAGTCGTATCGGCAGTCTTCAATGGGGCTGAGGTGAGAAACCGATGCATGCGGAACACCTGGGGCATCGAGCGGCTGATTTGGTACCGCGTGGCAGATGCGTCTCCTGCCCAATCGGTGAAACCAATCGAGTTGCACCTGGAATACAAGGGCGAACGTATCTTCACGGACAAAGCAACGCTACGTGTACACGATGCGCTGGTTGAGCCGGCGCAGATTGACCCTGCGCGGTTCAAGCTCTGGCTCCACTACGGGCCGTATTGGCGCAGAGGCCACTATGAGCAGACCGGAAAATTGCTGCGCAGCGTCGGCATCAACGCGGTGCAGGTCATGGCGTGGGATATGGACACGGTCAAGGCAGCGGACCGGCTCGGCTTTTATGTGATCGCCCAGCGCGGCGGCAGTTACCACAACGTGCACAAGCAGATGGGGGATATGCTCGACCAGGGGCCGGTGTGGTTCGACAAAGATGACGGCGGCAAGATCATCAAAGCCTTGCCCTATGCTGATGCGGTGATCTGGGACTACGAGCCCACGCCCGCGCTTTTCATTGATGACGCCAAGGTATTGGCTCGCTTCCGCAAACACATCGGCCTGCCGGATGACGCGCCGCTCAATGAGCAGATTGTCAAGGAACGTCATGCCAGCGCATGGCTTTCGTTTTCGCAGGATGTTCACGCGCAGGCAACACGCAATTGGGCACAGTGGAGCCGATCGCTTCGACCGGATATTGAAACGATCTTTACCGAAGGCCGATGCAACGTCTTCGACCCGGCGGGCCAGATTGACTATCGGCGTGTTGCCGAGCACGTGACGATCTGTGATCCAATGAATTTCTCCGGCCACGACGCGATCATCGGCATGCGAAAATGGATTGCCGCGACGCCCTCTGCGCGTTTTGCCGGTTGCCAGAATGTCGCGGCGGGCAAAGCCACGCCGGTTTTCGCTTCGGCCAATACGGTAATGCTCCAGACCGTTTCGGCGGCACTGATGGGCAATGCCGGGACGAGCGTTTACCCCGGCCAGACCATGGACGCGGAATATTTCGTCGCTTTCAACCGCGCGATGCGGTTTCTGGGCAAGCATCAGGAGCTGATCTGGGCTGGCGGCACGCCCGCATCTGATCTGAGTGTGACGCTGCTGCCCAAAGAGAACAATGAAATCCGGCTGGGTGACGGGCGCGTGATCACCAATGTTTATCCTGACTGGGGCCGTGACGCGATCGCGCGTGTGTTTAGTAGTCCGTCCGGTGATGAGCATCTGGTGACTGTCGTGAACTGGAACGCGGCCGAGCCTTGCTACCTTCGCGTTCAATTGCCGAAAGGCGCGTGGCGCATCCTTGACGATGAGCAGCGTGAACAATTCACGCCGGAAGCGATTGCCACGTTGCGCGTTGATCCGCAGGACTTTCGCGGCTTCCGCATCGTGCGTCGTGACGCCGACGCAGGCAAGGACTATTCATCTTCATCGCTCGCACAGATCGAGCAGGATTTCAAGGACTATTCGGGCGCCGGCGAAGACACGGATATCGCGGGTGAGGGCCCCATTCGTTTCGGGTTCGATGACTTCAATGGCGACAACGAGTTTGAATATGTCGTGCATACACCCGCGCAGCAAGTATGGATCAGTCGTCTGGGTTACATCGTGCGCTGGCAGGCGGATGACGCGTTGTTGGAAACAGGCGGCCTGGGACTGTGCCGCGACCAGTTGTGGTTGCCCGTCTCCGAACGCGGTAGTGCCGGCATGGACACCATCGTAGAGGTGCGCAAACGAGCGGTTCATGACGACCGGGCAGAATTGGTTGTCAGCCGACAGGTCACGCTTCCATCTCTCGGCGGCATGGTCGGTGTGGTCGTCACGCGGCGAATCGTCGTTGCGGCCGATCGGCCGGACGTAGACGTTGAAGTGACGGTTCGTTTTGATTCACTGGCGATGGATGTACCGCGCGCAACGATCAGTTATCGCGTTCATAATCATTTCGTTTATGAGGATGAAGGCCAGTCAATATGGATAGACGACGGCACGAAGCTCACGGATCTGGGCGAGGCTCGAAACCGATCGTTGCCGGTCACCGGTTTGTCCAAGGCACAGCAGGATCTGCTTTTTCCGCAGTATGCGAATGATCCGCCGCGCCGTATTGAGGCGATCGGTCAGTGGCTGCCCGCCTCCGGCACGTTGCTCTGTTTCAAGCCGCGCGATCCGGAGTCGTTACTCCAGGGGCTGCGATGGCTGAGCCTCAACAGACAGCAGGGCACGATTGAATGGATGTATAAACCGGAAACATTGCGATCGGGCGAATCCATCACCGCCGCCTATGGCATGAGTCTTTACACTGGTATACGTCAGTTCCATCGCAAAGCAGTGCAGTCTGCACTTCCGGAGCCGGTTGCTTCATCGGATAAAGATTCACTTCTGTTCCACCTAGATTTCAAAAACGGCGCGGACGCGGCATTTGCAAAAGGTGATGGAACGGCCCAGGTGACCGGGTCATTGAAATTCGAGCCCACGCCTACCGGCCGAGGTGCTCGGATCACCGATGGTGTATCCCTCATATATCAACCGGAAGGCAACATTGACCTGTCGCGCGGTAAGCTGATGGTCCGGTTCAAGCCCACCTGGCACGGCACGGATGATGACCCCCATGAATTCCTTGTCGTGCGACCTGTTGCCGGGCACCTTTATCTCGCTCGACTGAATGATGGCCGTTTTCTGATGAATATGTTTGAAGCGGACGACACCCAGCATTATCCATGGGTGATGGATCGCTCGATTCAGGCTGATACCTGGTATGAACTGGTAGTAACGTGGGATACCGCGGCGGGTCTGATGGACCTGTATCTGGACGGCGTCAAAGTCGCTGAATATCGAGGCAAACCTTGGGAGATGCCGGCCGTTGCCAATGCCAATCCACGCTGCCGCCTGACGATTCCTGCATCAGCCGAGTCGGTTATCGACGAACTGAAAATCTGGCATTAGCGCCTTCGTCGCTGTTTGCGGCAGATGATGCATCTGATCAATAGATGATGCGTACCTACTTGGAGGAATTTGACGGTGTAGTCGTCCATGTCGTGTTTCAAGCTAAACCTGGTACATGCCGGTTCCAGTCATCCCAGTGACAAATACAGTTCGGGCCAATTAGCAAGTAAAGGGCTGGCACATCTCTTTGCACGAACAAGTTGGTGGCCATGTGCCGACATTGCGGTGTGTTCGGCCGGTTGGGGCGCCACGCACGTCATATTCATAAGCGTCCGCATTTGTCAGCGTGTACGAAATCTCCTGAGGTACAGTGCGGTGGATACGAGTACAAAGCCAAAGCCGACCACCACAAGAAGAACCGCGAGGATGTCTACCGGTTGTGGTGAAGCTGGCGTTAGAACGTAGCCCGACCATTGATTGCGAAAGATATCCGAAGCTGTTCGTATGTGTGGTGGATCTCCGTCAAGAATATCGACTGAATCAGTGGACGCGCCTGTTACGATAACAAAATGGCCCCAATTCAGATGTGCGAGCACGGGCCTGTCGTTCGCGCAGAGTTCTGAATAGCTCCACTGTCGGGCTTCAAGCGGAAACCCAAGTTCATCCGCCACTTTCACAATTTCTGCCATGCTGCAATGAGTGCCAACCATTCCAAGTGTTGCGGTGACATCTTGTGGTGGTAGCTTGACATTATTAAGGTCGGCAAGATTCAGCAGGCTGGATGCGCCACAGTTTCCGTACATGACGTTATTGTCAACATCAGCCTGGATACGATATGGCAAAACGATTCCGCTCAAAGCAACGAAAGTGCAACAGAAGATAAGAATAGTTCGTCTTGTCCGGATTGACGACAAAGTGATTTCTGTATCCTTTCCCGGGAATCGATACGGTTTCTTCTAAGATCTCTTCTGTGTTGCAACTGTTTGGCGTCGCATCGAAATAAACACGATTGCCAGAACAAGGATGATTCCTGCGCCAACAGAAGCTATCACGGAGAAGCCCATTGTGCTGCCTTTGGGGCTGGTAATATCTTCCTGCGCCTCTTGAAGTACAATTCCATCGTCGGCTTTTTTTGCCACATCTGTATCTTCAATGGTGGTGATTTCCGCATGTATCCCAAGTGTCTCATCATCCAGCGTGAGATCCCTTGGGTCGGTAATGTCCTCGGGCAATGAGCCTCCTTTATAGACGTAACGAAGCGGCGAACCGAAGCGATGATCACGAACCTCATAGCCTGCTGGGATTTCCAGTCTGAATTCATCGACTGAAATTTCTTCGTTCACGCGTTGTGCTTTAATACGGAATTGATTGGCGAAAACCAAAGTCTCTTCGCCGCTTCTCACGTCATAATTCTCAAAGACGTGTGTTCCGGGAATCCATACTCCCGGCTTTACCTCCTGCCAATCGGACCATTTTTCTCTGTGTCCGAGCATCCCAGAGAACCGTTTGTCAGTACTTCGCCATTCCATTTGAAGAAGAGGCAGGCTCTCCGACAGGCCGATGAGGAGAGTTACTATGGCACCTTCACGAAGGACGCTTGTGTATGAATACAGAGACTCGTGAAGATCCTCCTTCGGTATATCCAGGGAGAGAGTAATATACTCGTCATTCTTTCCAGAAGTTTCAAGGCGGATTCGTTCTGAGTGTGTTTTGAAATAATTGAACAGGCGATCATTGATATTTCCTAATTTCCCAACGTCGATTCCATAATGTGCAGTCGGATTCTCAGGTGAGTCAGGACCTAAAAAGACCCTCGTGGCAGAGATGGATAAGTCGTAATATGTAGCCCCATCAAATGCTTGTGTCCGGCGCGGTTCTTCGACAACGAAACGATCCGCGTCCTTGAGAATCCGTAAATCTACAGAAAAAGGTCCCACCTCGTCAGGAAGTTTTGTTATGGTACGGCCAATGGCAAAGTCTGCAGACATCAACTGCTGGCTTCGCGCCATCAATGCGTCGAGATAGCCACTTTGTTCGGTTGCATCCTCCTCAGACAACAGACTTGTGTTGGCACTAAGGATAAGCATAGCGACGAGCAAAGCATACGATCCAAACGCTGTCACCTTTGAGCGGCTAATCTGATACATACAAGTACTCCTGGTATGGCCGCGTTTCTTTCATACAACGACACTTCGGCTCGGCAGAAGTCAACATTTTTTACAGTTAGAAGGGGCAATATCGCACTCTTGGTAGGTGCAGTCAGCACTGCCAAGGTGTGTCAGCGTGCATTTCCACATACCGGGCCCGCAACCTACGGACCCTCCGGTCCGCTTGCAGTTGGAAAGAGGATATGTTCTACCTTTTGCACAACACAGATCGTTAGCAGCCGTGCTTGCTTCACAATCTGCAGCACCGTCCCACTCGCTGCATATCTCGCCGCCTTTGGGGCATTGATCCTGCCCGGCGGGCAGCGCGGGGACGCATGGACCGTGAGTGCATGACGGGTTACCGAAACCATCTGTACAACATTGATCCGACCCACCGACAATTCCGGCCAAATGAGCTTCCTGAATTTGACTTGATGGATGAGTGCGGTTCGAAGCGTATAATGTGATTCCAACGTACATCAAACCGATTCCCAGAATTAGCAAAAGTCTCATCACAAAACCTCCTTATTTAGGTTACAGGGCTTCCGTCGCGACTGGCAGATTATTCATTGCGTGTATCAGGCACGCAGTTACTTTTTAACACTACAATCGGTATATCGATGCTTTCCTGCTTGCTCTCAATTCTCAATGTCGATCGAACAACTCGCTTGAGATCAGATCTGTCGGAAAAGACTACATGAAGTCTCTCAACTCGCGAGGTGTCATGAGTGGTAGATTCTATCGAAAATGGACTGTGGCCTTCACTGTCCCAATCGACAGAAGCATCCAAAGAGTCCGATTTGTCAATTTTCCGGACAGCAATCACCCGGCGGACATGTGACTCACCGGGGCAAACTGAAAAGAATAACGATGAAGGCTCTGCTTCAAGACCGCCTTCAATAATTGCTGAAACAAACACTCGTCGTTCAATTCCCATATCAGGTTCCGCAACGAAGGTGATCCAGTCGGCGACTCTGCGGTGTGGCCCCTTCGATGTCATCTGAAACTCAAAGATTGCAGGATCTGAATATAGGCCAAGCAGCGCATCATCCTCACCCAACTTGGTAATCTGCAATATATCGCTCAGCGGATTAGTAATTTGATGAAGCTGAATAGGCCGCGATCGACTCACATTGGAAAGTTTGGCACGAAGCGTAGCCACGTTGCCTGAGCGAATTACTCCGAACGCCAGTTTCGAAGGATTCAACATGCCGGGGATTTTAATGGTACCCCGAACCGTCAAGACGATGTGACTGTCTTTATTACGGTCGGTGACGATTATGATTTGAGATTGTTGATGGCCAAGCCTGTCAGCCCAGTCGACCTGTACGGTTACATCACGTGATGCGCCTGGCTGAATCGGTGTCTGGGAATTATGGTTGATTGCTGTGCAGTCACAGGACGTTAGGGTGTCGATTATCTGCAAGGGACTATCGGATGAGTTGGTTAGTGTGAATCTATGAATCAGACGTTCTGCCTCTGCCGGGGACACTGAACCAAAATCATGTTCAGGTTGTGGGCATATAGCGTGACCAGATTGTTGACTACGAACCGCGCCAGGCATCGAGTCTGCTCGATTACTCAGAGCAATCGCAATACAAAAAAATGCAATAATCAACCCAAATTCAACGTAAACCACTGGTTTGCGAAAGAACGTTCGCATCGTCAGGCCCTATATCCGTTAGTGTGATTTCGCTGAAAAGAGACACCAACTGGCGCGGGTTTTGATACAAACGAGACGCAAGATGAGAAGACAGGAGTTTGGGAAACGTCCTGAAGAAATCTTTTCATACTAATATTGAGGATAATCACCACCGGAATTTACTCACTCTATTCAAAATACAATGACATCTTTTTATAAGCTCCTGTCAAGCCGGTAATCGATCTAAGAAGGAAAATTTTTTATCTGGGAACAAGAAGAAGGAAATTGGTCCCCATGCGAACGTCACCAACTTAACCTATAACTCTGCGCGTTGCCGCGCGTTACAACCGTTTGCGCATAAAAAGACCTCCTGTCACAATGGTGGTGTTGAATACAACATCATCACAGGAGGCCAAGGATGGCCAGTATCATGGGCGCGGTGGCTGCCGTCAAGAACAATGCAGCCTCTATTCTTGACGATCATACGATTGAACAGGCTTGTTACAAAACGGGATATCGGTTTCGACGGCGAATCCTCACACCAATAGTCGTTATCCGATTATTCATTCTTCAAGTCCTGCACGATCACACGGCCTGCCAGGCGGTCACCCATCTGACCGATTTATCGTTTTCCGCACAGGCATACATTCAGGCCCGTATGCGCATTCCGCTGAAGGTCTTTCAGTGTGTCTGTCGAACCATGGTGCAAGGTCTGTTACAGAGCACACAAGATAAGTCAGACGCTGCACGTTGGTTTGGCCATCGGCTGTTGCGGGTGGATGGCACCGGCGTGTCCATGCCGGATGTTCCGCAATTGAATCGTCGCTTCGGACAGCCGGACGGCGTCAAGCCCGGCTGCGGCTTCCCTGTCGCGCACCTGTTAGTGCTTGTCCATGCCGGCACCGGCCTGATCATGGACATCATTGCCAGTCCGTATCGCACGCACGATGCCCGCCAACTGACAAAACTGTTGAATCATGTCCTACCCGACGATGTGTTGCTGGGAGATCGAGCCTTCTGCTCATACAGCTATTTATCCCTGCTGTTGCAGCGTCAGGCGCAAGTGGTGGTCCGCGCGCATCAACGACTGATTGTCAACTTCAAATGTGGCCGAAAGAGTTACCGGCAGTTGCCCAAGAAGCAACGCGTGGGAGCGCCCAGAGGGCGTTACATCAAATCGCTGGGCTATGATGATCAATTGGTCAGCTATCTGCGAATCGACTCGACCTGCCCGGACTGGATGCCGTTGGCGCAGTGGCAGCAACTGCCCAGTGAGCTGACGGTGCGTGAGTTGCGTTACCGGATCAGGCGACGTGGCTACCGGACCCGCTCTGT